>Ga0207422_1000040_pt1 | contig 558421 bp, 572 predicted proteins | sample MarCyaLeptolynsp_FD_187757 | JGI IMG/M metagenome (GOLD analysis project Ga0207422, IMG submission 187757) | Marine cyanobacterial communities from Panama - species 1 Leptolyngbya sp. (SPAdes) | ecosystem: Environmental > Aquatic > Marine > Unclassified | place: Panama: Panama City | collected...
ACCCCCGCCGGTTTGGCGGGGTTTTTCAAAGGTTTATCCGTCCACCTTATTGGCAGGCGAGGCATTCATCATAGTCGGTGTTCGGCACGTCCATGCCGGACATATTGGCCTCTTTCTCATCGGCGCCGGCAAAGCTGGCGCGCTGAACGGATTTGGAGCGGCAATAATAAAGCGACTTCACGCCTCTCTCCCAGGCCGTCCAGTGCAGCATGTGCAGATCCCACTTATTGATGTCCGCCGGCAGGAAGACGTTCAAGGATTGGGCCTGACAGATATAAGGCGTGCGATCGGCGGCATGTTCGATGATCCAGCGCTGATCGATTTCAAAGGCAGTCTTGAAGGTCGACTTTTCATGTTCGTCCAGGCACTCGAGATGCTGGACCGAGCCCTCATGCTCGAGGATCGAAGTCCAGACCTCATCGGTGTTCTCGCCTTTCGAGTCCAGCAGCTGCTCAAGATACTTATTCTTGACGGTGAATGAGCCTGACAGCGTCTTGTGCGTGTAGACATTGGCCGGGATCGGCTCGATGCCGGCGCTGGTGCCGCCGCAAATGATCGAGATCGAGGCGGTTGGTGCGACGGCCATTTTGTGGCTGAAGCGGGCCATCATGCCAGCCTCGGCCGCATCTTCGCAGGCGCCGCGCTCTTTTGCGAGTTTAACCGATGCCGCATCCGCGCCCTGGCGAATATGCTTGAACATCTTCTCGTTCCAGACTTTCGCCATGGCGCTTTCCATTGGCAGGTTCAGCGACTGGAGGAAGGAATGGAAGCCCATCAGGCCGAGGCCAACCGAACGCTCGCGCTTGGCGGAATAGACGGCGCGGGCCATTTCTGGCGGGGCGCGGTCGATAAAGTCCTGCAGGACATTGTCGAGGAAGCGATAGACATCTTCCAGGAAGGTCTCGTGCTTGCTCCACTCCATGAACTTCTCGGCATTGAGAGAGGACAGGCAGCACACGGCGGTGCGGTCTTCGCCATTATGGTCGATGCCGGTCGGCAGAGTGATTTCCGAGCAGAGATTAGACTGCGTCACTTTCAGGCCGAGCTGGCGCTGGTGCGCGGGCATCGCATTGTTCACCGTGTCGGTGAACAGCAGATAAGGCTCACCAGTCTGGATGCGCAGCTCAAGGATTTTCTGCCAGATCTTGCGGGCATTCACCTTGCGCAATGGCTCACCGGTTTTGGGTGAGAGCAGCTCAAACTCATCATCATTCTTCACCGCTTCCATGAAGGCGTCGGTGATGTTGATGCCGTGGTGCAGGTTCAAGGACTTGCGGTTGAAGTCACCAGATGGCTTCCGGACTTCCAGGAATTCTTCGATTTCCGGGTGGTGGACGTCGAGATAGCAGGCCGCCGAGCCGCGACGCAACGAGCCCTGGCTGATCGCGAGGGTCAGGCTGTCCATCACGCGGATGAATGGAATGATGCCGCTGGTCTGGCCGCTCTTGCCGACTTTCTCGCCGATCGAGCGGACATTGCCCCAATATGTGCCGATGCCGCCGCCATTCGAGGCGAGCCAGACATTCTCGGTCCAGGTGCCGACAATATCATCCAAGCTGTCACCGACCTGATTCAGGAAACAAGAGATGGGCAGGCCGCGATCGGCGCCGCCATTGGACAGAACCGGCGTCGCCGGCATGAACCAGAGGTTTGACATATAATCATAAAGGCGCTGGGCATGATCGGCATCATCGGCAAAGGCTTCCGAGACGCGCGCAAACATGTCCTGATAGGATTCACCCGGGAGGAGATAGCGGTCTTCCAGCGTGACTTTCCCGAACTCTGTGAGCAGGGCATCGCGCGATCGATCAACCTGAACGCTAGGGACAACTCGCAGGTCCGGCGCGCCGGTTTGCGCATCCTGTTTTTTTACCTCTTTAGCGAGCGTTGCATTGCCAGTGCTTACCATAGTCTTAATACCCCTTGCATAAGGCCCATCATATATAGGGATTGTCCCGAAAACCGCCATATACGGTGTTTCACTCCAGCCCTCACACAACATATAGTGCCTACAAGGTTAATGCGACGTCAACAGGGTCCGTCTCAAAAACGTCATTTTGACGGTGGATAAGTGGTTAATAGCTGGTTAATTCATTCCCTCCGAGCCCGTCGCAATTAGTGGTTTGGTTGGACTGCATTTTTGCAAAAAAAATTTGTCCCGAACCGGCTTGAAAAAAATCTCGAATTGGACGTCTCAGAGTACGGTTTCGAAACGAATCAACGAGCCCTAGAATTTGATCCAGAATTTTGAGACATAGGCACAAGATATAGTGTCTGCAGGATCGACAGTTGCCGGCGCCGCGATCGCCGTGAATAGTCTCCCAAGGCACAAACCCGGATCGGAGGTCTCATGATTCGAATCAGTCTTTGCATCGCCGCCCTGATCGCAAGCGCCCCGGCTGTGACCGCACAAGAAGCCGATCCAAACAGGCTGAACTGGCTCACCGGCTGCTGGCAAGGCGATGATGGCGTCACCCGGGAGGTCTGGTCAGACTCCGAAGATGGCTATCACTTTGGCTATTCCATTGTGCTCAAGAATGGCCATGCGATCTTTTTTGAGCAGATGCGGATCGATCCGGCGCCGATGCCGGTCTTCAATGCCTATCCGCGCGGCGAGGGGCCGTTCCCCTTCCCTGCCATCTCGCTGACGGACGCCGAGGTTGTGTTCGCCAATCCGGACCATGACTTCCCGCAAAAGATCACCTATTGGCGCGACGGGGAGACCCTTAATGCTCGGATCTCGCGCATGGACGATACCAGCCCGGCCGCGTTTCGCTTTACAGCGTGCGCGGTTGATTGACCGCTCACTTACACAGTTTCCATCATTCGCCCGCTTTACGCCCTTGGCGGTGAACCCTACAACTCTCTGCTGTTGCCAGAGGCGGCGATATGGGGGGCGATGAAATGGGGGGCGATGAGGAGCCGCGCATGCGCATCATGATCGTGACGGACGCCTGGGAACCCCAGGTCAATGGCGTTGTGCGCACCATGCAGCGCGTGATCGCAGAGCTGACCGCCGAAGGTCATGAGTTTGACGTGGTCCATCCCGGCGAAGGCTTCAACACAATGCCGTTGCCGACCTATCCTGAAATCAAGCTGGCTCTGTTCGCGGAGCGCAAAATAAAAGAACGGTTCGAAGCGTTCGAGCCCCACGCGGTACATATTGTGACGGAAGGCACGCTCGGCATGGCCGGACGCAAAATGTGCCTCAAGATGCACCACCCGTTTTCAACCGCCTATCATACCCGCTTCCCGGAATATGTATCTGCCCGCATGCCGATCCCGACCAGCGCGGGCTATAGTTTTGTCCGCTGGTTTCACAAATATTCTGGCAAAGTCATGGTGCCGACGCCGAGCATGGTGGAAGAGCTGAAAGCCAAGAGATTCATAAATCTTGTGGCCTGGACCCGCGGCGTCGACACTGAAACCTTCCATCCAGATCGCCGCATCGAGGCCGGTGAAGCGGGCGATCCCTTCGAAGGCCTGCCGCGGCCCATTTTTCTGAATGTCGGGCGCGTTGCGGTGGAAAAGAATATCGAGGCCTTTGTTGAGCTTGACCTGCCTGGCTCAAAAGTCGTGGTCGGCGACGGACCGGCACTGGAAGGCCTGAAGAAAAAATACCCGGAAGTGCATTTCCTCGGCGCGCGGTTCAATGAAGAGCTTGCCACCTGTTATGCGAGCGCTGATGTTTTTGTTTTCCCGAGCCTGACCGACACGTTCGGACTGGTCGTGCTTGAAGCTATGGCCTCGGGCACACCCGTCGCGGCCTATGAGGCCACCGGCCCGAAAGATGTCATTCCCGGCTCGAATGCCGGCACCATTACCCCGATTGGCGGCGACCTTGCCGCCGGGGCCAAAGGCTGCCTGGACCTCGATCGGGCGACCTGCCGGACCTATGCTGAAGGCTATAGCTGGAAATCCGTGGCCCATGCCTTCCTGGAAAACCTGCAACCTCTGCCGACGCCCGAACGTCGCCGGTTTTGGCAGAAGCTGCGTCGCAAGAAAAAGACCTGGATCGATTGGGAACAATTCACCGATTGGATGACACCGGAAGATAAACAGAAAGAGGACAAGTCATGAGCTGGGAACTCGGATTCACGCTGATCAATGCGCTGGTCGTACCGGCCTGGGCTCTGCTTTTGGTCATGCCTCGATCACCGATTACCCGGGCGCTGGTCCATTCCATGTTGTGGCCGGTTCTGATGGGCGCCATCTATGCGACCCTGCTGGTCGGCGCGATGTTTTTCGGTCTGTCAGACCCGGATGCGGGATTTTCCTTTGGCGGCGTGCAAGCGCTTTTTGATCATCCCAATGGCGTGCTCGTCGGTTGGACGCATTATCTTGTCTTCGATTTGTTTGTCGGGGCGTGGATTGCCCGCGATGCCCAGCGCAGCGAGATTTCACATATTGTTACAGTCCCCTGCCTGCTCGGCTCTTTTCTCTTCGGACCGGTCGGATTGCTGCTTTACGCGATAGTACGGGTCTTTTCGGGCAAAGGATTCGCGCTCAGCGAGACCTGACCGGGCAGGAATTCTCTTCAAAGGAATAGTGTCACTCATCTGACAGCGTAATCAGGTGATCTGCGCGCCTGCGCCGCGCTGGACTGGCCCCAAACTTGCGTCTAAAGACGCCACCAAATCAGTCCTTAGCCAAAAGAGGTTTTCTATGGCTCTTCGCGTCGCAATCAATGGTTTTGGCCGTATCGGCCGTCTGGTCCTTCGCTCCATCATCGAACATGACCGCACAGACATCGAAGTCGTCGCGATCAATGATCTCGGTCCGGTCGAAACAAATGCGCATTTGCTGCAATATGATACGGTCCACGGAAAGCTGAACGAGGACGTCACCGTCGATGGCGATATGATCCGCGTCGGCAAGCGGGCCTTCAAATGTACGGCCATCCGTAACCCGGCCGAACTGCCGCACGGCGAGATGGGCATCGACATCGCGTTCGAATGTACCGGCATCTTTGCTTCAAAAGAAAAAGCCGCGGCCCATTTGGAAGCCGGCGCCAAACGCGTCCTCGTCTCTGCCCCTGCTGGCGGCGCCGACAAGACCATCGTTTATGGTGTGAACCACGAAACCCTGAGCGCCGACGACCTGGTCGTTTCTAACGCATCCTGCACCACAAACTGCCTGTCTCCGGTCGCCAAGGTTTTGAACGACACGGTCGGGATCGAGCGCGGCTACATGACGACCGTGCACGCCTATACCGGCGACCAGCCGACACTCGACCGCATGCACAAGGATCTGTACCGAGCGCGCGCCGCGGCGAGCTCGATGATCCCAACGTCGACCGGTGCTGCCAAAGCGGTTGGCCTGGTTCTGCCAGAGCTTGAGGGCAAGCTGAACGGGTCTGCCGTGCGCGTTCCGACCCCGAATGTTTCGATGATCGACCTGGTCTTCGATGCCGGGCGCGAAACCACTGTGGAAGAAGTCAATGCTGCGATCAAAGCCGCGGCAGACGGCCCAATGAAAGGCGTGCTTGGCTATTCTGACAAACCGCTCGTTTCGGCCGACTTCAACCATGATGCGCACAGCTCAACCTTCGCGGCTGAAGGCACCAATGTCACCGATGGCACGCTGGTTCGCGTGCTCAGTTGGTATGACAATGAGTGGGGCTTCGCGACCCGCATGAGCGACACAGCGCTGCACATGGCGAAATTCCTGTAAGCGCCGACCGCCTAATGGGAAGCTTTAAAACCCTCGACGACATGGACTTGGCCGGCAAGGCCGTCCTGACGCGTATCGATATCAATGTCCCGGTCGAAAACGGCCGGGTCACGGATACCACTCGGATCGACAAAGTTGCGCCGACCATCCTGAAAATCCTCGAAAAGGGCGGCAAGCCGGTCCTGCTCGCGCATTTCGGACGCCCAAAAGGTCAGCCAAATCCGGACATGTCGCTGCGCGTCACCGTGCCCGCTCTGGAAGCCGCGCTGGGCAGAAGCGTCACCTTTGTCGAGCGACCTGATCGCGCGATGATTGATGCAGCGCCCAGCGATGCGGTGATCCTGGTCGAAAACACGCGCTTCACATCCATGGAAACAGAGAATGCGCCGCAAATGGCACAGTTTCTGAGCTCGCTGGGTGACGTTTATTGCAATGACGCCTTCTCTGCCGCCCACCGCGCGCATGCGTCGACCGAGGGCGTTGCGCGTCTGCTACCGAACTGTGCCGGTCTGTTGATGCAGGCCGAACTCGATGCTTTGGATGCGGCGCTCGGGTCGCCCACCCGCCCGGTGCTCGCTGTGGTCGGCGGCGCCAAGGTCAGTTCCAAGATCGACCTGTTGAAGAATCTTGTCTCAAAGGTCGACGCTCTGGCAATTGGCGGCGGAATGGCCAACACCTTCCTGGCGGCGCGCGGCTATAGTGTCGGCAAATCGCTTTGCGAACATGACCTCACCGATACGGCCAAGCAGATTGAAGCCAATGCCAAAGCCGCTGGCTGCGATATCCTGCTGCCAATGGATGTCGTCGTGGCCAAGGATTTTGCCGCGAACGCACCGCATCGCACCTGCGGCCTTGATGAGGTTGCAGATGATGAGATGATTCTGGATGCCGGTCCGCAGACGGTGGCCATCCTCGCCTCGGCGCTCGATGTCGCCAACACGCTGGTTTGGAACGGTCCGCTCGGCGCCTTCGAACTGGAGCCGTTCGACAAAGCCACGGTCCAGGCTGCTCAAGCGGCGGGCACGCGCTGCAAATCCGGCGCTTTGATTGCAGTAGCCGGTGGCGGCGACACGGTGGCTGCGTTAAACCATGCCAATGTGGCGCAGGACTTTACCCATATTTCCACGGCAGGTGGCGCGTTTCTTGAATGGATGGAAGGCAAACCCCTTCCCGGCGTCGAGGCGCTCAAAGGCAGTTAAATGACCCACTGTTTCTTCTTCCGTTGGCCAGATCAGACCACGGAAGCTGAAGCAAGCAAAAAGACAGCGGTGTCAGTTACAAATTCAACCAATACATTCAGGGCTGGGTGCATGGCGCATTCAGCCCTTTTTCTATCTTAAGAGGGATCGTTAGATGGCAATTCAACAAATGACTGAACAAGCCGCGCAGAAAGCCGGCTTTGTTGCGGCTCTGGACCAGTCCGGGGGGTCAACGCCCAAGGCGCTGAAGCTGTATGGAATCGAGGGGGACGCCTGGTCGAGTGATGAAGAAATGTTCGGCCTGATCCACGAAATGCGCGCCCGGATTGTCAAATCTCCCGCCTTTACCGGCGACAAGGTGATGGGCGCCATTCTCTTCGAACGCACCATGGACGGCGCTATTGATGGCGTGCCGACAGCGCAATATCTGTGGGAAAAGCGGGGGGTCGTACCGTTTCTGAAGGTCGACAAGGGCCTCGCGGAACAAGCCAATGGTGTTCAGCTGATGAACCCGATGCCGGAGCTGGACGCACTGCTCAAACGGGCCACCCAAAAAGGGATATTCGGCACCAAGATGCGGTCGGTGATTCACGCTGCGAATGCGGAAGGCATTGCCGCCAATGTGGCCCAGCAGTTCGAAGTCGGTCTGCAGATTTTGGGGCATGGCCTGGTGCCGATCATTGAGCCTGAGGTCAATATCACGATTTCCGACAAGGCCGCTGCCGAAGACCTGCTGCTGGCTGAAATCACCAAGCAGCTGGACACCGTCCCGGCTGATAAACAGGTGATGCTGAAACTGTCGCTGCCAGAGAAGGCCAACCAGTATAAGACGCTGGTCGATCATCCGCGCGTGATGCGCGTCGTGGCTCTGTCTGGGGGCTATAGCCGCGAGGAAGCCAATCGCCGCCTGTGCCAGAATACCGGCATGATTGCCAGTTTCTCTCGCGCGCTGACAGAAGGTCTATCGGCGCAGCAAGACGATTCAGACTTTGACACCATGCTCGCGAGCACGATTGACAGCATCTATGATGCGTCTTGCGCTGGCTAAGGCCGGTCACATCTGAGTTCTGGAAAAGGCGGCTTGCGGGCCGCCTTTTTCGTATATGCTACAGTGGCCGAAATCTTGACGACTCACCCCTGATCGGCGCAAACCCTGACCATTATGAGCGACCCGACCCGCGAACGCCCCCGGCTATACTTGATCACGCCGCCTCAGATTGAGGATGTTCCCGCCTTTGTCGACCAATTGCGCGCGGCCATTCAGGGCGGGGATGTCGCCAGCCTCCAGATTCGACTCAAAAAAGGCGACGAGATTGACCTGGCTGCAACCCGCGAGGTGACCCAGGCTGTCAAACGGATCTGCACCGCCGAGCATATTGCCCTATTCGTCAATGACAGCCCGCAATTGGCCCGGGCACTCGAGGTCGATGGGGTCCATCTCGGCATGGACGATATGGATATTACCGAAGCCCGCGAACTGCTCGGCCCCGACATGATCATCGGCGCGACCTGCAAGAATTCAAAGCACCAGGCGATGATTGCTGGCGAAGCTGGCGCTGACTATGTCGCGTTTGGGGCGTTTCACCCAAGCGCGACCAAAGCTGACACAATACCGGCGGATCCGGACATCCTGACCTGGTGCCAGATGTTCCTGACCCTGCCTTGCGTCGCGATTGGCGGGATTACGCTGTCCAATGCCGCGCCCTTATTGTCTGCCGGGGCAGATTTCCTGGCCGTGTCGAGCGGGGTCTGGGACCATCAGGATGGCCCCGCCGCCGCCGTGGCGATGTTCAATCGTCTGATCGACGAGTCGATGGCAAACACCTAGTCCGCTTTCGGCGGTGCTGCGCGGCCGGTCACCTGATCATGCAGCGATTTGTCCATGCGGAAATGCGCCAGCACGAATTCAGCCACCACCCGCAGCACCAATAGAGCGATGATTGCCCCGATTGGCGTCCGGATCATGCCCCACAGTGCGGTATCCCAATCATTGTCGAGATAGGTCATCCAGAACCAGAACCGTCTCACGGCGTGCCACAATATGCCGAAGATCCCCAGATAAAACAGAATCCGCGTCAGGGTTTCACCCATAGATTTTTCAAAACTGAGAAATCCAGAAACAATGCCCATAATACCCCTCCTTGCTGAGTGTAGGGGCTATACAACCGCAAGCTTTGCAGCCTGTCCACAAAACTTGACCAAACCGCCCGCCACCGCTACGCCGCGCGCTCTACTGATGAGGACGTCTCACATGGCCAAAATCAACGGCAACGAAATCAAGCCCAACATGGTGATCGAGTATAATGGCAGCGTTTGGCGCGCCATGAAGTGCAACCATGTGAAGCCCGGCAAAGGCGGCGCCTTCAACCAGGTTGAAATGCGCAATCTGTTCAATGGCTCAAAAGCCAATGAACGTTTCCGCGCAAACGAAACCATTGAACGCGTGCGTCTCGAGCAAAAGGACTTCCAGTTTCTGTATGATGCTGGCGAAGCGTATGCCTTCATGGATCAGGAAACCTTCGAACAGATCGAACTGCAGAAAGACTTTGTCGGCGATGATGGCGACTTCTTGCAGGATGGCATGACCGTCGAGATCGAATTCTATGGCGACAAGCCAATCGGCGTGGCGCTGCCGCAGCAGGTTACTCTGACCGTCGAAGAAACCGAGCCGGTGGTCAAAGGCCAGACGGCTGCTAATAGCTTCAAGCCAGCCACCTGTGAGAACGGCATTCGCGTCACCGTGCCGCCTTTCATTGGTGTCGGAGAACGTATTGTTGTTCAGACCGAAGACCGCACCTATCTGCGCCGCGCTGACTAAGGTGAACTAAATCATGTCAAAACCTTCTGCGCTTGGAAATGTCATCATCGAAGCGGCCCGCAAGGCTGGCCGCTCGCTGGCGCGCGATTTTGGTGAAGTGGAGTTTCTTCAAGTTGAAAAGAAGGGCCCGGCCGATTTCGTATCCAATGCCGACCATCGCGCCGAAGAAACCATTTATGAGTATCTGACCAAAGCGCGTCCGGGCTACGGCTTCGTGATGGAAGAGCGCGGGATCGTCGAAGGCACAGACAAATCCAATCGATTCATTGTCGATCCGCTGGATGGCACCCTGAATTTTCTGCACGGCCAACCGCATTACGCCGTCTCGATTGCGCTGGAGCGCGAAGGCAAGCTGTTTGCCGGTGTTGTCTATGATGTTGCCAAGAATGAGATCTTCTGGGGCGAAACCGGCCGCGGCGCCTGGCTGGGCCAGCGTAAGTTGAAGGTGGGCGGACGGAAGCATCTTGATCAATCCGTGATCGCCACGGGGACACCCTGGATTGGCAAATCGGAAGAGTATCACAACAGATTCGCCAATGAGATTCATCTGATGACGCGCTCGGTCGCCGGCATTCGCCGATATGGCTCTGCGGCGCTCGACCTGGCCTGGGTCGCGGCTGGACGTTTTGACGGCTTCTGGGAAAGCCATTTGCAAGCCTGGGATATCGCTGCAGGCATGATCCTGGTGCGTGAAGCAGGCGGCGTGACAACCGAAATCAATGGCGGGGATCCGCTGCAGACCGGATCGATTATTTCGGCCAATGCCGATCTGCATCCGCAACTGGAAAAACGCTTGCGACAAGCTGGGGCCAGCACCCCGAATGTCGACTGAGCCTGCACCGGACCTCGACAAAAAGCCGGGCCTGATTGGACGGGCGCGCAAAGGAATCGAGTGGCTGAACGCCAATAAAGCACGCTTTTTCTGGTGGTGGGTCGCCTATCAGGCCGTCAAAGGCACGATTACGCTGTCGCTGATCTGGATCCCGCTGCTTTTGCTCTGGCTGCGCAGCCGCGGCGAAGCTTAACCGCCAAAAGCCGACGCATAGGCCGCGGACAAAAGCGCCAGGCCAATTGCTGAACCGGCTGCGACAACCACGCGTTTCAAGAGCTTATTGATCGACAGCCGTTTGAAGAAGAACACAAAGATCGAAATCAAGGGCAGGATCGCGGCCAGATAGATCAAGGCCAGGATGAAGCTCACGCCGGTCAGATCGTCTTCTTCATACGTTGCCTCTGCAGTGCCCGTTGTCGCATCCGTGATCGTCACCGACCCGGCGTCTACACTGTCGATCGGCTCATCACCAAAGGTCGAGTTCCAGAAGGCCAGTTGCGGGCCCATTTCTGCGCATGAGCTGCCATAGAAAGAGGCGTCCAGAGTGTTGGATCGACACTGAGCATTGAACTGATTGATCTCAACAATCGGCGTTGTCACTTGCACGATGATCGCAAAGATAATCACGATGAAGGCATAGGGAATCATGAAGAAGCGGAAGATATAGCGCGTGCCCATCGCTTCTTCTCGCGCCACGGATGACCAAACAATCAAGGTGCCGGACACGGCGATCGCCATGGCCATCACGTCGAGGCCGTTAATTGTCCAGCCAAAAGAGATCTTGAAGAAACTGGCAATCAAGGGAAACAGGCCAGCGAAGAAGCTGGAGACAAATTTCAGCGGCCCGACCAGCGTGAACACCATGCCGATCAGCTTGATCAGCTGCATGATCAAAAACCCCACGCCGAGCGTGTCTGATATGGACCGCAGAAACTGCCACATATCCGATTGTCCCTCTCTCCAAGCTCAGCTTGGCAAAGAAGGACCGGATTAACAAGCGGTAAGACGACGGGGCCTAGCGGTCCAGTTCAACATCCCAATAGAGATAATCCATCCAGGTTTCATGCAGATGGTTCGGAGGGAACTTGCGTCCCATTTCCTGCAGGAAATAATTGCTTGGTCGCGCCGGTTTGCGCTGTGGGTGCATATTGCACTCGTTCGGCATCCGCCCGCCTTTGCGGAGATTGCACGGCGAACAGGCGGCGACGATATTGTCCCAGGTCGTGCGTCCACCTTTTGAGCGCGGAATGACATGATCAAAGGTCAAATCATGCGGGGAACCACAATAGACGCATTGGAACCCATCGCGCAGAAAGACATTGAAGCGGGTAAAGGCCGGCACACGGTCCTGGCGAACAAATTCGCGCAGCGCGATGACCGATGGCAACCGCATCTCAAAGCTCGGCGATCGGACATATTGGTCATACTCGGCAATGATATCGACCCGATCGAGGAAGACCGCTTTGACGACGTCCTGCCAGGGCCAGAGCGACAGTGGATAATAGGAGAGCGGGCGATAATCCGCGTTCAAAACCAGAGCTGGTCGACCATTCGGTGGGGTGGAAAGGACCTCAGCCATGACGCATCACTGCCATCATGAGGGTCTTAGGATGTCGAACCTTCGTCTTGAAAGCGATCACTCCTTCTGTTTCGCGCGCAGCATTACTGATTCGCTATGTCGAGATTATGACAATCGCGAATCCTGTCTAGAGGGCGATTGGAAGATACAATCCGTATACAGATAAGTCTCTGATTCACTTAGCTAAAAGCGGGTCGCATTGTACCAATCATAGAGAAGATGCGCCGCCACAGCGCGGTAAGGGCGCCAGTCTTCGGCGGCTTTGGAGAAGTCTTTGGCGCTCAAACGGTGGGCGCGGTCGCTCAAACGGCGATGGGCTTCCATCAAGCCAACATCTCCGGCGGGGAACGCATCAAGGTGCCCCAACGCGTTCATCAGAAACGTGTCCGCACTCCACGGACCGATGCCTTTAATGCCAAGCAGGTGCGTCCGCGCCTCATCAATCGGCAGCCGCGACAGCTCGGCCAAATCGACCTCACCAGATTGAAGCGCGTGCGCGATTGAGTTGAGATGCGAGAGCTTTGGCCGCGACAGGCCGCAGGACCGCAGCGCCTCTTGATCATCGTCCAGGACCGCTGCGGGCGTCAGGTGCTGATGGCGTTCAAGAATGCGCCCCCAAATGGCATCCGCCGCTTTGGTTGAAATCAATTGATAGACGACGATCCGCGCCAAGGTTTGATAGCTGGCTTCGGTCGTGCGCCACTTTGGCAACCCGACCCGATCATAAGCCCGCGCAAAGACCGGGTCTCTGGCTGCTAAAGTCTCGCACGCGTCCGTCAGTTGAGCGGCGCTGGGGGCGGTCATCAGAGATCGGCTCGCGTGCGCCCTTGCGCGGCGAGCCCTTCATCCAGCAAGCGATCGCACCCCGCCTCGAGCACGGTTTCCAGGTCTCCAAGCATCGCCTTCGGGTCGAGATCCGCGGTGAGCGGTGGCAAGACTTCATACACCACCCGGCCAGGGCTGCGGGTCAGACCGCGCGCCGGCCAGCACAATCCCGCATTGGTCGCGAGCGGCACCAGCGGCAATTTCAAACTCTTGTAAAACGCGCGTATCCCAGCCGGTTTATAGCTTGGCTTCGCGCCGGGCGGTGACCGGGTGCCTTCGGGATAGATCAGCATCTGCCGGGACTCCCCATTCACACGAACCTCCGCCGCCGCGAGCATTTTTCGCATCGTTTTGGCGCCGCCCGCGCGATCAATCGCCATCATCCGCGCTTTCACCGCGTACCAGCCAAGCACGGGGTACCATAGCAATTCGCGCTTCATCACCAGAACTGGATCGCGGAAAATCAAAAACGGGATAAACACGTCCAGCATGGCCTGATGTTTCCCAGCAATCAGAACCGGGCCACCCGGAACATGCTCCTGGCCGCGAATTTCGACCTTAACGCCGCAAAACCAGCGCAAGCCAAACAGGATCAGGCGGGCATAGGTCCGAATGAACCATAGCAATGCCGCCCGCGGCAGCAGCAAAGTCGGCAAGGCCAGCACGCCCAAGATGGCCATCCAGCCATACATCCAGATTACAAAAACAATCGATCGGAGCGTTTTCACAACGTGTCCTTTAGAGACGCCAGCACCGTGATCCGCGCTGCCATGCGCGCCGCCAATCCGGCCATAAGCGGCGTCACCAGCAAAATGACAATATCCCAAAAATCGAGGCTCAACCGGGGCAAGAGCTGCGCTTCGACGCCTTGCGCGCTGGAGCCGGTAAAGACAATCAAAGCGGTCACCATCAGCGCCGCAACCGAACCGCCCAATCCAGCTTGTAAGGCCAAGACCCAGAAGCGGCGTTCAAACAGACCTGCAATGAAACGATCTTCGGCGCCCGAAAGGTGCAACACATCAACGATTTCCCGGCGCGCCAGCAAGGCGGCATGGGTCGCAAATGCTATGACGGCCACCGCCGTCGCGGATAAGAGCGCGACGATTGACAAGGCGACGATGCGCAGCACACCAAGCGCGCCCCTGACATTCTCGGCATAGCCAGCATTGCCCGCGACATCGCCATCAATCGCAAGCTCATCGAGGACGCCCTCAATTGCACTGCTGGGATCGCCGACGGCCATATCCGCTTGCACGACCATCAACATCGGCACCGGAAGTCCATCCGGCATCCCGCCCGGGCCGAGGCTCGGCTCCAAAAGGGCTTCAACTTCTTCTCGGCTCAACACCCGCGCTTCAAAAATATTCGCCAGATCGCCAACCCGTTCCGCCGCGCGTTCAGCCGTACGGCGATCGGTATCGCGCATGACCACCGTGATGTCGCCTTCAATCTGCGCCCCCCAGGCTTCAGCCGCCTTATAAGTGCCGCGCGTGGTCAGCGCCGCCAACGCCGCCAAAAAACACAATGCGCCGACAACGAAAAACAGGGCCGCTTCACGGGCATCGCTGACCGGCAAAAGCGGCGTTTCACGCTTGCTCATGTTACGCCTCCAAACTCGGCGTCCCGCACCAGCATGCCATCATTGAGGCGCAGCACTGGGATTTCAAATTCCCGTATCAATTCAAGGTCATGTGTGGCGATGAGAATGGTCGTGCCGACCCGCTTATTGAGTTCAGCAAACAGGCGAAGGATCTTGCGCCCCATTTCCGGATCAACATTGCCGGTGGGTTCATCGGCGATCAGCAGATCTGGTTTGTTGATCAGCGCGCGGGCGATCGCAACGCGTTGTTGCTCGCCGCCTGATAAAGAGGGCGTCGGTGCATCCACCCGCTCTCCAAGCCCCACCCATCGTAGCAAATCGATGACTTCATTCTGATAGGATGCCGGTTTCTGTCCAGCGACCCGCAATGGCAGCGCGACATTCTCAAATGCGGTCAAATGATCGAGCAGTCGAAATTCCTGAAAGACCACGCCAATCCGGCGACGCAGCGCCGCCAATTGCTTGCGTTTCAAATCATAGGTCTGGCGTCCGAACAGGCGAATTCCGCCGCGTGTCGGGGCATGCGCCAGATACATCAGTTTCAGCAGCGAAGACTTACCCGCCCCGGATGGCCCGGTCAGGAATGTGAAACTGCCCTGGCGCAAAACCAGGTCAATTTCGCTCAATACCTCGCCGGTGCGTTCATAGGTGAGGCTAACCCCATCCAGACGCACTGCAGGCTCATCGCTCAAATCTGGCCGAATAGGCGACATGTAAATCCTTCAGCAATGGAAAGCTGGGCATATCGACTATTCCTAAAAATTGAGCGAATGTCCAAGCCATGATCCTCACCTGTCCAGAATGCGAAACACAGTACTTCGCCGATGACTCCACCATCGGGGATAGCGGACGCACGGTGAAATGCGCCTCTTGCGGTCATTCCTGGTTTGTTGGCCCTGAAGGTGCAAAGCCCGGTGAAGCCGCGCTGGGGGCCCACGAAACCTATCGTTTGAAGGTTCGCGAGCGTCGTCGCCGCAAGAGCCGGAACGCCGCCTTCAGCGCCTGGACAACCACCGCGGCTGCAGCTTTGGTAATCCTTGCTGGCCTGATCCTGTTTCGCGGGGAGGTGGTCAAGCGATGGCCCGAATCCGCCAGCACATATGCCGCGATAGGCATGCCGGTGAACCGATTCGGCCTGGAATTCCTCGAAACCGAAGCGGAGCGATTCTTCGATGGCACGACGCCAATCCTGGAAGTGCGCGGCGCCGTTCGAAACGTCACCGGTCGTATGGTGACGGCGCCAAATGTCCGCGTCATTCTGCTGGATGATCAAGGCGTGCAGGTTGCCGAAGCCTTTGCACCCGTCTCACCGACCTCCATCCCGGAGGATGCCACGGCCATCTTCACGGCGCGCATCGAGAATCCGCCATTTGAATCCTTTGAACTTGAACTTGGCTTCGTTCCAGCCGATACCGCTCTCGCAGCGACCGGGTCAGGGATTCAATGAGCCTACCAAAATTCGACACAGTCTTGTCCGAGGCCGATCTGATGGCCCGGATTGACGATCTGGCCGCCCGTCTGGCGCCGCGTCTCACGGGCGCATGGACGGCGATCAATATCCTGATCGGCGCCACCCCGTTTACCAGTGACCTGATGAAGGCGCTGGCCCGTCTTGATGTGCATCCGGTGCTCGATGCCTTGTGGCTGGAAAGTTACCGCGATGCCCGCGAAAGCTCTGGGCGCGTGGTCGTCCGGGCTGACATTGCCCGACAGGTCAAAGATCGCGGTGTTCTGATCATCGATGATGTCTTTGATACCGGACGGACGCTCGCTTTTGCGCGAACCCATTTGTTGGCCAAAGGCGCGCGCGAGGTGATTACCTGCGCCCTTGCGCGCAAACCGTGGGCCCCGGATGGCGAGCAAAATGTCGACTTCCACGCCTTCGATGCACCGCCACGCTATCTGGTTGGATATGGGATGGATGATGCCGGCCTTTATCGTGGCCTGCCCTATATTGGCGCGCTCGATTAGGGCAGTTTCTCGTCGAGCCAGCCGAGAATGTCGGCACTGACCTGCTCTGTCCCAGGCTCGTCGACAATCCAGTGCGCATGATTGCGATACTCGAAATAATCGCCCGGCACGCCGGCTTTAGCGTATTTTGCGCCCACTTTCCGAACCGCCTTGATCACCGTCGCGCGATCTTTTTTGGCGCCAATGGTCAAAGTCGGCACATCCACGCGCGATTCATCGATCGGACCAGGATTGCCGAGATCATGATAAACCCGGCCGCTATCAAACAAGGCATTTGCGTAAATCTCATCATGTCGAGACTTGTCGACGGCGTTCAAAACCCCCCAGCGAAACCCTTTGGGGCCGACTTTGAACACGCCGCCCGGCACATTTTTTTGCCCAACTTTCAGGATGCTCCAGAACGTCCGCACCACTCTGAGGTCAAACACGGTACAGCCCTTGGGCTGGGCGGGGGTGAGGAAAATCGCCCCGCGCACATGGCCCGCTTCGGTGAGTTTTTGGGCGATCATCCCGCCCATGGAATGACCAATGATGACTGGTTTCTCGCCATCACGCTCAGCAAGATTGTCGGCAAATTTTGTCGCCGCATCAATGTAATCTGAGAGGGTTAGATCCGCTAACCCAGCAGGCGGATTGTCTCGCGTTCGCAAGTCTGGGAACAAAGTCGGCGTCTCGCAGGTCCAGCCAGCCATCGATAAATCGCGCTTCATGCGATCCCAAACCTCGCCGCCGCAACCCACGCCATGGATCATTAGCAGCGTCTTGCTCATCACAGCGGCCCTCCCGGTTTTCTATGCCGCAGCATAGGCGGAGATCAATAGGCTTGGAAAGGGAAATCCCTAGCCCGCGTCGACCGGTTCGCTCCAGCGCTGAAAGCGCTTGGCGACTTCTTCATAGACGGGGCGCTTGAACGGAACGATCAGTTCCGGAATCTCGTCAAGCCGCGCCCAACGCCAAGCATCGAATTCCGGCTTGTGTTTATCCAGCCTTACATCGCTATCGGATCCTTTGAAGCGCAGCGCATACCATTTCTGCCGCTGCCCAAGATACGGCCCGCCCATACGGCGCAGCAGATCCGGCGGGAAATCATAATACAGCCAGTCTTCAGTCTCTTCGAGCACATCGACGAGCTTGGCCGCGACACCGATCTCTTCATCCATCTCGCGCAGCGCCGCATCGACCGGAGATTCGCCCTTGTCGACACCGCCTTGCGGCATTTGCCACTGAAAGGCCCCCCGACCATTGACGCGGCGGCCGACAAAAACGTGGCCCGCCTTTGAAAACAAAGCGAGGCCGACATTGGCGCGATAATGCGCAGGATCACGTTTTTTAGAGCTCACCCCTGAGGATCTAGACGAACCTGTTGAGCCTGACCAGCACGCAATGACTGCTTGGCATAATGCGAGGCTGGCGCCAGCAAGATGCCTTCCTCTTCAAGCGTCGGAATCCATTCCTTGATCAAATCGATCGAGACGGGGAACGGCAGACTTGTGCCCAGCGCGCCGCCGCGTTCCTTGGCTGTGGTCTCCAGCAGCAGAAGGTTTTGCGAGATCTCGTCTGCGGTCGGTCGAGCATCGATCCACGTTGTGGCCTTACCGAAAGCGAGGCCTGAGCTGCGCGCATTGCCTTCAAATTTTGAGCGGATCAGGCTGCCATCTTCAAACATGGCCAGGCCTTTCGCACTGAGGGCCTCAACAATTGGTGCAACCGCGCTGTCTTCCGTGGCAAACTTCGCGCCCTGATAGTTCATGACACCCACATAGCCCGGGGTGCGCGCCAGCAATTTTGCCAGGCGCTCCTGATTGGTTTCAGCTGAAACGCCGACTTGCATGACATGCGCATGCGGGCGCTGGCGACCGTAATCATAGGGCTCCATCGGCAATTCGATGACAACTTCATGCCCAGCCCGGCGCGCCCGGCGAACCCAAGTCCCGAGATTGTCCGTGGTCGGGGCAAAAGACAGCGTAACTTCCGGCGGCAGCTCATTGATGGCCGCGCGCGTTCGGGTCGCATTCGTGCCCAGGCCGCTAACAATCAATGAGATGGTCGGCTTGCCGTCTGGATTGGAGAATGGCCGCGCGTTTCGTGCCAGCGGCGAGTCATCGGCCAAATTGGACGCCACTTCGACCATTTTCGAAACAACTTCACCCGGCGCTTGGGTTTCACTCGAGTCGGCGATCTGCGTGATCTGGCTATAGGTCTGGCCCGGCAAGACGGTTTTGCCATTGATGCGAATGCCTTTTGCCGTCTCGGTTGGACCGGCCGAGGCTGTCATCCGAACCGCGCCATCATATTCAACCCCGAGATTCGGCTCGGCGCCCGTCGGAACAGTCTGCGAGGGCAAGGTTTCGGCCTGCGCAAACCCAACCGCTTCCTGATAACCAGGCAAGCGCGGATTGAGCTGCGGCGCATCACTGGGGGCTTCGTCAAACAGCGCCATGCGCACGGTTGGACCGGCAGCATCAGGGTCGCCGGTCATATGCATAGCCATCGCGCCGGTGCCCAGCGCGACTGACAAAGTGAAGGCACCAAGTGCCGAATGCACCAAACCGCTACGAAACGGAGATGGATCACGCGCGATGCGAGCTGACATTGAAGCTCCTGAGAACACTTTAAACCCGTAGCCTCCAGTTTGCCGTTCGAATGGTTAAGAAGAGGCAAACCCGAATTAACCTTTCGGGTGATTTGCAGCGAAGCGCGACCCCAAATGCATTACATTTCGGTCAGTCTCTATCTGTAATTGAATTGGGCGATTTCAGCCCTTAGCCGGCGCGGGTATTGGTGCTCGCCAGGACGCCGCCAGCTTTAAGAAATTCAATCGCTTTTTCCAGCTGATAGTCTTCGCCTTCATAATTTTCCGGCGGCATATCATCAGGAATATGCGGGAGGTTTCTCGCGCTGCCATCCTCATTATCGAGCGCATTTGGCAGATCGGCTTCTGAGTAGCGACGAATTTTTGCGAGATCTTCTTCGCTGATCCGGCGATTGGCGACTTCCAGATCCGGAACAATGCCGGTTGCCTGGATAGAGCGTCCGGATGGCGTGTAATAGCGCGCTGTGGTCAGACGAATGGCGCCGCGTTCCGCGCCCAGCGGCATGACGGTCTGCACCGACCCTTTGCCGAAGCTTGTCATCCCCAAAACAGTTGCGCGATCGCGATCCTGCAGGGCGCCGGCAACAATCTCTGACGCAGATGCTGAGCCATTATTAATCAGAACAACAATCGGGACGTTCTTGAACACTTCGCCCTTTTGGGCGTTTGAGCGCATGACATCGCCTGGACGCCGGCCAATTGTCGAAACAACTTCGCCGCCAGATAGGAATTGATCGCTGACCGAGACCGCTTCGTCCAACAGACCCCCGCCATTATTGCGAAGATCAAGAATGATGCCCGTAGGGTTGCGTCCGATCTCGTCCCGGATCTGGTCAAACGCCTCAATCAGTTTGGTCGTCGTTTTCTTATTGTTGAAAGTCGCGATCCGAATATAGGCGATGCCGTCGCCTTGATCGGCATATTCAACATATTTGGGTTCAATCACTTCACGGATCAGGGTCACGTCGAACGGGTCCTGACCGTCACGATAGACGGTGACGCTCAATTCGGTGCCGGGCTCGCCGCGCATGTCGCGCACCGCATCATCAAGGCTAAGGCCAACAATCGCCTTGGAATTGATATGGGTCAGCAAGTCGCCGGGCTCGAGTCCGGCGCGGCTGGCCGGTGTGTCATCCATAGGCGTCACAACTTTGACGAAGCCGTCTTCCATGGTGACTTCGATGCCGAGCCCGCCATATTCACCAGACGTCGTCACCTGCAGCGCTTCGAACTCATCTGGCGACATGTACCCAGAGTGTGGGTCGAGCGACCCGAGCATGCCGTCAATCGCGGCTTCCAGCGCCGCCACTTCGTCAATCTCTTCGACATAGTCCGCCTTGGCGCGCGCCATGACTTCAGTGAACAAGGATAGCTGCTCAAACGCCGCTTCATAGCGCGGTGCGGTATATTCGGAGTCTGGCCAAGCAACGGCGGACACCCCAACGGCGGTGGCTCCTAAGACAACCCCCAGTGCGGCTCCGGTCAGCATTGCTCTCATCGGCGTTTCTCCTGCGTGCGACCTTAGCCGCGTTTCATCCATTTGGCCGGGTTCATCGGTTTACCTGATTTGCGGACCTCGAGATAGAGTTCCGGCTCACCATTGACCCGATCAGCCATGCGCGCCACCGGCTCGCCCTGCTTTACCGATTGGCCAACAGCGACATAGCTCGACGACATTCCAGATAACAGTACATGGTAACCATCGCTTGTCGAGAGGATCAGTAACTGTCCGTAACTGCGAAACGGGCCTGAAAACTCGACAACGCCATCCACCGGCGCGGCAACCTGTGCCCCGCTTCGCGTCACATAGGCGACACCCTCTGATGTGCTGCCGCCCGGCATTTTGTCGCCCCAGGCTCTGACCATTCGACCAGAGGCCGGCGCCGCGAGAACGCCAAGGGGCTGCGAAACCGTCGGACGTGGCAAGTTTGCCCGCTGTGTGGGACGGGGCCGGGGTTGTTCGGCCAGCGCCAGTCGTGGTTTGAGCCTTGGCGCGCTCGGGGCGATGGCTTCGATCGCGGCGATCAACTCGCGGATCGTATTGGCTTTTTCTCCAAGGGATTCAGCGCGTTGTCTCAGCTTGGCCGCATCCGCTGTGACATCTTCAAAGGCCGACCGTTTGGCCGCGGTGAGCTGGGTGATTTCCTCTTGTTTGAGCGACAATGCCGCCTCGGCCGCTGCCAGAGATTTTTGCTCCCGCAAAACCTGACGCTCCAATTTGCGCAGGCTGGTAATCTCATCATTGAGAACGGTTGTGCGGGCGCGAACCCGCGGCGCCACTTCGCCCATCAGGATCGCGGCACGGATCGCTTGATTGGCATCTTGCGGCTGGGTCAGCAAAGCCGGGGGCCGGTGCCGCCCCGACAAAGCTAGTGAGGCCATCAAATCTTCGAGAGCCGACTCGCCGGAGACAAGCTCGGTTCGCGCTGATCCCAGACGGGTCCGCAGCGAAACCAGTTTCAGTTCGGCTGAGGTCGCTTGCTCTTCTCTGCGCTGGCTCTCCATGGCAGCTGAAATCAGATCCCGCTCCAGCGTTTCCAGATCGCCCGCCACGACACTGCCGGCCTGTTCGAGCGCCGCCAGCTGTTTCAGCGCCGCCGCACGCTCGGCTTCAAGCGCGTCCAATTCGGCCCGCGAAACGCCGTCCTGGCCAATCGCGGGCACGCCAGCAAAGCCAATAATGGCCACACAGGCGACCAAACGGCCAAGGATTGAAGGCTTCGCGATTCGCATGGTCAAATTATGCCACGGCCAGAGTGATCAGGACATTAACGCAACCTGATCAGCTCAAATCGACATGAATATGGCAATATTAACCGTCTTTGGCAGCAATTTGGTCGGCCAGGTCGACAATCACCTTGGCCTGTTTCCAGGTCGCATCATCCTGCATCTTGCCGTCCAGCATGGCGACGCCAGCGCCGTCCGGGATGGCGTCCAGAACCCGCCGCGCGAAGGCGACTTCATCCGGGTCTGGACTGAACACTTTCTTGGCCACCTCAATCTGGCTCGGATGCAGCGTCCACGTACCCACGCAGCCCATTAGGAACGCATTGCGGAATTGCTGCTCGCACGCTTCAAGATCGGCAATATCGCCGAACGGGCCGTAAAACGGTTTGATGCCGGCCATGCCACAGGCATCGACCATCTTGCCGACCGTATAGTGCCAGGGGTCCTGCTGCGCCGCCGCTCGGGGGCTTCCATCTTCATGCGGGTCTTCGATCACGCGATAGAAAGGATGACCGCCGCCAACGCGGGTGGTCTTCATTTTGCGCGATGCGGCGAGGTCTGCCGGTCCAAGGGAAATACCTTGCATGCGCGGCGAGGCCAGCGCGATCTCTTCAACCCGCGCGACGCCTTCGGCGGTTTCCAGAATGGCATGCAGCAGGATCGGACGGGTCAATCCGGCTTTCGCCTCCAACTGCGCGACCAGTTGGTCGACATAATGGATATCCCAGGGCCCTTCGACCTTAGGGATCATCAGAACATCGATCTGTTGCCCGGCTTTGGTGACGAGTTCGGTCACATCCTCCAAGAACCAGGGCGAGTTGAGGCAATTCACCCGGCTCCATAGCCCCGTGCCTTTGGCTTGCCAGTCAAGCATGCCCGCCATTTCGATCACACCGGCGCGGGCGACCTCCTTGGCATCTGCGGGAATGGCGTCTTCCAGGTTTCCGAGCACGACATCGCACGTGTCGGCCATGCCAGGCACTTTCGCCCGAACCTTGTCCAAATGCGGCGGAACGAACTGGATCATGCGCTCGACCCGAACCGGCAGCTCACGCATCGGCTCGGGCGCCCCGGCGGCTAAAGGTTTAAAAAACTGACGCGGCGCTTTTTGACTCATGATCCGATCTCCATTGCGAGGCGCAAAATAACCAGCCGCTTTAACGTGGCAATGGGGGGATCGTCGCAGGTCTAGCGGGTGAACCGGAACACATTGCGACGGAAGGCGTCGCTGGCGCCATCATAGGTCACCATCTTGCGCATCTCGAACCGGTTTGCCCCAAGCGTGTAGATCATCTCGCAGGTCGCCGATTGACCCATATCCTCGCACGAAAAGGTCGTGCGAATTTCGCGCGTACCAGACTCGTCGATCATATTGGCAATCACGGTCTCATCATTGATCTGCGCGCCGTCGCCACTGATCGCCGCGATCATTGTCGAATTGGCATGTGGTTCATCCGGATATTGAAAGCTGAATTCAAATCCGCCTTCAACCAGGCTCACATCAATCTCGGCTGGAATGGTGAAATCCTTCACCGGCTCGCCATAATTGAGATAGGTCAGCTCGCCGCTCCAATCATCGCCAATCACCACGGAAAGATCCTCTGATGAGACCGTAACCGGCTCGGCCGAAGCGATTGAAATCGATACAATTGGAGCGAGCAGGACGGAGAGAATGAGACGTTTCATGCCAAGCCTTTTTGTCTGACTGTCCCTATTCTACGAGAGATTCAGCCCGACAGATCACCCTGAGACAATCTTGCTCTAGCGCTCCCGATTTAAAAGATATATCATTTAAAAATTGGGAGGTTTCAAATGACCGAATTCTTTGGGGCGAATGAGCTCGCCATTTTGCGCTGGCTGCATATCGTAGCCATGGTTTATTGGCTCGGCGGAGAGTGGGGTGTGTTCCAGACCAGCTATAAGGTCGTGAACCAGTCGCTGCCTTTGGAAGAGCGCCAACGCCATATGGATACCGCTTATCGCATCGATATCATGGCGCGGACGGGCATCATTTCTCTGCTGCCGCTTGGCTTGCATATGGGCTATCTTTGGGGCGTGCAGCCGCTCGGCGGCGGGTGGCTTGTCGCCATGTGGCTGCTTTGGCTCATCTGGATGGGCATCACCTGGGGCGCCTTCGCCAAGCGAGGCACAAAATGGTTCAAACCGCTTTCTGATATTGAGGATTGGACCCGCTATATCCTGATCCCGACATTGCTCTTCGTTTCGATCTCTTCACTGATCGGGAACGGACCGTTTGGAGGCGCTGCCGGTCAGCTCTGGTTCTCAGCCAAGGTTCTGACCTTTGGACTGGCGCTGATCATTGGCGTGATCTTGCGACTGATCATGCATGAATGGCAGAAGCTGTTTCCGCTGCTGGCCGCGGGTCCGAATGCAGAGGCCGAAACCAAGCTTGAAAAGTCCATCGCGCTGGGCCGCTCGGTCGCCTATCTCTATTGGATCCTGATCCTGATGACGGCCTTTTTCGGCGCGGTTAAGCCGTTCTGATCACTGTGCCATTGGATGGCTGGTCTCAAGCAATTCGGCCAACTCATCGGTGAGAACATGGGTGTAGATCTGCGTGGTTGCGATATCCGCGTGACCCAGCAAAGTCTGCACGCTGCGCAGGTCTGCGCCGCCTTGTAACAAATGGGTGGCATAGGCGTGGCGCAGCGCATGTGGATGTACCTGGGCCGGATTTAGACCGGCTTTCCGCGCCAGAGCTTCCAGCATTTGCGCCAGGCGCCGACGCGTCAAATGCCCGGCCTTGCCGCGCGACGGGAACAGAAAATCAGCGCTGCCCGTGCCATGCTTGTCACCATCGCGCACTTCAAGCCAGTTCCGCAGGGCCAGCAAAGCCGGAGCGCCGAGCGGACACAGACGTTCCTTGCCGCCTTTGCCGCGTATGATCATCTCACGCGTTTCCCAAAGCCCCAGACGTCGCCGAGGCAGATTGCCGAGCCGCAGGCTGACCAATTCGCTGACCCGCAGACCTGCGCCGTATAATAGCTCAAGCAAGCAGGTCATCCGCGGATCATCGGCGCAGCTTTGCAGCAAGGCATCCACTTGTTCGCGCGACAAGACATTCGGGACATCGCGGGTGACTTTTGGGGCATCCAGCTTGGAGGTTGGATCGTCCTTGCGATCACGTTCTTCGAACAGGAAGCGAAAGAACCGTTTCAGAGAGGAGAGTTTCCGCGCCTGGGTCGAAGCGGCCAGTCCATCCTTGGCCAGGCTTTGCAACCACCCGGACAAGTCCCGCGCATCTGCGCCGCACAAATCCCCGCCAAGATAGCCTGAGGCATCGAGGAGATCCCGGCCGTAGGCATCCAGCGTGTTCGGCGACGCGCCGCGCTCAGCCGACATCATTTCCAAAAATGCTTCAATACGGGCCTGATCAGACATAGCGGGCAACCTAGTGCCCAGACCTTAACGCCAAACAAAAACGGGCGCCCGGTCAGGAGCGCCCGCTTGATTGGGTTTGTCGCCTGGCTATTCAGCCGGCGAGGAGACCGGTTCCTGATAGGGCTGGCCATCCGACCCGAGCATGATGGAATCGCCATCCTCTGTATCCGGATCGCCATTCTTCTTGTGCATTGCCAGAACCACGCCCGAGAGCGCCAGAATGGCGATCAGGTTCGGGAAGGCCATGGAGGCATTGGCAAGATCGCCAAACATCCAAACCAGCTGCACCTGCGCAATCGCACCGACAAAAATCACACCGACCCAGATAAAGCGGATCGGGTGGGTCGCCCATTCGCCAACCAAATAGGTGATCGCCTGTTCGGCATAATAGGACCAGCCAATAATCGTCGTGAACGCAAACAGCGCCAAACAAATCGAGACAAATATGCCGCCGCCCGGGAAGGCGATGGAATAGGCCTCATTGGTGATCGCCGAGGCCTGCAGCCCAGCTGCTTCCCAGATATGCGTCGTGGTAGCCCCATCCGCGGTGGTCCAGGTGCCCGTTGTGGTCAGAATGACCAGCGCCGTCATCGTACAGATGACCAGCGTATCGATGAACACACCAATCATTGCGATCTCGCCTTGCACGGTCGGGTTCTTGGTTTGCGCTGCTGCGTGTGCGATCGGCGCCGAACCTTGACCGGCTTCATTGGAGAACAGACCGCGAGCAATACCGGCCCGCATCGCGGCGAGCACGAGATAACCCGCCGCGCCGCCGGCTGCTTCTTGAAGACCAAATGCCGACGAAATGATCAGCCAAAGCGCGCCCGGAATCTCGGGGGCATTCATCAGCAATACGATAAAGGCGACGCCGACATAGAGCGCCGCCATGAATGGCACGACTTTACCTGCAACCGACCCGATCGATTTGATGCCGCCAATAATCACGGCAAAGGTCAGTACAGACAGGGTTAAACCAACCGCCCAGGCCGGCAGCCCAAGGCCGCTCGCTTCAGCGCTGCGCACAACCGTCTGCGTGATCGAATTGGCTTGCACCATGCCGCCTGTGGCGAGGGCCGAGAAAATCGTACCAATGGCGAATAGAACCGAAAGCCAGACCCATTTCTTACCGAGCCCGTTCTTGATGTAATACATCGGGCCACCATTGATGCGGCCATATTCGTCTTTTTCGCGATATTTGATCGCCAGAGAACTCTCAGCAAAGGCCAACGCCATGCCGAAAAAGGCGGTAATCCACATCCAGAAAATCGCGCCCGGTCCGCCGAGCGTGATCGCGGTCGCCACACCAGCGAGGTTACCGGTCCCTACCTGGCCTGAAAGGGCTGTGGACAGGGCTTGCCAAGGGGTAATCTGGTTCGGGTCGCCATTGCCTTTACGGCCTTCCCACACTTCACCAATTGCTGGCCCCAGACGCCGAAGTGGCCGTGCGCCCAGCCGGATCATGAAGAACAAGCCTGATCCCAACAAGACAATGGCAATCGGCCCCATGGGCAGAAGGCGCTGATCGCCCCAGTTTCCGCCCCAGATGAAGTCGCTGATCATCACGACCCAGTGTTCTAACGCTTCCATAATGCCTCCCCGGCAATGCTGTTATTCTCACTGCCGGGCACCCTAGAACAGAAACGGGCGCTGTGAAGCGCCCGTTATCAGATTTTTGCAGAATAGGGACGATTAGCGCGAAATCTATCCCACAAAGCCTTCGCCGACCCCAAAGTCGCGGCGGGCCGATACGATGGTCACAACCACCCCGGCCAGAACGTCGAGCAAAGCCATCACGGTGAGAATAAAAAATACCGAGGTTGCAAAGTTCGGGTTGAGTAGGAACAGCATCAGGCAAATGATGAAAACGATCATCGACAAAGCATGATTCATGATCGTCGCTGTGCCCGTACTGGTCGATTTCAGGATTTCCATAAACAAGACCGCGATTGACAAAACCAGCAGCGCGTCGCCTTTTGTCAGCACCCATTCCACTTCACCGCCAATCATGCCGATGGAAAAGAATTTCTGCCCCAGAATGCCCATCAAGGGCGATGCATTCGGCGTCAATTCCACGCCGCCATGGGTCAGTGGCACAGGATCGCCAGTGGTGGTGAAGGCAATCAGGCAGTAAATGCCAACTGGAATGATAAATAGCGGAAACGCGCTTAACATGAGCCGCATTGGACTACCCCTTCTAGGCGGACCGTCGCCATTCGAGCGTTTGGCCCTTTGCTGTCGATCGTCGAGACGCGCGGCAGCAGCAGCTGGAAAAATCACTGACATGCGCGTCTCCTCGCCTCAACAGTTAACCGCATTGAAGATTAATGCAAAGTGAGGATGTAAGGCATGGTCCTGCCTCAAAATTCCTTCTTCATTCTCGCCGGCCCGCCGGGAGCTGGAAAAACCACGCTGCTCGCGCAGCTGTCGGCGGAGATCGAGACCGTCCCTGAATATGCCCGGCGCGTGCTTGCCCAGGAACGCAAGACAGGAGGCCGCGCGACCGGCGATCAAGACTCAGCCCTGTTCGTCCAGCGTATGCTCGAGGTCGCGATTGCTGACTATGATGCCGCCTCAGGGCTCACCGTGTTTGATCGCGGTTTGCCGGATCTGCTGGCCTTTTGCGCGCATTATGGCATTTCCGATCAGACTGTTCGCAAAGCGGTTCAAGACCGGCGGTATCAGCCAACAGTGTTCTTTCTGCCGTCATGGAAAGCGATTTATACGACCGATGATGAGCGGATTCTGGAATTCGATGGGGCCCGCGCATTCGGGCGCCTGATCCGCACCGCTTATGAACAATCGGGCTACACTCTGATAGATGTGCCGCAAGCGTCGCCGGAGGCGCGTGCGGCCTTCATTCGAGATTACATGATCGCTTAAAGCTCGTCCGCGCCGTGGGGATTGCGGCGCCGGCGGATCAACCACATCACACCGCGCAGATCAGACCAGGCATCGGCCAGGCGACCAAAATTTGTATATTTGGACTGCCCTGCTCCGCGCTCGCGATGGTTGACGTTGAGAAACTCAACCTTCAGCCCCTCAGCATTCATCAGGGCTGGCATATAGCGGTGCATATGATCGAAATATGGAAGCGCCAGAAACACCTCACGCTTCATCACTTTGATGCCACAGCCACTATCATCGCAATCATCGCGCAGCAGTCGCTTTCTAATGGCATTGGCAAAGCGAGATCCGAACCGTTTCCAGGCCGTATCCTTGCGGCTGGCGCGTCGCCCCATGACCATGCTGAGGCCCTCTGGCGCGTCGGCGCGGGTCAGGCTGCGATAGAGCGCCGGCAAATCAGCTGGATCGTTCTGCCCATCTCCATCAAGCGTGCCGACAATCGGCGCTCGGGCATGTTGAATTGCGGTGCGCAATGCCCGCGACTGACCGGCATTCTTTCGATGTGAGAGCACCCGCAATTGCGGGTATTTCTCTTTCAATCCGACCAGAACGGCGCGGGTATCATCGGTCGACGCATCGTCGGTGATGACCATTTCATAGGCCCGTCCATCCAGCGCCGCCGCGATTTCATCAATCAGCTGAGCGGCGTTTCCGGACTCGTTGTGCATGGGCACACAAATCGAGAATTCAGGCGTCTGGGTCATGAGCGAAAGCTCCAATTTCGGGGGACAATTTGGCTTTAGTTGAAAACGCGCAATTGCGAAACCTCAAGACTGACGACAAGAGTGTCATGATGAGCGATCTGCCGATTGAGCCCCTTCTGCCGGATATTGCCGGCACGCTGCGCGACGCGCGCCGTTTGATCCTCGGCGCGCCTCCCGGCGCGGGCAAAACCACGCGCGTCCCGCTCGCCCTGGCCGGTTTGATTGACGGCTTCGAAGCGTTTCCCGGAAAAATTGTCATGCTCGAGCCCCGCCGAATCGCGGCGCGCATGGCGGCCATGCGCATGGCCAAGACGCTTGGCGAACCCCTTGGCCAACGCGTCGGTCTCTCAACCCGGATCGATCGACAGACGTCGAAAGCGACCCGCGTCGAAGTCATCACGGACGGCCTGTTCACGCGTCGCCTGCTTAACGATCCAGAATTGACCGGGATCAGCGTTGTCATTTTTGACGAAATCCATGAGCGAAGCTTAAGCGCTGACCTTGGCCTGGCGCTTGCCCAAGAGACCCAGAGCGCCCTTCGCGATGATCTACACCTTTTGGCGATGTCCGCGACGCTCGACACGGCAAGCATGGCGAAAAGCCTGTCAGCGCCCGTGATCGTCAGCGAAGGTCGGCAATATCCGATCGAGACCCGCTATCTTGGCCGCTCGCGCGAACGGTTTGAAGACCAGATGGCAAAAGCGATCGAGCGGGCGGTTCGAGAAACACGCGGGTCGGTGCTGGCCTTTTTGCCAGGTGCTGGAGAAATTCGCCGCACCGCTGAGCGATTGTCTCTGCCAGAGAATATTCTTGTCGCGCCGCTTTTTGGCGCGCTCAGCCCGAAAGATCAGGATGCTGCCATTCGCCCGTGCCCCGAGGGCCAACGTAAAGTCGTGCTGGCCACAGACATTGCCGAAAGCGCGCTCACCATTGAAGGCGTCTCTGTGGTCGTTGATGGCGGCTATGCGCGCGTGCCGCGCTATGTGCCCGGCGGCCTATCGAGCGAGCTTCAGACCATTCGCGCCGCGCGGGCAAATGTCGATCAGCGGCGTGGCCGGGCGGGCCGCTTGGGGCCAGGCATCTGTTATCGCCTCTGGGATGAGGCCGAGACTCGCGGTCTGACGCCGGCGCCAGAGCCTGAAATTCAGAATGCCGACCTGTCCGGTCTCCTGCTGACACTAGCCGATTGGGGGGAAACGGACCCCGCGCGATTGAATTGGCTGACCCCGCCTGCAACCGGTCGACTGGCGGCGGCGCGGCGAGATCTGCTCTCCCTTCAGGCGATTGACGAGGCCGGTCACCTGACAAGCAAGGGACGTCAAATCTCGAACCTACCACTCGCCCCGCGCCTAGCCGCCTTGATCATTGGAGCAAAATCAGACGGTGAAGCCGCGCTCGCTGCGCAAATCGCTGCGCTGATCAGCGAACGTGGGATTGGCGGCAACAGCGCCGACCTGGCCGAACGGCTTGGGCGATTTCAGCAAGATAACAGTCCGCGCGCGCGAAACCTCAGGTCACAAGCCGCGCGCTGGGGCGGATCAGGTGAGGCGCATGGCGATCCAGCGGCTTTGCTCGCTAAAGGCTGGCCCGACATGATTGCGCGAAGGCGCAGTCCGGGCAGCGCCCGATATCTGCTCGCCAATGGGCGCGCCGGACAAGTGGATGACACCTCGCCACTCGCCAAATCCGATTGGCTGGTCGTGGCCGATATGGCCGGCGCCGCAAAATCGGCGCGGATCACGCTCGCCGCCGCGATTGATGAGGCGGCTGCGATTAAGTTTGGCGGGCTTGAAAAACGGGATGAGGCGGAGTTTGACCCGGTCAAAGGCACATTCAAGGCGCGCCGGGTGTCGGCGATTGGCGCCATCATCCTGTCTGAACAGCCACTTCCGAAACCCTCAGCCGAGGCGGCGCGGGGCGCCTTTCTGAAGCACCTTCGAACAGATGGTTTCACGGCGACCGGCCTCGACCGACCCATATCCGAATTTCTCGTCAGGCTGCGCGCCCTGAACGATGCGTTTGGTGAGGTCTGGCCCGTCTGGTCTCTGGAGGACCTTCAAGCGGACGTGGAGGAATGGCTGGGCCCGAGTCTTGGCAGGGGTTCATTTACCCTGCCCAAGCCCGGAATGCTTAGGGATGCATTGAATACCCGGCTGGATTGGCCGCTCCCGCAAGAACTCGATACAAAAGCGCCGAACAAGATCAAACTGCCATCCGGTCGCGAGGCACCGATTGACTGGCTAAGCGATCGAGCCCCTCTGGTGGACTGCAAAGCGCAGGAATTATATGGCGCGTCGCGACATCCCAGCATCGCTGAGGGTCGAATTCCCGTCACCTTGCAAATTCTGTCGCCAGGCGGGAAACCGGTTGCGACGACGCAAGATTTGCCCGGGTTTTGGGAGGGCGGATATCACGATATGGTCAAGGATATGCGCGGACGCTATCCCAAGCATGATTGGCCGGATGATCCTGCAAATGCCAAACCGCATGCTGGAATGACCAAAGCCCGCCTGGCCAGGGGCTAGGCGTCGCGCCAGGCCCCTGATTCAAGACCGTCTAGGCTCCAATTGCCGACAGAACAGCGAACAAGACGCAGCGTTGGATGCCCGACCACCGCCGTCATCCGCCGAACCTGGCGGTTGCGGCCCTCACTGATCGTGAGTTCCAGCCAGCAATCGGGTATCGATTTGCGCACGCGAATAGGCGGGGGGCGCGGCCACAATCCTTCCGGCTCATCGATCCTGCGCACGGAAGCCGGACGGGTCAATCCGTCTTTCAGGTCCACCCCCTTTTGCAAGCTGCGGAGGGCGGTCTCGTCCGGCACGCCCTCAACTTGCGCCCAATAGGTCTTCGGCGTCTTGTGTTTGGGATTGGAGATCTGCGCCTGCAAACGGCCATTATCGGTCAGCACCAGAAGCCCTTCGCTGTCGCGATCGAGACGGCCTGCCGGGTAGACATTCGGCACATCAATAAAATCCGACAAGGTCGCGCGTTTTGTGCCCTCCACACCGCGATCTGTGAACTGTGACAGCACGCCAAACGGCTTATTGAACAGAATAATTCGAGTCATTTTTTCGTGAATATCGAATTCTAAATATTGGTCCAGAAAAAACGCCACCGCACCTGTAATTGCTACAGAACCAGCTGATTATTGATCCGATAATGGCGCTTTTTTAATCCGTATTGATGCATATTATTTGTCCGAAACCGTTGTATAATTCTCGAACGCTGATACTGTTAACCACCCTTAGTAGCATAAGCGCGAAAGGAGATAGATATGAACACACTTCTCGTGCACGAAGAGTCGGATACTCGGCTCGAAAAATTTAATGGGCCAATCCTGGACCATGAGAAACTCCGTCAGGGCACGCAAGTGGCCTTGCTGACGGCCGCCGCCTCCATTGTCATGGTGCTTGCGGTGAAAGTCCTCTACCTGATTTTCTAGACCCTGAAATTACTGAAGCCAGATATGGCTTTTTGACGGTTTTTCAGCCATAAGCCGCCGGATGAGTAAAACCGGCCCTGAAACCAATACCAAATCTGTGTTCATCAAGACCTATGGGTGCCAGATGAACGTCTATGATAGCGAGCGCATGAAAGATGTGCTCGCGCCCATGGGCTATGCCCCGACAGACAGTCCTGACGGGGCTGATTTGGTGGTTCTGAACACCTGCCATATTCGCGAAAAAGCGACCGAAAAGGTCTATTCCGAACTGGGACAGATGAAGAAGCTGAAACAGGCCCAGGGCGGAAAGATGACGATTGCCGTAGCCGGCTGCGTTGCCCAGGCCGAAGGGGCCGAGATCATGCGCCGCCAACCGGCCGTTGATCTGGTGCTTGGCCCGCAGGCTTATCACAAATTGCCGGAAATGATCGCGCGTGTGCATCGCTCGACCGGGGAACGGCTGGAGACCGAATTCGAGACTCTGGAAAAGTTTGATGCCCTGCCCAAGTCGCGAACCGCGGACGGGCCAACGGCGTTCCTTTCCGTGCAGGAAGGCTGTGACAAGTTCTGCACCTTTTGTGTTGTTCCCTATACGCGCGGCGCCGAGCTGTCGCGGCCGGTGGATGATATCACGCTGGAAGCCCGCAATTTGGCGAGCCAGGGCGTGCGCGAGGTTCAATTGCTGGGTCAAAACGTCAATGCCTATCACGGCGCGGCGCCGGCGATTGAGGGCGGCGATGAATGGACGTTGGCCCAGCTGGTACGGCATTTGTCGAAAATTGGCGGCTTTGACCGCATTCGCTACACGACCAGTCATCCCCGCGACATGAGCGAGGACCTCATCGCGGCGCATGCTGATACGCCGGAGCTGATGCCCTTCTTGCACCTGCCGGTGCAATCAGGCTCAAACAATATTCTGAAAGCGATGAATCGCGGGCATACGCGCGAGCATTATCTCGACATCATGCGGCGCATGAAAGAAGCCCGCCCGGATATGGCCCTGGCGTCTGACTTTATCGTCGGCTTCCCGGGGGAGCGCGATCAGGATTTTGAAGACACGATGGATCTTGTGCGTGAGGTCGGTTACGCGATCGCCTATTCGTTCAAATATTCTGAGCGCCCCGGCACACCGGCTGCGGAAATGTTCGGCCAGGTCCCAGAAGACGTAAAAAATGAACGTTTGCAGGCGCTCCAGGCCTTGCTGCGCGAACAACAGACAGCGTTCAACGCCTCGAAGATTGGCGAAACCGTCCAGGTTCTCGTCACCGGCACCGGACGAAATGAAGGTCAGATGCATGGCCGATCGCCGTGGCTTCAGGCCGTTCACTTTGACGGCGGGCCAGATTTGGTCGGTCAGATTATTGACGTTGATATTGTCGGCGCCAGCTTGAACTCCCTCACCGGCCAATTGCCGGGTCAATCAAAAGGGGTGGCCGCTTGAGCCAGATCTGGGAACCGAGGGACGCGGCGCTCTTACCGGTGATTTGCGGCCCCAATCACAAAAATCTCCTGCTGCTCGAAACAGAGCTCGCCGATGGCGACCTGAAAGCTGAAAGCCAGGGCGGCGGCATCCGATTGGCGGGCAGCGCGGATGCCGTGGCGATCGCACAGGTCGCGCTGTCGGCCTTTGAAGCGACTTTGGCCAAGAACCCGGATGCCGGGCTGCCCGCATTGGAAGGAGCAATCGAGCAGGCACGCACGCCAGACCAAAGTTACAAGACGCTGACTGGGCTGAAGACGCCAATCAAACCGCAAACAAATGCCCAGGCCAAATATCTCGACCTGCTGACCGGCACCCAGAATGATCTCATCTTTGGCGTCGGCCCGGCCGGTACAGGAAAGACGTTCCTGGCGGTTGCGGCGGGCGCGGCGGCCCTGAAAAACAAGTCGGCGGCGCGGCTGATCATCACGCGGCCAGCGGTCGAAGCGGGCGAGAATCTAGGCTTTCTGCCTGGTGACCTAGAAGAAAAGGTCGAGCCTTATCTGCGCCCGATCTGGGACGCTTTGGACGAAACACTGGGCGCCGATCAGGCCGGACGCTTGCGCGAAAAGCGCGTCATTGAGGTGGCGCCGCTCGCCTTCATGCGGGGTCGAACGCTCAAGAACGCCTTTGTCATTATGGATGAGGCACAAAACTCGACCATCGCGCAGATGAAAATGGTGCTGACCCGCCTGGGCCGCGACAGCCGCATGGTGGTGACCGGTGATCCGGGTCAGGTCGATCTGCCCAAGAACCAACCCTCCGGGCTGGCCCATGCTTTGCGGATTCTGCGCGGCGTCGAAGGCGTTGGCCGGGTCACTTTCTCAGCCAATGATGTCCGCCGCCACGCTTTGGTCAGCCGGATTATCAAAGCCTATGACGCAGACGCCCAGAACACGCGCGATGATTGAACTCGATCTGAGGATTGCGGATGCGGCATGGGACACCGCGATTGCAAATATTACTGATATTTGTGGCGCCGCGCTCAATGCTGGGGCCACTCAGACCTCGGCCAAGGGTGAGGTCAGCGTGCTCCTCACCAATGACGCAGAAATCCAGGCGCTGAACCGCGATTGGCGCGGCAAGGATAAGCCCACAGACGTCTTGTCCTTCCCCGCAAGCCCTGTAGATGCGCCATTTCTCGGCGATATCGCGGTGAGTCTGGGCGTGACGCGCACGGATGCTGACAGCCGCGGCATTGCGCTCGATCAGCACCTCTCCCATTTGCTCATCCACGGCCTGATGCACCTGCTTGGGCACGACCACAAAGATGACACAGAGGCAGCTGAGATGGAGGCGCTGGAGATCGCCGCGCTTGCATCATTGGGCTGGCCTGATCCATATACTTAAAGGCGCGATTCGCGCGTCAGGATCATTGAGAGATATGTCGGAAGGACGAAAAGGCTTGTTTGGCCTGTTTAAGAAAACTGATGAGACCGAGGCCGATCCGGCTCCGGAAGACCCGGCCGCGCCGTCGCAAACCGAAATGCGGCTCCGCATTGAAGAGTTCGAACGCGCCCGCGTGGATGATGTGATGATCCCTCGCGCCGAGATTATTGGCGTTGAACTCTCAACACCGCTGGATGAGCTGATCCAACTCTATGCAACGGAAGCGCATTCCCGCCTGCCGGTCTATCGTGAAACGCTGGATGATCCGGTAGGTGTGGTCCATATCCGCGATGTCATGACCGAGATTGCCCGCGCCAATGGCGACGAGGAAAAGGATCCGGAAGACAATCCACTGGAGCGTTTGCGCCGGGATATCCTGTTTGTGCCGCCATCCATGCCGCTTCCGGATCTGCTGGTAAAAATGCAAGCCTCGCGCACGCATCTGGCATTGGTGGTCGATGAGTATGGCGGGACGGATGGCCTGGTCAGCCTCGAAGATCTGGTCGAGGAAATCGTCGGCGATATCGAAGACGAGCATGATGAAGAGGTCGCCATGTTGGTGCGTCGCGGTCGCCTCGCCTGGGAAGTTGATGCCCGGATGGAAACCGACGATTTCGCTGAAGAAACGGGCCTGGAACTGGAACTGGAAGACCATGATGTCGACACGTTGGGCGGTGTTGCCTTTGCGCTGGCGGGACGCGTGCCCATCCGGGGCGAGGTGCTGCCGCACCCGAAAGGCGTCGATATTGAAATCCTCGACTCGGATGCACGCCGCATCCACCGCCTGGTCGTCCGCAAACCTGCTTCGGAGTTGAGCGCATGATCGAACACGCCCACACGCGCAGTCATGGACTTCGTGTGTTTACGGCTTTGCATGAAGCCATTGCGCGCGTCCGTGGCACGACGGCGACGCTGTTTGCGATCCTGATGGGCGCCTTCTGTGCGCTCGGGTTTGCGCCGTTTCACCTGACACCAGCCCTCATTGTTGCTCTGGTCGGCCTGATTTGGATGCTGGATGGCGCCCGCAGCCAAAAGCGCTGGGGCCGCGCAATGTTCTGGCGCGGCTGGGCCTTTGCCTTTGGCTATTTCCTGGTCGGTATGTACTGGACCGCCCTGCCCTTCCTGGTTGAACCGGAAAAGCACGCCATTTTCCTCTGGATGCCATTGATCGCCTTACCAGGTGGAATGGCGCTAATCTGGGGCGCAGCTTGCGCGCTGGCCGGTGCGTTCTGGTCTGCCTCTCCGTCTCGCGTGTTCATTTTCGCCCTGTTTCTTGGCCTTGCCGAGCTAGTAAGGGGCACTTTGTTTGGCGGCTTTCCTTGGAACCTGCCGGGTACAACCTGGGTTCCCGGCGGGGCGATTTCGCAAGTAGCATCTCTGGGCGGGATCTATTGGTTGACCCTGATGACCCTGTTCGTCGCCGCCGCCCCCGCCGCCCTGGTAGATACGCGCGACAGTCCGAGCGTGCTCGGCCGCGCCCTGCCGGTTTTGATCGCGGTTGCGCTTGCCGGTTTCTCATGGGCCTGGGGCTCGCAACGCCTGGCCGCCGACACGATCATGACTGAGCGCTCTGTCCTGCTCATGGACGCCGGTGTGCCGCAAGCTGAAAAGTTCAAGGATCGCGGCGAGCCCGTGGTGGCGCGCTATGTGGAACTCTTGCGCGACGTGCCCAGTGAAGCCGGTGACATCATTATCTGGCCGGAAGGGGCGCTGCCTTATGGGCTTTTGGGCGACACCAACGCCCTCGACCTGGTGTCTGCGTTTCTCGGCCGCCGGGCGCTGATTGCAGGGTCCGTCCGGTTCACCTCTGATGGCGAGACGACCGTTGCCTATAATAGCCTTGTCATGTTCACCGCCGGGGCCAACACGGCAACCTTGTCCGGGCTTTATGACAAACACCGCTTGGTTCCGTTTGGCGAGTTGCCGGCGACCAAGATCATTCCTTTTGGCGAAAGCATTTCCGGCATTCTGCCCTCTTCCATGCAACGCATGGCGGAGAACGGGTTTCAGCCCGGCGCAGAGGCGACTGTGCTCCTGCCGCAGCTGGTCGCGCCGCCCTTCATTCCGCTGATCTGTTATGAAGGTCTGTTCCCCGCCATGGTTCGCAAAGCCTCGCCGCAACGCGACGCGGCTGAATGGATTGTCGTGATTTCCAATGATGCCTGGTTTGGCGCGGGTCTCGGCCCGGCCCAACATTATGCGCAAAACCGCTACCGCGCGATCGAAAGCGGCTTGCCCATGGCGCGGGTGGCGACGCGCGGCATGACCGCAATGGTTGACGGGTATGGCCGTGAGATCGCCCGTGGGAATCCGGCTGAAGGTGACCCGGCGGGTTGGCGTTCTGCGGTTGTACGGACCGGATTGCCCGCAAGGCTAGAAAACACACCATATCAACGCTTTGGAGAGACGTTTTACTGGTTGACTCTTGTCCTATTTGGTGGACTAGCCTTTGTGAGCTGGCGACGTTAGTCTTAGAACAAGTATGCGCAAGAAGAGTGGCGGATGTCAGAAAACAAAACCCCCAGCGGTATCGATCGAATTGTTGGACAGCGGCTCCGCTGGCGCCGCCGTGAGTTGAAACTGACCCAAGAACAACTCGGCGAAAAGCTCGGTTTAACCTTTCAACAGGTTCAGAAATACGAAAAAGGCGTCAACCGGATTTCCGCCGGGCGTCTGTTTGAAATCGCCCAAGTCCTCGGCATCACGATCACCTATTTCTATGAGGGCGTCGACGAATTGCTCGAGAGCTCTCCAGTCGTTAGCGTGCATGAAGACGACCATCCCCCGACCCTGCCAGTGATCGACACGGAGGCGATGGAGCTGGTTACGGCGTTTCAGAAAATCGAGGACAAGTCCTTGCGCCGCTCATTGCTGGAAACCATCCGCGCCGCCGCGGCCACATCAGACGCCGCACACGGCGCCTGATCCCGATTTTGCTGTGGCCCGGAAGCGACAGCGCCTTCGTATTCGCACTTGCAGCAAATAATCAGTGGTTGCTTTGCCGCACTGCACAAGCAACCTAGTTCTCATAATATGAAGGTTTGAGGACGGGAGTGTAGATTTGGCTGAGATCAAGACGATTGGCGTCGTAGGCGCAGGTCAAATGGGAAATGGGATCGCACATGTCTGTGCGTTGGCTGGATATGACGTCATCCTCAATGATGTGTCTAAGGATGCGCTTGAGAGCGGCCTGGTCACGATTGAAAAGAATCTGACGCGACAGGTTTCACGGGATGTGATCAGCCCGGACGAGATGAAAGCCGCGCAGGCGCGGATCAAGACCAGTGTTGAACTGGTCCCGTTCGCCGGTGTGGATCTTGCCATTGAGGCGGCGACGGAGAACCGGGAAGTCAAAGAAAAGATCTTCGCAGCGCTGTGTAATGTGGTGCCACAGCATGCCTATCTGGCGACCAACACGTCCTCCATCTCCGTGACCCGTCTCGCGTCGACCACGGATCGCCCGGAAAAGTTCATCGGTCTTCACTTCATGAACCCGGTGCCTTTGATGCAGCTCATGGAGATCATTCGCGGCCTGGCGACCGATCAAGAAACGTATGATATGGCAACCGACTTTGCTGACCGGCTCGGCAAGACCACGACCAATGCCGAAGACTATCCGGCCTTTATCGTGAACCGCATTCTGGTGCCGATGATCAATGAAGCGGTCTATGCTCTGTATGAGGGTGTCGGAACCGTAGAGAGCATCGATACGGCCATGCGCCTCGGCGCCAACCACCCTATGGGACCGCTGACCCTTGCCGACTTTATCGGCCTCGATACCTGCCTGTCGATTATGCAGGTCCTGCACGACGGCCTGGCCGATACCAAGTATCGACCCTGCCCGCTGCTGGTGAAATATGTGGAAGCGGGCTGGATTGGCCGCAAAGCCGGGCGCGGCTTCTATGATTATTCAGGCGATGCGCCAGTGCCGACGCGCTAGGCCTCAACTGCGCCAGCGCAGCACGGTCGGTTTGATCTTGTTCTTGAACGCGCGGCCTTCATCACGGGCCGCGGCCCATTCTTTCTTGAGCATCTGATACCATTTGGCCTGCACATCGATATCATCGATCCACATCATCGCCTTCTGATGTTCCATACCCAGATTTTGCAGGTCGACCATATCGCCGTCCTGACGCAGGAATTTTCGCGCCATCGGTTTGGCAATCGGGATTGCCAGATGCAAAAGTGGCGCGCCGGTCCACCAGGTCAATTGCGTAATTCTCGTCCGTTTCGGTGCCTCGGGTGTCAGACAGGTCAAGGTGAGCAGGCGGGCTTTCTCATTGGAGATGATCTCCCAACGAAAGCCGGGCAGTTGGAACCGAATTTCGGTCTCCACCTCATCTCCGAACACCCATTTATAGAGTTTCGAATTTGAGCTCGGCTTGTGCCGGTCAATGGCCCAGCCGCGATCTGCTGGAATGAAGGGTTTTTCCTTCAGCTTCAGGCCAACAGATGGCGGGCGCCACCACCATTGATTATGGACAAAGGGCACATGGGCCGGATCCATCAGACCGACCACGGCATCATCCATATGAGCGTTGAACACATCTTCGATGACGAATTTCGGCTTCTCAGGCAGTGGCCCGAAGGCCGGAGCCGGTACATCCGGGGCCCCGGTAAAGCGCGGATCATCCGAAATGAAGACATAGATCGCGCCATGCGCTTCGTGCACCGGATAGCGGCGAACTTTCACCTTGCTCGGTTCATACGGTTCAGAACCGGTCAGGCTGGGCATATGGCGGCAGACGCCGTCGCTGCCAAACCGCCAACCATGATACGGACATTCCAGCGTTGCCTCGCCCTCGGTCTCAACTTGCCGGCCCGCACTTAAGGGCACGAGGCGATGCGGGCAAATATCGCGCAAAGCGAACACTTCCCCCTTTTCCGTCCGCGCGACGACCAGTGGCTGGCCCAAAACGATGCGTCGCACCTGTTTGCCGGGCTTCACCTCAGACGACACGCAGGCGAGATACCAGCTGTCGGTCAGCCAGCCTTCCGGCGTCAAACCGGTCTGCTTCGCCGCTGTTGTGTCGATCAATGTGTTGGTGTCGGCCATCGGCAACCTATAGCTATTCCTGATAGATGCGGGAATAGTCAGCAAACTCCGTGCCTGCCATTTGTTCGGCGATGCGATCACGGGCCAAATCCGGATCCAGCACCCGGCACGTGAGCTCGATCGCAGTGTCTGTAACGGTTTCACCCTCACAGAAGCCAAGCCCGGTCCATCCCAAAACCTCGGTGAGAGCCTCTTCTGCCTCACGAATTTTTAAGACATCATCGCCCTTCCAAGTATCGGAAATCAGGTATTCGACAATCACAGTTTGATAATCACCCGGTTCGATCTCAGTGAATCCCAGCGCGCGGGCCGGATCCAGCAAATCATCGACCTGTTTCTCTAGCGAGCGCAGCAGCTTGATCCGATGGGCGTCTGTGTCGCCGCGCGTCCCGACCATGCCCCAATGCTCAATGATGCGCCTGGGTTTCAGCTCGACCCAGACCTCATGATAGGCGGCAATTCTGCCCGTCTCGTCGCGTTTGAAGAGTCTGAACATGGGATTTGATCCAGTTTGTTGCGGCTTCGGGCATTGGCCGTCCAAGACGTTCAGCGCTTTGCCGGCCTACCGTAAACCGAAAAGCCCGCCCAGAGCGCCGGAGCCGATGCCAAAACCTGGTCTTGCCTATATTGGTTGATGGCGTCGCGCAGCGCGTCTTCGGCATTGCGCGAGGTGTCCTTGAAATACCCGACCGAGAAATCCGACATCATCTCGAAAGTGGCGTCGTCATTTACGTCCCAAAGACTCATCACAACTTGCTCGGCGCCGGCAGCGCTAAAGGCTGTCGGCAGTCCCAACACGGTGCCACCCATGACCGCGCCTAATCCACTTTGACACGAACTCAGTACGACCAGCGCCCGGTTCAGGAACGGACCATTCTCTTTGACCAGATTGAGGATTTCTTCGTCCGTGAACAACACATTGCGGGTCAGCACCAAACTGTTATCGCCCCAGTGCGCCGGTGACGATTGCCCGTGTCCCGCATAGAAGAACATGCTTTTGCCGAGCAGCGCGGCCATGACATTCGCCTTGCTCGCCGCCTGATTGATCAGCCCGGTCACGCCGACAGAATTCTTCGATAGAACCTTGATATTCAACTCGCCTTCTTTTTGCGCAGAGGCCAGATCTCCGGTTGGGTTCACCACGACCAGCGCGCCGGTATCCGGAAAGTTGCTGTAGAGCTCTTCTTGCTCGACGCCGATCAGGCTGAAGAAATCATTGGTCACAATAACGCTTGCATGATCGACGAGATGGGACCCGTCCGAGATCTTCAAGCTGGAGAAAGACACGTTCCCGATGTCCACCGCTGGCAACACGATGAGGCGATTTATCGAGCCATCCAACAGGCCGGTGTGATAGGGCGCAGGTAAAAGCGCCGCTGAGATTTCGGCCATATCTTCATTGGCGGTCGTGGAGGGTGTGACCGCGTCATCGCGTTCTTCAACCACGCGCTGCAAACATTCAAAGACGCTCGGGGCTGAACTGTTCAAATTGTTTTCAGGGCGACAGGTCTGCGCGATTTCTCGCAAGTCAGAATAGGAAAACGCGGTCACCGCGAGCGCCTCTCTTTGCCTTATGGACAAAGGCCGGTCAGAACTCATTTCGAACTTTTCCAGCGGCATGATCAGTTGGCCTGGCGTGATCATCCACGAGCAGAAGCTGAGTGACCCAGGCGAGATCTCATAATCATAGACCAGAACAGCCGACTTTCCGGTGGAATCAATCCCCGCAAGATAGGTCTTTATCTCCTCGACATGATCCTTATCTTCTTCAAGCTTGATCCAGCCAATATCGCTGCCCTCGACTTCGAACCATCCGGTGGAAACATAGTTTTCTACCGCCTTGTGATTGAAATAGGCTTTGATGATTGCGGCCCGCAGTCCTCTTTCGCTTTGCTCACAGGTGCGCAATTCGGTGCGGCTGTCTGATGCGATCTCAGGATAGAGTGTGAAGTGATCTCGATTGATCACGGGATATGGATCGGGGTCTTGACCAAAAGCAGATCCGCCCCATCCGGAGATGAAGAACAGACATATGACGAGAAAACCGCCCGTCTTTTGGATAAGAGTCAGCATGCTCATCCCCCAATTGCGCCTCGACTCGAATTTGAGCCTCAACCTGAAGCAAGCATAATTCTCGGCTCTTCTCTAGCACAGGCCTGCGACGGGTCGGCACCGCACGCATATATCCGCTAGGCGAGACCCCCGCATGTCGCTATATGCCCGCTTATGACACCACGTGATAAAATCCGGAATTTCTCCATTGTCGCGCACATCGACCATGGTAAGTCGACGCTTGCGGATCGCTTGATTCAGCAAACCGGCACGCTCACCGAGCGCGAAATGTCGGAACAAGTGCTCGATTCAATGGATATCGAGAAAGAGCGCGGCATCACGATCAAAGCCCAAACCGTTCGCCTCGATTACAAAGCGCAGGATGGCGAGACCTATGCGCTGAACCTGATGGACACGCCCGGGCATGTCGACTTCTCCTATGAGGTCAGCCGCTGCCTCGCCGCGTGCGAAGGCTCGTTGCTCGTGGTTGATGCGAGCCAAGGCGTCGAGGCCCAGACGCTCGCCAATGTGTACCAAGCGATCGAGCAAGATCATGAAATCGTGCCCGTGCTCAACAAGATCGATCTTCCCGCCGCGGATGTGCCTGCCGTCAAAGAGCAAATCGAGGATGTTATCGGGCTCGATGCCTCGGATGCGGTAGAGATCTCGGCCAAAACCGGGCTCGGCATTGAGGACGTGCTCGAAGCCATTGTAACGCGTCTGCCGGCCCCAGATCATGGCGAAGCTGATGCGCCGCTCAAGGCGGCTTTGGTGGATGCTTATTATGACCCTTATCTCGGCGTTGTGGTCATTGTGCGCATGCATGACGGCGTCCTGAAAAAGAAAATGAAGATCAAGATGATGAAGACCGGCGCGACTTATGAAGTCGACAAAGTCGGAGTCTTCAAACCGGGTCCAACCGATGTGGACGAGCTCGGCCCCGGCGAAGTTGGATTTCTGATCGCGTCGATCAAGGAAGTGGCCGATTGCGCCATCGGTGACACCATCACCACCGACAAGCACGGCACAGACGAAGCGCTGCCCGGCTATAAGGATGTGCAGCCGGTTGTGTTCTGCGGCTTGTTCCCGATGGATGCGGGCGACTTTGACGATCTGCGCGCGGCGATGGGCAAATTGCGCCTGAACGATGCCTCTTTCACCTGGGAAATGGAAACGTCCGCGGCTCTGGGCATGGGCTTTCGATGCGGCTTCCTGGGCCTGTTACACCTTGAAATCATTCAGGAACGTCTCAGCCGCGAGTTTGACCTCGACCTGATCGCAACGGCGCCGAGCGTGGTCTATGAAATGACCATGACCGATGGCACCGAGATCGAGCTGCACAATCCAGCCGACATGCCTGATGTGGTGAAAATCGCCGAAGTGCGCGAGCCCTGGATCAAAGCCACCATCTACACGCCAGACGAATATCTTGGCTCGATCCTGAAACTCTGCCAGGACCGCCGCGGTGTTCAAACCGAGCTATCCTATGTCGGTGGCCGCGCCATGGTGCAATATGAATTGCCGCTCAATGAAGTCGTGTTTGATTTTTATGATCGCCTGAAATCCATCTCTCGCGGCTATGCGAGTTTTGACTATGAGATTGTTGGCCACCGCGCCGAGAATCTGGTGAAGATGAACATTCTGGTGAATGACGAACCGGTGGATGCCCTATCCATGCTGGTGCACCGCGACCGGGCAGAAAGCCGTGGCCGCCAAATGTGCGAGCGATTGAAAGATCTGATCCCCCGTCAAATGTTCAAAATCCCGATCCAGGCCGCGATTGGCGGACGGATCATCGCCAGAGAAACCATTTCGGCGCTGCGCAAAGACGTTACCGCGAAATGCTATGGCGGCGACGCGACCCGAAAGCGCAAACTGCTCGACAAGCAAAAGGCCGGCAAGCAGCGCATGCGCCAATTCGGCAAGGTCGAGATTCCACAAGAAGCCTTCGTCGCCGCCCTGCGAATGGATGGCGACTAGGGCGCTTCCCGTCAGGCCTCGGTGGGCACGTCCGGAAAGGCTGGGGGCGAAGGTGAAATCGGCCCGACAACAAAGTGGCCATCGAACGCACCATCTGCCGAAGGCGTGAGCTCAATCGAGCGCGCGATCGCGCCGTCTTTGGCATTGCCAGACATTTCGAGCGGACCCACTTTTTCCTCATAAGTGCCGTCGTCATGCATGATGCCGGCATTCACCCAGGCCGCGCCCGCCTCAAAGTGCATTTCCAGTGAGAGAACTGGGCGCTGGCTGATCTTCGTCGCCATCGGAACGTATTCGTCTGCATCGAACGTGAAGGCGAGTTTTCGGGCGTGAAACGCCCCGGTCAACAAGACCACGACCCCCTCAAAGTCTTGCAGGTTATTGTCGACTTGCACGGCCATCATCGCGTCGCGGGCGGCGGACTGATTTTCCGCATCGACCCACTCCTCTGGTTCGGCGTCGAAGCCAAAAACACGAATGTCCAGGCCTTGTGCACGCCAATCTGAGAATTGCTGAAACACGCTCAGCACGGCTTCAGAGCTTCGGCCATCATGGATCCCCCACATTGCCGGGCCAGCGTCGCGCATCGCCTCTCGATTGAGGGGAGGCGAAAGCGCGTCGTCCAGCGCTTGCGACTGTGTCCAGCCAGTCTCAATGCCAACACGGACGGGATGACCGGCATCGAGTGCTGCGCAAACCAATTGCTGCAGAGCATCCGGTGCTTCATTGGTGCCGTGCATCTCACCAAGGATAATCACATGGCTCGTCCCACGGTCGAGGAGGCGCTCAGTATTCGCATAGAGCGCACATTCCAGGTCGAGTGTCTCAGTTATCGGTGCCGCAGGTGCGCAGGCGGTCACGAGCAAGAGCACAGAGAGTATTGATTTCCAGATCGGCATGGACGGCTCCGCGAGATCAATCAAATCGCGAGCATCACCCTTAACTGATGAATGCGGGCACACAATGTCCAAGCGTTTCGAGTTTGCTTCAAGAGCGAGGAGGCGATCAATCACCGCTGCGAATGGATGGCGACGAGGGCGCTATTTCCAAACCTCTAGATTGTTGGCGCGGCCGATCTCTCGGGTCAGGCGGGCGGCAAGCAAAGGCGTCATCTGAGCCCGCTCCAGGATTTCATCCATCTGGGCTTTCGAGTCGCCGTCCAGCCCTGCATAAGCGTCCTGGAAACGGCGCAAGAGATAGAAGCGATAGGGTTGCGCCAAGGCGATGATCTCGACGCCGCGCAAAGTGAAGCTGCCCATACCGACCCCGCGTTTGCATTCGGTGCCTTTTGGTAAATCCTCTTGCGCGGCGAGCCAGGCATTGATGCATTCTGCGGCTGCCAGCGTCTCGGGCACAAAGTCTTCCGCCATGGCGCGCAGGACGGAGACCAGCGTCTCGGGGATCACATCATCGCTCAGCCAGGTTTCATCCTGGTGCTCAAATTCAGCGAGATCGGCGACGCTGCGATTCATCCGCTCGACCCATCGATAGACGCGCATCGCGTGTTTCTGCATCAAGGCCAGCGGCACCGGGTCCCGTCCTAGATGGGCGAACAGCGGTGCGATCATCCCGAAATCGCCGATGCACGGACGTCCCCCCAGCAAATAGCCATGCTTGGAAAAGTGATCGTCCAGGGCGGCGAGTTGATCTGCATAGACCGCTTCGATCACATCCACATTGGGCGGCAACACGCCGAAGGACGGACCCGCCACATCCTTCATCGCGTGGATGACCTTTTCGGCCATCTCTTCATTCGCATCGCCAAAAGGGACGATCATCCGAAAGTGCTGCTTGAGAAAGTCCATATGCTCCGCATTGAAGTTCCAGCGATAATGCATTGCCGGTCGCAGCAGCCCCTCCGCGCCAATCACGTCGAATAGACGGCTGATCACGTTCTGCCTCGGTGTTCTGGGCGAGAATGCATGGCCGGAAAGCGCTTCGAAATGATCGATAATCGCGGCACCGTCGCGAATAACATCGCCATTGGCCAGCTCCACCGTTGGCAAGCTGTTGCGATCTCCGGCCTTCGGTTTGACCACTTTTTGGTAATGGCGGGAATTGGCCGCCGTTTCGCGATAGGGAATGCCAGCCTTGATCAAATAACTGCGCGCTCGGCCCGCATATAGAGAATGGGGGACAGCATAGAGAGTAATCGGATCAGCAGGCATCTGGACCTCATCAAACTTGGAAGGTAGCCGAACTTGCTTAATAGTTCTGGCACTTTGAATGTCAATTTCTATTGACCGCCTTTTCGAACCACGCATCCTGAGTTACACTTGTAGCGTTTTCGCGGCCTGGAGGATCCAATATGTCAAAAGCTCTATACTTCGCCGTGTTGGCAACCGCCCTCTCCTCTTGCGCAACACTCGATCCAACAAAGGACGACCCGACCCCGCCATCGAGCTTTGAACTCACAGCGACAGCGGCCGACGGCGCAGTTGTTTTCGGCACCGCGCAGTTTGGAGCACTACCCGAGACCGCGCCGCTCATCGTGCTGTTTCATCAAGGCGGCTCGAATGCCCGGGCTGAATATGCCCCGCTCGTCCCCTGGCTGAATGAAAATGGCTATCGCACCATTGCCTGGGACTTACGCGTGGGCGGCGACATTTACGGCCTAAGCAATCGCACCGCGGATGCGCGCCTACCGACAAGGCCGACATCCTATTGTGAGGGCTTCCCTGATATGCACGCGGCGCTCGACACGTCGTTGGGTTATAGCGTCAGCGGTCAGGCCATTATCTGGGGCAGTTCCTATTCGGGTGCATTGGTCTTTCATCTCGCCGCCGAGGTGCCGGAGAAATTGGCGCGCGTCGTGTCTGCCTCGCCCGCCAATGGACCGCCCATGGTGGATTGCCTGCCACAAGCGCGCCTGGGTGAGCTGAAAACACCTGCCTTTGTGCTCAGCCCACGAATGGAAGTCACGGAACCTGCCGACTTTGAAGAGAATGCCCGTTATGAGGCCGCAGGCGTACCCGTATTGGTCGTCGAAGAGGGCATTCACGGCTCATCCATGCTGGTCGATGCGCGCACAGAGTCTGATATGTCAGAGGCGCGGGCCGCTGTGATCGCCTGGCTGAACGCGGATCCATCCTAGACAAATAATTCGAGAGGATCGCGTCCCGCTTCGCTTTCGAGGAAGCCGAGCGTTTCAAATGTCTGCTTCATCGTGCCTGAGAGAGGCGCCTGCAGAATGAGCGGTTTTCCGGTTTTGCGCGGAATGACCAGCGCCCGCGCGTGCAGGTGAAGCCCTTTCGCCACGCCTTGCGGCACCTCACGGCGCGTCTCATACTTGTCGTCGCCAAGAATACTGGTGCCCAGTTCATGCATATGGAAGCGCAACTGATGCATGCGCCCGGTCGAGGGCTTCAGCGCCACCCAGGCAGCGCGGCGAGCCGCCGTCGAGACCGTCACATAATCGGTGATCGCATGCTTCGAAATCTTGTCGCCATGTGCGCCGAGGATCATGCGCTCGCGCCCCTCTTCATCCTTGCCCTTGCGCATCCAGGAGCGCAATTGCCCCGCTGGCGGATGCGGCACGCCCACAGTCACGGCCCAATAGACCTTGTCCATGTCGCGCGAATGGAACAGGTCGCCGAGGCGCGAAGCCGCCGCTGGGTGTTTGGCAATGATCAGCAGACCCGAGGTCGCTTTGTCCAGGCGATGCACCAGCCGGGGTCGATGCTCGCCATCCGAGAGCGCGTCGAGCATGCCATCAATGTGCCGACCACCTTGCTTGGTGCCGCCTTGAACCGCAATTCCCGCCGGTTTGTTCAGCACGAACATTTCATCATCCTCGTGCAGGATAAGCGGCTTCAGAAAGGCCAGCGCCTTTGCATTCGGTTTCTTTGGCGCACTCCACGGCGCATCGCTATCCTTGGAAATCTTTGACGTGAAGGGCGGCAAGCGTACCGACATTCCCGCTTCCAGACGCGTATTGGCTTTGGCCCGCGCGCCGTCGACACGGATCTGTCCGGTGCGGAGCAGTTTTTCCAACTCGCCCTGTGTCATCGGCATGCGCCGCTTGACCCACCGATCGAGGCGAACACCGCCTTCTTTTTCGCTGACGGTTTCGGTGATCACTTGCCGGGTCACGCGAACAGTCTCTTCAAGGCAAGAAGCCCGATCGCGAAGGCCGCAATCGCGCCGGTCATATTCAAGGCCGCGAAGACCAGACCTTTCATCACCTCGCCGGTCATGAACAGGTCGACTGTGTCCTTGGACAAGGCGGAAAAGGTGGTGAACGCGCCCATCATGCCGACCCCGACAAGCAGCCAGAGCGTGTTCTCAACCCCGCCGTCTCGGCCCGCAAACCAGCCCATCAATGCTCCCAAAATGAAGCTGCCCACGACGTTCACGAACAGGGTCGCCCAAGCGCCTGACACACCGCCATGCGCGGTGAAGGCAAGGCCAACTCCGTATCGCATACAGGCGCCCAAGGCGCCGCCGACAGCCACCAGCAGAAATCCGTTCATGCGGCCTCATAGAGCGAATGCAGCGGCAACGGAAGCGTTTCCCGGCAGGAACGAGGCGCCGGCTCTAACCGCGCGTGCGTTTCAATCGATTCAGCGCTTCATCCAGAGCTGACAAGTAACGCGACCGATCCGCTTTGGAGAATGGCGCGGCCCCGCCCACTTGATCCCCGCCTGCCCTGAGATCCGCCATAATCGCGCGCGTCGCAATCGCCCCGCCGATTGAGTTTTCCGTGAATGGCTTACCGTTCGGCCCGAGCACGATGGCGCCTTTCTTCAAGGCCCGTTCAGCCAAGAGGATGTCCGCCGTCACGACCACGCTGGACCCGTGGGCGAGCTCGATGACATGATCATCGGCGGCATCAAATCCGTCGCTGACGGTCACGTGTCGGATCAAGGGATGCGGGGGCACGCGCAGGAAACTATTGCTGACCAACGTCACAGATACCTGATGGCGCAAGGCAACTTTATAGGTTTCGTCTTTGACCGGGCAGGCGTCGGCGTCGACCAGGATTTGGATCGGCTCGGACACTATTTATTGAGGCACCAGCGCATGATGGCTTTTTGCGCGTGTAAGCGGTTTTCCGCTTCGTCCCAGACGAGGGAAGCCGGGCCGTCTATGATCTCTGCGTCCACCTCTTCACCCCGATGCGCGGGCAGACAATGCAGGAATTTGGCGCTGCCTTGAGCCAGCTCCATCAGATCTTCAGTGACGGCGTAGGGATCAAGCTCTGCCAGGCGCGCCTCGCCATCCTTATCGCCCATGGAGACGAACGTGTCGGTGATCACCACATCGGCGCCTGCAACCGCTTCCTCGGCCGTATTGTACAGGTCGATCCGTCCTTGGAGCTCACGCGCAATGGCAACATCATCCTCGTCCGGCGCGAAGCGATCCGGCGTTCCGACCGCCAGAGAAAAACCAAATTTCGGCGCCGCATGGATGAAGCTGGAACAGACATTATTTCCATCACCGACCCAGGCCAGACGGGCACCCTCAAGGTTAAGACCGCTTTCTTCCAGCGTCATCAGATCGGCCATGATTTGGCACGGATGAGAGCGATCGGTGAGCCCGTTAATGACCGGCACGGACGCCGCCTCGGCAAACACTTCCAGATCACTATGGCTGTTGGCGCGCAGCATCACCATGTCGACATATCGGCTGAGCACGCGGGCGGTGTCTTCAACCGTCTCGCCGCGGCCGAGCTGCATGTCGGATGCCGTCGCAATGATCGAGTCGCCGCCGAGCTGACGCATGGCCGCTTCAAAACTGAACCGGGTTCGGGTTGAGTTTTTCTCGAAGATCATCGCCATGGTGTGACCTTCCAGCGGGGCCCCCGTATCGACGCGTCCTTTCGGCCATCCTTGTCGGGCCCGTTTCATCGCATGGGCTTGGTCGAGAATCGCGCGCAAGTCAGCGGATTCGAGCTGCCACAGGTCGATGAAGTGTCGATAGGTCATGTACCCCTCCGGGTAAAAAGGAAGCGGCGCTCATACCCCATTTCCTAGCGGAAAGCTACTGCAACAAGAAATATGCGTGATCCGTAATGATCACGACAGGTCTATGCGTATTTATCACTGAAATTGAACTGGCGCCCCGCGGGCAAACTCAGTAGAGGCAGAGATATCCTTTCAACACGGATTGAGGGCTTATCAAATGGATCGTGTTTTGATTATCGGCGCCGGCGCTGCTGGCTCAGTGGTCGCGCAGAAATGTGCAATGGATCGCGAGACGTTCAAGCACATTACGCTGGCCTCTCGCCGACTGGTTTCTTGCGAAAAGGTCGCCGCCCTGTGCGAGACGCCGATCGAAATTGCGCAAGTGGATGCGGACAATGTCGAAGAAACGATTGCGCTGATCGAGAAGGTACAGCCCGATCTGGTGATCAATATGGCGCTGCCCTATCAGGATCTACCGATCATGGATGCCTGTCTGGCCACCAAGACCCATTATATGGACACCGCGAATTACGAGCCGCGCGATGTCGCCAAGTTCGAATATCATTGGCAATGGGCCTATCAGGACCGGTTCAAGGCAGCAGGCCTCACCGCCATCCTGGGCTGCGGCTTTGATCCGGGCTGCACCAATATCTATTGTGCCTATGCCCAGCAAGAAGGCCTGCTGGACGAGATTGAGTATATCGACATTGTCGATTGCAATGCCGGCGATCATGGCAAGACGTTCGCCACCAATTTCAATCCGGAGATCAATCTGCGCGAAGTGACCCAGGATGGGCGCTATTGGAAGAATGGCGACTGGATCGAGATCCCGGCGCTCTCCATCCGCACGATGATCGACTATCCCGAAGTTGGACCGAAAATGTCCTACCTCATCTATCACGAGGAAGAGGAAAGTCTGGTCAAACACATTAAGGGGCTGAAGCAGATCCGCTTCTGGATGACCTTTGGCGACGAGTACATCAAGCATCTCGACGTGTTCAAATCGATCGGCCTGATTGGCTTGGAGCCGATCAAGCATAAAGGCATGGACATCATCCCGATGGAGTTTCTGAAGGATTTGCTGCCCGTGCCCAGCACGCTGGCAGAAGGCTATACCGGCAAAACCAGTATCGGCGTCATCCTGCGCGGTAGCAAAGACGGCCAGCCCGTGACTAAAATGATCTATAATGTCTCAGACCATGCGGCGACCAATCAGGAAGTCTCAGCCCAGGCTGTCTCCTATACGACCGGTGTCCCGCCGGTTTCCGGCGCGGCCATGTTCTTCAAAGGCGAATGGTCAGGCACGGGCGTGTTCAATGTTGAGCAATTCCCGGCCAAACCCTTCCTCGAAGATGTCGCCCAACGCGGCCTGCCCTGGCACGTGATTGATGTGCCAGCCGGCAAGCAGGACGACCTGTTCGCGGTCGAGACCTAGCAACACCCGCCCGCCGATGCGGCTTTTGGCTGGTGCGGGATCTCATCGCGCAGATCCTGGCCATAGGTCGGGGCCTGCTCCATCGTATGGAACATTTCCCAGACCACACCTTGCGGATCGCGGGCCCAATGCTTGTTGGAATTGGCATAACAACACTGAGCGCCAGGTTCCGGCAGCGTCGACTGCTCGGCGGCCAGGAGGGCGGCATTGACCGCATCCAGCTCGTCATCGCTGTCGACCTGAATGCCGACATGGTCGACGCCGCGGGTGGCGCCATCGCGCTGGCTGACCGCAAAATTGATCCGCGGATCGTCCAACATCCATTTGAAATAGTCGGGCTTCTCAACCGTTGGCGGCTGACCAAACAAGGCGGAATAGAAGCGCTTGGTCGCATCAAGATCCTCAGCGCTGATATGAATATGGATCCGTTTCATGGAGTCTCCAATGCAAGTGAGGGGGAGGAAGAGGGAGAAAGAACGCCGCGACAACAATCCTCCATCAGGAATGTGTTCAGCGCCTGAAGCGCTGAATAATCGGCGTGCGAGATGAGCGAGCGCCCGTGCCGCGTCTGGGTTACGAGCCCGGCATCGGCCATGGCTTTCAAATGGTGGCCGAACGTGGTGGCCGGGATGTTCAGATGCGCGCGCATTTGCGACACACTCAACCCGTCGGCGCCGGCTTGCACCAAAAGACGCAAGATCGCGACCCGGTTAGGATGCCCGAGCGCCCCGAAAGCGAGAGCTGCTTTATCATCAGTCATAATATCTATATATCTAGTTTTATAGATATTTCAAGAGATATGTTTCGCCCTGCCGGGAATGGTGGTCTTGGGGTCGGAGGGGACGTTTGCCGGAGATCAGCTGAAGCCCACAAACCCGAAACCGGAACCGTTTCTATTCCTCGTCGAGTTCAGCGATTGCGCGGTGTATATGACTAACCACGACCGACCCCTGCCCGACCGCTGAGGCCACGCGCTTTACAGATCCAGCGCGGACGTCGCCGACAGCATAGACGCGGGGCCAACTGGTTTCGTATTCGGATGGCATACGCTCAATCGACCAACCGGCTTTGACCAGATCCAGATTCTCCAAATTGGCGCCGGTTTGAACGAAACCGGTGCGGTCGCACGTCATGTTTTGCGGCAGCCACCGGGTGAACGGTTTGGCCCCAACAAACAGGAACACAAAGGGCGCCTCGCACCTGCCAGTTTCGCCCGTGCCTCGATTCGTATGGCTGATCGAAACCAGCCGGTCATCCAATTCGTCGGCGCCGTCGACGCCATGCAGGGCCGAGATTTCAGTTTCGGGGTGGAGAATGATGTTCGGTGTCTCCTCCAGGCGTTTGACCAGATATTCCGACATGGTTTCGCGAATATCGGCGCGGCGATACATGACATGCACTTTTGCTGCCGATGTGCTGAGAAAAACCGCGCCTTGTCCGGCCGAATTGCCAGCGCCGACCACGATCACTTCGGAACCTTGGCACAATTGCGCTTCCATTGGTGTGGCACCGTAATAAATGCCGCGACCCTCAAAACGTTCAATATGGTCCAGCGGTAAACGCTGATATTGAGCGCCAGTGGCGATGACGACGGCTTTGGACCCAATCGTCCGACCATCGGTCAGGGCGATGGAGAAGCCCTCGCCTTGCCGTTCCAGCGAGGTGGCTTTAACCGGCGCGGTAAGGCTCACGCCGAATTTCAGGGCTTGGATGACCGCTCGGTCCGTCAGTTCCTGGCCCGAGACGCCGGTCGGGAAGCCGAGATAGTTTTCAATGTTGGAGGAGGTACCCGCCTGCCCGCCGGGGTTGCCGGAATCGATGGTGATGACGCTGAGACCTTCGGATGCGGCATACACGCTGGCGGCGAGCCCGGCCGGCCCCGCGCCGACCACAATCACATCGGCTGTCGCGCCATCTTTGAGCAAGTCAAATCCGAATGCATGCGAGATCTCACTCGCGGTCGGACGCACCAGAACTTGCGAGCCGCCGCGAAAGACGACCGGCAACTCGGCGGGGTCAATCCCTTTCGCGGTCAGCATCCGCTCGGCAAGCGGATCGGTTTCGGGCGACAGCCAACGATGTGGAATACCGAATTTGGACAGCAGGTCTCGAGCGGTGAAGACCAGCCGGTCCTGCGGTGCCCCGATAACGATGACCGAACCATGATCGGCATTGTGCGCAAAAGCCCGCCGCGCAGTCAGCGTCTGGACAATGATGTCTGAGAGTTCGGAATTGGCAACCAGCAGGTCTTGCAGCCGGTCATGCTCAATGTGCAACAAGTCGCCAGCTTTGCCCATGGTGACATTGACCAGAGAGGCCGCGCCCGTGATCACTGAAATATCGCCGGTAAACTGCCCTGGCTCCATCCACCCTACCCGCTTAGGCCCGTCTGGCGTCTCGACAAAAATATGAGTCTCCCCGGACAAGGTCACCAGGAAATCCTGATGTGTTTGCCCTTCCTGGGTCAGGACATCGCCTTCGGCATGCGTACGGACCTCGCCATAGCTTTTCAGCATTTCAATTTGCGCGGTCGTAAAAGTATAATTGACGTCTGCTGGTACGGAAGACACGAGTCGAACTCCTGATCGCGGTTTCGGCTTACTCAAAGCAAAGTTTCCTATCCAACCCGGACCTATGCTTCCAAGATTGCGATACAAGGGGGCAGACAAAAAACTATGTCGGTCAGCTCTGCTCCTGTGAGGCACCGCAGTGCGATCCACGCGCAATGTTCCCTCCTAACTCAAAACAGACCCCACCTGACCGCCCCCCCAACCCGAACACATTTACGTGTGCGCGCTTGATCCGTGGGCAAAAACCGCGCACGGACAGCGCGTGTTTTAGACTGAGGGGTTGAAATGCCACGCATTGTTCTCGGCGGCCTGTTTGTCGCGATCGCTTTCATCGTGTCCGCCTGTTCGGACGTTTCTGACAAACCCCTCTTCGTGGCCGCCGTCGACTATGCCGATTTCACCCCCGCAGTCGGCTGTAGCGCCGACGTGGCTGATGCCACGTATCGCGCCTGTATGGACCCGAATGCGCTATATGCCGCCGCGATCGACTCGGCCAATGCGGCAGGAAATCCGCTCATGGTGATCTGGGGTTTTGAAGAATGCCCCTATTGCAAGAAGTTCGCAGCCGAAGAAATGAACCCTGAAAATCCGCGCACGATCAGCGATTTTGTCGGCAACACGCTGACCGCGTCACAGCGCGCCGCTTTGCCAAATGATGGCAAGGATTTCCAAATCAGCGTGCTGCACCTTCACGTTCGGGCGCCAGCCGGTGAAGCGCTCGCCGAAACGCTTGGGGTGACCGATATTGCCCGGTCGCGTGGCTGGCACCGGGTCTGGTCGCCCTTCGTCACGTTCACCCGCCCCGGATCGCACAGCTTCGTCGCGCAGACACAGTTCCAGCAAGGCGAAAAGCCGTGCGAATATGTCGATGATTTCGCCATCAGCTTGGAACAGCTTGGCTATATCCCGGCCGATGACAGCCGATCGCGCCAAATGTGCGCGGCGGCCTAGGCCTGGGCGTTCGACTTCAGCGTTGATCGGGCCTAGGGTGAGGCCCATGTTCGATACGATTTTATACGAGATTGATAACGGCCGCGCGCGCATCACGCTGAACCGGCCCGATAAACTCAATGCGATGAGCCTGAAGATGCAGGCCGAACTTTCTGAAGCCTTGTGGGATGCGGACGCGCGCAAAGACGTGCATTGCGCGATCATTCGCGGCGCCGGCCGCGCGTTCACGGCTGGCTATGATCTGGCGGGCGGCGAAAGCGTGCCCGTCTCGAGGTTGCAGGCAGAAAATCCAGACGCCCCGTATCGGGGGTATCGCAGCATTGATGATGATATCTGGCAGCTCGAACGGGCCCAACGCTATCGCATGGCCGCCTTTGACATGCACAAGCCGGTCATCGCTCAGGTGCACGGCCATTGCAAAGCCGGCGGGACAGATCTCGCCCTGCTCTGCGATATTGTCATCGTTGCCGATGATGCCGAAATCGGTTTTCCAGCCGGGCGCGATTTGGGGGCCTTGCCCAATCAGTTCTGGCTGCACAATCTTGGACCGCAATGGACCAAGCGCCTCCTGCTGACTGGCGACAGCATCACCGGCACGCAGGCGGCCGAAATCGGCTTCGCCCTGAAATCAGTACCGGCGGATGACCTGCAAGCAGAAGTCGAAGGACTAGCCGACCGGTTTGCGCTGATCGATCCTGACATTCTCGCGGCGAATAAGCGGGCGGTAAATATGGGCCTCGAATTGATGGGGGCACGCACGCTGCAACGCTATGCGACCGAGAATGATGCGCGCGGACATCAAGCCGCCAGCGCCCGGGCTTTTGTGAAGCGGGCCAGCGAAGTTGGACTGAAACAGGCCCTGCACGATCGCGACGCGCCGTTCGGAGATGGCCGGGTTCGAATTCATGGTCCCGAACGCCGCGATGACACTGGCCGCTTGATTGACGAAGAATAAGAGCGCACATGCGCGCCATGACGCTCGACACCCTCCCCACACCTTGTTTTGTGCTGGATCTTCGCCGGTTGCGCCAAAATCTCGAAATCGCGAACCGCGTTCGCGTCGAGGCAGAGTGCAAGATCCTGCTGGCGACAAAAGCCTTTGCCTTGCCCGCGGCCTTCCCCTTCATGCGGGATTATCTGGATGGCACCACGGCGAGCGGCGAACAGGAAGCGCAGCTCGGCGCGGAGGCCTTTGGCAAAGAAGTCCATGTCTATTCACCAGCCTACGCGCCCGGCGAGGTGGAACGGCTGAGTCAGTTTGCGCAGCATATCTATTTTAATTCCGCCGCTCAGCTCCGCCAGTATGGCGCGAGCGTCAAGGCCGCCGGCGGGCAGATTGGGCTTCGGGTCAATCCAGGCTATTCAAACGCGACGCTCGGCGGCGAGCTTTACGATCCGTGCGCCCCCATGTCCCGATTTGGCGAGGTCGCCGCCAATCTGGATGACGTCGATTGGTCCATCGTCGACATTTTCCACGTCCACGCGCTTTGCGAAAGTCTGGCCGATGGCTCCGTGGGTTTGATCGAACACGTCGCCGAACACTTTACGCCCTATCTTCAGCAGGTTCGCGCTGTGAATTTCGGCGGCGGTCATTTTCTGGGAAAATCAGAGTATGACGCGGAGGCGCTGATCACTGCCATTAAGGCGTTTCGCGATCGGTTCGATCTTGAGGTCATTCTTGAACCTGGCGGCGGATTGGTCGTCGACACAGGTGAGTTACACGCCTCGGTCATCGATTTGCATTGGAATGATGGCGACATCGCGCTTCTGGATGCCAGCGCGTCGACCCATATGCCGGATGTTCTGGAAGTCCCTTACCGGCCGAATGTCGACGGCGCCGGCGAGGCTGGTGATCTGACGCATACCTATCGTCTGGCCGGGCGGACCTGCATGACCGGTGACATTATTGGCGACTATTCTTTTGCGGCCCCACTGCGCCCTGGAGACCGCATCATTTTCCAGGATCAGATGCATTATTCCTTCGTGAAAACGAACACGTTTAATGGCAACCCACTCGCCAATCTGGCTTTGCTTCACGAAAACGGAGAGATCGAGTTGCTCAGCGATTTTGGCTATGACGCATTCCGTGAACGCCTGGGACGTTAGATTTTCGCCAACCAAATCAACATGAAATGGCCTCAGGCCAGTCATGATTGAAGGGTTCTTGGCAAGACATGATCAAAAGCGAGCTTCCCTCCCGCGTTGACGCAACACTGGCAAAAACGCTGCCGCCGCTTGAGCGGGCATTGGATCGCCTGTTCCCACAGCCCCTCACCCATGCCCTAATTGAGTTTCTGGTGTTCGGCATCAAACAGGCCTGGGCCTGCCTGTTTGGCGGCCTGATCCTGCTCGGCATCATCGCCACGCGTTACGTCTATCCAGACGCCATGCCGCTGTCGCGTTATGACTTCCTGGTTGTCTATGCCGTCGGCATTCAGCTCCTGTTCCTGATCACCAGGCTGGAACGCCCGAGCGAAGCCCTGGTAATCCTGATCTTCCACATTGTCGGCACCGCCATGGAGATCTTCAAGACAGAAGCAGGCTCCTGGACCTATCCGGAAGATAGCGTTTTGCGGATTGGCGGCGTACCGCTCTTTTCCGGATTCATGTATGCTGCTGTGGGGTCCTATTTCGCCCGAGTTTCACGCGTGTTTGAGTTTCGCTGGCAGCACTATCCGAACCTGTGGCTCACGCTGATCTTGGCCGCCGGGATCTATGTGAATTTCTTCGCGCACCATTTCGTTCTGGACATTCGCTACGGCCTGTTTGCGGCAACAGCTTTGCTGTTCTGGCGAACGCGGGTACATTACCGAGTCTGGCGCTGGCGCCATCAAATGCCGCTTTTGCTCGGCTTCTTTCTGGTCAGCGTTTTCATCTGGATCGCCGAAAATATCGGCACCTATACCGCCACCTGGCTATATCCCGGACAAGAGGCGGGGTGGCGTATGGTCTCGCTCCAGAAGCTTGGCAGCTGGTACTTGCTGATGATCATCTCCTGGGTGCTCGTCACGCTTGTGCATCGCCCGCAGCCAAAAGCCTGACTCTAGTCAGAATTGTGCTGTGGCTCCCACAATTCGACCGGGTTGCCTTCTGGGTCATAGACGCGGGCGAAGCTGCCATTGGGATAAGGATTGTCCGGATCCACGGTCACTTCATTGCCGTTCGCGCGCAGTTGCGCGACCATTTTGTCCAGATCGCTGACGCGCATATTGAGCATGAAGGCCTTTGACTTGTCTTCACCAAAATAGGCGGTGTCAGCTTGAAAAGGCGCAAACACGGTCGGGCCTTCATTCTGGTGCCACGGCTCGGTGTCGTAATCGCTCGGCACGCGGTCTATTCCGAGATTCTCCTCATACCAGGCGGCCAGTGCATCGGGATCCTTCGCCCGAAAAAAGAAGCCGCCAAATCCGGTCACGCGTTGTTTCTCAGCCATACGATTTCTCCATCACCCTTTGTTGTGTTGGAGTATGATCGAAAAATCGATTGACGCAATGCGGGTCCACGATAAGTCAAGCGCAACCGACGGGCGTTTCAGACCAGATATGAGTTCGCGTGGCCGGCTTTGACGGTTATCACCGCTCGATTTCATCGCGCTGCGTGCGGGGTCTGGTGTCTGATCATCTGAAAGGGACGCGATGCCTCGACTTGAAAACAAAACCGCACTCGTGACAGGCGCTGCCCGCGGCATCGGCGCAGCGATCGCGAAAGCTTTCACCGAAGCAGGCGCCAAGGTGATCCTCACCGACGTGAATGATGAAACCGGCACGCAGATGGCTGCCGAGCTGAGCGCGGAGTATCTCCATCTGGATGTCAGCCAGCCCGGCGACTGGGACAGCGTGATGGCCGTGCATCCAAAACTCGACATTCTGGTCAACAATGCCGGCATCACCGGATTTGAGTCCGGAGAGACCGTACACGACCCTGAAAACGTGTCCCTGGAGGCTTGGCACGCGGTGCATTCGGTCAATCTGGATGGCACGCTGCTCGGATGTCAGGCGGCGATCAAAGCCATGAAGCAGGCCGGATCTGGCAGCATTATCAATATCTCATCCCGCTCTGGCCTGGTCGGGATTCCGGGCGCCGCCGCCTATGCAAGCTCGAAAGCGGCCATCCTCAATCACACGCGGACCGTTGCGCTGTATTGCGCGCAGAACGGCTGGGCCATTCGCTGCAATGCCATCGCGCCGGCCGCCATCCTGACGCCCATCTGGGAACCCATGCTTGGCGATGGGCCGGATCGCGACGCGCGCATGGGCGCCCTGGTGGCGGACACCCCCCTGAAACGGTTCGGCACGCCAGAGGAAGTAGCCGCCGTGGCGGTTTTGCTCGCCAGCGATGACGCTGCCTATATGACGGGGGAAACCCTGACCCTGGATGGCGGTTTGCTCGCCGGTTCCGCCGCTAGTCCGGGTTGAGCCCCGGGCGTGCAGCTTTGGCTTGCCGAAGCCAGCGCAGGAGAGTATGTCACCGCGGTCTAATGGTTTCGCCGCGTTAGCTCAGCTGGTAGAGCATCGCATTCGTAATGCGGAGGTCGGGTGTTCAAGTCACCTACGCGGCACCATTACACGCCTGTCGCCAAATTTCGCGCCCACACGCTCAGGCCAATCAAGGTCTGACTCGGACGGTTTGCCATCAAACTACTCGGCCGCGGTCTTGGCCTCTGCCCCAGCCAAAAACCCACCCGATTGACGGGCCCAGAGATCGGCATAAAGACCTTCCTGGTTCAGCAATTCGGCATGCGTGCCCATCTCTGTGATACAGCCATTGTCGAGGACAACGAGCCGGTCCATCGCGGCAATGGTCGACAAGCGGTGGGCGATCGCGATCACGGTCTTGCCTTCCATCAGACTGAACAGGTTTTGCTGGATCGCCGCTTCAACTTCGGAGTCGAGCGCCGATGTGGCTTCATCCAGAACCAGGATCGGCGCGTCTTTGAGGAAGATCCGGGCAATGGCGATGCGCTGGCGCTGACCGCCTGACAGCTTCACACCGCGCTCACCGACTTGCGCATCCAGGCCCTGGCGCCCGGTCGCGTCTTCAAGATCGCGTATGAACTCGGCCGCATCGGCTTTCTCGATGGCGGCCCAGATCTGCTCATCTGTGGCTTCCGGCACGCCATACATGACGTTCTCGCGGATGGAGCGATGCAGCAATGACGTATCTTGTGTGACCATCCCAATATGACGCCGCAGCGACGCCTGGTTCACCGACCGAACGGATTGACCGTCAATGCGGATATCGCCAGCCTCGACATCGTAAAAGCGCAGCAGCAGGTTTACGAGCGTCGACTTACCAGCGCCTGAGCGACCGACCAGACCGATCTTTTCGCCGCTTTTGATGTTCAGATCGAGCGCGTCGATCACACCGCTTTCTTTGCCATAATGGAAACAGACATTCTGGAACTGGATGTCGCTTTTGCGCACGTGCAGGTCTTGGGCGTTTTCGGCGTCTTCGACCGCCCGGCGTTTCGACAGCATCGACATGCCATCATAGACGATGCCGATATTCTCAAACAGCGCAGAAACTTCCCACATCACCCATTGCGACATGCCCACGATGCGCAAAGCCAGCCCGAGCGCCACGGCGATTGCACCGACACTGACGGCCCCGTCCATCCAGAACATGATGCCGAGCCCGCCAATCGTCAGCACGCAAACCGCATTGTTCAGATGCACCAGCGAGTAAAACGCCGTGACCAGTCTGAACTGACCATACACGGTCTGCAGAAATTCGTTCATGCTGCTTCGCGCATAGGCGCGTTCACCGCCGGCATGGGCGAACAGTTTCACTGTGGTGATATTTGTATAGCTATCGACAATCCGGCCGGTCATGGCCGAGCGCGCATCCGCCTGCTCTTCGGCGACGCGCGTCAGCCGCGGCACAAAATAGACGATCAGAGAGACATAGGCTGCGAGCCACAATAGAAGCGGCGCCGCAAGACGGAGATCTGCGCTGGCAACCAGCACCAGCATCGTGATGAAGAATACCGCGACATAGACCAATACATCGAGCAGTTTGATCATCACTTCACGAACCGCGAGCGCGGTTTGCATGACTTTGGCGCCAACCCGTCCGGCATATTCATCGGAGTAAAACCCGATCGATTGTCCGAGCAGATAGGTGTGCATCCGCCAGCGCGCGCTCATCGGAAGATTGCCATACATGACCTGATGTACGACCAGGCCCCAGGCAAAGTGCCCGAGTGGCAGGGCCAAGATCACGGCGACCACCATCAGCCCCAGCCATAGGCCATAATCCTGCAAGAACGTCTCCGGATTGGACGCGGCGAGCCAATCGACAATTTGACCCAGAAAGCCAAATAAAAGCACTTCGCCAACGCCGAGCAGCGCCGACAAGATCGCCATCGTAATCAACCAGGGCCGCGCGTCGCGCACATAATGCGAAATGAAAGACCACAGCTCGCCCGGCGGCATATCCGTGCGGGATTCCGGAAACGGATCCATTCGTCTTTCAAACAGTCCAAACATGCTTCGCCTATCGCATAGGCGCGGTGGATGCTCAATCAATTCCCGAGCCGGTCTCCGCAAGGGCGCGGGTCAAATCTGCGCCATTGAATGACAAAATATTCTGGGCGGTTATATTGAGCCTGGGATTGAGCTGAGGGGCTTGGAAACATTGACTGATCATGACGGGCCAACAGATTCAGCGCGCGGCCCGGCCAAGATCTTTTTCAGCTATTCAAGAGAAGACAGAGACCGCGCGATTCCGATTATTCGAGCGCTGGAATCGGCGGGCCTGGACGTCTGGTGGGATGGCCTTCTGGAAGGCGGCACCAAATATATCGAGCAGACTGAAACGGCGCTGACCTCTGCTGATGCCGTGGTGGTGCTCTGGTCCAAAACGTCCATCGGCTCGCATTGGGTGCAAGACGAAGCCATGCATGGCCGCGACAGTGAGCGTCTTATTCCGGTTCAAATTGACAATGTCGATCCCCCGCTTGGGTTTCGTCAGTTTCAAGCCATTGATCTGATCAAGTGGGATGGCAGCGAAACGGCGCCGGCAATGCAGAACATCGTTCGGCGGGTTACAGCGCTACGAGACGGCACAGCGCTTCCGCCGACACCGATTTCCCAAACAGCGCCGGATACGCTGCTCGACAGGTTGTCACGGCGCAGATTACTGGCGCTGGGCCTCACCGGGGGTGTCGCCCTGACGGGGGCCCTCGCCGCGTCGCGATTATGGTCCTCCGGCGCGCCGCCTGGACTGCTCAACAGCGTCGCCGTGCTGCCATTTGAGAATGATAGCCGCGATCCCGAGCAAGACTATCTTTCCTCCGGGGTCGCAAACGAATTGCGGAACGCTCTTGCCCGCAATGCCGGACTTCGTGTGATGGCGAGGTCGACCTCCGAGGACGTTAAAGAACGCCGGCTGACACCGGACTCAATTGCCCAGCAGCTCGGCATCACCTTCGTCGTGGAGGGCGCTGTGCGTGTGGCCGGCGATGTGGTCAATGTCTCATCCAGCCTGATTGAGGGTCCGACCGGGTTGAGATTGTGGACCGAGACTTATAGCCAGCCTCTGACGGAGTTGCTGGACATGCAGCAAGCCTTGACCAATGCGATCGCGGCGGAGCTGGCTTTCGGCGTGTCGACAGCGCTCGGAGAGACGAATATTGGCGCCCCGTCCAATGCCGTCGCCTATGACGCCTACTTGCGGGGATGGATGATCTATCGAAACTCGGTGGCAACCGAAACAGATTTGCAGGCGCTGGACCGCTTCGATCAGGCCATTCGTCTCGATCCAGGTTTTGCCTCTGCGCATGCCGGGCGGTCGGCAACGCTGATCGTGCTTGGCAATACCAGCGATAATAGTGAGCGGGCGCAATTCTATTATGACCATGCCATAGACGCGGCGCGCGAAGCGGTACGGCTCGGGCCGGATCTGGATGAAGCGCATTCGGTTCTGGCCTTGGCGCTGTTTGAGTCTCAATTGAAGATCGAAGACGCCCGCGCGCCATATGAACGGTCATTGGAATTGGGACGCGGGTCGGCTCTGATTCAAGCGAGATACGCAGAATATGCCGCGCTGACCGGGCGCGACACCGAGGCCCGCCAGGCGATCGAGGTAGCGCTGGCGCTTGATCCTTTGAACCCGACCATTTTCCGAACCGCCGCTTTGGTCGATTACGCCGCCGGCCGCTATGATCAGGCGATTGCGGCGAATGATCGCGCGCTGGCGCTGAGTGCGAGCACGAGCGATGCCCACGCCTGGAGCGGCTATGCACATCTGCAAGCGGGTCGAACGGGTGAAGCCTTGGGCGCATGTCAAAACGAGCAACATGCCTTGGTGGCTGAGCCTTGCCTGGCCATCACCTATTACCGGATGGGCCAGGTGGAAAAGTCCGACGCGGCGCTGAACAGCTTGATCGAACAATACGGGGATAACGGGCTTTACCAACAAGCTCAGGTACTGGCGCAAACGGGCAAACTGGATCAGGCGATGGAGGTTTTGAACGCGGCCCTTGAGATTGGCGATGCGGGGCTGACCTATCTCGGCATGGATCCATTTCTCGATCCGCTGCGCGAGCGATCAGATTTTATTCGCTTGCAAAACACGCTTGGATTTACATAGTTGAAGCTCGAAACTGGAGGGGAAGAATGATGAAAATAAGAGAATTCCTGGCAATTACAGGCCTCGCCGCGATGGTCGTTGCCTGCGGACCTGCAGCAGATGATGCCGAACCGGCCACTGACGAAGCCGCCGAACAAGCAGACTCTGAAGATGAGGAGCAAGGCAAAAGCCGCGGCCCGGGTGGCTGAGGCCTTCGTCTAATCCACGCCTAAAACTCTGTCGGCGGGTCTGCATACTCGCCGACATGTTCACGAATCCAATCGGCATAGTTTTGCACCCGCGTATAGACGCCGGGTTTGCCATCGGCTGTGCATTGCTTCTTGCCCCAGCTGACAATGCCGACGAGCTCATGACCGATGACGACCGGGCCGCCGCTATCGCCTCGACAGGTTTTCTGCATCTCGTCCTGAGCGCAAAAGACATTGTCATGGACCCGCAATTCTCCGTTTGAGGTCGGCCCCATACCATCCATGCCGGCGCAGGTTTCATTATCCAGCACGGTCAAGGTGACATTCAATAAACTCGCATAAGGGTCCTCACCAACCACAGGCTCTGTTTTTCCCCAGCCATAGACGGTGACCGCCTGGCCGGGGTTGAGGACTGAAGTTTCATCCGCAGGCGCCAAGTAACTGACGGCGATCGGTTCCTCTGGCCGCTCGTTCACTGGAAGCGTCAATGGAGATCCAGGCGGCGCTTTGGCGACATCGAAGAACATCACCGCATCGCCAGACGATAGATCCGTGATCCGCGCGGTGCCATCATCGCTCCAGGACAAAATCTGGCGCATCTTCGACATGAACGCCGCGCCATTGACCCAACCATCGTGATAAATACGCCGGAGTTCCGTGCCGTCAGAAGTTTCCCAGACGCGGGCTGTCCCATCCTCGCTCCAACTCAGGACCATGCTTTCATCCGCCGAGACGAGCACGTCGCGCACAAAGTTGATATGATCGATGCGCGCGCTCTCTTCTCCGGTCGTCAGATCCCAGATGATGGCGCCGGCCTCATCCTGGATCACGACTTTCGTGTCCCCCTCAATGAAAGTGGCTTTGACCAGTTCGAGGTCTTGCACCATTTGATGCAAAAGCTCACCCGTTGTCAGGTCCCAGACACGCAGCGTGCCATAATTGGTCCAGGTGAACATGCGGGTCCCATCCTGAATCGTTTTGGCCCCATCGACATATTCGCTGAACAAAGGATCCTGATGCGGCAGCCGCAGCGCCGGTTCAGCCATGGCGCTGTCCCAGATCCAGACATCCGATTCCGCAAACCTCCGGGTAATCGTGACCAGTTTCTCCTCTCCAAGAACGGTCTGAAAACTCGCCGAGAAGACGTGGTTATCGACCGGCCCTGCTTCGTATGTTTCTGAAAAAGGCTCGCCTTGTTCGACCAGCCTCTCGCGGCGCTCTTCGGTCAGCCAAGGGGCATCGATTGGATGCGTCACGTCCGCAAGGATGGTGCCGTCATCGCGATCGATGATCGTCAGCTGACCATGATCACTGACCAGAACGCGATCGCCATAAAGCCCTTGCAATTTCATTGAGGGATCAATGAATTTGAACTGGTTCAGGCGCGGCTGTGCCAGAAATGCGAGGGTCCATTTGGTGTTTAAGGACGGGACCTCATACCCGAATATTTCATGCGCGTATAAATCATCGGTCCGCCATCGATCGTGCGCCAAGGTCACGAGAAAACCATTGTCCGCTGACACGTCCAATTGCTTGACCAGGGTTTGTTCCGCCGGCGACAAATAGGCGATCTCGAGATCGGAGAATATGCCCGACCAGATCGTCGATGTTCCAGCCTTCGTGTCGTTTCTCACGGATAGAAGGCTCTGTCCGTTCCCGTGCACGATATCGAGGTCGCCCAAATGGTCGCTCTTATGCCAACTGGGATATCCGCGCACCATATTGTCCGCCAATTCCAGGCTCGTGAATTCCGGATAGCGATGCGCCAAAGGGGCTGAGCCCAGAGTTTGCAACCCCACGGCTTTGCCATTGTCGTCGTTCATATATGTCTTTGTATAACCCCGCGATTCAAATGCGCTCTTAGTATCGCGATAGAGTTCGGCGCCATTGCTGACATCCCAGGTTCGAAGCGTCCCGTCCTCACTCCAGGTTTTCAGCCTTGTCTCATTATCCGTCAGTTCAATGGCTTCGATCCCGACATATTCATAGTAGGACATGGGCAGCGCCGCCTTGAAATCTTCAGGCTGGCTGTCGAAATGGAGCAAAGCGATATCGTGTTCATAGACCACGCCGCGCGCAGATGGATCGCAATCGTCTTCTGAAAAACAGATCACCCGGTCGATCGGAAATGTCCGGCCATCAAATCGCTGCAAATTGCTCATGCCCAGCCGAACCTGAAAGCCAGCCTCGACCATGCCGGAATCCACACAATGGGCAGCCGTCAGCACCCAGCCGGGGGCAATCAGACTGCCGCCGCAAAAGTGACGCTCGCGCCAATCTGAGGCAGAGATCCGGCCCAGTTCTTCGGTTTCATATTCGTCAGGAGGTGTAATCTGAGCCTGGAACGGCGCTTCGCCTCGCATAGAGAGTTTGGCGTGGACCGGTGCATAATGAGTACAGGGCGGCCGCCAAGGCGCACAGATTTTGTGGAAACCCTCCATCTGTGAAGCGCGCCCATCCAGATCGATCATCCGCGCTTGTCTGAACTCGCCGATGGTCTCGACGCTTATCGGACGCAATTCTGTATCGGGACTGGCAGAATTGGACTGCGATGGGTCACATCCGCTGACCCCAAGCAGCGACGCCGCGGCGATTATCCAAGATCCATGTTTCATCCCGCACTCCCCCAATCTCGCTTCATGTATAACCAGCCCTCGACGGAGAAGTAAAACGCCGGGACGGAGAGTGGGCGGGTCTCGCATCAGTTTGCTGAGAAACTTCAATCGCTTCTTGCGACGTCAACATGGACAGTAAGGTCCTGATCCTTGATCATTCCATGGAGTTTCTGCACAGAAATCGACATTCCACTTGCAATAATCGATCACCGATGCGCCAAGTGAAGATCGATCAAAGCTCTGGAAGAAGAATGACGAGCAAAGTTCAATACGAAACCGGCGATAAAGACCTCCGCCCTTGGGGAGAGTGGGAAGTGCTGGCCACAGGACAGGCCTTTGTCGTCAAGCGCATTGCCGTCAATCCGGGTCAAACCTTGTCTTTGCAAAGTCACGATCACCGCAATGAGCACTGGACCATCCTGTCCGGTCGTGCGCGGGTCACACTTGAGGATGAGTCCTTTCTGCTCACGCAACATGAGACTGTTTTCATCCCGTGCGGTTCCAAGCATCGCGTCGGCAATCCCGGCCCCGGTGTGCTGACCATGATCGAAATCCAGACCGGCGACATTTTGGATGAGACGGACATTATTCGCTATGCCGATGAGTATGGGCGGGTAACCCCCATCGTCACCGCGCCAGACGTCATTCATACGAATTCGTAAGACCGAAACCGAAGACGCCTTGCTGGAGAATTTCCATGGGTCAGACCGCACAGCTCAAGCTTGATCCGGGCACCGTAAAAGGCTTTCTCGATCCCGCCGAGGGCGACCTGCTCTACAATACGGCGCTGCAACGAGCCCCTTTCGGACCATGTGTTGAAATTGGCGGTTACTGCGGAAAGTCAGCGCTCTATATCGGCACTGCGTGCGCCGCCCATGACGAAGTCCTGTTTTCGATCGATCATCATCGCGGATCAGAGGAAAACCAGCCAGGCTGGGAATATTTCGACGAAGAGGTCTGGGACGAGGCTGCTGGCGCCGTCGATACGCTCCCCTTCTTTCGCGACACGGTTCGGCGCGCTGGACTGGAAGGGGTCGTGATCCCGATTGTGGGGCGCTCCATCGACATCGCCGCCCGCTGGCAAACGCCTATCTCGTTCCTGTTCGTGGATGGGGGCCACACGATGGAGCACGCCCTGAACGATTATCGCGGCTGGACCCCGCGCCTGATGACAGGCGGTGTGCTTGCCATTCATGATGTCTTTCCCAATCCGGAAGATGGCGGACGCCCACCTTTTGAGATCTATCAACGCGCCCTGAGATCTGATCTGTTTGAAGAGATCGCGAGCGAGAAAAGCCTGCGCCTGTTGAAACGCCTATGAGGCAGACGTGGTGAGCAGCTTGCTCGCAGCGCCCGTCCCATACAGCGCGTCGGCGGCGAGGATGACCGCCGCTTGCGTCCAACTCGGCAATTCCTTCGGCCACATAATGTCTTCTTCGATTTGCCAGCCCATCCAGTAAGCGCCGGAAGCATCGCGTTGCGCATCGAGATCCGCCAGCAATTGCTCAGCTGCAGGACGCTGGCCGAGCGATAGAAGCGCCAGGACCAATTCGCAGGTCTCAGCAACCGTGACCCATGGTTCATCTGACACGCATCGGCAACCGACCCCGGCAATGACAAAGCTCGGCCAACCGGCATCCAATTGCTGCTTCGCGACCTCGGTCTCCAAAGCGCCCGAGAGCACCGGATAATACCAATCCATGGCAAATCGCGCGCCTTGTTGACGGCGATCGAAGCGTTCTGGATGATTGCGGAGCGCATTAACAAGCCGGTCGCGCGCGGCGCGCCAATCATCACTCGGCTCATCCAGGTGATCGGCTAGCGAAATTGCACATTCCAAACTCTTGGCGATGGAAGCATTGCCCGCCAGCAGTGCGTCATCTTCCTCTGTCCCGACCGCTTCGAAGGCCCAGGAAATGGCGCCATCTTGGCGTTGGAGCGACAGGACGAAATCAATCGCCGAACGGATCATCGGCCACCAATGGCGCACTTGCGCCAGATCTCCTGTGGCGCTGAGATAGTGCTGCACGCCCACGGCCGGATAGGCGCAAAAATTCGTGTCCAGAACTGAAGGGGCAGGCTCACGGGCGATAAAGTCGCGATCTCGCATTGGCAGCGCATTGCCATACTCACCCAACCAGGCGCCATCGGGGCGCTGCGTTCGGCGTAAGAACTCAAACGCCCGCACGGCGCCGTCAAAATGCCCGGCTGCAGTCAGCGCCATCGCGCTTTCTGTATGGTTCCACGGATCCCAGGGGCCGTCTTCGAACCAAGGGATCGCGCCATCCGCCAACTGAATCGCCAGAATCCGCGCGACTGCCCCGGAATAAGGCGCCAGATGTATCGGAGACGAAGCGGGGCGAACCTCGTCCATCAGGTCCGATCTCCGCCATCAAAATAAAGCACCAGGCTCTTGCCCATAAAGGGACTGAGCACCGTATCCAGGGCGCGCGACAGCCAGGGCTTCTTCAACAAGTCCCAGACCAGAAAGCTGTGATAGGCCTTGACCCAGGGATGATCATCGCGCCGGGACCAGAAGGCGCACTTTAACCACCAATATGGCGCGTGGATGCCGTGCGCGTGATGGCGTTTCTGCAATTGAAACCCATGGATTTCAACCGAGGTCTGAAGCTCCACTTCGTCAAAGATACGAATATGTCCGCCCGGCTCGAACGCATAGCCATTTGGCGGCGGAGCGAGACGCCAACATAGTTTTTCAGGCCAGGCATGGGGCACAGAGATACACAGCCGGCCGGTTGGTTTTAGAACGCGTCGGATCTCGGCCAGCGCTGCAGGATAATCCGGCAGATGCTCCAAAACTTCGGAACAGATGATGGCATCGAACGTATCGTCTTCGAACCTGAGCTTGGTCGCGTCGCCCGTTTCGAACCGAGTGCTTCCGCTCATATCATGTTCTGGCGGCGGCAGCGTTTTCAGGCCTTCGCGGGCTTTCTCCAGTGAGGGTTCATCGAGATCAACGCCAATGACCTTGAGGCCGCCAAGCATATGCAGGCCATGCGAATGGCGCCCTTCCCCACAGCCAAGGTCGAGCACCTGATCGCCGGGTTTCAAGCCAAGATGTTTGAAGCGTGCCGTCAGCATTTCGCCACCATTGCCTGTTTGAACAGCTCGACATAGCGCGGCGCCACTTTGCGCCAGTCAAATTGCGCTTTTGCCCTTTGCAAGCAGGCATCCGCCACCTTTTGCCGCCGATCCGGGTCCTCGATCAGATCAGCGATGGCCTTGGCCAGCGCGACCGGATCTTCCTTGGGCACGACAAGCCCCGCAGAGCCGGCGACTTCCGGCAGGGCGCCGCCATCGGTGACGATGACCGGCGTGCCGCAACTCATGGCTTCCGCAGCCGGCAGACCAAACCCTTCATACAGAGACGGCGTCACCGCGATGGTTGCGGCGCAAAACTCTTCGGCCAAAGCGTCGCGCGACAGGTTCGATTTGAACACAACCCGATCGACCAGCCCAAGGTCTTCCATTGTGCGCTTTGCCAATCCCTCGCGCAGTTTACCGATCACGACCAGTTCGAGGTCCGGATAGGTCTCAAGCAGCTGGTGATAGGATTGAAGCAGGATGTGGAGCCCTTTTAAGGGCGTATCGGAACTCGCAGTGGAGATCAGGCGCCGGGGCGCGCGTTCAACATGATCGCGGGGTCGAAACGCGCTTTGGTCAACACCAAGCGGGATCGGCGAAATACGTTCCGGCGTCATGCCAAAAGCGGAAATGATATCGCGTTTTGTGCTCTCTGAGGGGCAGGTCACAAATTCAAGTTGCGGCGCAACTCGCGACTGCATGCCCAGAAATCCGTACCACCGCTTGACCAGCCAGCGCTGCTTCCAATTTGTCGCCGCATCGAGCGCGAGTTGTCGATCACGCGTGATCGGATGGTGCAACATGTTGACCAGCGGAATCTTCAAATCGTTCTGAATGCGCAAAATGCCGCTCGCCAGGGTCTGATTGTCGAGAATGACATCATACGCGTCGCGATGCTTTTTCAGATAGGCGTAAACCCGTTGACCAAAGCAATAAGGCTCAACGAACTTGCCGGAGAGGTGCCCGAAATACTCATATGTATCGGTTGGGCTCAGTAAGTGTTTCGGGCGCAGGGCATAATGCCCGTGATGCGGTTTCGCATAAAGATCCAGCGACGGCAGTTTGATCAGCCGGATGCCGTCGGCAAGCTCTGGAAAAGGCGGCCCGGCAATCACATCGACCTTGGCCCCGCCCGCCGCCAACGCACTCGAGAGATAGTCGACATAGACCCCTTGCCCGCCCACTTTTGGATCAGCGCGATAAGACAGGATGGCCACGCGCAGAGGCGCACCTGAACCGCCCGCGTCAGGCTTAGGCGCGTCCGTCGGAGCAGGAATAATCTCTGTATCAGGCATCGGACGGAACGGTCTCTTGCGCGCTAGGCTGGGTCATCGGACCGGTCGTATGGTGCGTGCTTGCGATCAGCAATCTCGCATTGCACCCTTTGGCCCTATTTCTCGGCTATCGCCCATTTTTCCGGCAGTCGCAACGTTCACCCAGAGGTAGAGTGCTGCACGAGTTCGCTACTATGATGCGATTTCGCGCCGAGCCCATCGACAATCTTCACACCAAGCGCGTCGAGCACGCGCCGTTCAGGGATCTCATCAGCAAAACGATCCCCGCCCTTGGTGAAGATGATCGCGTCAAAATCAAACTCAGCCCGGGCGCGATTAATCATCTGTTCCAGCGATTGACAGACACTGGCATCCGTGTCGATCGACAACATCACGCGATCGACCGGTTTCAACGCACCAATGATGCGCATCCGATCTTGTTCGGATTGGAAACTCTTCTGACCGCGTTTCAGCTCCGCTTGATGATCGCTATTCACAATCACCCAAAGTTCATCAGCCAGCGCCTTTGACAGTTCCAGACACTCAATATGCCCCGGGTGCAGCGGGTTGGCATACATGGACGTGATGGCCAGCGTTTTCATTCTGCAGCGCTACCAGTTTTCCCGGTAAGGGCGCAAATCCATCTCATGCGTCCACGCCGATCTGTGCTGGCTGTGCACGTGCCAATAAGCCTCTGCAATCGCATCTGGCGACAATCCGCCATCTTCGCCAAGACCATCCAGATATTCGCCAAACCGGCTCCGCACCATCTCGCCATCGATGACGCCATCAATGATGAAATGCGCGACATGAATGCCTTTCGGGCTATAGGTGCGCGCCAGCGATTGCGCCAGCATCCGCAAGCCGGCTTTCATCATCGCAAAATGCGCAAAGTTCGGACGCCCACGCATCGATCCAGAAGCTCCTGTGAAGAACAAGCTGCCCCGGCCCTGCGCTTCGAGGATCGGAATGGCGCGTTTCGCGGTCAGAAAGGCGCCGAAACAGCCGACCCGCCAGAACTGTTCCACCGTGTCAGGTTGCAGGTCCTCGAACGGGATGATGGCGTTGTTACCGGCATTATAGAGCACCGCCGCCACCGGCCCACGCTTCGCAGCATGGGCAAATAGCGCGTCAAGATCGGCTTCGGCGGTCACATCCACGGGCAGGCTTTCGGCTGACCCGCCATCGGCTGTGATTTCACCGGCCAGTTTTTCAACCTTTGACGCCGTGCGTCCGGTCATAATGACATGGTGGCCGGCCTTGGCGAATTTGCGACCCAGCGCGCCGCCGACGCCTTGCGACGCTCCGGCGCCTAGGACAATTACGGTTTCCGACATGGCGTGGTCTCTTTCATTTATGACTTTGGATCAGAATGGACCGGCGATGATCGCCAGTACAGAGTTAAGGCCATCACCGTGGCGGCAATCTCGAAATAGAGCAATGGCATGATCGACGCGGGCGGCGCGCCGACAGCGATCATGCTGGCCAATCGACCGATGGCAGCACCGGTCATGAAAATCGCAACAAAGGCCAAAGCGTCACGGCGCCTTCTGGCGTTAAACACACCAAGGGCAAACACGGCCGCCGAGGTCAGGAACAGTCCGCCATAAGTCGACCGCAACATATTATCCATGCCGGCGCTGCCTGTGGCGAGGTCATATCGCGCCAGAAGCAGGTTGGGATCAAACAAATACAAGATCCCAATCACGCCGATCGACACGCTCATCAGGCCCAGAAAAATGCGAGACAGCATGGATCTATTCTGCGGCTGTTGCGCGGTGATGCTTGGCCAACCATTCAGCTTCTTCGCCAGGCTCAGGCATCACATCCCCGCCTTCAAACGCCCAGCTGGCAGGCACATCCGTGGTTAACATGCCGATCGCGTCCAGATCGATGCCGGCATGTGTGGAAATCGATTGGCGCATTTCGGCGATGATCTGTGCCTTTTGCGCATCCGTCCGCCCGGCGCGAATGCTGCCGAACAGAACCGCAGACTTGCCATCAAGCGGCGGCGCGGCGTCTTCCTCGACAAAAAAGGCATGGACGAATTGCGGCGGGGCGCCGGTCACATCGCAATGGATGCGCGTGATATCAGCAGCAATCTTGGGTTTAGCCTCGTCCGAGATGGCACCATTGGCGGCATTACAAAGATAGAGTGGCATGGTCGCCTCCTAAGCGGTTTGGGGGTCGGAAATCACGCCGACGACTTCATCAAGGGAGCGTTTGGTTTCGCTGATCCAGAGCTCGCACATTTCACGCAGCAATTTGGCGCGCTTTGATTGCGGCAGGGACTGGTTCGCCTGCATCGAAATGATCGATGAAGTGCTGGGCTTGGCGGCCGTAAAGCCGCTCCGCTCGGGGATCGCGCGCCAATGGATCTCGGCCGGTTCTCCGAATGAGCGTTCAGCAAACGCGTTCAGATTTGCGCGCAGCGTGGCTTCCGTCTCGGCTGAGATTTGACCCGCCTGCACAATACAATTGCAGGATATCATGAAGCTTCCTCCTTTTCTTGATGCCAGATTTTGGGCGGCGCCCCATTTGCACGCCGCATGCCCACCTCTTTCAGAGCCATGACCTCACCATCCGGCCGGCGCGGCCAGATTCGCGGCAGCTTGTCGCCTGAGGCTTTGTCCGTGATCACCGTCGATGGCCCTTTTTCATGCGCCACCCATTTGTCACCCCATTGGGCCAGAGCGATAATCACTGGCGCCAGCTCGCGGCCCCGTTCGGTGAGCCTGTATTCTTCATAAGAAAGCCCGTCCGCCGCCGGCACTTTTTCCATAATGCCGCCTTCAATCAGGTCAGACAGCCGACTGGTCAGCGTGTTTTTCGCAATGCCGAGGTTTTCCTGAAAGTGTTTGAACCGCCGCGCGCCCATCATCGCATCGCGTATGATCAACAATGACCACCAGGAGCCAACATGATCGAGCGCCCGGGCGATCGAGCACTGCATCTCAGAAAAGGATTTTGTCTTCATGGATCAACAAACTTGGTTGCAATATGAGACTACATAACCTACGTGGTTTCATATTGCAACCAAGTTTGTCGGGAAATTACCTCTCGACGCTGTTTCAAGAAAGGCGGCCATCATGCAACTCAAAGTTCATGGCACTCTGCTCTCCCCCTGGGTCCGACGTCTCATTCTGGTCATTGAAGAAAAAGACCTCGCTTATGAGACCATCAATGTTGTGCCGCTCGGCGATCCAGATCCCGATTTTCTGAAGATCAGCCCGCTCGGCAAAATCCCCGTCTTGGAATTCAATGGCCGCTTCCTACCGGATTCCCTGGCGGCCGCGACCCTGCTCGAAGCCGAAGCGCCGAGCCCCGCTTTGTTTCCCGAAAAAGGGTGGGATCGCGCCTGGATGCTCTGGTTGTGCGACTATCTCTCAACCGCGCTATTCTCAAAAGTCGAAGCGCCGCTTTTCATCCAGCAATTCATCAATCCCAATTTCCGTCAAACCGAGCCGGATGCCGACATTATCGCCGCCGCGCATGCCATGGTCCCGCAAGTGTTCGATTATCTGGAATCGCAACTCGCCAATGGCCGCGCCTTCTTCCTGGGCGACACGTACAGTCTGGCAGACCTGACTGCGGGCAGTATTTTCATCAATTATTTCCACGCCGGCGAAACGATCGATCCGAGCCGATGGCCAAACCTGTCCGACTATGTCACCCGCCTGCACACCCGCCCCGCCTTTGAACGCGTCCTCGAAAAAGAACGCGCCATGGTCGGCGAAGTGTCACCGTTGTTTGCGGCATAGTCGGCGAGGACTCATCAAACTGCGTAACGCTTCATCGTTGTTTGCATCGTGTTGGCGAACGCCGGCAGCGCAGGTTGAATGAGCTGGTTCAATTGTGCACCGGATTTGACTTCGCCTTTTGCCGTTCGAAGATTCGTAAACCCGGGAATTCGTTTTAACCGCTGGAACAGCTTATTCGGATCTCCACCGAGCATCAGATACAGTTTGATCTTGGCATCATTATCGAAGGAAAGGCAGTTGCCATTGATTGCACTCGGAACATTCAACGACCGGTTTATGGCGAGATACTTCCAAAGATCGTCTGCATAAGGGAACGTTTCGAGCGTTGCGTCTTCGATTTGGTCTGAAGCGTTCGGAGATTTCACAATCAGATTTAAAACTCTATGCGCGACCAGATGAGCGAGTTTGCGCGCCGCCGCCGCAAGCTCGGTTTCGTCCTGAGCGATCGAACCTAATAGAGCGCTTGTGGTTATCGGTGCAGCCTGGATCGCATCGACGATGGCCACGTAAGATGGGTCCAACAGTTCGGTTTTCGCTGCTTGGTTGGCCACGCTCAGTGCCTTGTGTGCATCTGAAGACCAGCTGTCTACGATCAAATCACCAACCGCGCCATTGGTGAACACGTCCGCGACGGACCGCTTCGCTCCCGCCTGCGCGTAGATATCAAATCGAGCGGATTGGCGCGTCAGAGTTTGCAGCAAGGGCTGATAGCGGCGCCAGTCTCCATCAAAGTCAAAAAACCGAATCTGCGCTTCCTCAACAAAGGTCTCTGGCAGCATTTGAGCCAAATTGGCGGTGGCCGCGTATTCCAAACCGTTTTCTTCAACCATGTCGGAAAAATCCTCAAAACTGAGCATTGTCGCCGAATGGAAGAAATCATGCACCGCGTAGTCGGGCTCATGCTTGTACCGGGTTTGAATTTGCTGAAGTTGCTGCGCGAGCTGGGGATAAATCCCGACCTGACTCTTTATCAGCTTCGAGAAGCGCCGAAATGCTTCTTCCGCGCCCTCTTTCGTACCTTGGAGGTCGGCTGGCGCCAACATCGCCAACATGCTGGCAGCTCCACGCGTCAAACCGGCAACAGGGGCAGCGGCGTAATGCGTGACCAAAAGCCCTTTTGGGCCCAACATTTTTGCGGCATTTCTCAATGCGATCCGTTGCAATTTAAGGGGCACCCAGCTCAGCACCCCCATCATCGTGATGAAGTCAAACTCAGGCAGATTTAGAGCATCCAGATCGTTGAAATCGCCTTCTAAAACGGTGAGATTTTCGACCCCCAGCTCCTCAGCTCGAGCTTTCGCCTTTTCGACATGTGAAGGATTGATATCGACAGCATAAAACTCTGCATGGGGATAACATTTTGCAAGCAGAGCCACGGTTTCGCCGGGACCACAGGCCAAGTCACAAAATTTGAATGGCTCTGTCAGTTTGGCACTGTCATATCCTTGCAGAGCTGCTGCTAATGCGATGTCTTTTGGCGCAGCTTGAGGCCAATAAATTGCGGGATAATCAACTTTGGTCGTGTACTGTCGAGTCACCGTTGCTTGGTCGGCCGCCATATTCTTTCCCCGTAAACGCTGGTTAAAGACTGCACTACGCGCCCAGAGGCGGCGAAGCAATATACAAGCTGTCGCAAGACGAAACGACAGAGCTCGCTCCGTGTGGAACACTCAATTCAGGTGAAAAATGGTGGTCGATACTAGGTTCGAACTAGTGACCCCTGCAATGTCAATGCAGTGCTCTACCACTGAGCTAATCGACCATCCGTTTCAGAAGCCGGGTCATCCACTTTTGGGCGCTGCAAGTCAAGCCTCAACTGCAATGTAAGATCAGCGCGCTGGTATCAGGCGGCCATGACCCGCTCGACCTCATCCACCAGCTCGCGCAAATGGAAGGGTTTGGACAAGACTTTCGCCCCGGCCGGGGTGGGCGCGCCGCCCGACAAGGCCACCGCAGCAAAGCCGGTGATGAAGACGATCTTCATGGCCGGATCGAGTTCCGCGCCGCGACGTGCGAGCTCGATGCCATCAATACCCGGCATCACAATATCGGTTAGCAATAGATCGAAGACTTCGCGTTCCAGCGCTTCCAAGGCGCCTTCACCGTCCTCAAAATCCTGGACATCATGTCCGGCACGGCGAAGGGACGCGCTCAAAAATGTGCGCATCGCATCATCGTCTTCGGCCAACAGAATTTTACTCATGGAATAATGTCCCTGGTGGATACAGATGCCATATAGGCCTCAAATCAGTAAACCCTGAGTGAACAGGTAGAATTTTCACCCGCAAGATTTAGGTCTTGACCAAAAGCAAAGAACACAGACCTTTAAAGATATGCGAGCGACCCTCGATCTTCCGGCCAGTGCCCATAGCGTTCCGACGCCCGCGTTTTTTATTGAGCGCGGCAACCCGATCGACGCGCCGGTTATCTTTGCATCGCCCCATAGCGGCGCGCATTATCCGGACGCGATGCTGGACAAACTGTCCGTTCCGCTCTCAGACCTGCGCCGCACTGAAGACGCTTTTGTTGATGAGCTCTACGACTCTGCGGCCCAGCAGGGCAGTATCCTGATCAGCGCCGCCTATGCGCGCACTTATGTCGATTTGAACCGTGACGCCCGCGAGCTGGATGCCAGCATGTTCCATGATGGTTTGCCGCGCACTGCCGGGATGCCGAGCGCCCGCGTCAAGGCGGGCTTGGGCTGTTTGCCGCGCGTCGGGGCCAGCGGGCGGGATATTTATCTGGAACAATTGTCCCGTCAGGAAGCGCAAAATCGCCTGGAATTCGTGCACGACGCCTATCATGCGACCCTGCAATCCGAAATCGAGACCCTCAAATCGGATTGGTCGGACATTTTCATCGTCGATTGCCATTCCATGCCCTCGCGCCAGCCGGGACGCTCAAATATGCCGGATATCGTGCTTGGCGACCGGTTTGGGTCCAGCTGCTCCGGCCGTCTGACCTCGCTGGTCGAGCGGACCTTCCGGCGTGAAGGCTTCACTGTGGCGCGCAATGCGCCCTATGCGGGCGGCTATACAACTCGGCGCTATGGGCGCCCGCGCCGCGGCGTGCACGTATTGCAGATCGAGATTAATCGCGGCCTCTATATGAACGAGATGTCGATTGAAAAATCGCCAGGTTTTGTAACCCTGCGCGCCCAACTCGCCGGTCTGATCAGCGAGATCCTGACCCTGGCCAAACTGGAAAACGGATAAAAAAAGCCGCGCAGATGATGCGCGGCCATATCAGGTAAGGGAGGAAACGCCCGTAGGCGCTAGCACCACAGTGCTGAGACCAAAGATATTGTGCAGCGCACAAAATACAACACGCTTTTTGCCGCATTGCCGCATAACTCCCTTGCACAATGGGGAGCCTCATTCAGTTAGCTGTCAGATTTGACACCAACTTCCTGAAAATCTGACAGTTTTCATTCCGGCACGGGTCTTGCTGTAGTTTCGCCGTGTATTCAGAATCGAGACTCCCAGGGGAGCTTTCGAACGGCTCCGGAGGGTGCAATGACGGATAGAACTGATCTTCACGTGGGTAAACGCCTTCGTAGACGGCGACGCTTGCTTGGGATGACTCAGCAGGATCTTGCCGGAATGGTGGGTGTTCGCTTTCAGCAGATCCAAAAATATGAGTGCGGCGCAAATCGTATCACTTCATCGCGCCTTTATGATTTGTCTCGCGCCCTGAATGTCTCGGTTCAGTACTTCTTTGACGGGCTCGAACTGGAAGATATGCAGGGCATGGCAGCTAATGATGCCGAGCGTATGGATGCCGACATTCTCAGCCAGAAAGAAACCCTGGAACTGGTCCGGGCCTATTATCGTCTTGGCGAACGCCCGCGTCGCCGGCTGCTCGAACTGGCAAAAGCGCTTGAGGCCGAAGCCTCTGAATCTGGCGCCGCTTGACCGCAGGCCTTTTGTGCCGCTAAGCGCGGCGCATGACCCAATCTCCTGATTTTGATGCTGTAAGTGTCGCGCAGTCCATGGCGGATGCTGCGCGCGCGGCGATTCTCCCGCATTATCGCAGTCTGACCGCCATCGATAATAAAAAGGACGGCGCGGATTTCGATCCCGTCACCGAGGCCGACAAGGCGGGCGAACGCGCCATGCGGGCGGTTTTGGCGCAAATGCGGCCCGAGGATGCGATCTTCGGGGAAGAGTATGGCCGCACCGAAGGCACCACAGGCTGGACATGGGTCCTCGATCCGATTGATGGCACCCGCGCTTTTGTCGCCGGATTACCAACCTGGACGACATTGATTGGCCTGGTCAATTCTGACGACGACGCGATTGTCGGCATCATCGATCAACCCAATCTGGATGAACGCTATATCGGCACCCCGGATGGCAGCCAATTGGTCTCCTCCCAGCGTGAGCGGGCGATTACAGTGTCAAATTGCGATGATCTACGCGACGCGGTCATTGCGACGACGGATCCGTTCATCATGACGCCGCCCGAACAGGGCGCTTGGACCCATTTAAGGCATACCGCGAAGATCGTTCGATATGGATTGGACGCCTATGGCTATGCCCGAATTGCGGCTGGCTCGATCGATCTGGTGGCTGAAAGCGGCCTCGCCCCTTATGACGCCGCGGCCTTGATCCCCGTGGTACGCGGCGCCGGCGGGCTGGCCTGTGATTGGCGCGGCAATCCGGCCAAGCCCGGCGGTCAGCTGGTCTGCGCCGCCAGCCAAGGCATTCTCGATCAGGCGCTGATCTCTCTGCGCCGATCCGCCGAGTAGCGTTTCCCCCGCTAGCCAGATCAAAGGAAATCGCGCTAAACGGGCAATCATGGCCAAGGAAGTCGAACTCGTAGAAAAACAGACGCCCGCGCGACGCCGCCCCGGCAAATGGCGGCTGAGCTCGATCATTGATGGTGTCTCCCTGCGCGTAAAGCTCAGCGCGGCGGCGCTCAACCATGAAGGCGACGACAAAGCGGCGCGCAAGGAAGCACTGGACATTCTGCACGGCGCGCTGTTTCGCGGTCGCTTGATTGCCCAGGAACGGTTGCAACAAGGCGCCGACGGTCTTGATACGGCGCGTTTGCTTTCAGCGGTTCAGGATGAAGTTCTGCACGCGCTTTATGATTTTACGACCACACACGTCTTTCGCGCTAGGAACCCAACCGAGGGCGAACGCCTCGCAGTGTTTGCGACAGGCGGATATGGCCGCTCGGTCCTGGCCCCTTCTTCCGACATCGATCTGCTCTTCATTCGCGCCTATAAGGCCAGCGCGCATGCCGAGAGCGTCATCGAATACATGCTCTATGCGCTTTGGGATATGGGTCTCAAAGTCGGGCATGCCTTCCGCACCCCGCAAGAATGTGTGCGTCTGTCCAAGGAAGATGTGACGATCAAAACCAGCCTCCTGGACGCCCGATTCCTGTTTGGCGATGAAGGGCTTGCCGACGAGACGGCGAGCCTGTTTCGAAAACAAGCGGTTGACGGACAAGACGCGCAGTTCATTGCCGACAAACTGGAAGAACGCGACAATCGTCACGCGCGTCAGGGCAATGCCCGATATCTGGTGGAGCCGAACGTCAAAGAGAGCAAAGGTGGATTGCGTGATCTGCAAACGCTCTACTGGATCGTGAAACACATGCATCCAGATGGCACAGACACGCTGGAAGATGTGATGAAGACCAATGTCTTCACGCAGCATGAATACCATGTGTTCCTAAGAGCCGCGCGGTTTCTATGGACGGTGCGCTGCCATCTCCACTATATCACCGGCCGCCCGGAAGAGCGCTTGAGTTTCGACCTGCAGCCGGAAATTGCCGCGCGCATGGGATACAAGGATCGCGGCGGACAGCTGGGCGTCGAACGCTTCATGAAACGCTATTTCCTTGCGGCCAAGGATGTTGGCGGCCTGACCCGCATCCTCGCGGCCAAACTGGAAGCCCAGAAAAAAGCGCGACCGGAGGGCTGGCGACGATTCCTACCTGGCGGCAGTCAAACAAAGATGCTGGACGATCCATTGTTCAAATTGTCCGGCAATCGGGTTGATTTTGCGGACCGGGAAGCGGCGCTGAAAGAGCCGAAATCATTCCTCAAACTGTTCCAGATTGCCGATCAGCAAGGCGTGGACGTTCATCCAGATGCTCTGACCACAGCGACCCGCAACAATAAGCTGATCCATGCTCGCAATCGGACCAATCCGGAAATGGTCGAGATCTTTCTCGATATCATTCTCAACAGCGAGAATCTGGGGCTGACGCTCAATCGCCTAAATGAAGCCGGCGTGCTGGGCCGTTTTCTTCCCGAATTTGGCGGCATTGTCGCGCAGACTCAGTTCAACATGTATCACCACTATACCGTGGATGAGCATACGATCCGCGCGATGGATCACATTGCCGGCATGGATCGCGGCGAAGACGGGTTCAAACTGGCCAAGCAACTCTATGGCAAGATTGAAAACCGGCGCGCGCTTTATTTGGCGATGCTGCTGCACGACACCGGCAAAGGCCATGGTGACCAGCAGGTTGAAGGCATGAAAACCGCGCGCAGCGCGTGCAAACGGCTTGGCCTGGATGAAGCGGAAACGGAGCTCGTCGCCTGGCTCGTCGGCAACCATCTAGAAATGAGCGAGACCGCGCAGAAGCGGGATATCTCAGACCCGCGCACAATCGTGACATTTGCCGAACGGGTGATGGATCTGGAGCATTTGCGCCTGCTCTACATTCTCACGGTCGCAGATATTCGGGCGGTTGGGCCGAATGTATGGAATGCCTGGAAAGGGCAATTGCTCGCCGATCTCTATCACAATACCGAAGCGGCGCTGCGCGGTGGTCGCACCGATGAATCGACTGTCACCGCTGAACTGAAAGCGCGCGCAGAAGCCAATCGCGAGATGGTGAGAGACGAAGTCGGCACGATCCCGGCAGTTATGCTGGAAATGGACGAAGCCTATTGGACCGGCTTCGACGCGGAAGTCCTGATCATTCACGCCAAGCGTTTGAGCGATAATGATGATGTCATCGTCACCGCCAATTCACGCGGCGACGAACGCACGGTTCTGTTTGTTTCAGCGCCAGACCGCGTTGGTCTGTTCGCGCGATTGACCCAGGCGATTGGCGCGCTCGGAGCGCATACCGTCTCGGCCCAGGTTTATACCGGACCGTCGGGCCGGATTATCGACGTGTTCATTCTTGAAGATGGCAATGGCGAGCCGTTTGCCCAGGGCGATCGCGGCAGACTGGACCGGCTCGAAAAAATGGTCCTGACCGCCGTCGATCCGCATACGAGCCTGCCAGATGTCAAACTGCTGCAAAACCCGCGCAAGGCGGCGTTCATCGTACAGCCGCGAGTCACCATTTCGGACGACGCCTCTCAGGCCTATACCGTGATCGATGTGTCCGGCCGGGATCGCCCGGGCCTGCTCAGCGATGTTAGCGGCGTCCTGGCCGCGGCCGGTATCTCCATCGTCTCAGCGCATGTTGGCTCTTATGGAGAACGCGTCTTCGATGCCTTCTATGTGAAGCTACCGGATGGGTTTGATGAAGACATGAAATCGTCACTGCGCGACCAACTCCTTGCCGCGCTCGGGCGCGAAGAACCCGACGGACCGAGCACGCCGGCGCGCAAACTGAAACGCGCCAGCGCAGCTGATAGTTTCTAGATCAGAAAGCCTTGAATGAGCCTGCTGCGTAACACCCTGACACAATCCTCGCTGACCATGAGCAGCCGGATTTTGGGGTTCATCAGAGATATTCTGATTGCGGCTAAGGTTGGCGCGGGCCCGATTGGCGACGCCTTCGTGACGGCGCTGATGTTCCCCAACCTTTTCCGTCGGATATTTGCCGAAGGGGCCTTCGCGCAGGCCTTTGTGCCTGCCTATGCGCGGACATTGGAGGCCGAGGGGCACGAGGCCGCCGAAGATGTGGCCCGTCAGACCATGCGCGGCCTGTTTGCCGCAACCGCTGCTCTGGTCATTCTTGCTCAGCTCGCCATGCCCTGGATCATGCAGGTCATTCATGGCGGCTATGCGCGCGAGAGTGAGAGCTTTCAGCTTGCCATCCTGCTGACGCAAATCACGATGCCTTACCTTGCCTGCATGTCGCTGGCGGCATTGCTTTCCGGTGTTTTGAACTCCTCCGGACGTTTCATACTCTCTGCGGGCGCCCCAACTCTGCTCAATATTTTCCTGATCACGGCCGCGCTTTTGGGGGATGATAACCGCAACACGGCCTTCCTCGCGGCCATGGCCGTCACCGCGGCCGGTATCGCGCAAGCTGGGCTGTTATGGTGGGGCGTGAGCCGGCAAAAGGTCTCGCTTTCCCTTGGCTGGCCAAAGCTCACGCCAGCGGTCAAAAAAGTCATCGCGCTAGCCATACCAGGGACGATTGCGGCGAGCGGTGTTCAAATCAATATTTTGGTCAGTCAGGCGCTAGCCAGTTTTGAGGAAGGCGCCAAGTCCTGGCTGTTCTATGCCGACCGGCTGTATCAATTGCCGCTTGGCATTGTTGGCGTGGCCGTCGGCGTCGCCATCCTGCCGCGCCTGGCGCGTGCAGCGCGCGTCGAGGACAGCGAGCGGGCGCATGGCCTGATGGATGATGGCATCGGACTGGCCATGGCGCTGACGGTTCCAGCCGCCATCGCCTTGATGGTGGCGCCGGCCTATTTGATCGAAGGTCTGTATGCGCGCGGCGCATTTACCCTGAATGATGCCAGTCAGTCAGCGCTCGCGCTTGTGCATTATGGCTGGGGCGTGCCCGCTTTCGTGCTGATCAAGGTCCTGGCCCCGGGTTTCTTTGCGCGCGAAGACACCAAGACGCCAATGCGGTTCGCCTTGATCACTGTCGCTGTGAATACCGCGCTCGGCGCAAGCCTGTTCTTCTGGTTCAAGGCGCAAGGCTGGGACGGGTTCCCGGGCCTCGCAATCGCGACCAGCATTGCAGCCTGGCTCAATGCCCTCATGTTATTCTTCGGATTGCAGGCGCGCGGTTGGTATCAACCCGGACGCCGTCTGGTTCTGCGCCTGATCTCGGTCACACTGGCCAGCGTGGCCATGGGCGGCGCGTTGATTTATCTGCTGCAAAATCCGGCTTTGCTGCAAGAACAGTTCACCCATGGCAAATTCGTTGAAGTCCTGATCTTCATCGCCGTGGGCGCTGGCGTCTATGCCGTTGCCGCAGTTTTGTTCGGCGCCATACGTCTGAGCGATCTGAGCGCCATTCGCGGCCGACGCGCGACGTGATTTTCCACTAGCCAGGTCGGTAAAATTCGCTAAACCCCGCTGCCATGACTGAGCAAGTGACCTATTCCGGCCCGGACCGTATCTTTTCGGGCATCCAACCCACCGGGAATCTCCATCTAGGGAATTATCTCGGGGCTCTGAAGAAGTTTACCGATCTTCAGAACGCAGGTTGGGAAGGCATTTATTGCGTCGTGGATCTGCACGCCATCACCATGCCGGTCGAGCCGGCAGCGCTGAAGGATCAGACCCGCCAGATCGCCGCTGCGATGATGGCCGCCGGACTCGATCCGGACACGTCCACGATTTTTGTTCAATCCTCGGTGCGCGCCCATACGGAACTCACCTGGATCTTCAACTGCGTGGCGCGCATGGGCTGGCTCGAGAAGATGACCCAGTTCAAGGACAAATCGGGCAAGGATTCCGAGCGCGCAAGCGTCGGCCTGTTTGATTATCCGGTGCTGCAAGCGGCCGATATTCTGGCTTACAAAGCCACGCATGTTCCGGTCGGTGAAGACCAGAAACAGCATCTGGAATTGTCCCGAAACATCGCCGCGCGGTTCAATCAGCAATTCGACGCGCCAGGCTTCTTTCCGCTGCCAGAAGGTCTGATTGAAGGCCCAGGCGCGCGCATCATGAGCCTCAAGGACGGGACCAAGAAAATGTCCAAGTCTGATCCGGCAGAGAATTCGCGGATCAATCTTATTGACGATGCCGATACAATCGCGCGCAAAATCAAGAAGTCCAAGACCGATGCGCTGGGCGATATGCCAGAGACGATTGAGGGCCTCACAGAGCGTCCTGAAGTCGCCAATCTGGTTGGCATCTATGCGGCGCTGGCCGGTCAAAGTGACGAACAAGTGCTGGCCGAATATGGCGGCAAGGGCTTTGGCACATTCAAACCGGCACTTGCTGACCTTGCGGTCGATCATCTCTCGCCAATCACAGGAAAAATGAGAGAATTGCTCGATGATCCTGCCGAAATAGATGCGGCGCTCAGCAAGGGTGCGCAAAAGGCCAATGCGGTTGCTGAACCAATTATTGAAGAGGTGCGGCGCGTTGTAGGCTTCTGGCAAGTCTAGTCCTGCGCTAAAGAGAGCGGAACCCGAAAAGGATTTCCTCTCATGACCCGATTTCTCGCCTCTGTCGCTCTGATTGCGCTGGCCGCGGCCTGCGCGCCCGCCGACGCCCCTGCGCCCACCGCCGCTGAAACCGGACCTGTGCTGTCCTATACGGACGCGTTCGTGATGGAGCCCATCGGTGGACGCGACCTGACCATGGGCGGCCTGACGCTCAGCGTTGAAGGCGGCGATGTAACCCTGACAGGTGCCAGTTCTCCAAGCTTCGGCGCAATTGAGCTGCACACCATGTCCATGACAGACGGTCAGATGCAGATGCGACAGGTTGAGTCCTTCCCGGTCACAGAAACCGAGGCCCTTGAACTGAAACGCGGCGGAAATCACATGATGATGTTCGATGTCAGCGAAGACGTTGTCTCAGGCGAGACTGTCGACATCACGCTCAGCCTGGATGCGGATGGCACGCCAATGACGCTGGTGGTCGAAGCCGAAGTCCGCGCCGTAGGAGAATAGACATGACCGAGCTCAGCCAGGAACAACAAGACAGGCTCGATGCGGCCGCCTTCCGCCGTCTCTTGTCGCATCTGGATAATCGCAAAGATGTACAGAATATCGATTTGATGATCCTGGCGGATTTTTGCCGCAACTGTCTGGGCGACTGGTATCGCGACGCCGCTGAAGCGGACGGCATCGAGATGTCCAAGGACGATGCCCGCGCCCGCGTCTACGGCATGCCCTATGCCGATTGGAAGGATAAATACCAAACCGAGGCAACGCCGGAACAAATGGCGGCCTTCAAAGCGCGGCGACCGCACAAAGCCTGACAAAAAAGCCTGGCACATCTTGGTGCCAGGCTTCTGTTTTTTTGGAGGGCTGACGCTTAGTCGTCCGCGTCGCCTGTTTCTTCCAGAATTTCTTTGACGATGACGTCGACTTCAATGTCGTGATGACCATCGACGCCGGACTCGCTGAGGGCCTCTTCCAGCAAAGCCGAGAGCTCTGCCTCTGACAATTCTTTGCCGCCTTCAATACGTTTGACGACAACCCGGCGTTCAGTGCTGGTGCTAACCTCGCCGCGAATTTCGCCGTCCTTGTCATCGCTGAATTCGAGAATTTTGACCGTCTTCTTGGTCACTGCTGTGCCGTCTTCCTCGCCATCAGCGCTGGTATTCTTAATCACGATCCGGTTGCCGGCGGCTTCCAGCTCTTCGCGGCTGACCCCGCCTGAGCCGTCCGTATCTAGCTTGGCGATAATATCGGCATCCTGACCGGGCAGGATTTCGCCTTCCGTAATCATGCCATCCTTATTCTTGTCGAGCGCATCAAAGGCGGCCGAGTCCGCCGCAGATGGCAAAGCAGTGACGGAAAATACGCCGAGCGCGGCGCCCGCTGCCGTGGCGATGGTTTTAAATCGATGTCGTGCGAGGGTCATGGTGATCTCCTGTACCGGATGAGGTTGTTCGGCCAGTCGAGCTTCTTCGATATAAGTGGCTATGAAACTGCGCAGCGCGTTCGAAGCGGTTTCGCCACGCTGCCGCGTGGCTTCCATGAATTCGCGCTTCTGCTCAAAAGGCAGGCGAATATCGAGGCTTTCGCTTTTCTTCTCTTTGCGGCGTTTCATTGCTCACCTGATCAAATTGGCAGGACCAGTGGCCCGCACTTTTCGAGATATTCCCCATAATAAAAGGATGATTGCGCCAAGACACCACCAAAAAAGTGTCAGGACAGTTTTTTCGCTTTTAGATCAATCCCATAATGGGTGCCGCAATCAGCAGCCCAACGCCCAGAATGAGTCGATAGATCACGAAGGGCAAAAAGCTCATCCGTTTCAGCAGCGTCATCAGAACATGAATGGAGGCTATGCCGGAGACAAAAGCGATAAGCGCCACAATCAAACCGTCCTGCAAGGTTACAACGCTATCGACCGACTCTGTATCAAGCAGACCGTACGCGCCGTACAAGCCCGCCGCGGCGAGGATTGGCGCGCCAATCAGCATGGAGAACCGGGCCGCTTCGGTGCGTTCATAGCCCAGCGCCCGCGCCGCGGTCATGGTGATTCCGGATCGGCTGGTCCCAGGGATCAAAGCGGCGATGGCTTGGGTCGCGCCGATCAACGCCGCATGGCCGAGGGTCATGTCGGCTTCTGTCCGGTCTTTTCCGCCGGCGATATCGGCCCACCACAGCAATAGGCCAAACCCGATGGTGGCGCCCGCCACAGTCCAGACGCTGCGCAACTGGGCCTGCAGGTCTTCGGGTAAGAACACCTCATAGGCGACGGCCGCCACCACAGCGAACGGCGTCGCGGCGATAATGCACAAGGCGAGACGGGCGCCGCGCGAGAGCTCGGCCGACCGAAATCCCGCGCCAATCAGTTCAAATCCGCCCAGCGTCGCCGCGATGACGTCTTTTCGGAAATAGATCAGCATTGCCGCCAGCGTCCCGAGATTGGAGACGGCATTGATCAGCAACTCATCGCGCCCTTCCAGGGTGAAATAGTTCGCCGCCAGCAAGACATGCCCAGACGAGGAGATCGGCAACCACTCGGTCAGGCCCTGAACAATGGCGATAATGAAGAGCTGAAGCAGCGACATGAGCGATCCCAGATAACAATTCGTCCCATGGCTCTGACACAATTCGGATCAGGATGCATCAGACTCCATTATATCTCGTTTTGATATGTTTTGGATACGAGAGATATCTATTCCGCTGAAATTTCTCGTCTAACGTGATTATTATATATCATAATGATAATTAGTGGAGAAATTGCCCCTTGCGAGGCTGCTTTTTGGCCCGCATAAGCAAGGCTCTTTCCCCTGGAGGCGATTATGGCAGAAAAAATGCTGCAATTCATCAAAGTCGAGCGCGCCATGCCGAAAAAGCGGTCGGCGAAAACGCGCAAAGGGGACTTTAAAGAGATTTACGGCAACTACGCCGTCAAAAGCGCGAAAACGCAAGCGGCGCGCTGTTCTCAATGCGGTGTGCCTTTCTGTCAGCAAGGGTGCCCGCTGTCGAACAATATTCCCGATTGGTTGAAGCTCGCAGCAGAAGACCGCTTGGAAGAAGCCTATGCGGTCTCCAGCGCGACCAATAACATGCCGGAGATTTGCGGTCGCATCTGTCCGCAAGATCGGCTGTGCGAGGGGATTTGCACGATTGAGCAATCCGGCCATGGCACTGTCACCATCGGCTCGATTGAACGCTACATCACCGATACCGCTTGGAAGCAGGGCTGGATCAAGCCGATCAAGCCGCCGCGCGAGCGGAGCCAGTCTGCCGGCATTATCGGTGCCGGACCCGGCGGGCTCGCGGCGGCTGAGCAATTGCGCCGCAAAGGCTATCAAGTCACCGTTTATGATCGCTATGATCGTGGAGGCGGGCTGCTTGTCTATGGCATTCCGGGCTTCAAGCTTGAAAAAGACATTGTCGAGCGCCGCATCAAATATCTCGAAGACAGCGGCGTCACGTTCAAGTTCGATTGCGATGTCGGCAAAGACATCACCCTGACCGATATTCGCGACACCCATGACACCGTATTGATCGCCACGGGCGTTTACAAAGCGCGCGACCTGAAAGTGCCCGGCGTCGGCGCAGACGGCGTATATCCGGCGCTGGAATTTCTCACCGCCTCTAATCGGGTCGGGTTTGGAGATCCGGTCGACGCATTCGAGGATGGGTCGCTCAATGCCGCTGAAAAGCGGGTCATCGTGATTGGCGGCGGAGACACAGCGATGGACTGCGTCCGGACCGCCGTGCGTCAGGGCGCGAAATCGGTCACCTGCCTTTATCGCCGTGACCGCGCCAACATGCCCGGCTCGCAGCGCGAAGTTGCGAATGCAGAGGAAGAAGGCGTCAAGTTTGAATGGCTCTCAGGCCCAGAAGCGGTGCTGCACACCAAAGCGAACACGGTCAAAGGCGTAAAAGTGCGTCGCATGCGCCTCGGCGCGCCAGATGCGTCAGGTCGCCAGTCGCCGGAAAAGACCGATCTGACGGTTGATATGAAGGCGGACATGGTGATCAAGGCCCTCGGTTTTGACCCGGAAGATCTGCCGGTCCTGTTCGATGAGCCTGCGCTGCGCGTGAACCGTTGGGGCGCCATTTCTGTCGATTTCAAATCCATGGAAACCAGCCTGCCCGGCGTCTATGCAGCAGGCGATATTGTTCGCGGGGCTTCCTTGGTGGTCTGGGCAATTGTCGATGGGCGTCAGGCGGCGGAAGAAATGCACAAAGCGATGCGCGCCGCCGCGAAACAGCAAAAAGCGGCAGCGGAGTAGACCATGGCAGAAACCTATCAAGGCCATTGCTTGTGCGGCGCTGTTCAACTGGAAGGACGCGGCGCCCCTAAACTCGAGATTTGTCACTGCTCCATGTGTCGCAACTGGCATGGCAGTCCGGCCATGGCCGCCTCATTCGAGGACGGCGTGCACATCATCGCCGGCAAAGACCATATCAAGGCCTATCAGAGCTCCGATTGGGCGGAACGGGCGTTCTGCAGCAAGTGCGGCACGACGCTTTATTATCACCTGACCGGGTCGGACATGATCCATTCCAGCCAGGCTGGCCTGTTCGACTTGCCGGAAGGATTGAAGATCCACGAAGAGATCTTCGTTGACGAACAACCCGACTATTACCGCTTCGACTCTGACGCCCCGCGCATCACCGCAGCTGAAATGTTCGAGCGATTTGAAAAATACCAAGCAGAGCAACAAAACGATGACTGATTTTGTGCAGAACTACCTCGCCAATCGTGACCGCCTGATCGAAGGTCACGCTTATAATCCCGAAGACGAACACAGCGCTTGTGGGGTCGGTCTTGTCGCTGCGCTTGACGGCAAGCCGCGCCGCGAGATTGTCGAAATGGGGATCAAGGCGTTGAAAAATGTCTGGCACCGAGGCGCCGTGGACGCGGATGGCAAAACCGGTGATGGCGCCGGCATTCGCGTCGAGGTGCCGCAGGAATTCTTCCGCTATCAAGTCAGCCGTTGCGGTCACAACCCGACTGATGATCCGATTTGTGTTGGCCAGATCTTCCTGCCGCGCACAGATCTCGGGCAACAGGAAGCCGCCCGCGCCATTGTTGAGACCGAGATTCTTCATTTCGGGTTCTACATCTATGGCTGGCGCCAACCGCCTGTCGATGTCTCTATCATTGGCCAGAAAGCCCAGGATACGCGCCCGGAAATCGAACAAATCATGTTCCGCGATGATCAAGGCCGGGATCCGGAAGCCCTTGAGCGGGCGCTCTATATCTGCCGCCGCCGCATCGAACGCCGGGCCCGTGAGGCCGGGGTGCCAGGTTTCTATATCTGCTCGCTCAGCCACAAGTCGCTGATCTACAAAGGCATGTTCCTGGCCGAGGATATCGATAATTTCTACCTCGACCTGCGCGATGAGCGGTTCGAATCTGCCGTGGCGATCTATCACCAGCGTTATTCGACCAACACATTTCCGCAATGGTCGCTCGCCCAGCCATTCCGAATGCTGGCGCACAATGGTGAGATCAATACGCTGCGCGGCAATCTCAATTGGATGAAAAGCCATGAGATCAAGATGGTCTCCGGGACATTCGGAGACTATGTCGACGACATCAAGCCGGTCGCGCCGCAGGGCAGCTCCGACTCTGGCGCTTTGGACGCGGTCTTTGAAATCCTCTGTAAGGCCGGACGCACCGCGCCGATGACAAAAGCGCTGCTGATTCCCGAGGCTTGGTCGAAGCGCGCTTCGATCATGCCGGAAAAGCACGCGGCGCTTTATGCCTATTGTAATTCCGTAATGGAGCCGTGGGACGGACCAGCTGCTGTTTGCGCCTATGATGGACGTTGGGCGGTCGCCGGTCTTGACCGGAACGGGTTGCGCCCGCTGCGCTATGCGCTTACCGGCGATGGCATTCTGGCGGTCGGATCAGAAACCGGCATGTGTCCTCTGTCGGGTCATGATGTTGTCCGGCGAGGTCACGTCCAAGCCGGCGGCATGATCGCGGCGGATCTGGAGTCCGGCAAATTCTACGAGCATGAAGAGATTGTCGACGAACTCGCAGCCGAGCATCCTTATGAGAAATGGCTGGAAAATGTTCGTGACCTCGATCCGGAAATCGGCCCCGGACCGGAACCAAGACTGTTCGAAACCGAGGAGCTGCTGCGCCGGCAGAAAGTCTCCGGCTTTACGCTCGAAACACTGGAACTGATCCTCGCGCCGATGGCGGAGAACGGCAAAGAAGCCATCGGTTCCATGGGGGATGACAGCCCAGTGGCGGTGCTTTCGGAACGGTTCCGTCCGCTCAGCCATTTCTTCCGTCAGAATTTCAGCCAGGTGACCAACCCGCCGGTTGATCCGCTGCGCGAAGATCGGGTGATGAGCCTGAAAACCCGGTTCAAGAATCTTGGAAATGTGCTCGTCACCGACAAGACACAGCAAGACGTGTTTGTCCTCGAAAGCCCGGTGCTTTCGACCGGAATGTATGAACGTCTCAACGCGATGCTGGGCGAAAGTGTTCAGGTTATCGATTGTACGTTTGAACTCGACGCCGCCAATGGCGATGGCCGAGCCTTGAAACAGGCCCTGGCCCGCATCCGGCAGGAAGCAGAAGATGCTGTACGCGCTGGCCGAGAGCACATTGTTCTGACCGACGAAAACCAAGGCGACACGCATGTCGCAATCCCGATGATTTTGGCGACGGGCGCGGTCCACTCGCATCTGGTCGGGCAAGGTTTGCGAACCTTTTGTTCGCTCACGGTCCGGTCCGCCGAATGTATCGACACGCACTATTTCGCGGTGCTGATCGGCGTGGGGGCGACTTGCGTGAATGCCTATCTGGCACAAGATGCCATTGCTGATCGGCACGCGCGCGGTCTGCTGGGCGATGTGAAAATTGGCGACGCGGTTCTCAATTTCAAAAAAGCCATCGAAGCCGGCCTGCTCAAAATCATGTCGAAGATGGGGATCTCGGTCATCTCATCCTATCGCGGCGGGTATAATTTCGAAGCGCTCGGTCTGTCGCGCGCCTTGGTCGCGGACTATTTCCCCGGCCTGTCGAGCCGGATTTCCGGACTTGGCCTCGCAGGTCTTGAAGAGAATGCTGTCTCCCGCCACGAAGAAGCCTTTGACGAGGATGTGATCGCGCTCCCGGTCGGCGGCTTCTACCGCTTGCGAGCCCGGTCTGAGCCGCACGCGCTGGATGGCAATCTCATCCACATGCTGCAAGCCGCCTGCGATCGCGGCGAGTATGATCTGTTTGAAAAATATGCCCGCGCCGTGAATGAGCGCGAACAACCGATCCAGTTGCGCGATCTGCTCGACTTCAAAGCCGCCGGAACCGAAGAACCTCTGGAACGGGTGCAATCGGTGAATGAGATTCGCAAGCGGTTCGTCACGCCAGGCATGTCGCTCGGCGCGCTCAGCCCCGAAGCGCACGGCACGCTAAATGTCGCCATGAACCGCATCGGCGCGAAATCGGTCTCCGGCGAAGGCGGCGAGGTCCGCGAGCGCTATCGCCCGCTGCCAAATGGCGACAATATGAACTCGGCGGTGAAGCAAGTGGCATCTGGGCGGTTTGGCGTCACGGCTGAATACTTGAACAATTGCCGCGAGGTGGAAATCAAAGTTGCCCAAGGCGCGAAGCCTGGTGAAGGCGGGCAGTTGCCAGGCTTCAAGGTGACGGAATTTATCGCCAAGAACCGGCACTCAACGCCGGGCGTGACACTGATCAGCCCGCCGCCTCACCACGATATTTATTCGATCGAGGATCTGGCGCAGCTGATCTATGACCTGAAGCAGATCAATCCGGATTGCCGGGTTTGCGTGAAGCTGGTCGCCCAGTCCGGCGTCGGCACGGTGGCGGCTGGCGTCGCCAAGGCCAAAGCCGACGTTATTCTGATTGCCGGCGGCGTTGGCGGAACCGGCGCGTCGCCGCAGACAAGCATCAAATATGCTGGCCTGCCCTGGGAAATGGGATTGGCTGAAGCCCACCAAGTGCTCAGCCTGAACAATCTGCGCGACAAGGTCACCTTGCGCACGGATGGCGGCTTGCGCACCGGCCGCGACATTGTCATCGCAGCCATGCTCGGCGCGGAAGAATACGGCATCGGCACCGCTTCACTCGTCGCCATGGGCTGTATCATGGTGCGTCAGTGCCATTCCAATACCTGTCCGGTTGGCGTTTGCACACAGGATGAGTCGCTGCGCGCCAAGTTTACCGGCAATGCTGACAAGGTCATCAACCTGATGAGCTTCATTGCCGAAGATGTGCGGCGGATTCTGGCGTCTCTCGGCCTCAACTCACTTGATGAAGCCATCGGGCGAACCGATTTGCTGGCGCAGGTCTCGCGCGGCGCCCCACATCTCGATGACCTCGACCTCAATCCGCTTTTGGTTCAGGTCGATACGGCCACTGCGATTGAGTATGAGCCTGAGCGCCGCGAAGAGGTGCCGGAAACGCTGGATGCGCAAATCCTGCGCGACGGCGAGCCCTTCTTTGCCCGCGGCGAGAAAATGCAGCTGACTTATGAAGTGCAAAACGTGCAACGCTCCATTGGCGCGCGCGCAAGCTCTTCGATTGTTCGCAAATTTGGTGAGCGCGCGCTGCCAGAGGGCCGCTTGCATGTGCGCCTGACAGGCAGTGCCGGCCAATCGCTTGGGGCGTTTGCCGTGCAAGGCCTGCAATTGGACGTGATCGGTGATGCTAATGATTATGTCGGCAAGGGTCTGTCGGGGGCGACGATTCAGTTGCGACCGCCCGCCAATGCCTCCTATGTCGGCGGTGAGAACACAATCATCGGCAATACATGCCTGTATGGCGCCACCAGCGGCAACCTGTATGCCGCCGGGCAGGCGGGGGTTCGCTTTGCCGTTCGCAATTCCGGGGCAGAAGCCGTGGTCGAAGGCTGCGGGGCCAATGGCTGCGAATATATGACCGGCGGCCGGGTCGCGATCCTCGGCTCGATCGGCGACAATTTCGGCGCCGGTATGACGGGCGGTGTGGCCTATATCTGGGATCCAGAACGCCAATTCGAACAAGTCGCCAATCCGGACGCGATCGATTGGTATCCCCTCGTCGACATGGATCAGAAACATATCGATGTATTCCTGATGATGCTGGAGATTCACAAAGAGCGCACCGGCTCTCAACGGGCCACAGAGCTGCTCAAGGATTGGGGCCAAACCCTCAGCGATACGCTGATGATTGTGCCCAAAGAGATTGCAGACCGTGTCCTGGCTGAGACAGAGCAGCAAAAGGCCGGCTAGGTCAGCAGCATCAACCCTTGCACTTCGGCGCGGACCTCCCCACCTTGGCGGGCGAGTGAGTGAGAAAATAGGTAACCGTCTAGATGAGCAAACGCGATTACTATGACGTGCTCGGCGTAGACCGAAATGCGGATGAAAAGGCGCTAAAAAGCGCCTATCGCAAACTTGCGATGAAATACCACCCGGACCAGAATCCGGATGACGCAGAAGCTGAAGCCATGTTCAAGGAAGTTGGCGAGGCCTATGCGATTCTGTCTGATCCGGAAAAGAAAGCCGCTTATGACCGGTTTGGTCATGCGGCTTTTGAAGGCGGCATGGGCGGCGGTGGCGGTAACCCGTTTGGCGGCGGCGATCCCAACGATATCTTCCAGGATATTTTCAGCCAGGTCTTTGGCGGCAATCCGTTCGGTGGCGGCGGCCGTCGACGCGGCGGCCCGCAGCGCGGTGCAGACTTGCGCTATGACATGGATATCAGCCTGGAAGAGGCGTTCCATGGCAAGGAAATGCAAATCAATGTGCCCTCCGCAGTCGATTGCCCGACCTGCGATGGCAGCGGAGCTGAGCCCGGCACGAGCCCGGAAACCTGCCCGGCCTGTAACGGCGCTGGCCGCGTGCGTTCTCAACAAGGCTTCTTCACCATGGAACGCACGTGCGGGCGCTGTGGCGGCAAAGGCCAGATCATCGCCAAACCGTGCAAGACCTGTCGCGGCAGTGGCCAGGTCCAGGAAGATCGCCAGCTTGCGGTTAAAATCCCAGCCGGGGTCGAATCCGGCATGCGCATCCGCCTGTCCGGAGAAGGCGAACCTGGAACCCAAGGCGGCCCGAAGGGCGACCTCTATATCTTCGTGAATGTCGAAGAGCATGACCTGTTCGAACGTGACGGCCCGAACCTTTATTGCCGCACACCGGTCTCCATGGTCTGCGCAGCTTTAGGCGGCGAAGTCGAAATCCCGACCATTGATGGCGGACGCGCCCGTGTCACGGTGCCGGAAGGCGCCCAAACTGGCCGTAAGCTGCGCCTGCGCGGCAAAGGCATGCCCTCCTTGCGCGGCAATCACCAAACCGGCGATCTCTATATTGAGATGTTCGTAGAAACCCCGCGCAATCTGACAGCCCGCCAAAAGGAAATTCTGCGCGAGTTTTGCGATTGCTCCGGCAAAGACTGCAATCCGGAATCAGAAGGCTTTATTGGCCGCGTGAAGAAATTCTGGGACGGTATGGGCAACGAAGACGAAGCCACAAAGCACTAAGCTTACGGCGAGATGCGGAAGGTTAGCGTGCGTTCTTCATCGCTATAGCGCTGACCGAACTCCATGACGTGATAGGTGATGGTTGTCTCGCCAATCTCTGCCCCGCGCAAGACGATTTCAGAATAGCGTTTGCGCCCCTCCTGGGCCCGCCACGTCTTGTCATATTCGACCACGGGTTCGTACGCGCCATCGACCACTTGCCAATTGATTGCCGTGGACACGCTGTCCGGCAGCTCCAGATTGAATGAGAATTCTTCACCGACCTTGGCCGTGATGACATCGCCATCTTCGGCGAATTCAAGAGCCGGTGGGCCATAGTCTGCCGAGGCGCCCGTATCGGTTTCCTGGTCAGTCTGAACGGGTGGCGTGTCAGCCGCGTCGATTTGCGGCGTATCCCCGCCACCACAAGCCGACAGCGCGATCAGGCTCAGCGCCCCGATTGAAAATCTAACCACCACGTGCGTCCCTCCCGCGAGTGTTGGAAAGGCAAACTAGCCTAAAAAGCGAAAACGCTCAATCAAGCTCCCGTAACAAATGTGGCGATGACCTTTTTCACGCCCGCTTTTTCGAACGCCACAGTCAGCTTTGTCCCATTTGCGTCCATGATTTTGCCGTAGCCAAACTTCTCATGGAAAACGCGCTGGTTCAGTTTGAAACCGGACTGACCGGTCTCGGACGCCATCAATGTCGCCTTGCCGTCAATCACTGGCCCGGACTCATACCGCCCGGCATTTTCTTTCAATCGGCGCCAGCCAGGTGAGGTATAGTTTGAACGTTCGCCAAGATCCTCGACCGTACCGGTAAACCCGTCCGCGCCGCCCGGCAGGGACGAATACCCCGTCTCCGCCTCTGCCTCGACATGTTCATGTGGCAGCTCGTCGACAAACCGGCTCGGGAGCACCGATTGCCAGCGGCCAAAAATCTGCCGATTGGCGACAAAGGAGATGCGGCATACCTCGCGCGCTCTTGTGATGCCGACATAGGCCAGCCGGCGCTCTTCCTCGAGGCCCTTCATGCCGCTTTCGTCCAAGCTCCGGCGCGACGGGAAGACTTCCTCTTCCCAGCCAGGCAGGAAGACAAGCGGCCATTCCAGTCCCTTCGCGCCATGCAAGGTGAGGATTTGAACCTCGTCACCATCCGACTTGCCGCCAGCATCCATGACCAGTTCGACATGTTCCAGAAAGCCGGTGAGATTATCGAACTCGCCCATCGCATTGATAAGCTCTTTGAGGTTATCCAGCCGTGTCTGCGCTTGCGGGCTGCGATCCTTTTGCAGCATGTCCGTATAGCCAGACTCATCCAGGATAACTTGTGCCAGCTCGGTATGGCTCATGCCATTATTGTGACGGTCGCGCCAAAGATTGATCTGGTCAATGAAGCTGGTGAGCCCGCGCTTGCCAGGACCCTTAATCTCGTCGGTTTGGAGCACCATGGGCGTGAGCGTGAACAGGCTGCGGCCATCATCGCGGGCATAGCGTTGCAGCTTCTGAACCGTGGTGTTGCCGACCCCGCGTTTCGGTTGATTGACCACGCGCTCAAACGCAAGGTCGTCATCGGTCGAGCGGATCAGGCGGAGATAGGCCATGGCATCACGGATCTCAGCCCGTTCGAAGAAGCGCGGTCCGCCAATCACGCGATAGGGAATGCCGAGAATGATCAGGCGTTCTTCGAACAGTCGCATCTGCCAGGAGGCGCGCACCAGAATGGCGCAATCTTCATAGCGGTTCTTGCCGCCGCGCGCCGCCCAGGCTTCGATCTCGTCACAGACCATGCGCGCTTCGGCTTCGCCATCCCAAAGGCCGCGCACCTGGACCTTCTTCGCGTCCGGGTCGCCGGCCCAGTCGCCGCCGACAAAAAGCGTTTTGCCGAGCCGGCCCTTATTGTGGGAAATCACCGCCGAGGCCGCGGCGAGGATCGGTTCGGTTGAGCGATAATTGCGCTCCAGGCGGATCACCTTCGCGCCCGGAAAATCCTTTTCGAAGCGCAGAATATTGTCCACTTCCGCGCCGCGCCAGCCATAAATGGACTGATCATCGTCGCCGACACAGCAAATGTTCGAATTGCCTTGGGCCAACAGGCGCAGCCAGAGATACTGGGCGACATTTGTATCCTGATACTCGTCAACCAGGATATATTTGAACTTGCGATGGAAGTCAGCCAGCAGGTCCGGATTGTCCTGGAACAATGAGATATTGTGAATCAACAGATCGCCAAAATCGCAGGCGTTCAGAACTTTCAGCCGGTTTTGATAAGTCTCATAACACTTGATGCCTTTGCCATCGGCGAACTGATAAGCCTCATCCGCCGGGACGCGCCCAGGTAAAAGCGCGCGGTTCTTCCAGCCATCAATCAGCCCGGCCAAATAACGCGGAGTCCAACGCTTGGGGTCGATGTCTTCGGCTTCGATGATTTGTTTGCACAAACGCACCTGATCATCGGTGTCGAGAATAGTGAAACTGGATTTCAGTCCAACCAATTCGGCATGGCGGCGCAGGATCTGCGCCGAAATGGAATGGAAAGTGCCAAGCCAGCGTAATCCCTCGCCCGCTTCGCCAGTTAGTTTCAGGGCCCGCTCGCGCATTTCGCGGGCGGCCTTATTGGTAAAGGTCACGGTCAGGGTCTGGCTCGGATAAGCCAATCCTGAAGCGATGATATGGGCCAGACGTGTCGTCAGCACCCGTGTCTTCCCAGTCCCGGCCCCGGCCAATACCAGCAGCGGGCCTTCCGTCGTCAACACCGCTTCTTTCTGTTCAGGGTTCAACCCCTCCAGATAATCGGCATCCGTATTGGCCACCGGCGCTTTCGCGGCCGCCATTTGGCTGATCGAGGGGCGATTCGTTTGGGACATAAGGGGAATATAGACACGTTCTGCGCGAGCCGCGACTCCTTCTCCCCTTCGCCAGGCAGGTTTCTGCACTATGTAGGATTGAGATTCGATGGACGGTAAGATGAGCGACACCCCGGACGGCTCCAAAGACCCAGAACGCAACCGGCTGACCGCCCGCCTTGGGCGGACCGTCAAGGTCGGTACAAATCTGTCCGGCGCTGGCCTGACCTTTGCGGCAAATGCGATGTTTGGCGGCGAAAAAGGCGACGAACGGATCGCCAAAGCGCTGGCTGCGGCGCTTGGAAAATCCAAGGGCCCACTGATGAAAGTGGCACAAATGGTCTCGACCATTCCGGATTTCTTGCCAGCCGAATATGCTGAGGAGCTCAGTCAGCTACAGGCCCAAGCGCCGGCCATGGGTTGGCCATTCGTGCGCCGCCGCATGCGCGCCGAACTCGGCGCGGATTGGCAGAGCAAGTTCGAGACGTTTGGCAAAGAAGCCGCACATGCTGCGAGCTTGGGCCAGGTTCACCGCGCGACGCTGCCAGATGGCCGCGAGGTTGCCTGTAAACTGCAATATCCAGATATGGCCTCGGCGGTCGAAAGCGATGTCGGCCAATTAAAACTGTTGCTGGGCACGTTCAAACGCCTCGATGGGTCAATCGATCCGTCCGAAATGGTTGATGAGATTACTGACCGGCTGCGCGAAGAGCTCGATTATTCGCGCGAGGCCAAACACATGGCGCTCTATCAATACCTGTTGCGCGACGCGGACTATGTCTCTGTCCCTGAGCTGGTGCCGGAGCTCAGCACAGATCGCCTGCTGACCATGAGCTGGGTGTCTGGCAACCGCTTGAACGCCTATGAAGACGCCTCGCAAGACGTGCGAAATACGATCGCCCAGAACCTGTTCTGGACTTGGTGGCGCCCATTTACCGGCGCCGCCGTCATTCATGGTGATCCGCATCTTGGAAATTATCAGGTGACCGGTGATGGGGCGGGGCTCAATCTGTTAGACTTTGGCTGTATCCGGATTTTTCCGCCGAGTTTCGTCGCCGGTGTGGTCGATCTGTATCGCGGCCTCCGCGCGGATGATTTCGACGCCATTTATGCCGCCTTCGAGAAATGGGGCTTCAAAGGCTTGAATACCGAGCTGGTCGAAGTGCTGATCATCTGGGCGAAATTCATCTATGCGCCCTTGCTGGATGACCGGGTCCGCAGCGTCGCAGACGGGGTGAAGCCGGGCGACTATGGGCGCAAAGAAGCCTTCGCCGTGCGCAAACTGCTAAAGGAAAAAGGCCCGGTGACGATTCCGCGCGAATTTGTGTTCATGGATCGCGCTGCCATCGGGCTGGGCGCAGCCTATTTGAGGCTGGGCGCAGAGTTGAATTATCACCGCCTGTTTGAGCAGAGCTTGGAAGGCTTTAGCGAGGCGGCACTTGGGGCGGCACAAGCGGACGCCTTGCAAGCCGCTGGCCTCTAGTCAAACCGTACGCGGCACAGCACGCTAGGTCTTTCCAAATGCAACCAAATGTGCCACATGCCCGCTTTGTTGCGAGCTACGCGCTGCTCTAGCCCTTCTGGACGACATCCCGGACGAGGCTGAACCTGCGCCGCCCTCCCTCAAAACTCTGACCAAAACGGTCATATCTGTAACCCGCCGCAAGGCGAAAAAAGAAAGTATGCCGATGTCGATCACTGCAGAGCGTAAAGCTGAACTGATCCAAAAATTTGCCCGCACCAAAGGTGATACCGGGTCTCCTGAAGTCCAGGTCGCGATCCTCACAGAACGGATCAACAACCTGACCGAGCACTTCAAGGACAATAAAAAAGACAACCATTCGCGTCGCGGTCTTTTGGCGATGGTCGCCACCCGACGCAAACTTCTCGACTATGTGAAGAGAAAAAATGAAGAGCGGTATCAAACGCTCATCGGAGAGCTAGGCATTCGCCGGTAGGCTCTCAAATCAGCCCGCCTTGGCATTCGGCCGCGGCGGGCTTTTCGTATGTATGAAAGAAAGCAAAACGTATGTTTGATAAGCAATCAGTCTCGCTGGAATGGGCCGGCCGGACGCTGAAAATCGAAACGGGCCAAGTCGCCCGCCAAGCCGACGGCGCCGTCATGGTGTCCTATGGCGACACAACGGTCCTCGCGACCGCGGTCTATGCCAAAGAAGCCAAACCTGGACAGGACTTCTTCCCACTGACCGTCAACTATATGGAAAAATACTACGCTTCAGGCCGCATTCCAGGCGGTTTCTTCAAGCGTGAGGGACGCCCGACCGAGAAAGAGACGCTGACGTCTCGCTTGATCGACCGTCCAATCCGTCCGCTTTTTGTCGACGGGTTTAAGCACGAAGTTCAGGTCGTTCTGACGGCAATCTCATATGATCTCGAGAACGATCCCGACATTCTCGGCATGATCGGCGCGTCTGCCGCGCTGGTTCTGTCCGGTGCCCCGTTCATGGGCCCGATCGGCGCAGCCCGCGTTGGCTATAAAGACGGCGACTATGTCATCAACCCAACTGTTGAAGAGCTGGAAGAGTCTGAACTCGATCTCGTCGTTGCGGGTACAGCTGACGCCGTGATGATGGTTGAATCGGAAGCCAAAGAGCTGTCCGAAGACATCATGCTCGGCGCGGTTATGGCCGGTCACGAAGCCATGCAACCTGTGATCGACGCGATCATCAAACTGGCCGAAGCAGCTGCCAAAGAGCCATTCGAGTTCGAAGCAGAAGACCTGTCGGACGAATTGGCCGCAATTCAGAAACTGGTCGGCGCTGATCTCTCCAAAGCTTATCAGATCACTGAAAAGCTGGAGCGTCAGGCCGCTGTTGGTGAGGCGCGCGAAAAAGCCGCCGCTGAACTTGTCGCGACCGAGGAAGACGAAGACGGCATGGACGCCAACGTGTTCAAGTCCGCCTTCAAAAAGGCCGAAGCGAAAGTCGTTCGCGGCGATATCATTAAGACCGGTAAACGGATTGATGGCCGCTCTCTGGATCAGGTTCGTCCGATCCTGGCTGAAGCCGGCTTCCTGCCCCGTACGCACGGCTCTGCCCTGTTTACCCGCGGTGAAACACAGGCGATCTGTGTGGCGACGCTCGGCACCAGCGATGATGAGCAATTCATCGATGGTCTGGACGGTACGCGCAAAGAGAAGTTCCTACTCCACTATAACTTCCCGCCATACTCTGTCGGTGAAGCAGGCCGGATGGGCGGCACCAGCCGCCGTGAAACCGGTCACGGTAAGCTGGCCTGGCGCGCCCTGCGGGCGGTCCTGCCAGAGCATGAGGAGTTCCCGTACACGATCCGCATGGTCTCAGAGATCACCGAGTCGAACGGCTCGTCCTCTATGGCGACCGTGTGTGGCTGTTCGCTGGCGATGATGGATGCGGGTGTGCCGCTGAAGCGTCCGGTGTCCGGGATCGCAATGGGTCTGATCAAGGATGATGAGGGCATTGCTGTCCTGTCTGACATTCTTGGCGACGAAGACCATCTTGGCGATATGGACTTCAAAGTGGCGGGCACCGAGAAGGGCCTGACCAGCTTGCAGATGGACATCAAGATTGCCGGCATCACCAAAGAGATCATGGAAACTGCGCTCGAGCAGGCCAAAGGCGGCCGGGCACACATTCTGGCTGAAATGGCCAAGGGTCTCGACACCGTGCGTGAGCAACTTGCTGACAACGCGCCGCAAATGGAAATCATCAAGGTTCCAGAAGACAAGATCCGCGAAGTCATCGGCTCTGGCGGTAAAGTCATTCGTGGCATCGTCGATGAGTCCGGCGCCAAGGTGAATATCGATGATGATGGCACCGTCCAGGTCTCTGCCACCGATCGCGAAAGCATCGACAAGGCACTGAAGATGATCAAGGAAATCGTGGCGGAGCCAGAAGTCGGCGAGATCTATGAAGGCAAAGTCGTCTCAATCAAAGACTTCGGCGCATTCGTGAACTTCTTCGGTCCGAAAGACGGTCTGGTACACGTTTCGCAAATGGCCAATGAGCGGATCGGTCACCCCAAGGATGTCGTTTCAGAAGGCCAGCAGGTCTATGTGAAACTCATGGGTTTTGACGATCGCGGTAAGGTTCGCCTGTCGATGAAAAACATCGATCAGGAAACCGGCAAAGAGGTTGAGCAAGAAGCCAGCTAAACCCGTTTTTCGGGCAAACAAAAATAGTACAGGAAAGCCGCTCCCGTCTGGGGGCGGCTTTCTTATTGCGATTTCATCCGATCTAGGACAAAAGTTAATCCGAGACCGGACAAATAATCATTGACACAGAACTGTCATATACCATACATGACAGTAATGTTACAAAAATATGACAAGATTAAATCCTCCCTGCTGCTGGCTGTCGCGGCCGCTGGAGGAGCAGCACTCTCCCTCACCGCCTCTGCGGGTGAGATGTCGTGTAGTCTGGAAAACGGCTATGCAATGGATCTGAGCTCTTACGTATCAGAGGCGACCACATGCGTGGAAAATGCGGAAAATCTGGATACCAATTTTGCTGACGGGCTGGTCAATGAGATCAATGCCGAGCGGGTCGCAAATGGGCTCGCGCCCCTGAAACGCCGGGCATCTCTGGATATGGCGGCGGCGGTGCACGCACTTGATATGTCAGAGCGCATCTATGCTGCGCACGCCGATCTCGAAGGCCGTGATCACCTGCACCGGATCCGCGCGTTTGACCGCACGATGCTGGTGGGTGCATCCGGATCGAACGTGACGGTCGGCCGATCCGCGGACAGCGCTGCGGACATTCACAATAAGATTAAACGTGATCAGCTCAATCAGGATAATATTCTGCGCGCCAGCTTCACCGATATTGGTGTTGGCGTGGTTGAAGAAGCCGGACAGTATTATGTCGTGCAAGTCTTTGCAGCCGCTGAAGGCGATCTTGAGACGGCCATTCCGCTCAATGCGACCGGGGCCCAGCCGCTCAATGCCAGCCTGACCGGTTATGACCGACAAGTTGTGGCCTGGGGACTGGTCGATGCCACATCGGGCGAGATGCTGGCCAAGAGCAACATGCCGCGAGTGCGTTTCAGCAATATTCGCGGCGCTGATGCCGCCAATCTGGATGTGCTGGTCTCAGCCCATCGCGGCACTTACGTTCTCAAAGGTCCACTGGTTAGCGGTCGCTAATCAGGTTTCCCCGAGACCAGAGGAAAAGGGCTGAGCGTGTTGCTCAGCCCTTTTTTCATGTGGTTTTGTTCGGTCAGGACGTCGGGATCTAGTTGCCCCACTCCATGCCCATATTTTTCTTCATCCAATCGGCGAAAGTAGCGGGCTTTTGCAGAGCTTGCGGATCGAGCGTGCCATAAGCGACAATCGGACCATCCTTGGATTCCAGACGGACCCCGCTAATGCGCGGATTGCTGTTCCAACTGTCGCCCGTTTTGGGGTCGAGCAAAAGCATCACCTGGGTGCCGCCTTGCCCCTCAGGCCCAGCCCCGAAAACCAGACCATAGACTTTTTCGCGGCCGGTAAACCCGGAGGAATGCGCCTGGCGTTTGCCGTTCAGCAAAACCTCATCCCAGAGCAGGTTTCGACGCCATTGAAGGACGTGCATATCGTCCCCGATCACGACCTTGATATCGACATGGTGCAATCCGAGACGCACGATTTCTGCTTGCATGGGAGGCTCCATTATTATCGATAAACAATAACTCCAATCTGTCGAACCGTCAACAAAAAAGCCCGGAACCGAAGTTCCGGGCTTTGCTCATGATCGATCCGATCAATTATTCTTCCATCGCTGTGATGGTTGCTGTTCCCGCACCGCCATTTGACAGCGTGTAACCGGAACTTTCGCCAACCTCATCCGCGACAGAGTCGAATGTGGCGCAAATTTCGCCTTGCTCCGGGACATCTGCGCAAAGCGTCCTGGCTTCCTCGTCCCAGGTGTAGGATGTGCTGATATCCCCACTTGTCGCTGTGCCTTCACCATCAAATGTCCACTCTGAGGTGGTCCCGTCATCATTTGCGAATGATAGTGTAATCGATGCTGCAAAGGCGGGTGCAGCCAAGAACCCTGCAGCAATCGCTGCTGTGACAAACTTCTTCATTGGTCGTCCTCCCAAAAAATCACCGCCGACGGATAGCCCGCGGCGGTGATATGGTTAACGAAGCGTTACCACGCTGCCAAGGGCAGCGGCGCTTTTATTGTCCAGCAAAGCGCAGGAAGCGATTGCGCAAATCCTGATCGGTCTTGAAGACGCCGGTAAATTGCGTGGTCACTGTCGCGACATTCTTGTGGTGAACACCGCGTGTGGTCATGCATTGGTGTTTGGCGTCAATCAGGACGGCCACACCAGCCGGTTGCAGCGCATCAGTGATGCAATCCGCGACCTGAGCGGTCATCGTTTCCTGGGTCTGCAAGCGCTTGCCGAAAATCTCGACAACGCGTGCGATTTTGGAAATGCCGACGACGCGATGGGTCGGCATATACGCAACGTGCGCCTTGCCGAGGATTGGCACCATATGGTGCTCACAATGGCTTTCCACATCGATATCTTTGAGCATGACGATATCATCATAGCCTTGGACATCTTCAAACGTGCGGGACAGCTCTTTAACCGGGTCCATCTCATAGCCAGCGAAAAATTCTTGATAGGCTTTGACCACGCGCTTTGGCGTATCGATCAGGCCTTCTCGGCGTGGGTCGTCCCCGGCCCAAGCCAATAGTGTGCGGACAGCGTCCATCGCTTCTTCCATGCTCGGACGCACGATTTCGTCTCCGCCAGTCAATTCATCTGTAGGGGTGATGGCATCCATGGCCATATTGTCTTTCCTTAGTCTGAGGGACGGAGGTCGAGCCGTACCCGGAGCGAACCATTCAAGGACCCTGCCAGATAAGGACTTAACGCCCGCCCGGAGTTTATACCCTCAGGGCGATAATCGGAACATAGTGGCGAATTCCACAAGTTACCAGACTCTCTTTACGGTAAGCTGTGCCGATTAGATTTCACGTTTCGGTGATTTTTTTGCGGCCAAACCTGCGTCACGCATGGAGACCCCTTCTCAGTCAGGTAAGAAACGATAAGCTGAGCGTATGGATCTTTCTTCTAATCCCGCCCTTGAGCCATTTCGCGCCGAAGTCAGAAATTTCTTCGAGACGGAATACCCGCAGGACATTCGCGCCAAAGTAGCGACCGGCGCCAGTCTGACCACAGCGGAAGTGCGCAAGTCAGAAATGGCCCTGGGCGCAAAAGGATGGCTCGCCAGCGCCTGGCCGGAAGAACATGGCGGCCCCGGCTGGAGCTTGGAAGAGCAATACATATTCGACGAGGAGTTGGAGCGCGCGGGCGTGCCGACCGTCACCCCAATGGGCGTGATCTATGTCGGCCCCATCATTTATACGTTCGGGTCGGACGAACAGAAGCAAAAATGGCTGCCTGGAACGCGCGACGGATCGCTGGGCTGGGCGCAAGGCTATAGCGAACCGGACAGCGGTTCAGACCTCGCCTCGCTACAATTCTCGGCCAAGCGCGATGGCGACGAGTATGTCCTCAACGGCACCAAAATCTGGACCAGCGCCGCGCAGCATGCCGACTGGATCTTTCTGCTCGCGCGCACCTCTAAGGAAGAGAAAAAGCAACTCGGGATCAGCTTTATCTGCAGCGAGATGGACCGACCCGGCGTTACCTTGAAGCCGATTATCACGATTGATGGCAAACATGTCCTCAACATGGTGATCTTTGAGGACGTGCGCGTGCCGGCCGATTATCTTATCGGCGAAGCAGGCAAGGGCTGGACCTATAGCCAATATCTTCTGGGTTTTGAGCGGACATCCTATGCTCGGATTGGCGGAAAGCGGAAACAATTGTCCCACATTCGCGCCCTCGCCACCGCTGAGCCGACCGGCGGAAATACCAAGCTCATTGATGATGAAGCCTTTGCGCGAAAGCTCTCAGATGCCGATATGGCGGTGGACGGTCTGGAAATGACCGTGCTGCGCGTTCTATCTGCGGTCAAAGATGGAGGCAGCCCCGGCAAAGAAGCGTCGATCATCAAGATTCTGGCAACCGAAACGGCGCAGCAAATCACCACGCTATATCTGGATGTCGCCGCGGCGCATGGCCAACGCAAGTTTGAGGATGCGGTCAGCCCGGACTGGACAGGCCACACCGAATTTGCCGCGCCAGGGGTCTCTACCTATTTCGGCGCGCGCGCCCAGAGCATCTATGGCGGCACCAATGAGATCCAGAAAAACATCATCGCAAAGCGTGTTCTAGGCTTGTAAAGTCGCGCAGGCTTGATCTTTTGTTGCAGTGTGCAACATTGGATTGTTCGGGAGACATTCATTGCAATCAGACGAGCATAATCAGCGACCTTCATGGGATCACAGAAGCGATCCAACCGCCCTTCGCGACTGGTTGTCCATCATTGATCAAGCGCTTGAAACTGGACCGTTCGACAAGCGCGACCTCCCCGCAGATATGCAGTCTGAACTCGAACGCGCACGAGAGATCCTGAAGCGCTCGCTCGGTTGATTTGCCCCTGATGCGCACAGTCGCAGGTTTAAGGCTTGCGCGGCATTGTTGCAAAAGCGAAATAGACAGCCGGAAATGTGCGCGATAACGTGCCGTATGAGCTGGATTCGAACGACAAGGCCGGAACCTGCACCGAGCGCATCGGATCCACGCCAATTGCGGCCCGTCTCGGTCGCTGGCACGTCCATCCATATCGAAGTCATGACCTATCGCGAAGGCGAGGCTAAGCGTCGCCCCTTGGTGATCCTGAATTCAATAGACCTGCCGGTTCCGCCCTCTGTCGACTTTTGCGAAGCGATGTGGGCCGCTGGGTATCAGGTCGTGTTTTGTCGTCGCCCAGGGTTCGGCAAACTCCCAGGATTGCCCGCCGGATTGCTGACCAAGGAGCAAATCAAACGACGCTCGCCAATCGCCACAGAAGCAGCCCTGTTCAATCTGCTCTTCAAAAGCCTCGGTCTGAAAAACATTGTGCTGCTTGGATTGGGAACATCGAACCCAATTTGTTATCGATTGGCGCAAATGAATGAAGAAGTGACCTTCACGGTCTACGCGAACCCGCTCTTCCATCCAGCGATCTGGGATGTGATCCGGCCGGATTGGTTGAAGCGGATGATCCGGCAAACCGTCAAATCGCGTAGTGGCTTGAAAATCGCGGTGCGCGGTCTTCGCGCTGTGCTGCGCCGCGATCCGATTTGGTTCTATCATCAATTTGCGCAGAAGAGCGCAGGGGATCTGGAATATATTGCTCAGAACACAGGCGATTTCCGTCAGGCTGGCCAATTGCTCCAACGTATGGCGCCTGAGACCTTTTTCTATGATCTGCAAAATGCCTTGATCGAAGACACTCATTGGAATTCTGAGATCACCAAGGACAATAAAGCGGTCATCCTGTCTGGGCTCGAGACCACTTCAAAATGGAAACGCGACATTGCCGCAGAAGCCATGCGCCTGAACCTGCCCATCGTGTTCGCGAAGTCCGGCGACTTGTTCGTCGCTTACGCCTCGCACGAGACATTGTTGGACGTGCTGAGCGGTCAATTCGCGTCCGCCACCTCCCAGTCTGCTTGAGCGCCCCGTAAACCGGTGATTTGACCCGGCACGGCCACATGATAACACTAGATGAAGTCAGGCCGTATCGGTCGGTCTGGTGATGGGGACAATATGCGTATTCACGTCGAGGATCTTCCGCAAATCGTTCTGAGCACGAAACCGCTCGACTTTGAGATCGGACATAAAGTCCAATCCGTTCCAAAAATGTATCTCGAAGACGACAATATCATCTATTGCTCACCAGACCGTCCGGATCTGAGCATCTCCAATACACGCGCGGTTTTCTATCACATCATTCAAACCGGTTTGGCACTGTATGAGTCGACCGGGCTCGATTGCGATATTATTATTTTCGATCCTAAAAATCCTTTAGAATCATCGCGGTGGGATAAGCAGACCTTCCGTACAACGGCAGAGCGCGGGTATGCTCTTTACGAAGCGCGCGACCGAGAAGCCTCCAAGCTGACCTATCTGTTTCCGGAAACCTATCGCAAAAAGCGCGATGAAGCCGAGGGCGAGGTTTGGCTCGAGATTCATGTCGAGTTTCGCGCTGGACCGGGCGAAACGGTGATCGGACAGAGACGCCGGATCAACAAGAATACGGGCGAGATCGAACTCGGGCAGACCTTCGTTCAGCCGATCGACGTCGCTCTGGCAAGCTATGCTGAGCTGGGCCGGGCCATTGACGAGGTTCTCAACCCGACCCCTGATCCGGAAAAGGTGGTCTCTTTTCCCGCAACACAGAGTGAACCGCAAACATGAGCGCGCCTAAGTCCCAGAACAATCTCCGCGCCTGGCGAGAATTCCGGCAGATGACCCAGGAAGATCTGGCCGCGAAAGCTGGGACGACGGCGGCAGTGATCTCACTGCTTGAAAATGGACAGCGCGGGCTCTCAGCCAGCTGGCTGCAGCGCTTTGCCCCCCACCTTCAGGTGTCACCCGGCTTTTTGCTCGATTACAGCCCTGGCGATCTGACCACTGACATGCTGGAAGCCTGGGCCTCGGTTCCAAAGCATCAGCAAAGCCATGCTCTGGCGGCCCTGCGCGAATATTCCGCTAAGAAGACTGGCAGCTAAGCTCAGCACATTTTGGGCAGCGATGCCTCTTTCATTGCCCCGAACTTGCCCTAGAACAGGCGGTCATGCGACGCGATGCCCGCCCCTTTTGGATGTACCGGTTCGGTCAGCGCTTTGAGCGTCTGTACGCGAAATGGCGGGTGATCCCCTATCTTGATCGCGTCGGGCCGGATTGGCGCATTGGCAAACCCTGGTCCATTCGCGTTTTCGGGGCCGGTATTGAAGCGGGCAAAGCCTTGCACATCGTCGCCGCATCCGATGCGATGGTCCGCTTAAGCTGCTGGCCAGCCCCCGATCGCAAAGCCAGCCTGACCTTTGGGGATGCTTGTCTGATTGCGCCGGGCTGCCGGTTCCTGGCGGGCGAGCGAATCACGATCGGCTCCGGCTGCATGTTCGCCCACAGTGCGACGATCACCGATTGCGACTGGCATGGTATTTATGATCGCACCGATGTGCATGGCCGGACAATGCCGGTCACGCTCGGCGATAATGTCTGGATCGGCGATGGCGCTTTTGTCGGCAAAGGGGTTACGATTGGAGACAATTCCATTATCGGCGCCCGCGCGGTTGTGACGACAGATATCCCGGCCAATTCCATCGCTGTCGGCAATCCCGCCCAGGTCATTCGGACGTTTGATCCAGCGGATATCACACGGACCCGGATCGACATGTTCACCGATGCCCCAGCCGTCGACCGTTTTTTCGACACGGCCTATCGCGAGCAACTCAAGAAAAACACCAGCTGGGGCTGGCTGCGCACCAAGATCGCACCGGGTAAATCGGACTAAGGGCTTTGTCTGGAATTGCCCGCGCGCCGCGCCACGCACAAGGCTCTGTGAAACCAAGATATCCCCTGAAATTTCACCTTTTCCCATCTGACCGATGATTTCCTCTTGCCCGTCGCAGCGACTCCCCGCTATAGGCCACCCGTTTGCCTGCGCTTCGAATCGTGCAGCGAGACAAGAAGGAAGACCAGATGCCCAAACGCACCGATATTCAGTCCATTCTTGTTATCGGTGCCGGTCCCATCATTATCGGGCAGGCTTGCGAGTTTGATTATTCCGGCGTGCAAGCCATCAAGGCCCTGAAGGGCGAGGGCTACCGGGTCATTCTGGTCAATTCCAATCCAGCCACGATCATGACCGATCCGGGGCTCGCAGACGCGACCTATATCGAGCCGATCACGCCGGACTTTGTCGAGAAGATTATCGAGATCGAAAAGCCGGACGCCCTGCTTCCCACCATGGGTGGTCAAACCGCTTTGAATTGTGCCCTCGCCCTTGAACAGGCGGGGGTTCTTTCTAAGCACGGGGTCGAACTCATCGGCGCCCGCGCGGACGCCATTGAAATGGCCGAAGACCGCAAATTGTTCCGAGAGGCGATGGACCGGATCGGCCTGGAAAATCCGAAAGCTGAGATCGTCTCTTCGCCAAAGAACGAAGACGGCACCTATGATCGCATTACCGGCTTGAAGAATGCGCTTGATGTGCTCGATCATGTTGGCCTCCCAGCGATCATCCGGCCAGCATTCACACTTGGCGGCACCGGTGGCGGCGTCGCTTATAATCGGGCAGAGTATGAAGAGATTTGCCGCGCAGGGATTGCTGCATCGCCTGTGGCGCAGATCCTGGTCGATGAAAGCCTGCTCGGGTGGAAAGAGTATGAGATGGAGGTCGTGCGCGACAAAGCCGACAATGCCATCATCATCTGCGCCATCGAAAATGTCGATCCGATGGGCGTGCATACCGGCGACTCGATTACGGTGGCGCCGGCGCTGACGCTGACCGATCGCGAATATCAAGTGATGCGCAATGCCTCGCTCGCCGTGCTGCGAGAGATTGGTGTGGAGACCGGCGGATCCAATGTGCAGTTTGCCGTCAACCCAGACGATGGCCGGCTGGTCGTCATCGAAATGAACCCGCGCGTGTCGCGCTCATCCGCGCTGGCCTCTAAAGCCACCGGGTTCCCGATCGCCAAAGTCGCGGCCAAGCTAGCCATCGGCTACACGCTGGATGAGCTGGATAATGACATTACCGGTGTGACGCCCGCCTCATTCGAACCGACCATCGATTATGTCGTCACCAAAATCCCACGCTTTGCGTTTGAGAAGTTTGAAGGCGCTGAACCCCTGCTCACCACGGCGATGAAATCGGTGGGCGAAGCGATGGCGATCGGTCGGAATTTCCAGGAGAGTTTTCAAAAAGCCCTCTGTTCGCTCGAGACCGGACTGAATGGCTTGAACGAGATTGAGTTTAGCGGCGAAGGCGCCCTGCGCGAGGCGCTCAGCAAACAAACACCGGACCGGCTGCGGATTGTCGCCCAGGCGTTTCGAATGGGCATTTCGGTGGAAGATGTGCACGCCGCGACCAGTATCGATCTTTGGTTCTTGCGCCAGATCGCCCAGATCGTATCGGTCGAAGAAAACGTCCGCCGCGATGGTCTACCAACCAGTCAGCGCGACTTTACCGACCTGAAAGCCATGGGGTTTTCGGATTCGCGTCTTGGCGAACTGGTTGGTCAGACAGAACACGAGGTACGGGCCGCAAGGCATGCACTCGCCGTGCGCCCGGTCTATAAGCGCATCGATACCTGCGCCGCTGAGTTCGCGGCCAAGACGCCTTATCTCTACTCCACCTATGAGCATCCAGCCTTTGGGGCCGATCAAGCGGACTGCGAGGCCTTGCCGTCGGACCGCAAGAAAGCCGTCATCCTGGGCGGTGGCCCGAACCGCATCGGCCAGGGTATTGAGTTTGACTATTGCTGCTGTCACGCCGCATTCGCCATGGCCGATATTGGCATTGAAAGCGTGATGGTGAACTGCAACCCGGAAACGGTTTCGACCGATTATGACACCTCCGATCGCCTCTATTTCGAGCCGCTGACGGAAGAACATGTTTCGGAGATCATTGCCAAGGAACAGAGCGCCGGCGACCTGGCCGGCGTGATCGTTCAGTTTGGCGGGCAGACGCCGCTCAAACTGGCCCAGCCTCTCAACCAGGCTGGTATTCCGATCCTCGGCACCAGCCCCGACAGTATCGACCTTGCGGAAGATCGCAAAGAATGGTCGGCGCTTTTGTCCAATCTCGGCATCCAGCAGCCGCCCTCTGCGACGGCGCGTTCGTTGGACGAAACTCTCGAGAAAGCCGCTGAGCTTGGCTATCCGGTCATGCTGCGCCCGTCTTTTGTCCTGTCCGGCACAGCGATGCGAATTTGCCATTCGGATGAAGATGTTCGCGAATATGCAGGCTATGCACTGTCGGTGGCGGGGGACGGCTCGCTGTTCATTGACCGCTATCTGTCAGACGCCATTGAGGTTGATGTCGACGCCCTGTGCGATGGTCAGAACGTGCATGTCGCGGGCATTATGGAACATATTGAAGAGGCCGGTGTGCATTCCGGTGATAGCGCTTGCGCCCTGCCACCCTACACGCTGTCGCCAAGCATTATTGGCCGGCTCAGCGAACAGACGATTGCGCTCGCCAAGGCCCTCAATGTCTCCGGGCTCATCAATATTCAGTATGCCGTCAAAGGCGACGAGATTTATGTGCTTGAGGCCAATCCGCGGGCCAGCCGAACGGTGCCGTTCGTGGCCAAAGCGGTCGGCGCGCCAATCGCCAGCATCGCCGCCAAGATCATGGGCGGCAAACCGCTGACAGATTTCGACCTGCGCCACGCTGAAGCCAGCCGTGTCGCAGTGAAAGAAGCGGTTTTCCCCTTTGCCCGATTTGCGAATGTTGACCCGATCCTCGGCCCTGAAATGCGTTCCACTGGAGAGGTCATGGGCTGGGATGATGATTTTGGAACGGCCTTCCTGAAAGCTCAAATCGGCGCCGGAGAGAGTCTGCCAACCGAAGGCACCGCGTTCATCTCGCTGCGCGATGCCGACAAGGAAGAGATTATTGAGCCAGCCCGCAGCCTGATCGAGATGGGCTTCAAGATCGTGGCCACATCCGGCACTGCCAATTTCTTGCGAGACCAGGGAATTGAAGCCGAAACAGTCAAGAAAGTGCTCGAGGGCAAGCCCAATATCGAGGATGAAATTCTCAATGGAAACATTGACTTAGTCCTCAACACGACCGAAGGCGCGCAATCGCGCAAGGACTCAAAATCGATCCGTCGCACATCGATGATCCAGAAAATTCCGTACTTCACGACGCTGTCCGCGTCGCGGGCGGCGGTAAAAGCAATTCGCGCGATGCGCGAAAAACCGCTCTCGGTCCGTTCCTTACAGAAAGCATAACTTGCGAATCCGGGCGATTTGCACTACTTGACGCGCCTGTCTTTTGATTGGACGCTGTCTTTCAGACCCAAGTTACGGTACACATTCATGCAACGTACACCTATGACCGCCGGGGGCTATGAGGCCCTCGACGCAGAATTGAAAAATCTAAAATCAGTCGAACGCCCGGCCATCATCCAGGCGATTGCTGAAGCGCGTGAGCATGGCGACCTGTCGGAAAACGCCGAGTATCACGCCGCGAAAGAGAAACAGTCTTTCATTGAAGGCCGCATTGTCGAGCTGGAAGACAAGCTGTCTCGCGCCGACGTCATCGACCTGGCCAAAATCAAGGGCGACAAGATTGTCTTCGGCGCCACGGTTACGGTCATCGATGTCGATACTGAGGATGAGGCGACCTATCAGATTGTCGGCGAAGACGAAGCCGACATTGCTCAAGGTAAAGTCTCAAACACATCGCCGATTGCGCGGGCCTTGATCGGCAAAGGCGAAGGCGACGAAGCCGAAGTCGCCGCACCCGGCGGTGCCCGCGTCTATGAAATCGCTGAAGTGAAATTCATCTAGAGACGATTCTTCACCTCTCAGGCGAATTCTGGCAGGTCACGCACAATGGTTTCGCTTGATTCCTCTCTTGGACCCTCAATCTGGGCGGTCAGCGATGGCCGCGCCGGAAATGCCGCGCAAGTGCGCGCGGTCATCGCAGCGCTCTCAGAAACGCGGCGGTGGCTGCAAATCGGGCATATTGTCGGGCAAGGTCATCGCGCCGATCCGATCACGCTCACGCCGCGCGCGCCCTGGACCTGGTTGCCGGGCGCCAATTGGCCCGCCCCGCGCAATGCCTTGCCCGTGGACCAGCGCGATATACTGACCAGCCCCTGGCCCACCTTGTGGATCGCTGCGGGCCGTCGCAGCGCGCCCTATAGCGCCGCCATCCGTGACTGGAGCGGCGGCCAAACACTGAGTGTGCAAATTCTCGATCCGAAAGTGGACCCCGATCGGTTCGACCTGGTCGTGGTGCCGGAACATGACGCATTGGATGGCGCAAATGTCATTCGCACCATTGGATCGCCAACGCATTTTTCAGAAGACATGATCGAGGAGGCGGGCCAGTCTTTTGCCGATCTTGCCGATGAGCAAGGCAAGAGTGCGGTGATCATTCTGGGCGGCGATTCCAAGACCCACAAATTCAGCCGGGCCGCTGCTGAAACGCTCTCGGAGCAGATCGAAGCCCTGGCCTCGCAAGGGTGGCGCCTGCGGATCACCTGTTCGCGGCGCACGCCGGTGTCTGTTGTCAGTCATATCCGGGCCTTGTCCGACCGGATCGGGGCGAGGTTCTGGGCCGGCGAACAGGATGGACCAAACCCTTATCTCGCCTGGCTCCTCTACTCAGACGCCGCGATCGTCACCGAAGACAGCGCCAATATGTTGTCGGATGCCGCCTGGCACGGTCTGCCAGTTCACATCGCCCGCCTGTCCGGACGGGCGCCGAAATTCGATCGACTGCATCAAAGCCTGATTGATCGCGGCTGCGCTCGCTGGTTCGAAGGGGAGATCCAATTATGGGATTATGCTCCGCTGCGAGAAGCGGGCCGTGTGGCGGATCTGATCATTGAAAAACTGCTGGAACGCCATCCGCAGCCAGAGCTGAAATCCGGCGATCAGACAAAAACAGCCGCGCCAGATTGGCTTTAAAGCGAAGCCGCTTGAATAGACGCGGCGCCGTCGGCGAGATCTGAATCGGTTTCCCAACACCAGGCATCTGTTTGATCAAGCAACGCGCGGACCAGCTTGTTATTCATCGCATGGCCAGGCTGGCGCGCATCATACACACCGGCAATCGGACCGCCCGCCAACATCAGGTCACCAACCGCGTCCAATAATTTGTGGCGGATAAACTCGTCATCGCTGCGCAAGCCTTCCGGATTGACGATCGTGTCGCCATCAATAACGACAGCGTTTTCCAGCGACCCGCCGCGGGCGAGCCCCATGGCTTTCAACGTCTCGACATCGCGGGCAAATCCAAACGTCCGTGCAAACGCAATATCGCGCGCGAACAGGCCCGGCATCAACCGCATGGACATTTGCTGCGTGCCGATCGCCTTGGTTTCAAACTCGATCTTGGCATTGAGTGTTAGAACATTGTCTGAGCTCGGCGACAGGCGGGCCCATTTGACGCCATCACGAACTTCAATCGTATCCAGAATGCGGATGCGTTTGCGCAGGGCGGTTTGGGTCTGCAGGCCAGCCTTGTGGAACAATTCGCAAAAGACGGCTGAAGAGCCATCCATAATCGGTGTTTCAGGACCATCAATCTCGACCAGAAGATTGTCGAGCCCCATCCCGGCGCATGCCGCCAGAAAATGCTCCACTGTGGCGATGCTTGCGCCATCTTCATTGGTCAGCGTGGTGCCAAGCTGCACCTCAGACACATGGTCGCCGCGGGCGAGAATGTGTTTGTCAGAGGTCAAATCGGTCCGGCGAAATCGAATACCGGTATTTGCGGGTGCAGGTTTGATCACCATGCGGGCGCGATCACCCGTATGGACGCCTACGCCTGCACAAATCACCGGAGTTTTCAGTGTCGTTTGATACTCTACGCGACCCAAGTCTACTCTCCCTGAAGCCAGGTCATAAACACCGAGCAAAGGTGAGACCTCAAGACAAGCATTGTTGCTTAATGTTGCAATTGGGCGCAATTCAAAAGCCGCCCGGGGCGGGCGGCTCTTCGTGAATTATTTGTAAGCTCTAATTGTTGGCGGAGCGGCGCAGGAAGGCCGGAATTTCGAGATCCGCGTCATCGAATGGGGCGGCCTTTGGATGATCTTCAGGCGTCGATACAATCGCTTCCTGATCCTCACCGACATCATTGTCACCAACCGCATCTTCGCGGCGCCAACCAAACAGATTGGAGAAGCCAGCGGGGCTGTCAGCGGTCTGTTTAGCAAAAGCCGCGTCGGCGCTGACTGTGTCATTGCCCTCCTGGCCTTCAACATGAGCAGCTGGGAGCGCCCGGCCGCTAAAATCAGGGCGCGGATCGATCTCGGGTTGTGGCGGCGCAGCGGGCTGGGTCACAACCACCGGCGTCTCCTCTTCCACGCTCGGCTCTGAACGAATTGGCATCGCCACGGCAGGTTCTTCTGTCGCGACGCCAGCCGCAACGACCGAAACTCTGATCCGGCCCTCGAGATCGGCGTCAAAGGTTGAACCGAGAATAATGTTCGCGTCAGCATCGACCTCGCGGCGGATCTCGTTGGCGGCTTCATCAAGCTCGAAGAGCGTCATGTCATAGCCGCCAGTAATGTTGATCAGGACGCCATTGGCCCCCTTCATCGAAACATCGTCGAGCAATGGATTATCAATGGCAGAACGCGCCGCTTCCAGCGCGCGGCCTTCGCCTTCGCCTTCGCCCATGCCCATCATTGCTGTGCCCATGCCTTTCATGATGGTTCGGACATCGGCGAAATCGAGATTGATCAAGCCCGGCATGATCATCAGGTCGGTAATCCCGCGAACGCCGGAATACAGGACGTCATCGGCCATCCGGAACGCTTCGGCAAATGTCGTGCGCTCATTGGCGATGCGGAACAGGTTCTGGTTGGGAACAACGATCAGCGTATCGACCGCTTCCTTCATCCGAACGAGACCATTCTCAGCGGTCGACATACGGTGTGCGCCCTCAAAGCCGAACGGCTTGGTCACAACCCCAATCGTGAGGATGCCTTTATCATGTGCGGCTTTGGCGATGACCGGCGCGGCGCCGGTGCCGGTGCCTCCGCCCATGCCGGCGGCCACAAATACCATGTGCGCCTCTTCCAGGGCTTCCAAGATCTCGGCCATGGATTCTTCAGCAGACGCTTCTCCCACTTCTGGGCGCGCCCCGGCGCCGAGACCGGATGTGGTCTCTGGTCCAAGCTGAATACGGTTTTCTGTTTTCGAGCGGCGCATGGCCTGCGCGTCGGTATTCGCGACATAGAACTCAACACCCTGAAGGTTCGCTTCGATCATATTATCGACAGCGTTGCCGCCAGCACCACCAACGCCAATAACGACAATTCGTGGTTTGAGTTCTTTCGTCATGGTTGTTCCCGATCTCTCGTATTTTTGCGCACCGAACGCCTTGTACGGGTATAGAATGACGTGCTTCGCCTAAAAGATCCTTAAATGACTGTCATGTGCGTCAAAAATTTTCACGCACCCAGTTTAAGACCTTCGAAATCACTCCACGCCCGGTGGGCCCTCCGGTAAGCGCCGCTGCTCCCCCTGCCCTTGAAGCATCGGCAAACCCCTTCAATTCATAGCTTATCAGACCAGCCGCTGTCGAAAAGGCTGGATTACCGTAATTGTCACCTAAAATGTCAGCGTCGATGGGTCGGCCGAGGCGAACCGGCTGCTTCAGAACCTGAGACGCCAATTCGCGCACACCCGCCAGCTGGCTGGCACCGCCTGTGAGAACGGTCCGTCTCGGGAGAATCGGACGCAAAGGACTGGCGGTCAGATGCGCCTGCACCATTTCGAACAGTTCTTCGATACGCGGCGCGATAATCGAGGTCAGCTCGCCGCGAGTCATGCGACCGGCTTTGAGACGGCCATCATCGCCGAGGCGCGGCGCTTCGATGCGCTCAGCCATGCCCGGGCCTTGGGTGTCGGCCGTGCCGTGAATCGTTTTCAGACGCTCAGCCGCGGCAAAGGTCGTTCCAATACCGTGTGCAATATCGCCAGTGACACGGGCGCCGCCCACCTTGACCAAATCAAGCCAGGCCGGGGCGCCATTCATGAACACCGATACCGATGTCACACCGCCGCCAAAATCAATGCAAACGGCGCCATTCTCGATCTCGTCATCAATCAGTGTGCCTGACCCGCTGGCCAGAGCCGAAGGAACGATGCGTTCGATCCCGAGATGGGCCCGCTGGACACATTCCTTGAGATTATTGACCAGGGATTTTGGCGCCGTCACGACATTCAGCAAAACTCGAATGCGGTCGCCAATCATGCCGACCGGATCGCGAATATCGTCTTGGTCATCGACGCCATACATGACCGGGTAAGCCCCGAGCAGTTCGCGATCCTTTGGTACGATCTTGCCGAGCGCTTGCGCCCAGACTTTCTGAACGTCACGCCCTGTGATCTCTCGCTGACCCAGCTCGATCTCGGCCTCCGCCAGTTGGCTGTCGACTTTCGGACCGGTAATGCCGAGGATCACGCGATCAATGCGTTCGCCTGCCTCGCGTTCGGCATCTTCAACAGCCAGTCGAATGGATCGCTCAAGCGCTTCAATATCAGTAATCGAGCCACCATTGAATCCGCGGCTCTGCTGTCGCCCGCCGCCCATGAAGGCAAATCCGGCGCGGCTGCCAGGGTCCACTCGTCCGATCAAACACGCAATTTTCGAACAGCCAATATCCAGTGCGGCGACCACGGTCCCCGCTTTGCCCACCTGACGTGGTTTCAGTCTTTGCGTGCTTGTCGCCATTAAGCGGCCCCTCCCATCTGTTCTTGTGTCGGTGTCAGAAACACACGGCCGGTCACGCGCAAATCAATCTCTGCGAGCGGACGGCGCGTCAGTTCTCCAGCTTCATCAAGGCGCGCAAAGCTCAGCAGGCTTGGCGCAATGCTCTCATCATTCGGCAATTTCACCAAGGCGCCAGACTTCAGCACCAGGTCCCATCTGCGCCCCGCCACGCGACGGGCATGATCGACCTCTTCGCGCAGGCTCGGCATCATCGCAAACGCCTTGTCCAATGCCGGCACGGCTTCCGGACCGCCGACGCCCACTGACTTGACCAGTTCCAGATGATCTTGCGGACGCACTCTCGGCATCAGGCGGCCAAGGCTGTCGACAACGGTCCAGTTTTCCCCATCATTCCACAAAGCGGTGGGTTCGGCGGCATCTGCGTAAATCATAACCGTGTCCGGCCACAATCGATAAACCCGAACATTGGCAACCAAGCGGGTCTCCTCGACCCGACGCCGGATGGTGTGCGGGTCCGCCCGGAACATGTTCTCTCCAGGCTCGACCATGGCTGCGGATTTGATCTGACGCGCCACGGCTGGGACATGTTCCAGCCCGATAATCTCGACTGTATCGACCGATAATCCGACCGAGCGGGACGCCCCATCCATGGCGCTGCCCCAACGCTGGCCCATTTGCGACAGGGATCCGCCCAGCATCGCAGCGCCCGCAACGATCATTGCGACGACCATGACCAAGCCAAAAATAACCGAAGACGCCTGCGTGCGCTCCAGATAGATTTCTGGTTCTGGATCTTTCTTTTTGCCTTTCGCGCGGGGCATGCGCAAACCCTCATCATCGCCAACTCAACCTGTTGGACAACGCCACGAGATGAGGTCCCAACGCCTGATGCGCCTATATCTGCTGCAATGGATGCAACCCGTTCAACACCATCAGGCGGACCCGCTGCCATCACATGCCGCAATCCACCAGCGATCAATTTTGCACCAAAGTCGTAAAACTCTCTTAAGGCGCGCGCCGGTTGCGCGAGTTTAATCATCGAGAATTTTTTGGGGTGAAGGTTACAACCGTCACAAGTCTGCCCAATTTGCCTGATTTGATAGCGAGGCGCGGTAAAATTTTGCCGGGCTAATTGCCCGTGCGACCAGTGTTTTCGAACCAACCCGCGATTTCAGAAAAAATATTTTGCCAAGGGGTTGCAACGGTTCGTTACACATGTAACACAACCCGCAGAATATTTGCGGAAGCGCACCTGATGAAACACCTATTCCTCGCTGGGCTGGCGGTCAGTCTTCCCCTCTCTTCCCCCGCACAGACCCCGATACAGCCCGGCGGGGAAACCCGGGTGTTCACCATTGAAGACTTCCAGCAATTCGCTCCACGAACCGCTTTGGACATGGTGACCCAGATCCCAGGGTTTTCCATTTCAGAAAGTGATAATGAGCAACGCGGCTTTGGTCAGGCGCAAGAAAACGTTTTGATCAACGGCCAGCGTATCTCCTCTAAATCGACAAGCGCCAGTGACGCCTTGGCGCGGATCCCGGCTGAGAATGTCGAAAAGATCGAAATCGTCGAAGGCGCCAATCTCGACATTCCCGGTCTCAGTGGCCAGGTCGCAAATGTGACCGCCAAAGCCAACGGAATCACCGGCACCTGGACCTATCGTCAGCGCTATCGCGAAAATCTGCCGCCCGCCTATCGCTGGGGCGATATCACGGTCAACGGTCAGAACGGATCGCTCGCCTGGTCGCTCGGCCTCGACGCCGAACCGGCGCGCGGGACGGCCAGTGGCCGCGAGAATATTTTCGATGGGGCCGGCACTTTGACTCAGTTCCGCGAAGAAGAAGCCCGCTTCATCGGCGAGGGCACCGGCATCAATGGCAGCCTGAAATGGACCCCGCAAAACGGGCACATCGCCAATTTCAATGCCGAATACAATGTTTGGAAACCCGATGAGTTGGTGACCAGCAAATTCTTCTCGCCCGATGGAACGCCGATCGCTGTGACAGAGTTCACCTTTGAAGAGGATGAGTGGAACAGTGAGGTGAGCGGCGATTATGAGTTTGGCCTCGGCCCCGGGCGTCTCAAACTGATCGGCTTGCAGCGCAATGAGCACAGCCCGACCGCCGTCCAATTCCTGTTTGCCGACGTCAATGGCGAGACCACAAGCAATGAGCGTTTCCAGCGCGAAACCGATGAGAGTGAAAGCATCCTGCGCGGTGAGTATAGCTGGTCCGGCGCCAATAATTCTGACTGGCAGGTCTCGCTCGAAGGCGCGTTCAACACGTTGGAAAATGAAGCGCAGCTCTTTACCGGATCGACGCTTGAAACCCCGACCAATATGTCAGTGATCGATGCCGGCACCATGGTCGAAGAAAAACGCGCCGAGGGCTTCATCACCCACTCGCGTCAACTCAATCCGAAGCTACGATTGCAAGTCTCGCTTGGCGCTGAGCAATCCGAGATTTCTTCAGATGGCGAGAATGGCCAGACCCGCTCCTTCACGCGTCCTAAAGGCAGCGCCTCCCTCGCCTGGGATGCCCGCGACAATTTGAAAATAAATCTGTCTCTTGAACGCCAGGTCGGACAGCTCGATTTCTTTGACTTTGTCGACAATGTCGATGTTGATCAGGGCGACAATCAGACGGGCAATGTCGACATTGTTCCAGATCAACGCTGGCGCCTGGCGCTTGAGGCAGAACGCGACTTTGGATCCTGGGGCGCCGTCACGGCTGAAATCCTCTATGATGAGATCGAAGATCTGATCGATCAGGTGCCAATTGGATTGGGCGAAGGCCCGGGCAATATCGATAGCGCTTCGCGCATCGCGCTGGAAATCGAAGGAACTTTGAAGCTTGATAATATTGGCTGGACTGGCGCTCAGCTCGAATATGAGACTTTCTTGCAGGACACATTCCTGGACGACCCGCTGACCGGGGTCACGCGTGACTTCAACGACACCACGATCCATTTTTACGAACTGAATTTCCGGCACGACATTCCCAACACGAATTGGGCTTGGGGCATCAATTATGAGAAGTTTCTCTCCTCACCGACCTTTCGACGGGATGTGCGGATCAGTTTCGTTCAACCGCAAGGCTTTGCCTGGGGCTTCATTGAGCACAAGGATATTTTCGGCATGACCGGCTCGGTCTTCCTCGGCAATTTGCTGGACGCGGATGAGAAGCTCACCCGCGTGGTCTATGATCCTGATCGAAACGGCGAGGTCAGCCGGGTCGAGGATCGCAACCGGAACTTCGGAAACATTCTGACCTTGCGCCTGAAAGGCAGCTTCTAAGCCGCCTTGATCCGTCCAATGCGGCGGATCTCCCAGCGAAGATCGACCCCGGAATGCTGCAAAACGCGGGCCCGGACAAGTTCGCCCAAAGCTTCAATATCTGCCGCCGTCGCCTCGCCTGTATTGATCAGAAAATTGCAGTGCTTTTCGCTGACCATGGCGCCGCCGACGCGCAGACCCCGACAACCGGCGGCATCAATCAGCTTCCAGCTTGACCGCGCCTCCGGGGTTCCGGGCGGATCAGGATTGGCGAATGTCGAGCCGCCCGTTTTGTCTTTGATTGGCTGCGTCTCAGCGCGGCGTTTCTGGTGAGCTGCGATCTCTTCGGCAAGCGTCTCTGGGTCTCCGCCAGGCGCGCCTTTCAAATGCAGTTGAGTGACGACAATATTGGTGGCGAAATCGGTATGGCGGTAGGAAAATCCAATATCCTTGCGATCGAGATGGACTGGCTCTCCCGCTCGGCTGATGCCTTCAACCGACGTCACAACATCACTCAGCTCGTGGCCATAACAGCCGGCATTGGTTCGCACCGCGCCGCCGATCGAACCGGGAATGCCGGATAGAAAAGACAGACCCGCCACACCCGCTTTCGCGGCCGATTTTGCGACACTGAGATCCAGCGCGCCCGCGCGGGCGCTGACCCTGTCTGCTTCGATCTCGATGGCACCCCAATAGCCGCCCATCAGTCGGATGACGACGCCTTCAATGCCACCATCGCGCACGATCGTGTTTGATCCGACCCCGAGCACAGTCACCGGAATCTCTTCCGGCAGTGCTTTCAGGAAGGCTCGCAAATCGTCCTGATCGGCGGGCAGAAACAACGCATCTGCAGCGCCGCCGACCCGGAACCAGGTATAGGGCGCCAGCGGGGCGTCTTTCAGAAGCTTGCCGCGAACCTCCGGCCAGGCGTTAGAATCAGTGCTCATGCGCTGACCTAATACCAAGCCAGCGCCGCGCGCAAAGGGGCGAACGCATTCTCCGGCGCGCCTAAGGCTCTAGAAGCGATAACGAACGGCGACGTGGGCGCTCGGTTCAGCCTGATAGTCGGCGGTCTGGAGATCGGCGAGGGCGCCGGAAAGCCGGCACTGATCCGGCGCGTTCAGCACTCCAAAGCCAATCGCGGCATCGGCAGACCAGCCCGGATGGGAAGACCCGGAGCGAACACCAACTCCCATAAAAGGTGCGCTGTCAGATTGGCGGTTAAACAGCAACTCGCCCCGGGTCATCTCGATAATGGCGCGATCCACCTGTCGTCCGAGTTCAGATCCATCATCGGTGGCGCCGACTGCCACGACCAAGTTCGGATGGAGGGTGGACAGATATGCGAATGTGCCAATGCGACCAGTCTCCTGAACGGCAATGTTCGAATCCGGCGCGGATAAGGACTGGGCCAGGATACGGGCTTCAAACCGCGGGCGCAGCGGCGCCGTCTGCATCCGTTCCAGCACCGGGTCTTGCAGCCGCAAACGCAACACGGGGTCGCGATCAGGGGTTTCCAGCGCGGTTGCACCCGCCCAGATCGATCCCGCGATGATAGCTGCCAGGCACGCAAATCCGCGACGCATGACCTCGTCCTTCTCATCATTCCAGACGAGGAGTTAGCCACTCAGATTTTGATAAAACTTGTGAGAAATCCGGATAATTGTCCGCGCTTGATTTACCAAACCGATCAGGCGTTGAGCCGCTCGATCAAGGCATTCGCATGCGCCGAAATGCTGCCTGCGCCCATGCAAACGACCATATCGCCGGGCTGGGCAATCTCTTTGATCAAGGCGGGTAAGGTTTCCAAATCGTCCAAAACGCGCGCCTGTTTATGCCCGTGACCGCTTATGCTCTCGACCAGGTGCGCGTGATCAATGCCGTCAATCGGCGCCTCGCCCGCCGCAAAAACCGGCGTGATGACCGCAATATCGGCTTCGCGATAGCATTGCGCGAAATCCTCAAACAGGTCCTCCAGGCGCGAATATCGGTGCGGTTGGGAGATGGCGATGACGCGGCCCTGCCCTTGCAGTGCGCGGGCTGCTTTCAAGCACGCCGTGATCTCCACCGGATGGTGGGCATAATCATCGATGACGCGTATGCCATTCCACTCGCCAACCAGAGTGAAGCGGCGCTTGACCCCGCCAAAGGCCTTGAGGCTCTCGCGCAATTGTTCATTGGTCGCGCCAAGCTCAACGGCCACTGCGATCGCCGCCAAGGCGTTCGAGACATTATGCTCCCCCGCCATAGGCAGGAAAACCCGTTCGATCACTCGCTCGTCGGCGTTTAATTTCGAACGGATCATGACGTCGAATGTGACGCCCTCTGGGGTGGGTTGCAGATTGACCGCACGCACATCGGCCTGGCGATTATAGCCATAGGTGATGATGCGCCGGTCTGACACCCGCGCCACCATGGCGGCCACTTCTGGATGATCTGTGCACAGCACCCCGAAACCATAGAAGGGGATGTTTCCGACATAGGTGTCGAACGCCGCGCGCAGCGCATCCATGGAGCCATAATGCTCCATATGCTCGGGATCCATATTGGTGACGATGGCAATCGTCGGCCGGATTTTCATGAAGGTGCCATCGGACTCATCCGCTTCCAGCACGATCCAGTCGCCATCGCCCGCTTTGGCGTTGGAGCCATAGGCATTGATAATGCCGCCATTGATCACGGTCGGGTCGATGCCCGCACCGTCGAGGAGGGCGGCAACCATGGTTGTGGTTGTGGTCTTGCCGTGCGTGCCCGCCACCGCCACCGTCCATTTCAGACGGATGATTTCGGCCAGCATATCGGCCCGGCGCACAACCGGTATTCCGGCCGCGCGCGCAGCTTGAACCTCAACATTGTCATCCTTGATGGCGCTGGAAATGATCACCGCGCTGGTCCCGGCAACATTCTCTGCGACGTGTCCGATATGCACGACCGCGCCCTTTTCCCGAAGGCGCGCGACATTGGCGCTCTCCTTCATGTCCGAGCCTTGCACCTGATAGCCCAGGTTCATCATGATCTCAGCAATGCCTGACATGCCAATGCCGCCAATGCCGACAAGGTGGGCGGGGCCGAGGGGAAACGGAGTGGGAGAGGGTTTCATCTGGTCGTCATGTCCCGAATTGTCTTTGCATGCGATTAGCCTGTTCCGCACATTCGAGGCAAGCACATCGCTGCCCTGTTGAAATGACAGTAGATTCATGCGCCCGAGTGTGCATGTCTAAATGTCGAAAAGAAGGAGCCGAAAAGGCAAATGCAGCTTGCTGAACTGAATGTGGCCCGCCTGATCGCGCCAACCGATGATCCCCGCGTCCGCGACTTCATGGACAATCTCGATCTGGTCAACGGGCTGGCGCGCAAGATGCCAGGCTTTGTTTGGTTGATGGACGGATTAGCGGAGCCCGGCCAAGTGAACCAAGACATCGTGATTGAAGGCGATCCGTTGCTGGTGCCCAATCTTTCGGTTTGGGAAGATGTCGAAAGCCTGGAACGCTTCGTTTGGGGGACGGTGCACAAGAAATTCTACGAGCGGCGCGCCGAATGGTTCGACGTGCTTGGTGACTTGCATTTTGTGATGTGGTGGGTCGAGGATGGCGCGCAGCCCACGCTGGCAGAAGCCTTGAGCAAACTCGAGCACCGAAGACGCCACGGCGACACGGACGCGGCCTTTGGGTGGGAGTGGCTGAAACAGGTGGACCGCCGCCGATCACACGTGGGCGAGGTCAACTAAGCCCGTTTGGCAATTCCCTCAGCCATATCCGCCAAATCCTGCGCCGCGCGAATATTGCCGAGGGCCTTTGCGGCGGCGGCCCGCACCGCCAGATCATTCGCATCCCCGAGGCGCAGCGCGATCAGTTCGCCCAGCAAGTTGGGATAGAGATTATCTTCAAGCAGCATGTCCGCCCCGCCCGCGGCGACCAGTCCTTCGGCATTGGCTTCCTGATGATTGTCCATCGCGATCTTAAGCGGGATCAGGATAGATGGGCGACCGATGGCGGCAATCTCGCTGACTGTGCCCGCGCCGGACCTGGCAATCACCAGATGCGCGGCGGCGAGCCGGTCGGGCATATCCGAAAAGAAAGGTTGCAGCGTCGCTTTGACCTGCACCTTGTCATAGATGGCGCGCACCTCATCCAGCTGTTCCTCGCGCACTTGCTGGACCACGTGCAATCGCACGCGCAGTGGCGCCGGAATATGATTGGCAATGGCCAGAGGGATGGCCTCGCCCAGAATGCGCGCGCCCTGCGAGCCGCCGGTGATGAACACAGTCAGCTCGTCATCCATGCTCGGAAATGGCACATCGCGGACCGCCGCGATCGCTGCACGAACCGGATTGCCGATGGGCTGGTGATTGGCGCCTCCCGGCAACCGATCGAGCCGTTCAAACCCGGACGCGACAATCGCGGCTCTTCGCGCAAAGGCCCGGTTCACGCGGCCGAGCACGGCGTTTTGCTCATGAATGAGCAGCGGGATCCCCAGACGCCGACCCGCCGATAAAGCCGGATAAGCAGGATAGCCGCCAAAGCCGGCCACCAGCGCCGGTCGTCCATCCTTTTTGAATTTTCGTGCGGCCGCGTTCACGCCGGCCCGCAGCTTCAATGCCGTGCCCGGCAAGGTCCACGGTTTGCGCAGATTGGGGCTCGCCGCCTCGACCTCCATTTTCCAATCAGCGGGAAAGGATTCCGCATAGCGCAGACCGCGGCGATCGCTGATCAACCCGACGTCCCAGCCGCGGGACGCCATCTCTTCAGCAAAAGCGGCCGCCGGAAACATATGTCCGCCGGTGCCGCCAGCCCCGATCACGACGAGAGGTTTGTCTGTCATATCAGCCCTTCACGCTTGTATGTCCGCGCCGGATCAGGGCCAGCGCCAAGCCAAGCGTCAGCGCTGTGCCCATCATCGACGATCCGCCATAGGAGACGAAAGGGAGCGTCATCCCCTTGGGCGGGATCAGACTGACATTTACGGCGATATTTATGGCGGCCTGAAGACCAAAAAGCGCAAACAATCCGGTCGCTGCAGCGCGGGGATAGGGATCATGCAGCCGGGCGGCGGCGCGCAATCCCTTCCAGACAATGAAGCCGAAGATGAAGATCAGCCCGACCGCAGCGATATACCCAAACTCTTCGCCGAGTACGGCATAAATGAAATCGGTATGCGCGTCCGGCAAAGCGGTTTTGATCTTGCCTTCTCCGGGCCCCACGCCGAACAATCCGCCGCGACCAATCGCTTCCGACGCCTTGTCGATTTGATAGGTGTCATATTCAGTCGGATTGATGAAGGAATTGATGCGAAACCGAACATGCGGCAGCGTCGCATAGAGCAGACCTGACAGCGCCGCGCCGCCACCTGCAAACAAGGCCGCCAGGCGCCATGGCAAACCGGACACAAAAAAGGTTACGATGAAGGCGGCGGTGAGCAGCGCCGACTGACCGACATCGGGTTGTAACAGCAAGAAGCCCAGCGTGACGCAAAAGAAGACCAGCGTAATCGCCGCCCAAGGGCCTTTCGGATACAGGCTGCGCTGCGCCAACAGCCAGCCGGTCAGCACGATCAAGGCCGGCTTCACAAATTCTGAAGGTTGAAGGCTGAAGCCGGCAAAGCGAATCCAGCGCTGCGCCCCTTTCACACCTTCCTGATCGGAGGCGAGAATATAGGCCATCAAGGCGAGCGATCCGACAAAGACCAAAGCGGCAAGCCGGCGCGCCCAAACCCGCTCAAGCAGACTTGTGCCAATCATCACGATGACCGCCGCACCAACGAACATGGATTGGCGTTTGACGAAGTAGAAACTGTCGCTATAGCCCAGCCGCTCGGCGGCGGGTGGCCCGGCTGCTAGCGACATGAGCAGCCCGGCACAAAGCAGCAGGATGGCGGCCATCAGGATCGGCCAGTCGAGCCCGCGATGCCATTCGAGAAAGCGACCGGTGGCAGAGCGGGGACGAAGGGCGACCTCGACCATGCCGCGCCCCTACACCGCTTCTTTTTGCGGTGTCACTTGCGCGGCCAGTTGCTGGACGATTTCGCGAAACGCATCGCCGCGCGCCTCGAAGTCTTTGAACTGATCAAAGCTCGCACAGGCCGGCGACAGTAAGACAATCGGATTTGGCTCACCGGAAGCTTTCGCGGCATCAAACGCAGCTTGTGTTGCTGCGCTGAGGGTCCCGCATTTCACCGTTTCGGCCTTGCCTTTCAGCGTTTTGGCAAACGCCGCTTCGCTCTCGCCAATGAGATAGGCGCCCGCGACGCGGTCAAACCAAGGGGCCAGCGGCTCGATGCCTTCAGCTTTTGGCACGCCGCCTGCAATCCAATGGACGCGCGGCCAGGTTTTCAGGGCCTGCTCAGCGGCTTGAGCATTGGTGGCCTTGCTGTCATTGACAAAGCGAACGCCGTCCACCTCGCCGACAATTTCCATCCGATGCGGCAAGCCGGGGAATGACCGGATCGCCGACATGATCCGGCCCGGCGCGACGCCGAGGGCGTGGCAAGCGGCATAAGCGGCCGCCGCATTTTGATGATTGTGTCGCCCAGGCAGGGCTTCGGCTTCGATCAGATTGCCCACCCGAATGGCCTGGCCGCCCGTGCTGTCATAGAGGTGGCCATCAACTGCGCTGACCCCGCGTGCGAGACCAAACTCTGAGCTGATCTGAATCACTTGCGCCATGCCGGGACGCTGGCGCCCCATGGCTGTCGCCTGGCTGTAGGCATCATCGATGCCGATAATCGCGACATCGCGGACGCGCTGATTGGAGAAGATTCGCTTTTTGGCGTCGACATACCCTTCCATCCCGCCATGCCGGTCGAGATGGTCCGGCGAGATGTTCAAGAACACCGCCACATCGCAGCGCAAACTCTCGACCAGATCGAGTTGGTAAGAGGAGAGCTCCAGGACATAGACAGCATTCGCGTTCAGCGCCGCCATGTCGAGCACCCCTTTGCCAATATTGCCGCCGACGCGCACGTCTTGGCCAGCCTCTTTGAGAATATGACCGATCAGAGCCGTGGTCGTCGATTTTCCATTGGTGCCGGTAATCCCAACGATTTTCGGACGCCCTTTTTCCGGCAGCGCTTGCACGGCTCGGGCGAAGAGTTCCATGTCGCCAACGACCGGGACATTCATCATCTCTGCCATCCGCACCAGGCGGTGCGGCTGCGGAAACCGGAACGGGATTCCCGGTGACAGAACAAGCGCCGCAAATTTTTGCCAATCGCGCTTATTGATGTCGCTGACATTGACGCCTTCCGCTTCGGCTTTGGCGCGCGCCGCTTCCCCATCATCCCAGGCATGCACGCGCGCGCCGCCCGCAGCCAAGGCTTTCGCAGCGGACAATCCGGTGCGGCCCAGGCCATAGACGGCGACATCGCGCCCTGCATATTCGGTGATGGGGATCATCGGGGTCGCGCTACCTCAGTTTCAACGTGGCCAGGCCCATGAGGGCGAACAAAAGCGACAGAATCCAGAACCGGACGACCACGCGGGTCTCGGGCCAGTTCTTCTTCTGAAAATGGTGATGCAGCGGCGCCATCAGGAAGATGCGTTTGCCTTCCCCGGTCAGCCTGCGGGTGATTTTGAACCAGCTGATCTGCATGACGACGGACAGCACTTCCAGAACGAAGAGGCCGCCAATCACGGCCAGCGCAAACTCGTGCTTAATCGCAACCGCGACGACGCCGATCAGACCGCCAAGCCCAAGCGAGCCCGTGTCGCCCATAAAGACTTTGGCGGGGTAGGCATTGTACCAAAGAAAGCCCATGCCGGCGCCCATCATGGCACCCATCAGCACGGCCATCTCCCCGGCCCCGGGCGTGAACTGAATGCCAAGATAGCCCGCAAACACAAAGTTACCGGTCAGATAGGCAATCAGCGCAAAAGCGGCGCCGGTAAACATGATCGGAACAATGGCCAGGCCATCAAGGCCATCGGTAAAGTTCACGGCATTGGCGAAGCCGACAATCACAATGCAGGAGAAAATCACGAAGAAGCCGCCCAGCGGCAGGAAATAGTCATTCACAAAAGGAATGGCGACGCCGCCCGAGAAGGAGGCTTCATTGCGTTCCACGGAGGTATCGGGGGCAAATTGCGCGACCCATTCCGCCAGCGGATTAAGCGCGCCCCATTCGGCATGTCCGAGCGGCGTGTGTGCGCCATGCAAGCCCATGATAAAAGCGCCGGCCAGCGCGGCGACGAGAAACTCGGTGCCCAGCCGCAAGCGGGCTGAGACGCCGTCCGTGCTCTGTTTGGTGACTTTGGCATAATCATCGAGAAAGCCGAGAAACGCATAAGACAGCGACACAGCCAGCACGACCCAAATATATGGGTTCTGCAGGTCAGCGAATAACAATGTTCCAAGCAGCAGCCCGACCCAAATCAAGAACCCGCCCATAGTCGGCGTGCCTTGCTTAGACAGTTGCGCTTCGAGCGACAAATCGCGGATCGGTTGCCCTTTGCCTTGCCGGGCGCGGAGGAAATTGATCAGCCAGCCGCCCGTAATCACCGTGACCAAGAACGCCGTCATCAGCGCCAATCCTGTGCGGAAGGTCAGATAGTTGAAAAGTCGAAGCGGCCCCTCATCCGTGGCCAGCCATTCATACAGCATCACAACCCCCTGCAGCACCTTCTGCGCCGCGGTCCATCACCTGTTCGTCTGCGGTTGCTTTGCTTTGGTGCAACTCGTCTGCGAACAGTCTCATTTCGGGGGTATTCGGCCCCTTTAACAAGAGTCCGAAGGACGCTTTTGGCCTATCTTTTCCGTTAGGATTCCGGATTGGAATGATACGGGCCGCAACGGACTCGTTTCGTTCTGTCATCCGAACACAGGACAGGTCTGAGCGCGGGCCTTTGACCGATCGCGCTGAAGCCGCTGTGAATACAGCAACTTCTCCGGATTCGGACATAAATCGCGTCGCTGCAGCGGCCAGTTTGGACCAAGTGGATTCCCCTCGCAGGCGAATTTCTGTGGATGAATCAAACTTTGCTGCAGGTTGAGACACCGGGCCTAGAAGGGTGGAAACAGGCTCATGCATTGGCCGCCTCCTGCAAGGCCGCGAGCGCGGTGTCCTGATCGCTGAACGGGATCACGGTGTCGCCGATAATCTGGCCTGTCTCATGCCCTTTCCCGGCGATCAGCAATGTATCGCCTTTGCGCAGATCGCGGACGGCCTGTCGGATCGCGTCGCCGCGATCGCCGATCTCCTGGCCATTCGGTACGCCAGCCAGGACTTCAGAGCGAATAAAGGCCGGGTCTTCGCTGCGCGGATTGTCATCTGTGACAATCACAATATCGGCATGTTTAGCGGCCACTTCGCCCATTAGCGGACGCTTGCCGCGATCGCGATCACCGCCGCACCCAAACACAACAACCAATCGCCCGGCTGTGTGCGGGCGCGCCGCGCGGATGAGCACATCCAGCCCAGCCGGCGTGTGGGCATAATCAACGAAAATGCCAGCGCCGTCGCCGGTCTCTCCGACATATTCCAAACGCCCTTTGACTGGTTTCAGAGCCGACATCCCGGTGGCCACGTCTTGCAGTCCAGTCCCGCCCGCGAGGGCAAGACCCGCGGCCGTCAATGCATTCAGCGCCTGAAACTCCCCGATCAGAGGCAAATCGATCGCGGCTTTCTCGCCATGCCAGTCCAGGAAAAGGCGCTGACCGGTGGCCTTCGGCATCAATTCTTCAATCTTCAAATCCGCGCCGCGCCAGCCAACCGAAACGACGTTCAGGCCCTTTTCGTTGGCCACCTCTTCGAAAAACAGGCGCTGGTCGCTATCGGCGTTCACCACCGCCGGACACCCTTTCGGCGCGAGTGCCGCGAAAAGGCGGAGTTTTGCCGCGCGATACTCGTCCATCGTGTTGTGATAATCGAGATGATCCTGGGTGAGATTGGTGAACGCGACCCCGGCCAGCTTCACCGCATCGAGGCGATATTGGGCAAGCCCGTGTGAAGAGGCCTCCATCGCGACATGCGAAACGCCGTCCTGCGCCAAGGTCTGCAAGGTGGCATGAATGGCCACCGGATCCGGTGTCGTGTGGCCAAGATCGATATGTCCGCTCGGACCAATCGCGCCGAGCGTGCCCATGCTGGCCGATTTCAAGCCTGCGCTCTGCCAAATCTGGCGCAGGAAATCGACGGTTGAGCTTTTGCCATTGGTGCCCGTGACGGCGACAATGGTTTCAGGCTGCTCTGAATAAAAGCGCGCCGACGCGTCTGCCAAAGCGAGGCGGGCATTGTCGACATTCACTGCGATGGCGCCGTCCAGAGGCGGCAAGTCTTCGCCCATCACCGCGACCGCACCCGCATCGATTGCCGGGCCGATGAACTTCCGGCCGTCGGTCACGACGCCTTGCATGGCGGCAAAGACAAAGCCGGGCGCAACCTTGCGGCTGTCAGCGGTGAGCCCGCTGACAGGGGTATCGCCTGCGGAGCCCGTCAGGTCAGGGAATAAATCTCTCAAAATCATAGCGTCGTACCTCTCCTATCGGCGACGGAGCGGACACGCGGGGAGGTGCGGGCGGGTTCATCAAATCTTGGCTCGACCCCAAGGATCGGGGCGATACGCTCGATGACACGCCCGGCCGTCGGAGCAGCGTTCCAGGCTGCGGTGCGCCCGCGGTCGGTTCCGGCCTTAGGCGAGTCGAGCACGATCAATACGACATATTCAGGGCTATCGGCGGGGAAAATCGCGGCGAAGCTGCAAATGTTCTCCTCATCGGAATAGCCGCCGGGAATGGGTTTTTCGGCTGTGCCGGTCTTACCCGCCACCCGGTATCCGCCGACTTCAGCGCGCTCACCGGTGCCATCTATCACTGCCTGGCGCAGCATACGCACCACCAGATTCGCGGTCGGCGCCGCCATGACCCGCTTTGGGTTGCGCTTATTTTTGGGCTCAAGCAGCAAAGTCGGTGAAACGGTTTCCCCGGCATTGGCGAGCGCCGCAAAGGCACTTGCAAAGGCGATGGGAGAGACGGCAATGCCGTGCCCATAGCTCGCGGTCGCACTGTGTAAATCGTCAAATGCGGCCGGCAGGATCGGACCGGCGCTGCCTGTTAACTCGATTGAGGAGCGCGAGAACAGGCCCAAGGAAGAGAAGAATTCCTGCTGTCGCCGCGCGCCAAGCTGCCAGGCGATTTTGACCGTCCCGATATTGGAACTGTCGGCGATGATCTCAAACGGGGTTGGGCGGCCAACGATCGGATGATCATCATTGATCTGTCGCCCGCGAATGGTGATCGGCTCGCGCACATCAAATTTGTCGCTGGGTCGAACAGCCCCGGCATCGAGCGCCCCGGCCACGGTCAAGGGTTTAAAGATCGAGCCAAGCTCGAACACCGCCCCGCTCGCCCGGTCCAGCAAAGCCGGGTCTTCGCGATCCAGCTGGGTGGCCTTGTGCGGGTCCAGCGGTGGCCAGCTCGCCATGCCGAGCACTTCCCCTGATTGCGCCGCCATGACAATTCCGGCACCGGCTTCAGCATCATACTCGCCGACAGCCGCGGCGAGCTCCGCTTCCAGGCTGAATTGCACATTTGCGTCGATCGACAGGGCGAGCGGGGTCTGGTCACGCTTCAAGCGGTCGTCCATCGCATACTCAATTCCGCCAAGCCCTTGTCCGTCGGCGCCAGCATATCCCAGAACATGCCCGGCCAGCGTCCCGCGCGGATAAGCGCGCCGGGTTTCTTCTCGAAAGCCAATCCCTTCCAGGCCAAGATCAAACACCGCTTGTCTTTGGCGCGGTGTCACCCCGCGCTCGATCCAGGCGAAGGCGCGATCCTTGTTGGACAGCCGCGCCGTGATTGTCTCGACGTTCAAATCTGGCAAGACGCTTTGCAGTTCTCGCGCGATCAAAGCCGCGTCGCCAATCGCGCGCGGATCAGCAAACACGGAATAGACCGTGACAGAGGTGGCCAGCAGGTCGCCATTTCGGTCGACAATATCGGCCCGGCGCGGCGCCTCTTCGAAATTGCTGGCAATCGCTGAGGCGGTGACCGGCCCATTCAAGGCGACGGTCAGGCCCTTTATGGCAATGGCAGCAAAGGTCAGCAGCATGCAGATCGACACCAGCCGAGTCCGCATTCCGCCACCGCGCAGGGTCGCGTCAGGCGCCGCATCATAGCTCATTGAGGCGCCTCCCGATCCACCGGGATGTCCGCGTCACGCAATTCCATGGGCGGGCCGACCCGGCCATCAAGATCAACGGTGCGGACAAATTGTTCGGCTCGTGCCGGAACCATGCCGAGCTCTTTGCGGGCAAATTCCTCGATCCATTCCTGGCGGGAGCGATGCGCGAATTCGGCCAGCAATTCGGCTTGCTCGATCTCGGCCGCCTCAATCTGAGCCTCGACGGTTTTAATCTCGGCCACAGTTTCCTGGGCGCCATACTTGGCGCGGTACAGGCTGAAAATGAGAATCGCGACGACCGCGAGTCCAAACAGGAAGGCTTGTTTGCTCATAGGGCCGCCTCCAACGCCTTCAGCGGCGGCAAGGCTTTTCCGGTCTCGACCGGCGTCTGCCAGGCCGGCGCGTCGGTGCGCTCGACCACGCGCAGCCGCGCCGAGCGGGCCCGTGGATTGGTGGCAGTTTCTTGCGGGCCTGGCTCAATCGCCTTGCGACGCGAGAGATCGAAACTTGGCGCCGGGCCTTTCTTGACCTCTGGCATATAACGCGATCCGCCTGCCGTGGCGCCAGCGCGCTCGCGCATGAATTGTTTGACCAGGCGGTCTTCCAGCGAGTGGAAGGTGACCACGACCAGACGGCCGCCCGGTGTCAGCATCCGCTCAGCGGCAGCGAGCCCCCGGGCCAGCTCGCCCAGCTCGTCGTTCACATACATGCGGATGGCCTGAAAAGTGAGCGTCGCTGGATGGGTTTTCTTCCCCCGCCGTCCGCCAACCGCATCTTCAATACATTGGGCCAGATCCAGCGTGGTTTCGAAGGTCTCAGTCTTGCGGCGTTCAACAATGAAGGCGGCGATGCGTTTGGCCTGGCGCTCTTCACCCAGCTGCCGGATGATACTGGTCAGGTCGGCGGCTGACATCAGGTTGACGACATCTTTCGCGCTCGGTCCGGCTTGCCCCATACGCATATCGAGCGGCCCATCACGCATGAAGGAAAACCCGCGTTCGCCCTCATCGATCTGGAAGGATGACACGCCAATATCCAGCATGACGCCCTGAACCTCATTGACGCCAATGTTCAGAAGCAGCGCATCCATGTCGCCAAATCGCCCCAGCAGCGGCGTCAGACGCGGCTGGTGTTCCGCCAGCTCGTTAGCGCGGGAAATGGCGTCAAAATCTCGGTCAATGCCATATAGGTGACAGTCCGCCGCCTCGAGCACGCGCAGGGCATAGCCACCGCCACCAAAGGTGCCGTCGACATAGGCCTCGCCATCCTGAGGCTGCAGGGCCTGGATGACTTCTTCGAGGAGGACCGGAACATGGCTCATGACTCCCCCTCCCCGACCACGCCGCGAATACCGCCCGTGGCCAATTGCGCATTGAACGAGCCTTCAAAGTCGACTTGTACATCGCCAAGATGCGATTCCATCTCTGCATCATAAGCGGCGTAGCGCTGCGGCTCCCAGACATAGAACCGGTCGCTGGCGCCAACGAAGATCAGATCTTTTTCAATGCCAGCCATCCCGAGATGTTTCTCTGGAATCTTGATCCGGCCAGTATCATCCAGTTTCAGCTCGACCGCTTTCGAAACGGTGCGGTTGAGAAACACTTTGCGGGCCATTGAGTTCGGACTCATCCGCATCAGCGTCTTCTGGTTTTCGAGCATCAGCTTGTCGCCGCCACCCTCCAGACAGGGTGATCCATCGAGTGCCGGATACAGGAAAATCCGCGTTCCGCCTTCCAACACGTGCCGAAACGGTGCTGGGACTGAAACCCGTCCTTTGGTATCTAGCGATGTCTCATATGTCGAGACAAACACGCGTCACTCCCATCACAAGCCCCGACTGGAAATCCTTGGATCCAGCCTGTTCCAGTATGGGATAACATGGGACAGCTTGGATTCAAATGGGCCCGCGACTGATTCTTTCCTGTCCACACAACTCACAGGTGAAAACTTATCCGGAACAAATCGAAAATAAATCGGAACACCGGACTGTGGATCCGGGTTAACCAATACAAAACCTTTTATTTACAGATGATTAACCGAGGCTCTCGACTCGAGAAAAATTTCACACAATCCATGAAAAAATTCCACACTGGTCCCATTTTTGTATGAGTCCCAGCTTCGAGCGTTGCCAAAAGTACACGCCTTCTCAGCATTTGCCCCTTAAATCCCCAATCCCATGCAACTCCGCGTCGTCATCTTTGCTCTCGGCATCATGACCGCCCTTTTGGGCGCGGCGATGATCCCGTGCTGGTTGCTGGACGTTGCCGACAATGTCCCTGAATGGCCGGTCTTCGCCGCCAGCGCGACCATGCTGCTTCTGTTCGGAGGGGGATTGGTGGTGCTCTCAGGTGGCCGGACCGAGCGCACCGGATCTCGCGAAGCGTTTTTGCTCACCGTGCTGGTCTGGGTGGTGCTGCCAGCTATGGCGGCGATCCCGTTCATGGGCATCGGGATGAGTTTCACCGATGCCATGTTCGAGAGCATCTCCGGCCTGACCACAACTGGCTCAACCGTGATGACTGGGCTCGACAATCAGCCTCGCGGCATTCTGCTCTGGCGGGCCATCCTGCAATGGTTTGGCGGTATTGGTATCATCGTGACCGCGATTGCCATTCTGCCCATGCTGCGGGTGGGCGGGATGCAGCTCTTCCAACTGGAAAGTTCCGACACAGCCGGCAAGTTCATGCCGCGTATTGGCGAGATTTCAGCTCAAATCGGCATGATCTACCTGTTCATCTCGATCAGCTGTGCACTGGCTTACATGCTTAGCGGGATGAATGCGTTTGATGCGGTCGCTCATGCCATGACCACGGTGGCGGCGGGTGGATACTCCACCTATGACGCCTCCTTCGGCGCGTTTTATGAGACCGCAGCGGTGCCGACGGCGATCTTTTTCATGATTATTGCCGGCCTGCCCTTCAGCTTGCTCGCGCTGGCCATGATCCATGGCCGGGTCAAACCGCTATTCTCAGATCCGCAACCGCGTTTGTTCATCGCCTTGATCGCGGTGATCACGACTTTGGTCTTTTTCCTGCGGGTGATCGCAGATCAGGATTATGTCATCATCAGTCCGATCAATGGCTATATCGAAACCCTGTTCAATGTCGTCTCGGTTCTGACCGGTACAGGCTATGCCACCGCCCCTTATGATGGCTGGGGCGAGCCGATCGTGATGATCTTCCTGATCACCATCTTCCTGGGCGGCTGCGCCGGATCGGCGGCCTGCGGGATCAAAATGTTCCGACTGGAGATCAGCTTCCGCGCAGTGCTGGCCCATGCCCAGCAAATGGTCAGCCCCAATCGCGTGGTGCGCATTCGCTATGGCGGCAAAGTCATCGACAATGACACGCTGCAATCGGTGATGGTCTTTGTCTTCCTGTATCTGGCCACCTTTATCGCTGCCGCCATCCTGCTCAGTCTGACCGGCGAGTCGCCGCTGACCGCCATATCCGGCGCAGCAACCAGCGTGTCGAATGTCGGGCCAGGCCTCGGCCCGGAAATTGGCCCGGCGGGCACCTTCCAAGGCCTCACCGATCGCGGCAAATGGATTTGCGCCATCGCCATGCTGCTCGGCCGACTGGAATTCACAGCCGTGTTCGTGCTCATGACCCGCCGCTTCTGGCGCGGATAATTTAGATTCTCTCATTGCTCGAACCGGCTAAATCCGGCAGAAGCACGCCATGGCCGATACAATGCACACACCGACTGAAGACTTGCACGACACCTTGCTCCGCATGGGCGAACAGGCACGCGCCGCGTCTGCCTTGCTCGCCAAGGCCGGGCCGGCCGGTCGGACAGAGGCCATTCTGGCTATGGCAGAGGCCCTGACCGCGGCGACGGATGAGATCCTTGCGGCCAATGCAGAAGACCTGGCGGGCGGCGAGAAAAAAGGCCTGTCCAGCGCGATGATGGATCGCCTGGCCCTGGATGCTGATCGCGTCGCCAGTATCGCTGATGCGCTGCGCGCCGTTGCCGAGCTTGCCGATCCGGTCGGCACCGAGATCGCCCGCTGGACGGTGCCATCGGGCCTGGATATTGCCCGCGTGCGCACACCTCTGGGCGTCATTGGTATTATCTATGAAGCCCGGCCGAACGTGACGGCGGACGCAGCGGCGCTGTGCATCCGCTCTGGCAATGCCGCGATTTTGCGAGCCGGCAGTGAGAGCCTGCAATCCTCGATCGCGATCGCAGAGGCCTTGCGCGCCGGACTGGCAAAAGTGGGTTTGCCGCAGGATGCCGTGCAATTGGTCCAGACCACGAACCGGGCGGCGGTCGGGCATATGCTGACGGGCTTGAATGGCAATCTGGATGTCATCGTGCCGCGCGGCGGCAAAGGGCTGGTCGAACGCGTTCAGGCCGAAGCCCGCGTCCCCGTCATCGGACATCTGGAAGGCCTGTGCCACACCTATGTCGACAAGAGCGCCGACCCGCAAAAAGCGATCGACATTACGGTCAATGCCAAGATGCGCCGGACCGGTATTTGCGGCGCGACAGAAACCTTGCTGATCGATCAGGCGGTCGCGCCGGACTTGCTGCCCGCCATGGCGGCTGCGCTGACGGATGCGGGATGCACGATGAAAGGCGACGCCGCTGCGCGCGCGCTTGTGCCCAATATCGAACCCGCCACGGAACAAGACTGGCGCACCGAATATCTCGACACGATCATTTCCATACGTGTCGTGGACGGGGTCGACGGCGCCATGGCCCATATCGAAGAGTATGGCACCAGCCATACCGAGTGTATCATTGCCGAAGACCAAGCAACGGCGGAGAAGTTCCTTGCCGAAGTTGATTCCGGGATTGTTATCCACAATGCCTCGACCCAATTTGCCGATGGCGGCCAATTTGGCATGGGCGCCGAGATCGGCATCGCGACCGGACGAATTCATGCGCGCGGCCCGGTGGGGGCCGAGCAGCTGACCATTTTCAAATACCTGGTTCGCGGCACCGGTCAGACTCGCCCCTAAGGCTAATAAAGCGGAACACTATGGCTCACCTACGTCCTGCCGCGCATTTGCCGCCGACCAGTACGCGCGCGCGGATTGGCCTGTTTGGCGGGAGTTTCGACCCGCCTCATAGCGGCCATCTACATGTTGCCGAAACCGCGATGAGACGTCTGAACCTGGATCAGGTCTGGTGGTTTCCGACCCCCGGCAATCCTCTCAAAGAAGCGCCCAGCGAGTATGAAGCTCGTCTCGGGGCGGTGCGCATCCTGACCCAGGCCAATCGCGCCTTTGAGGTCAGCGATATCGAGCATCGCATGCATCTTCGCTATACGATCGATCTGGTCCGTCTGCTGCGCAAACACTGTCCGCACGCAAAACTGACCTGGATCATGGGCGGCGACAGTCTGATGACGTTCCACTTCTGGAAGGATTGGAAACAGCTGGCGCACGAAGTGCCGGTTGCGGTGATTGCGCGTCCGGGGTTTGAGCTGGCCGCGCGCGTGTCACCCTTCGCCAAAGCGTTTCGTCAGAGCCGTCTGCCAGATCGTGCGGCGCGCATTATTCCGGGTCACAACACGCCGGCCTGGGTGTATCTGCCCGCGCCCTTGAACCCCGTATCGTCCACCGCCATTCGGAACCAATACACATGACCCAGCTGCACGTCTTCACCACCGGTGGCACGATCGACAAAGTCTATTTCGACGCCTTGTCCGAGTTTCAAGTCGGTGAGTCGCCTTTGGATTCGATTTTACGCGAAGCCAATGTCGGACTTGAATATGAGCTGACCTCGTTGATGAAAAAGGACAGTCTCGAACTGACCGATGAAGATCGCGATGCTATTTTCGACGCGGTTTCGGCCAGTTCCGCCACGCGAATCCTGATCACTCATGGCACCGACACGATGGCGCAGACCGCTGAACGACTGCGCGGCATCGAAGGCAAGACCATTATCCTCACCGGTGCCATGCAACCGGCACGGCTAAGATCAACCGACGCGATCTTCAATGTCGGCTTCGCCATCGCCGCGGCACAATTGCAAAAGCCGGGCGTCTATATCGCCATGAGTGGCCGCGTCTTTCCGGCTGGCCAGGTCCGCAAAGACCGCGCAGCCGGTCGGTTCGTCGACGCGAAGGAATAGAGCTGCGATCAATCGGACGCCAGTTGCCGATAATCCCTAGGCCACGGGCGCAACGCATGTTAAGTTCGTCTCAGAAACAACTCATGGAGCTGCACCCTGCCCGCTGCAAAAACTGAGACAAATTCGGCCCGCGCGACGAGCATTGAAGACATTCGCGCTTTCTCAGATACGATCATTGCCTCGCTCGAGGATGATAAAGCCGAAGACCTTACCGTCATTGATCTGACGGAAAAATCCTCCCTCGCAGACATTATGATCATCGCTTCGGGTCGTTCGGCCCGTCATGTGACGTCGATTGCCACGCATTTGGCGCAGAAGGTCAAAGACAAGACGGGCCAGTCGCCAAAGCTGGAAGGTCTGCCCAATGCAGATTGGGTGCTGATCGATCTGGGCGATGTGATTGTTCATCTGTTCCGTCCGGAGGTTCGCGCGTTCTACAATCTGGAAAAGATCTGGGCCGGCGACAGTGGTCACCGTCCATCGGACGTCTGATCCGACTTCATGCACATCACCCTGATCAGCGTGGGCAAGCTTAAAAAAGGCCCGGAAAAAGAGCTGGTCGATGATTATGTCACCCGCTTCAACAAAGCTGGACCAGGCATTGGCTTGCGGTCGCTAAAACTCGTTGATCTGGCGAGTGGCGGCGGCCTCGAGGCAGAAGGCAAACTGATCCTGAACGCGGTGCCGTCCGGCGCGAAAGTGCTTCGCCTGGACGAGCATGGACCGGCCTGGACATCGGTAAAGCTGGCCAACCAGATTGCGACCTGGCGCGATGCCGGCACGCCAACGCTCTGCTTTTTGATCGGCGGCGCGGAAGGCTATAGCGATGCGGTCAGAGCAGCCTATGCAGATACGCTGGCGCTGGGGCCCCAAACCTGGCCACACCGGCTCGTCAAAGCGATGATTTCAGAACAGCTTTATCGATCGGTAAGCCTGCTCGCGGGCCTGCCTTATCACAAGGCCTAGGCCTTCTTGCGCTGCATTCCGAACCGCTTCCAGAAGAAGCCATCGACCACCCGTTTGGGCAACAGCATCGGCAGAGTGAAATTGGTCAGCTTGTCCGGAACTGGCGCATAGCGGGCTTTAGGTTTCGCAGCGGTCAGCGCGGTTTCAATGGTCCGGGCAATTTGCTCCGGCTCCAGACCTGTTCGGCCGCCATCCAGCATGGTTTGGCTGAAAATCTCGATCGGCTTGGCCCAAGGCGAGTTGGCATATGGATTGGAGCGATTGTCTTCTTCCGCCTTATCCCAGATCGGCGTGCGTACGGCGCCGGGCCCGATGGCAATCGCATCGATCCCGAAGATGACCAGTTCGCGGCGCAAACTGTCCGTCATGCTCTCCACGGCATGCTTGGTCGCCGTATAGGCGCCCAAAAATGGCGAGGCGAGACGGCCACCGACACTGGTAATATTGATGATCCGCCCCGGTGGACCGGACAAGGTTTCATCCATGCCGAGCAAGGCGGCAAAGGCCTGACTGGCCCGCAACAAGCCAAACACGTTGACCTCAAAATGGGCTTCGAACTGATCAATGGGCTGCACCGCGAGCGGGCCCATATTGGCAATCCCGGCATTGTTGACGAGCCCCGCCAGCTTGCGCCCATCCAGCGCCGCGCGCACGGTCTCGACCGCTGCCGAGACTTGTTCCGGTTTGGTCACATCGAGCAGGATCGGTTTGATCCTGTCATCGGCTTCAAGCAAGGCCGCCGCATCGGAGTCTTTGCGAATGCCCGCAAAGACCTGCCATCCTTTGGCCGCTAAATATTCGGCGGTTGACCGACCAATACCCGTCGATGCCCCTGTGATCACAACCGTTTTCATTCCGCATGTCCCTAGATGATTTATTTTATATACGTACTAATATACAAAATAGATTACTCTTTATCGCCGCCGCCTTCAATCACCTTGAATCGCGGTGGTTTTTTGGGCCGAGCCTGGGCCGAGATGGAGGGCTTGTTTTCGTCGGACAGATCTCGCGCCCGCACCAATTGTGGTTTACTCCGCTCTGGCGCTGGCGGCGTTTCGAGATCTTCATCCACCTGACGCACACGCGGCTGCGGTTTTCGCTTGAAGCCGCCCCGGGCGCCAAACCCTGATTTGCCTTTGCCGCGTGCTTTCTTGTCGATCTCGCGCAGCTTTACGTGCTGCAAGGCCGATAGCGCCTCATCCGAGCCGCCTTTGTCCAGGTCATGAAAGGCTGAGCCATATTTCTCGACCCGCGCTTCGACCTCTTCCAGGAATTGCTTTTCCCAATCTGAAAGGGGCGGCCCAAGCCCCTGCTCAGCGAGCATGGCCGCTTTGCGCAATTTGCGCAGCGCCTTGCGTTTCTTTCGCTCATCGACATCACGGGGCATGGTGCGAAGTCTAGTGCGATGCGGGGGGACGGAGCAAGCGTTGGCGCTACAGCTCGCCCAGCGCGTCCATATAGACTTCCAGAATCGCCTCTTGTTCCTGGCGCTCAGTTCGATCCTGCTTGCGAAGTTTCACCACCGTGCGCAGCGCCTTGGTGTCATAGCCCATGGCCTTGGCTTCGCCGTAAACCTCTTTGATCTGCTCAGCGATTTCCTTTTTCTCTTCTTCCAGGCGCTCAATCCGCTCAACCGTGAGACGCAGTTTTTCGCGGGCAGCTTCGGTCAGATTGTCACTTGTTGGTTCAGTCATGGCAGATCTCGTCTCAAACGGTTAGAAAAAGGAATCCCGGCTCCCTAATGGCAAATCCCAGCGAAGGCGAGGGACAATTCGGCTCGATCTGCAGCGCCCGGCCCCTAACGCGAATTTGAAATATCTGTGAGTGGACCCTTCAGGCCAAAGCGCTATCTAGACGGCATGATGAAAAACCTCTTCTTCGCGCCGCAACGCCGGACCTTTTTGATGGCGGCCCCTGCGGCTTTGATCGCCGCTTGTTCTGGCGCTGGTAAATCCGGCCAGGCCTTTGCGAACACGCCCAGCACCGATTTCGCAGATAGCGAATGGCGTCAGTTAACCGATGCAGACTGGAAAGAGCGTCTCAGCCCGCTCGCCTATCAAGTGCTCCGCAAGGAAGCGACGGAACGTGCGTTCACATCCCCCCTAAATGAGGAGAAACGCCAAGGCGTGTTCCATTGCGCGGGCTGCGATCTCGCGATTTTTGAGAGCGACACCAAATATGATAGTGGCACCGGCTGGCCGAGCTTTTTCGATTACATCCCTGGCACTCTGGGCTTCAAGGAAGACAATAAGCTGTGGATGACGCGGACCGAATATCACTGCGCGCGCTGCGGCGGCCATCACGGCCATGTGTTTACGGATGGCCCGGCGCCAACCGGTCTGCGATATTGCAATAATGGCGTCGCTTTGACGTTCAGACCCGCCTAGTCCGCTTTCTGCTCGCCAAACAAATCCATCTGATTGGGATCGACATGGCGTTTGCGTCGACTCTTTTTGGTGCGACCTGATTTGAAATAGAGATCATCGGTGTGATCGTCGTCGGCCGGCTTCGGATCAGGTTTTGGTTTCGGCGCCGGCTGCTTTTTCTTGGCCTTGGCGAGCTTCCAATAGGTGACGGCTAATACCGTATTGCCCGACCCATCCTCATAATGCTGCACGAAACCGTGCCCCGGATTGGACTCGGCCTGCTCAAGGATTTTTGGCAGATCCTTCTCTGACGGCGTGATCCATTCGGTTTCCAAGGACGCGATGGCCGCATCACCCGCCAGGTCTTCGGCCTCATAGCGCGTACGGGCCGCCGCCTGCGCGCTTTTCAGGGCGTCGCGTGCAGTTTTGCCGAGAGGATAAGCGTGGCTCATAGAGGCGCAGCTAGGGTCGGCAGGCTGAAGAGTCCATAGGGCATCTTAAGCAATCACAGGCTGGCACAGGCGGGCGGCGGCGAGGCGGGCAAATCTCAAGGTCACAGCTTTGCGCCGCGCGGCCACCAGTTTCTCACATTCCGGCTCGCGCAGGATCGCACCGCCAAACGCGTCAGCGATGATCAGGCCGGTCTGTTCCGGGATCAAATCCTGCGGGAAATCGTGGCCAACCGCGAAATAGAAGCGATCACAGAAGGGGCGATATTCCGGCCATTTCTGATCACTGCGAAAATCCGCGACGGAGGATTTTATTTCCACGATGGAGATCTCGCCGCCTGGGCCAATCGCAGCGACATCCGCGCGGCGCCCATTGGCCAGCGTCATTTCGGTCACGCCAGCATAACCATGGTCTGTCAGGAGGCGCAAAACGCCGCGTGCGATTTGTTGTGCCACCGGGCTCAACGTCTCGTCTGCCTGCATTTGCTCCATGCTCGCCTCCCGCTATGTTCTTGTGATGTTCCAGAATACGAGTCTCGCCCAAGAGGTCAAATAAAAAAGCCCCGGTCCATGACCGGGGCTTTTGGATCAGATGATCTGACGCCTATTCGCGCGAGGCGAGCAGCATCAGAACAAAGCGGAACATGTTGACGAACATGATGAAGAAGTTGAGGGCGCCCCAATTCGTCATCACCGCCATGCCGCGTTGATCGCCTGCAAAAGCGTAATATCCCTCTTTCAGCTCCTGCGTCTGCCAGGCGACGAGCACCGCCGAAAGCAGCGCAAAGCCACCAGAGATCAGCCATTCCATTGGCCCGGAATGCTCAATCAGGCCAATCGCTGGCAGGATCATGTAAATCACTGCAACCGCGAACAGGGCCCAGATGCCCATAATGGCGAAACTGCCAATGGCGCTGAGATCTCGCTTGGTCGTATAGCCCCAGAGCGACAGCGCCGCGAAGGCTGACGAGGTAATGAAGAAGGCTTTGGCGATCGTCATATAGTTGAAGGATTGCGAGATACCGCCGGCCGTCGTGACGCTCATATTCGCCTGCGCCAGCGCGAAATAGACGCCGAGGCCAAGGCCCACCGTCGTCACAATCGCCCAATAGAGTATCGCAGACCCGGTCGGGCTCGGATTCTTCATGAAGAACATCGAACCGATGATCAGGGCTGGCGGGGCAAACATCACCACATAATAAAGCGGTGTTCCAAACACGAGATCGCGCACCACAGGCACTGTGCCTGCGACAAAGGCGAGAATACCCGCAATCGCGATACCGATGGTCAGCTTGGAGTAGACGCCGAGCATAAAGCTGCGCAGGCCCATATCCACACTGGCATCCATCGACCGGCCGCGGGCGACAGACGTATTAAAGTCGTTCATGGCTTCCTCTTTTCAAAGGCCCGCGCACGAGCGCACGGATTGCCTATATTATGTGGTCATTTTTATCGCTTTTCAAGAAAAACCGGACTGGTCAGCAGCAGAATCAGCTCTATCGTTTTCGCCGATCACGGAATGAGGAAATACCTATGACAATTGAGAAACGACGGCTTGGGCAGACCGATTTGATGGTGACGTCCTGCTGTCTCGGCACGATGACCTGGGGCCAGCAAAACACCGAGGCCGAAGGTCACGCTCAAATGGACTATGCCATGGATCGCGGAATCAATTTCTGGGACACGGCTGAGATGTACTCGGTGCCGCCATCGGCCGAAACGCAAGGCTCGACCGAACGCATTATCGGAACCTGGTTTCAAAAGACCGGACGCCGGCAGGATGTCATCCTGGCGACCAAAATTGCCGGACTTTCAAAACAGATCTGGACCCGTGATGCAGACGTTGAGTGGACCCGGCACACCAAGGACCAGGTCGATGAAGCCGTCTTCAAAAGCCTCAAACGGCTGCAAACCGACTATATTGACCTGTATCAACTCCACTGGCCTGATCGTCCGGTTGGCTTGTTTGGCAATAAGATGGACGCGCGGGCTTATGGCTACCCGTACGAACCGTTTGAAGACATTCTTGCCCACCTTGATACGCATGTGAAAGCTGGCCGCATCCGCCATATTGGCGTGTCGAATGAAACCCCGTTCGGGGTGATGCGCTTCCTGGCTGAAAGCGAAGCCCGCGGTCTGCCGCGTATGGCCTCAATCCAAAACGCCTACAATTTGGTCAATCGCCAATTTGAGGATGGCGGCCTGGAAGAAGTGTGCGTGCGCGAGCAGGTCAGCCTGCTCGCCTATTCACCTTTGGGCCAAGGCTATCTCAGCGGAAAATACCGCAATGGCGCCCTCCCGAAAGGCTCACGAAAGGAGCTGTTCAACCGGCTTCAACGCTATGAGAGCCCGCAAGGCCTCAGCGCCATCGAGTCCTATCTCAAGCTTGCCGACGAAACCGGCATCGATCCGGCGCAGCTCGCGCTGAAGTTTTGCGACACGCGCGCCTTCATGGGATCCACCATCATCGGTGCGACCACGATGGAGCAACTCAAAATCTGTATAGATGCGTTCGACTTGAATTGGACCGAAGAATTAGAGTCGGCTGTAAACGCTCTGCATACGGAGCAACCATCGCCTTGTCCTTAACCATTGGACATCTTGATTTGGTTTGACTTTACAGGTTCGTCCGGGCAGGTTTGCCCCTAGCTGCATAGATCGCAACAGATCGCAGCCTAGTAAAAGGGGAACAAAATGGCTGACGCCTCAAAGTACGAAGACAACATCAAGAAATATGCGAAGGGCTATAACCAGGCCGCTGCTGAGAAGATCGTGGGACATCTCGGCATCGCTCTGCGTAATCGGGACAGCTCGCTGGTTTCTTGTTCAGATGACACAGAATTACAGCGCGTTCGTGAGAAATGGTGCCGCGGGAAACTCTCTCTGGCGCACACCAATGATCAATTGGACGCCGCGATCGGATCGGTCTGCGAAACGCTTGCGCCGGAAGGTGGTAACAAGTCACGCGTGACCTTCTATTATTTGCTGGCCGAACATTTCGGCAAACTGGACGCCCTCGCAGGCTAGACCAAACACCTTTATATGATCTGGAAAGCCCGGCCGCTGGTCGGGCTTTTTGACTTCTATTGGATAACCTGATGCACCGCCTCTTTGCCGCCTTGCCTGTTCCGGACGCGATCGCCGAGCGCCTGGAGCCGCTTTCCGTCGACATTTACGGCGCCCGCTGGCGGCGGCGGGACCATTATCACATCACCCTGTGCTTCTTTGGAGAAGTGGACGGTGAACAGGCCGAGGCGCTCGCCGATGCATTGGAGCAAGTCCGGGCTCCTGCGCTAGAGCTGCAACTGGACGGCGTTGGCTGGTTTGGTCGCCGCGAACCTCGCGCACTCTATGCTAGAATTGCCAAGAATGAAGAGCTGGACGCGGTGGCCGCCGCCTGTCGCAAGATCGCGCGCAAATTTGGCCTCAAACTGGGACAGGATCCCTTCCTGCCGCACATCACGCTCGCCTATTGCCATCAAACACCGATTGAGGCGGCGCGCGCCTGGAGCGAAGACTTCCAGATTCTCAATAGCGCGCCTTTCCTGGTCGACTCCTTCCATCTTTATGAAAGCTTCACAGGACACAAGCGCCAGAGCCAGTATGTTGCGCAAGCAGATTACGCGTTGGGGCTTGGCTCCTGACTTATCCTGTCAGGAGCCCCTGTTGACGCCGCACGCATAGGACGAAACAAACACCCTATGGCACAACCAAAATCACAGTCGCGATCCGCCGCCGATCTGGTCCATCGCTTTCAGCAGGTTCGCCAGCAATCGGAAGCTTTGGCCGCGACGCTCAGCGATGCCGATGCCACCGCTCAATCCATGGAAGATGCCAGCCCGGCCAAATGGCACTTGGCGCACACAAGCTGGTTTTTCGAAGAATTCATGCTCGCCCCGGTCTTTGGCGACACGATCCGGTTCCGGGAGACGTTCAGCTACCTGTTCAATTCCTATTATGACGCGGTCGGGGATCGTCACGCCCGGCCAAAGCGGGGTCTGCTGACACGGCCTTCACTCGACGAGGTCAAAGCCTATCGGGCGCATGTCGACCAGCAGATGAGCCGCTTGCTGACCGAGAAGCCGGAGACCTGCGATCTGCTTGAATTGGGACTCGCGCATGAGCAGCAGCATCAAGAATTGCTGTTGACGGATATTCTGCACCTGTTTGCGCAAAACCCGCTACAGCCTGCGCTGAAACCGGAAGTGAACCTGAAAACGGCAAATTTGGAGGCCGCCCCGCTGACATGGGACGAGTTTGCAGGCGGCCGCGTCCAGATCGGCCATGAGGGTGATGCGTTTGCGTTTGACTGCGAAACGCCGGCGCATGAGGTCATTATCCCGCCATTTGAGCTCGCCTCGCGGGTCGTCACCAATCGCGAATGGCTCGAATTCATGGCGGATGGCGGCTATGAACAGCCGCGAGTCTGGCTCTCAGACGGTTTCGCAAGACTTCAATCGGAAGGCTGGCGCGCGCCGCTTTATTGGCACAAGCGTGATGAGGTCTGGCACACGATGACGCTGTCGGGACCGCAGCGGGTTAATCTGGAAGCGCCGGTCACGCATATCAGTTTCTATGAGGCCGATGCCTTCGCGACCTGGTCCGGCGCCCGTTTGCCGACAGAGCAGGAATGGGAGTTAGCCGTCAGCCCCCATGCCACCAATGGCACCTTCGCTGGCGCCGGCTATTATCAGCCGCAAATCCAGACCGATGCGTCGCAGCGCTATTATTTTGGCGATGTCTGGGAATGGACCGCCAGCCCGTTCACGCCCTATCCCGGCTTCAAAATCGCCGACGGGGCGGTGGGCGAGTATAATGGTAAGTTCATGAGCGGGCAGATGGTCCTTCGCGGCGGCTCCTGTGCGACGCCGGATCAACATATCCGTTCCACCTATCGCAATTTCTTCCACCCCGACAAACGCTGGCAGTTCAGCGGGCTTCGCTTGGCCAAGGATCTCGATTAATGGATGATGGCTTCGATCGCGCCGCGTCAGACGCGCGCTCAAAGTTCCTGCATGATGTGCTGGAAGGCCTGTCGGGCGAGCAGAAATCCCTGCCCTGCCAATATTTTTATGACGCCACGGGCTCGGACCTGTTTGAGCAGATCACCCAACTGCCCGAATATTATCCGACCCGAACCGAAACCGCCATCCTCAAGGCCCATGCGGGGGAAATCGCCGATGCCCTCGGCCCGCATACGCTGCTGGTCGAGTATGGCGCCGGGGCTTCAACCAAGACCCGGATATTGCTCAGCGCGTTGAAAGACCTTGAAGCCTATGTGCCCATTGATGTGTCGGAAGAGTTTCTTCTGCACACCGCCCAGCTCCTGCGAACCGATTATCCAGGCTTGCGCGTGCATCCAATTGTTGGCGACTTCATGATCCGTCTCGGCTTGCCCAGTGATTTGAAGGGCCAGCCGGTTGGCTTCTTCCCGGGCTCGACGATTGGCAATCTCAGCGATGAAGAGATCGTGCAATTCATGGCCGCAGCGCGGGACTTGCTGGGCGATGACAGTCAATTTCTGCTCGGCGTGGATTTGCGCAAGGATGAAGCGATCCTGGTACCCGCTTATGACGACGCAGCTGGCGTCACCGCCAAGTTCAACCTCAATTTGCTGACCCGGATCAATCGAGAGCTGGAGGCCGATTTCGATCTGACCGGTTTTCAACACCGGGCAATCTGGAATGACGCGGCCTCGCGGATCGAGATGCATCTGGAAAGTGTGCGAGACCAAATCGTCCAGATTGGCGGGCAGCGCATCTCTTTCGCAGAGGGTGAAACCATCCATACCGAAAACTCACGCAAGTTCGCGATTGACAGTCTCCTGCCCCTGTTCGAACAAACGGGCTGGAAACTGAACAAACAATGGCTGGACGATAAGCGCTATTTCGCGGTGCTTCTTCTCTCGGCCGTATAAGGCTGGGAGACCACAATGAGAGATTTAGAAGGCCGCAAGGCGCTGGTAACCGGGTCGGCAACCGGGCTCGGGCGTTCGATCGCCGTGATGCTGGCGGAACGCGGCGCCGACGTGATCGTCAATTGCACCCGTTCGATCGAAGACGCTGAAGAAACCGTTTCCCTTTGCAATCAACATGGCGCGCAGACCCAGCTCGTCGCGGCTGATGTGTCCACCGATGAGGGCTGCGCCAAGCTCGCCGAAGCCGCCGGGCGCTGGGGACACCTCGATATTCTCGTCAACAATGCCGGGATCACCCGACACGCGCGTGACCATAGTGACCTTCAAGCGCTGTCGCGCGACGATTTCATGGACACCTATGCGGTTAATGTCGCCGGGCCCTTCTTGATCATGCAGGCCTGCAAAGATCTGTTGGTGAAAGCCTATGAGACGACCGGGCGCGCCAGCGCCGTGCTGAATGTATCGTCGATCGCCGGCGTCACGGGCATTGGGTCATCGGTCGCCTATGCCGCGACCAAGGGCGCACTCAACACGATGACTCTGTCGCTCGCGCGGGCCCTGGCGCCGGCCATTCGGGTAAATGCGGTTTGCCCCGGCTTTATTGGCACTCGCTGGTTCAAGGACGAGATGGACGCAGACAGCTTTGCTCGACTTGAGGAAGGCGTGGCCCAGTCCGTGCCGCTCAATGTCGCCAGCGGACCAGACGATATCGCTGCCTCAGCCGTGTTCTTTCTGACCGATGCGTCGCGGCATGTGACCGGTGAAACCTTGCTGGTTGATGCCGGTATGCACCTGGGTTACGCCCCGCTCGCGGCCCGCTAAAAGATATATTCTTTCATGGTTCCGACGCCATAACGGGCGAGAATTGGGCATTTTGCTCAAATTTCGTGCGCAGTACCAGAAATTGCATCCCGTCACCTCATCTTGGATGGCTAAAACTCGGGCAGTCCGCTTTCTGAGCTCACCGATCGTAATTTCTGGAAGGAGCGGAATGATGGGAAAAATGATTTCACGCGGATTAGCCTTGGCCATGATGGCCGGCGCGTTCACAGCACCAGCAGCACTCGCAGAGGGTGAGTTCTCAGGCAACGTGGCTCTGACCACAGATTATGTCTGGCGTGGTGTGTCTCAAAACAATGAGAACCCTGCCATCCAAGGCGGGTTCGACTATGCCAATGGCGCATTCTATGCTGGCACCTGGGCATCAATCGTCGACTTTGGCGGTGCCAATATGGAACTTGACCTGTATGGCGGCTTTGCCGGCGAAACCGAGGGCGGACTGTCCTGGGATGTCGGTGTGATTGGCTATATCTATCCTGACACGGATGACCTGGATTTCCTCGAAATCTATGGTGGTCTTGGCGCCTCACTCGGCCCGGTTGATGTCGGTGGTTACCTCTATATCGACCCGGACAATGAGACAGCCTTTGTTGATTTCTCAGCTGGGTTCGCAGCCTCTGACGCCCTTGGCTTTGATGCCACTGTCAGCAGCTATGTCGATGGCGGCGACGATTTCGTTGAGGAATATGTCACCTTCTCTGTCGGCGCCACGCTGGCGACGGAATATGTCGACTTCGATCTTCGCTTCTGGACCAACGATGCCGATACGATCGGCGACGTTGCCGACGACCGCGTTGTACTGACCGTGAGCCGGTCTCTGTAACGACTCACGCGACGACAAACCCGCCTCTTGCCCTCCTGTCAGGGCGGGTTCTCCTGGCCGCTGCTTCTACTCATTGGGACGGAAGCAGCGGCTTTTTCTTTGCGCGAAAGGCCTGAGGGGGAGGGGGGAGCGCTCACCGCACATCCCGTTCTACCGCCCGCCGAAAGCCTACTGAGAAATGCGCCCCATTCTCGAAGCCCGCGGATGCAATGCCGACGAACTATAGTCGTAGGAGAAACGTCTAAGGCGTCTTGCCGACCAAAGAAAAAGCGGCCCGGGGGAACCGGGCCGCTTTTCAGTGCGTGGAGGATAACCGGACCTAGCCGGCAATCTTCCGAACATAATCATATTCGGCCTTTTTCTTTTCGCGCTTCTTGGCCGGTTGGAACGCGATCTTGGCATGCTCGGCGCAGTAAGGACCGCACGTCGCCTTGCGCCCGCAAAAGGCGAATTTCGGATCCGCTGGATCCCCAATCGGCCATTTGCACATGCTATCGCGCAGCGTCAGGATGGTCGCGGCTTCCCCATCGGCCAGGGGTTGCGGCGGCAATGCGGCCAGCATCGCAACCTTTTCGTTCGGCTTGAGGTCAGGCTCTGCCACCACACGCTGTGGTTTTGGCGTGATGACCGTTCCGTCCGGTTGCACTCTTGGCTTCGGACGCGCCAGACGGGGTGGGCGCTTCACAGGACGCGACGGGGTCGCCCGGCCGGACAGACCGAGCCGATGCACTTTGCCGATCACCGCATTGCGCGTCACACCGCCCAACTCTTTCGCGATCTGGCTGGCAGAATGACCTTCTGCCCATAGTTTTTTGAGAACCTCTACGCGGTCTTCAGTCCAAGCCATGCGTTTTACCCCGCTCTCTGGCAGCCCCTAGATATTGATATGAGCGATGCCTCCAGCCCCGCTCCAACGCTATATATCGTATCAGGAGCAAAACGAAACACAAGATGCTGATATAGTCTGTCCACAGGCAATCAACATATAGTAGGCGCTGTGGATAGTTTTTACCCTATCGCCAAACGCCGAGTCAGCTCTTAAGTGTTCGGTCATGCCTGATACATCCCATTCTTTGCTCAAATCGCCGAAACCACGCTCCTATGGCGCCGTGAATTGGCTCGGTCTGTGGACGCTGTATAAGCGCGAAGTGGGCCGTTTTATGAAGGTCTGGATGCAAACGCTGCTGGCGCCGGTGGTCTCAACGTTGTTGTTCATGACCGTGTTCAAACTGGCCTTCGGCAATCGCGGCGAGCTGAGCGGCGATTTTGCTGGCCTGGATTATAACAGCTTCCTGGCGCCCGGCCTGATCGTCATGTCGATGCTGCAAAACGCGTTTCAAAACTCCTCCAGCTCGCTGACCATTGCCAAGGTGCAAGGCAGCCAGGTGGATTTCCTGATGCCGCCTTTGTCGCCGCTCGAACTCACCATTGGCTTCATTTTTGGAGCCGCCACACGCGGGGTGATGGTTGGGATGATCGCTGCCATTGGCATTCACTTTAGCGGCCTCGCAGATCTGTCTGTGGTTCATATCTGGCCGGTCATCTGGTTCGGCCTGATGGCCACCATCTTCCTCGCCGCCATCGGCGCGATGGGGGGGGTCTGGGCCGACAAGTTCGATCATCTCGCTGCGGTTTCAAACTTTGTCATTGTCCCGCTGACCTTTCTGTCGGGCACGTTTTATGACATCAATGTTCTGGTCGAGCCGTTCAAATCGCTGGCCTATTTCGATCCGATCTTCTTCCTGATTGATGGGTTCAGATATGGCTTCCTGGATGCGGCGAACTCGAACGTTCTGACCGGCGCTATGGTCAGCGGCGCGGTGGCGTTCGCCGCATCAGCCGGCGTCTGGTGGATGCTGAAATCGGGTTACAAGCTGAAAGCCTGATCCCGGCCATGTCGATGCCCATTCTCAACCTGACCGATGTCCGGCTCGCCTTTGGCGGTAAGCCGCTCTTTGAAGGCGTCTCATTTACACTCGCCAAAGGTGAGCGCGCTGCATTGGTCGGCCGAAACGGGGCAGGAAAGTCGACCCTAATGCGCCTGATCACGGGTCGGCATGAACCCGATGATGGCGAGCTTTGGATCCATCCCGGCACGGTGATCACCACAGTCGAACAGGAACCGGATCTTTCGACCCATGAAACCGTGCTCGATTATGCCGTCTCCGGCGGCGCTGAGCCGTGGCGGGCCGAAGCCGAACTTGGTCATTTTGGCGTCGATCCGAAAGCCGATCCGAACATTCTTTCAGGCGGCCAGACGCGGCGCGCTGCCCTGGCCAAAGCCTTCGCCCTCGATCCCGACATTTTGCTGCTCGATGAGCCAACCAACCATCTCGACGTGCCGATGATCGAGACGCTGGAAACGCGTCTGATTGGCTATAATGGGGCGGTGCTGCTGGTCAGCCACGATCGCCGCTTCATGGAGAATGTCACCACCAATACGCTGTGGCTGCGCGATGGTGTTGTGCTGAAAAGCCCCAAAGGCTATGGCGACTTCGACCGCTGGGCCGAAGAAATTGAAGAAGCTGAAATCCGGCAATTGGAGAAAATCAAAACCCAATTGAAAGCCGAAGAACATTGGCTGCAACGCGGCGTCACCGGGCGCCGGGCCCGGAATATGGGCCGCTTGCACAAATTGAAAGCCATGCGCGCCGAAGCCGCTCGCCGCAAATCCGCGATCGCGGCGCAAAAGGCCACAGCCGGCATCAGCGCCGAAGATGCGGGACATCAGTCTCGCAAAGTGATCGAGACGTTCGGACTGACCAAGGCCTATGGCGATTTGCAGATCGTCGACGGATTGGATTTCAAGATCCTGCGCGGCGATCGCATCGGCCTGATTGGCCCGAATGGCGTCGGCAAGACAACGCTGCTCCGTTTGATGCTGAATGATATCGAGCGCGATAGCGGCAATGTCAAAGTCAATCCGGCCTTGCGTATCACCTATCTCGATCAAACCCGGGACACGCTGCGGCCCAAGGATACATTGTGGGAAGCCCTGGCGCCGCAGGGCGGTGACAGTATCATGGTTCAGGGCCGCCAACGTCATGTTGCCGCCTATGCCAAGGATTTCCTGTTCAAGCCGGACCAGCTGCGCCAAGCCGTGGCGGCGCTGTCGGGCGGCGAACGCAATCGCCTGACCCTGGCCATCGCGCTGGCCCAGTCGACGGATGTTCTGGTACTCGACGAACCAACCAATGATCTCGACATGCAGACCCTCGATTTGCTTGAAGACATGTTGCTGAATTTCGAAGGTACGCTGATCCTGGTCAGCCATGATCGCGCCTTCCTGGATGCCACGGTAACCTCCTGCCTGGTACCGCTTGGCAATGGCAAATGGGTCGAGACCGCCGGCGGTTGGAGCGATGCGCAGTCGCAGATCCAGGGCAAACCCGGCAAAGCGCAGAAAGCTGAACCGAAAGCGAAAAAGCCCAAACCCAAGCCGGCAGAGCCAAAAAAGCAAACCAAATTAAGCTTCAAGGATCAGCACCGGTTGAAAGAGGTCGAAGACACGATGCCGAAGCTTGAATCCGAGATTGCTGAGCTCGAAGAACAGCTCAGCGACCCCAATCTTTTTAACGACAATCCCGACGCGTTTAACCAGATCAATTCCCGCCTCGAAATTGCCCGCACTGAGCTCGAACAGGCTGAAATGGACTGGATGGAGATCGAGGAAAAGAAAGAACAGCTGGCGACCTGAACGCCGCTCATACGGGCGTTGAGCTTGCCCGCGAATATGTTAGCGTCGCGGCATCGATCGGGAGGACGGTGACATGCGCATTGCAACACTCTTGGCCATTGTCTTTTTAGCGAGCTGTGCGTCTCAGACCCCGCCGCCACCACCTCCTCCTCCGCCGCCGCCCGAACCGGTCATGGCTCCGGAGGAAGAGCCGATCATCTCCGGATCGCGGCCACGCGGACTTGAAGTGACGGTCGCTTCAACCCCGGCCGCACCAGCCCCCAAGACCAATTGCGAACGCTTCGCCGAAGGCGATGGGGCCGGCAAAATGACCTGTGTGAACGTGCTCTACGGCACCAATCGAACTCTGTCCGATGATCGCCCTGATGTGATTGAATCCGATCGCACCGACCGCAAACGTAACTTTTACGACCAAGGCGATCTGTTCAGCATCCGCCCGGACAGCCGGGAGAATTGTGAACCCAATGCTGTGGCCTGGTCACAGACCGCAACGCGGATGGATGTCTGCCACCTTGGCGAAGTTGTTGTTTCAATTCCAGCCAAGCGCGACAAGAAGCTGACCGAAGGCGGTGGCCGGTTCCGCGCCGCCGCATCGCGCAGCGAGATCTCAGCCCGTTCAGTGGAGAAATATTTCACCCTGTTCGACCATCGCTCTTTTGATGGCGATCCGGACGGGTTTACCCGCCGGGTGGAACAGATCATCGCCCAGTCTGACGCCGCCGAGGGCCATGCCTTTGTCTATATTCACGGCTTCAATGTGCCCTTTCGCAGCGCCGTGTTCCGCACAGCGCAGCTGAAATATGACATGGATTTTGACGGCCCGGCCTTTGTCTTCTCTTGGCCCTCAAACGGCGCCTTGCTTGATTATTTGAGTGATCAGGAGGACGCAGATCTCAGCGTCGACGCACTGGTTCGCTTCCTTCGCTTCACCCATGCCGCAGTCAACTCCGATCCGGACAAGCCGGTCAATCTGCATATCATCGCGCATTCCATGGGCACCCGCGTGACCGCCCAGGCGCTGGCCCGGCTCAGCGATTTCGACGACAGCCCGAAATTTGGCCACGTGGTCTTTGCCGCGGGCGATCTGGACACCAATCTGTTCGAAGAATGGATGGGCGCGTCCAGTCGTCTCTATGATGGCGTGACGATTTACACCTCCCGTCAGGACCGCGCCGTCGGCTTCAGCGGTTGGCTGCGCAACCTGTCGCGCAAAATGGCCTTTTGGGGCGCCAATAATGATATAAAATTCCGCATCGGCTTTTATGAAAAGAAATCCGCGCCAACCTCATTCGACTTGCCGGCAGAGTCCAAAGAGCAGTTCGCCAAGACGATTGATATCTCGGCGGCCGCAAAGAACAGTTTTCTGTTCAAGGTTCGCCACTCGGTTTACGCAGAATCGAAAGTCATCACGGATGATATCCGCTACCTGTTCGATCATCCGTTCAGCCAGCCGGACGAACGCTCCAGCCTGCTCAAACAGCTCTGCGCCGATGATGCTCATTGGACCTATATGACCGACAAGAAAGCCGAGCGATATCGGCGCCGCAATTGTCCTGGCGGCGCCTAGGATCAGGCGCTGAACCAGCCGCGTTCGCGCATCCAGTTGAGGATTTGCTCGGCGGCCTCTTCAGCGGTCATTTCTACCGTGTTGATCCGAATTTCCGGATCGTCCGGCGCCTCATATGGGCTGTCCAGACCGGTGAAATTCTTGATCTCGCCGGCGCGAGCCCGCTTATAGAGCCCTTTCACATCGCGTTCTTCCGCCACTTCCAGCGGGGTATCGACAAAGACTTCGATAAACTCGCCTTCGGCCATCATGTTGCGGGCCATCCGGCGCTCTGACCGGAAAGGTGAGATGAAGCTGACCAGCGTAATCAATCCCGCATCGCTCATCAGTTTGGCAACATTCGAGACCCGGCGAATATTCTCAACGCGGTCGGCATCGGTAAAGCCGAGATCGCGGTTCAAGCCATGCCGGACATTGTCGCCGTCGAGCACAAAGGTGTGCTTGTCCAAAGCGAACAATTTCTGCTGCAAGGCGTTGGCGATGGTCGATTTGCCCGATCCGGACAGGCCGGTGAACCAAAGCACCGCTGGTTTTTGCTCTTTCTGCTGAGCCAAGGCGGCGCGGTCCACATCGAGCGCCTGCCAGTGAATATTGCCAGCACGGCGCAAGGCGAAATCGAGCAGGCCAAGCCCGACCGTATTATTGGTCATTCGATCGATCAGAATGAAGCCGCCCGTCTCGCGATTCACGTCATAGGGGTCGAAGGCGATCGCCTGGTCGAGCCCAAGCGTGACCACACCAAAATCATTCAGGCCGAGCGTCTTGGCCGGCTTGTCTTGAATCGTGTTGACGTCGATCCCGAATTTCAGGTCGAGAATGGTGGCGGTGACGGTCTTGGCGCCAATCTTCAACAGATAGCGCCGCCCGGGCAGCATATCCTTGTCTGCCATCCAGAGCACGCGCGCCTGGAACTGATCTGCCACTTCGGCGGGATCGCTGGCCAGGCAAATCACGTCGCCGCGCGAAGTATCCACCTCATCGGCAAAGGTCAGGGTCACCGATTGACCGGCAACCGCTTCTTTCAAGTCCCCACCATGGGCCACAATACGCTCAATCGTGGTTTCCTTAGCGCTTGGAAGCGTTTTCACCTTGTCGCCCGGCTTGATCGACCCGGAGGCGACCTGGCCAGAGAAGCCGCGAAAATCGAGATTTGGACGATTGACCCATTGCACCGGCATCCGGAACGGCGCCGACAGGCGCGCATCGTCCACCGGCACCGTTTCGAGATATTCCATCAGGCTTGGGCCATCATACCAAGGCGTCTTGTCCGACGGTCCGGTAATATTGTCGCCGGCGAGCGCGGACATCGGGATGGCCTGAATTTCAATGCCGGCGGACAGTTCTTCGGCAAATTCCAGGAAGTCGCGCTCAATCTTCTTGAACACGGCCTCATCATAATCAACCAGGTCCATCTTATTGATCGCGAGCACCAATTTGCGGATGCCGAGCGAGCTGGCAATGAAGCTGTGACGCCGCGTCTGGGTCAATACGCCTTTGCGAGCATCGATCAGCAGAATAGCGAGGTCGGCCGTCGATGCGCCAGTCGCCATGTTCCGCGTATATTGCTCATGGCCCGGCGTATCCGCGACAATAAACTTACGCTTGTCGGTGGAGAAGAAGCGATAGGCGACATCGATCGTGATGCCCTGCTCGCGCTCGGCGGCGAGGCCATCAACCAGCAGCGCGAAGTCGATATTCTCGCCTTGCGTGCCTTGTTTCTTGGAATCCCGCTCAAGCGCATCAAGCTGATCTTCAAAGATCATTTTGGAATCATAAAGCAAGCGCCCGATCAGGGTGGACTTGCCATCATCGACACTGCCGCAGGTAATGAAACGCAGCAGCGACTTGTTTTCATGCGCTTCGAGATAAGCGGTGATGTCTTCGGAAATGAGGGCGTCGATATGAGACATTTAGAAATATCCCTCTTGTTTCTTTTTTTCCATCGAAGCGGCCTGATCACGATCAATCGTGCGCCCCTGGCGTTCAGAGGATGTGGTCAGCAGCATTTCCTGAATGATGTCTTCCAACGTGTCGGCGGTGCTCTCGACCGCGCCGGTCAGCGGATAGCAGCCCAAGGTGCGAAAGCGGACGAATTTCTCGACCGCGGTTTTCGCCAGCTCTGGCGGCACGCGGTCATCATCAAGCATGATCTGGCTGCCTTCCCATTCGATGACGGGGCGCTTGGCGGCATAATAGAGCGGCACAATCTCTATTCGTTCACGGCGGATATATTGCCAGATATCAAGCTCGGTCCAGTTCGAGATCGGGAAACAGCGAATGCTCTCGCCTTTGTGGATCCGGGCATTGTACAGGTTCCAGAGCTCCGGGCGCTGGTTTTTCGGGTCCCAGCGATGTTCCGCCGTTCGAAAAGAGAAGACGCGCTCTTTGGCCCGTGACTTTTCTTCATCCCGGCGGGCGCCGCCAAAAGCGACATCGAACTTATATTTATCCAAAGCTTGTTTCAGCGCCTGGGTCTTCATGATGTCGGTATGCACCGCCGAGCCATGCGTGAACGGTCCGACCCCGGCATCGACGCCTTCCTGATTGGTGTGCACGATCAGGTCCATGCCGATCTCAGCTGCCTTGCGATCGCGAAACGCGATCATTTCCTTGAACTTCCAGGTCGTGTCGACATGCATCAGCGGAAAGGGCGGAATGCTGGGATAGAAGGCCTTCATCGCCAGGTGCAGCATCACGGCGCTGTCCTTGCCGACCGAATAGAGCATGACCGGGTTTTCGGCCTCGGCGGCTACTTCGCGCATGATGTGGATAGACTCTGCTTCGAGCCGATCAAGATGGGTCAGGGAGGTCACAAATATTGCCTGTTCTTAAGGGACTGACTTGAATTCAGCGCTTCACCTAGGTGCGGGGGGACTTGCCGACAACTGAGCGCAATCGTTAGCATCACTCAACGATCACGCCTAGGCAGACTTGCCCCAACGTCGACACTGGCCTTCCCGGCTCGAAAGTGATCCAAGGGGGCAAACCAAATCCGTTAGGAGACGATCCTGTGAGTGATCAAATGCAACAAATCGTCCTCAAGCAATATTGCGAGGGCGCGCCGAAACTCGAAGACTTTGAACTGGTAAGCAAAGACGTCCCGGTTCCGAATGAAGGACAGTTTCGGGTCCGGCATATTTTCAATTCGGTCGATCCCGGCACGCGGTCGCGGCTGTCCGGCGGTGACAGCTATGCCGCCGCGCTGCCACTCGGCAAACCGATTGATGGGTTTAGCGTCGGCATTGTCGATGCCTCAGAGCACCCTGATTATCCGGTCGGCACCAAAGTGTTCTGCGCTGGCGGTTGGCGCACGCATACGATCCAGACCGGAAAAGGTTTTATCGGCGTCATTCCGGACGCCATTCAACTGCCACTGTCGCTATGGATTGGCGTCCTTGGTGTGCCCGGCCTCACCGCCTGGTTTGGTCTGAAATCTGTCGCCAAGTTCGCGGCCGGTGACCGGGTTCTGGTGACATCAGCGGCTGGCCCGGTTGGTGCCACGGCCGGGCAGCTCGCCAAAGCCGGAGGCGCAGAGCAGGTGGTCGGCATCGCGGGCAGTGACAGCAAATGCCAATGGCTGGTCGAAGAAGCCGGGTTCGATGCCGCGATCAATTACAAGACCATTCCCGACCTCGACGCCGCAATCGCTGAAGCCATGCCGAAAGGTGTCGATCTGCTGTTCGACAATGTCGGAAATGCCATGGTCAATCGGGTCTTGCCCAAGATGCGCATGAATGGCCGGATCTGCATTTCCGGCCAGGTGGCCGACTATAATCTCACCCCGGAAGAAACGCCGGGCATCGTCAATACGAAACCCTTCATCACGCATCGCGTCTTGATGCAGGGCCTGGTCGTGTTTGATTTCGCCCGTGAGTTCCCGGTCGCACTGAACGAGATGGCCACCCTGATCGGCAAGGGCGAGCTCAAGCTCAAGGAAGAGCGCTTTGAAGGGCTGGACAAAATGCCGGAAGCGTTTTGCGGCCTGTTCCGCGGCGAGAATTTTGGTCGCCGCGTTGTGCAAGTCGAAAACGAGTTATAGGGTTTTCCCGGGACCAAGCGGCATGTGTCAAACGCCGCCTGCGAATGGGAGGACCGCATGACATTCTTGACCAGATTTGCCGCGATTATCTGCCTGGCAATCGGCCTGGGACAGCTGGTTTTTGCCCAGGACGATCCAGACCTTCCGGCCATCCCGGATCTGACCGTTGAACAGGTGCATCCCGCCTGGTTGGATTTCCAACCGGAATTCACGCCCTATGTCTGCCCCTTCCATGCGCAAGCGCCGGAATATGATCCAGAGGAATTTATCTGCGGCTATGTTCTGGTCCCGGAAGACCGCACAGATCCTGGCAGCCGCCTGATCAAACTCTCCGTCTTGAGAATTGTTTCCACCAGCGACAATCCAGAGCGCCGCGCTGTCATGCGCTTGACCGGAGGCCCGGGCGGTCCGTCCCTCGGCGCCGGACGAATTCGCGCCTATCAGGGTCCGAACACGCGCCGTTTTCGCGAAACCGCCGATCTGATCTTTTTTGACCAGCGCGGCATCGGCTATTCCGAAGCGCATTTCTGCCGCGCCCTGCCGCGCAATTTCCAGTTCGGGGTGGCGATTGAAGACGGCATCGAGCGCACCAAGGAGGCGTTCGAGAAATGCCTAGCCGAAGCCCGCGCTGAAGGCATCGCCGTGGATGGTTACACGACCTGGCAAAACGCCCTGGATGTGCGCGATATCCGGATCGCCTTGGGATATGATCAATGGACTTTGTTTGGCGTGTCTTATGGCACATCCCTTGGTCAGGCCGTTCTACAAGTGGATGAGGCCGGCGTGCGAGCCGCCATTCTGGACAGCGTCGTCCCGGCCACATTGATGGATACTGGCGGTTGGGGCGCCATTGCTTATGGCTTTAGCTCTGCCCTCGAAGCGTTGGATGAAGACTGCGCGGCGGATCGAAAGTGTGCGCGCGATGTGGGCAATTTCCGAGAGCGGTTCATCGCGGCTTTCAAATCGTTGGATGAAGACCCGATCATCATGGACGATCTCGATCCCGGCGCCGCGCTGGGTGGCCGCTTGGTGATGGATGGCGACCTTGCCGCAGGCGCTGTATTTCAGGCCCTCTATATCAAATCCCTATTCGCAGATTTTCCCAGCCTCTTGAAAGCCGTCGAGATGCGCGATGAAGTGGCTCTGCGCGCCTATGTCGAAGTCTTGGGCCGCCCGATTGATCATAATGCCGGCAATGGGCTCGAACTCGTCGCCAATTGTCGAGGCGCCATCCAGGTTACTGAGGAACAATTCGCGGCCATGCGTGCGGCTGAACCAGAATTGTCCAATTGGACCGACACTGTGGAATGGGATCAGGTCTGTGCGGCCGTCTATCATATGGACCCCGATCCGACTGTCGAACGCGTGGTCACCGACGTGCCGATCCTGGTCACCGCCGGCACGGTCGATCCGATCACCCCGCCAAGCTATAGCCGGTTCATCATGTCAGACCTCGCAAACGGTCAATATGTCGAGTTTCCGCATACCGGGCACGGCGCTGTGATCAGCAATACGCCGGGCTGTGGTGAAGAGCTCTGGGTCGCCTTTGTGAAGGATCCGGAGGCACCTCTGGACACTTCCTGTTTGGACACCGTCGAGGCGCCGCAATTTCTGACGCGAGTGATCGAAACCAAAGGCCCATATCGGTTCGCCCGCGCCTTGCAGGCGGGCGATTATCCGCACGGCATCATCGCGCTTGCGGTGTTGCTGGCGCTCTCGGCTGTGATGTTTCCGCTCGGCTGGATGGCCCGCAGGCTTCAAGGCTCCGGCACCGCGAGCTTTGCCAAGGCCCGCGCGATCACATGGCTGGGCGCGCTGATTTCGCTGGGTGGACTTGGCTGGGCGATCAATCAAATCCTGGCCACGGCGACGCAGCACCCGATGGCGCTGCCGCTGGGAGTCCTGCCCTCGGCAGGATGGTCATTCTGGTTGGGCTTGCTCGGATTTGGATTGACCGCTTATGCGCTGTATCGCGGCGTGACCAGTCCCGGATTTGGCCGCCGCCATATCGGCACATCGATCGGCCTGACCGTGACATGCCTGGCGTCGCTTGGTCTGCTCGCCTTCCTGATGGGGCTCGGACTGGGACCGATTTAGACCTTCATATCTCGCATGGTGAGGGGTGTTCAAAGCGCTGAATTCCAAAGAGAGTGCCGCGCAAAGGAGACCCCTCATGACCGCGCCATTCGACATTACCAAAGAGTCTTATACACGCTTCACATTCGAGCGTGATGACCGCGTCCTGACCGCGGCCATCACGTCTGATCATCCGGTCAACGGAGTCGACGCGGCGATGCATGAAGAGCTGGGCCGGGTGTTCACCGATTTGCAACGCGATAGCGGCTCGGACATTATTATCCTCACCGGTAAAGGCCGCGCCTTTTGCGCCGGCGGCGACTTTGACTGGTTTGACGAGCAAATCTCTGACCCGAGCAAGTTTCGCGACATTGCCTGGGAAGCCAAACGCATCGTCACCTCAATTCTGGATATGGAAAAGCCGATGATCTGCCGATTGAATGGCGCGGCGGCGGGGCTCGGGGCGACCATTGCCCTGCTTTGCGACATGATCGTCTCGGACGAGAAAGCCCTGATCGGCGATCCGCACGTCAAAGTCGGGTTGGTCGCAGGCGATGGCGGCGCGGTGATCTGGCCGCAACTGGTCGGGTTTGCCAAAGCCAAGGAATTGCTGATGACCGGCGATCTGCTCTCGGCGGCTGAAGCGCAGCAGCTTGGTTTGATCAATTATGCGGTGCCGACGGAAGAGCTGGATGGCAAAGTCGCAGAATTGGTTGCCAAACTGCAAGGCAATCCGAAATGGGCGGTGCGGTGGACCAAGACGGTGACAAATATCCCACTGCGCGCACTTGCCGCCCAGATGATGGATGCCTCGGTCGGTTGGGAAAGCGTCTCGAATTACATGGATGACCGCAAAGAAGCCGTCGACGCATTCCGCGAGAAACGCGCCCCAAAACTCTCCGGCAATTGATCACATCAAAGACGCATAGGTCGCCTGCAGCAAATTGAACCCGCGCACATCGCCGACCAGGCCCGCTTCCATGCGGTTCATGACATATGAGAAACACAGGCGCGCATCCTGGTCGATCAAGACGATAGACCCGCCATAGCCGCCCCAATAGGCGATATGTTCATTCGGCCCCAGCGGCATCGGGTCTGCCGAGATGCCATAGCCCATGCCAAACACGACCGGAATGCCGAGCGCCAGGTCCATGCCGGAGGTTTGCTTGTCAAACACGCGCCGCGTGCCCTCACGCGACAGAATAGATTTGCCGAACGCGCTGCCCTCGCAGGCCATCGGGGTTTGGGCCCGCACGATCGAGCGAGCATTGCCCTGGCCATTGGCGGCCGGGATTTCAGCCGCCCGCCAGGCTCGTGTATTGGCCGCGGCCGCATCGACGGCAGGATTGCTGAAGGTGCGCTTGGCGATCGATCCAAGCGTGTCGACGCTGACCGGCGAGTCCGGTGTGAACAGGTCTGCGACGCGTTGATCGGTTTCTTCTGTGGTGCCGATATGAAAGTCTGCGCCGAGCGGCTCAGCGATTTCCTGGCGATAGAAATTGCCGAGGCTCTGCCCGGTCACTCGCCGGACAATTTCGCCAATCAAATAGCCCTGGGTCAGCGCATGATAGCCGGACTGCGTGCCTGGGTCCCACCAAGGCGCTTGCTTGGCCAAGGCCCCGGTCATCCAGTCCCAATCATAAACCGCTTCGGGCGATACGGGTTCATCCATGCCCGACAGACCGGCTGAATGGCTCAGAAAGGTTCGCACCTCGACATCGGCTTTTCCGTTCTGGGCAAATTCCGGCCAGTATTTCGACGCTGGCGCATATAGATCCACTTCGCCTTTATCAGCGAGCAAAAGCAGCGACATGGCGGCCATGGTCTTGGTGCTCGACCAGACATTGACCAGTGTGTCTTCCTGCCAGGGATCGGTCTTGGCACTGTCCAGGTGACCGCCCCACAGATCGACGACAAATTCTCCATCGAGAGAGATCGCGACCGAGGCGCCAATCTCGTTACACTCTTTGAAATTGGTTTCGAACGCGGCCTTCACGGCTTCGAATTTTGTGTCGCATTTGCCTTGAATGGGCACACCCATTTGCTTTCCTCCTCGATCCACAGCGCAAGAGTGAAAGCGAAAATCCGGCTTGTCACCAATGCCGTAGGGACAATTGGCGCCGTAAAAAAGCGCACAACCGACAGGCTGTGCGCTTTTGGGCGGGAGGAAACCTCTTGGCCGCTTATTGCGGCTCTTGGTCCGTGTTGCGCGCAAGTAGAATTTGATCTTTCTGCGGCAGCTGTTTCAGCGTGTCGGCAATGACCTGCTTCTGACAGTCGCGGCGGACCCGGTTGCGGGCCGATGCATACGTGCTGCCGAGTGCGGGCTTGCAGACCGCCCAGGCTTGCGCGCGGATGCTCTTATAGTTTTCCGCCGCGCTTGCTTCGAGATCGATGGTGATCTCCACCTGTTCAGATTTGGCAATGTCTTCAGCAAAAGCCGGCGGGACGATCAGAGCCAACGAGCTTGCGGCGAGGACGGCGAAGAGTCTGGGAGTACGCATTTTTGTTTTCCTTTTATTGGCACAACCTTGCTGGCTGCGAGCTCATCCAACCCGAAATGCGCCTGTCTTTCTCCTCAACCGCGAATTTGAGGCTGCTTTTTTGGAATTGAGGATAGTTTTCAAAAATCGACAGGGTTTGACGAATGGTCGCTTCTCGCCTATTTCCCCCGTTCCACGTGGTGATTTGGCCGGTCGGCTTGCAGCCACGATAAACAAGTCGCTAAAAGGCCGCGCGGATTGAATATGAGGGTTTTGCCCGTTTCCGCCTTCCGAACAGCGACAAAAAGAGTGCGGAGAACGGCCGATGCCGATCAAGATTCCAGATACGCTGCCAGCGCGCGAGACGCTCATTCGTGAGGGCGTGGCCGTGATGTCAGATTCAGACGCAATCCGTCAGGATATTCGCCCCTTGCATATCGGGCTGTTGAACTTGATGCCGAACAAGATCCGGACAGAGACGCAGATCGCGCGCCTGATCGGTGCCAGTCCGCTGCAAATCGAGATGACTTTGGTCATGGTCGGCGGACATACGCCCAAGAATACCAGCCAGGAGCATTTGATCAGCTTCTATCAGAACTGGGAGGCGGTGAAGCATCGCAAGTTTGACGGTTTCATCATTACCGGCGCGCCAATCGAGACCCTGCCCTTTGAAGACGTGACTTATTGGCAGGAACTGACCGAGATTTTCGAATGGACGCGCACGCATGTGCATTCGAATTTCTTCATTTGTTGGGGTGCCATGGCGGCGGCCTATCATTTCCACGGCGTGCCAAAGCATCAGCTTGGCGAGAAGGCGTTTGGGGTGTTCCGCCACCGCAATCTTGATCCGTCTTCGCCCTATTTGTCGGGCTTCAGCGATGATTTCCAAATCCCCGTCAGCCGCTGGACCGAAGTGCGCGCGCGCGACATTGCCAAAGCACCAGATCTTCACATTCTGATGGACAGTGATTTTACCGGTCCATGCCTGCTGTCCGACCGCAAGGCGCGGAGTCTGTATTGCTTCAATCATATTGAGTACGATTCCACCTCCCTGAAAGAAGAGTATGATCGCGACATCGCGGCTGGAAAACCGATCCGTCCGCCACATGGCTATTTCCCCGGCGATGATGTCACTGCCCATCCACAAAACCGTTGGCGCAGTCATGCCCATTTATTGTTCGGCAACTGGATCAATCAGGTCTATCAGACCGTTCCGTATGACATTGACGCAATTGGGGCTTAAACGTCCGGCATGATAAAAATTCGCCGGGCCACGCCAGCCGATGCTGATTTCATTGCCGAGACCTACCGCCCCTTTGTGGAGGATCACTGGGCCTCGTTCGAGCTGACCGCGCCCGGCGCCGATGAAATCAACGCCCGTATGAAGGCCGCCGGCGATCTGTATCCCTGGTTGATCGCCGAAGACACCAAGCCGCTGGCCTATGCTTATGCCTCGCCGCACCGAACCCGCGCGGCCTATATCCGCTCGGTCGATACCGCCATTTACTGCGCTGAAGCGGCGCGCGGCAAAGGCGTCGGCAAACAGATTTATGGCGCGCTGTTCGACCTGCTCACGCGTCAAAACTATATCATGGCCTTTGCCGGAATTGTTGTGCCCAACGCCGCCAGTCTGGCCTTGCACAAAGCGGTTGGGTTTGAGCTGATCGGCACCTATCCAAATGTCGGATACAAGCACGGGGCCTGGCGAGACACGCAATGGTGGAGCCGGCCCCTGGCGGCGCCGCAAGATCCGCCTTTGCCCATCCGGCCCGTCTCTAATGTGATGGGTGACCTCTAGCGCCGCCTTGCCCAGCCCTTACATAGACCGGATGAACGCCCAGCTGCGCCCGCCTCGCCCATCGGAACTGGACGCGCTGTCTGCGCTGTGCCTGCGATCGAAAGCCTATTGGGGGTATGACGCAGCCTTCATGGCCGCTTGTGTCGACGAGCTCACCCTGACGTCGCAGGATCTCGCCAGCGATCCGATCATCGTTCTGGAAGACGATAAGGGCCCGGCCGGGATCGCCCAGGTCAGCCAAGACCATGAGGACTGTTTTCTCGACAAACTCTTCGTCGACACCGATCGCATCGGGCTTGGTTATGGCAAGATTTTGTATGGCTGGGCGCTGGAGGCCGCGCGCCAGCTCGGTGCCACGGAGCTGATTGTCGAAGCCGATCCGGATGCGGCGCCCTTCTATCAAAAGATGGGCGCCCTGCGCGCCGGTGACGCACCCTCCGGATCTGTCGCGGGGAGAATGCTTCCACGCTTCGTGCATCCGCTTTAAGGGACAAGGCATGACCTATTTTGCCCAAGAACCCGACCACGTCACCGAAATCCGCCGTCAGCTGCAGCGCTTTGTTGCTGAACACGCACCGCGTGAGAAACGCCGGGCCTGGGATCGCGAATCGACCTGGCCGCGCGACGTGTTTCAGGGCATTGCCGAGATGGGTCTGATTGGCCTCACCATTCCAGAAGCCTATGGCGGCATGGGCCAGGATATTGTCGGCGCGACCGCCGTGATTGATGAACTCTGTCAGGCCGGTGCCTTTCTGGCAGGGCCTTATATTCATGCCGCATTCTATGGCGGGATGAACCTGTCCGAGAACGGCTCGGAAGAACAAAAGGCGGAGCTGCTGCCCAAGCTGGCGCGCGGCGAAATGTTCCTCTGCTATGGCTTGTCTGAACCGAATGTCGGCGGCGACCTCGCCAGTGTCGAAACCCGCAGTGAGCTGCAGGGCGACGAGGTCGTGATCAATGGCGCCAAGCGGTGGTGCACCGGCGCAGACTGGTCGGACTATATTTACTGCCTGACCCGCTCCGGCCCGCCGGAGGAGCGCTACAAGAACCTGACCTTCCTGCTGATCCCAACCAATGCAGACGGGGTCTCGATGCAAGCCATCGAGCATTCCAATCTGCGCTACACCAAGTCCATGGACGTCTATTTTGACAATGTCCGATTGCCAAAATCGGCAATTGTCGGGGGTGAGGATAATTGGAACAAGGGCTGGAAACTGCTGGCCGGCCGCGCCCTGGATGTCGAGAAGATTGAAATCACTGCGGTGGCTTATGGGATTGCCCGCGCCGCCGTTGAAGAGGCCTGGCAATATGCCCAGGAGCGCGAACAATTTGGCAAACCGATTGCGCAACATCAGGCTATTCGCCACAAGCTGGTGACGGCTCGGACCAAGCTGCAAGCGGCCAAGCATATGCTCTATCACGGCGCCTATCTGGCCAGCACCGGCCAGCCCTGCAGCATCGAAACCTCGATGGCGAAACTGTTTGTGGCCGATACCGGTGTCGAGATTGCCACCACGTGCCAGCAAGTCATGGGCGCATACGCCTTGTCGGATGCCTATGATATGGAACGTCATGTTCGCGATTTGCTCGGCATGCCGATTGTCGGTGGCTCGTCGGATATGCAGAAAAACAATCTCGCCAGCCTGATGCGGCTTTAGACAACCCCAATAAGTTGATTGGTTCCCCCTTGAGGCATCGCGCCCCGCGTGGTGTTATGTCCGTGCGCAGAGCGAGTTGGATATGGACCTGTCTGCCCCCGGATATGAAACAGATCTATTGAGATTTGAGCCCGTTAGTGAGGCGCATCGGGACGTTCTGCGCAATTCGGTGATTGAAAAATCCATGTGGAAATACATGCCTGCCCTGAGCGGCGGGACCAATGTGCAGAAATATATGCGGGCTATTTTGCAGCAGCAGGCCTGCGGCCACGCCGCTTATTATGTGCTGTTCAAGAAAGGCGATGATCAGTTTGCGGGGATTGCCGGGTTCAATGAGATCAACAAGATTCACCGGCGGCTGCGCAATCATATATCGTGGCACCCGCCCGATCTCGACGCCGCCTATCTCTACCTTGCGACGCAATATGGCATGCTCAAGCGCGCCTATGATTGGCGGGCCAAGCGCATGGAATGGCAAATCAATCCGAAAAATGATTTTCTGATGCAGAACCTGCCGCAATTGGCGCCACAGCGCGAAGCGCATTTCAGGAATTTCGAACGCACAGCCGATGGTGAGTGGATCGACAAGATTGTCTTCTCCATGACCCGGCCGGAGCTGGCCAGCGCGATCGAGAAATTGGAAACCCGTCTCTCCGCCTAGACCTCGACGTCGAGGCGTTCAATGCCGCGGAAGAAAGGTAGCGCCCGCCAGATGATCTCCTGGTCGGTCATTTTCATATTCGGGTAGCGCTCAAACAGTTTCTGATAGACCCGCCGTGCCTCGATCCGGGCCAAAGGCGCCCCGATACAAATATGCGCGCCGCCGCCAAACGAAACATGTGAAGCGCGTTTGACGGTAATATCGAACGCATCAGGCCCCTCAAATTTCTCTGGATCGCGATTGGCCGCGGCCAGAGACATGAAGACCGGCTGGCTCTTTTTCATCGGGCACCCCGCCACGTCGCGATCTTCCGAAAGGATCCGCGAGGTGGCTTGCACCGGCGCTTCATAGCGCAGCACTTCTTCCACTGCAGCCGCGCCCAGAGACGGATCTGCCTTCAATGCCGCCAGCTGTTCGGGGTGATTGAGGAATAACCAGACGCCATTGCCGATGAGATCAGTGGTGGTGAGATTTCCGCCGACCAGCAGCGCCTGCAAATTTACCCGCAACTCATCATCATCAAAATCCCCGCCATCAGCCTGGGCCTGAACCATATCGCTGATCAGATCATCTTTCGGGGCCTTGCGCCGAGCCTCCATGAGTTCCGCAAAATAGGCTTCCAGTTTTTCGCCGCTGGCTTCCATATAAGCGTTCTCTTCTGCCGACCGCATCGGATTGAGGCTCAGAATAACCCCCTCAGACCAGTCGCGAAATTCTGGCAGGCGGCTTTCATCAACGCCAAGAATATGCGCGATGATCAGAATCGGGATGGGCACGGCAATGTGTTCCATCAGGTCGAACGTGCCGGAGGATGGCGCATTGTCGATGACCTGATCAATCATCGCTTCAATCTCGGGCTCCATCTTCTTGATCCGCGCATAGAAGGCTTTGACCAATGGCAAGCGATTACGCGAATGATCCGGATCATCCTGGAACAGGATGCTAGAGCGGCGACCATTCGGGTCATCCGGATTGGCGAGCATGCGTGACATGGAGCCTTCTTCGGCTTTGCTGGGCTGGCGCACAAATGTGCGGTCATTCACGGTCGAGCGAATGTCTTCATAGCGGGTGAGCAACCAGGTTTTCACCGCTTCATCGCGCATGACCGGGCAAGCCTGGCGGAGCGCCTTCAGCCGGGGGTGCGGATTGTCGCGCGCTTCGGCATCAAAGGCCGAGATCTCCAGGATACTGGTCGGGGCGTCGATCGTGTCGCTATCATTGCTCATAGAAGCTGCCTCCCTGGGTTGTCTTGCAGGCGACCCCGTCGACGATTCGACCGACTCGGCCTGACCCAATTCTGAGAACCTACCGAAAAATCACCAGATCGCACAGGCTGACTTTGGGGCAGCCACTCTTGGCTTCCGTTCGGGAAATGCTGAAAAACAGGTGGCGATAGGAGACTTCCATGACCACCGCGACCCTCGATAAGAATGCCCTGAAACAGAAATATGCCGAAGAGCGTGACAAACGCGTGCGGACAGATGGCAACGCGCAATATCAACGCCTGGAAGGCAAGTTCGAAGACCTGGCATCCGATCCGTACACGCCCTGGCAAGAGCGTGACCCCGTCACCGATCACGTGACTTTTGCTTTTATCGGCGGCGGTTTCGCCGGTCTGGTTGTGGGCACGCGCTTGAAACAAGCCGGGATAGACAGCGTCCGCATCATTGAAAAAGGCGGCGATTTCGGCGGCACATGGTATTGGAATCGATATCCGGGCGCACAATGCGACACGGCGGCGATGATCTATCTGCCGCTGCTGGAAGAAACCGGGCACATGCCCAGCCAGAAATATGTCTATGCCCCCGAGATCCGCGAACATTGCGGCAATATCGGCAAACAGTTCGACCTGTATAAAGACGCGCTGTTCCATACCGAAGTGACCGATCTGGAATGGCAGGAAGACCGCGCAGTTTGGTTGATCAAAACCTCGCGCGGCGATGCCTTCACAGCGAAATATGTCGGCATGGGCACCGGGCCGCTGCATGTCGCCAAACTGCCCGGCATTGACGGGATTGAGAGTTTTAAAGGCAACTCCTTCCATACCAGCCGCTGGGACTATGACTATACCGGTGGCAGCCCGGATGGTGGGCCGCTCGACAAGCTCGGTGACAAGCGCGTCGCGATTATCGGCACCGGCGCAACGGCGGTGCAATGCGTGCCGCATCTCGCCAAGGCGGCGAAGCAGCTATTGGTCTTCCAACGCACGCCCTCCTCGGTTGACGTTCGCAATAATGAAAAGATCGATCCAGACTGGTTTGACTCGATTGCCACCGAAGGCTGGCAACAGCGCTGGTATGACAATTTTGTCGACAACCAATCGCAAGGCTTTCCGGAAGAAGATTATGTCATGGATGGCTGGACGGAATTGTCGCGTCGCATCCGCGAAAAGGTTCGCCAGATGCCCGCAGAGAAGTGGACGCCCGAGGGCATGCTGGAAGCCTTTGAGGATGCCGACTTTGAGAAAATGGAAGAGATCCGCCAACGCTGCAATGAAGTGGTTGGCGATCAAGAGACAGCCGAGAAGCTCAAGGCCTGGTATCGCCAGCTGTGTAAGCGCCCCTGCTTCCATGACGAATATTTGCAAGCCTTCAATGAGCCGGGCACCGAGCTCATCCATACCGATGGCAAAGGCGTGGAAAAGATCACTGAAACCGGCCTGGTCGCCAATGGTCAGCATTATGACGTCGATTGCATCGTCTATGCGTCCGGGTTCGAAGTCGGCTCAGACTATACAGAACGGGCCGGATTCGACCTGACCGGTCGCGATGGGGTGAAACTGTCCGACGCCTGGGAAGATGGCATGCAGACCCTGCATGGCTTGAACGTGCATGGCTTCCCGAACGCCTTCATCGTGCAGCCGAGTCAGGCCGCCAATCTGATCTCGAACGTGCCGCACAATATAGTCGACCATGCCAATACGATCGCTGCGATTGTCGGCCATTCAGAGCAAGGCGGATTTAAACAAGTCGAACCCAGCGCCGCGGCCCAGAAAGACTGGGTAGATCTGGTCCTGTCCGGTCAGGGCATGCTGATCGGCAATACAGAATGTACGCCCGGCTATTATAATAATGAAGGCGCCGGCCTGACCGACAAGAATCGCCATCAACTCGGCCATCCAGCGGGCGCCAAAGCCTTCTTTGCCCATATCAAAGCCTGGCGCGACGCCGGCACATTTGACGGATTGGAGTTCTCTTAACGGCATGGATCTGAAAACGACGCTTTATTCAGTCGAGGACCAGATCGCGACGATCACGCTGAACCGTCCGCACCGCAGCAATGCCTGGACCGGGCGGATGCACACGGAATATCGCTATCTGCTGGATCAGGCCGATCGCGACCCGGGTGTCGGCGTGATCATTCTGACCGGGGCGGGCGAGCTGTTTTGCGTCGGCGGCGATTCGCAAGCGTTGGACGGGCATTCCAAGAAAGGCAGTTATGATGCCGGCACGCCCGTCGATATTGTCACGCCCGGCAGCGATGAATTTGCCGCCTTTGCCGAAGATTTTGCTTATCAATTTGCGATGTCCAAGCCGGTCATCGCGGCGATTAATGGCGCCGCCGCCGGGGTCGGTCTGGTCATGGCTTGTTATGCCGATATTCGGTTCGCTGTGCCCGGCGCCAAACTGACCACTGCGCACGGACCGCTCAACATGCCCGCCGAATATGGTCTGTCCTGGCTCCTGCCTCGTTTGATTGGTGGCGCGAGGGCCTTGGAGTTGCTGATCTCAAGTCGAAAATTCCTCACCGATGAAGCCTATCAGATTGGCCTGATCCATCGCCTGGTTGAGCCGGACGCGCTGCTGCACGAAACCCGCGCCTATGCCCGCGATCTGATCACCCGCGTGTCGCCCGAGGCGTTGCGACAATCAAAGCGTCAAACCTATCTCGATTTTCATCGCGATATCGGCATGTCTGTGCGCGAAGCGAACGACCTCCTATCATCCATGGTGAAACAGGCCGACTATAAGGAAGCGATTGCGGCTTTTCTCGAAAAACGCCCCGCAAACTGGACGCGTTAAGGCTCTAATGCCCCGTAGAATCGAGACGGAACGACAATTTTTGGCCATTTGGTTACCGATTAACCAAAATTCTGAGACGTACCGATAATTATTCGTTGGGGCGTTTCTGTAAGATTGCGCCTGAGGGGGCATCAAGACACCCCGTTTGCGACCAAGCAGGATCAGGGCGGATCGATTATGACATCACTGGTTGAAAAGCTAAGACACAAGCGCGCACCTGTCGCCGCCGGTTCGAAGCTCTCCAAGATCAAGAACTCCCAAGCCGGGAATCTGGTGCTGTCCGAGCGTGGCGCGATCCTGATCGGCTGTTTCGGCTTCTGCATCATGTTCTGGAGCAGCCTGTTCCTGGCCTTCTTCGGTTAGGCGTCTGCCTGCCGACGTGAACAAAACACGAAAACAACAAGACGTTCTTAACCATACGCGCTAATACAACTCGTATGAGCGAAGCGATTCGAATTCTCGGCATTGACCCGGGACTGCGTCATACGGGCTGGGGGGTCATCGATCTGGTCGGCTCCCGCCTGCGCCATGTCGGTCATGGTGTGATCAATATTGATCCAGATCTGCCGATGGCCGACCGCCTGGCGGGTATTTTCTATGCCGTGGGTGAGCTGGTCAAAACCCACACGCCAAACCATGCCGGCTGCGAAGAAACCATCGTCAATGCCAATCCCCGCTCTGCGCTGAAGCTCGGCCAGGCGCGCGGCGCCGCCATGACGTCTTTGTCTTTCCACGGGCTGGAAGTGTCCGAATTTGCGCCGACGGCGATCAAGCGCGCGATTGTCGGCAATGGCCGGGCCGATAAAGACCAGGTCAAATTCATGATCGAGCGCTTGCTGCCCCGCGCCGGTGAGATGAAAGCCGACGCCGCCGATGCGCTCGCTTGCGCTATCTGCACCGCTCACAATCTTCCGCCAAAACAGCTTAAAGGGGCCGCCGCATGATCATTGGACGTCTGCGTGGAACCGTCGCCGCGCTCGGCACAGACTCGGTGATGATTGACGTCAATGGCGTTGGCTATGTCGCTTTGGCGGGAACGCGGCTCTTGTCGCGTCTATCAGTTGGCGCCGAGGCCGAGATCTTCATCGAAACCCGCGTGACCGAAAACTCGATCACCTTGTTCGGCTTCGCGACGGATGAAGAACGCGCCTGGTTTGTCCGGCTGCAAGATGTGCCCGGCGTCGCGGGCAAGTCGGCCATGGCGATTATGGATGCGATCAGCGCCAGCGAATTGATGGACGCTTTGGCGCTGGGCGATGCGGCGACGATCACCCGGGCCAAAGGCGTCGGCAAGAAACTGGCGGAGCGGATCATTGGCGAATTGTCCGGCAAGCCGCCCCCGATGGGCCGGTTCGGCAAGTTCGTTGCGGACCCCACAGGCAGCGTCGCCGCCGCAGCTGAGTTGAAAACCGGCGCCCGCGGCGAAGCTGTCTCAGCCCTGGTCAATCTCGGCTATTCCCAGTCTGAAGCCGCGCGCGCCGTGGCCGCTGGTGCGCGCGAAGCGCCAGAGGCCGATACCGGCGCCCTGATCAAAGCCGCGCTGAAAGAGCTTAGCCCGGCATGAGAGACGGCACCCTCACCGATCCTGAAATGCAGGCCGGCGAAGCGCTCGACCGGGCCCTACGCCCGCAAAGCTTTGACGATTATGTCGGCCAGGATGAGATCAAATCCAATTTGCGGGTCTATGTTGAAGCCGCGCGGCGACGCGGCGAGGCGCTGGACCATACGTTGCTCTTCGGTCCGCCCGGCCTCGGCAAAACAACCCTCGCGCAGATCCTGGCCAAGGAACTTGGCGTCGGCTTTCGCGGCACATCCGGACCGGTCATCGCCAAGGCCGGCGATCTGGTGGCGATCCTGACCAATCTCGAAGCCAATGATGTGCTGTTCATTGACGAGATTCACCGTCTGCCGCCGGCGGTCGAGGAAGTCCTGTATCCAGCCATGGAAGACTATGCCGTCGATATTGTCATTGGCGAAGGTCCGGCGGCCCGTTCGGTTCGGCTGGATCTGTCGCCCTTCACTCTGGTCGGCGCGACCACCCGGGCGGGCCTGCTGGCGACCCCATTGCGTGATCGGTTTGGCATTCCGCTTCGCCTTGAATTCTACACGCCCGAAACCCTGTCCACGATCGTCATGGCCGCGGCGCGCAAACTTGGCGCGCCAACCACGGAAGATGGCGCCATCGAAATCGCCAAGCGGGCCCGCGGTACGCCGCGGATCGCGCTGCGCCTCTTGCGCCGCGTCCGCGATTTTGCCGAGGCAGATGGCACACAGATTGATCGCGCCGCCGCCGCCAAGGCCCTGGCGCGTTTGCAAATTGATGATGATGGTCTCGACTCGCTGGACCGGCGCTATCTCGACGCGCTGGTCAAGACCTATGCGGGCGGGCCGGTCGGCGCCGATACGCTCGCCGCAGCATTGTCGGAAGCCCGCGACGCGGTTGAGGATGTGATCGAGCCTTATTTGATGCAAAAAGGCTATGTTGCCCGCACGCCCCGCGGCCGTGTCGCCGCGCCACTGGCTTATAAACGCCTCGGCTTGCCGGCCCCGCAAGAGGGATTGCAGGGCGGATTGTTTGGCGAGGAGTAAAGCCCGGTGGCGCGCTAAGCCTCCAGCTCGAACGCATATTGCTCCGTTGTGACAGAGGCCTGTCCGCGCGCGCTATAACGCGGCCCGGAAATCTTCTCTGGCGCAAATTGTTCATCCAGCGCTGCAACAATGTCCGCGTTCAGCGCCACATTCATCGCGCCCCAATTGTCTTCCAGATGATTGATATCCTTGGTGCCCGGAATGGCGACCACTTCCGGCCCTTTGGCCAGGGTCCAGGCGATCGCAAGCTGGGGCAGGCTGCACCCGAGCTCTGCTGCGATCTCGCGGGCGCGCGGGACGAGTTTCATATTCTCGGAGAAATGCGGCTCGGCCAGACGCGGGAAAAAGCCGCGCCGCATATCACCTTCCCAATAATTGGCCGGATCCAGGGGCGTTTGCGCAAACAGGCCGCGACCCACCGGCGAAAACGCCACCAGCGTCGTTTCCAAGTCGCGGCAGGCCTCGATGACGGCGATTTCTGGATTGCGCACGATCAGCGAATATTCCGATTGCATGGCTGCGATTGGATGCACGGCCGAGGCTTGCTTGAGCATCTCTGCCGACATTTCGGATAGACCGATCGCGCCGATCTTGCCTTCGGCCACCAGCTCCGCCAGCGCGCCGACAGAGTCTTCGATCGGCACGTTCGGATCAGGTCGATGCATATAATAGAGATCGATGGTTTCGGTCTGGAGTCGGGTCAGGCTTGCTTGGCACGCGGCCTTGATCGCGTCTGGGCGTGCATCCAGCGTGCGCTTCCCGTCCTTGAACCCCAACACGCATTTGCTGGCGAGGATAAATTCGTCGCGGCGGTGTTTGAGAAATTTCCCGATCCGCCGCTCGCTCTCGCCCATGCCATAAATCGTGGCGGTGTCGAGAAAATTGTAGCCCAGATCGATGGCGCGATTGAGCAGTTGATCCGACTCCGCCTCTGAAATGGGCGCATTATAGGCATGCATCATGTTCATGCAGCCTAACCCAACCGGGTTGACCGAAAACGGTCCGACTTGTCTTGATTGCATTCGTTTTAGGGCCTTCAATTCATATCCATAAGCCGCGCTAGCCGTGCGCCCGCGCGAGGTCGAGTTGGAGGCTTACCGCTCCAACACATCCTTGATCCAGGGGCCGAGTTGAGACTCGCCCAGCATTGCGATCTGCGCTTGCGCTGCCGCATCATTCAAAGGCTCTTGCGGGCGCGCGATGGGATGCACGGCCTTGCGGAGTGGCCGCGTGCCCTTTGGCATGGCGATAATCTCGGCAATCGCGCGCGGGACATCCATCGGATCTGTCGAGCCGCCGCCGGTGCGCTGTCCCATGCCGGCGGTGAGCGCTGGATAGGCCGCGAGCAAGTCCTCACTCGTTCGTTCTTTAAGCGGGCCGGAATTGCTATTATTGTTCGACCAGATCTTGGTCGGATATCCGCCCGGCTGGATGATGGTGACATCGACACCGTGCGGGACGAGTTCATAAGCCATTTGTTCGCTCATCGCTTCGAGCGCGAACTTGGTGGCTGAGTACATGCCAAAGCCTGGAATAATCAATCGACCTAGCTGAGACGACACATTGAAGATCTGGCCGCCGCCATTGGCCCGCATACTCGGCAAGGCCGCGCGCGCCATGCGGTGGCAGCCATAGACATTGGTGTCGAAGATCAGCTCGGTCGCGGGCATATCCTGAACTTCGATCGGACCGCCGACCGAGATCCCGGCATTATTGATCAGCACATCCAATTTGCCGTCATTGGCTGCGAGCGCCTCGGCGACACCGGCTTTGACCTGTTGGTCTGAGGTGACGTCAATCTCGATCACGTTGAGATCGAGCGCGTCGGAACTCGCCAGATCGCGCAATTCATCGGCCTCGGCGCGGGGAACATTGCGCATGGTGGCGAACACTTTGGCGCCCAGCCGCGCATAATACTCGACTCCCAATCGGCCGAAGCCAGACGACGACCCGGTCACCAGAACGGACTTACCGGACAGGTCCGGTCCATCCGCCGTCGCCGCAACGGTTTGGGCGCAAGCGGCCTGGCTGGCCAGTGCGGCCGCACCGGCGCCGAGGGCCAGCATCTGGCGGCGATCGATTTTCACTGAGTCTGACATGTCGGGCTCCTGACCTCTGAAACTATCCTGATGAGACACATGTAGCGGGCTTGTTGGATTTGGCAAAAGGCGACCGGTGGCGTGGGGCGGATTTTTTGCCTTGCGCCCCGGTCGCTTCTGTTCGCTTATGCTCAGATGCAGTTTCACCGACGACATATATTGACCGGCGGCGCAGGCTTGCTGGCCAGCAGCTGCGTGCAGGTTCCGGTTCAGGCCCCGCCCGCCCCCGGGCCGCAGTTTCCAGCCGCCCCGCTGAACGTGTCTGAAGCGCGGTTGATGCGGATCACGGTTTGCACGCGGCCGTTCCGCCCCGCCGGTCCGCGCATCGAGGCGCAGCAGTTTGGCGATAAGCGTGTGGTCCACAATTATGGTCATGGCGGATCGGGCTGGTCCTTGTCCTGGGCCTGCGCAGAAGACGCGGCGCAGCTGGCCGCACCCGCGCCAGGGCAAGCCATCGCCGTGATTGGCGCCGGCGTGATTGGCCTCACCACCGCTATTCGCCTGGCGGAGGCCGGGGCGGCGGTGACCATCTATGCCAAGGACTTGCCGCATGAAACGCGCTCGGCACGCGCCACTGGGGTCTGGTCACCCAGCAGCCGAATTGGACTGCGCGGCTCGGTTCCGGACGGGTTTGGCGAACGCTGGGACCACTGGGCCCGCACCTCTTATCTCACCCATCAACGCTATATCGGGACAGTCGGCGCGCCGGTGGATTATATCCCGTTTTATTCCTTGCGCAGCCATAATCCGCCGCCCGGCGCGCCATCGCAGCACGATTTTCTGCATCTGCATCGCCGCGTCAGCGATATCTGGATGGGCAGCCAGACTTTGCCGGACGAGGCGCATAGATTTCCCGTCGCATCAGCCCGTCGCGGAATGGACATGGTGTTCAATATCGCCGCCTATTCAGATCGCCTGATGCGTGATTTTCTGAGCCTGGGGGGCCGCATCATCCGGCAATCCTTTGCCGACCGATCGCAAGTTCTTGCTCTGCCTGAAACCACGATTATGAATTGTACCGGCTATGGCGCCAAAACCCTGTGGGGCGCTGACGAACTGGTGCCGGTCCGGGGGCAGATCAACTGGATGCCACCGCAACCCGAAGCCCGATACGGCCTCTATTATGAGCAAGTCTATGTCCTCTCCCGCGGCGATGGCGTGGTGGTCCAATTCACCGGCTCGAATGAGGATTATGGCTATGGCATCGAAGACGAAACACCGGACCGCGTGGAAATGAAACGAGCCGTGGACACTGTCGGGTCTTTGTTTTCAGAGTGGGCCGCTTAGCCTTCGCCATACTCCACGCGTTCCAGGAACAAGCCATCCGCCGGGGCGACCGGGCCGCAGGCGGTGCGGTCTTTTGCTTCGAGGATTTGGGCGATCCAGTCTTCGCCGCGCGCGCCGCGCCCCACTTCGACCAGAGACCCGACAATCGAGCGGACCTGACGATGCAGAAAGCTCTTCGCTTCAACTGTCACTTCCAAGCCTTCGCCATAACGGGCGACATCGATCTTATCGAGGGTTCGGATCGGGTGTTTGGCCTGGCACTCGGCATCGCGAAAGGTGGAAAAATCGTGCTGCCCGATCAGCGCCTTGGCCGCGCGGTCCATGGCGGACGCGTCGAGTTTTGAAGGCACTCGCCAGGCGAGCCCCCGATCGACAGTGAGATCTGCGCGGCGGTTGATGATCACATAGCGATACGCGCGCAGCGTCGCGTTAAAACGGGCATTCCAATCCGGCCCGACCTCTTCAGCGTCCAGCACCGCCACCGGGTGCGGCCGCAAATGAAAGTTGAACGCGTCGGCAATCTTGCGCAAGGGACGCGGCTTTTGCAGATCGAAATGCGCCACTTGTCCGGTGGCATGCACCCCGCGATCGGTGCGACCGGCACCTTGGACGAGCACCGGCGCGCCATCCAGTTTGGCCGCCGCCTCTTCCAAGGCTTGCTGGACCGAAGGCTGTCCATCCTGACGCTGCCAGCCGAAAAACGGACGGCCATCATATTCAACGGTGATCTTGTAGCGCTGCATCGGTCAGGCTCCGAACGCCGCTGGATAGGTGAGCTTTCCGCCCGACGGGCCGCCTTGATTGAGCTGGAGGGCCATGAAATGCGGTCCCGACCAGGGACTGTCAAAACTGGCCGCCAATTCAGCGGAGAAGCCAAATCGCGGATAATAGTCTTTATGGCCGAGCAGGAAGCAATGCGACCGCCCGGCGCCTTCCATCAAGGTCAGGCCGAAACGGATCAGCCCGGCGCCAATGCCGCGGCGCTGGACATCCGGATGGGCGGAGACCGGACCGAGCCCGCAAGCCACATCTTCGCCATCCACCCAGACCCGAAAGAACTGGATATGGCCGAGAATATCGCGGTCATTATGCGCGACCAAAGAGGCCAGACTGTCGCCATCCTCGGCCAGTTTGGTGATGATCTGCGCTTCCTCCGGCGTGCCGAAAGCGGCGTCCGTCAATTCGGTGATCAGGTCGGCATCTTCGGCCGCTGCCGGGCGGATCCAGATCTGGCTCATTCGAATTTCGCTCCGGCGGGAATCGGCAAACCGCGCAGAAGATCTGCAGCGTCCATGGCTTTCGACCCCGGCTTTTGCGCCTTCAGCAAGCGAATGGCGCCGCCGTCACCGCACTGGACCAGCAATTCCTGGTCGAGCAGCTCGCCCGGGGCTGCGTCATCAGCGCCATCTTCGAGCCGGCTCATCAAGGCCTTCATGCGCAGCGGTTCGGTCTCACCATCGGGTGTGTAGTAGAACCAGGCGCTGGGGAATGGGGACAGGCCCCTGATCTGGCAATCCACTTCCGCGGCCGGACGGGTCCAGTCGATGCGTTGATCCTCCGCCGTCACCTTATGCGCATAGGTTGCGCCAACATCCGGTTGCGGCTGCGGCACCAGTGCGCCATCGGCCAGACCGGCCAGCGATGTGACAGCCAGATCAGCGGCCAGACCGGCCAGACGATCATGCACGGTTCCGGTTGTATCAAAGGGGAAAATCCGGGTTTTTTCGGTCGCCAGAACCGGGCCGGTATCAAGCCCGGCTTCCATCATCATGGCCTGAACGCCGGTCATCTCGTCGCCAGCCATGATCGCCCGGTGAATCGGTGCGGCGCCGCGCCAGCGCGGCAGCAAAGAGGCATGCATATTCATGCAGCCCAGCCGCGGCGCGTCCAACACGGCCTGCGGCAGGATGAGGCCATAAGCAACGACCACGGCAGCGTCGAGATTGAGGTCTGCAAACGCCTCCTGCTCTGGCGCTTGCTTCAATGAGCGCGGGGTTCGGACCTCAAGATCATGCGCCTCGGCCCATTGATGCACAGGCGTTGGCCGAAGCTTCTTGCCCCGGCCCGCTGGCCGCGGTGGTTGCGAATAGACGCACACCACCTCATGGCCGGCCTCATACAAGGCCGCCAGCACGGGCACGGCAAAATCTGGACTGCCCATAAAAGCGATGCGAAGCGGCTCAGTCATGCGCGCGCTCTAGCGTGAGACGGGGCGGTAATAAAGTGGCGAGCGGGTTTAAGCTGCACTCTTTTCTTTTTCTTTGAGGCGCTTGGCCTTCTTCACCTTGTCGACGGCGCGCTGGCGCTTCAGGCGCGACAGGTGATCGATGAACAAAGTGCCCTCGAGATGATCCATTTCATGCTGGATGCAAACCGCGAACAATCCTTCGGCGACTTCTTCGACTTCATTGCCGTCATAATCGAGATAGCGAATTCGGCACTGGGTGGGCCGCTCAACCTCTTCGAAAATCTCCGGTACCGACAGGCACCCTTCTTCATAAGGGGCGGTCTCCTCGGTGAGCGGAAGGATTTCCGGATTGACGAAGAAGCGTGGATTTTTTTCCTCGTCTTCTTGCAGATCCATGACAATGACGCGCACGGGCTCGCCAATCTGAATCGCGGCCAGGCCAATGCCGGGCGCGTCATACATGGTTTCCAGCATGTCATCCATCAGCGCCCGGATCTCGTCCGTCACGCCGCCTTCAACAGGCTTGGACTTTTGCTTCAGCCGGGGGTCCGGCACGGTGAGGATTTCTCTAATCGCCATGCGGTTCAAGTATGAGCGCGAAGGCCGAAGGTCAATATCTGCGGGTGAATAGTATGAGCGCGATCAGGCCGGTCTATTTCGCCAGGTCCAATTCCAGGGTTTTCTGAGCATCATCAGCGCGAACTTCGACTTTCTTGGTCTCGGGAATGGTCTTGTCCGGCGGCGCGATGGAGAGCTCTTCAAACTTGCGCATGGTCGGCAAGACGCGCTTATCCAGCGAGGCATTCATTTTATTATAATTATCGACCGCGCCATTCAGCGACTTGCCGAGCTTTTCGATATGGCCGGCCATGGTCGCGATACGCTCATAAAGCTGCTGCCCCAATTGCGCTGCTTCGCGCGCATTCTGGGTCATTTTCTCCTGCCGCCAGACATAAGCCACGGTCTTGGCCAGGCCGATCAGCGTGGACGGGGTAGTGACGATGACATTGCGCGAATAGGCGCGTTCTAACAGATCCGGCGCGTGCTCAAGCGCCGCGGCGAAAAAGTTCTCACCCGGCATGAACATGGCGACGAAATCTACGCGCTCATCGAGATTGGCTTGATAGCGTTTCGACGCCAATGCATCGACATGGCGCTGCACATTCGTGGCATGGGTTTTCAGATGCACATTGCGCTGGGTCGGATCATCCGCAGATGAGGCGGCCATATAAGCTTCCAGAGAGACCTTTGAATCGACCACAATCTGGCGCCCGCCGGGCAGATGGATCACCGCATCAGGACGTTGGCGCCCGTCCTCGGTTTGATCATTGACCTGTTCATTGAAATCGCAATGACCGGACAACCCAGCCTGTTCCATGACATTGCGGAGCGTCATCTCTCCCCACCGGCCGCCGCCTTTCGGCGCGGTCAGGGCATTGACCAGTTTTCCGGTCTCAGCCGTGTTGCGATGCAGGCTTTCGCCGATCGCTTTGACTTGTTCCTGGATTGCCGATTTGTCCTCGGCCCGGACTTTTTCGATATCCGCGACGCGTTTCTTGAACTCATCGAAATTCTCGCCGATCGGTTTCATCAGTTCCGATAGCTCACCTTTGGCGCCCTCACGATGCTTCTTGAACGTCTCATCCGCCATTTCGACGAATTGCGCTTGCGCCTGTTTCATCACCTGTTGGGCTAGCGTGGTGAATTCCTCGCGTTGCTTTTCGGTCTGTCCGCGCAATTGGGCCAGGGCGAGTTGTGACTCTTCGGCTTTCAAACGCTGCGTCGTCAGCTGCTGTTCGGTTTGCGCCAGATCGGCCTGGAGGTCTTCAGCCTTGGCCCGTTCCTGGGTGTGTTGCTCATTCAAGCGATACAAGGCCGCGCCCAGCCCGAGCGCGATGACGATCGCGATCAAGTGGATAAGGTCGAGCCCCGTCTCGCCGATTTGGATAATGGGTTCCATGCTACATCCTATACCCGATTCGGACTAGAACATATACAGAACTTTGTCCAGAATACGGTCGAACAGGTCTTAGCTGTTCGCCGCGAACCGGGTCGCCAGAAACCAGGAAACCGTTGTCACCACCAGGGTGCCCGCGACCATCCACATGGGATGCGGAATGGTGAATAAGGTGAACCCTGCCGCCGCCAGCATGACCAGCGCCACAACACCGGCCGGCCAAGCCTTGCGGCCGGACATGAGCACACCGGCCACACCGCCGCCAAACGTGCCCAGCCCCCACGCCACCAGAACCGCGATCTTCGCGCCGAGCGGGATCTCGCTCATAATGGCTCTGAGTTGTTCCGGGTCGCGCAAATCGGTGCCTTCAGGCGGCGGGTAAATCATGTGCCCGACAATTTCAGCGCCAAACACGATTGCAACGCCGATCAATACACCGCCAATCGTGGCAAACACAGACCGATGCATCAGCTCCTCCCTTTTTCTGAGGGAGTGTGACGGGTCGCTTGGCCTTGCGCAAGTCAGGTGCCGCTAATCCGCTCCGGCGCCACTGCACTGAACAGCGCTTTTGGGCCGTTTGCGGCGAGCAGGTCCGTCAAACGTTGAACCGGAACAGCAAGACGTCGCCATCCTGGACGATGTAATCCTTGCCCTCAGCCCGCATCTTACCAGCTTCCTTGGCGCCGGTTTCGCCATCATGAGCGACATAATCGTCAAAGGCGATCGTCTCAGCCCGGATGAAGCCTTTTTCAAAATCGCCATGAATGACGCCAGCGGCTTGCGGCGCTGTCCAGCCTTTACGGATGGTCCAGGCCCGCGACTCTTTCGGCCCGGCGGTGAAATAGGTTTGCAAGCCCAGCAACGTGTACCCGGCATGGATGAGACGGGTGAGGCCCGGCTCCTCCAACCCCAGCGTTTCCAGGAATTCAGCTTGTTCGGCTTCATCCAGCTGGGATATTTCCGCCTCGATCTGAGCCGATATGACCACCGCTTCGGACCCTTCCTCGGCGGCGAAATCAAGGACCCGCTGGGAATATTCATTCCCGGTCGCGGCGCTGTCTTCATCGACATTGGCGACATAGAGGACCGGTTTCGCGGTCAGCAGCTGCAACATGTTCCAGGCTTTGCGATCATCCGCATCGACCTTGGCGCGGCGGGCGGGGCGGCCTTCATTCAGTTCGGCCAGGGCCAGATCAATCAAGGCCACCTGGGCTTTGGCTTCCTTGTCACCTGAATTGGCCTTCTTCACCCAGTTCACTTTGCGCTTTTCCAGGCTTTCCAGATCGGCCAGCATCAGCTCGGTTTCGACCACAGCCTGATCGGCGAGCGGATCAATCTTGCCAGAGACATGCGTGATGTCGTCATCTTCGAAACAGCGCAGCACATAGATAATCGCATCCGTTTCGCGAATGTTTGCCAAGAACTGATTGCCCAGCCCTTCGCCCTTCGACGCGCCTTCGACCAGACCGGCAATATCGACAAAATTCATCCGCGCGGGAATGATCTCTTTCGAGCCCGCAATCGCCGCCAATTTGCCCAGCCGCGTCTCCGGCACAGCCACTTCGCCGACATTTGGCTCAATCGTACAAAACGGATAGTTCGCTGCCTGCGCCGCCGCCGTCTGCGTCAAGGCGTTAAACAAGGTCGACTTGCCGACATTGGGAAGTCCGACAATTCCACATTTGAAGCCCATCTGTGCCTCCGAAATTCTGCTGGCCGGGGCTTAGCGCATTTTGGCGCGATGAACAGGCCCTTTGTGTTGTCAGATCGGACCAACATTCAAAACAGTGTCTGGCCAATCGCTGCGGTCTTTGCGAAACAAAAGGGTCTAGGGAGATGTAGATGGCGCGTTATGACGTGTTTCTGGCCAATGCGCTGGCCGATCGTGAGAAGGCTGAGCTGATTGTGCGGCGCTTGCGGGCGCTGAAATTCAAGGTCCGCTACGACAAGAAACGCGAGCATACGACGCCCACCCCTAAAGACTATCGCGACGCCGACAATTCACGGTCAATCCTGGTGCTCTGGTCAAAAGAGTCCTGCAATTTGTCGAGCCGCGACAGTGACTGGGTCCATGCCATTGCCCATCATGCGCGCTCCAAGGGTGACGTTCTGGTTCAAGCTGGCCTTGATTCAGCCGTGCCAGACGAGCCGTTCAGTTCCGACCCTCGGTTTCCCCTGGCCGGCATGGGGCCGCGCAAATTGGTCATTGGCTATTACGAGCTGGTCGAAACGCTGGGCAGCCGCGACGGCCGCTCGGGTTTGCGCGACTGGCTGACGCTCAAGGCCAGCGACAAGGACGGCAAAGAGGCCTGGAAACAAACCCACCCTGAAGATCCGCTCGCCCAGGTGGCGAAGCCCAAAGCGACCGCCGCGCCGACCCCGAAAGCCGCGCCCGCCAGAGCTGAGATCTCTCCCATTCCGTTTCAGACGCCGCCTTCCGCAACACCGGCGCCTGCGGTCATCGAAGATCGTCTCGGCCCGATCATGCTGGCAATGGTCGGCGCGATTATTCTCGGTATGTTGGTGCTCAGCGGCGCGCTGCGCTCAGGCACAACCGGGACCGCCCCGGCGAGCCCGGATGGCACGCTTCTGGTCGAACAATGCCCGGCCGGGCAAATCCCTGCCTATCTGCTCGATCAGCAGGTGCGGCCGCCGCTCGAGCCCGGTCCGATTATTGACGATACCGAATGATGCCCAGGCTTCAGGCCTGTTTGGGGTCATGCTTCGGCGCGGGCGCCAGTCGCATCACTTCGGTCTGAAACCGCTCATCGGTTTCAGAGAACAGCAAAGGCAGTGACCGCGAACAGGCCTCAATCAAGGCGTCGCGCCAAGCCTCATCAGCCTTGGCGAAATCCGACAAGACATAAGGCATCACCCGCGATTTATCCCCCGGATGCCCAACCCCCATGCGGATACGTCTGACATCAGCGCCGACATGCGCGATCATCGAGCGAATGCCATTATTGCCAGAATGCCCACCGCCGCGTTTGACCCGCATCCGGCCCGGCGCCAGATCGATCTCATCGTGAAAAACAGTGACGTTCTCGGCTGAGAGTTTGTAGAATTGAAGCGCCGCCTGCGCCGCACGACCGGTTTCATTGTAGAACGTGTCCGGCTTCATCAAGAGGACTTTCTCGCCGCCAATCTTGCCTTCGCTGACCTGGCTCTGAAACTTGCTGCGCCATGGCCCAAAGCCATAATCGGACGCGATCGCATCCATCACCATGAATCCGAGATTGTGCCGATTGCGCAGATATTTCGGCGCGGCATTTCCTTGTCCGACGAGAATGTGCATGACCGGATCCTCTGAGGCCTGCTCTCCAGAATCAATAATGGCGGGGCGGCCGCGAAGCCACCCCGCCACCAAATTGATCAGTGATTTGATCACTCGGAAGCTTCGTCTTCGCCGCCCTGCTTGGTGGCTTCGACCTCATCTGCTTCTGGGGCTTCCTCTTCGGTGTCTTCTTCAACATCCGCAGAGATACCGCGGCCAACCACAGAGGCGATCGTAAAGTCGCGATCGGTAATGGTCGGCTCAGCGCCGCCGGGCAGATTGATGTCAGAGATTTTGACATTGTCACCAATGTCCAGACCGGTGAGGTCTGCGTCGAGTGAATCCGGAATGCTGTCGGCCCGAACGTTCAGCTCAACGGCGTGACGCACAACGTTCAGCGCCCCACCTTTCTTGAGGCCTGGCGAGGCTTCTTCGTTGAGGAAGTTCACGGTGACTTCCACCGTAATGATCTGATCCTGCTTCACGCGGAACAGGTCGACATGTTGAGGTTGATCGGTGACCGGATGCATCTGGATCGCCTGCGGGATCACGAGCTGCTTTTTGCCATCATGGACCAGCGTTGCGGTAGAAGACAGGAACTGGCCGGTATTGATCGCCTTGACCACTTCATTCTGCTTCAGGTTGATCGCAACTGGATCTTCCCCGCCGCCATAAAGCACGCCAGGTACAAAGCCCTGACGACGCGCTTCACGCGCACCGCCTTTACCGATGCGCTCGCGCACGTCGACATTGAATACGATATCTTTTGACATGTTTTTTCCTTTCGCCCTGAAGTCCGCCCAAGCGATCAAAGTCGCGGTTTGGGTGACAGCCTGACAGGTACGGCCTCGCGCCGCCCTTTCTTCAAGGCGCTGCCATTACAGGAAAGATGTCGGCGCTGCAACCGAGAAGCCGCAGACAACTTGACTTATCGGGTTTTACAGTCGTAGATTTACAGCTGTAGCGAAAGCGAGGCAGCCCATGGCAAACCCCAATCCTTCCGAACTTGTGATCCTGAAATTCCTCTGGAATAGCGGTCCCAAAACGGCCCGCCAACTTCATGAGGCGGTTGGTCCATCGCAAGACTGGCAACTTTCGACCACGCGCACCGTGCTCGGACGGATGGAAGCCAAAGGGTGGGTCCAACGTAATGGCGCGGTCGATCCGGTAACCTTTGAGCCGCTTCTCGACCGGGTCGAGACCCTGGGCAGCCTGGTCCGTCATCTGGCCCGCAAAGTGCTGGATATGGATGGCCCTATTCCGGCCACGATGTTCGCCGAAAGCCCTCATCTTTCGAATGACGAGCTCGATGAGCTCGACTCCATTATCAATGCGGCGGAAGCCAAAGAAAACGGAGAGTAGAGTATGTCAGCCCTCTGGTTCATTGCGTTTTCGCTGATCTGGACGGGGCTACTTGCGGGGGGAGCTCATTATCTGAGCCGTGAGCCCGTGCCAGCCCGGTTTGCACACACCATCTGGCGAGGGGCAGCCATCCTCGCCTTCCTGCCTTGGCTGATTGCCGGCATTTACGCGCTGCTTCCTGCGCCCATGGCAACGCCGATTCCAGACCTGCCTTATATTGGCGGCGCAGCGGAGGCCTTGTCCGCGAATGGCGCCATTCAGGCGGCGACAGAGTCCAATGCGGCGCCGATTATCGGCATGATCTTGCTGGCCGTCCTGATCGGCGGTTGGCTGGCGCGGCTGGGTCTGAATGCGCTGTGCCAGATGCGCCTGCAAAACATTAAGCGCCTCGCCACTCCGCATGGACAAGTGCGCTCGGATACCTGGGCGGGTAAGCTGGGCCTCAAAAGCGCGCCGGCAACAGCCAGCATTCCACATGGCTCGCCTTTCCTTGCCGGCATCCGGCAGCGCACCATCTATCTGCCTGCCGCGATCGAAGATCAGCGCGATGCCGATATTATCCTGGCGCACGAGTGTACGCACATCTCGCGGGGTGACCTGATCACGCGTCCGTTTGAGCGCCTGGTGGCGGACGTGTTCTGGTTCTCGCCTTTTGCCTGGGTGATGCGCCGTCAGCTTGATTACTGGCGCGAGGCGGCCTGCGACGAGCAGACAGCGGCGCTGACCGGCGACAATTTCGCTTATGCGCGCGCGCTCGCCAATACGGCCCGCGTGACCCGGCCGCATCCGACCCAGACGCTGCCAGTCGCGGCCTTCATCCTGCCGCGCCATGAGACGTTGAAAAAGCGCCTGACCCAATTGCTGGAGCGCGATGCTCGCAAACCACGCCAGCGTCTGGCGGGCCTGGCTTTGCTGGCCGGGCTGCTACTCGCCCCGCTATCTCTGGCCCAAGCCACCAGCGTGGTCAGCGGTAATGTCTTCACGCATGCCGTCTTTGTCGATTCCTATGCCGCCATGAGCCTGCCTTTCGGCGAGCGCTATTATCCGGAAAAGGATGTGAAAGAGTGGCATTACGGCATCGATATCAAAGCCAAGAAAGGCACGCTGATCCACGCCCCGGCCGATGCGAAAGTGCTCTGGTCCGGCAAGAAGAAGGATTTTGGCTATACCGTCGATCTGCTTCTGGAAGATGGCCGCAAGATGCGCTTCTCGTCCATGTACAAAACCCTGGTCGAAGAAGGGCAAAAGCTGAAAGCCGGAGAAGCGGTCGGCAAGGTTGGCGAGTCCGCCCGCGGCGCCACAGGTCCGCACTTGCACCTGGAAGTGTACAAGGATGGCGAACACGTTGACCCGGCAAAGGTCAAAGGCCTCGTCATCTACGAAAATTGCTGCGAGAACCCGACCTGGGGCTAATCGAACAGTTTCGACACGCTTTCATTATTGGCAATTCGCCGGATCGCTTCGCCCAGAAGCGGCGCGACAGACAGCACACGCAATTTCTTCGACTTCAAGTCGTCATCGCTCGGCTGGATTGTGTTGCAGATGACCAGCTCATCCATTTCGGACTTCTCAATCCGGCCCACAGCATTATTGGAAAGCACGCCGTGGGTGATGTAAGCGCTGACGGCGGTCGCGCCCTGCTCTTTCAAAGCCGCCGCAGCATTGCAAAGCGTGCCGCCTGAATCGCAAATATCATCCACCAGCAAGCAGTTCCGGCCATTCACATCGCCAATAATGTTCATGACTTCTGATTTGCCGGCTTCCGGGCGTCTTTTGTCGACAATCGCCAGATCGGCGCCGATCCGTTTCGCGAAAGAGCGGGCCCGGACCACACCGCCTACATCCGGCGAGACCACCATCAGGTCCTCTCCGGCCAGACGGCGCTGTACATCTTCGACCATGACTGGAAGGGCGACCATATTGTCGGTTGGAATATCAAAAAAGCCCTGGATCTGACCGGCATGCAAATCCATGGTCAGCACCCGGTCCGCCCCAGCGGCAGAAATCAGATTGGCGACAAGCTTGGCCGAAATCGGCGTCCGGCCATCGGTTTTGCGATCCTGGCGGGCATAGCCATAATAGGGAATAACCGCCGTGATCCGCGCCGCCGAAGCCCGGCGCAGCGCGTCCATACAGATCAGCAATTCCATCAAATTGTCATTGGCGGGCTTGGAGGTGGATTGGATCAGGAAGACATCCTCGCCGCGGACATTTTCATTGATCCGGACAAAAATCTCATTGTCCGCAAAGGTTTTCACATCCGCGTCCGTCAACGGACAATCCAAATGATCTGCGATCGCCTCTGAAAGAGGTCTGTTCGCGTTGCAGGAAATCAGTTTCATGACCGAGCCGCCTTTACCCATATCGCCTGTTTAGGGCTTAAAGACGAAGGCTCGCTGAGTCGCAAGGTGACTCTTCTGTGACCCTTCTCCTTTTGACAGCAAGTGTGACCTAACTGCCTAAGACCCTGCCTGCGACTGCATCAAGTTGGGACAGGATCCCGGAATCACGCGCCTCAGGTGCCGTAATCAATGCAAAATCAAGGCAAGTTTCGATGCCTTGTGGCGAGGGTGTCCGGGCCTGCCCCTGAAGGGTCTGGGCAAGGGTCGAAATGGCGGCTTTTGCTTTGCTCGTATTGGCGGCCATGATCTCAAGAACATTGGTCACTTCGACCGCAGCTGTGTCAGCGCGCCAACAATCATAATCGGTGACCATGGCGATGGTCGCATAAGGCAGTTCCGCTTCCCGCGCGAGCTTGGCTTCCGGCATATTTGTCATGCCGATCACATCGCATCCCCAAGCGCGATACATATGGCTTTCGGCGCGCGAGGAGAATTGCGGGCCTTCCATGGTCAGATAGGTGCCGCCGCGATGGACCGTGGCCCCCACCGCCTCAGCGGCGTCTCCAGCCAGGCCTGACAGGCGGGCGCAGATCGGGTCGGCCATGGAGACATGCGCGACCATGCCCGGTCCGAAAAAGCTCTTCTCGCGCGCAAAGGTGCGGTCAATGAATTGGTCGACCATAACGAACTCGCCTGGCGCATACTGTTCTTGCAGCGAGCCGCAGGCGGAAATCGATAATATGTCCGTACAGCCAAGCCGTTTCAGAGCATCAATATTGGCGCGATAGGGCACCGTGGTCGGCGACAAGCGGTGGCCTTTGCCATGCCGCGGCAGGAAGACCAGCTCAACCTCCCCAATCCGACCTTTCATCAGCATATCTGACGGATCGCCCCAGGGCGTCTCGACCCGTACTTGTTCGGCCTGTTCCAGCCCGTCCATTTCATACAGACCGGACCCGCCAATCACCCCAATGACCCATTTGGACATGCTAACTCTCCTGATGCGAAAACCCCGCCCTTGGAGCAATCCAGGGCGGGGTCGTCAATTCACTAGACTGTGTAGTGTCTAACTGGCGGGAAATGGGTCTGTGCATCGCGCGCGTGGCGGTGTGAACCCGTCCCGCGGCCAATCCGTGCGTTGCCAATAGAATGTGTCGGAGTCGGTCATAAACAAACGCCAAGTGACCGGCTCACCGGACTCTGTCTGACGAAGTTCTCCCTCATATTGTATCAGTATGAAAGGGGCGTAACTTCCATCGTCCTCAATTGCGGCCATCACTTTAGACCTAAACACTTCATCAGTACCGAGGTCCCGTGACTCGAAGATCAAAGCACCGTTGGCTTCGACGATACGAACGAGTAAGGGCGCCTGATCACAGCGACGAGGATTATCGGGATTATCGTCGTGTTCGTAGGGCACGCCCCAACGTCCTTCGACACTTACCAGAATCTCATCAAACGTCAGCAATTGAGCCGACGCGGTCGGCAGTATGATCAAAACGCAAAGAAATGCACAGACAAACCGCATTCCACCTCCAAAAAAATTGCCGCCCAAAAAGAGCGGCAATCTTTGTGTTTGTCTATTGGCGATCTCGCTTAGTGCTCCACACTGCGCCAGATGCGCTTGTAAGAGAACCAGAGCAATAAGGAGAGCAGGACCAGATAAATCATCACCGGCAGGGCCAGGGATTTACGCTGACCTTGTTTTGGATCGCCGGCCCATTGCAGGAATTGCGCGACATCCTTTGCCATTTGCGATGTAGTGGCTTCGGTCCCGTCAATATATTCGACACGGCCATCCGGCAGTTGCGGTGCCATGGCGAGGAATCCGCCATACGGCGCGTGACGTGGATCACCGTCCCATTGCGGCGTGGTATCGCCGGCAAAATAGGGATTGTAGTAAAGTCCGGTAGGCTGGGTCAGCGTGCCGACTTTGTCGCCTTCATTGAACTCAAGATAATTGACATTCAGCCCATCAGGACCGGCCTTGGTCTTGATCTTGTCGTCTTTGTACCCAGTCAGCAGCGAGTAGACATAAGACGCGCCATCGCCTTCAGCGCCATGGCCGCGGGCTTTGGTGATCACTGACAAGTCCGGTGGCATGGCGCCGCCATTGGCCGCCATTGCCGCTTGCGGGTTTGGATACGGCTCACGGAACGTATCGGCCGGGATCGCTGGCCGATAGACCGGGTCACCATTCTCGTCCGGGTTTGGATCGAGAATTTCAAACTCTGCCGCAATGGCTTTGACCATCGGGTTATCGTTCGCGTTTGGGTATTCGTCGCTATAGAATGGGCCACCTTTCTCACCGAGATTGCGGTAAGACAGAAGCTTCATGCCATGGCACGAGGCGCAGACCTCTTTATAGACCTGGAAGCCGCGCTGAACGCTGTCCGTGTCCAGTTTGCCGGCGGGCACTTTGGCAAAGTCCCAACCGCCTTCTGGTGCATGAGCATGCTTGGCGCCGCCAGCGGCATGAGCAGACAGGCCGAGAGCGATCGCGCCAAGACCCAAGAGGAGAGGACGGAAAAGTTTCATATCCGTGTGTCCTTATTCGGCTGGCGCCGCGGCCGGCGCTTCATGTCCAAGAACGGACTGGTGAATGGAGTCTGGCTCACCCTTTGGACGCTCGCGCAGACCGAGCACCGGCAGAATGATCAGGAAGAAGGCGAAATAATAAGCCGTCAGAATTTGCGACAGCGTCTTGAATGTGAAAGCCGGGGCCTTCTGGATCGTGATCGATGCGACCCCGCCGCCATCACGCTGGGCGTCGCGGAATTGCGCCGCAGGTGAATATTCCTCAAACACGCGCGTGCCTTCCAGACCCGCCGCATCGGTGTAGCTGACAACCAGCTTGTCTTCACCCATGGAAATGATCGCATTGTCCGGGTTGGACGCGCCGCACCAGCCGAGCAGCAGGCAGACCACGACAAACAGCATGAAGAACTGCTTGGCCACCGGACGGTAGCGCATGGATTTCACTTTTGACGTGTCGAGCCATGGCAGCAGGAACAGCACCGCAATCGACCCGAACATCGCGATCACCCCGAGGAGTTTCGCATCCATCGGACCGATATTGAACGTGATCGCTCGCAGAATGGCGTAGAATGGCAAGAGATACCATTCCGGCACAATATGCGCTGGCGTCACCAGAGGGTTGGCTTCGATATAATTGTCAGCATGGCCGAGAACGTTTGGCGCGTAGAACACGAAAGCTGCGAAGATGATCAGGAAGACAACAATCGCAAAGCCATCCTTCACCGTATAATAGGGGTGGAATGGAACGGTGTCTTTCTCGGTTTCCTGAACCTCAACACCGGTCGGGTTATTGTTGCCAGGAACGTGCAGCGCCCAGATGTGCAGGATCACCACACCGGCAATCATGAAGGGCAGCAAATAGTGCAGCGAGAAGAAGCGTTGCAGCGTCTGGTTGCCCACAGAAGGGCCGCCCATCAGCCAGCTTTGAATGCTCTCACCGACCAGCGGAATGGCGCCGAACAGGTTGATGATCACATTGGCGCCGTGCAGCGACATCTGTCCCCAAGGCAGCATATAGCCCAGGAAGGCCGTCGCCATCATCAGCAGATAAATGATACAGCCGAGCAGCCACAACACTTCGCGCGGGGCTTTATAGGAGCCGTAATACAGGCCGCGGAACATGTGCACATAGACGGCCAGGAAGAACATCGAGGCGCCGACCATGTGAATGTTTCGGATCAGCCAGCCATAAGGCACATCGCGCATGATCCGCTCAACCGAGCCAAAGGCCTGGTTGATGTCTGCGGTATAGTGCATGGCCAGAACGACGCCGGTAATGATCTGAATGGCCAGACAGACGGCCAGAATGCCGCCAAATGTGTACCAATAGTTCAGGTTTTTCGGCGTTGGAAAATCAACAAAGCTATCATGCGCCAGCCGGATGATCGGCAGGCGGCTATCCAGCCACTTCTCGATGCCGGTATTCGGCTTGTAGGTGGACTCGTGTCCGCTCATCGGTCTCTTGTCCTTCCTTTAGAGAGAAATCTTGACCACGGCGGGCGTAACCCACTCATAGTCTGGAACTGGCAGGTTCGACGGGGCCGGGCCCTTCCGGATTCGACCTGATGTATCATAGTGCGAGCCATGGCATGGGCAGTACCAACCGCCATAATCGCCGACGCTGCCTTGCGCTGGGCCGACCGGCACACAGCCAAGGTGTGTACAGGCGCCAGAGGTGACCAGGATGGCCGGATTGTAGGTGCCATCAGCCAGCGGCACGAGGCGCTCTTCATCGGTTTCCGGATCAGGCATTTTGGACACATCCGTGTTGACGGCCGCAGCGATCTCTTCCGGGGTGCGATGGCGCAGGAAGAAAGGCTTACCGCCGATCAGCACGCGAATCTCTCCGCCAACAGGGATTTTGGAAATGTCGACTTCAAGGCTTGAAGCCGCCTTGGTGTCGCCGGCCGCATTCATCTGATCGATGAAGGGATAGGCCACCAGGCCTGCACCGCCAGCAGTTGCAGCGATGGCAGCAATGTGGATGAAATCCCGGCGTTCTTCATCGACATGATCCGGGGCCGTCGTATTAGATGCGCTCACGTCTTCTTTTCCTTCGGCATGACTTTGCAGCCTAAATACACAGATTAGGGAGAAGCATCATTGCGGCGCAGCGCCGCAATCCTCCCCGGTTATTCCCGCCCGCCTAGCCTGCCTCGCGGATGATTTCAAGCAGCAGCAACCGCAGAACGTGCGACACAATTTCCACCCTCGCTAAGGACATTTACCGATACTGTTGCTGCAAATGCATATTTAGCGCTGGCGCTCGTTAAGTTACAGGACCCGACATGACCGATCTCGAGACCCAGAAACGCCGCGCCGCAGACTGGTTTAAGACCCTGCAGGATGACATCATCTCTCGCTTTGAATCGCTGGAAGATGAAGCCGATCGCCCGCTTTATACCGGCGAGCCCGGACGGTTTGAAAAAACCGAATGGTCACGCGGCGATGGCAGCGAAGATCTCGGCGGCGGCCGCATGGCCATCATGCGTGGGAAATTCTTCGAAAAAGTCGGCGTGCACTTTTCCGAAGTCTATGGCGAGTTTTCCGAAGCCTTTCGCGCGCAAATTCCGGGCGCAGATCAGTCTGACGGGCGGTTTTGGGCGTCCGGCATCTCGCTGATCGCGCATTTGCACAATCCGCGCGTCCCCGCCGTGCATATGAACACGCGCATGCTGGTCACATCTGAAAGCTGGTTTGGCGGCGGCGGCGACCTGACCCCGCTGCTCGATTATCAAAGGCAGGATGATTTTCCGGACACGATCGATTTTCACGCCGCCATGCAGGCCGCCTGTGATCCATTCGACAAGACCTGGTATCCGGACTTCAAAGCGCGCTGCGACGAGTATTTCTATCTCGGTCATCGCGAAGAGCCGCGCGGCACGGGCGGCATTTTCTATGACCGGCATAATTCGGGCGACTGGGACCGCGATTTCGCTTTCACCCAGGAGGTGGGCAAACAGTTTGCGGATATCTATCCGAAACTGGCCCGGCGCCGAATGAATGAAGGTTGGACCGAGGCCGAGCGCGATGAGCAATTGATCCGCCGTGGCCGCTATGTCGAGTTCAATCTGCTCTATGATCGCGGCACCACGTTCGGCCTCAAGACAGGTGGCAATGTCACCAGTATCCTGTCCTCGATGCCGCCAGTCGTAAAATGGCCGTAAGAGCGGTGACGAATCCGTAGCGAACTGTTACGGATTGTTCATGCCAGATCATAAGCCCGCAATGATGATCACTTTTGTGATCGCTACTTTAACCGCAGCGACAGCAGGCTTGGGCGCGGTGGTTTCCAGCAAGGCGCTGGATATCTGGTATCTGGCTTTGGACAAACCTGAGCTGACCCCGCCGGGCTATGTCTTCTCGATTGTTTGGCCGATTCTGTTTGTGCTGATGGCCTTCGCTGCGATTCTGGTGCGGATCAAAGCCGGCAGCTTTGCCGCCTGTTCGGGGGCGCTCGGATTATATTTCACCCAGCTGGCGCTCAATCTATCCTGGAGCTGGATGTTTTTCGGATTTCAGGAAGTCATGCTGGCCATGGTGACGCTGATTGTGCTGTGGTTGCTGATTGTGGCCACCATGCGAGGCTTTGCGAGACACTCCACGACAGCGGTGATTTTGATGCTCCCCTACCTGATCTGGGTCAGTTTTGCGGGCTATCTGAATGCATCAATCCTGCTGGCCAATTAGCAGCTCAAGCAACGCCTCTCGCTCCAGATAGAAATCACTTTCAACCCAAACCTTGGCGACCCGGCTGAGCGCTTGTCCAATGGCCTTGCCTTCAAGCCCTGCGACCAAAGCGTCATCGCCGGTGATCGGAAAGTCGGGCCGCCGCCAAGCGCGGATCGCGGCCAGCAAATCCCGCACGTCGGCACCGGCCAACATGGCGCGATCCACCACCGCTTGTTTGCCATGCCAATACAGCGTGGCGCGCAATTCTTGGGATTTCATCCCGACCGGATCAGGCAAATTGTCGGCCGCCCACATGGTCAGCCGGTCAGAGTCCTGATTGGACAAGCGCAGGGATTGCTGGGTCTGTTGCACCGCGAGCGCCGTGCGCGGCAACAAGGCCATTAGGCGCAAGACCGGATCCGGTTGAACCCCGGTCAGCTGCTCGGTCAGTTCCAGATCATGCAAGTGCTGCGCGCCGTGATGCTCCGGCAAGACCTGGTCGAGCACGCCGCTCGTATTCATCGCCTCAACCGCGAGGCGCGGAGAGGTCGCTGACAGCAGTTTTTTCAACTCTTTCCAAATGCGCTCCCGCGCGATTTTCTCAAGGCCGGCCGCCTGCCGCGCGCACGCTGCCAGTCCGTCCGGATCAATCCCGGCCCCATACCAGGCATTGAACCGGAAGAATCTGAGGATGCGCAAATAATCCTCTCGCAGGCGCTGATCGGCATCGCCAATGAACATGACGCGGCCCGCCAGAGCGTCCTCATAACCGCCGCCGACCGGATCGAAGACCTCACCATCTGGCGCCGCATAAAGCGCGTTCAAACGAAAATCGCGCCGCTCGGCGTCTTCGGCCCAATCTTCGGTAAAAGCGACGACGGCGCGCCGACCATCGGTTTCGACATCGCGGCGCAGGCTGGTGATTTCAAAGGGCTGGCCGTCGACCACAGCCGTCACTGTGCCATGTTCGATCCCGGTCGGGATGGCGCGGATCTGGGCCGCATTCAGCGCCTCGAGCACCGTCTCGGGCACCAATTGCGTGGCGATATCGATATCATCCACCGGCCGGCCCATGATCGTGTTGCGAACGCACCCACCGACAAAGCGCGCCGCATTGGGGCGCACCGCGTCCAGCGCGGCCATGACTTGCCGGGTCGCGTCTGCGGTCAGCCAGTCAGCGTTCAGGATCTTCAAGGGTCTCAGCCGTATCTTCGTCAATCTCGATCGGCGTTCCATCAAAATTGCGACGCTCGCCGACGCCGTCTGCTTGGCCGCCTGGATCATCCGTCCGCGGCTGACCAATCGAGCCCAGGTCTTTTTCGCAGGGATAGCGTTCACCCGGGATGACCACGCCATCAACGATCTGCGTCGGACGATAGCACTCTTCGCGCCCACCCCGGTCCAGCACGATGAAAATCAGCCATGAGCCGACCGCGAGCACAAGTCCGGCGCCAAAGAGCAACCGGATCGGCCATGGTTTGCGGCCCTCCTGTTCGGCCTCTGCAATCGCTAACCGGTACACTCCGAACAGAATGAAAGGCAGCGTGAACAGCACCAATTGGAATAGAATACGTGCACCCAAACTCGTCGCTCCTCAGCTCTCATACAGATTTGCATATAGATCACGAATGATCCCAGCCGTCACACCCCAGATCCGAAAGCCATTCCAGGGCATTTCGGTAAATTCTCGATGCCGGCCTTTATAGAAGGCCGTCCCGGTCTGGTGATTGGCGGTGTTGAACAGGAAATCCAAGGGCGCCTCGAACACATCTGCGACCTCGGTTGGATCGGGCCGGGCCTGGAAATCAGAGGGCAGCACACCGATGACCGGCGTGATCCGAAACGCGGTGCCTGTCACATAAGGCGCCGAGCGCGCCACCAGCTCGACCGTATCCGGTACCACGCCAACCTCTTCCTCAGCTTCGCGCAAGGCGGCGGCCACTTCATCAACATCGACCTGGTCAATCTTGCCGCCGGGAAAGGCCACCTGTCCGGGATGCGATGCCATTGTGTCAGGCCGCTGCGTCAGCAGCGCCGTGGGCCCGCTCGGACGCGGAATGACCGGGATCAGGACCGCCGCAGGCCGGATCTTCGTCAGCTGATCTTGATCGACAAAATCAAGATCGCCGACCTCTGGCAGGCTTTGCAGCCCGCGGACAGGGTCGAGGCGATCGCTCGCCCGCATCAGAAAATCGTCCAGGGTGGTAAAACTCATCAGGCAGCGGGCCCCAATTCGAAAAACTGCCCTTGCGACCAAACGCCGAGCTGTCCGGCAGAGCCTTCATAGGCTTCGGCCATATCCGCAAGCTCGTAAAAGACGGGGCGTGACAGTTTCGCCTCCAGGCCCCCGCGCACCAGCACATAGGGGCTGGGCTCTAGCGTCTCCGGATCGGTTTCGACCCGGATGGGCAGATCGGCCCCGGCCAGTGCGACATCGCCAAGATTGGTGGTGAAGGCGAGGCCTTGTTCGCGTCCGGCTTCGCCGACCCGGTCGACCCGCACCGCGACAAAAGGCGCGTCTTCGACATGCACAATCACTTTTTCATACGGCGTGACCAGATAGATTTGGCCGTCCGGGTCCTTTCTGAGGATCCGCGAAAACAGTTTGACCAGGCGCTCGCGCTTGATCCGGCTGCCTTCATGCCACCAGCTGCCATCGGCGCGAATTTCCATCTGGATATCGGCCGATCTTTCCGGCGCCCACAGGTGAACCGGCGGCAGCGGTCCATCGATCCCGTCTGGCGCAATCGCGGCCAGAACGTCGTCGAGAGATATCACTGATTTTCCATTCGATTTCATGTGGTGCTCTGCCATGTTCTCGCCTAGACCTAGTGCGACTAGTGTAAATAGTGAAGATGGAGTGCTCATGGCAGACGACAATCCCGCCATCGTGGCGCAGGCCGAAGCGGCCGGTGAAACCCTTTCAAAAGTGAAATCCGAGATCGGCAAAGCGGTGTTCGGACAAGAGCGGGTGATCGAGCTCGCCCTGTCGGCCATCCTGGCCGGCGGACATGCGCTTTTGATTGGTGCACCGGGCCTGGCCAAAACACGATTGGTCGAAGCGATTGGTACGGCGCTGGGGCTGAACAATGCGCGGATTCAGTTCACGCCGGATCTGATGCCAGGCGATATTCTCGGCTCAGAAGTGCTGGATGAAGGCGCCGATGGCAGCCGCGCCTTCCGGTTCATCAAGGGACCGATCTTTACCTCGCTTCTGATGGCCGACGAGATCAACCGCGCTTCACCGCGCACCCAGTCGGCGCTGCTGCAAGCGATGCAGGAAAAGCATGTGACCGTGGCTGGCGTCCGATATGATCTGCCGCCGCCCTTCCACGTGCTCGCCACTCAGAACCCGATTGAGCAGGAGGGAACCTATCCTTTGCCAGAGGCCCAGCTTGACCGGTTCTTGCTGAAGATCGACGTCACCTATCCTGATCTTGATACCGAGCGGAAAATCCTGATCGAAACCACAGGCAGCGATGAAGAGCGCGTCGAAACGGCACTATCGGCAGAGGCCTTGATGGAGATGCAGGCGCTGGTCCGCAAAATGCCGGTCGGCGAGAGCGTCCTCAATGCCATTCTGGCACTGGTCCGCGACGCACGTCCTGAACAGACCGATGATGACCGCGTGCGCCGATTTGTCGATTGGGGCCCGAGCCCGCGAGCCGGGCAGGCCCTGATGCTCGCCTGCCGCGCCCGCGCCTTGCTGCGCGGACGTCTGGCGCCAAGTATTGAAGATGTCGAAGCCCTTGCCGAGCCGTGTCTCGCACACCGAATGGGCATGCGTTACGATCCAACGGGGGAAGCACCGGGTCTGAACACGCTGATCGACGAACTTGTAAGGAAGGCCGCCTAACCCGCATGCGCGTGTCGATTCTAGCTTCCCTGTTCTGCGTCGTGGCGGCGTGCAATCAAGTGCACCCTTTTTCGGACGAAGAGCGCGCCGATATTGACTGTCTCGCCGCCATCACCGTGGTCGAGATTACCGACGCCATTCGCGCCGGCACAGAGCAAGGCATAGAGGCCAGCGTGCTGGCCGAGATCCGTCCCCAGAAAATCGACGCGGCGATTGAACGCCTCAATCAATCCTATCCCGGGCGCATGGATGAGGCGTATCTGGAGTTCGACATCAATAACCGGCTCGGCAAGATCGAGACGGCCCTGGAAGCTGGCGATCCGCTTTCGGTGGAAAACCTGATCATGACCGAGACTTTAGGGCTTGGTCGAACCTGTTCGTTTGGAGGCCAGTAAGAGCGTGATTTCTCTCTCGACGCTCCGCGCGGACGCTGAAGCGCTGGCCCGCCAATTGCCGGACGTGTCCTTGCAGGCCGCCGCGGCGGATCTGGTGCACCCCGGCGCCGCGGGTCGCAAGCGCGCCGGCGCCGGAGAGCAATTCTGGCAGTATCGGCGCTATGCGCAGACAGATGCCGCGGACCGGATCGATTGGCGCCGCAGCGCCCGCGGCGACGAATATTTCGTTCGCGAGACCGAATTGGAAACCGCACGAACCGTTCTGTTCTGGGTGGATCCACATGCTGGATTTGACTGGGCCGGCGACCCGGGGCGCGAAACCAAGGCCGACCGCGCCCGAACCATCTTGCTGGCGCTCGGCATCTCGCTGGCCAAGGATGGCGAGCGGATCGGGCTGATCTCCGGGACCCGTCCGGCCAGCCTCGGCAAATCGGCGCCGGATAAGCTGGCCGAGGACTTGCTGTCTTCCGCATCAATCCATCTTGATCCGCCAAAAGCCCAAACCCTGGCCGTCGTGGCGAGTGATTTTTATGATGGGATTGAAACCTGGCGTGAGCGCCTGGCGCCGCTGGCTGCCACTTGTCGCCAAGGCATCCTGCTGGCTGTGACCGATCCGATCGAACACGAATTTCCGTTTTCCGGCCGCACCCGGTTTTCGCGACCAGGAACGACGCTGGACCGGCTGTTTGGCCGCGCTGAGACGGTGCGCGATGATTATCTGAAAAAGCTCGCTGACCATGAAGCCGCCTTGCAAGACCTGGCCATCAGCATGGGATGGGCTGTCATCCGTCATCGCACAGACATGACCGCTTTGCGCGGTGCAGCCGCCCTGTTCGCCGCGATGGAACAGTTTGGAGGCAAGGCATGACGCTTGGCCCCTTCCTGTTCATGGCGCCGCTAACCTTGCTTGGCCTGATCGCTCTGCCGGTGATCTGGTACATCTTGCGGGCCACGCCGCCGACCCCGAAACAGGCGCAGCTGCCCAGTTTGCGCCTTCTGGACGAGGTCGAACCGCGCGAGGAAACACCGGCGCGAACGCCCTGGTGGGTGCTGCTGCTACGTCTGGGCGCCGCGGCGCTGGCCATTTTGGGTCTGGCCATGCCCATCTATGCCCCTGGCGCGCAGCAAGGCGAAGAGGCCAGCGGCCCGGTTCTGGTGATTGTAGATGATGGTTGGACGAGCGCCGCGCGCTGGAGCGAAATTCGCGGCGCAGCCTTGTCAGCCCTGGATGGAGAGTCGCGCGACACACCGGCCCACGTGCTGCTTACCGCACCGCGCGCCATTGATACAGATCCTGCCGAACGTTTGGATCGCTCAGCATTTGAAGCGCGTATTCGATCACTGCGCCCGCAAGCCTGGGGCGTCGATCGCGCCGCGGCGCTGGCTCGGCTCGAAGACAGTCGCCTGCAGCCTGGCCGGACCCTCTGGCTGACCGACGGACTTGATCCCGAGACCGCCGCGCCCTTCGCCCAAGCCTTGATCGCCAAGGCCCCGCTCAGCATCTATGCCGCGCGCGCCAATGGGCCTGTCGCATTGACGCGCCTGAGCTCAGATGCGGGCGGCGTGAGCCTCAGCGCCACGCGGGCCAATCGATCCGACCCGTCCAGTCATTTTGTCTCCGCCCTGACACTGGACGGCGCGGCCTTGGCGACAACCGAGCTCAATTTCGACGCAGATGCCGCCACAGCGACCGCCACCTTTACGCTGCCGCCAGCCGCGCTCTCCCGCATCGCGCGCTTTCAAGTGACCGGGGCATCGACCGCCGGTACTGTGTGGCTGTGGGACAGCGCCGACCGCACCCGCCGCGTGGGTCTGGTCAGCGGCGACAGCACCGCCCAACCGCTGCTCTCTGACATTCACTATGTGCGCAAAGCGCTCGAACCATTCGCGACGATTTCTGAAGGCGAGCTGGTCGATCTGATCGATGAAAACCCGGACGCGATCATTCTCACCGATATTGGCCAGATTGATGCCACCGCAAAGACCGCCGTGACCGAATGGATTGAGGAAGGTGGCGCTCTGATCCGCTTTGCCGGGCCGCGCATGGCCGGACCGCAAGCGAGCGGTGGCAGCGATGATCTCGTGCCCGCCCCGTTGCGCCGCTCGTCCCGCGCGATTGGCGGCACCCTGACTTGGGAAGAGCCGCAGCCGCTCGGCGAATTTCCCGAAGCGTCCCCCTTTGCCGGCCTCGCCCCGCCACAGGACATTCGTGTGCGCCAACAAGTGCTGGCCCGCCCGGGACCGGAACTGGCGCGGCGCACCTGGGCCCGCCTCGCCGATGGCAGCCCCTTGGTCACGGCGGATCGTCGCGGCGAGGGCACGCTGGTCCTGTTCCATGTGACCGCTGGGCCGGATTGGTCGGACCTGCCTTATGCAGGGGTCTTTGTTGATATGCTCCGCCGCTCCATCGCGGCGGGACGCGGCGAAGCGATCAGCGACGAGGAAGGGTTGTATTCGCCCAGCCTGACGCTGGATGGCACCGGACAATTGCGCCCGCCCAGCGCTGGGGCGACCCCTTTGCGCGCCGGTGATTTCGGCGCCGTCCTGCCATCAGAGGAGCATCCGCCCGGCCTCTATCAAGGCCCGGCAGGCACGCGCGCGCTCAATGTCGCGTCTGAATATAGCGCCGTGCCGGTGACCAATTGGCCCGCTGCGGCGACGCTGCTCGGGGATACAGATGCGCGCACCTTCCGTTTGGGGGGAATGCTGCTTTCCGGCGCATTGGCGCTGCTCTGCCTGGATCTGATTGTCGCCCTCGCGCTGGCCGGGCGGCTGCCTGCCTTGCGCCGCGGCGCGGCCGGTATAGCGCTTGTCCTGATCGGGGGATCGCTCGCCTTGCCTGGCGACGGCCACGCGCAGATCAGCGTGTTCGCATCGGACGGCGATCTCGACAAGGAGACAGCGGCGGCGCTGGAAATGCGGCTTGCTTATATCGAGACCGGCGACGAACGCACCGATCGCGCCACCAAGTCCGGGCTGGAAGGCCTCAGCCTCATTCTATATCGCCGATCGAGCGTCGAACCGGCGGCCCCGCATGCGGTCAATCTGGAAACCGACGCGCTGGATGTCTACCCGGTTCTATTCCTGTCCTTACCGGATGCGCCTCAGCCCTTTAGCGAGGCCGCGGTCGCCCGCTTGAATGCCTATATGCGCAATGGCGGGTCGCTGTTCATCGATACCAGGCAAGGCGGTGTGATTGGCGGCGGCAATAGTTTTGACGGCCTGGATCGCATTCTCGCCGGGCTTGACACACCGCCGCTCGCGCCCGTGCCGCAGGACCATGTGCTGACCCGGTCATATTATTTGCTGCAATCTTTTCCGGGCCGCTATTCCAACCGTAATCTGTGGATTGAATCGACCGGGGCCGCGGACAAGACCGAGCGGCGCGGCGACGGGGTCAGCCGGCTGTTTGTCGGCGATGCCGACTATATGGCGGCCTGGGCCATCGATGAGCGCGGGCGCCCGGTCTACACCGTGGATGGTGGCGATGTTGAGCGCGAAATGTCGATCCGATTTGGCGTCAATCTGATCATCTACATCCTCACCGGTAATTATAAGGAAGATCAGGTTCACATCCCGGCGCTTCTGGAACGTCTGGGCGAAGATGAAGGGGTTGGCGATTTCGACCAGGACCCGGAAGACGGAGTGATTCCATGATGGAAGTCTCGCGCCTGTCCTTCGATCCATTGGTCAGCTGGCCGTTCTTCTGGGGCCTGGTGGCGCTGACAGTGATCTGTTTGGGCGTCTATGTCCTGGCCTTTAGGCGCGCTTGGCTCACCCGCAGCCTGGCCGCTGCCTTGGGCCTGTTGGCGCTGTCCAATCCGGCCATTGTGGAAGAAGAGCGCGAACCCCTGCCTTCGGTCGCCGCGATTGTGGTCGACCGGTCAGACAGTATGGGTTTTGGCGCCCGTACCGAGATTGCGAGCGCCGTGTTTGAGTCCCTGCGCGAAGAACTCGACGCCGATCCAGCGATCGATTTGCGTGTCGTCGAAACCCAAACCCAAGGCGACGGCACGCGGATGATCGGGGCGCTGGAAGGATTGATGGCAGATGTCCCGCGTGACCGGATCGCCGGTTCGATCCTGATCACGGATGGGCAAATCCATGATGTGCCGGAAAACCTGTCCCGTATTCGTGAGCTTGGACCCGTTCATGGTCTGATCACTGGCGATCCCGATGCCAGCGACCGCCGCATTACCCTGGTGCAGGCGCCCAATTTCGACATTGTCGGCGATGAAGCCGAATTCGTCATTCGCATTGACGACCCTGAAGGCGGCACGGTGCCGGTGACCTATGCGATCAATGGCGGCCGCAATCAGGCCGCTTATATCGAGGCCGGCGAGGATACCAGCCTGTTTATCGAAGTCGAACGGCGCGGCGACAATATTGTTGTGTTCGAAACCCCGCAGGGCCCGCAGGAGCTGACCCTCGCAAACAATCGCACTGCGGCGACCATTTCCGGTGTGCGCGACGGTCTGCGTGTGTTGCTGGTCACCGGCCGTCCCAATGCTTCGGGCCGGGTCTGGCGCGACCTGCTCAAGTCCGATCCTTCGGTCGATCTGGTTCACTTCACCATTCTGCGTCCGCCCTACAAACAAGACATCACGCCCTTGGAAGAAATGGCGCTGATCGCGTTTCCGACGGAAGAGCTGTTTGAGGAGAAGCTGGACGGGTTCGACCTGATTATTTTCGACCAGTATGAGCGCCGCGGCGTGATCACGATGGGCTATCTCGCCGATGTGGCGCGTTATGTCGAAGAAGGCGGCGCCCTTTTGGTGGTGGCGGGCGAAAGCTTTGCCGGGCCCGCCAGCCTGGCGCGGACCCCGCTGGCCGGGATCCTGCCGGCCCTGCCGACCGGCGAGATCATCACGCGCGATGTGGTGCCAGAACTGTCGGAAGAAGGCATGCGCCACACGATCACCGAAGACTTTACCGGGCAGAGCTGGGGAAAATGGCTCCGCTTCATCGAAGCCTTTGATGATACCGGCGATGTGTTGATGCGCACCGCCAGCGGCGAGCCTCTATTTGCCGTCGACCGGGTCGGCGATGGCCGGGTGGCGCAGCTTCTGTCTGACCAGATCTGGCTTTGGGCCCGCGGCTATGATGGCGGTGGACCTTTCGCCGATTTGATCCGCCGCTCGGTGCACTGGTTGATGAAAGAACCTGAACTCGACGAACGCCAGCTGCAATTGATCACCCAGGGCGATACGGTTCGGGCCAATTTGCGAACGCTCGCAGATCGCGCCGCGCCGCTGCTCATCGAAACGCCGGATGGCAGTTTTCTCGAGCCGACCTGGCGCGAGGAAGGACCGGGCAGCTATAGCGCTGAAGTGCCGGTGGATCAGCTGGGTCTTTATCGCGCGCAATCGGGCGGACTGGAGGCTGTCGCCTTGAACGGCCCGGCCAATCCGCGCGAGTTCGCCGCGCTTGAAGCCACGGGCGAGGTTTTGCGACCACTCTCCGAAGCTTCGGGCGGCGGCATCTACACCGTCGAGCGACCCAATCAGGCGCCAGATATTCGGATGGTTGGCCGTCGCGCCGATGCCAGCGGTGGCAATTGGCTTGGTTTGCGCGAGCGCGGGGCCTATGCGGTCCGAAGTTCGACCAGTTTGCCGCTCCTGCCGGGGATTCTGGCGATTGCACTGATCTTGCTTGCGCTGCTTGCCGCGTGGCGGCGCGAAGGGCGCTGATCAGTAGGCGCGAACTGATCCGATCAGATCATCCGCACTGCCGGCAAGATCCTTCACCATGACCCGGCTCATATCTTGCGGCCCTGGAAACGAGAACCGATCCGGCGCCACGACGGTAAAGCCGAGCTCGCCAAAATATTGCGGGGCACCGATAATGATTGCGGCGTCGCATCCGGCTTTGCTGGCCGCCTCGAGCGCCTCGCCGGTGACGGTCAGGCCGAGGCGCTGACCTTGAAAGCCGGGATCCACGGCCACCGGTCCAACGAAGATGGACGGCACGCGCGCCGCGCCAACGACAATGGGCCAGATCCGGCAGACGCCGATGACCACGCCCTCGGATACGGCAACGCGGGTCAGATCGGGGCGGGATTGATTGCCTTCGCGCAGACGTTCAGCGGTTTTGGCAAAGTGGCCGGGCCCGAAGGTTCGGTCATACAGGGCCTCGATGGCATCAGCGTGCAGATCCGGCGTTTCGGGAATGATTTCAATCATGGCGGGCGGTGTTTAACCGCTCGCTTTCAAAAGGCAACGCGAAACTTAGTAATTCCAGTCGGATAGCTGATCTTTGACCGCCTGAATGAAGGCCAATGGCTGATCCAACATGACATGATGCTGCGCATTCGGGATCGAGACCATGTCCATATCTTCGCGCAGGCCGCGCATATAATCCCAGATCCGATCGGAAACGAGAACGGAGTCTTCGCCCCGCATAAGCGCCACCGGACAAGAAATATCGCGCAAGAGATTGGTCGACATTTTATCAAACTCGAATTTGACGAAGACGCCGGGGTCGAACTTCCAGGTCCACCCGGTTTGACCGGCCTCATTGCTCACCTGTTTGAGACTGTGACGCGCGATATAGTCGACAATATAGTGGTTTTCGCAGGGCTGGGCCGGGGCCAGACGGAAGCGCGCCAGCGCGGCCTCGAGATTGGCATAGACCCGATTGCGCGTGGAGCGAACTGGTGGCCCTTCCCACTCATCCTCTGGCGGCCGGATGCCGCTATCGACAATGACAATGCCGGAAAACTTGTCGGCATGTGAGCGGGCCATATTCATGGTGATGAAGCCACCAAATGAGTGGGCCACGATGACCGGCTTGCGGCCGTCTGCAAACAGGCCTGTGGCTTCACAGACCGCGATCTGTTCGTCGCCAAACGCATCAAAATTATAACTGTCGCGCCAGGAACTGTCGCCCATGCCGGAAAAGGACATGGTGACCACGTAATAAGTCTCGGCCAAGGCGGGCCCGATAAAATCATACCAATGGGCATGCGCGCCATTGCCATGGCAAAGCAGCAGGCCCGGCCGACTGGGATCGCCCCAGCTTTGATAGCGCAAGCGAATGCCATCCAGATCGGCAAAGCCTTCCTCACAGGGTGTGTTTACCGCCGCCTCGAACCAAGCTGGTGCCTCGGGTTTGGCACCGCGATAGCGGGCCAGAAGGTTCGCGTCCTGAACGCTCATATCCTTGATATCGTCTGCCACGCCCTACACTCGCTTTTCGATTATTTTGAAGATGCCGGTGCCGGTCATCAGGGTTTTGTCGCCGGTCCAGATCCGGCCCTCGACCGTATAGATCTCGTCGACCACGGAGAGCACCTCGCCGCGACCTTCAATCCAGGAACCATGCTTGGCGCCCGACAGAAAATCGCAGACCAGGCGGATCGTCACCCACCAGGTGTCTTCGTCTTTTTCCACCGCCGACCCCCAGGCCATGTCCGCAAAGGTCATCAGCATGCCGCCATGCGCGTTCATCATCCCATTGGTATGATGCTCACCGACCCGAAACGCGCGGGTCAAACCGGTCTCGTCACGTTTCTCAAACAAAGGGCCGACCTGGCGACCAAAGCCGCGATGCCAGGGCAGCGGTTCATAGCCAGCCGGGATGTCGTAAATCTGTTCACGGGTCAGGTCATCGCTCATGGCCGAGGACATGGCCGCTCAAAGGCCCGCCGACAAGCCCTCACGTTGGGGGATTGGCTGCCAACCAATTGAGGATCAAAACATCCGCATTGGCGACCGAATGGGCCGCAATCGGAACAATCACGGTGCCACTCAACAGACGCAGGACAGCAAATCCGACACCGCTGAGAAACACCACGAACATCGCCGCAGGTGAGTATTGGAGATGGCTGATCGCAAAGGCCACGCTGGACAGCACAACCGCCGCGACCGGGCCAAGCCCGCGCGCGATCAAGGTGCCGAGTGCGATTCCGCGAAACGTCACTTCCTCGACCACAGGCGCCATGATCACGGCAATGAAAATATAGGCCAACGACCAGTTTTGCGGGGCAAAGACCGCCTCATTGATCTCCTGGCGATACTGCCAGCCCTCTTCGCTCATGAAGCTGCCCACCAGAATGCTCGGCAAGATCAGCAAGACCGGCCCGATCAAGACGCCAATGATCAACCAGCGCGCTTCTGCATTCACGCGGCCGGCAAATGGTCCAGCACCGAGCCAATCGCTCCACAAGGACATCAGAGCGAACCATAAGGCCATGGCCAGACAGGTGCTCAACCAGAGCGTATGATAGGCGTCAATCTCTGCCGGAGACCCCGGTTCAAAGGCGGGAATGAAGAGACCGGCAATAATCGCCGCACCACTGAGGAACACGACTGGCGCCAGGATCACCCAGAAGAAGACCGACAAGGGTTCGCGCGCCAAAGCCAGCGGCGTATCATAGGGTCCGGTCAGCATTTGTATGGCCCCGTTGCAAGGATCGCGTGATTCAATCTGAGCTCGCGGATAGACATCATTCTCGCACGGGATAAAGACAAGCGGTTAGCCGTGGATAAACAAGATGCGACAGACCGCAATCGGAAAAACAGGTCTAGAGGTCGGCGCCATCGCCTATGGCTGCTGGCGATTTACAGAAAGCAGCCTGCAGGACGCCGATCTCAAGATCCGAACCGCGCTTGAGGTCGGGATGACCTTGATCGATACGGCCGACATTTATGGCTATGGCGAGCCGCGCGGATTTGGCGGTGCGGAAGCGGTGCTGGGCGAGGTTCTGGCGGCCGATCGCGGCCTGCGCGACCAGATGTTTCTGGCCACCAAAGGCGGCATCACGCCGCCGCGGCCCTATGACAGTTCCTATGCCTATCTGATGGCGGCCATGGATGCATCGCTCACCCGTTTACAGGTGGACTCGGTCGATCTGTATCAGATTCATCGCCCCGACCTGATCGCCCCGGTCGAAGACACGGCCCGCGCGCTGAATGAAATGCTGCGTACGGGGCGTACGCGCTATATCGGCGTCTCCAACTTCACCGTCGCCCAAACCCGCGCGCTGCAAGCGCATCTGGAAGCGCCAATCGTAACCATCCAGCCAGAGTTTTCAGCCCTGCAACAAAGCGCGATCAGCGATGGCAGCTTTGACTGGTGCAGCGAGACCGGCGCAACGGCGCTGGCCTGGTCGCCGCTGGCGGGTGGCGCGCTGGCTACCGGGCAGAGCGACCATCCCCGCGCCCAATCTGTTCTGCAGGTCCTTGATCGCCTGGCCGAAACCCATGCCACCTCGCGCGCCAATATCGCGCTGGCTTTTGTGATGACGCATCAAGCCAAGATCATCCCGATCATTGGCACACAAAATCCAGAGCGGATCCGAGACTCAGCGCGGGCTGCAGAGGTGTCCCTCTCAGCCCGCGAGTTTTACGATATTGTCGAAGCCTATCGCGGCGCGGCGATGCCTTAGCCGTCTTCTGTGGGCCGCTGGGCAACCAGGTCGGCCGTCATGCTGTCAATCTTGGCGATCAACGCGTCGACTGAGCCATTACTTTGATCCAGAATGGAGAGGAATTGAGCTTGCTGCTCAATCGCCAGCCAGATCACATTGCCATCCGCATTCAAGGCGACATCAACGACCTGATAATTGCCGCCGCGATTGAGGACGCGCCAGCGCACTTCCAGTTCCTGGCCATCGGCGCGAACGATTTCAGTGTCGACAATCGAATCGCGCGCATTGCGGTCGGTTGATCCGGTGACGCGGACATCACGGCCACGATATTCGTGGAAATAGAATTCATAAACCACCAAGGCATAAGCGCGGAACGTGGTCAGATAGGCATCCATCTCTTCCGGGGTGAAGCGTTTGGCATATTTGCCGATGACAAACTTGGCCACCGCATCAAGATTGGTGAACTCGTCCATATAGGCCTGGAATTTCGCCCGGCGGGCATCGTCATCGAGGCCGGGCTCATTCAGCGATGCCAGGACATCATTGGCATTGGTCCGCACATATTCCTCAGTTGCGGTATCTGCGAGGGCCGGCAGAGCGGACATCGCCAACATGGTGGCTGATAGAATCCATTTGCGGGCTGTCATTCTTATTCTCCCTGTGACTCGAACTCATCTTCATCGCCGAAATCATAATCATCGAAATCGGGCAAATCTTTGAACGGGTCCTCTTGCTCTCGGCCGTCTCTGATGGCGGCGTCTCTTTGTTGGGTATAGTTGCGGCGCAGCGCGATATAGGGCTCCGGCTGGTCGCGGAGGATATCGATCTGTTCGATCAAGGCTTCGCGGCCGGTAATCACGCCGGTTGCGGTTCGGGCGATTCGAAACTCTGTGTCACCGTCAAAGCGGGCATAATTGATCGGGTCCAGCGCCATATCGACCCCGAAGCCGGTCGCATCGCGGAGGTTCGACGGCCCCAGGAATGGTAACATCAAATATGGGCCATCGGACACGCCCCAGACGCCGAGGGTCTGGCCGAAGTCTTCTCTATGCTCAGGAATATCGATCTCGCTGGCGAGGTCGAAAATGCCGCCAATCCCGGCTGTACTGTTCAGGACGAAGCGCGCTGCGGTATCGATCGAGGCAATCGGTTTGCCTTGCAAAACCGTATTCGCGAACACGACCGGCTGATTGAGATTGGTCAGGAAGTTGGAAACGCCGTCGCGCACCGGCTCATTGGTGACGCTCCGATAGCCTTTCGCGACCGGTTCAAGCACGGCTTTGTCGACGCCCTCATTGAACGCATAGACGCCGCGGTTCCAGTCTTCGAGCGGGTCATAAACGGTGGTCGGGGTTGGCTCCTCCGACGTCGTTGCGCACGCAGACAGCGCGACCATAGTCCCCGCCAATACTAAGCCAAATCGCATTTTGTTCGTCCTTCTTCGCGCGAAGCGATATGTGGTCCCGTATGAGAGAATTCAAATAAACCTAACGTGAATACTCAGACAGACGTCGAAAATGTGGCGATCCCGCCACAGGTGATGATCGCAAATCGGGTCTTGCAAATCATATAAAAGATTGTTTATATGATTTATGTCAAGCGATCAGGATAGTATTGTAGACGCCTTGAAGGCGGCGGGCGAGCCCACACGGTTGCGCATCCTCGCCTTGTTGCGGCGCGGTGATCTGGCGGTTGGTGAACTGGTTCAGATCCTGGATCAGAGCCAGCCCCGCTTATCGCATCATTTGAAAACACTGACCAATGCCGGCCTGGTTGAGCGCCTGCCCGAAGGCGCCTGGGTGTTCTATCGCGCCCGCTCCAAGGAGTGGGCTGGACGGATCCTGCACGCCATTTTCGCCGAGATCGATACAGACGGCGCGCCTTATGCGGCCGATCGCGAAGCGTTACAGGACGTGCGCGCCGCTCGCGCCAGTTCGGCCGAGTCCTATTTTTCAGAGATCGCTGAAAACTGGGACCGGTTGCGCGCCCTGCACTATCCAGAAGCTGATATTGAACAAGCCATTCTCGATCAGGTTTCGGGCCAGAGATTTGATCGCATGGTCGATCTCGGCACAGGCACGGGGCGGATGCTGACCCTGCTGGCGCCGCTCGCCAAAGAAGCCGAAGGGCTGGATCTCTCACACCATATGTTGACCGTCGCGCGCGCCAATCTGAATCGCGCCGAGCTTCGCAATGCCCGCGTTCGGCAGGGCGATGTCACCGACACCCCATTCGAAGCGAACAGCGCGGATCTGGTCATCGTGCATCAGGTCTTGCACTATTTGGAGAACCCGCAGGCGGTCTTGGCCGAAGCTGCGCGAATTTTGCGTCCGGGCGGGCGTTTGCTGCTGATTGATTTCGCCCCGCATGATCTGGAATTCCTTCGCGAAACCCAGGGGCACCGCCGCTTGGGCATACGCCATGAAGATGTCAGCGAATGGGCGGATGCGGCGGGTCTGGCGCTGCAAGCGCCACTGACCTTCGAGCCGCCTGCCTCGCTCGACCAGGGCCTCAGCGTGCTGATCTGGACAGCGACGCGTCCCGCCAACCAACAGGAGGCCGCCGCATGAATACGCTCTCCGTGGCCGCGCAACAAAACACTGACGCGCCAAATGTCTCGTTCGAATTTTTCCCGCCCAGCACCGACAAGATGGAAGCCATGCTGTGGGAGTCGGTCGCGCGCCTGTCCCCCATGGCGCCGAAATTTGTCTCGGTGACCTATGGCGCTGGCGGCTCAACCCGCGATCGCACGCAACGCACCGTCGCCAAGATCGCCCAGGACACGCCGCTCGATCCGGCCGCGCACCTGACCTGTGTCGGCGCCACCAAGGAAGATGTGCTCGGCGTCGCTGAGGATTTCTGGTCCGGCGGGGTGCGCCATCTTGTGGTCCTGCGCGGCGATCCGACCGAAGGCATGGGCGCAAAATTCCAGCAACACCCGGGCGGATATAAGGACAGTATCGATCTGATCGCGGGCATTCGCGACCATCACATCGCGCCCGGCGCGCGGTTTGAGATGAGCGTGGCCTGTTATCCCGAGCGGCATCCAGACAGCCTTGGCTGGGACGAAGATATCGCCTTCCTGAAGGCCAAGCAGGATGCCGGGGCCGACCGGGCGATCACGCAATTCTTCTTTGAGCCGGATACGTATCTGAGCTTTCTGGAACGCGCCCGGGCCGGAGGTGTCACCATGCCGATTGTGCCCGGCATCATGCTGCAGCCCAACTTCAAAGGCTTGAAGCGGATTGCCGGCCTGTGCGGGGCGCATCTGCCGGATTGGTTGCACACGTTGTATGACGGCACTGAAGACGATCCGCAAACCCGCGAATTGATCACCGCCAATGTCGCCGCCGAGCTGTGCCAAAAGCTGTCGGATCATGGCGTCAATGACTTCCACTTCTACACGCTGAACCGCGCCAGCCTGGCCCTGTCCACCTGCCGCCTTCTTGGCCTCAAACCGAAAGCCCAAGCCGCATGACCGATCGACAAGACCGCATTGCCCAGCTGCACGCAGCCGCCAAAGACCGCATTCTCCTGCTCGACGGGTCCTGGGGGGTGATGTTTCAACGCATGGGGCTTAGCGAAGAGGATTATCGCGGCGACCGTTTCACCGTGGACAAGTTTCCTGGCCAGATGAAAGGGAATAATGACATTCTCTGCCTCACACGCCCCGACCGGGTGACGGAGCTGCATGACGCCTATTTCGGAGCTGGCGCCGATATTTCTGAGACCAATACGTTCTCTGCCACGACGATCGCCCAAGACGATTATGCACTCGATCTGCAGTCGGTCATCGATATCAATCTTGAAGGCGCCAAGCTCGCGCGCGAAGCAGCGGACCGTTGGACCAGGGAAGAGCCACACAAGCCACGCTTCGCCGCGGGCTCAATCGGACCCCTCAACAAGATGCTGTCCATGAGTTCTGACGTGAACGATCCGGGTGCGCGAGAAGTGACCTTTGATCAGGTCTACCAGGCCTATCGCGAGCAGGTTCAAGCGCTCAATGACGGCGGCGTACATCTCTACATGATTGAAACGATCACCGACACGTTGAACTGCAAGGCGGCGATAAAGGCGATCATGGATCTGGAAGCCGAGGGACTGGAAAAACTTCCGATCTGGATTTCAGGCACGATTACCGACCGGTCGGGTCGGACGCTGTCAGGCCAGACGGTTGAAGCATTTTGGAACTCAGTGCGTCACGCCAAACCGTTCGCGGTTGGGTTCAATTGCGCGCTGGGCGCGGATCTGATGCGTCCGCACATTGCCGCGATTTCCCGCGTTGCCGACACGCTGGTCGCGGCCTACCCAAATGCCGGCCTGCCAAACGAGATGGGGCAGTATGACGAGCAACCACACGAAACGGCTGGCGAAGTCGGCCAGTGGGCGCAGGACGGGATTGTGAATATTCTCGGAGGCTGCTGCGGCACCACGCCTGAACATATCGCGGCCATTGCGAAATCCATCGAAGGGGTCAGTCCCCGCGATCCGGCAGCGAGCGAAACGACCATGCGTCTGGCCGGGCTCGAACCGTTCGAGCTGGTCTCGTGACACTCAACGGCCCTGTCTCTTCTGGCGACCTATTCGTGTTTTATGGCTTGCTCAAGCAAGGCGCGACCGGCATGCCGGCGCACATTGATCTCGATCAAGCCGGCGCCTTTCTTGGCCCCTGCCGGTTTCGCGGCGCGCTGTATGATTTGGGCGGATTTCCCGGCGTCGTGCAGGGCGACGGCCTGTGCCACGGCGTTCGCTACCGATTGGATGATGCGGCACTGATCGGACCGCTGGATGAGTTTGAAGACGTCTTGCCCGACGATCCGAGCGCGTCGCTTTATCAGCGCAAGACGGTCGCGCTGTGCAATGATGCGGGCATAGAAACAGGTGAACGGGCCTGGATTTACTGGTACAACCAATCCGTCGACGTGTTTCAGCGCATGCCAGACGATAACTGGCCGCTGGATCGCGGACGAACCCGGAAAACAGGCTGAGCTCAGGAGCGCGATATGAAAGTCTATGACAAGCTGGATGATCGGATCATCAGTTTCATTGAAAAACAGAAGATGTTCTTCGTCGCCTCGGCGCCGCTGGATGGCGATGGCCATATCAATCTCTCCCCCAAGGGTTATGACGCGTTCAAGGTGATTGATGAGACGACGGTGGCCTGGCTCGATCTTGGCGGTTCGGGCATCGAGACCCAGGCGCATGTCCAGGAAAATGGCCGCATCACCATCATGTTCTGTGCCTTTGAAGGCCCGGCCAATATATTGCGCCTGTTCGGCACGGGCGAAGTGATCAATCCGCATCATGCCGAGTGGAAGGACATGCTGGCTATGTTCCCTGATTTTTCCCGGGCGCGCGGCATCTTCAAGGTCAAGCTGAAGCGCATTCAGGACAGCTGCGGCTGGGGCGTGCCCTTCTATGAATTCAAAGGCGAGCGCGATCAGTTGACCCGTTATGTTGATAACAAGTCAGAAGAAGAATGGATCGCCAGTCGCTATGAGAAAAATGCGACGAGCATTGATGGCCTGAAGGGCCTGGTAAAGGAGGCTAGCTGATGACCTATGTCGATGGATTTGTCGCCGCGGTGCCGGTCGCCAATAAAGAAGCTTATCTGGAACATGCCCGGATCACAGGGCCCGTGTTCAAGAAATATGGCGCCTTGCGGATCATGGACAATTGGGGTGACGAGGTTCCCGATGGCGAGACCACGTCCTTCCCGATGGCGGTGAAAGCCGAGCCGGGCGAGGTGATCGTCTTTTCCTGGATTGAGTGGCCGTCCAAAGAAGCGCGCGACAAGGGCATGGAACAATGCATGGCCGATCCGGTCTTCAATGACGATACAATGGAAATGCCTTTTGACGGCAAGCGTATGCTGATCGGCAGCTTTGCGACGATTTTGGAAGTTTAGAGAATGCAAAAAGCGTTCACCTTCGAGCCGGACATCCCGGCGGACAAGGAAGCCGTGATTCAATCACGGCTGAGCGATATTGAACGCGATCATTCCGTGCAATTTTTGTTTGCGATTGAAAGCGGTAGTCGAGCTTGGGGCTTTCCTTCGCCCGATAGCGATTTTGACGTGCGCTTCGTCTACGCGCGCAACCCGAGTTGGTACCTGAGCATTAAGCCGGGTCGCGATGTAATCGAGCTCCCGCTGGAAGATGATTGGGACATCAATGGATGGGATATCCAGAAAGCCATCGGGCTGCTTCTGAAGCCCAATCCGGTGCTGCTCGAATGGCTCTCCAGCCCTATTCACTACCGCTGGAACGAGCGCGCGTGCGCGACGCTACGTGCTTTCGCCGATGAACATGTGCGCCCAATCGACTGTCTCGCACATTATTTCCACCTCGCCCGCAACACGTGGACACGCAACATTGACGGCGAAAGTACAGTCAATCTGAAGAAGTACTTCTACGCCCTAAGACCGGTTCTTGCGATTAGGTGGGTGCGGGCAAATCCTGACCTGTTGCCGCCGATGAACTTTCAGGAACTGATCAACGGAACGAACATTGATATCGGACTCCAAAATCAGATTTCCGATTTGTTGAAAGCAAAAGCGCAGGCAAGTGAAATCGGCGCAGGGGCGCGGATTTCGTCGATTGATTCGCTTATCCTGACAGAGCTCAACTGGGCGTCAGAGAACTTCCCAAACAAACAAACCCTATCTGAATCGAAGCAGGCGGCTGCAAACCGCCTGTTTCGCGACTTGATCGGATACCAAGAGTAATGACCAATTCCGCCTCCCAGACATTCGTCAATATTGGCGAGCGTACCAATGTGACCGGCTCCGCGCGGTTTCGTAAGCTGATCGTCAATGGCGATTATGCGACCGCGATCGAGGTGGCGCGTCAGCAAGTTGAGAATGGCGCTCAGATCATCGATGTGAACATGGATGAGGGCATGCTGGACGGGGCTGAGGCGATGACCACCTTCCTCAACCTGCTGGCCGCCGAACCTGACATTGCCCGCGTCCCGATCATGATTGACAGCTCCAAATGGGAGGTCATCGAAGCGGGCCTGAAATGCGTCCAGGGCAAGGCGGTGGTCAACTCGATCTCGATGAAAGAGGGCGAGGATCAGTTTCGCGAGCAGGCCCGCAAATGCCTGTCTTACGGGGCCGCGGTCGTGGTCATGGCGTTTGACGAAGTGGGCCAGGCCGACACGGCGCCGCGCAAGATCGAAATCTGCCAGCGCGCCTTCAAGATCCTCACCGAAGAGGTCGGGTTCCCAGCCGAAGACATCATTTTCGACCCCAACATTTTCGCCGTCGCAACCGGGATTGAAGAGCACAATAATTACGCGGTTGATTTCATCGAAGCGACCAAAGTGATCCGCGCGACCTGCCCCGGCTGTCACATTTCCGGCGGGCTTTCGAACGTGTCTTTCTCTTTCCGCGGCAATGAGCCGGTACGCCGGGCCATGCACTCAGTCTTCCTCTATCATGCCATCCCGGCCGGCATGGATATGGGCATCGTGAATGCTGGTCAGCTCGACATCTATGATGAGATCGAGCCAAAGCTGCGCGACCTGGTCGAGGATGTCATTCTCAACCGCAATGATGGCGCGACCGAAGCGCTGGTCGATTATGCCGAACAGTTTCGCGGCCAGAAAGGCAAGACGGCTGAGAAGGACATGTCCTGGCGCGAACTGCCGGTCGAAAAGCGGCTCGAGCATGCGCTGGTCAATGGCATTACCGAATTCATCGACGAGGACACCGAAGAAGCCCGCGCGGCAGCTGCGCGTCCGCTGCACGTGATCGAAGGCCCCTTGATGGACGGCATGAATGTCGTCGGCGATCTGTTCGGCTCAGGCAAGATGTTCCTGCCGCAAGTGGTAAAATCGGCCCGTGTGATGAAAGCCGCTGTCGCCTATCTCGACCCGTTCATGCAGGCCGAGAAAGAAGCGCTTGGCACGGTCGATGTGTCGAATGGCAAAGTCCTGATGGCCACGGTCAAAGGCGATGTGCACGATATCGGCAAGAATATTGTTGGCGTCGTGCTCGCCTGTAATGGCTATGAGATTGTCGATATGGGCGTGATGGTGCCGTGCGAGGATATTCTCGCCAAAGCCAAGGAAGAGAATGTCGACATTATCGGCCTGTCCGGCCTGATCACGCCAAGCCTGGATGAGATGGTCTATGTCGCGCGCGAGATGCAGCGCACCGACATGAAACAACCGCTGCTGATTGGCGGCGCCACGACCTCGCCCGCCCACACCGCCGTCAAGATTGATCCGGCCCGTGATAATGGCCCGACCATTCACGTCACCGATGCCAGCCGCGCGGTCGGCGTGGTCTCCTCGCTGCTGTCGGATGATGAGCGCGACCTGTTTGTGGAAACCGCGCAGGCCAAATATCAGCGCATGCGCGACAGCCGCGCCGGCGGACCGCCTAAGCCGCGCCACCCGATCCAAGTCGCGCGCAGCCATGCCCACACGCTGGAGGCTCCAACACCGCCAGCGCCGAGCTTTACCGGCACCAAAGTGTTCGAGGATTTCGATCTCTCAGAGCTCGCCCGCTATATTGACTGGACGCCGTATTTCTCCAGCTGGAACCTGGCCGGCCGATTCCCGCAAATCCTCGACGACGAGATTGTCGGCGAGGCCGCCCGCGACCTGTGGCGCGACACCGAAAATATGATGCAGCAAATCCTCGGCCAGGACTGGTTCAAGCCCAAGGCCGTGATCGGCTTTTGGGGCGCCGCGCGCGACGGCGACGATATCAAGCTGGAGACCGGCGACACGTTCCACACGCTGCGCCAACAAATGGTCAAGGATAATGACCGCGCCAATTTCGCGCTGTCCGATTTCATCGCTGAGCAGGGTGACCATATTGGCGGTTTTGCTGTCACGTCCGGACCCGAAGCCGAAGCGATCGCCAAAAAGTTCGAGGCCGAGGCCGACGATTATTCCGCCATCATGGTTAAGGCGCTGGCCGACCGGTTCGCCGAGGCGATGGCTGAATATATGCACGAACAGGTCCGCAAGACCCATTGGGGCTATGCCAGTGATGAAGCGCTCGACAATGCCGATCTGATCAAGGAAGCCTATACTGGCATCCGCCCGGCGCCGGGCTATCCCTGCCAGCCGGACCATACGGAAAAGCAGACCCTGTTCCGCCTGCTCGGGGCAGAGCGGATCGGCATGGAACTGACCTCAAGCTGTGCCATGACGCCCGCCGCCTCGGTTTCAGGCCTCTATATGGCCCACCCGGAAAGCGTCTATTTCGCCGTCGGACGAATTGAGCGCGATCAGGTTGAGGATTATGCCCGCCGCAAAGGCATGGAACTGCGCGTCGCCGAACGCTGGCTCGGACCGATCCTGAATTATGATCCCTCCGAAAGTGATCAGGCGGCCGCCTGAAAAATCGATCCGGCGGATCGTCAAAGAAAACCCACGCGACGAGCCCGTCTCCCGGACGCGGGAGAGGGGTTGGGGTGAGGGCGACACTGTTTGCGAGGATGAGACTCCAGCTCATCACTGAGACTCCGCTGCCCTCATCCCCGGCCCTTCTCCCGAGCCACGGGAGAAGGGGGCGCGTTTCGCATATGCAGGCCCAAATAAAAAGGCGGCACCCGAAAGCACCGCCTCTTCTGTTTCAGATCCATCCGGCCCTAGTTCACATCAAACCGGTCGAGCATCATGACCTTGTTCCAGGCCTTGATGAAGTCACGCGTGAAGCGGTCCCTGGAATCGCTCTGGGCGTAGATCTCGGCGATCGAACGCAGGATCGAGTTCGAGCCGAAGACCAGGTCGGCCCGAGTGCCGGTGAATTTCACGGCGCCCGTTGCGCGGTCTTTGCCTTCAAACACTTCCTCGCTGGCATCGGCTGTCCACTCATTCGCCATGTCGAGCAGGTTGAGGAAATAATCATTGCTCAGCGTGCCGACATTATTGGTCAGAACACCATGGCTTGAGTCACCGGCATTGGCGCCTAAGACCCGCAGGCCGCCGACCAGGACGGTCATTTCCGGCGCAGACAAGCTCAGCAGCGCCGCCTTGTCGACCAGCAGCTCTTCCGTCGAGCGAGGATCATCGGTCTTCTTATAGTTGCGGAAGCCATCATATTTTGGCTCCAGCACGTCAAAGGAATCGACATCGGTCCACTCTTGCGTGGCGTCGGTCCGGCCCGGGGTAAACGGCACTGACGCGCCAGAGGCCTGCTCGATCGCCGCGCAACCGCCAAGGACGATCAGGTCCGCAAGCGAGACTTGTGTGCCGCTGGCATTGAAGCCCGCCTGGATCTCTTCAAGCTTGGCAACCACCGCTGGCACACCAGACGAGACGTTCACATCCCAGTCTTTTTGCGGGGCCAGGCGAATGCGGGCGCCGTTGGCGCCGCCGCGCTTGTCGGAGTCGCGGAAGGTTGAGGCTGAAGCCCATGCCGTGCTGACCAGCTGCGAAACGCTCAGACCAGATCCGAGAATCTGTTCTTTCAGAGCGGCAATGTCCGCATCATTGATCAGCGCGCCTTCTTGGGCCGGGACAGGGTCCTGCCAGATCAGATCTTCCGCCGGAACTTCCGGGCCAACATAGCGGCTCTTCGGTCCCATATCGCGGTGGGTCAGCTTGAACCAGGCGCGGGCATAGGCGTCGGCAAACTTGTCCGGATTGGCCAGGAAGTCAGCGGAGATCTTGGCATAGTCCGGGAACAGTTTGAGCGACATGTCGGCGGTCGTCATCATCAGCGGCTGGGTCTTGGACGGGTCATGCGCCATTGGCGCTTCCGGGGCGCCCTGTCCGGGAACGGGCTGCCACTGAACGTGACCGGCCGGGCTGGTGACTTTTTCCCAGTCATATTTGAGCAGGTTCTCGAAATAGGTCATGTCCCAGGTGTCTGGCGTCGGCGTCCAGGGGCCTTCAAAGCCCGCGGTCGTCGTATCGTCGCCTTTGCCTGAGGCGTGGCTATTCATCCAGCCAAAGCCCATATTCTCCATCGGCGCGCCTTCCGGCTCGACACCAACCAGCTCTTCTGGGCCCGCGCCATGACCTTTGCCGAACGTGTGACCGCCAGCGACCAACGCCACGGTCTCTTCGTCATTCATCGCCATGCGGGCGAAGGTGAGGCGAATATCATGCGCTTCGGCGAGCGGATCCGGCACCGCATCCGGGCCTTCCGGATTGACATAAATCAAGCCCATCATCACCGCGCCGAGCGGCGTGTCGAGCTTGCCGGCGTCGGCGTCCGCGGCCTTATAGTCGCGTTGGCCAGCATAGCGGCTCTTATCATTGCCAGATGCGGCCAGCCATTCGGCTTCCGGGCCCCAATAGATGTCTTCTTCTGGCTCAAACCAGTCAGCGCGACCGCCAGAGAAACCAAACGTCTTCAGACCGCCAACTTCCATGCCGACATTCGCGGCGAGGATCATCAGGTCGGCCCAGGAAATCTTGTTGCCGTATTTCTGCTTGATCGGCCACAAAAGGCGGCGGGCTTTGTCCAGATTGCCATTGTCTGGCCAGGAGTTCAGCGGGGCGAAACGCTGCGAGCCGGAATTGGCGCCGCCGCGGCCATCATAGGTGCGATAGGTGCCGGCGCTGTGCCAGGCCATGCGCACGAAGAAGCCGGTATAGTTGCCATAGTCAGCCGGCCACCAGTCCTGGCTGTCAGTGACCAGCGCCGCGAGATCTTTTTTCAGCGCGTCATAATCGAGCGACTCAAATTCCTTGGCATAATCAAAATCATCTTCCAGCGGGCTTACTTGCGGCGCGTTCTGGTTCAGAATTTTGAGGTTGAGCTGTTCTGGCCACCAGCCCTTATTGGCGAGTTCGCCTGTCAAAAAGCCGCCATGGACGGGGCATTTCATGTCATCAGCCATAAGATCTCCTGTTGTGAATCGGGTTTCAGGCCCTGCGGATTCGGACCTATAATGATTTCGTATCCCGCCAAGGGATATTAATCCAATTGATAATAGCGCTACCCCCTACAAGTTTTAACTATATCGAGTGGTCACCGCCAGGCGCACAACTCCCACGCGCACCTGCCTCTTTTGGCCGAGCATGGGTCAGGCCGCCGCCAGCCGCGCCTGTAGAATTCGACAGGTCTTATCGGTGCTTGGTCTCATGCACCAGGAAGGCGTCCTTGATGCGACCCTTCACCGCGCCATCCTGGAACGGGAAAGAGGCAAAGAAATCGCGATGCGAAGAGCCGGGGAAATTGGCCATCAGCTTTTCATACCAGACATCGGCGCGCTCCAGATTGCCATTCATGGTGTGAGAGATGACCGGGATGCAGGCATAATGCGGGTGCACGTTCGGGGTCGCCATCACTTTCTCGCTCCAGCTCGCCGCGTCGGCATATTCTTCGCGAATAATATGCGAAAAGGCGCGCACGGAATACATCGCGCAGAGGAACGGATCGAGCGGGCTGAGCGTCAGCGCATCATCAATATGGGCTTGGCCTTCATCGGCGGACTCCACCAGCGTATCGTTCAAGGCAATCGAATAGAGGCATTGGGCATAATTCGGCCGGATGGCCAGCGTGCGATCATACCAGGTCGCGCACATGTCCCGGTCCCCGGCGGCCGTATAGGCCCGGCCCATGGCATAATTGGCGTAAGGGTCAAACGCATCAATCTCGAGGCTTTTTTCCGCATGCGCCCGGCACCGCTCGACGCAGGCGGCATAGTCATCAGTATAGTGCGTACGGGCATTGTAATACTCGGTCGATGACAGAGCCGCGTGCGCACGGGCAAGGTCCGGCTCGAGCTCGATGGCGCGCTTGAACAGGTGCGCGGCGTGATCATTATCCTCGCGCGTGAACCGGTACAGATGCTGCAGCCCGAGATGATAGGCGCCCCAGGCATCGAGATTTTCGGGCGGCTTCATGCGCGCCTGTTTGGCTTCATTGAGCGGGATATGCACTTCCAGAGACGCCGCGACGCTTGAAGTGATCTGTTCGCGGATCTCGTGAATGCCGCCCACGTCGGACTTGAATTGCTGGCTCCAGACAATGTCGGCCTTTTTGGTTTCGGCGACTTCGACAATCACATTGATGCGGTCGCCGGTAATCTCGACCAGGCCGGTCAGGCAATAGCGCACGCCGAGCTGTCGACCAATGGCGACAATGTCGGGATCGCTCTCGCGGAATTGGAACGACGACCCCCGCGCAATCACGCGCAGCCAGCGCATCTTCGATAGTTCCGAAATCAGCTCATAAGGCAGCGCATCGGCAATCCCCGCATGCGGCCCGGCCACCCCGACCAACCGAAAGGGCAGGATCGCAATGGACGGTTTGGTGCTGGGCGGCGCCAGCTCGTCCAAGGCGCGATCAATTTCGGGTTCGGACACAAGCTGGATGGCGGTGGGCTCGACCTCACCGACAAAACGAAACCCTTGCCGGTGCAGGGTCTTGATCAGCCGCTGGGCTTTGCCATCATCATCGATCAGCCCGCGGGCGGTGCTGATCCGGCTGTTGATCACACTGTCGGACACGAACCGCCCGTCCCAGACCCGCTCAATCAATTCGTCCTTGGACACGACGCGGTGGCGATGTTCGATCAGGACTTCCAGGAGTTTCAGAACTTGAGGCTCAGCCGACCGGGCGACGCCGTCACAGCGCAGTTCTTTCTTCTCCAGGTCCAATTCGAACGTTTCAAACCGAATGAGCATCTCGTCCCCTCGTCCAGAAATAGTACTCGAAAGGGGAATTTTGGTCCATTCAATTGAAAAAAGAGCAATAAATACAGGGCGCTTCAAATCTAAAGAGTTTCTGGACAAGTCCTGAAAGCTTTCGCGCCAGTGACCGCCTACAACCCGGCTCACCGCAGACGAGCTGTTTGTCTGCAGTCACTCAAAACAGGAGACTTTAAAATGCCACTCGTAACCATTGATGTCATCAAGGACGTTTTCACCCCAGCGCAGAAGCAGGACATGATCCATCGTGTCACCGAAGCGATGATCGAGGTTGAAGGCGAAAACATGCGCCCCGTGACCTGGGTCAAGATCAACGAAATCGCTGGCGGCGACTGGGCCATTGGCGGCAATTGCCTTGGCGCCCGCGATGTCCATGCCATGGCCGCAGGCGACCCCGCCGAAGCGGCGGCCTGACCCGCCACCCGACGTGCCACCCTGCATCAGACAGTCCGCACGTTTCCTCCCAAACAAATAAAAAAGAAAGGGGACGCACAATGAAACAGGTCTTTCACGCACTGACCTTGATGGCGCTGGCCGCCATGGTCTTTGCAACGATCATCTTCCCGGCAGGCTATGCCGCTGTCGCGATCACATGATCACGGATTGAAAGCGGGGCACCGACCCAGGTGCCCCCACCTCCCGCAATTTCAACTCTCAGGGGGACGCAATGTCTCGTACGCTTATTCTTGCCTATGGCATTCTGAACTATCTCATCTTCTTTGGGGTGTTCCTTTATTCGATTGCCTTTCTAGGCAATTTTTTCATTCCCAATTCGATGGATGCGGCGCCAGGCATGGCCTTCTGGCCGGCGCTGGCCATCAATCTTGCGCTGCTTGCCGGCTTTGCCGTGCAGCACAGCGTCATGGCTCGCCCGGCCTTCAAACGCGCCTGGACCAAGATCATTCCAGAAGCGGCCGAGCGCTCGACTTATGTCTTGTTCTCAAACCTCGCCATGATCGCTCTGTTTGCGTTCTGGCAGCCTATGGGCGGCACGATCTGGACGGTCGAAGCCGAGCCCTATCGCACGATCATATTCGGCCTCTATTTCCTCGGCTGGGCGGTCTTGTTCTATGCCACCTGGTTGATCAATCATTTTGATCTCTTTGGCCTGCGCCAGGTCTGGTATCATTTCCGTGGCACCACGCCGCCAGAGATGAAGTTCCGAGTGCCCGGAATGCACAAATGGGTTCGCCATCCTATCTATGTTGGCTGGCTGATCATCTTCTGGGCGACCCCGACCATGACCGTCGCTCACCTGGTTTTCGCGGTCATGACCACGGTCTATATCCTGATCGCCATCCAGTTCGAAGAGAAGGATCTGGTCGACGAATTTGGCGATGATTATCGCAACTATCAAAAAGATGTCGGGATGCTCCTGCCAAAAGTGGGCGACCGCAAATCGGCGGCGGAGGCTTAATCCCTTTTAGCAGCACTTCGGGCCGGGTCTGCAAAACAGCGGGCCCGGCCTATTCCTGTACGGGCGTCGCCATTTGTTGCGCCGCCCAATAGTCAAGATTGGCCAGCAAGGCCGATTCCAATTGCGCTTTGTCGGCCGCGGCAAGGTCTGAGGGGAACGGCGCCCGCCGGGCCATGACCTTGGACAGATTGATCAGCATGCTCAAGCGGTCTCGCAAGCGCGTCGGCAGGCGCGGCAAGATCTCTGCCTCAACCTGGTCCGGGGCGATCAGATCGATCCGATCCAGGTCACGCCCCATACTGGCGGCAAAGGGCGTTCCGGCGCGCATCATCTCATCAATCGTCAGGGCGGCTTTGCCAGCGGTCAGCCAATAGGTCCGCCCCCAGACCGGGGCTGCAATGATTTTAGCAATTGCCTGCGCCACCCAATCGACTGGAACAAAATCGCATTGCGCCTGGCGGGTCACCGGAATGATCGGCAATCGGCCTTTCAGGATGGTCGCGATAAACAGATGAAAGCCCTGAAAATTGGCGATCTCGCCGGTCTTCGAATGCCCGGCAATGATCGAAGGCCGGATAATCGTCCAATCGAGGCCGCTGCTGCGCACAACCGCCTCAGCCGCCCGCTTGGAGGCCACATAATCGGAGGCCACATCCGCCGCCGGACCATAGGTTTCAGAGCAATAGGCGGTGGAGACGAAATGCAGCCGCGCGCCCGCCACCTGGGCGAGATCGACCACGTGCTGAACGCCAGCAATATTGGTGGCGCTGAGCTCCGGCACCTGGCCGCTCATATCGGTGATCGCGGCGCAATGGATGATCGTGTCGAGCTCGGCGCAGAGCGCGTCATAAGCCGCCGCTGAGAGGCCGAGCTTTGGCTGGCGAATATCCAGCGCGATCTGGCGCGCCTCACTTTCCGGGCGGGCGCGATGCCGGGCCAGAACGGTTCGGTCTTGCGGCAGACGCGGCGCAAGCTCGCAGCCAATCACGCCGCTGGCTCCGGTCAGAAGGATCATGAGGCTCGTCCCATGCCGCCATTAATCGGCCCGGCCCGGCAGACACAAATCAATCCTGTGTGAGGCCTGAGGGCAGCGCCTAGTCCAGCGCGCCGCAGCGGCTTTCATACATTTCGATGGCGGCGGGCATCCATTGGCGGAAATTATTGGCCCGGGTTTCTGAGGCCGGGTGGGTGCTCATCCATTCCGGGGGCCGCTGACCGCCGCCAATCTGGCCCATGCGACGCCACAATTCCGGCGCCTCGCGCGGGTCATAACAGGCCCGCACCAAGAGCTCGAGGCCGATCTTGTCAGCTTCGGTTTCATGCTCGCGCGAGAAGGCCATCAAGCCGCCTTGCGCGGCCATGCCCATAGCTTGCTGAACCATGCGCGCCTGGCCAGGATCCATGTCGCCAAGGCCAAGGCCAACCGCCATGGTGCCCATTTGCGCGAGGCGCGAATTGCTCATCCGCTTGGCCCCATGATGGGCCAGCGCATGACCGATTTCGTGGCCCATCACCACGGCCAGCTTGTCGACATCGGCAATGTCTTCCAACGTCACCCGTTGATCATAATTGCCGGTAATGTCGAGAATGCCCGTATAGATGGCGACATAGCCGCCGGGCAGGCAGAAGGCGTTGGGCTGCTCGGACTGAATAACATTGAAAGTCCAGTTGAATTTCGCTGCGACCGGTTCGAACTCATATCCGGCGGCGAGATAATCCTTCTCCATCTCGATCGCCGCGACGCGCAGGCGCTCGCCAATCTCATTGACCGTATTATAGACCTGCCGCCCGGCCAGATCACAGCTTGCCGCGCCGCTGCCACAGATCACATTGCCGCCTTCCTGGGCCAGCATCTGCGCATAGGATTGCGCGCCGAGCTGGCTCGCCTGGGCGATGGAGATCGTGTTGAACTCTGCCTTGCCGGAATACGGGTTCACTTCCTGATTGGAGAAATAATAGATCGCCAGGCCAATCAGCCCGATAATGATGATCCCCATGCGTCCGCCCGGCATCGCGCGTCCCTCCGTCTCGCATTTACCCTGACTTAGCCCACCAGCGCGGCGCAGGAAAGGCGTTGACCCCAGCTCAGCTGCTCGGCAACACTGATCCCATGACCGAGACTGCGACGCCGCCGGCCGAGCCGCCCCGCAAGGCCATTCCGATCTGGGATGTGCTCAGCGAGATGGCGCTTTATGCCTCCACAGCCCTGATCATTACGGGCCTGATCCTGCCTTCGATCTGGAAACCGAACAGTTTCGGCTTTGGCGGGCAGGAATATAATCTCTATGGCATTGTGCAGACCCTGTTCGAAGCCGGCTTGTGGTTTCTGGGTCTGGTCGTGATCTTCTTTTCCGGCGTGTTTCCGCTCGCCAAGACCGTGACAGCGGCGATCATTTTCCGACAAGGCGCGCATCCGAGCCCGAAACTGGCGCAGCTGCTCAACCTGCTCGGCAAATGGTCGATGCTCGATGTGTTCCTCGCCGCCCTGCTGATCGGGATCAGTCAGATCAGCATCTATATTGGCTTCGAAACCCGCGCCGGGCTGTATTATTTCGCGCTTGGCGTGCTGATGAATAATGCCGCCACGATGCGGCTCACCTTTACCCGGTTCAAATAATCCCTAAATCAGCGCTCATGACAGACCCATCTTCCCAGGCCCAACAGCCCCAGCCCAAGCTCGACATTCGCATCATCCCGGTGACTCCGCTGCAGCAGAACACTTCGCTGATCTGGCACCGCGAAAGCATGGAAGGCGTGTTCGTCGATCCCGGCGGCGAGACCGATCGCCTGATGGCGGCGGCGGAGCAATTCGGCGTCAAGATCGTCGCGGTCTGGCTAACCCATGGCCATCTCGACCATGCCGGCGCCGCCACGGCCGTGTCAGAGCGCACCGGCTGCCCGATCATCGGCCCGCACAAGGATGATCAATGGTTGCTCGACGAGATTGAGGCCCAGGGCGCCAAATATGGCATTGCCGACGGCAAGAATGTCCAGCCAGATCGCTATCTGGAAGACGGCGACACGCTGACCCTGGGCGATCAGACCTTCGGGGTGACGCACTGCCCCGGCCATACGCCTGGCCATGTTGTGATCTATCATCAGGCCGGTCAGCTGGCCTTTGTCGGCGACGTCCTGTTCCGTGGCTCGATTGGCCGCACGGACTTTCCAAAAGGCAATCACCAGCAGCTGATTGACAGCATCGTCAACAATCTCTGGCCGCTAGGTGATGGCATGCGCTTCGTGCCCGGCCATGGCCCGATGAGCACGTTCGGGCAGGAGCGCAAAGATAATCCATTCGTGGCGGACGCCGTTCTCGGCTGAGCCCGGCTGCAGGATCTGCGCTGAACCAGAGCAAGGCGTCGCGTTGCCCGCGGCTGAGGCAGAGCTTTACCGGCCGTTGCCGCCCTTAGATTTTGCCGGGCGGTACAGCTTGGTCTTCATGTTCATGACCACGGTTCCGGTATTGTTATACTTGGCCTTCAATTCCCGGATTTTCGATTCCATCGGTTCGGAGGGCGTCTTCGCCGCCGTCGCCGGTTTTGCAGGCTCTGCTGCTTTCTGATCATCCGTCACGCTACGCTCCTAAGGCTATGAGCCAAAACACGATTTGAGCCCCAATCATAACCAGTAAGACGTCCAGTGCCAAGCTGAGCGAACTTAGCTTTTCTTGATTATACTTGTGGTTCTCATGGATAAACATAGATTCCGTGAAGTATACGTTGAATGTGGTTTCCTGATTATTGATTGCGTACTGTTGCAATATAGAGAGCGGATCAGACAGGAAGATCCATTTGCGCGGCCAGAGAATCCAGATCGCAGCGGCAAATGACACGGCCAAAGCCGCTATTGCCAGGCCTTCCGGAACCGACAGATTATTCAACAGCCCGTCCTGGCCGTCCCCCTTATGGCCGAGCACCGCACCGCCGAGAAACGTGGCGAGCAGACCCGCATATCCAATCGCCGCCGTGGCGCGATTTCGTGTCGATTCAAGAATAGATTTCTGCTCCGCCAATAACATTTTGGCGCTCTCATAAGCAATCTCGCCAATTTTCTCGCGATCGAATTCCGACATATTATAAAATATCCGATATATACTGTAATTTATATTACCTATACATCAATTAAATTTAAAATAGAATACTATTATTACTGTGTTCTCAGATCTCTGTGTTTGAGAGTACTTCTCTCCCCTCAATCCGACCCACATCCCGGCCCATCTACACTTCGTCCTATCTCACCCCGCTGGAAGGCCTGTCCGGATCGGCTGTGCAGGGGGTGAGAGCGGCGGTCTGGTGACTGAGCTTGAGGCTCCGACCCTTAAGCCCGGTGCCAGTCGGGAGCGGTAAGCCCTTTCTCCGATGAGTGAAGGCGAGCTGTCATGGCTGTAAGTGTAGGCCTCCCGGAGTGGCCCCTGACTTATGATCAGGGGGGCTAACGGTGAAAACATGCCGTCGCAGGCGCGTCTGAACCAGACGCTATACGCCGTCTCGAGAGAGCGGCAGTTCACTCCGCGTTTGTTTTAGACGCGCCTGGCCTTCTAAAACCCTCAGCGCCGCGGCGCGTGAGGCTTTTGGCGCTGGCGCTGGCGCTGGCGATGGCCGATTTCGCAAATCCTGACCCATGGGCTAGAAAAAAATCTGACCGCCCATGTCAGGAAAGCCTGCGCCCATTCGTCTAGACACAGATCCCAAGCAAAGGAGCGTGTCATGCCTCATTCCCGATTCTTCAGCCTTCTGGCCCTGTTTACTGTCGCCAGCCCGGCCTTTGCCGCCCCAGCGCCGCTGGCCGGCGACTGGCATGCGGCCTGTGATGCCTGGGGCACGCCAGCGCACTGTACGTCCAGCTGGGGCCCCGGCCTGCACGAGAGCCATGTCGTGCAGACCTATACGATCACCCGCGCCGAGGACGGCGTGCAATTGTTTGCCGGGCGCGGCCTGTACCGGATTGTTGACGGCGAGGTGGACGGCATCTGGGCCGATTCCCGCGGCCAGATCCTCGACCTGGCCGGGCGCTATGACGCCGGTGTGCTGGATGTGATCTGGGGCGAGGCGCGCAGCGAGATTGGCCGATCGGTCTATCGGTTCGAGGCGGGCGGCTTGCAGGTGCGCGATTCGGTGCTGACCGATCAAGGCTGGCAGACCTTTATGCAAGTCGATTATCCAGCGCCCGAGGCAGCAAGCGACGACTGACCCGGCGCCGGGGGATCGGGCGCATCAATGCGCAGACTCTTGGCGCGCCAGATGACAAAACCTGTACTGGCGGCTACAGATTGAGCGATGCCGCCCTTTCACCTCGCCTTTCCAGTCCATGATCTTGCCGCTGCCCGCGCCTTCTATGGCGGTCTGCTGGGCTGCGCGGAGGGGCGCTCGAGCGAGCATTGGGTGGATTTTGATTTTTATGGCCATCAGATCGTCGCGCATCTGGCCCCGGACGAGTGCACCCTTGGACAGGCCTCGGAGGTGGATGGCGAACAGGTGCCGGTCCGCCATTTCGGCCTGGTCCTGGATATGGAGCGCTGGAAGGCCTTGGCCGAGACGCTGACCGGTCAGGTCGAGTTTGTGATCGCGCCCTATACGCGCTTTGAAGGCGAACCGGGTGAACAGGCGACCATGTTCTTCCGCGATCCGTCTGGCAATGCGATCGAACTCAAGGCCTTTGCAGATATGGGACAATTATTTGCGACCTGAGCCGCTGGGGAGGACGGTGATTTGGGGATTTTTGAGCGTTTCTATGCCGACCTGATGGTCCGCAGTCCGGACTGGATGGTGATCTGGTTCCAGGTCCTGCTCGGCGTGCTCGCCCTGGCGCTGCTGTTCAGTCTGTTCCGGATCGAAGCGCGCGCCATTCAGCTCGGCGTGTTGATGGGCTTTTTGATGATGATCGTGATTTATGGCCAGTTCGGCTTCACCCGGATCCTGAGCGTCGGTCATGTCCTGTTCTGGACCCCGACCCTATTTTATATGCTCTCGCTGCAGGGCACGGCGGGGGTGGCCAAGACCTGGTTCGGACGCTGGCTCTGGCCGGCCTGCGCGGTGATGTTTGTGTCACTGGCCTTCAATTATTATCAGCTGGCAAACTATCTGTTCGGCGCCCGCGGCCCGATCGAGATGCTCGGCTAGTTGAACATCTCCCAATGCACCAGCCATTCCCCGTCAACCTTCTTCCAGACAATCACCGACTGCCCGCCGCCGATCGGGTTGCCGTCTGAAAAGGTCTCATAGAAATCGTGCGAGATAATCGTGTCCGGTCCGGCAAAGAACACGGTCTTCTCATCAATGCTCAACCCGTTCATGGTTTCGAACGCGGTTTCCCAATACTCGCGCTGCGCGGCAAGGCCTTGCACATTGGCGCGGCGCGGGCGGAAGATGGCATAATCGTCGGTGTGCAGCGCGATCAGCGCGTCCACATTCTGCTCAGCGACCAATTGTTCGTACAGCGTGTTGCGCGCCTGAACGATGGCCATTGCTTCCAGATCGCTCGGTTGGACATTCACTTCTGCGCTGACATCGGTGGCATTGACGGTCACACATCCCGGCAAAGCCAGGGCAAGCAGCGCACCCATAACAAGTCTCATATCGATCCCCTTTTTCATAAGCTGATACGCTTATTGATCAGGCCTGACCGATCCTAGGTCAATGATTCGAAAAGAGGTTTCGTGACCGCTTAGTCGCCTTCACCCGGATTCGGGCTGAAATAATCGGCGAGTTTATTGGTCTTTTGCGCGAACTCCTCACGGTCAGCCGGCGGTTCTTTCATCCGCGTGATGTTGGGCCAGACCTTGGCATATTCGGTGTTCAGTTTCAGCCATTTGGCATCTGGCTCATCATCGGTATCCGGCGTGATCGCCTCGACCGGACATTCGGGTTCGCAGACCCCGCAATCAATGCACTCATCGGGATGAATCACGAGCATGTTTTCGCCCTCGTAGAAGCAATCTACGGGACAGACCTCGACACAATCCATGTATTTGCAACGGATGCAAGCATCCTTCACGATGTAAGTCATTGATGAGCTCTAATTTCTCTAATGCAGCGCAGCACATGGCTTCGCAGGCGTTACAAGTCAATGCACCTGACTGTCACGGAGCGTTTAGTTCTGCTCTCTTTCGCGCATGCGCCCGCGTGACATCATCAATGTGCAACAGGCTGGCAACGTGACGAATGAAGGATTCCTCGTATTTACAAGCCTCCCCATCCGCCAGCGAGACGCGATACAAGCCTTCAATCACCCCAGCGCGCTCTTCTTGCGGAAGTGTTTTGACGTGGCGTGTCAGGGCATGCGTGTCCGTCGCTTCTTCGGCGATGAGTTCACCGCGCTGCAGCACTTCATCGGCGCGGTCGGCATTCATGTTGAAGCTTGTCACCAGGATTTCAGCGATCATATCGCTTTCAAGATTGGCATAGACGCCATCCACCAGCGCTGCTTCAACCAGCAGGGCCGCAGCAGCTTCATAGGGATCGAGATCACGGACGGGCGCTTCGGGCCGGCCGCCGCCGAACAAACGAGAGAAAAAACCTGTCATGCCAAGCCTTATGCGCTGGGCTCGATGCGTCTGTAAAGAGTCTGTGCTTCCGCCGCCGGGCCGCGCCGCTCTCCGATTTGCAGGACTTCCACGGTTTCAATGGTTTTGGCTTTGTAGAACGTCAGAACATCGCCGCTGCCAACCCGCGCGCCTGGCTTGTCGGTTTTGCGGGTTTGCCCGTGCCGCGTAATCCGGATGCCTTTGCGGCTCACATAATCGGTGGCCAGGACCCTGGTTTTGAAAAAGCGCGCACGCCACAGCCAGATATCGACCCGAATTTCATCCCCGGCCGTGTCACTCATTCGTAGAATTGGCGTCGGTCACTGGGGCAGAGTCAGACCCCGGTTCCTGCGCTTTGGGCTCACTCGGTTTGGCCGCTTTAGGCTTGCGCTTTTTCGGTTGGGCTTTGGGCTTTTCGGGCAACAAAGCCGCGAGCGCCGCAAATGGGCTATCCGGATCGGGTTCGCGGCGAGGCGGCCGGCGATGCTTGTTTTGCTGACGCGGCTTGCCATTCGCTTTTTCGTGCTTTTTCCGCGGACCGGACTTGCGCTGTTGATTTCGCGCGTCTTTACGGGCCGCGCGGCGCTGTTCCTGCGCTTCGACATGCGCCTTGGATTGGAACCGCCACAGTTTCACCGCACCGGTTTCAGGATCTTTTTCGGCTGGCGCAATGCGAAAGCCTTTGAGCACATTGTGAAAATCATCCAGCGGGCACGAGACCATAGATGCGAGCTCAGGCGGTATCTCAAACTTGGCCTGGTCGGCTTCTTTTCGACGTTTCGAGAGCTCCCAGCCAAGGCGTTCGGCCAGATCTGCGCGCACGGCGCGTTTGCCAAACCGCAAATAACCTTGCGCGGCGAGATCTTCATCCGGCCAGCTGCCATCGAGCTCAAAGCTCCCTGCGCCTTCCGGTGCCGTCTTGCGGGGCCGGCCATCTGCGAGCGTTTGCAGCTGAGAAATCATTTTTTGCGCCGCTGGCTTTTGCGCGTCTGGCACATGCGCCGCGATCCGGCCGGAACGGATACCGGCCTCTTTCAGTTTGGCGCGCTCTTCCGGTCCGGGCAGCAACGACCGGTCTTCACCGCGCAGATCGCACGCCGCGCCCTGCTCCACCAATCGAAAGGCGAGCCCACGGGCCAGGCCGTCCAGCTCTGGCGCGTCGGTCGCGAATTTGAGTTTGAAATGGGTCGGCAAGCGTTTCTGAATTTCGGCGCCCAGCCATTCGTTCAGCCTTGTATTGGCCGCGTCTTGCTGATGTTGTTCTGCATCCTGCCCGCCCAGCAGCTTTGCCGTCGGCGCCAGCCAATGCGGCCCCGCCACCAATTGTGCGACCGGCGCCTCGCTCCAGACGATTTGGTTGTCATCGTTCAAGGTGAGCGCCGTTTCCGGCGCGCCCGCGATCGACTTTAGACGCTCTGCAATAATCGGCTCGAGCGCTTGCATCGCGGCGCTGCGCAGGGTCTTGCCCTCAAGCGTCGACGCACTGCTATCGGGCTCAAAGGTCAGGCCGACCAATTTGCCTACAGCGTGACCTTCAATCGTCACTTCACCCGTATCGGATACGTCGGTGCTCAAGAAGTCTTCCCTTTTCAATCCCGCGATCAAAGCGGTGGTTCTGCGATCGACAAAGCGCTGAGTCAGCGCGTCGTGTAGCGCATCTGACAGGCGATCTTCAATATCTCGCGTTCTTTCGCGCCAATAGTCAGGATTTTCAAGCCAGTCACCCCTGAAACTTGCGTAAGTCCAGGTTCGGATCATAGCGAGGCGTTGCTGCAACAGGCCAATATCGCCGATTGTATTGTCCAGGGCCTTGAGCCGCTCGTCCATCGCGGTATCGCCAAGCCGCGCATCTGGGTCAGCCAGCGTTTCAGCCAAACCGATCACCAGGCGGCCATGGCCTTCATGCCCGGCTTTGCGAAAATCAGGCAGCCGCGCCAGGTCCCAGAGGCGGCGAACATTTCGCTGGCCGCGCACATCTGGCCCGACGGCACTGTCTTCAGCCATGCGGCGAAGCACCCATTCATCCAAGCCATATGGATTTTGACGCAAACATTGACGCGGGCTGGGCCGCGCCAAACTGGCAATCAGCGTCTTGATGGAGCGATAATCCAGTTCGCTATTGCGCCAGAGCAGATCGGTCACCGGATCATAGCGATGATCTTCAATGGCCCGCGTCAACTCATCTTCAAAGGGCGGGCAATCATTGGTCTCGCCAAACTCGCCATTGTCACGAAACCGGCCCGCCCGTCCGGCGATTTGACCCATCTCGGCATGGCTGAGCCAGCGATGGCGGCGACCATCAAATTTTGAGCGCCCGGCAAAAGCGATGCGGTCGACATCGAGATTGAGGCCCATTCCGATCGCGTCTGTCGCGACCAAATAATCCACCTCGCCCGACTGATACAGTTCGACCTGGGCGTTGCGCGTACGTGGGCTGAGACCGCCCATGACGACCGCGCAACCACCTTTCTGTCGGCGCAGCACTTCGGCAATCGCATAGACTTTGTCGGCGCTGAACGCGACAATGGCTGAGCGCTTTGGCAGCTTGGTGATCTTTTTCGGACCGGCATAGGACAGGGTCGAAAACCGCTCGCGGATATCGGTCGAGATATCGAACTCCAGTTCCCGCAAAACCTCGCGCATCGTATCGGCGCCGAGCAATAGCGTTTCCTGTGTGCCGCGCGCATTGAGGATCCGGTCGGTAAAAACATGTCCGCGATCGTCGTCTTCAGCGATCTGAATTTCGTCGACCGCCAGGCACTCAACCGAGATATCCATGGGCATCGATTCCACTGTGCAGACCCAATAGCGGGCTTTGTCGGGAATGATCTGTTCTTCGCCGGTGACCAGCGCCACGGCGCGCGCGCCCTTTTCCGCCACCACACGGTCATAGACTTCCCGCGCCAATAGGCGCAGCGGCAAGCCGATCATGCCGGTCGTATGCCCCATCATACGCTCCAGCGCATAATGAGTCTTACCGGTATTGGTGGGGCCGAGAATGGCTTTGAGGTCTGCCATGATATCTATCTAATTGGAGTCGAAAGGTCGGGAAAACTAGCTGTTCGGACAGCGCTCGGGGCGATCGATATGGCTGTCGACAAGATTGCCCTCTTGATCTTCAACCTTGAACGCCTGGGTCCAGTCCGAGGTGCGCGGCAATGGATCATAGTCGCTCGCCAGATAAAGGCGCAGCTCTCGTTGGATCGGACAGCCATTCGATCGATGCCCGAGATCAACCGAGATCGCGCCCTCGGCTTGCCAGGTGCTGAAATCGGCCTGGATCGGGGGGCGCAGATTGGACCGGTAGCTGGCCACCAGAACCCGGCTGTGATCGAGGTCTGCAAGATCGACACGTTCAGAGAAACTCTTCGGCCCGGGATTGTAACGCCACATGATCAATGGGGTCTCAAGCTGTTCTCTTAGATAATAATCAAAGCCATGCCAGACCTCACGCTCATCGACCAGGATTGCGGTCGGCTGAAGGCGCTCAATTTCGCGCGCCAGCTGATCGGACAGATCCTGCCACCCGCGCACGCGTTTGAGATCATTGTCGCGGCCCATGGCGGCGGTCCAGCTGGGCGGCCCCAGGGCCAGCACGGTCGCGAACAGACCGACCAGGCCTTGAAAGATCAGCCCGCCCCAAAATGCCGGTCGCCAACCGCGGGCGCGGATCAGGAACCCGCCAATCCAGACGCTTGCAGCCGGATAGGCCGTCGCCGCCCAGTTCGCATGGGCGCGCGACAGAACCGCTTGAAACGCGATGATCAGCAAAACCGGCACGATGAAACAGGCAAGCCAGGCCTCTTTGGTGGTCTGGGCATGCGCTGCGTCGCCGAGATCGGCCAATTCACCGCGCGGCCGAAGGACGGTCAGGCCCGCCACCAGCGCGACAAAGCTTACCGGACCGAACACACCCATTTGGTCGCCCAAAAATTTCGGCAAGTGATCGAGATTAAATAACGGGCCGCCGAGATTGGCATTATCCATCGTGTGGCTGACGGTTTGGAACTCATTCGCCGCATTCCAAAGCAGATGCGGCGCAACCAGCGCGGCGGCGATCGCTAAGGCGGTCAGACCTTTGGCACTGATCAAAGCGGCACGCGTGTCGCGATCCAGCACGCTGGTGAGCGCCACCCCCAAGGCGAAATAGAGCATCGCATATTTGGACAGGAAGCCCGCACCGATCGCCAGGCCCAGCGCGCCCACGCCGGCCCAGCCCAGGTCTTGCTCGCGCAGGCGCCAAAACAGATACAGCGCGATGCACCAGAATGGAAACAGCACACCATCGGTCGAGATGACCCAGGAGGACAGCACAATCCCCGGCATGAACAGATAGGCGAGCACGGTGAACAGACCGGCCAGACTGCCAAACATCCGGCGCGACAGTAGAAACACAAACCAAGCCGCGACGGCATGAAACACCGGCGCAAAAATCCGGATCGCAGCTTCCGAATCGCCCATGAAAGCCGTCGACACATGGATCATCCAGGCAATCATTGGCGGTTTGGAATAATACCCCCATTCCAGGCCTTGTCCCCAGCGCCAATATTGAGCTTCATCAGCATACAGCTCGAGCGGCGATGCCAGCACCAGAGCCAGGCGCAAGGCCAGCAGCGCGATAATGATTGCGATTGCAAGCTTGGACAGCTGATCTGGGAGCAAGGATTTCACCGTCATAAGCTCCCCTTAGTCTGCCTGAAGAGAGACATAAACCCTTCGCCGCATGTGTGGCTTATTTGCAATGCCAACCAATAGAGTCAGCTCTGTCATCGGACTCTAACAAGACTGTCACAAATCTGTCGTGCGCCGAACATATGGGCTCGCTCAGTAGTGTAACTGAGCGCGTCCTGCTCAGCCTGCGTTAAGTGACAAATTGAGAGGGAAACTCATGTCCAACTGGAAACTCCTAACTGGTGTGGCCGCCGCTTCCATTATGACCGCAGCAATCGTTGCTCCGGCCGAAGCGCAGGTCACAACTTCTGAAGTCCGCGGTACGGTGACCAACGACGCTGGTGCTGCCGTCGCCGGCGCAACAGTGACCATTCGCGACACGCAAACTGGCCTCACGCGCTCCACAACGACCGGCGCTTCTGGTGCCTATGCGATCCGCAACCTGCCGATCTCTGCATCTTACAGCGTCACGGTTTCTGCGGATGACCTGCAAAGCCAACAAGTTGACGATGTGCCATTGGTGCTCGGCGACGTCACCAATCTCAGCTTCTCTCTCAGCGCTGATGCTGATCGGACCATGGACACAATCGTCGTCACGGCGTCTGCAACAGACCTGGTTCAGACGGCGGTCGGTCCAAACGCCACATTCGGTCTGGAGACATTGCAATCAGCTCCAACCATCAACCGGAACATCACCGACGTCCTGCGGATCGACCCGCGGATCTATGTTGATGAGAGCCGCGGCGACATTAACCCGGTGCAGTGTGGTGGTAAGAACCCACGATTCAACTCTCTCACCCTTGACGGCGTACGTTTGAATGACGGCTTCGGTCTGAACTCTAACGGTTACCCAACTGAGCGTCAGCCCTTCCCATTTGACGCCATTGAGCAGGTTGCTGTTGAGCTGTCTCCATTCGACGTTGAATATGGCGGCTTCACCGCTTGTAACATCAACGCTGTAACCAAGTCTGGTACCAACGAATTCCACGGCTCGGCTTTTATCGACTACACGTCTGACGATTTCCAAGGCGACTCTCTGGAAGGCGACGACATTCAAGCCAACGAGTTTGATGAAATCCGTTACGGTGTTCAGGTTGCCGGCCCAATCATTCGCGACACGCTCTTCTTCTCGGTTGCTTACGAGAAGCTGGAAGGCGCAAACACGTTCGATCGCGGCCCAATCGGTTCTGGCGCAGTGAATGAAATCAACATCACGCAAGCAGAACTTGACGAAATTGCTCGGATCGCACGCGACATTTACGGTTATGATCCAGGCGGCATCCCAACCAGCCTCGACAATGAAGACGAAAAGATCCTCGTCAAGTTGGACTGGAACATCAACGAGCAGCACCGCGCGGCCTTCACTTACAACTATAATGACGGCTTCAACTTTACTGAATCTGACGGCGACCCGGACGAGTTCGAGTTCGAAAACCACCTGTACGAGCGTGGTACTGAGCTGAACCAATATGTCGGTTTCCTCTACAGTGACTGGACCGACAATTTCTCCACCGAGATTCGCGTTGGTTATGTTGATGTCGATCCGCGCGTTGCGACCGTTGGCGGCACCGATTTCGGTGAGATCACGATCGAAACCGACGATGTTGACGTCTATCTTGGTGGCGACGACTCTCGCCAATCCAACGAGCTCGACTACACCATCTTCAACATGGCGTTGAAAGGCTTCTATCAGCTGGATGATCACGCCATCACATTCGGTTATGAGCGCGAAGAACTCGACATCTTCAACCTGTTCGTTCAGCACACCGAAACCGAGATTGACTTTGACCGGAACCCAGCCGTCACCGATCCGACGGATACACGTGACCCGGCCATCGTGAACTTCGAGCGCGGTCTGGCTGACAACGTCAACTACAACAACGCGCCGTCTGGCAACCCAGCCGATGCTGCGGCTGACTGGGGCTACGCGGTCAACACCGCCTACGTTCAAGACGAGTTTGATATTGGCAGCAGCGTCAGCGTCATTCTCGGCCTGCGTTATGACTGGTGGGAGACCGACGATGAGCCGGAAACCAACCCAGACTTCCTAGCAGATTACGGCTTCAGCAATGGCCAAACTCTAGACGGCGAAGGGCTGTTGCAGCCACGCTTCGCATTCACCTGGGATGCCAAAGACAATGTTTCCGTTCGCGGTGGCTTTGGTCTCTATTCGGGTGGTGATCCAAACGTTTGGTTGTCGAACAACTACTCGAACAATAACGTGCTTCAGTTCGGCCAGGATGGCGGCGGTTTCGGTCTGGAAAATGGCCAGACGTCACTGTTCGATATCGACTATACCGATTGTGAAGACGGTGTTCCTGTCGGCCCAGGTTGGTGTGTTCCAACCGTTCTCGCCGATGCCGTTTCGGCTGGCGAAGGTCGTAACTTCGAGATCAACTTCCTCGACCCTGACTTCGAAATTCCGTCTGAATGGAAATTCGCGCTTGGTGCCACCTGGTACCCTGTGCTTCCAGGCGGCGGCTTTCTTGGCGGCGAATATGTCGTCAACGGTGACCTGCTCTACTCCACCAGTGATAACTCAGCCATCGTGCTGCGCGCCGATCTGGAACAAGTTGGCGTGGATGCAAACGGTTATCCTGAGTATGACAGCGTCCGCGAAGGTGCGTTCGTTCTGACCAACACTTCTGGCGACGGAAACCGGTCATTCACTGCATCTGTCAGCATTGCCAAGGACTATGATAACGGCTTCGACTGGGCCTTCGGTTATGCCTACAATGATGCCGAAGAAGTTCAGCCGATGACCAGCGCTGTTGCGTTCTCGAACTATAACAACCGCGCTGTATCTGACCCACAAGCTCAAACGCTTGCGACGTCAGACTACAACATCACGCACCGTTTCACCTTGCTGACGAACTATAGAAAAGCGTTCTTCGGTGACTATGAAACGACGATTTCAGCATTCGCCACGGCCCGTTCGGGTCTGCCATTCTCCCTCGCGGGCGGCGATGCAGATTTCGGCTTCTTCAACGAGCTGGAAATTCTCCAGCCAGGTGTCGAGCGCAACAGTGAAGAGAGCGATTGGTGGGCAAAGGTTGACCTTCGCGTCGAGCAGGAATTCCCAGGTCTGCGGGCCGACGATCGTACGTCTGCCTTCGTCGTCATCGACAACTTCACGAACCTCCTGAATGACAATTGGGGCATTCTGGAAGAGCCAGGCTTCCCGCCAATCGACGCACAGTCTCGCGTTGGTGATGCGTCGCTCTGGCAGGTTCGTTTCGGACTTCGTTACGAGTTCTAAGCGCTAAGGCTTACAACCACGACCTCTAAAAGGGCGGTGCAGAAAGCACCGCCCTTTTTCTTTGAGCTTTGCCCGCAGCTATGGCAAAGGCGCCGCGATGAGTGTTTCGCAAACCTATGTTCCGCCCGAATGGGGGCCGCACCGCGCCATTTGGGTCGGCTGGCCACATCTGCGCGGCGAATGGGGAAGGGCGTTTACCGGCGCCCGCGAAGAGATCACCGCCTTTGTCCGCGCCCTGGCACCGGTCACACCGGTCCGGATCGCGTGCGGGTCGCGCGAGGCTTATTCCAGCGCCTGGTTGGCCATGGATGATGAAATCGCCGCCGGCCGGGTCCAGCTTCACACGGTGCTGGCGGGAGATATCTGGCTGCGCGATACGGGTCCGATCCTCTCCCAGCGCGGGACCATGCCTGAAGCTTTGACGTTTCGGTTCAATGGCTGGGGCGGCAAATATGTGATGCCCGGCGACACGATGACGGCGCAATCGATCGCCTCAGTTGAGCAGCTGTCCGTTCAGGCGTTTTCCTTCATTCTGGAGGGCGGCGCGGTCGATCTCGACGGCGCCGGACGATTGCTGACCACCAAACAATGTGTGCTCAATCCAAATCGCAATCCGGGGTGGACGGAAGCGATCGCCGAAACCGCTTTGCGCGACGCGTTCGGCGTCCATCAGATCCTCTGGCTGGAGGACGGTTTGTTGAATGATCACACCGACGGACATGTCGACAATGTTGCGCGTTTCATCGGGCCGGGGCGGGTCCTGTGCCAGACGCCCTCCGGGCCTGATGATCCAAATCGCGAAACGCTGAGGCATATCGAACAGTCATTACGCGACACCGGTTTGGAGGTTGTCACCATCCCCTCACCCGGCTTGATCAGCGATGCTGAGGGCGCGCCGGTCCCGGCCAGCCACATGAATTTTCTGATCAGCAATCAAACCATCTTCCTGCCCATCTATGAAGACCGCTATGCGCCCAGTGCCATTGCCGCTCTTGAACAGATGTTGCCGCGCCATCAGATCGTTGCCTTGCCGGCGCGCAATATCTTATCAGGGGGCGGCGCGTTCCATTGCATGACCCAACAGATTCCGCGCTTTGAGGAGCCGATGAGATGACCCGAACCTTGACCGTCGCCGCCATACAGCGCGCTTTCGCCAAAGGCGATATGGGGGAGAATATCTCGCGTGTGGCTCAATCGGTTCGATCCGCCGCGGAGGGTGGCGCAGAGATTATCCTGCCGCCGGAACTGTTTTGCGATCACTATTTCTGCAAGACGCAGGAAGAGCACCATTTCTCCTCGGCCTATCCGTGGTCTGAACATCCGGCCGTCACCGCGATGCAAGCGCTGGCGCGTGAGCTGGATGTGGTCATCCCGGTCTCCATTTTCGAAAAGGATGGCCCGGAATATTATAATTCGGTGGTGGTGATTGATGCAGATGGCACGGCACTCGGCGTTTATCGCAAAAGCCACATCCCCGACGGCCCTGGCTATCAGGAGAAATTCTACTTCCGCCCAGGCAATACGGGGTTCAAGGTTTGGCCAACCCAAAAAGGCAAGATCGGCGTTGGTATTTGCTGGGATCAATGGTTTCCTGAAGCGGCCCGCGCCATGGCGCTGATGGGCGCCGATGTCTTGCTGTATCCGACCGCCATTGGCAGCGAGCCTCAGGATGCCGGGCTGGATACCGCCGCGCGCTGGCGCCGCGCCATGCAGGGACATGCGGTTTCGAATGTCATTCCCGTGGTCGCCGCAAATCGGGTTGGGGATGAGGACGGACAGACCTTTTATGGCACCAGCTTTATCTGCGATCCTATTGGCGAAATCGTCGCCGAGCTGGACCGCACCGAAGACGGCACCATCACTGCCTGCTTTGATCTTGATGAAATTGATCGCGAGCGCGCCGCTTGGGGCTTTTTCCGCGACCGGCGCCCGGACCTGTATGGCCCGCTCAGCTAGGCGGTAAAAACCGGGTGCATCCCTGCCAGCAATGGTCTAGGGCGGAGATATGGATCAGTTTCTGCTTATTCCGGTCACATCCTTGCTGATCGCCGGCAACGTGGTTGCCAGCCTGATCGCTTTGAACAACCCGCCCTTTATGATGCGCAATCTGTTTCATGTCGGACCAATCCGCGAGAAACGGGAATGGCACCGCATGGTGACGAGCGGTTTTCTGCATGGCGGCCTGCTGCACCTGTTCGTGAACATGTATGTCTTGTTTATGTTTGGTGGCTTCGTCGAACGGATTGTCGGCCCCGTGGCGTTTGTGATCATCTATTTCGCGGCGCTATTGGGCGGCAGCGCCTGGGCGCTGCTGGAAAACAAGAACGACCCCAATTATCGCGCGCTTGGCGCATCCGGCGCGACATCCGGCATTGTGATGAGTTTCGTCTTGTTCGAACCCTTCCAGCAATTGATGATTTTTCCCATTCCGTTCTTCATGCCAGCCGTCGTGTTGGGCTTGGTTTTTCTGGTTGGCAGCGCCATCCTGGCGCAGCGCCAGAACAAGAAGATTGGTCATGAAGCGCATCTGGGCGGTGCTTTGGCCGGTATTCTCGCGACGATCGCGGTCCAACCTTCCGCCCTCTCCAACTTTTCTAATGAAGTCGCTCGGGCGCTCGGAGGGACCTGATCTTGGGGGCTGTATCCAATACGCTCAAACAGCGGATCGAGAGCGGCGCCTTAAGCCGTGATCCAGCGCAAGTTGAAGCCGCAGCCAAGCTGGATGAATTGCTTGTACGATTGCAGAAGTCCGGCAAAGGCGGTTGGTTTTCAAAACCAAAAGCGGTGCACGGGCTGTATCTTTGGGGCGGCGTCGGCCGCGGCAAATCGATGTTGATGGACCTGTTCTATGCCGAAGCGCCAGTCAAAGCGATGCGCGTTCACTTTCATGAATTCATGGGCCGTGTGCAGGATCGACTGAACAGCGCGCGGAAACGAAAAGACGTTTCAAATCCCATTTTCCCAGTCGCCAAACAATTCGCTTCTGAAGCACGGCTGATCTGTTTTGACGAGTTTCAAGTCACCCAGATCGCCGATGCGATGATCCTGGCGGGCCTGTTCGAAGACTTGTTCAAGCGCGGCGTAACCGTCGTCGCGACCTCAAATCGCCATCCGGATGATCTCTACAAAGACGGCCTCAATCGCCACCTGTTTCTGCCCTTCATCGATCTGTTGAAAGCGCAGAATGAGGTTTTTGAACTCGCCGCCGATCGAGATTACCGATTGGAGCGACTGACAGAGGCGCCGGTTTGGTATTCAGTTGGTGATGGCGCGGCGCCTCTGGATCAAGCGTTCGAGCGATTAACACTCGGCGCCGAACCACAAAGCTGCATGCTGACCATCAAGGGCCGAAAACTGCCGGTCGAGCGAGAGGCCGCTGGCGTCGCCCGATTCACCTTCAACGAGCTTTGTGCGCGTCCGCTCTGGGCCGAGGACTATCGCGCCATTGCCGCCATGTTCCACACCATCCTGCTTGAACATGTGCCAATCCTGAGCCCGGCAAAACGCAATGAAGCGGCCCGCTTCGTCACTCTGATCGACACGCTTTATGAGGCCAAGGTCAAACTGATCGCAACAGCCGAGGCTGAACCGGAAGCGCTTTATCCGGAAGGGGATGGAAGCTTCGAGTTCCAACGCACGGCCAGTCGATTGCATGAAATGCGGTCCATCGAATACATGGCCGAAGCGCATGTCATTCCGATGGACCAGAAGTAAGTCGCCAAGAACAAGCGAAAACTGGGAGGGAGGAAACGTTCCGCCCGTTCTCGGCGACGAGAGAATGCTCTCTCTGGAAAGGCTTACGTCGACTTAATCGAACTGGATCAAACTTTTTCACTTCCGAAATCCGGTGTCAGGTTCGATCTGACACAATTCCCGGACAAGGAGAGATAAAATGGGCGATACCATATCCTTTATGTTGAAGTCCGCGGTCGGCCAGATCCTGCCTGCCATGGCCAGTACGCTGAAAAAGGGCCAAGCTTACGCGATCGATCAAGGCGTCGATGAAAGCGTCATTCTGGGCGCGCGCCTGTATCCGAATATGCTGCCTTTGCTGAACCAGTATCAACTGGCCGCGGACACGGCTGTACGCGCCGCCGCGCGCTTGGCGGATCTGGATATGCCGAGCTTTCCTGATGACGAACGCACCATTGCCGAGCTTCTCGATCGGCTGGATCGAAGCAATCATTATGTCCAAGAATTTGATGATGAGGCGCTGAACGCCAATGCCCGGACGGTGCTTGAAATCCCGCTCGGCGCGACCAGCGTCAATTGGGAAGGCCGCCAATATCTCTCGACATTTGTGCTGCCCAATTTGCACTTTCATGCCAGCATTGCGTTTGCCTTGCTGAGACATCAAGGCGTGGCGATTGGCAAACGCGATTTCCTGATGGCATAGTCATTGGCGCGGCGCAGCCATGCGCGCGCACTGTCTGCGTGATTAGGAGTAAGAATGACCGATCTGAAATCGGCGATCTGTGCCATGCTTGCACTGGGTCTCGCCGCCTGCGCCCTAGAAACGAGCCCCGAATCCGGGGCCAGATCGTTCGATCAGAGCGCCGCGCTGGAGCTGCTCGAAACCCTCAGCGCCGACGATATGAGAGGGCGCAAGGTTGGCAGTGAGGAAAACGCCCGCGCACGGGCCTTGATCATTGAGCGCTTTGAAGCGCTCGGCGTTACGCCAGGCGTCCCAAATTTTGAGGAGCCCTTCAACTATGGCCCCTTCGCCGATCCGCAGACCGGCGCCAATGCGCAACCGCAAAAAAGCGGCGTCAACATTATAGGCGAGATTGCAGGGTCTGCAGACAGCGATCTCAGCATGATCATCACCGCGCATTATGATCATGTCGGTGAGATCGATGGCGAGATTTACAATGGCGCGGATGACAATGCGTCCGGCGTTGTGGGCTTGGTGGCAGCGGCGGAGTATTTTTCAAAAAACCCGCCCAAGCATGACATCATCTTGATCGCCTTTGACGCGGAAGAAGACCGGCTTGGCGGATCGATCGCCTATGTGGCTGACCCGCATCGCCCGCTGGACTCAGTGGCGCTGAACTTGAATTTCGACATGTTGTCTCGCGGGGACAATGGCCTGCTCTGGGCCTCGGGGACGGCCCACTGGCCGCAAATGCGCCCCTTTGTCAGCGAGGTCGCGGCGCGCGCGCCGGTGCAGATCCGGCTTGGCTTTGACCAGGGCGATGCTCGCGAAGACTGGACGCTGCTTTCCGATCATGCCGCCTTCTACCGGGCCGGTATTCCCCACCTCTATTTCGGCGTCGAGGATCATCCCGACTATCACCAGCCGGGCGATGATTTCGAAAAGATCGATCAGGCCTGGTTCATGAACTCGGTTGAGAGCGTCATCATGATGGCGGCCGAAATGGATGAGCGCTTACCCGAAATCTACGATATGCGCCGCGCAGCACTGGGAGAGTGAGGCGGCGCGCGCCTACAAAATATCGAGTCTTCTCAATCCTTTGCTTTGCAACTGATTTTCAGTTGCCCTGCAAATGCTTCGCACTATCATAATCAACTGTTTTTATTGTATTTTTTCTTGATAATCCGCGATTCAGCGCTATTTTGGCGGCATAGGTAGTTTTACGGAGTTGTCCCCATGAAAGGCGACGCAAAAGTCATCGAGTTTCTCAATAAAGCGCTCAAGAACGAGCTGACGGCGATCAACCAATATTTCCTGCATTCCCGCATGCTGAAGGATTGGGGCGTCAGCAAGCTGGGCGATTATGAGTATAAAGAGTCCATTGAAGAGATGAATCACGCCGATTGGCTGATCGAACGGATTCTGTTTCTGGGCGGCCTGCCCAATTTGCAGGATCTCGGCAAACTTCGAATTGGCGAGAGCGTGGAAGAAATCCTGAAATGCGATCTCGCTCTGGAAGAAGACGCCATCCCCCTCTTGCGCGATGCGATGGAGCATTGCGAGAGAGTTCGCGACTATGTCAGCCGCGACCTGTTTGGCAAAATCCTCCATAATGAGGAAGAGCACGTGGATTATATCGAAACCCAGTTCGATCTGATCAAGCAGATTGGCATCCAGAGCTATATTCAGCTCCAGTCGGAAGCCAACGCACACTAGTAAAGCCGCAGCTTTTGGAGGCTCACCATGCCCAAGACCACGATCTTTGAATATAAAGGCGACGCGCAGACGGTCACCTGGGATCGGCGATTGTGCATCCATGTTGGTGAGTGCGGCCGCGCCAAGGGCGACTTGTTCGTGACCGGGCGCGACCCATGGTGCGATCCAAATCTGGCAGACCGGGACGGCACCGAGGAGATCATTGCTCGGTGCCCGACCGGGGCGCTCGCGCTTAAAGGATCGGATGGCGCATATGTCACCGAAAGCGCCCCGGCCAATAACGAAGTGCACGTCTCCAATGATGGGCCGCTCTATGTCTCCGGCGACCTCTCCGTGCATGGCAAGAGCGATGATATGCATTCGGTCAGCCGCCGCGCAGCGCTGTGTCGCTGCGGCGCGTCCAAGAACAAGCCATTCTGCGATAATTCACACCGCGAGATCGGCTTTCAGGACGCTGGCGCGGTCGGCGATAAAGGACTTGCGGAAATCGAGAGCGGCGGCCCGCTCGAAATCAAGCGCATTCCTGATGGCCCGCTGGAAGTCTCCGGTAATTTTACCCTCCGCGCGGGATCAGGGCGTCCAGCCTGGTCCGGACGCAAGGCCTATCTTTGCCGCTGTGGCCAGTCGGCCAATAAGCCGTTTTGCGACGGCGCGCACACCAAGGCTGGCTTCAAGGCCGACTAGGCTTAAATCCCGGCGCGGTCCAGCATGCGATCGAAACCGGCCCAGTATTCCGCGCGCTTGTCCGGCTTTTCCATCAAGATCTCATGCATGGCGCCGTCAACGGTGACGTGCTCGCAATTCGGCAGATAGCGCGCCACGTGCGTGTGCGAGCGATTGTCGACCAGTTTCTCATCCGCCGCGCTCGCGACAAAGACCGGAATATCGATCCCGCGAAGCGTGGCGGGTTTGTTGATCAACCCAAAAATATCCAGCGACGCGCTCAACCAGCCCCAGGTGACGGGTCCGAGCGAAAGTTCAGGCGCCGCATCGGTCAGGTCTTTATTGAGCTGCCAATGCGGCTCATCATAGGTGACCACATTGTCCTCGAACCGCTCTGGCGGTCCCGGCTTTTGCGCGAAATCATCAGACCGGCCCATGACCCGCATCGCCCAGATGAAATAGCGCTGAACCCGGCCCAGTGGCAGGCCCCACATAGGCGCGCAAAAGGCTGCGGCTTCGACTTTCACCAGCCCTTGGCCAATCGCCGCCAAGGCGATCGCACCGCCCATGGAATGCGCGAGGGACACATAGGGCCGTGGCAATTCATCAATCGCGTCGAGCCCGTTGCGCAAGGCGCCCATAAAAGTCTCAAACCGGTCAATATGTCCTTTTCGCGGGTCTTCAAGCAATCGCTGCGACAGTCCCTGGCCCGGCCAGTCAATGATCAAAACCGCAAATCCCCGGTCCTGAAGCTCGCGCGCAACTTCAAAATATTTCTCGATAAATTCGGTTCGGCCAGGGCAGACAATGCAGGTGCCGCGCGGCGTATCCGCCGTGGCCGGGGCCAAGCAGGCGCGCAACCGACGACCGCCGACGCCTTCGAACCAGACAATGCGCGCTCCATCGGGCCGCGGGTTTCCAGGCACGTCTACGATGCGGTCTGTCATGTTTTCATCCATTGCCGGATCCCGAGAAAGAGAAAGCCTCATCCCGCGTTTAAGCCGGATGAGGCTTTCGATCAAATCACTGAGAATTCAAGCTTATGACAGCTTGCTCATGATGCTTTGCAGCTGCATGGCGACAGACATGTCGCCGAGCACTTTCAGCTTGCCCTGCATGAAGGCCATGGTTGGGTCCATTTGACCGGCGGCCAATTTGGCGAAGTCTTCCCAATCCACTTTGACCGTTGCGTCGGCTTCTTCGTCATCATTGTTGGCGACGCCAGCAGCGCCATCGATGAAGAGTTTGCCAACATCACCGAAGTCGAACTTAACTTTCTTTGAAAAACCGCTGTCGCCGCCGGCAACTGCTGCTGCTGCACGGGATGTGAGTTCTGCGAGATCCATAAGGAAGCCTCCCTGTAAATTGCTCCTGCGCTGATAAAGCAGGCGAAAACGCTCGCGGCAAGGGTGCCGCTTACGTTAACTGCGAGAAGTTTGTGAGCGCTTGCCCCTCCGGTGCCGATTTTTGCCTTGACCCGCCGCTACGTAAGGTTTCGAAACAGAGCCATGTCGTGGGAAAAGTCGATCGAAGAGTTGCGCCGACGTGAACGTCTGGCCGAAGAAATGGGCGGCGATGAGCCAGTCTCACGCCAGAAGGGACGCGGAAAACTGACCGTTCGCGAACGCGTCGCGTTTCTCGCGGACCCAGGCAGCTTTCACGAAATCGGCAAAATCGCCGGGGTCGCGCGGTATGACGAGAATGAAGAGCTCGCCCATTTCATGGCATCAAACTCTGTCATGGGCCGCGCCACACTGAATGAGCGACCGGTCTTTATCCTCGGCGATGATTTCACGGTGCGCGGCGGGGCGGCGGACGCCTCCATCCGCGGAAAACTGCTGCTCGCTTTGAAACAGAGCCAGGAATATCGCATGCCATTGGTCCAATTGATCGACGGCACCGGCGGCGGCGGCTCGATCAAAATGTTCGAGAAGGATCCGCGCACCTACATTCCGGAAACGCCGGGCTGGGAATATATCGTGTCGGGCATGGCCGAAGTGCCTTATGTTTCGCTTGGCCTCGGCCCCTGTGCCGGGATGGGCGCGGGCCGCTTGGCGGCGAGCCATTTTTCTGTGCTGGTCAAAGAGCTGTCCCAGGTCTTTGTCGCGGGGCCGCCGGTGACCCGCGCGCTGGGCGAAGATGTGACCAAGGAAGAATTAGGCGGCTGGCAGATCCAGGCCCGGAACGGGACGGTCGACGCGGTGGTTGAGACCGAAGCCGATGCGTTTGAAGCCGCGCGTCAATTCTTGTCCTACCTCCCCTCCTCCGTGCATGAGCTGCCGCCAGTCGTTCCGCCGAATGATGATCCCAACCGGAAAGAAGAAGACCTGCTCTCCATCGTCCCGACCGATGGCAAAACGCCCTATAAGCCGCGCAAGATCATTGCAGCGTCGGTCGATAAAGGCAGTTTCTTCGAAATCGGCGAACAATGGGGCCGCGGGATCGTCACCGGATTCGCCAGGATTGATGGCCACCCGGTCGGCATCCTTGCTGGCGATCCGTTTTTCCTCGACGGCGCCTGGACCGCGGATGTCTGCGACAAGGTCACACGACATATGGATCTGTGCTCGACCTTCCACTTGCCGGTTGTGCATTTTGTTGACTGTCCGGGCTTTGCCTGCGGTGTGAGACACGAAACAGAAGGCGTCACGCGCAAAGGGGTGCGCGCTATGGCGGCGGTCTATCAGGCGACCGTGCCGATCTGCGCCGTCGTCATCCGCAAGGCCTATGGTCTGGCCGGCAGCGCCATGTTCAATCCGTCCAAATCGAAATGGCGCTATTGCTGGCCAAGCGGCGATTGGGGGTCTCTGCCCATGGCGGGCGGCATTGAGGCGGCCTATCGCAAAGAAATCCTGGAGGCCGAAGACAAGGAGGCCTATTTGGAAAGCCTCTATAAACGGTTCGACGCCATCGCTTCGCCATTCCGAACCGCAGAAGCCTTTTTCGCCGAAGAGATTATCGATCCGCGCGAGACAAGACCGCTGCTTGTCGATTTCGTGCGGCATGCCTGGCGGGTCTTGGAAACCGGGCGCACCAGCTTTGGTCCCCGGCCTTAGAGCCCCGTTCAGTCGGGCCGCGCGAAATGTTTGGAGAGTTTCAGGCCTTGGCCCTGATAATTGCTGGTCTTGCCGCCATAGAGCGCTTTCGGCTTTGAGGCCATCGGCTCATAGATCAGCTTGGCGACAGGCTGGCCATGCTCCAAAACGAAGGGCACATCGCGCGAGCGAACCTCCAGCACCGCCCGGCTGCCGCCTTCATTGGTGCCGAACCCTGGATCGAAGAACCCGGCATAATGGGCGCGAAACTCTCCGAGTTCAGGCGCGATCGGGGCCATTTCCGCCGCCTTCCCCGCAGCCACTTTGACGGTTTCCCGGCTGGCAAGAATGTAAAACTCTTCCGGATCCAGGATCAGGCGACCGCTGCGGGCATAAAGCGGTTCCCAGAATTCATGCACCTCATGAGCGCCAATGCCGCGTAAATCGATCAATCCGCCATGCCGCTTGGCGCGCCAACCAACCGGACGACCATCTGGCTGGTCGAGATCGATCGAGACCGTCTTCTCCGTCGCCTCATCGCTTCGCCCGCGGCGCAATCGAAGCTGCGCCAAACGGTCGCCGGGGCGAACCAGGATCGGAAAAGTTCGCGGGCTGATCTCTAACCAAAGCGGCCCGGAATATCCGGTTGGCACATCATCAAACGCTTTTGAGCGATTGGTCACCACCCGTGTGAACACATCGATCCGCCCAGTCGAACTCTTCGGATTGGCGCGGCCGGATATGCCCGGCGGCAGGCGCAGCGCCTCTTGCAGCGGCACCAGATAAACGCATCCCGTTTCGAGCACCGCCCCTTCTTCGGTCAGCGAAATCCGGTGAAGCTCTGTCCCGGAATCCTCGATCACTTCTGATACTTTGCGTTTGTCGCCAGGCAGGAAACTGGCGCGAATGCGGTGGGCCTCAAAGCCAAGGCGCAGATCCAGACTGGCGGGCTGAATCTGGTCAGCATCGAGCGCGCTTTGCGACTTGATCGCGCCGCTTTCAAACAGCGCGGCCAGCTCGCGGTCGGCCAAAACACCCATTTTTCCGTCAGCCATGGCTTGATCCCTTTACAGGCTAAGGCTTATGACGATGCGCTTCGATTGCAAAGGATTTCGCCATGACAAAGCGCAGCGACAAATGGGCCCCAGCCACCAAATTGGTGCGCGGTGGGACAATGCGCTCCGAATTCGGCGAAACGTCGGAAGCCATGTTCCTGACTTCCGGCTATGCCTATGACAGCGCCGAACAGGCCGCAGCGCGTATGGCCGGCGATGAAGAGGGCTATGTCTATTCGCGCTATGGCAATCCGACCAATCAGATGCTGGCCGAACGTCTGGCCCTGTTGGAAGGCGCCGAAACGTGCCGGGTCACAGCCTCAGGCATGGGGGCCATTTCCTCAGCCATGATCGCCCCTTGCAGCGCCGGGGACCGCGTCGTTGCGGCGAGCGCTCTGTTTGGATCTTGCCGCCATATCTGCTCGACCATCCTGCCACGATACGGCGTCGAGACCGAGTTTGTGACCGGCACCGATCTGGACGCCTGGAAGCGGGCGCTTTCCAAGCCGACCCGCCTTGTCTTGATTGAAAGCCCGTCCAATCCCTTGCTGGAAGCCGTCGACATCGCGGCGGTGGCCGAGCTCGCCCACGCCGCTGGCGCCTTGCTGGTTGTCGACAATGTGTTTGCGACCCCGATCCTGCAACGGCCTCTGGAGTATGGCGCCGATGTGGTCTGCTATTCGGCCACCAAGCATATGGATGGGCAGGGTCGCGTGCTGCTCGGCGCGATTCTCGGAAAAAGTGAGTTCATCGAAGAGCATATCGACCCATGGCTGCGCCATACGGGCCCGGCCGCGTCACCATTTAATGCCTGGGTGGTGCTGAAGGGTCTCGAAACCCTGGAATTGCGGGTCCATCAAGCCTGCTCCAATGCAGCGCAGATCGCTGATGCCATCGCCGCTCATCCAAACATTCAGGCGGTGCGATATCCAGGGCGCGAAGATCATCCCGACTTCGCTGTGCACCAGAAGCAAATGTCATCCGGCGGCACGCTGATTGCGTTTTCGATCAAGGGCGCTCGGCCTGAGGCGTTTAAGGTTCTGAACGCCCTCGAACTGATCGATATCTCCAACAATCTCGGCGACACCAAATCCTTGGCGTGCCACCCGTGTTCGACCACACACCGTGCGCTCACCGAAGAAGAGCAGATGCAAATGGGACTGGACGAAAGCTGGATCAGATTGTCCGTCGGACTGGAAGATGCTGGAGATCTGAGCGCCGACCTGATTCAGGCGCTTAATGCGCTTTGAACCGCGCCGGGCTGTCACACGTGGCGCACGTTTCAACCGCAGGATTTTGCTCCAGCCGAGACAAACTGATCTCGGCGCCGCAGGATGTGCATTGCCCATAGGTGCCGTCGGCGAGCCGATGCAGCGCGCGCTCTATTAGGGCGAGCGTCTCCGTCCCGTTACACGCGCTATGAGTGTAAGGCAGATCGCAGGCATATTCAGCCCTCGCAATGAGGTGTCGATCTCCACGTTTTCTACGTGAGGATTTCCCCGCCACGACGGCCAAATCCTTTGGATCAGGATCAGGCGGCGTCTTCATGTGAAGTATCCTGTGGACTCTTTAAGGGCTTGGCAAGTCTAGCAGGGCAAAAGAGTGGCCCTACATATCGATAATCGAAAGATTCAGCGCGGGAGATGGGCTAATGGGCGACGAGATGCCCCTGAAAATGACCGGGGTCAGCAAATGGTTTGGCAATTTCCAAGCCGTCCGTGACCTGGATTTTGACGTGCCGAGAGGCTCGATTGTCGGATTCCTCGGCCCCAATGGCGCCGGAAAATCGACCAGCCTTCGCATGGCCCTAGGTGTCCTGTCTCCGGATCGCGGTGAGGTGAGCCTCTTGGGCGAACGGCCAAACCTGGAATCGCTGAAACGGGTTGGCTTCCTGCCGGAGGAACGCGGCCTCTATAAGAAAATGAGCGCCCGGCAGATCATCACCTATTTCGCCCGGCTCAAAGGCATGACAAATGGCGAAGCGAAAGCGCGCGCCGACGAATTGCTCGATATGATGGGGCTGGGCGAGTTCGCGCGAAGCCGAGTCACCAAATTGTCGAAGGGCATGGCCCAAAAGGTCCAAATCCTGTCCGCCCTCGCCCACCGACCAGATTTCCTGATTTTGGATGAACCTTTTTCCGGACTCGACCCGGTGAATCAACAGGCTTTGGAAGATCTGATTGTGGCGGAGCATAAGCGCGGGGCGACGATCATCTTTTCAACCCATGTCATGGAACATGCCGAGCGCCTTTGCGAGAAAATCGTGATGATGGCCCGTGGTCGCAAAGTCTTTGATGGCACCCTGGATGATGCGTTCACAGCGCTTGGGCGTGCGGTTCATATCGGGGTCACGGATGGCTTTGACCTGAATGGCGTCATGGCGCCGATTGGCTTCGACGCGGTGCTCGACGGCGATCATTGGCGGGTCGGCCTGAAATCGAACCAAAGCTCACAAGACGCCTTGCGGGCCGCCATCGATGCGGGCGCGCCCATCACCAGTTTCACGCCGGAAGAAGCACGCCTGCGCGATGTTTTTGTGTCGCTGGTCAGCGATGCCGAAGCGCAAGACCTAACCGATACTTTGGCAGCAGATGCTGCTCAGGGGAGAGACGCAGCATGATCCGCTCAACCTATCTCGTCGCCCGCCGGGACTATCTCGGATACGTCTCCGCCTGGGGCTTCTGGCTCGGCCTTTTGTTTACCCCGATCATTCTCGGCATCTTCATTCTCGCGCCGACCTTCGCGCAGAATGCTCAACCAACCCGCTATTATACGATCATTGAGCAGGGGAGCGATTTTACGGACGCGATGCGCGCTGAAATGGCCAGCTCTGACGCCCGAACCGCGCGCCTGATGCTGGATCCAATGGCGCTCGCAGAAGACACGCCGAGCGACAAGATCGACGCCTTTGATGCCGCCCGCGCCAATGGTGCCAGCGTCGAGGACGCGTTCGAAGCGGCGGGCGGAAATCCGGCAATGCTGCCCAAGGCGGACTTTATTGAGGTCCCACCCCCGGTACAGACGGGTGAGGCGCTCGCCCCGTTCCTGTTGGGAGAGACCCTGATTGAAACGGCGGAAGGGCCGCAACCGCTTTTCGCCGCCTTATTGGTCAATGAAACGACACAGGAAATCGAGTATTGGTCGGAAAACCTGCAAGCCCGAGCCTTGATTTCAGCCGCCCGACAGGCCGAACAGGATTTGCAACTCGATCGCGCATTGGCCGCCGTCAATGTTAGCCGCGATGTGCTGACCGAGGCCCGCGCCGCACGGCGGGACGTCAAGCAACAGCGCGTCCGGACCGGCGAGGACGCCAATGAAGGCAGCGAAGTGACCCAGGCCGATCAGGCCCCGTTCGTCGTCTCGATCATGATGGCTTTTTCACTCTGGTTCCTGATCTTTTCGGTGATCAATTACTTGTTGATGGGTACGATCGAAGAACGCTCCAATAAGATCTTTGACAGCTTGCTGACCTCGGTCAAACTCCCGCATCTGCTGGCCGGAAAACTGATTGCCGTCTTGTTGCTGGCGCTGACCTTGATGGCGTTCTGGGGCCTGGGGTCGAGCCTTTTGACCTGGTTCATGCGAGAGAGCATTCCCGAAGACGCGGCCAGCTTCCTCGGCTCCATGCTCACCGCTGCGGCCAATCCGGCCCTGTTCATCCCTGCCATTCTCAGCTTTGTGCTCGGCTATTTGATGTACGGGTCCATGTTCCTCGCGCTCGGTTCTTTGTGCGACACGATCCAGGAAGCCCAGACCTTGATGACGCCGCTCTTCGTGACGCTGATGGCGCCGTTGGCCATGCTGGCCTTTGCGGTTCAAGACGCTGAATCAGCGCTGATCCAGATCATGGCCTGGGTGCCCTTCTTCACGCCCTTCTTGCTGATCCTGCGCATGCCAACCGAGCCGCCAATTTGGGAAGTGCTGGCGCAACTCGGCATGATGGCGCTGACCACTGTGATCATTCTGCACTTGGCCACCCGGGTCTATCGCGCCGGCGCCGTGCATGGCGCAGGTGTGAATGATGTCCTTGCCTTTTTCGGGCGGCTGGTTCCCGGCAAGAAGGCGACGACCTAGACCGATTGTTCCTTTATGCCCTCAAACGAGTCGGCCTTGGCGAGGTCAGGAAACAGCCGTGTCCATAGCAGCGCCACGGCGATCGCGACCGACCCGCCAAGAATGACGGCGCCCACCGGACCGAGGAATCGCGCCGCGACCCCGCTCTCAAATTCGCCGAGCTCGTTTGAGGCTGAAATGAAGATGAAGGACACCGATGTGACGCGGCCCTTCATCTCGTCCGGCGTGGCCAGCTGGATCAAAGAGGCGCGAACATAAACCGAGATTTCATCTGCGGCGCCGGTCACGATTAAAGCAATGATGCTGAGCCAGAACACGGAAGATAGGCCAAATACCAGGGTCGCGGCGCCGTAAATCCCTACGGCCCAGAACATCCAGGCGCCAACCCGTCGCGCCAAAGGCCGCCGCGCCAGCAGGAAGGCGACCGACAGCGCCCCAATCGCCGGCGCCGCAGCGAGAAAGCCGAGCCCGGTTTCGCCCACCTGCAAAATATCTCGGGCGAAGACCGGCAAGAGCGCGACGACGCCGCCAAAGAAAACCACGAACAAATCCAGCGATATTGCGCCAAGCACGATCTTGTTGCGCCCAATATAGCGAATGCCCTCAAACACCATGTCGAGGCCTCGGGCATTATCGAGCTTTTCGTGTTGCGGCGTTTGGGCCGTCGCGATGGCCACAATGGCGAATGCGATCAAGACGAAGGCCGCGCCATAGACCAGACCGAGCCCACCGGCAGCCAGAAACAGGCCGCCAAGCGCAGGGCCGACGATCTTTGCGGTTTGGAAGCCAAGCGAATTGAACGCAATCGCGGTCGGCAACTCCGCGCGCGGCACCAATTGGGGATAGAGCGCATTGGCTGCTGCCGGGGTAAAAGCATTGACGAAGCCAAGCAGTACAGCGACGGAGAAAATGATCGGCAAGGCCTCACGCGCGGGCAAGAAAATCGTCGCGATCAGCGCGACGGTTCCCGCCAGGCGCAGCAAATTGCTGACCACCAGGATCATCTTCCGGTTCAATCGATCCGCGGCCTGCCCACCAATCAGCGAGAAAAGGAGCACCGGCACAAATTGCGCCAATCCGACCAGGCCGATCATGAATGCGGCTTGCGGAATGCCCAGCTCAAGACCGCCTTCGGAGATCGGGTCGCGGGCCAGCTCGTAAACCTGCCAGCCAATGGCGACCGCCTCCATCTGCCGGGCAGCAGCAACGGACACCCGCATCAGCCAGAATTGCAAATAGGCGCGGTGGCGAAAAATCGAGAGAGAAGGAGCGAGCGCCATCTGAGCCTCCTATACGCCTTGAATGGCGACGCAATCAGAAATTTTGTCAATGACGCTTGACATGTCAAGTGAGCTTGTCTAATTGACAAGCTCACTTGACACACGAGAGACCTATGCCTGCTCTGAAACACCCGCTCCCAGCTGTGCTCGCGATCATGGCGCTCTGCCTGGTCCTGCAGCTTGGCTTTGCCTTCGGCCTGTTCGGGCCGGCCTGGTTAAGTCCGCTTCTGTCGCTGCCCGCCTTGGCGTTGATCACCTGGCTTTGGCGCCGGGCGGCGCGCGCAAACCAATCCGCACGGGCCTTTACAGAGCTCGTCATCTAATCCTCCCGGAGACCGCAAATGACCCAACAAACCTTCAAATCCGCGTCCAAGAGATATTGGCGAGCCTTCGTCCCGATCATGATTGTCTATCTTGTCGCCACGCTCGCTGGCTCCTTCTATCTGCGAACCTTCGAGGTCGAGCCCGTCTGGCTGCAGGCCACAGTCGCCGTCGCCTGCACGTTGCCCATGTTGCTCTTCTTGTTCGTTCAGATCCGCTATTTTCTCGAAACCGATGAGTATAATCGGATGATCCAGCTCAAGGGCTTTGCCATTGGTGCGGCCCTGACTGTCGGGGCCATCTTTCTGATCGGCTTCCTGCAAATGTTCCATGTCATCGAGCAAGTCGAAGTGTTCTGGTTCGGACCAGCCTTCTTCATCGCCTATGGGGTTTCGACCTATCTGCTCGGCGGGAGGCAGTGCTTGTGAAGAATATCATCAAGGCTTTGCGCGCCGAGCGCGGCTGGAGCCAGGCGGCTTTGGCGGATCAGCTGGGCGTGTCACGTCAATCAGTCAACGCGATCGAGACCGGCAAGTATGACCCGTCCCTCCCTTTGGCTTTTGCCATTGCGAGACTGTTCGGAAAATCGATCGAGGATATTTTCGTGGATCAAACGGCGGGGGACACGCAACTGGCGGCTGAGTAAGCGCTCAAAACACCCGCAAAACATCCCCACAAACAAAGAGGGAGTGCGGACCTCGCGGCTCGCACTCCCGTTTTGGCGTCATTTGTGTCGCTAGTGACAAGTTCCGCTAAGTCCCTGTCTTCGCGCCTCAATTGAGGCCTGAAACTTCCCGTTCTGCTCGCGCAGTTTTGTTAAGTCCCACCATCCAGATCCCCGTTACCGGTGTTCTTTCTGGTCTGCGTTGCGGCTCGTGCCCCGTTCGCAGATATGGCCCTGCTTCCCGCCTCTAGTTGGCGCTCCACAGACATCGCGTTGCCTTTCCCTTCATCTCCACCGGTTTCCTTCGCTACCCCCCATTTCTGAGGCTCGCTCTTGATCCGGTATCGTCCGGGCGCGATGTTCTTTCGGCGGCTCCTCCCGGTGGCTTCCCGGTGCTCGCTGCCGACAGGTGTAGAAAAGACTCAGATCGAAAAAGAGTCGATAGGCCGGAACCAAGATTCACGATGAATCGGGTGAGATCTCCACAGAAAGCGCGATTCTGTGGACAACTTGAGTCTTTCGTTCCGGATTCGAACCAAACCTGTTCGCAAACTCGCTTGGTCTTGCCGCCTCATATCACTTTGGAGAGGACTGTCCAGTGCTCAATTAAGATGGATCAAGACTGTTTGAGATCGTCGTCTTCAACAAACTCGACGCCGACATCTGTGCGTGTGCGCCAGCGCATCTTGCCACGGCGTTTAATGCCGTACCGCGAGATGTTGACGGTCATGCCATCCAGCAAGCTGTCGCCATTCTCAAATCGAAGACGTGCGCCATGGGACGACAGATCGAGGGCGATCCCGCGTTTCAAAAAGCGACCCTTGTTCGATTTTGCAACAACATCGGCATAGACATTGTTGCGCGGAACGGCGCGCCGATCCACGAACTCTGGTTCTGATTCTTCTTCAATTACAGGGTCTTTGCGCCCTGCTAACCAACGAAACACGTCCCATACTCCTTTGCAGTCCTCTGACTGGAGCAATCAACGTGCCAGATCAGTCCTTCCACAATTGTTGGGTTTCCGGATCGATTTGCCGATAGAAACAGGACTTTCGGCCAGTGTGACACGCGCCGCCGGTCTGGCGCACTTTCAGGAGAACAGAATCCTGATCGCAATCGATGAGAATTTCGACCACATCCTGGGTGTGTCCGGAGGTTTCGCCCTTGATCCACAAGGCCTGACGCGAGCGGCTCCAATAGGTCCCACGTCCGGTTTCCATCGTGGCGCGCAGCGCATCTTCATTCATCCAGGCCAGCATCAGGATCTCATTGGTATCTGCATCCTGAGCGATCGCCGCGATGAGGCCATCGGCGTTAAACTTGGGGCGCAGTTCTGTCGTTTCGTCCTGCTCGGCCTTTTTCTGAAGCGGGGGGTCAAATGACATTTTCGGTTCTCAATCTGTCTCTGTCTTCGGGGCTGTAGCCCAAGACGTCGAGAATTGCATCCGTATCCTGCCCCAAAATCGGTCCCGGCGAGACAATTTCTCCAGGTGTATCGCTGAGTTTCGGGAAGGCGCCCTGCATCGCCACCTCGCCGCCCACCAAAGGCGAGAACACGCGAACGATTGCGGCGCGGGCCTGAATGTGCGCGTCGGCAAGCATGTCCTTGGCGGTGTTCACCGGGCCAGAGGGAATCGCGTGCGCTTCGCACTGTCGCAACACTTCGGCCATGGTGTGATTGCGCGTCCAGACGGCGATCAGATCATCCAGCTCTGCCTGATGCTCGCCGCGGGCATCATGCGTGGCATAACGCGGATCATCGGCCCAATCGGTTCCAATCATTTGCGACAGCCGCCGAAACAAAGTGTCTTGATTGGCGCCAATAATCACCATGCCGTCAATGCAGGGATAGGCGCTCGACGGCGCGATCCGCGGCAGCACCGCGCCGCTGCGTTCACGCGTATGCCCGCCCAGATCATATTCCGGTATCAAGCTTTCCATGAAGGCCATGACGCTCTCATAGATCGCTGCATCGACAACTTGGCCCCGCCCCGACTTTTCCCGGTGGAAGAGCGCCATCATCGTGCCTAATGCGGCGAAGGTGCCGGTCATTGTGTCGCCGAGGCTCACCCCGGCCCGCGCTGGTGGGCGGTCGGGCTCGCCGATCAGATGGCGCAGGCCGCCTTTCGCTTCGCCCACGGCAGCGTACCCCGGTTTGTGGCTTTCCGGACCGGTCTGGCCATAGCCCGATACGCGGGTGACGATCAGACGGGGATTGATGGTGCGCAACACATCCGGGCCGAGGCCCCATTTCTCCAGCGTTCCGGGCCGGAAATTCTCAACCAAGACATCGGCCGTGCTGACCAGACGTTTCAAGATCTCCTGGCCTTGGGCGAGGCGCAAATTCAGCGTCATAGATTTTTTGTTACGACCGATAATCGCCCAGAACACGCTCGCATCATTAACCTTCACCGCGCCCCAATCTCTTGCGGGATCCGGCCGATCGGGCGCTTCGATCTTAATCACTTCGGCGCCAAAATCGCCGAGCAATTGCCCGCAAAACGGACCGGCGATGAGTTGGCCCAATTCCAAGACACGCAGACCGGAAAGTGGGGGTTGTACGATTGGTTCTGTCATTCGCTTTCAATGCCCGCTAAAGGGGGGGAATGACAAGACGTATCGACATTGTGGAAGTCGGCCCGCGTGACGGGTTGCAAAATGATCCAAGCGATCTGACGACGACGCAGAAGCTTGAATTCATCGCCCGCCTGGAAGATTGCGGTGTCAGGCGGATGGAGTCCGGCTCTTTCGTTTCGCCGAAAGCGGTCCCGAAAATGGCCGATAGCGGTGACGTGTTTCGCGGCCTGAACCGGACCGGCAAGGTTCGGCACATCGCCCTCGCCTTGAATGAGAAAGGCATCCGCCGCGCGATCGACGCCGAGGCCGATGAGATCAATTTCGTGCTGGTCGCCGGCGCCGGGTTCGGCGAGCGCAATCAGCGCATGACCCCGCAGCAAAGCGCCGACATGTTGGCGACGTGCGCGCCACTTGTGCATGAGGCTGGGATTCCACTTTCCGCGACTATTTCAGTCGCCTTCGGAGACCCCTATTCCGGCGAAGTCGATCCCGGACTGGTCGCCAATTTGGCCGCGCAGTCTCAAAGAGCTGGCGTTTCAGAAATTGGCCTGGGCGACACGATTGGCGTTGCAACGCCCTGGGATGTCCGAACGGTCATCGAGCGCGTGCGAATGGAAGCGCCAGACGTTTATCTGCGCCTGCATTTCCACGACACGCGCGGCGCAGGCCTCGCCAATGTGGCCGCCGCGGTCGAAGCTGGGATCGATGTGATCGATGCCAGCTGCGGCGGCATTGGCGGATGCCCGTTCGCCCCCTCCGCCACCGGCAATGTCGCCACCGAAGACGTGGTCTATATGCTTGAGCGGGCGGGCTTCGAAACCGGCCTCGACCTCGGCAAGCTGATTGAGACGGCAAAATGGCTCGAAACCGCGCTCGGACACCCGGTCAGCTCCAGTCTCAGCAAAGCCGGCGGGTTCCCGAGCTGAACCAAGCGACGCAGCAGGCCTCATGCATCATATTGCTGACGATAACGCGTGGCGAGTTCAACAATCACCACTGTCAAACCGAAACCGGCAATACCAACGGTCCACCAAATGGCCGGGGCCAACATCTCGAAATGAGCGTCGCCATCGCTCCAACTGATTCCGGCAAACACAATCATGCCGAACACCCAGCAGGCGAGATTGATGAAGAATCCCAGCCGCAAGCCTGCCAGGGACTTCCTCGCCTTTTGCTCGCTTTCAACCGCCGCGGCGGCTTCGGCATTGATGGTCAACGCGGCCGCGTCGACATTGAAAGCCGCAGCGAGCGCCATGACCGAATCGCGCGACGCCGTCTCGCCATTCTCGATCCGCTGAACGGTGCGCAGGCCCAGACCTGCCAATTCAGCGAGATGTTCCTGTGACCAGAGACGCTCCTCGCGCCAGCGTTTGATCTTTTCAGCGTCGGGTCGAAATTGCATTATGGGCTCCTATAGCGTTGCGTTTCGTTGCGCCCAATTTGCGCCGAGACCAGCTCTGATTACCACGCCAGACCTATGTCAGGAAGCCGCCAGCAGGCCGTCAGACAGGCGCCAAGCCATGCCGCCAGCTGTCATCTGCGCGACGGCAGGGATTGCCTCAATCCCAATGAATGCCGATAGTTCAGCCATAGGGAGGCCCAGAAATGTATAAAGTCGAACTCACAGAATCGTACTTTCCGGCGCAGGGGGGTGACGCGCCCGCGCCAATGACAATTGGCGACATGCTCCGCCAGTCTGCAGCGCAAGCCCCAGACACGATGGCGTTGAAAGAGCTGACCTATGAAGGCGAGATCGCGCGAACCTGGACCTATGCTGAACTGCTGGCAGATAGCGAACGCCTGGCGCGGGCCTTGGCGAGCCGCCATGCTGAAGGCGCGCGTATCGCGGTCTATGCCAATAACGTTCCTGAATGGGTCCTTTTGGAGCTTGCCTGCGGTCTGGCCGGCGTGATCCTGGTGACCGTGAATCCGGCCTATCAGAAGCGCGAGCTCAAATTCGTTCTCGAACAGTCGCGCTCTGAAGCGATTTACTATGTCGCCGATTTTCGCGGCAATCCGATGCAAGAGATTGCGGACTCTGTGTGCGATGAAGTGCCCGCCATCAAACATCGGATCCTGTTGACGGATCACAGCGCCTTGTATGCCGGTGCTGAAACCGGCGAATTGCGCACGCCCAAACCAGAGGATCCGGTTCAAATCCAATATACATCCGGCACGACCGGATTTCCGAAAGGCGCCCTGCTCCACCATCATGGATTGGTGCGCAATGGCATCGACACAATGACGAAAGCTGGGGTTCAGCCCGGCGATACGTTCATCAACTCGATGCCCCTCTTCCATACGACGGGGTGCGCCATTCTGGTCCTGGGCGGGTTCGGACGGCAAAGCACAATGCTGCTTGCGCCCATGTTTGACCCTGCGATGATCGTAAATGTCATTGAGCGGGAAAAGTGCCGCTTCGTGCTCGGCGTGCCGACCATGCTCGTGGCTTTGATCGACGAAGTCCGCCAGTCCGGCAGAGACGTATCCTCTGTCGAGCGCATGATGTCTGGGGGCTCTATGGTGGCGCCGCAACTCTGCCGCGACGCCTTGGAGGTGTTTGGCGCGCCGGTCCAAATCGTTTACGGCCAGACCGAAACTTCGCCTGTGCTCACCCAAACCTGGTTCGAGGACAGTCAGGAAGACCTCACGCAAACCATCGGACAGCCCGTCGCTTTCACAGAGCTGTCCATTCGCGACCCGCAATCGAACGCGGTCATGCCGGTCAATGAACAAGGCGAGATCTGCGCCCGCGCCTATAGCGTCATGCTGGGCTATAATGACAATCCCGAGGCCACGTCCGCGACGATTGATAAAGAAGGCTGGCTGCATACAGGCGATCTTGGGCGGATGGATGCCCGCGGCTATGTGAAGATCACCGGCCGCGTCAAAGAGATGATTATTCGCGGCGGTGAAAACCTGTTCCCGGCTGAAATCGAGAATGCCATGCTGGAGCATCCGGCGATTGATGAAGTCGCAGTGGTTGGCATTCCAGATGATAAATGGGGCGAGCAAGTGGCTTGCTTTATTCGCAGTGGGTCAGATCTCGCCTTCACCCCGGAGGAACTCAAATCCTTCGTCCGCGAGCGCCTGTCACCGCAAAAGACACCGGCATTCTGGATTCAAGTCACCGACTGGCCCCTGACGGGCTCGGGCAAGATCCGCAAATTCAAACTCGCCGAAGAGTTCAAAGCCGGACAGCATACGCCCATGTAGGTGCATTTAGTCCGCTGGGGCGTAGCGCATCATAATGTCGGTGCATTTTCGCCCGGCCTGGGTCACCTCAAGCGCGAAGCAGAGCTCATCTGGGTCGTGCGCGGTCAATTCAATGTCGAAGGGTGAGCCAAGCTCGACATAATGATGAAAGACCATCTCGCCGCCTCGATTGATCAGGCGTTGGCCGAGGAGCAGGTCTCCAAATTGGCGACCGACCTCGCCCATATGCGTGGAATTCACGTGATCGCCTGAACCGCCAATATAGGGATGCCCGGGGCGGAGGCCCTCGGCCTTTGTGATCAATCCGGACGTGGTCACTCTGGGTTTACGCTTGAGCGGCGCCAGGAAACTCTCGGATTGGGTCTGCACATGGACCTGATCTTTCGGGCTGTACTCGAATGGCGGCGGCTCGGGTTTGACCACCTTCTCCTTGGCGTCCTCACGCCAGCCTTCAAAATTTCGGGTCCGGAAGACGACCCCGCGGCCACTCATCCGCGCGACGCGATCGCCGGCAGAATCGAAAAACTCGAGATGATAGCGCAAACGACCATCTTGTTGTTCGGTATGATAGGTGCCGCGTTTCGGCAATCCGACACTTGGCGGGCCGCAATCCCACTCGACCTGCGTCAGCGCCGACCAAACCTCCGGATCAAAGGTGCCCAGGAATTCCCCCGAATCGATCGACGCCCAGAAATTGATGGTCTGCACCAGGATTGGATGGATGGGACTTAAGGTCAGCCACGGCCAGATCGCGGAATCCTGAGAACACTCAAAACTCACACCGCCATGGTCTAAGTGCTTGTGATTAAAGGTATAGAGGTCTGGAAATGGGCGTGGCATGGCAGCAAAATCGCAAAAGTTTGGGCCCATCGCAATGGCGGATTGAGAAGCTTAACGCTGCGACCGCGCGATTCGGTCGCAGCCTGGGCTGATCCGACGTGTTGTCAGCCCCCAAACAAGGTGGTAGGTGCCCGCACAAGTTTCAGGACTAGGGTGTTCTCACGCCCTGATTCCGATTGGTTCAGACCCAGGGCAATTTCGCCCTACAGCTTACGGACGACGCCTTGGCCGCAGCATCTGCTACCACTGCCAGTGAAGCCGCCCGCCGCTATGCCGGTGCGCTGTTTGATCTCGCAAAAGAGAAAGGGGAACTCGCAGCGATTGCGGGCGACCTGAAAACCGTTGAGGCCCTCGCCGCTGACAGCGAGGATCTGACACGTCTGCTCGAAAGCCCAGCGTTCGCGCGTGAGGACAAGGTTAAGGCGCTTGTCGCCGTCGCAGAGCAAGCTGGCCTGTCCAAGACAGCAACCGGATTTATCGGCACGATGGCTCAGAACGGGCGCGCCCGCGATCTGGTCGGCGCCGCCAAGCATTTTGACGAACTTTATGCCAAAGAGCGCGGCGTTAAACGCGCAATCGCTCGCACGGCATCAGACATGAGCGCAGACCAGCGCGCCCGGCTTGAGCAAGTGCTCGCCAAGGCAGTTGGCAGCGACGTGGAATTAGAGACGGAGGTCGATCCGGCCCTCGTCGGTGGCATTCAGCTGCGTATTGGATCAACCCTGATTGATGCCAGCGTGTCTGCCAAACTTGATCGTATGAACACCGCCATGAAGGGAGCGTAAGACGCATATGTCTATTAGCGCAGCAGAAATCTCCGGCATCCTGAAGTCGCAGATCGAAAATTTTGGCGTCGAGGCGGAAGTCTCTGACGTAGGTCAGGTCCTCTCCGTTGGCGACGGTATTGCCCGCGTCTACGGCCTCGACAATGTCCAGGCCGGTGAGATGGTCGAATTTGATGGCGGCATTAAAGGCATGGCGCTGAACCTGGAAAGCGACAATGTTGGTGTCGTTATCTTCGGTGATGACCGCGGCATTAAAGAAGGCGACACAGTTAAGCGCCTCGACGAGATTGTGGCGGCGCCGGTTGGCAAAGGCCTGCTCGGACGCGTGGTTGACCCGCTCGGCAATCCAATTGACGGCAAAGGCCCGATTGAAGATGTCGCCTCTCGTAACCGGGTGGACGTGAAAGCTCCTGGTATCATCCCGCGTAAATCTGTGCACGAACCGATGATGACCGGCATTAAGGCGATTGACGGCATGATCCCCGTTGGCCGTGGCCAGCGCGAACTGGTCATTGGTGACCGCCAGACCGGTAAGACTGCGGTCTGTGTCGACACCATCCTGAACCAGAAAGAAACCAACGCCGCCGCGAAAGATGACAGCGAGAAGCTGTTCTGCATCTATGTTGCGGTTGGTCAAAAACGGTCGACCGTGGCTCAGGTTGTCAAAACCTTGGAAGAGCGCGGCGCGCTGGATTACACAGTGATCGTTTCAGCCACCGCATCTGAGCCAGCCCCGCTTCAGTATCTCGCACCGTTTACCGGTTGTACGATTGGTGAGTATTTCCGCGACAATGGCATGCACGCGCTGATCATCTATGATGACCTGTCCAAGCAGGCTGTTGCGTACCGCCAGATGTCTCTGCTGCTGCGTCGTCCTCCAGGCCGCGAAGCCTATCCGGGTGACGTGTTCTATCTGCACTCCCGCCTGCTCGAGCGCGCGGCGAAGATGAATGAAGACAATGGCGCGGGCTCTCTGACCGCTCTGCCAATCATTGAAACCCAGGCCAATGACGTGTCGGCCTATATCCCGACCAATGTGATCTCGATCACAGACGGCCAGATCTTCCTCGAAACCGATCTGTTCTATCAGGGCATCCGTCCTGCGGTGAATGTCGGTCTTTCGGTGTCGCGTGTGGGCTCTGCTGCTCAGACCAAAGCGATGAAGAAGGTCGCTGGCTCGATGAAGGGTGAACTGGCTCAGTACCGCGAAATGGCGGCCTTTGCGAAGTTCGGCTCTGACCTCGACGCGGCGACGCAGAAACTTCTCAATCGCGGCGCGCGTCTGACCGAGCTGCTCAAGCAGCCGCAATACAGCCCGCTGCTTATGGAAGAGCAGGTTTGCGTGATCTATGCCGGTACCCGTGGCTATCTCGACGATGTGGAAACCAAGGATGTGACGCGCTATGAAGCTGAGCTTCTGTCCTTCCTGCGGAACGACAAGAAAGATCTGTTGAAGCAGATCCGCGACGAGAAGGCGCTTTCTGACAGCATTGAAGCTGGCATCAAGGACGCGCTGGAAGCCTTCGGAAAGACCTTCGGGTAAGTTGAACCTCACGACCAGGAGCCGCTGACCCGATGTCTGGCCTCAAGGAACTGAAAAACCGGATCGGAAGTGTGAAATCCACACAGAAGATCACCAAGGCGAAGCAAATGGTCGCCGCTGCGAAACTGCGCCGAGCGCAGGAAGCGGCGGAGGCCTCGAAGCCTTACGCGACCCGAATGGCGAACGTTGTTGCCAACCTCACAGCCTCTATGGGCGAAGGATCAGGCGGACCGAAATTGCTGGCCGGTTCCGGCGATGACAAAATCCATCTGCTCGTGGTGATGACTGCGGAACGCGGTCTGTGCGGCGGCTTCAATGCCAATACCGCAAAAGCCGCGCGTCTGAAGATTGAAGAGCTCAAAGCCGACGGCAAAGAGGTCAAGATCATCACGGTCGGCAAGAAGGGCCGAGAGGTTCTGAAAGCCAATTATGAGCGCCTCTTTATCGATCATGTCGATCTGTCAGAGGCCAAGGACAAGTTCACGCCATTCGCGATTGGCCTTGGCCAAGACCTGACCAAGCGGTTCGAAGCTGGCGAGTTTGACGTCGCGACCCTGATCTTCTCAGAGTTCAAAAACGTCCTGACCCAAAACCCGGTGGCCAAGCAGCTGATCCCAGCCGAAGCCCCAGACGATGCCGAAACCATCGATCTTGGCGGCGCGATCTATGCTTATGAGCCGTCTGAGCCAGAAATTCTGGAAGCCCTGCTGCCGCGCTATCTCAACACGCAAATCCTGTCTGCGATGTTGGAAAACGCTGCCGGTGAGCAAGCCGCTTCCATGACCGCGATGGACAATGCGACCCGCAATGCGGGCGAGCTTATCGACAGCCTGACCCTGCAATATAACCGCGCCCGTCAGGCCCAGATCACCAAGGAGTTGATCGAGATCATCTCCGGTGCGGAGGCGCTCTAAATGACGCATTCAAATCCGCACACCCACGCCCGATTTAAAACTACAAACCCGCTCCTAAGGAGACGCCTCGATGGACCTTTCTAAAGCAACTGGCCGCGTGAGCCAGGTTATCGGCGCTGTTGTCGACGTTGAGTTCGATGGCGCCCTTCCAGACATTCTGAACGCCCTGGAATGTGAGAATAATGGCAACCGCCTCGTGCTTGAGGTGGCTCAACACCTGGGTGAAAACTCTGTTCGCACGATCGCGATGGACTCTTCTGAGGGCCTGGTCCGCGGACAGCCTGTCGCTGACACTGGCGGCCCAATTCAGGTGCCAGTTGGCCCAGGCACACTCGGTCGCATCATGAATGTTGTTGGTGAACCGATTGATGAACGCGGCCCAGTCGACTCTGACATCTTGGCGCCCATTCACGCCCCTGCCCCAGACTTTGTCGACCAGTCGACCGAAGCTGAAGTTCTGGTCACCGGGATTAAAGTGATCGACCTGCTCTGCCCTTACACCAAGGGGGGTAAGATTGGTCTGTTCGGCGGTGCCGGTGTGGGCAAGACGGTTCTTATTCAGGAACTGATCAACAATATCGCGAAACTGTTCGGCGGATATTCCGTGTTTGCGGGCGTTGGCGAGCGGACGCGTGAAGGCAACGATCTCTATTACGAGATGCAGGACGCCAATGTGATCGATCTCGAAGGCGAAAGCCGCGCCACGCTGGTCTATGGCCAGATGAACGAGCCTCCAGGGGCCCGCGCCCGTGTGGCGCTGACCGGTCTCGCCCAGGCCGAATATTTCCGTGACCAGGAAGGCAAGGACGTTCTGTTCTTCGTCGACAATATTTTCCGCTTCACTCAGGCGGGTTCTGAGGTGTCTGCTCTGCTCGGCCGTATTCCTTCGGCGGTGGGCTATCAGCCGACCCTGGCGACCGATATGGGCGCGCTGCAAGAGCGGATTACGACCACAACCAAAGGTTCGATTACCTCTGTACAAGCGGTATACGTGCCTGCGGATGACCTGACCGACCCGGCGCCAGCGACTTCGTTTGCGCACTTGGATGCGACCACGGTTCTGAACCGTTCAATCGCTGAAAAAGGCATCTACCCGGCTGTGGACCCGCTCGATTCCACCTCGCGTATTCTCGATCCGCTGATCATTGGTCAGGACCATTATGAAGTGGCCCGCGGCGTTCAGGAAATCCTGCAGCGCTACAAAGAACTGCAAGACATTATCGCCATTCTCGGCATGGACGAGCTGTCGGAAGAAGACAAACTTGTCGTTGCCCGTGCACGTAAGGTTGAACGCTTCCTGTCACAGCCATTCGACGTGGCGGAAGTCTTCACCGGCTCGCCAGGCGTGCAGGTGAAACTGGAAGACACTGTGGCTGGCTTTAAAGGCCTCATCGAAGGTGAGTATGACCACCTGCCAGAGCAAGCCTTCTACATGGTTGGTTCGATCGATGAAGCGAAAGCCAAAGCCGAAAAAATGCTGGCGGACGCCGCCTAAGCAACTCAATCAGTCCTCGCCCTTCGACTTCGCTCAGGGTGAGGACGGTTTTCGGATCGAGGCAAATGGTTGCCTCATCCTGAGCGAAGTCGAAGGATGAATGGTGCGCTATGGCTGATAAACTGCATTTCTCACTCGTTTCACCCGCCCGGGAATTGTTCTCAGGCGAAGTGGATCACGTCATCGCCCCCGGTTCGGATGGTGAGTTTGGCGTTCTCGTGAACCACGCGCCGTTCATGACCACGTTGAAGAATGGTGTCGTTCGAGTTGAAGACAATGGCACGACGACCATGCGCTTATTTGTCCGCGGCGGCTTTGCTGACGTGACCCCGGCGGGCCTGACCATTCTGGCTGAGGAAGCTGTCAATCTGGATAGCGTCTCGATCGAGAGCGTTCAGAAAGAGTATGACGAAGCGCACCGCGCCCTGCTGGCCGAAGGCAAAGAAGGTCCGCATGTCCATGCGCTTGAAGAACAAGTCGCGTATCTCGAAGATCTGAAAGCGGCGCTCGTCAACTAGACGCCGACCTACCCGAAAACAGCAATCGTTTGACGCCCGACCAGGATCGGTTCACCGGCGCGATTCCATAGGCGCATGGACTGGCTGGAATAGCCGTCCTTAGCGAGCTGCGCGGTATGCTGGGCGAAATACCAGCCATCCGCATCGGTGGAGATGTCATCGGTCATGAACTCAGCCATCCAAGTCATGGAACTGATCCGCGATGGGACAGCTAGCATCGACATGGCCGCGGGCGGCGGTGCATCGCCAATCGCTAGGATCGCGGTGGCATCCTGAGGCGTGTTCGGATCAAGGTGGCGCATCCACAAGCCAATCGACTTTTCCTGCGAACCCGAAATCGGCCGATCACCGGTGGCGATGAGCATGTCAAAGTTGCGAGAAAAACCGGGTCGCGGTCGATCAGGATCGAAAAAGGACTCAATCTCTTCCGGAGCGCGTGTCTCTGGCTTCGGCATATCATCAAAGTGCAACGAGCTTTCACGCCGGGCGCCGAAGGCAAAAATGGATTGCGCGGTGACGCCGGACTCGGCCACGACATCGACACTGACAAAAGCAGTGTTCTTGCCGCGGCGAAGCAAAGTCGGCTTGATCGCAATATCGCCGCCGACGGGGCCGACAAAAGCGACCTGTGCAGAGCGGATCGGAATGTCATCGACCAGACCCAGTGCCGCTTGGAAAGACAAGGCTGCGGTGAGCCCTCCATAGGTCGTACGGCCTTGCATCCAGCTTTCTGGCACATGCGCATCAATGCTGTGATCGGCGCGCCGGTCCAGGCTGGCGAGAAGTTCTGTGTACGTGGTCATGAAGCGCTCCTAAACGGGTCGGTCTGCGGCTCAAATAGGCGGCCCCTCGCCTCAAACCAAGGCTCACGCCACGTCACGAGATGACAAAACGCCCCCGCCGCTTGGCAGGGGCGCTCGCAATCTTGGGTTTAGGCCCTAGTGCTGGCTCTCAGGCGTGGTCACCCGCAGGCCATCCAGGTCGTCGCTGACGCTGATCTGACACGACAGACGCGAGTTCTCTTGAACATTTTCAGCGAAGTCGAGCATGGACTGTTCCATGTCTTCTGGTTTGCCGACTTTCTCCATGAAGGCCTCATCGACATAGACGTGGCACGTGGCGCAGGCACAAGCGCCACCGCAATCGGCATCGATACCCGGGATTGAATTCTTGATGGCGGTTTCCATCACGCTTTCGCCATTCGTGGCTTCAATGGCACGTTCAGTACCTTCGTGATCGACATAGATAATTTTTGCCATGGGTTTGAGGTCTCCTTATGCCGCGGCTGCCGCGATCTCTTTCATGGATTGGGATGTATCGCTTAACGTCTCAGGTGCAAGATGTGCGCCTGTCATGATTAGTTTCTTGGATGCAAGGAATTCTGGTGGGCTGTTAATCGCATCGACCGCGATCAGTTTGCCATTGCGCAGATAGAAGACGGCGAACTTGCGCGCTTCGATATCACCGCGCACGACCGTCTCGTCATAATCCTGGCTGAGGCCCGCGATCTGGAGCTTGAGATCATATTGATCGGACCAGAACCAGGGGCAGTCTTCCGCTGGCCGGGGTTTGCCCATGATCGCAGCGGCAGCAAGCTTGCCCTGCTCAATCGCATTGTGCACGCTTTCCAAGCGGCCTTGTCGACCATAATGCACCAGGGGCCGCGCCGCGCAGTCGCCCGCTGCGAAAACGCGCGGATCATTTGTGCGCGCGTCGCGATCGGTGAGAATGCCATTGGAGCATGCAATGCCCGCCTCTTCAGCGAGTTCGACATTGGGCAGAATACCAATCCCGACCAGAACCATATCCGCCGGCAGTTCAGTGCCCTCAGCCAGCATCGCGGTCTTAACTTTGCCGTCAGCACCGCCAAGCGCGGCCAGGCGGGCGCCGGTGCGTACGCTGACACCCTGCCTTGTATGTTCGGCTTCGAAGAACTCGCTCATCACGGGGCTGGTCACCCGCGCCAAGACGCGCGATTCCATTTCCAGAACGGTCACCTCTAGCCCCATATAGCGGGCAACGGCGGCCGCCTCGAGACCGATATAGCCCGCCCCGACAATGATCAGTTTTTGACCTTCCATCATGCGCGGACGGATACGTTCAACATCAGAAAGATCGCGCAGGTCAAACACGCCATCCAAATCTGCGCCCTCGACCGGCAATGCGCGCGGCCGCGACCCAGTGGCGATGATCAGCGCGTCATAGGCAACAGAGCCGCCATGTTCGAGCTCTACAGTCTGTGCGGTGCGATCAATTTTGGTCGCCCGCATGGATAAGACGGTGTCGATGTTCTGATCTTCATACCAGGCTTCGGGTTTGAAATAGAGCCGCTCTTCAGCGAGTTCGCCCTTCATATAGGCTTTCGATAGCGGCGGGCGTTGATAGGGCAGTGCCGCTTCTTCGCCGATCAGCGTGATCTTCCCTTGAAACCCGAACAGCCGCAAGGAGGCGCAGGCCTGCGCTGCCGCCTGGCCGCCGCCAATAATCACCACACTTTCAGACGTCGACAGATCCACCTGTTTCGGCTCCCTTTCCGTTTTTCATGACGCATGCGTCAACTTTTTGCAAGAGACGACGCTGCGGCAAGATTTCCCGTCCTTTTCGCGCTTTCCAGTCTGTGCCACAAGCCCCTGATGAGCAAAGAATCTTCCGATCTGATCATGGACATGCTGCACGCACGCTCTGGGTCGCTTGAAAACGGCGAACCGATCAGTCCTCCTATTGTCACCACGGCCAAATATAAACTGTCAGGTACGCCAGATACGCCTTACACTTATGGCCGCGATATCAACCCGACCGTCGAGGCGGCAGAAGCCGCGATCCGCGCCTTGGAACAGGCATCCGTCGTGGCTTTCCCATCCGGTATGGCGGCGATTACTGCCGGCCTGATGGCAACCGCTAATGCCGGCGATCGGGTTTTGGTGCCATCCGATGGATATTATGTGTCGCGCGTACTGCTGGAAGATATTCTAAGCGCCCACGATATTCACCTCGATGCGATTCCGACCAAGGCCTTCTCGACCACTGATCTGAGGTCATACGCTGTTATTTGGGTTGAGACGCCGTCTAATCCGGGACTCGATCTTTGCTCCATCCGTTCGATCGCTGAAACCGCGAAAACGACCGGTGCGAAAGTCGTGGTCGACAATACGACGTTGACGCCCTTGCTCCAGCGCCCATTGGACCTTGGTGCGGATCTGGTGGTGAGTTCGGACACCAAGGCGATGGCGGGCCATTCCGATTGTCTCTATGGGCATGTCGCAACCCGCGACGAGGCGCTGTTTGAAAAAGTCTGGAAATGGCGAAAAGTCTCAGGTTCAATCCCAGACCCGTTCGCGTCATTTCTGGTCCATCGCGGCCTGATGACGCTGGAATTGCGTCTGCAGCGCATGTGCGCCAATGCAGAAGCCCTTGTCGATCGCTTGGAGGACCACGCCGCCATACAGGCGCTGAAATATCCGGGCATTGGCTTTGTGATTGGATTGACCTTTGCCGATGAGGCGCAGGCGGAACGTTTCATTGATGATTGCCCAGCCATATTCGCCTCAACGAGTTTTGGCGGCATTCACACCAGCGCCGAACGCCGGGCGCGCTGGGGCGATGCGGTGCCTGACGGCTATGTCCGTCTGTCTGCTGGCTGCGAGCCCACTGACGCTCTTGTCTCAGCAATCGAGGCGACGCTTGAAAGTCTTTGATCTGCCATCTCTGGAGGCGACGACCCGCCTTGCTCAAGCCTTGGCGCCGGTTTTGACCCCTGGCGACGTGATCGCCTTGCGCGGCGGCTTGGGCGCCGGGAAAACAACGTTCGCCCGCGCCTTGATCGAAGCATTGCTGGGTCGGGAATCAGATGTGCCCAGCCCGACCTACACGCTGGTTCAAACCTATGACGGTCCGGACTTTCCGATTTTCCATATGGATCTCTATCGCCTCGAACAGCCCGATCACGTGTTCGAACTTGGATGGGATGAAACTCAAAGCGGCTTGGCGTTGATTGAGTGGCCTGATCGTGCCGGAACGCACTTGCCCGCCTGGCGCCTGGATCTGACCCTGGAAATCCTTGGGGATACCCGCAAAGCAATACTGGAACCGCATGGCGAAGACTGGCAGACACGTCTGCATGAGCTCTGATCTCGATCGCGCCAGACTGATCACCGCATTCCTCGCAAAAGCGGGGTGGGACGATGCAAGGGTGGACTGGCTGGGCCAGGACGCCTCAACCCGCCGCTATGCCAGGCTCAGCCGGCCGAGCGATGAGACCGCCATTCTCATGGATGCGCCGCTTGTCGAAGACGATCCGTGCACGCCGGATATGACGGAATCTGAGCGCCAGCGCCTGGGCTGGAACGCCATGACGCGCTTGGCATCGAGCCGGGTCGATGCCTTCGTCCTGATCGCAAACCATTTGCGAGACGCCGGTTTACGCCCGCCGGATATTCCTGCGCATGACAGCGCCAATGGCTTCGCCTTACTCGAAGATTTTGGTGAGCAACGCGAATTTGCCCGCCTGATCGAGGGCGGCTTTGATGAAATTCCGCTCTATGCGCAGGCTGCACGCGATCTCGCCAAGCTGCATCGCCATCCCAAGCCCAATGTGCTGCAGCTCGGCCAAGAGCGCTGGCCCATCCTCGACTTTGATGACGTCGCGCTGCGCGCCAATGCCGATCTGTATGCCGACTGGCTTCATCAATATGACGACCGCGCCCGTATGAGCGATGCGGATCGCCGGGATTGGGACGCGGCGCGCGACGCCCTGATCGAGCAGGCCATGCAGTTTGATCGCGAATTCACGCTGCGCGATTATCATGCCGAAAACCTGCTCTGGTTGCCGGACGATCGGATTGGGCTGCTCGATTTCCAGGACGCGGTGATTGGCTGGGATGCCTGGGATCTCGCCATGCTCACCCAAGATGCTCGGCGCGAGGTCAGCGACGCGGCGACGAAGACCGTATTGCGGACCTATCTGGACGAAACCGGCAAAACCGAGACCGACCTATTGGAACGCCTCTCCGTCATCGGCACCCTCAATGCGCTGCGGATTACCGGCGTGTTCGCCCGCCTGGTTAAGCGCGATGGCAAACCGCGCTACAACAGCTTTATGAAGCGCCAGCAATTGATGCTCGCCCGCAATCTCGTCCACCCGGCCGCCGCCGATATGCGCGCCTTTATTGCCGGCACAGCCCCCTTTATTCTCGAGGCCCAAGAATGATCCCTGTCCCGCAAACTGCAATGGTTCTGGCTGCAGGTTTAGGCACGCGGATGCGCCCTCTGACCGATGCAACCGCCAAGCCCTTGCTCGAGGTTGCCGGGCGCAGCATGTTGGATCGGCTGCTTGATAATCTGGTCGTGGCCGGCGTTGAACGCGCCGTGGTCAATGTGCATTGGTGCGCCGATCTGGTTGAAACTCACCTGCAAGATCGCAATGACATACAGATCGTGATTTCGGATGAACGAGATCAGGTTCTGGAAACCGGCGGTGGCCTCGCCAAAGCGCGTCCGCTTCTGGGGGATGATCCGATTTTCGTGATCAATACGGATGCCTTTTGGGAACCCACCGGGCCAGGTCCACTGAAATCTCTCGCAGAGCGTTTCGATTTGGAACTTATGGATGAGATTCTCCTGCTGGCAGATATCGAGCGGTGCCTGGGCTTTCCGGGCGCCGGTGATTTTTTTCGAGACGAGTCGGGCGTAATCCAGCGCCGAGGAGATGCGCCATCTGCGCCTTGGGCCTATGCCGGCGCGCGGATTCTGAAGCCGTCTCTCTATGATGGCGCGCCCGTCGAACCGTTCTCGGCCAATCGAATCTGGAATGAATTGTTGCCGAAAGGTCGGATGCATGGCCTGCCCCTTGATCGCTTCTGGTTGCATGTCGGAGATCCGCAAGCGCTGAAGGACGCAGAATTTTGGCTGCGCTGTCACGGCGCATGAGCGCGCTGTTCGGTCCAGACCGATCCAAGGTCTACACCATCCCTCCGGGCGCTAATTTTCTTGATGAGCTCGCCGAGGCGCTCGCCGCCGACACGGGTCTGCACGACAATCCCGAAGCGCTCGCCGACGCCTTGATCTATGTCCCCAATCGGCGATCTCAGCACGCGCTGGGGTTCGCGCTCCACAAAGCGGGCGGGCGCAAAGCCAGTCTGTTGCCCGACATTCGGGCGCTCGGCGATCTTGAAACCGATGATCCACCGCCAAGCGCCGAAGCCGCGCTGGCCGATCTTCCGCCAGTGATTTCGCCAGCCAAGCGGATTGGCGGGCTGACGCGCTTGGTCATGCGCTATTTTGAGGTCAATGGCACGGGTATGCCCCCGGCCAGCTGCCTCGCGGCGGCGCGGGAACTGGCGCGCTTGCTCGATCAAGCCGCGCTTTCGGGAACGATTGACTGGCGAAAACTAGAAACGCTTGTGCCGGAAGCGCAACTCGCCGGCCATTGGAAACAATCGCTCGAATTCCTCGCGATCATCACCGAACAGTGGCCCGCTGAGCTCGACGAAGCAACGGCCATGGACCCTTATGCGAGGCGCTATGCGGCGGCCGAGGCGATGGCGGCCGAATGGCAATCGCGCCCGCCCGAAACGCCAGTCATCATTGCCGGTTCGACCGGCGCGACACCGGCCAGTCGATTGCTGATGAAAGCGGCCATGCAGCTTCCGAAAGGCTTGATCATCCTGCCGGGCTTAGATCGCGGGCTCACACCCAACGCCCTCAAACGTGTCTCCGACGCCCCATCCCACCCTCAATTCACGCTGGCGCGCACGCTTCAGGATCTCGGACTTCAGCCGCAGCAGGTCGACTCCTGGCCAGGTCGCTCCGCTGTCGCCTTTTCCGCGCGCCGACGCCTGGTGCATGAAGCCCTCGCCCCGGCCCCGAGCACAGCCGACTGGACCGAACGCCTAACGGACTTGGCGGAGGCGGCAGGATCCGCTGCTTTTGTCGAAGAGGCGCTACGCGGTTTGACCATTATCGAGAGCAAAGACGACACAGAAGAATCCCTGCTCGCCGCCTTGATCTTGCGGGAAACGCTCGAACACGCGGACAAGACCGCCGCTCTGGTGACGCCAGATGCCGGTCTGGCGCGGCATGTCAGCGCCATGCTCAAGCGCTGGGACGTCAGTGTCCCACCATCCGCGGGCCTGCCCCTTGCGCAAACACAGGCGGGCAGTCTCGCCCTGCTTGTCGCGAATTGGCTGCTCGACCCATCGCATCCGGTGGCGCTGATGGCCGTGCTGAACCATCCGGGCGCACCGTTCGAGCGCGCGGCGGTGGAAGCCCTGGACCGCACCTGCTTGCGCGGGCCGCGATTGTGGTCCGATTGGGCAGACCTCAAGGCCCATGTGGACGCCCTCGCCTCCGGCGACCGGGATCGCCATCGGCGCGGGACCGATGCCGAATATGCGCAGGCCCAAGCGCTGGTCTCATCCCTGTCCAAACCGCTTGGCGACACGCCCGACCTGACCCAACCGATCGCGGGGCAAGCCTGGTTTGAGCTGATCGCCGAGCTCATGAGCGCCGTCTCGACACCGCCGCACCCTTGGTCCGGCGAAGACGGCACCGCTTTGTCGCGCGTCTTGCGCGACCTCGCAGATCTGTCTGAACCCCTCGGCCTTCAGCCGCCACAAGTGTGGAACGAGCTGCTCCAATCGGAGGCGCAAATGGTCAGTGTTGCCGCCGGCCAGGCCCACCCCCGGCTGGCCATATGGGGGCCGCTGGAAGCGCGGCTGCAATCTGCTGATCGGATCATCCTGGCAGGCTTGAATGAAGGAATCTGGCCCGCTCAACCGCCTGCCGATGCCTTTCTGCCGCGGGCGTTTCGAAGCAAGATCGGGCTGGCGGACCCGGAAGAGCGGATTGGGCTGTCAGCCCATGATTTCGCGCAATTGGCGTCGGCGCCGAACGTGACGCTTCTATCGAGCCAGCGCCGCGAAGATAAGCCCGCCGTGGCCTCGCGCTGGGTGTGGCGATTGAAAACGCTGACGCGCGGGGCATTAGGCGACCGCGCAGATGCAGCGCTGTCACCGTCGCCTGAACATGATCCGTTGGCCTGGCTCGAAGCCTTGGAAACGGCGCCCGCCGCGGTCGCTGGGTTCACATCTGAACCCCGTCCAACGCCGCCCCGGTCGGCGCGCCCGAGCCGACTTTCCGTAACACGTATTGAGCAATTGGTCCGCGATCCGTACGCGATTTACGGCGAATACGTGCTGGGATTGCGGAAACTGGATCCGCTTAACCTGCCCGCCGATGTGCGCATTCGAGGCACGGCGATTCACAAGGCGCTGGAGCGGTTTGAGCAAGGCGATGCGAGCGACACCGTAGAGGGTCTTCTCGATCTTTTGGAGGCCGAGCTGCGCCAAGGCGGCGAACCGGAAGCGGATATTATCGGCCTTCGCGAAAGACGGTGCGAGGTGTGCGCCGCCTATCTGGAATGGCGAGCCTCACAGAGCGTTCAGCTCGAAGGCGAACCGCTGACCGAGACTAATGGGGCGATCACGCTCAACGTCATGGACCAGAGCTTCGAATTGACCGGAACTGCCGATCGGATTGAGAAACGCACAGGGGGCGTGGCGGCGATCCTGGATTTCAAATCAGGCAAACCGCCAAGTGAAAAACAGGTTCGCGCCGGCCTCAGCCCGCAAATGCCGCTTCAAGGCCTGATCGCCCGGAACGGGGGGTATAAAGCGCTGGGACCAGCCGAAATTGAAGCGCTGACTTATATTCGGTTCGGAACCGCATTTGATGTCCGAGAGATCGGCGCGGCCAATGCGCGGGCAAAGATCGAAGCCGCGCCGATCGCCGAGATAATCGCAGAAGCGGAAGCCGGGCTCATTCGCTTATTGACCGTTTTCGCCGACCCCTCGCACCCCTATCTCAGCGCCCCACGCCCCGAGCGGGTCAGCTATGAAAGCGACTATACGCGCCTGGCGAGACGCGATGAATGGACGGGCCTTGCAACCTATGACTGAGGCCGTGTTTTCCCCGGATAGCAGCGCCTTTGAAAAGGCCAAGCGGGCGCAAGCGGAAGCCGCAAATCCGGAGCTCTCGGCCTGGGTCGAGGCGAATGCAGGCTCGGGCAAAACCAAGGTGCTCATCGACCGCGTCGCAAGGCTGCTGCTGCAGCGTCCGGATGGTCGGCCCGGCGCACCGCCGGATTCGATCTTGTGCATCACGTACACCAAAGCCGCCGCAAATGAGATGTTGTCTCGCCTGTTTTCCCGGCTCGGGGATTGGTCGGTTGCCGATGATGATGCGCTCAGACGAAAACTCGCCGAACTGGAAGATCGCCGCGCCGCTGATTACAGCGCCGAGGAGCTTCGTCAGGCCCGGGCGCTATTTGCACGCGCCCTCGAAACCCCGGGCGGCCTGCGGATTGAAACCATTCACGCATTTTGTGCGCGGGTGTTGCGCAGGTTCCCCCTTGAAGCCGGTGTGTCTCCGGGCTTCCAGGAAATAGAGGATGATGAAGCCAATGCGCTGTGGCAGGCCGTTTTGGCGGCGCATCTGGAAGCCGCGGCCCTCGCCCATCCGGACGATATGAGGACCTTGGCCCGCGCCACGGGCGGTTTAGGCATCGGCGCGGCGCTGGACGCATTGAAGTTCAAGCGACAGGAATTGCAGGCCTTTCAACGTACTTTAAGTTCTGAAAAAGAACTCACTAAGAGAGTTCGAACCGCCAGTCAGGCTGGTGATGCGTCACCGGAGCGCATTCTGCATCGCGCCATGATCGAGTCTTTGCCGGAAGCAGACCTACGCGGGGCGATCGCAGACTTAGGAGCGCTGGACAAACCCGGGGCGTCCGATGAGAAACTCCTGCTTGCGTTGACTGCATTGCTCGCCACACAAGAACCGGACGAGCGATACCGGATCTATCTGCGCGCGCTCGGCGGCGCCAAAGGTGATTTTCCGTCTGGCAGTAATCCGTTCACGGCGAAGGCAGGACCACGCGTCGCCGATTTGTTCACGCGCAACCTCAAGAAAGGCGATCCTGAGGGGCGCGAGATTACCCGCATGAAGCAGGTTCAAAGCGAACTTGCGGCAGCAGAGACGGCTGAGCGCACCCTCGCTTTGATGCGGATCGGCCTGCCCATGATTGAGGCCTATGCGCGCGAGAAACGGTTGCGCGGGGCCTTGGATTTCGACGATCTGATCGAACGGACGCAGGCGCTTCTGACGCGGTCCAATGCGGCCGAATGGGTGCTCTACAAGCTTGATGGCGGGTTGACGCATCTCTTGCTGGACGAAGCACAAGATACCAGCCCGGCCCAATGGGCGCTGATCAATGCCGTGGTGGCGGAATTCCAGGCCGGGACTGGCCGCGACCGCCGCGCAGAGCCCCGCACGCAATTTGTTGTCGGCGATCCGAAACAATCGATCTACTCGTTCCAGGGCGCCAACCAGCAACAATTTCAAGCTGAAAAACTGAACTTTGTGACCCGCGAAGAAATTGTCGCGGAAGCGGAAAATCGTCCCGTCAATCAACCTGAAATGGCCATGTCATTTCGCTCAACGCCAGAAGTTTTGAGCTTTGTCGACGAAGTGCGCGCCCGCATTCCGCTCGCCGATAGTGCGACCGACCCTTTGCCGCCGATTGATGCAGATGTAACGCCTCATGACGCACGCCGCGCCAATCAATCGGGCCGAGTTGAACTTTGGCCTCTGGAGATGCCAACCGGCACGGTGGGTGAAGACGATGCCTGGACCACACCGACCGATCACGTTCCGGCAGACGCCCCGCGCCGGCGGCTCGCCCAACGCATCGCCGCGCATGTTCGTCAAATTATCGATCGCGGCGAGGCGGTCTGGCAGGAACAAGCCGACCGCAGCTGGGTTCGAAGAGCCGTGCAAGCTGAAGACATTCTGATCCTTGTTCGCAGCCGTAACGAACTTTTTGAAGCCTTGATCGAAAGCCTCAAGCAGGAAGGCGTTCCAGTGGCCGGCGCTGACCGGCTCCGGCTGCTCGACAATCTCGGCGTACAGGATTGCTTGAACCTGATCCGGTTTGCGCTACAGCCAGGCGATGATCTGACGCTCGCAGAAATCCTGCGCGGACCATTTTGCGATCTGGTCGACGATGACAATCACTTGTTCCCACTGGCCTATGATCGCGGTGAGGCCTCGCTTTATGCGCGATTGTCTGAGAGTGAGGATCAGGCCTTCGCGCCCGCCAAGGCCTTCTGCGAGCGTCTGATCGCCCATCGCGATCTTCCGGCCTTTGAGTTTTTGACGCGGGCCCTCACCGCGCGCGACAAGATGGGCATAAGCGGGTGGGACAAACTGATCCGGCGGCTGGGCGAGCCGGTGCGAGACCCGATCCAGGCTTTGCTGTCCGGCGCGCTGAGTTACGATATGAGCGAGGCGCGGAGCTTGCAGGCCTATCTGGCCGAGATTGAAGGCCGCGACACGGTTCTGAAACGTGAATTGGGCGAACCCGATCAGGCGGTGCGCGTGATGACTGTGCACGGCGCCAAGGGCCTGCAATCGCCGATCGTGATCTTGCCAGATACGACGAGCGCGACAAAACCGGTTTCGGACACGCTCTTCTTCGCCGAGGACGGGACGCCCTTGCACAGTCCGTCCTCAGGGTATGACGGCAAGGCCACGACGGACTTGCGCGAGTCGGCGAATATAGCTGCTGAAAAGGAATCGCGGCGCCTGCTCTATGTGGCGCTCACCCGCGCCTCCGACCGTCTGATCATTGCTGGCGCCGGACTCGGGTCCAGTAAAACTGGCTACGCAAAATCGTCTTGGTATCGCTGGTGCCTGACGGCGATGCAGGGGCTGCGCGACGGATCAAGCGAAGAGATCGCGCCTGAAGAGCCCTGGCATTACGGGGCGCCAATCATTTGTGTTCCCCCTGATGGTGCAGAACAAGCGCCGCCGCCGGCCGCGCCGGATTGGTTGAAACAGCCGGTTCCGGACCCAGCGCCGCCGCTTCGCCTGGCCGCGCCGTCGCGCCTGATCGAAGATCGCGCCACCGTGCTCGCGCCTTTTGGTCCTGATCGCAGCGCCGCGCTGCGACGTGGACGGCTGATTCACGCGCTGTTGCAAACGCTCCCCGACTTGCCGGACAAGGATTGGGAACCGATGGGCCAGCGGTTCCTCTCCCGCGATCCAGAGGTTAGTGAAGCAGACGCAGCCGAGATGCTTGAAGTGACCTTGCGCACGCTTCGTGACCCGGCATTTGCGGAGATATTTGATACCACCGGTCGCAATGAAGCGGCCATCGTTGGAACGCTGCCCGAAGGGCAGATGGTGAATGGCCGCGTCGATCGGCTGATCATCCAACCGGATCAGGTGATGATCATCGATTATAAAACCGATCGCCCTGCCCCAGACGATGCCAGCGGGATCGACCTGCCTTATCTGGTGCAAATGGCCGCCTATCGCGTCGTGCTGCAGGGGCTTTACCCGGATCGACCGGTCCGCTGCGCGCTGCTTTACACCGATGGTCCGCGTCTGATCGAACTGGATGGTCAGATCATGTCAGAATCACTAAACCGTGTTGAGAGCCGGGTTTGACGGGGGCAAAGAGTCCCTATCTTATGCCGCGAGTTAAAATTCAGAAGGAGGTCAAAATGGCCGCTGAGCATATTACCGACGATACTTTCGACGAAGCCGTCGCCAGCGACACGCCTGTCGTTGTCGACTTCTGGGCGGAATGGTGTGGCCCATGTAAAGCCATGGCCCCTCACCTTGATGCGGTTGCTGACGAAATGAGCGGCGACATCAAAGTCGCGAAAATCAATGTCGACGACAATCCGATGGCAGCGTCAAAGTATGGCATTCGTGGATTGCCAACGCTGATGATTTTCAAAGATGGCAAAGTCACCGCGACACATCCTGGCGCGATGTCGAAGCAAAAAATCACAGAGTGGATCAAGGAAAACACCTAGGCTCCACACGTCAGATTTTCTCAAAAGCCTCGCCCGACGGCGGGGCTTTTTTTGTCAGCGGAATTGTCTAGCCTGAGTGAAAATTGGAGGCTGCCTATGATCCCTTATCAACATCTCGATCGGTCTGTGGCCGGTAAAACGGTTTTCATCACCGGCGCCGCCAGTGGCATGGGCCGCGCCACGGCGCACTTGTTTGCCCGTGAAGGCGCCAAGGTGATGGCGACCGATATGAATGCAGCGGGCGTCGAGGCGGTGGCCGACGAGATACGAGAGGCCGGGTTTTCAGACGTGGCGACCTTTGCTTTGGATGTTGGCGACCATGACGCGATCAAAGCCGCCGTGGCCGCTACCATTGAGCAATTCGGGGCGCTCGACATTCTGATCAATAATGCTGGATTTGCCCGGCTCGCGCATCCGTCAGAGGATCAATATGAAGACATCTGGCATGACAGTGTGAATGTCATGCTGACCGCGCAACAACGCCTCATTCGCGCGGCATTACCCTATCTGATGATGACAGAGACCGGCGGGCGGATCGTCAATATCGCCTCGACCGAAGGGCTGGGGGCGACGCCTGGAAACGGGCCCTATGTCGCCGCCAAGCACGGTGTGATCGGCCTGACCCGGGCCATGGCAACTGATTTAGGACGCGATGGCATTACCTGTAACTGCATCTGCCCAGGACCGATCCTGACCAATATCAATGCCGAAATTCCCGACGAACACAAAACCATTTTTGCCAAACGCCGGGTGCCCATTCGTCGCTATGGCATCCCGGAAGAAGTGGCGAACATTACGCTGTCTTGCTGCCTGCCAGCGGCATCCTATTTGAACGGGGTGGCCATTCCCGTCGATGGCGGGCTAACCATCAAGAACGCTTAAGAGCCGGGCTAGTCGGGTCGCTCGTCATTCTTTTCGAGCACTTCGCCGGCGAGATAGAGCGACCCGCCGATCAGGATACGATCCGGATTGCGGGCTGCCGCGGCGCGCATGGCGGCTTCCAATGACTCATGCGCTGAGGATTCCGGCAAAAACCGCTTCGCCGTTTCGGCAAGTTCTATCGGATCGGCGCTGGCATGTCCTGGCGCGTTGGGCAACGTGTGAACCGCGTCCACAACCCCCTGAAAAGGATGGAAAAACCCGCCATGGTCTTTGCTCGCCAACATGCCAGTGACCATGACGGTCCGGCCACCCATTTCGCGCAACAGCTCGGCAATTGCGGTCGCCGCATGCGGATTGTGACCACCATCCAGCCAGACATCCGCGCCGCCGCCCAGGCGTGTGACAGGCCCCTCGGCGAGGCGTTGCATACGGGCGGGCCAATCAGCATTTAGCGCACCTTGCCAGATCGCGCGCTCGCCAATTTTTGGCGCGTCGAGGGTTCGCATGGCGAGCCCGGCCAGAGCGGCATTATAGCGTTGATGCGTGCCGGGCAGGGCGACACGTTCCGGCACTTTCTCAATGTCTTCAATGGTCAGCGGCGTCAGCGGGGCGTTCAATTCTGCGGCTTGTGCTTTGATCACGTCGCCGCAGACCCGCGCTTGGATGGCCGACACGACGGGGCGGCCGGATTTGATGATCCCGGCTTTCTCGCCTGCGATAAAGGCCAGATCAGAGCCGAGAAACTGCTTATGATCGAAATCAACCGGCGTGATGACGCTGAGGGCCGGCGTGTTGATCACATTGGTGGCGTCGAACCGCCCGCCAAGACCGACTTCAAGAATGAGAAGATCGGCCGGGACTTCACTAAAGGCCAAGATCGCGGTCGCCGTGGTGGCTTCAAAGCGCGTAATCTCGCGGCCTTCGAGGGCGTCATGGACCCGTTCTAACCAGGCAATCAGCGCATCGTCTTCGATCAGTTTTCCCGCCAGTCTTATCCGTTCATTGAAGCGCACCAGGTGCGGCGAGGTGTAGACGTGCACGCTCAAACCCGCAGCTTCCGCCATGGCCCGCAAATAGGCGCAGGTCGATCCCTTCCCATTGGTTCCGGCAACATGGATGGTTGGCGGCAATTTGTCTTGCGGGCGCCCTAGTGTTTCGAGCAAAGCTTCGATCCGGCCGAGCGACAGCTCGATCGTGGACGGATAAAGCCCCTCAAACTTTCCAAGGGCCGCCGTTACGGCGGCAGAATCGGCGCTCAATCTTTCTTGGCGCGTGGCGCAGGCGCATCAGCGGATGGCGCTTCCACGGGCAAGGTAGAGACATCTTTTTCCGACGCCTTGCGTTTCGGCATCAAATGTCCGAGCAGCCGCGCCAGAGTCTCTTTCAATTCCCGGCGATCGACGACGATATCAACCGCGCCTTTCTCTCGCAGGAATTCAGACCGTTGGAAGCCTTCCGGCAGTTTTTCGCGAATGGTCTGTTCGATGACCCGCGGACCAGAAAACGCAATCATCGCTCCAGGCTCTGCCAAATGCACATCGCCAAGCATCGCGTATGAGGCCGAGACACCGCCAGATGTGGGGTCACAAAGGACCACGATATAAGGCAGACCGGCTTCTTTGACTTCCTGAATGGCCAGCGTCGAGCGCGGCATCTGCATCAGCGACAAAGTCCCTTCCTGCATGCGGGCGCCGCCCGATGCGGTGCAAATGACGAATGCGGCCTTTCGCGCCACAGCCATCTGTGCGGCTGCGATGAAGGCTTCACCGGCAGCCATGCCGAGCGAGCCGCCCATGAACGCAAAATCCTGAACGAGCACGACTGTGGGAATGCCATTCACCTTGCCGAATGCAGCGGCCATGCAATCGTCTTGAGCGATTGGTGAGACGGTGCCGGAATCGGGCGCCTCTTCCTTGTCGCGTTTGGCGATTTTCGATTTCGCGCCCTTGATCCGAGATGGATAGGCTTTGTCATCCTTGAACTTGAGCGGATCGGTGGGCACTGGCGGCAATGGGATCGGCTCCCAACGCTCATGATCAAAGAATAAGCGAAACCGCCGGCGCGGCGAAATCCGCAAATGCGCACCGGCTGGGGTAACATACCAGCTCTCTTCCAGGTCTGAGCGATACACCAACTCCCCGGACACAGGACATTTTACCCAGAGATTATCTGGCGTGTCTTTTTTGGTTCCAGAAAGCAGGCCTTTCAGACCTGGTGTACGAAAATTGGTCAGCCAGTTCATCGTTTTCCGATCCCTTTGTCCGACTTCGGACTTTACTCGGCTGGCACTCCACCCGTCAGCGCCGTACTTAACTCAAGGGCCAATTGGCCCATCTTCTCTGCAGTAACTTGTGGCGTTTTGGCCACACTTGCAAGCCTTGCTTGTTCCACAAAAGCAGACCCCACGACAACCCCATCGGCGATTTTCGCCATCGCAGCGGCTTGATTCCCCGTCTTTATTCCGAATCCGACACAAACAGGCAGGCCAGACACACGCTGCGCCATTTCCACGCCGGCGCGAATTTCCTGTGGATCGGCGGATCCGGCGCCCGTCACGCCCGCAACCGCGACAAAATATAGAAACCCGCTCGCCCCTTCGGCGACTTTCGCCATCCGGGCTTCGTCTGTGGTCGGTGTCGCCAACCGAATGACCGAAAGATCATGGCGCGCATAAGCGTCGCGGATGGGGTGGTCTTCTTCTGGTGGCAAATCGACCAGAATTGTACCATCAATCCCAGCCTCAGCCGCCGCCGCTGCGAACGCCTCATAACCCATTGTATGGACGGGGTTCGCATAGCCCATCAGAATGAGCGGCGTGTCCTGATCGGTTTCGCGAAACCGTTTTGCGAGGGTCAGAACGTCGTTTAGCGTGGTCTTGTTCGCGAGGGCCCGTAAACCGGCTTTCTGGATCGCCGGGCCATCGGCCATCGGGTCGGTAAAGGGGGCGCCGAGTTCGATGACATCTGCGCCATTGTCGCGCAGCGCGCAGATGGCTTGAAACGACGATTCCAGGTCAGGATCGCCCGCCATGAGATAGGTTACCAGCGCGGCGCGGCCGTCTGCCTTAACCTTGGCGAAACGCGTTTCTATTCGGGAAGTCGGCATCTAATCAGTATCCGTATTCTCTTCGACCCAGGCCTTGTACGGCGCATTTACGTGAGTACAACCCAGCGCGACAATTGCCGGTACGTCATATGGATGATGCGCTTTGACGATCTCTTCGATCTTGGCGAAGTTTTCTTCTGGCGCCTTGAGCCAGAGAATGAACTCAAAGGCCTGCTCAACGACGCCTTTCCAGCGATAGGTCGAGGCCATTGGCCCTTCAATATTCGCACACGCCGCGGCGCGCGTTTCAACGGCATCATCAGCAATGGCACGCGCCACCCGCTGGCGCGGACAGGTCACACGGATGAGAAGAAGATCACTCATTCAAACACACTTTCTATAGACCCGCCTTTATCGCACTCAAATCCCATATGCCCAGAGATTTATCATTATACTTGTCATCCGGATTGGGGGCACGTTCGCGGATCAGACGGATTGGCGGTGGCAGGAGAAATGGCGCGCGTTCCAGATTGAGCGGGCGCCAGGTGCCGACACGTGCTTCAGTGTTGAGCGGAACTGTCGGAAACGTGGTCGTAATCAGATAGGTCGCGCCCGACGCGACAAAATTGCTGAGTGCTTGCTGGGCCAGATCAAGCGACAGATGGACGAGACAGTCTCGACACAAAATCGCGTCGGCCTTGGGCAAGGGATCTTGCGTGATATCGGCATGCAGGAAGTCGTGATTATCTGGCAATTCACGCTGGCGATTATTGTCAATCAGCTCCTGGACAATATCGACGCCGTAATAGTGATCGAGGGCGGAGGTGACCTCGAATATCCAGGTGCCATCCCCGCAAGGGGCATCGCACAGCGACCGGATGTTCAAGTCTTCAAACGCCGCTGACAATCCGGCGCGGGCGAGCTCCGTCACGGCGAGAGTCGAGCCCGGCCCGGAGCGGACTTTGCCTTTCCAGCTATTCTCATCGAAAATCTTGGTGAATACAGCTTCTGTGTCGGTCATGATCTGGTCCCTGTCTCACAGCCGGTGACGCAGGTTTAGGCCCGAGTCAACGACCAAGACCGCGCGGCTGTCCTCGCAACTCCAATTGATAGATTGAATGCACCCGCGAATAGGTTTGTTATCCACCTGAAGTTGCCAAAAGGGACCATGGCTTTGGCGCAAATCAGTTCGCTCGCTCTTGTGGATCCTTCCACCTATGATGTGCTGATAATTGGCAGCGGCCCAGCCGGGTGCAGCCTGGCCGATCGGTTGAGCCAGAACGGATTGTCCAGCCTGATCATCGAAACCGGAACACAAGCCTATGATGCGGACACACAGTCGGCCTATACGGCGATGGAAACCCGCGGTCATTTTGGCGACAATCACTGGGCGCAGCATTGGATTCGGGCCTTTGGCGGCACGTCGATGATTTGGGGCGGTTGGTGCGCGCCGCTGGACGAGCAAGATTTCAGCGCCTGGCCGATCAGCCTCTCTGACGTGCGGCCCTATTACGACATCGCGGCCGATATCCTTGGTATTGATCGCAGCGTGAATTCCTACAGCGCCAATTATATTCCCGGTTTCCGCTTCAAGCCGTTTCGGACGGTGATCGGCGCAATGCGGTTCGGCGAGGCCTACCAATCCTTCCTGACCCAATCCGGACGCGTGGATGTCTTGCTGGGCGTCACGCTCGCCAAATTGACCCCGAACGAAGCCCGCGACCGGGTGCGATCCATACATTTGCGCCAGCAAGACGGGATCGAGCGAGAGATCTCGCTGCAGAACACTCAACACCTGGTCCTCGCCGCGGGCGGGATGGGCAATGCCCAACTCTTACTGAACCCGGTCGAAGGCAGCACTGTCGGGATCGGAAACGAGACCGATCAGGTCGGGCGCTATTTGATGGAGCATCCGCATTATATCGAAACGGCGGCCTTGGTTGGCCGAAAGCGGCTGGCGCCGCCAACCCCGCCAGAGAATTTCGGCGACTATGTTCCAAACATTTTCACCGATCGCAGCCTGTACGAGAAAACGGGATCCCTATCGGCCGCCATCGAACTCTCCGAACGCGAGATCAACTCAGCTGACCGCGTGGAACGATTTCTGAAGACAAAGTATGGCGATGATTTCATCGCCTTCAACATCAACATTCGCAGTGAAATGCGGGCCAATCCGGACAATCGCGTCACCCTTGGCGACGGCCGCGATCCGGCAGGGCTGCCGCATGTTAAGACCAATTGCCTGGTCGACAGCGATTCGGTGCGCCCCTTATTCGCCGCGCTGGAGGCTTTGGGCGAAAGCGTCCTGTCGCGCGATGAAGGCCGGGTTTTCATCGACAATGAAACCCTGGTCAGCAATCCGAGCGGCGGCGGTCATACAATGGGCACCACGGCTATGGGCCGCGACCCAAGAAAGAGTGTCGTCAATTCAGATTGCCGCGTCCATCGCTATGCCAATCTCTATGTGGCTGGCAGTTCGGTCTTCACAAGCGGGGGCAGTGCAAACCCAACCTTAACCATTATCGCGCTGGCTGCACGCTTGGCTGATCATTTGGCAGGTGCAGCATGAGTCTAACGCGTCGAGAAGGATTGCTCGCAATCGCCAGCGTTTTCGCCGGCGGTATTGTCGCGACGGTTTCGAACTTTTCGATCCAGAATGCCCGGCAGTCGCAATTCGCGGCGCCGAATTTTCCCGACATTGATTTGCAGGCGCGCGGCACCGGCTGGATCCTGTCTGAAGAGGACATGGCGGCGCTGACGCGATTGGACGATGCGACCATTGACGAGGCTCGGTTCGAGACCTTTGACCGGGTGGATTATTATGGCGGCGACGTCGCATCCTTTCGAGCCGTCAACAGCGCCGATTGCGCCGCAGCGTGCGATGCCGACTCAGATTGCACGCGCTTCACCTATGCCACCAAAGCTCATGAAGTGACCGGCAAGCGCAGAATGTGCTGGCTGAAAGATGACACAATCGAAGGCACCCGCCGCGATGCGGGCGCTTATCTTTCGGGACAGAAACGCTAGGCGCGAACGCGCAACTTACATCTCGACCCCGAGCGCTTCGGCGACAGAAAACACATCCTTATCCCCGCGCCCGCACATATTCAGGATCAGCAAGCCATCCTTGCCGAGGCCCTTCGCGACCTCGTCCACGCGGGCGAGCGCATGGCTGGGTTCCAGCGCCGGGATAATGCCCTCAAGCCGCGTGCACAGCTGGAACGCTTCAAGCGCTTCATCATCCGTGCAGGTGAGATATTCAGCGCGGCCCGTATCGCGCAAGAAGCTGTGCTCTGGGCCAATGCCCGGATAATCCAAGCCCGCCGAAATCGAATGGGCATCAATGATCTGGCCGTCATCGGTTTGCAGCAAATAGGTTTTGTTGCCATGCAGAATGCCCGGCGCGCCGCCATTCAGGGCGGCTGCATGCTGTCCCGTTTCGATGCCATGGCCGGAGGCTTCAACGCCAATCAGGCGCACGCCTTCGTCTTCGATGAAGGGGTGGAACAGGCCGATTGCGTTGGAGCCGCCGCCGATACAGGCCATGACGGCATCCGGAAGACGTCCTTCGCGCTCCAGGATTTGCGCGCGCGCCTCTTTGCCGATCACGCTTTGAAAGTCCCGGACGAGCTCAGGATAAGGGTGCGGGCCGGCGGCTGTGCCGATGCAATAAAACGTATCGTGGACATTGGTCACCCAATCCCGAAGGGCTTCATTCATAGCATCTTTCAGGGTGCCCGTGCCGGACGAAACCGGGACGATTTCAGCCCCGAGCAGCTTCATTCGAAACACGTTCGGTTTCTGGCGCTCAACATCAGTCTCGCCCATGAAGACCACGCATTTCAGGCCAAAGCGCGCGCACACGGTCGCGGTCGCCACGCCATGTTGGCCGGCGCCTGTTTCAGCAATGATCCGGCTTTTGCCCATACGCATCGCCAGCAAAACCTGGCCAAGACAATTATTGATCTTATGCGCGCCGGTATGGTTGAGCTCGTCGCGCTTCAGATAAATCTTGGCGCCGCCAAAATGGTCGGTCAGGCGCTCAGCGAAATAGAGCGGGCTGGGACGACCCACATAATATTTCCAAAGATCATCCATCTGCGCTGCGAAGGCTGGGTCTTGCTTCGCCGCCCGATACTCTTTCTCAAGATCCAGGATTAACGGCATCAGCGTTTCAGCGACATAGCGTCCGCCAAACTCGCCAAAACGGCCATTCTTGTCAGGCCATTGATCCCAAGTATTTCGCAGGTCCATTTGATTGCTTTCTAGGCAGATTTTGCGGCGTCGATGAACGCCCTGATCAAGTCCTCGTCCTTTAGCCCCGGGGCGCGCTCTACGCCAGAGGAAACATCCACCGCGGTCGCACCTGTCGCAGTGATCGCAGCCTCGACATTTTCCGGCGTCAAACCGCCGGCCAGAATCCACGGTACACCGGGTTCAAACTCGGACAATAAGGACCAGTCCATCGTCTCGCCATTGCCGCCCGGGCGGTCAGCGTCTTCCGGCGGTTTGGCATCGATCAGCAGCCGGTCCACGCGCCATTGGTCGAGCGCCTCGAGATCATCCTCATTCGAAACGCCAACCGCGCGCCAGAGTTCGCAAATCCCGCTGCAATCGCGCCACCACCGCAACACCTGATCCGGGCTCTCGCGGCCATGCAATTGGATGGCATCCGGTTCGACCTCGTGCAGAACCTCGTCGAACAGGTCTTCATCCGGATCCACCAGGAGCACGACGGACAGAAGACCAAGATCCTGTGCGAATTCAGACAGCGCGCACACTTCATCCAATCCATCTTCGCCCTCGCCCAAAATGTTGCGCGGGCTTTTCGGGAACAGCACAAAGCCGACCCAGTCCGCGCCAGCTTCCGCCGCCGCGCGAATATGCGCTGTGTCGCGCAGTCCGCAGATCTTCACTTGTGCCATGGCGCGTCAGGTGCGCCGGACCCGTGGCCAAGTCAAGCCAAGATTAGTCGGCGCCGAAGCCTAATTGCTGAGCGAGGCCCTTGATCGTGTTTTGATCGAACTTGGCGCGCAGCTTGATATAGGGCCCTTGCTGTTTGTAACGCGCCGCTTCGAAATCTTCATCCTCGAACCCGGCAGCATTCCAACCCACGCTGACCCAGACATTTTTCTGCGGGCTGTAGCCGATGCTCGGCCCATAGGCCCAGGCTTGCGTGCCGCCAATTTCGCCGGACGTCCAGGTCGCATGAAAGCCGAGATCCAGTTTCTTGCTCAGATCATGGCGAACTTCCCCGCCGATCAGATGCGTAAAGCCGCTGGCACGCGCGCCATTGAAGCGCGTCTCGACATGTTTCAGACCATGATGAAGCGACACCTGAGTCCGCTTTGACACCATCGCATTGACGGCAAGATTGTTGACGATTTTGGCGCGGTCCTGAACATCCTCTTCCTTGAGGTGGCCGACATCGAACCGGTTGAGAACGACCACACCCTCGCCGCGCGGACGCCAGGCTGCGCCAATGCGCAGCTCAGTTTGCTCCCGCGTTCCCTGGTCGGTAAGCGTTTCTTTCTGATACCGGCCCGCCGCTGTGAATGACAAAGTCTTGGTGATTTCGCGGGCCCCGCCCAAGGTTGCAACGAGGCGTTCTCCAGACGTGCTGTCTCGGGTTTCGACGCGCGCAGACGCCGCCATGCTTTCGGTTTGATAACCAGCACCGAGATAAGCAGACGTATATTCCTCGTCGCCGGAAAGGGCGCTGCGCACGCCATCTTCAAGCGGGCCGACTGCAGCATCGGGTGTGACATCGCGCGGCGTGTCCTCGCCGCTGACATTGGCGCGCCGCGCAAGACCGCCGCTCAGCGTCCAGGCCTCATTGACCTGCCAAACCTGATCGACACCAACCGTCGCGCCGACCCGCCGACCGCTATCATTGGTCAGCATATCCGTACCCGCGCGAACGCGCGTGCCGGCTCGCGGTTCCCAGGTGATCCCGGCAATCGTGTTCTGGCCGGATGCGTTTTCGCCGTCGGTGATTTCGTGGCGCACATTGAGCGTCGCCGTTTTGCCAAGTGTCTTATCTAGACCCAGAATAGCGCGGCGCGGGAAGAGGGTGGCTTCATTGTTCGACGCGCCCGTGGTGATCGGCTCTTCAAGGGTCGCGCTGATCGACAGGCCTTGATCCAGGAAGGTTTTGCGAAGGCCAGCCAGCAAGAGCACGGACTCGCGTGTTTCACCTGTATCGTCAAAGGACTCCGTTACGGCGCGAAGTCCGACGCTTGCACCAAAGGCTTGGCTATCCTGGGTGAGGACCGCGTCCGCGACGGTGCGCTCTGCGCCTTCAGTCAGATTGGTTTCCTGATAAGCTTGAGCCTGAATGCGACGAATAGACCGATCATTACCACCTGCAATCTCTTTAACTCCAATTTCCGCACTCAGTTGGGCGCCGATCCGACGGATCGCAGATGTATTGGAGCTTTGCTGGCCCAGTCCGAAGCCTTCATCTTCTTCACGCACATAGCCGGTCACGCTCAATTTCTCGGTCCGGCGCGTGGCCTCCAGGAGGATCGCGTCGCCAGATGTTTGACCGGATACGGTATCGGTATCCGTCGACGCGATTTCAGCGCGCAGCTCGGTGTTCTGATCGACTTTAACCGTCACGTCAGCCGCGATCAGCGTCGAGGCATTGCTATCGACTGAAGCTCCGTCCTCTTCATGAACTAAGGTAAGTCCGGTTTGGATTTTGCCGTCGGCAAATCGTTTGGCCGCGCGCAGGCCCGCCGTGATCCCGCGATCGGCGTCTTCCGATGTTTCATAGTCCACCACGATGACATTCGGGTTCAGCGCCTCATCCGTGGCAGGCACCGGCTGACGGAAGAAAATCTCGCCGGTGACATAATCGATTTCATAGTCGCTATAGCGATTGAGATTGCGCACATTCACAATCTGATCTGGACGGAAGCGATCGCGTGTTTCGATCGTGATGATCTCCGACGAACGGATCAGGGGCGCGTTGCGAAGTCGGAACGGGCCTGAGGTGCCATCAGCGGCGAGTTCGTCTTTCATGAAGCTTTGATTGGTCTCGGCAACAAAAGCGGTGACCGACGTTTTTTCGCTCTCATAATCGGCCTTAAGACCCGACAGGCGGCGCGAATAGCGCCCCAGATCGGTATCGGTAAAGCCGGTTTCATAATCGCCAAACAAGGCCTGGAACGTGTTCTTCTCAAGCTTCACATAGACCGGGTACCGGCTCTCGGCATTATTGTATTGCCAGGTCCGGTCGCCATACAGCGTATAATAGGCATTCGGGTCGATCTCGTCGAAAATCTCGCCATCTGCCTGGCCGCGGCGTTTGGCCGTGTCGACCGCAATCGTCAGCAGCCAGTCGCCCTTCACGACGCCTTTGGCAAAGAAAGCCAACCGACCGTCGCTCATCAATTCATTGGCGTCGCGATCGCTGGCATCTTCGAATCGTGTGGCCATGCCTTCGGCTTCGGCCAGGCCAACCACAATCCAATCGCGCTTCTCTGGCTGCAACCAGACATTCAGTTCTTCGCGAGAGCCGTCAGCCAGTCGAACGTTCAAGCGGACGCGTCCGGACTCCAGGGTCGGCGCGAGCTGGACGCGCGCAATGCCATCTGCGCCCACGCGGATGCCCGAGACGGCCGAGAATCCTGCATCCACCGGCGCCTCGAACTCTTCTTCAGCCTCTCGCGCCAGGCGATACGGCTCAGCCACGCTGATCTCGACGATTCGCCCTTCATGCACGGGGTGCCCATCTCCATCCTCGAGGCGGACAGCGATTTCAGGCTTGGTTCGGCCATCTGCCACGGCGATGGATTGGTCATCCACCAACCGCGCCCGTGCCACTTGGTCCACAAACCAGACTGTGCGTGTCAGGGTTTTGACTTCATTGCCGTCAAAGTCATAGACTTTGGCAATGAATGTGTTCTCGCCGCGCTGAATATCGACGCCGGCCCAGCGGGACATGGCAACATCACGGGTCGCCGACAGATCTCGACCAGAAAAGTTCAGACCCGGGACGGATTGACCATTCAGCGTCAGCAGCACGCGTTGGCTTGGTTCATGAACAATACCCAGGTTAACCGAACGCCCTTTGGGGCTTTGATCAGCGCGCGGATAGACCCAGCCAAGATTGGCATCGCTTTGCGCATTCAACCAGGCTTTGTCGAACAGATCTTCATCGCGCGCTGATTTGACCTCTGGCAGCTCTAGGACAGCCGCATCGCCGGTTGGCCGTAAATAGAAATTGGCGCGCCAGACGGAGCCGCCTTGTGCATCAACGAATTTGGAAAGGGCGCTGCCCGCATAGCGAGAGTTCTCTTCGCAAATAATGGGTTCATATCCTGTAGGCAGCGTCGCTTCATCGACTTGGACGACATGCGTTCCCGGTAGAACCTCTTCAAAATGGAAGAGACCATGGGCATCAGTCACGACATAGCGACCCGTTTCCATATAGAGCCGAACCCCTTCGACCCCGTCACCATCAGTGATGCTGCGGGCCCACGGTTCGTCGGGAGCGCATGCCGCGGCGGTGACCCGGCCGATAATTGTCAGGCGAGAGGTCAAGAAGTCCTCTTCGACTTGCACCGCGGCTTCGGCCACATTGGAAAGCTCAACTCCGCTGGCGGTTTCCGCCACCACAGTATTGACCGCTTCGCCAAGCTGCGTGCCGGGCGTAATCGTCGTTAAGTAGGTTAACTGGATTCTGCTCCCCGGGGCCAGCGTTCCAGCGCTGAAGAACAAGTCGCGGCCATTCGCCGAGATCTCTGGATCGTCGATCGGGAACTTGTCCAACACCGCCGACCCCGGAACATAACGGAATCCGGCCGGCAATCGGTCATGAAGCCGGATCGGGGCCGCAAGATTGGCCGCATTCTCAATATCGACCGTATATCCGACCACATCGCCCGGGGCTGCTTGAACCTCTGACGCCTGCTTGCGAACAATCAGATCGCTGTTTGGGTCCAGAGGAATGTCGAGGTTTAGTGGCGCAGAAGTCGTCACCGTAAATGTCTCGGCATAGGAGGCGTCCGTCCACACGTCGAACGGCGCATTGGCGAGGGTTTCAAACTCATTTGGATCCCGCACTGACGGGTAGGAATAGCCTTCAGGTGCATCCACCACGATGCGATATGTGCCTGGCGTCAGAATTGGAAAGAAAAAGGCGCCGGGCTGGCTCGGATAGACACCCCCATTCGCATCCGTCACGGGTTTGCTGGTCAGGACAGTCGATGGGAAGGCTCCAGTCCCGTCCACATTCAGGATTTGCGCCGGAAGGCCAGTCGCTGCATCTAAAATCGTGACTGAGACATCGCTCAGCAATTCGCCGGTCAGGCTGTCAAACACACGGCCAAACGGATCGACGAGCGCTGTATCCTGTGAGACTTCGGTTGCATCGAACACATCGACATAGGTCGCGGTCAGCAACGTGTTTTGCGGGGCTGTGATGACCGGGTCAAAGCGCTGTGATCCCGTCGCACTGCTGGGGACATAGCCATAGAAGCGGCCGCTGTTCGGAGCATCCTCATACAGACGCAGGGTGATCGTGTCGCCGCCATCCGTTTCGAGCGTGATCAGAACCGTCTCGATCGCGGTGGAGTCGCCATTCTGTCCAGCGTCCACCACGCGCACGACCATGACCTCACCAGGAATATAGGTTTCTGCGGAAACCAGGCTGACCGGGCTGCCAGGACGAACCGAGCCGGGTAGGGCGGTGGGGTCGATGGCCAGGAAAGGTCCGCTAAGTTCGCCAGATGGACTAAAGTCACTGCCATTCAGTTGAACCCGCTCGGCGTCGGGCGCGTTTTCGACAATTCGGAAAAACTCGACCTCAGACGGGGTTTGTCGCGCTTCAATGATGAAGGCCGCTTCATTGGTTTGGAGTGTGCGCGGGCCGGACGATGTATGCTGCGTGACCGTTGCCACATTGGTCACGCGGTCGCCCAAGTCGCCATGCGCCGGGAATACGGAAAACGTCATCATCGCGCTCGCCAAAACGATCGCGATCCATGCGTTCAAGAATAGCTTCCGCCAGAAGCCCATCCCCATTCTCCACCATCACGCGGCACCCCTCTTTGGGTGGTGTCCGCTCGCTCTTCACCAGGTCGGTCTGTTGCCGCCTTATGGGGAGACGCTATCGAAGTATGGTTAGGATCAGATTTGAGGAATCGATGAAATTTTATCGATCTCGACGAAATCCCAATAGAAACGGGGATTTTTACAGTGAATCAGACCTTTACTCGCTCTGATGATATGAAAAAGCCCCGCAGGCTCACGCCTGCGGGGCTTGATCCATTGTGCACAAATGCGCGTCTATTTGACTTCGGCGCGGATTACGATTTGGCCAATCTCACCGGCTGCCAGAATCGCATCTGAAAGCTGGATCACGCAGGTCGTCGCGCCGTCGCAATTGCGAGCGGCCGGCGTGCTTGGCACGGTCAGCACTGGGCCCGCCCCAGCGACACCGCTATCATCAGCGAACCCGGTTGCGGTGGTTGTCGCGAGCGAGGCCGCGACGAAGTTCACTTCCGCCGGCAAGATATCGTCAATCACCAGATTGGTGGCCGATGCCGAGGCGCCATTGTTTTGCACCTGGATGATATATTCGACACAGGCGCCTGGAACTGCTTTGGAATCGGCCACAGCCGCCGCTGTCGCACAATCGGTCAAGGCCACGAATGGGTCTGCAATTCCCGGCTCCTTGATCACAGTCACGGTTTTGGACGCAACGATATTGGCCGCTTCAACCTGCAAAATGCCGGTTGCGGCATAGAGACCATCCGCATCGCCCGTATTCTCAGCCGCAGCGACCCCGGTGCCATCGGCCAGAACGTTCTGAGCCAATCCGGTCAGGACATTTGCCCCGCCGGATGCCGTGGTTACGGCGGCCGGTGTGCCAGAGGCCTCGTTCAGGAAGGCTGTCGGGTCGCGGGCTTCAGCCACGAGCGTGATATCGTCGGTAAACGTGTCGGCGACCGCGCCATCGATACTGCCCTGGACTTGCATGAAGATGCGGACCCCTTTGGGCACATCGCCGGTGACGAATGCCGATCCGGCGGCGGTGCCGATAGGGGTCTGAGTCAATACGGTGAACCCACCATCATCTGCGCTGCCATTATCATTGGCATCGATCATGTATCGAACGATGATGGAGGTGGCGTCAAACGTTGTCGCCCCTGAGTCCAAATCCGCTATCGAGAATGAATAAGCAGAGGTGTCATTGCCTTCGTTCAGCACTTCGAAGGTCAGCGTCGCGTCTGCCCCAGGCGCCGATGTCAGCGTTGAGTTTGTCGCCGTGACGATCACGTCGACCTTCCGGTCAACGGTGAACAGGGTGGGTGTGCCCTGCACAACCGCGCCGGCTGGCGGACTCACACTGTTGTTCGTGATCACTGGCTGAGCTGCGCCGGACACGCTGTAGCTCAATTCAAATGTGTTGGAGACCGATGTACCGGCTTCGGTCAGATTATTGGCAGCATGCGCTGCGCTGGCCAGACCAAGGCATACCGCCGCAGCCAGGCTGAACCGGGAGAGAATCCCCCGCGCCCCTAGTTTACTCATTTTCGCCCGCTCCAATTATTATTTTTTGTAGCGAGCGAAGCCTCCCATATCTCAGTTAACAGGAGGCAAAAATTGCCGTGTTTTGCTTCGGATGGCGTTAATTCAACGACAGATTGAAGCGGCGCGATCAATCGCGTTGGAGGAACCCGACAGCGAGAAATGATAGGTCACGCGTGTATTGCGCGCCGATGTCGCCTCGACCCGCAGCTCGCTGCCGCGCTTTAACTGCCGCACCAAAGCGGCATCATCGCTGTCTTGCGCAAAGGCTTCGCGGCCTACCCCGAACAGCGACCAGTCCGCGCGTCCGATGCGTGCTTTGCCTGGTAGGTCACCGCGAAGTTCATAACCGACTTTCATACTCGGCTGATTGCGCACACCCGCCGATTGCCAGTTGGAGACGTAGAACCAGACATCGCCATGGTCGGCCGATTTTGGTGCTTTATCGGTTGCGCGCGTGGCCGCAAAGCATTGAGTCTCGCCGCCCACATTGTCCGTGAACACAATCCAATCCGAATATTGTCGGACGACGCTCGGCGCCGCAGACGCTGCGATTGAACCCGCCAGAGCCATGGTTCCCAAAACCGTCAAGGCAGCACGCAACATATAAATTCTCCTATATACGATAAAATATATGGCCTTCCGCCAAATTCTTCTGTATGAGTCTTAGGGCTGAAATAAGACACACTAGATTAACGGGCGATTATGACTTTGTTGTATCGTAACGGTTGCAATTATCCCAAGAAGCGCGCTTTATACGAGTGTGGCCATGAGCAGGGGAATGTTGTGTCCCTCGAAATAACTGGAAGCGACCCAACGGAACGGGATCGCCTGGCGGATTGTGTAGAGCAAATCGCCCAGGCGCGATCTCGTGCGGCCTTCTCAGAAGTGTTCGAGTATTTTGCGCCGCGGCTGAAAAGCTATCTCGTCCGATTGGGCAGCGAAGCCTCCAGTGCCGAAGAGATCATGCAGGAAGTGATGCTCAATGTCTGGCGCAAGGCCGAACAATATGATCGCACTCAAGCCTCTGTCTCGACCTGGATCTTCCGCATCGCGCGCAACCGTCGAATCGATACGCTGCGCCGTCAGAACAAGCCCGAACTCGACGCCGAAGATCCCATGCTGCGTCCAGCGGAAGCCGAAACTCCAGACATAACCGTCAACCGTTCACAGATCGAGGCGCAGGTACGCACAGCGATGGAAACCCTGCCGGAGGACCAGCTCGTCCTGCTCAAAGCGGCCTTCTATGAGGGCCTCTCGCACTCGGAAATCGCCAAGCGGTTTGACTTGCCGCTCGGCACTGTGAAGTCGCGCATTCGGCTCGCTTTCATGCGTTTGCGCGGATCACTCGAACGCGATCATTGACGCCGTCACTGCAATCTGGAGCTGCATTTGCTTGACGATAACCAAGATACGACAATATCCGGCTATCAGAGTGATAGTTTCGAGGAGCGTTCGGGTCGAATGGGCAAAGCGCACATTAGCGATTTCGGAGAAGTGTATAGCAGTTACGCGGCGGGGTGCCTGGATCCGGCCTTCTGCCTGCTGGTCGAGACTCAGGCGGCGCTGCGCCCGGATGTCAACCGCGCGGTTACCCGGGCTGAAACGATTGCCGGCATTTTTCTGGAGTCTGAAGACTCAGCCGAACTGAGCGAAGGTGCGGCGGCCAAGGCGCTCGCCATGATTGACGCTTATGAAGCGGGTGAAGCACGTCCGACAGCGTCGGCTATCCACCTGGCCAATGAGGGGCTGGACGAGTTTCTGGCTTTGCCGGAACCGCTTCGCGAGACGACGCTGCAATCTTTCCAGACCCATAAATGGCAGAATCTGACACAGGGCATTCGCCGCCTCAAGCTGGAGGCGAGCAGCGAAGCTGAGGTCGAACTTTACCGAATCGAGCCGGGCTGCACGGTCCCGCGCCACAGCCACAAAGGCAGCGAATTCACTCTGGTCGTGGCGGGCGGTTTCACCGACGAGACAGGCAGCTTCGGTCCGGGGGATATCAGCGTCAAAGGCCCGAATGACACGCACCAGCCCAAAGGCGATATGGACGGGGTCTGTTATGCGCTGGCGGTCAGAGATGGCGGATTGAAATTCACCGGCGTCATGGGCCTGGTGCAGCGCCTGATCGGGCAATAGCTACCGAACAATATCAAACTTACGCGTCTCAAACACAGACAGGACCTGTTTAAGTTCGCGGCCGCGTTTCAAGATCTGTCCTTGGGCGCCAAGCACAGCGTAGGCGCCCTGCATTCTTGCCAAGGCCGGGGTTTTGATGATGGTCCAGTTTGGGGTCTCGGCATGGCGCCGGAAAATGGCGAACACGGCCTGATCCTTATGCGCCCCGATCGCATAGTCCTTGGCCTGTCCGGACATGACCAATCGGCCGTAAACATCGAGGATGATACTCATCTCATCGCGCTGAAAAGCGATCTTTGGTTGTGCGGGTCTTTTTCTGAGCGGCGTAACTTGAGACATGTGGTTAATATTCGCGACAGACCTTTCACGGGTGACGTAATTTTAATGCAGAATAGGGCAGATTTGCCTCATTCGCGCCTTGTATCGACCAACGATTACGATCAGTTTGCAATTGTCGGGCGGCGAAGTCTAGCAGTCATTCCGGACCCATCAGCCCCCCCAGCCCCCCGGGGCGACTGTTTTGAGCCGCTCGACACCTTACTTCCGGACCCGACAAGACCGCCGAATCGCCGCCAACGTGCGACCGGGGCTTGCGCATGAACGGAAATTTAGCTGCACTGTTTTCCTGATCCCGTTACTGGCCAGCCTTAGCGAATGAAGCTAGCTCGTCTGGGATAATCATTGCGGCCTATAAATGCTTGATCTTCATAACCTAAATAAGGCGTTCGGCGACAATGTTGCGGTCTCTGGCCTGAGCTTCAGCCTGCAAAAGGGCGACGTGCTCGGTTTTCTCGGTCAGAACGGTGCAGGCAAGTCGACGACCCTGCGCATGATTTCAGGCGTGCTGGAACCTGATTCGGGCGATGCAGTGCTGAATGGTCACTCCATTGTCACCGCCCGGCGCGAGGCGCAAAGCCAGATCGGCTATTTGCCAGAAGGGGCACCGCTTTACCGCGATATGACTCCGCTCAGCTTTCTGAGATTCATCGCCGATTCGTATGGACTCTCGCGCACCGCGCGCAAGGACGCAGTGGACCGGGTTATAGCCGATGCGCGTATCGCCAATGTCTCCGGTCAGACGATCGGATCTCTATCCAAAGGCTATCGCCGACGCGTTGGGCTCGCGGCGGCTTTGATCAATGATCCACCCATTCTGCTGCTCGATGAGCCAACCGATGGCCTCGACCCGATCCAGAAACGCGCGGTCCGGGCGCTGGTCGCACGAATGGCGCCGGAAAAAGCGATCATTATTTCAACGCACACGCTCGAAGAAGTGCCTGCCATGTGTTCGCGCGTCGTGGTGATCAATAATGGCTATATGGTCGCCAATGAAACGCCAGACGCGCTGGCCAAAAGCAAACCTGGCGGGCTCGAGGAGGCGTTCTTCGCGCTCGCCAATGGGCATGAGGTGGGCGCATCATGAGCATGGATTGGCGTGGCATCCTGACCGGACTCAACGCCGCCTGGCGCCGCGAAATCTCAGCCTATTTCGCCACCCCTTTGGCTTATGTGTTCGTCGCCATCTTCCTGCTCGTCTTGGGAATCTTCACCTGGGATCTGTCGCGCTTTTTCGACACGGGCGCGGCGGATCTTGGGCCGTTCTTCTACTGGCACCCCTGGTTGTTCATGATGTTCATGCCGGCCCTTGCGATGCGGCTATGGGCCGATGAAACGAATTCCGGCACCGCTGAGCTATTGCTGTCTTTGCCAGTCAGCCTGCCCGGTCTGGTGATCGGCAAACTGCTCGCCGCCTGGACCGTTGCCGCGCTCGCCCTGCTGCTGACCTTTCCCTGGTGGATCACGGTGAATATTCTCGGGCCCGCCGACAATGCCGCTATTGCCCTCACCTATTTTGTCAGCCTGATCATGGCCGGCGCGTATCTCGCGATTGGCGCAGCGGTGTCAGCGCTGACGCGCAGCTCAGTGCTGGCATTTGTAATTGGGGTCCTGATCGCGTTCGTCTTAACCGCCGCGGGTTGGCCGCTGGTCTCAGGCGCCGTTGCCGACTGGCTCGGGGCGGGCGCCGGCGATGCGGTCGCGCAATTTTCCTTCATGACGCATTTTGAGACCGCGCAGCGCGGCGTTCTGGAGCTGCGCGGCCTCGCCTTCTATTTCGGCTTCATCGCGCTCTGTGTGGCCCTGAACACGCTTTTTGTCGCGCAAAGACGGGCCGGCGCGCAATGAGCCCGCGTCGTTACATATTTGCGGCAAGTTTGCTGCTCATCGCGATCTTCGCGGCGGCCAATCTGCTCGCCCAATCCTGGTTCTCTGGCGCGCGCGCCGACTTTACGGAGAACAAGCTCTATACCCTGTCCGAGGGCACACGCGTCACGCTCGATGAGCTGGCAGAGCCGATCGATCTGACTTTCGTCTACACCCGCGATGTCGGCCAGCAATATCCGGCCGTGCGGGCCTATGCGGTGCGGGTCCGAGAGTTGCTTGATGCCTATGCGACGATCGGGGGTGCAAATGTTCGCATCCGTGAAATTGATCCCGACCCCTTCTCGGAAGCCGAAGATGAAGCCCTCGCCGCTGGACTTGCGGCGGTCGATACAAATGGCGGCGATCCGCTCTATTTTGGTTTGATTGGCCGCAACGCGGTCGATGATGAGCGGGTGATTCCCTTTTTGGCGCCGGAGCAGGAAACCAGCCTGGAATATGACATCACGCGCATGCTGGCGCGCCTCGATCGGCCTGAACCTGCGCGCATCGGTCTGCTCTCAACCCTGCCCGGCATGAATGCGCTGACCGATGAAGCCGGATATGCTATTCGCCGCGAAATGGGAAAGACCTTTTCCATCGAACTCATCGAAGAGAATTTTGTTGAATTGCCCGGCGAGATTGATGTCTTGATGATCGTCCATCCGCCGGAGCTGACAGAGTGGCAGCTCTGGCAAATTGATCAGTTCATTCTACGCACAGGACGCGCGCTGATCCTGATCGATCCGGCCGCCAAGACCGCGCAAGGCACGGGTCCATTTAATATGGCCAATCGCCAGGTGCGCTCAGACCTCGATCATTTCGCATCAGCTTGGGGCGTGCGGCTCGGCGATGCCGCGATTGCAGATACGGAAACCGCATTGCCAATCGAAGTTGACGCTGGCGACGGGCGCACGACTGTATTGCAGCATCCCCTCTTTCTTGCGGTGCCGCCGGGTTTGATGTCCCCCAGCAACATTGTCACCGCCGATATCGGGCGCACCATCAATCTTGGCGCGCCGGGGCGCCTCATTTTAAGCGACAATGCGCCTGGCACGCGCGAGATTTTGATGTCGACAGGGCCGGCACCGAGCGACATTCCGCCGGATCGGGCCGCGCTGGATCTCTCAGCCGGCGACACGATTGCACTCTATCAGGCAAGTGACATTGGCGCGGCGCCGCTTGCCGTGCGCGTGACAGGGCCTTTGGTGAGCGCCTTTCCAAACGGCGCGCCCAATCCCGATCTGCCCGATGATCCGCTTTATGCAGAGCTCGCACGCGCAGCCGCCGAAGAAGCGCCGCCGCATATGACGACCAGTGCTGTTGATGCGGATCTCATCATCCTCTCAGACGCCGATATGCTGGATGATGGGTTGTATCTGGATCTGCAAACCGGAGTCCCGTTTGCGGATAATTCAGCAATTATCCTGAACGCATTGGACAGCTTGTCCGGCGGTTCCGAATTGATGAGCCTGCGCGCGCGTGCGCCGGGATTGCGCTCCATGGAGACGGTCGACCGGATGCGAGAAGCGGCGCAATCGCGCTTCTTTGCCGAACAGGCCCGACTGGAAGCACGCCTCACACAATCACAAGCCCGTTTGGAAGAGCTGCAAACCGTCGGCGCGGCGGGCGGCTTCTTTGATGGCGATTTCGGCTCGGAATTGACCGAAGCGGAACGCGCCGAACTGGCGCGTCTGAGAGACGATATTGTCACGACGCGCAGTCGCCTTCGTCAAATTGAACGGGATTTCCGAAAAGAGATTGATGGCTTAGAAATTAGGCTGCGTCTATTTACGATACTCGGTGGACCGGTCCTGATTGGTCTGTTCGGGATCGTGCTGTTCTATCGCAAGCGCAGCGTGGCCAAGGTATGAGCGAAGCGCGCGCCCAGTCTCGCCAACGCAGCGTGCTGACCCTGGCCGGAATCGCGGTCGGACTTTGGGTCATACTCGGTCTGACCGGTCTGACGACCGGTCCGCAAAGCCATAGTCATGACCGCATGGGCGACCCCGTCCTGGCCGATTTCAGCCAGACCCGTGCGGATGCCCAGCGCATCCGATTCACGCTGGCCGATGACGCTTATACACTGGCGCGCACGGCGTCAGGATGGGTTTTGGAGGAGACCGGTGGATATCCCATTCGCGCCGACCGCCTGTCAGAATTGGCGGGCGGTCTGGAAACAATCAGCTTTGATGAAAAGCGCACCGACGATCCCTATAAGCATGACCGAATCGGACTGGGCGATCCCGCTGAAGGCGGCAATGGCGCGCTGGTTGAGGTTTTCGGGAGCAGCGGAGATTTAGAGCACAGTCTCATTATCGGACGCAAGAATGAGACCCTCTATGTCCGGGCGCCAGGGCAGGGCCAAACCTATCGCGCGGAGGGGACTCTGCCAGCGTTCTATAATCGCCGCGCCTGGTTGGATCTGGATATCATAAATATAGATCCGGCTGCGATACGCTCAGTTCGAATTACGGACTCATTGAATCGAACGCTTTATTTGCGCCGAACTGAAGGCGCAGATGCAAGAAGTTTCCAACCGGCGCCGCCCAATCAGGCAGATCGCCTTATTTCCCGCCTGACCGCCTCGACGACCGCACTCGCGGTCACGCGCCTATCGCCCTCAGACGTCAAGCCTGCGAGTGATCTCGTCAGCCAACCGATTGGACGCCATATCAGCGAGACATTCGATGGATTGGAAATCGATGTGCAGGCCTATCGCGAACCAAATGGCTTCTGGGTCACTTTGCGGGCGGTTGAGGCCGGGGAAGGCGCCCGACGCGCCGAAGTGATCAACAATAAGGCTGAAGGCTGGGCGTTTCGGATTACGGACTATGATTTCCAAGACTTTACGCCGTCTGTTCCCAGCATCGTGGAACGCGCGCTCTAGCGCCGGAGCGTGGCACTGAGCCGAATGATAGGGCTCAATAGCGCCACCAAAACGCGTTCCGGCATGGAGTGGGAGAATTTGCGGAAATAGCGAATGAGACCATCCGCCTTGTGGCGCGCGACCACCCGGCTGGGCGCATCCGATGTCGAGCCATAATGCAAAACGGCCGCACGTGGATCATAGATCACACGCCCTCCGGCCTCGCGGCATCGCCGACACAAATCAACATCCTCGACATGCAGGAAATAGCCCTCGTCCAAGCCGTCCAAGGTCGATAGGCTGGATTTTGATGTCAGGAAGAACGCGCCGGAAATGACCGGCATATCAACGGGTTCCGTCAGCGGCGTGGTCCCTTCCAAAGTCCAGGTATTCCATCCGATCAGGCTGGTTGCGGCGCGCCAGAGGGTCAGCTCTTTGCGCCGCCCACCGCGCTCTTCACGGCCGCGCAGGTCAAATATCTTGCCGCCGATAATCCACGGCGCATCGCACGTGTTCGCCGCCGTCTGCATCCCGGGAAGCGAACCCCAGCGCAAGACCGCGTCAGGATTGATCACCAAAAGGTGCGGACCTGAAGCCTGGCGGGCGCCGAGGTTTACCGCCGCTGCAAACCCGATATTGCCATGCCCTGAGATCAGCCGCATCTGCGCCTGCGCCTCGGCAAATTCGCTCAGCCAGGTCAGCATCTCTTCTGGATTGCCATTGTTGACGAGGATGATCTCTGACACGTCCGGGTCGGCTGCGAGCGCGTAAAGGCATTCTTTGAGGCGAAAGCCCGTCTGATATGAGACGACAATCGCAGAGATGGCCGGATGGCTCACGCGCGGGCCTCGCCATCATGGCGCGCCTGAAGCAGAATAACTGCGGCGGCCAGGGTCGCACTCGCCCAGAAAGCTTCGTTCCACATGCTGTAGGCAAAGCTGGAAACCGCGATGCATGCACCGGTCAGACCGGCAGCGGCGTAGAGAGAAATAGGCGGCCAGTCTTTGGGCACTTTCAGTCGCCAACCAAGGAAAAACAGGAAGATGGCCGCCAAGCTGGCGCCGATCATCCCGGTCTCCGCCCAGATTTGCAGCGGCATATTGTGCGGATGCCCGGGCACAATTGGATAAACCTGCCAGGCATATTCAACTTCGGCATGATAGCGCGCGACGGCATCTGCGAGCCATTCCGGGTGATCGCCAAACGTATCGGTCCAAGTGTAAGACGCTTCCAGCCCATGCCCCATAATCGGCGCCTCATTGATCTTCGAACGGACCAGCTCCCAACTATAGGTACGCGAGAAAAAGGATTGCGGCAGCGGAATGCCGAGGGCGCGAATCTGGCTGATTCCCAAACCCAACAAAATCGGCGCCAAGGTCACATAAACGGCCAGCGTTGAAAAAATGATCCGAAATCCATTTTGCGGCCAGAGTTTCACAATCGCCATGCAGATGAAGGCAAAGACGAGCCCCATCATTCCGGTTTGTGTGCCAGTTTGCGCGAAGGCGGCGAACGAAAGAAGACCAAGGCCTATGGCTGCAACGCCCCAATACTCGCCCTCCTCACGATGCCAGACCCAGGCCAGTAGGAAAGGCAGAAGCAGCATCAACGAATTGGCATTGCGGATGAGATTCTGTGGCATCTCCAAGACCGGGTCACTGATCGGCGCGAGCAGCGCTAGGATTTGCGGCGTGAACATCGCAGTGATGAGCACGCCGACGAATTGTACCAGGCCGACGCCGACAATCACGCCCAAACTTGTGCGGCTGGATCGCGCCGCGACGCCAAATGTCGCCACCATGACGCCGAACCCGGCGAGCGCGGTCAAAGCAAAGCGAATCCCTGGCATGTCCATGGAGAACGAACCGGCGAGCAAACTGCCAGTCAGAAAATCCTTCGCCTCCGGCGCCCAGAACCCGGCGGCGACAATCCACAGAACAAACCCCGCCAGCGCGAGTGTGTAGGGCCGAATTTGAGGCTTTCGGAGATAGACCAGTCCCAACAGAGCCGCGATGCCGACAGCGCCGGTATATCCTTGCGCGCCCATATAGGCGATGATGGGCCAGAGAACCAAGATCCCTGCCAGGAAGGGAGCAAACGTTCTCGGGCCCAAAGTCATTTAAGCACTCGCTTTTCGCTTCAGGTCGGGGGCCAGGGCTTCGAAGGCAAGCATGTCCTTGCCCTCATCCAGCGTGACAATTTCCTGAGCCTTAGAGCCAAACCGGCGCAGAGCCAGTTTCCGCTCTTCGGCTTCACGCGCGCCGACCACAGCAATCACCGGGATTTTTTGCAGTGAGTGCTCGCGAACCTTGTAATTGATCTTTTCAGACCGCAGGTCCGTTTCAACGCGCAGGCCTGCGGCGCGCAATTCAGCGGCAACTTCAAGCGCATAGGCGTCTGAACTTTCAGAAATCGTCGCCACCATGACCTGGATCGGGGCCAGCCAGATTGGGAACGCGCCAGCATATTGCTCAATCAGGATGCCCGTGAAGCGCTCAAGCGATCCGAACAGGGCGCGGTGCAGCATGACCGGGCGATGCCGTTCACCATCCTCACCGACATAAGTCGCATCGAACCGCTCCGGCAGGTTGAAATCGACCTGCAAGGTGCCGCACTGCCAGTCGCGTCCAATCGCGTCACGCAACACGAATTCGAGCTTTGGACCATAGAACGCGCCTTCGCCCGGGTTGACGCCATACGGCAGACCCGTGGCTTCCAGCGCGTGCATCAACGCCGCTTCGGACTTGTCCCAGACATCATCATCGCCGATCCGGGCATCGGCTTCAGGCCGGTCCGAGAATTTGATCCGCACGTCCTCGAACCCGAAATCCTTGTAGATATCGAGAATGAGGTCGACGACTTTCAAACATTCATCCTGGAGCTGTTCCGGCGTACAATAAATGTGCGCGTCGTCTTGCGTGAAGTGCCGCACGCGCATCATGCCGTGTAACGCGCCCGATGGCTCATAGCGATGGACTTTGCCGAATTCGGCGACCCGCATCGGCAATTCGCGATAGGAACGCTGGCCGTGATTGTAGACCTGAACTCCGCCCGGGCAGTTCATCGGCTTTAGCGCATATTTGCGCTCGTCCGGCATGACCGTGGAGTACATGTTCTCGCCGAACTTGGCCGCATGGCCCGACGTTTCCCAGAGCGAATAATCAAGCAGATCTGGCGTATTGATCTCAACATAACCAGCGTCGTCCTGGCGGCGGCGCATATAAGAGATCAGCATTTGGAACAGCGTCCAGCCCTTCGGATGCCAGAAGATTGAGCCGGGCCCTTCTTCCTGCATGTGGAACAAGTTCATCTGGCGCCCGAGCTTGCGGTGATCGCGCTTCTCGGCCTCTTCCAGACGGTGCATATGCGCTTTCAGATCTTTCTCATTCGCCCAGGCTGTGCCGTAAATGCGCTGCAGCATCTCATTATTGCTGTCGCCGCGCCAATACGCGCCCGCCAGCTTCATTAGCTTGAACGCTTTTGGCAGTTTCCCGGTGCTCGGCAGATGCGGCCCACGGCAGAGATCATACCAATCGCCTTGGCGATAGACCGTAATCGCTTCGCCGGGCGGAATGATATCATCAATGATCTGGGCTTTGTATTCCTCGCCGATCGACTTGAACGTGTCGATCGCCTGGTCCTTATCCCAGACCTCGCGAATGATCGGATAGTCGGCGTCGATAATCTCCGCCATTTTCTTTTCGATCTTTTCGAAGTCTTCCGTCGAAAACGGTTCTTCGCGGGCAAAGTCGTAATAGAACCCATCATCAACCACGGGGCCGATTGTGACCTGCGTATCCGGGAAGAGGTCCTGCACAGCTTGCGCCAGCACATGGGCGGCATCGTGGCGGATCAGCTCAAGGCCCTCTGGATCCTTGGCCGTTATCAGCGCGACCTCTGCATCGCCTTCAAGCGGGCGCGTGAGATCATAGAGCTCGCCATTGACCTTGGCAGCAAGCGCTTTCTTGGCCAGTGAGTTGGATATGCTCACCGCGACATCGTGTGGACTGGCGCCGTCCTCATATTCTCTTACAGCGCCGTCTGGAAGCGTGACTTTAATCATCAGTTTTGTCTTTTCATTTCGTCTTCTGGCCCATGATCAGGAAATGGACGTTCTGTCAAAGCCCAATCCCCGTAGCGCCATGGTGCCCAGAAAGGTGTTTTTTTCGTTTCCAGGGGAACCGGATCATATCCAGAAGACCCGCCAGGCCGACATCGGAGCACTCTTGCGAGCGACATCCAACCACCTTTCCAGACGCCGTGGCGGGACACGCATTCAGCGCAAAACTGACTACATGTTGGCTCGTGCCGACAGCGTGATCCGAACACCATGAAGACCGGTGATAGGGTCACTTTGTAGACCTTGAGCAGACCATAAGCGATGGAACGGCGAATGCCGGACATGGGGTATTCTCTTACTCTGGGATGTCCTGAAAACAGCTTTAAACGCTTTGACCTCAGGCGAATAGGGCGTTGGCCCAGTGCTGCGCTGAGTTAGGCCGCGGGCAGCGCGTCAGCTGCCGCAGCCCGGCTGGTTCGGGTGGTCTCTATGGCTTCGAGAATAGCTTCAAAGGCCAACATGGTGGAGGCATGGCGCGGCGGATAATCGCGCACGCCTTCGAGGTGACGCAATTCCCAAAACCGTCCGCGCGGGGGATCGCCGCCATCCTTCAGCATGGCTTTGAGTTGATCCCGTGCTTCGACAAGCTCGTCATACGTCGCGCCGACAGCGTGCTCTGAAAGGATGGCCGTGGCCGCCTGACCGAGGGCGCAGGCCTTCGGATCGACCGCGATGGCTTCAACCGTGGTACCGTCGTCTGCCAATCGAATATCGACCCGGACGGTCGACCCGCAAATGCGCGAGACCTTTGTGGCTGACCCATGCGCATCGGCGAGCGTTCCGACATTCGGGATGTCAGCCGCAAGTTCCAGGACACGGTTGTGATACAGGTCTACCATGGCGCTCATGTCGCGCTGAATGGCGAGAAAATCAAGGCCTATACAAAGGGAAGCACTGCCCAAACCCGCATCAGAATATAGCAGGCGCCGACAAAGCTCGCGCCGGCCAGAACAAGCACAAAGCCATCTCTGGCCGTAATCGCGAGCCCAAAGAGCAGGATGGCGAGGCTCGGAATGACGGGCCCAAGCGGAATGAAGGAGAGCGGCAGCGTCACCAGCGCCGCGCCGACACAGGCGAGCGCCACCAGCTGTACAAAAGGCGACTGCGTGAGAAAGGTCAGACGCGGTTTCAGGAACCGGTCGACTTGGGCCACATATTTGTCCGCAGCCGCGACCCCCGAAACCAGATGTTTGCGCGGAAAACTGAAGGCCAGCGCCTTTTTTGGAACCCAGGGATACTGACGCCCCACCACCATTTGCACAGCGAAGATCAAGGTCACCAAGGCGACCAGCACATTCGCCCCGGGAATAATTGTCAGCGGACTGATCGCGATGAACCCCAAGAGCAGGATGACCGGTCCATAGGATCGGCGCCCAACCGCGTTCAGCAAATCGCCAACCGTGACGGTTTCGCCCTCTGTCTCATTGCAGAGCGATTGCATGAGTGTTCGCAGATTTCGAACTTTGGCCATAGCGCTGTCTAAGCCGGAATCTGCCGCGCTGACAAACAGTTTGGGCGTGACCGAAGAATAAGGGCGGCCGGCCTAAACCCGCCGCCAGGTCGCGCCGCTGGCGCTGTCCATGATTTCGATGCCTTCCGCCGCGAGCGCGTCGCGAATTCTATCGGCTTCGGCCCAGTTCTTGTCAGCTCTCGCTTGAACCCGCGCCGCGACCAAAGCATCGATCCGCGCATTTTCATCCTGATCGCCGCCTTGCTCCCATTCGGCAGGCGTTTTGGACAGCAATCCGAGCAATTGACCTGCGGCGAGCAGATTGGCTTTCGCCTCAGCCATGGCTGCCTCATCCTTGCGGTCAGCCGCGCCGTTGGCTTCTCCGGCCAGTCGCGACAGCTCCGCCAAAGCGATCGGCGTATTGAGATCGTCGCTCAGCGCCTCGTAAACCCCGCGATCCAAAGCTTCGCCGCCTTCGGCCGTCCAGACCCGGCGCAAAGCGCCATAGATGCGGCTGAGCGTGGTTTTCGCTTGCACCAATAAATCACCCGTCCAGTCGAGAGGCGCGCGATAATGACCGCTCAGCATGGCAAATCGAATGACTTCGCCATCCCAATCCTGCAACAGGTCATTGAGCAGCACGACATTGCCGAGCGACTTCGACATTTTTTCGCCGCCCATGTCGAGGAAGCCATTATGCATCCAGTAATTCGCCATGGTTTGACCGTGCGCACATTCTGATTGGGCAATTTCGTTTTCATGATGCGGGAATTGCAAGTCGACCCCGCCGCCATGAATATCGATGGTCTTGCCGAGATGCTTTGCCGCCATGGCCGAGCACTCAATATGCCAACCAGGGCGACCGCGGCCCCACTTGCTGTCCCAGATCGCGTCTTCCGGTTCATCAGGCTTGGCAAATTTCCACAGCGCGAAGTCCGCTGCATCCCGTTTGCCGAGGTCGACATCGACGCGGGCGCCGGCCTGATTGTCATCCAGCTTGCGCTTTGACAGGCGGCCATACCCATCCATTTGCGGCACGTTGAAGAAAACCCCGGCGTCGGTCGCATAAGCATAGCCTTTGCGTTCCAGGGTCTCGATGATGCCCAGCATCTCTCCGACATGATCTGTCGCCCATGGCATAATGGTCGGGGCGAGCGCATTCACGGCGGCGGCATCCTGCGAATAAATCTCCGCATATTTCTTGGTGATGTCTTCAATCGCCTCACCGGTTTCCTGGGCGGCGACGATGATCTTGTCGTCAATGTCAGTGAAGTTGCGCGCATAAATGACGGCCTCATCACCGTAAACGGTTCGCAGTAGGCGAAACAGCGTGTCGAACACGATGACAGGTCGGAAATTTCCGATATGGGCGCGGTTATAGACCGTCGGCCCGCAGACATACATGGTCACACGGTCAGGGTCTTGAGGTTCAAAGGCGCGCTTTTCGCGGGCCATGGAATCGTAAAGGCGGATAGGCATGTCAGGCTCATCTGTATTTGAAAAAGGGGTATAGCGAAGGCCGGCTAAGGCAGATTGGCCTTAGCCGCGAATACAGACGCAACAGATGACGCGCGGAGGCATCGCCGACTCCTTGAAAACAGGCGTTGACTTAGGCCTCTAAACGCAATTTGGCAACCGGGCGTTAAAGCTCGCCCAAATCGATCAGAGAATTGGTGCTGGCAAGGATCGCGTCCTTGGCCGGAATGTAATCAATGCCCAGCATGCGTTGTGATTTTTCATTATTGAAAGAGCGATGCTTGCCGAGCTCAGGCACGATCTGTTTCAGCGTCGGATTCACGATGGTGAGCAGGCGCACCAGCCAGTTTGGCAATTCCCCTTTTGGCAATTTGCGATCCGGATAGGCCTCGCGCAGTACGTCGCCAATCTCTGTGAAACTCAACACTTTGTCGCCGAGAATAAAACGCTCGCCGGCCGCTTCAGGTTTTTCCATGGCCGCGACATGGGCGAGCGCAACATCGCGGACATCAACAATTCCAAAGGTCAGTTTGGGGAAGGCCGGAACCTTGTTTTGCATGGGCTGCGTGACCAGTTCGAGCGATGCAGAGACATCGCCGCTCATCGCCGGTCCCAAAACAGCGACGGGATTGATGACGGCGAGTTCCAAGCCCTCGCCGTCACCTTCGATATAATCCCAGGCCGCTTTTTCAGCGATCACTTTGGAGCGCGTATAGGCCGTATTGTCCTTCAGATTATCGGGATTGGACCAGTGGCTCTCGTCCAGCATGTCCGGGCGACTATCGCCCCAGCCATAAGCGATTGAGGCGAATGATGACGTCATCACAGCGCGTTTCACATCGGCCGCTTTCGCCGCACGCAACGCGCGAAGCGCGCCTTCCTTGGCCGGGATGATCAGATCATTCGGATCCTTTGGAAGATTATTTGGAATGGGCGAGGCGAGATGCTGCAAATAGGTGACGCCGTCCATGGCCGCATCCCAACCCTCATCGCTGGTCAGGTCCGCGCTGACCAGTTCGATCTCGACCGGTTTACCGGCATAGGCGCTGAGTGTGGCATTCAGTTTGTCGGCTTTACTGGCCGAGCGCGCGGTCCCTCGCACCTCATAGCCCTTATTCACGAGCGCTAGAATGGTGTGCGATGCGATAAATCCGGTGGCGCCGGTTACGAGTACTTTGGTCATATGAGAGTCCTCCAGCCATGAACAATGAACGAAATATTCTTAGTTCACAAGTGGGCGGGCCTTCACGATTTTGAGACGCCGCGCACACGCTCGCGCCAGCCAATATAGAAGGTGGCAACGACAATAATGGCAGCGCCAATCCAAACGCTGGCCCCTGGGATCAAGCGGAACACCCAGAAATCTGCCACCGCCGACATTGGCAATCGCAGATAATCAATCGGCGACAGGAAGGACGCATCGCCAATGCTCATCGCGTAGATGAAGCAGAACTGGCTGACAAATCCAAATGCGCTCATGGCCGCGATCAAACCCCAGTCCTGAAGCGAAACCTGCTCCCAGAACACAAACAAAAACGGCGCCAATAGAATGCTGGAAAAGGCATTGGCATAGAGCAGCAAAACCATGGATGGTAATTCGGCGCTGAGGAATTTGACCAAGACAATCGCCGCGGCGAGGCTGAAGGCGCTGATCAAGGCGACCAGGCTGCCCATATTCAATTGCGTGCCCTCTAATGCTCCGGGCTGCCAGAACAGAAAGATGCCGGGCATCACCATAACAATCACGCCGAAGAAACCGGCAGCCAAGGCGAACCAGCGATGCGGCCCGACAAACTCGCGAAGGATGAGGGCCGCAAGCAGGGTCACAAAGAGCGGTCGGGTGAAGCTGATCGCATTGAACTGAGCCAGCGTCAGCGTGAAAAAATCCGAGACCGCAACAATCGCAAGCGTGAATCCCAAAGTGCCACACAAGCTGCGCAGGACCAGCAGGCCGGGACGCCTGGTCTTCATTTTGTCGAAGCCGATCGCGGCGACAAAAGGAATGGCCATCCACATGCCCAAAAACGCGCGCCAGAAGGCCAGAAAAACCGGGTGCACATCGGCGGAGAGCAGCTTGTTGAGGAGCAAATAGATGGTGAACCCGACACCGGACAGCACCATCAGGAACGCCCCTTGCAAATTCCCTGACAATTGCCTTTTGTTAATGTCTTGGTAACCGGATGATCGCCCCTTGTCTTCCATGAATCGTTTCTCCGCATCAGACTTAGAAGCCATCGATCGTTTGTGGCGATCGGTTCCGGCCGACCATGTCTGGACCGGGTGGTCGGCGACCGGAGACGAACCGGAAGAAGTTACGCTCTACCGCACGCGAGCGCACTGGCGCCGGTTTCCGTTACGCAAGTCAAACGCCGAATTTGTTTTGTTTGACGATAAGGGCGCAGAAGTCGCGCGCTCGCCGTCGCCTGAGCAATTGCTGAAAGAGGTTGAAGCGATCCCCGGGCTGGTCGCCTAGCTGCCCTGTCCGCTGCGCATCGCCTCTGCCATCTGTTCGGCCTGCTCAGGCGTAATGCCAAGCGCATCAAGCAGCGGGCCGCCCAATTCCTCGTTCCAACTGTGCGGCGGGCCAACCGTCATCCCGCCATCGACCAGGAACTCACCGCCAGTAACGAACCCCGCGGTATCAGAGGCGAGATAGGCCGCCATCTGCGCGATGTCCGCCCCATGGCCGGTGCGGCCAATCGGTTGCATCGCACCACCCGCTTGCGAAACCATTTCCGCCATTTGATCGGCCTGCTCACGCGGCAAGCCCAAAGAGGCCCCGAAAATCGAGGTCGCAATGAAGCCGGGCAGAATCGCATTCACGCGGATCTTGTATTTGGATAACTCCGCAGCGGCGAGTTTGGAGAAATGCGCAACGGCCTTTTTGGCCACCGAATATGTGATCGGGGCATAGCCGGCACAGACGGCCGAGATGGACGATGTATTGATGACGCTGCCGCCGCCCCGCGCCACCATATGCGGTACGGCAAAATGCGTGCCGGCAAAGACAGATTTCAGCAACAGGTCCATGGTGAAATCATAGCCGTCCAAATCCAGCTCTTCGACTGTACTCGAGGTGCCGCCACTGCCCGCATTGTTCCAAAGGATATCGAGGCCGCCATATGTATCGACGGCGCTTTGCATAAGCGCTTTCAACGCGGCTGGATCGGTCACGTCGCAATTTTGATAGGTGACTTTGTCGGGGCCAAAGCGCTCGGCGAGGGCCTGCCCTTTTTCGTCCTGCACGTCGCCAGCCAGAACTTGAGCGCCGGCATCGACGAACACTTCGACGCCGGCCAGACCGATGCCGCTGGCCGCGCCAGTAATGACCGCCACTTTGCCTGTCAGATCCACCATGGTTTCCTCCACTGATTTTATTTGCCTGCATGGGGCGCGTCAGGTGCGGGTCCGTCAAGGCGCGCCCTCGCGTCAGTTGCGATGATTTTGGCTGATCACAGTGCTTGACTCTGAGCCGCTTATCCTGTTTTAGACGCCGCTTCAGGACGGGTCGGTGTGGTGCTGCCGTTGCAATCGTCACTTTCATTCGGAAAGAGACCAGCCCACGTCAAAAATTGAGGTCTAATATGTCACGTCGTCATTCGGCGAAGTACAAGATTGATCGCCGTGTCGGCGAGAATATCTGGGGACGCCCCAAATCACCAGTTAATAAGCGCCCAAACAAGCCCGGTCAGCACGGTCCAAACCGTCGCGGCAAAGTGTCTGACTTCGGCATGCAGCTGATGGCCAAGCAGAAACTGAAGTTTCACTATGGCGACATCACCGAGAAACAGTTCAAAGCCACCTTCGTTGAAGCGGCTCGCCGCAAAGGCAACACGGCTGAGAATCTGATTGGTCTGCTCGAGTCTCGCCTCGACGCTTTTGTTTATCGTTCGAAATTCGTGCCGACCATTTTTGCGGCGCGCCAATTCGTCAATCACGGTCACGTCATGGTCAACGGCACCAAGACCAATATCAGCTCTTACCGCCTTAAGCCTGGCGACGTCGTTCAGGTGCGCGAGAAGTCTCGCAACATGGCCCTGGTTCTGGAAGCCCTCGGCTCGCCAGAGCGTGACATCCCAGAATATATCGAGGTCGACCCGAAGACGATGACCGCGACCTATGTCCGGATGCCGGAACTGTCTGACGTTCCTTATGCCGTGCAAATGGAACCAGCCCAGGTGGTCGAATACTATTCTTCGTAAGCAGCCAATAGCTTGCACATAGGATCGAGCCGCGCTGTCATGGCGCGGCTTTTTCTTATCTGCTTTTCTCAGGAGCGGTGATGTCTCACCCCAAGTTTGAAACCGTACGCGATCAATTGTTGGCCGAGCCTGGTAAGCCGTTTGACTTGTCGAAGCATGAGTCCGGTGATCGCTCCTTGTTTCCGGACAAAAAGGAAGCGCGCGTCTCACTGAAGAAAGACGCCGCCGCGATCAATGAGCTGCAAGACAAATTATATGCCCAGCGCGACCGGGCTCTGCTGGTCGTTCTACAAGGCATGGACACGGCCGGAAAAAGCGGGGTCATTCGCAACGTGTTTGCTGATACCAGCCCGCTCGGCATGCAAGTCGAAGCGTTTAAGGCCCCGAGCAAAACGGAACTGGCGCATGATTATCTCTGGCGCATCCATGAGGCCGTGCCGCGCAAAGGCCGGATCGGTGTGTTCGATCGATCTCATTATGAAGATGTGCTGGTTGTGAAAGTTCGGCAGTTTGCCCCGGCTGACAAAATCGAACAGCGATATGACCAGATCAATCAGTTTGAAAAGCACTTGAGCGAGAATGGCATCACTATTCTGAAATTCATGCTCAATGTCGGCTATGAAGAGCAAGGCATCCGGCTTCAAGAGCGGATCACCGAAGAGCATAAGCGCTGGAAATTCAATCCGAACGATCTCGAAGATCGAAAACTATGGCCAGATTTCATGGCAGCCTATCAAACCGCGATTGAACGCTGTTCCACACCGCATGCGCCCTGGTACATCGTACCAGCTGATAGCCGCACGCGGCGCAATGCCATGATCGCCCGGATCGTTCGCGGCACGCTGGAGGGAATGAACCTCGCCTGGCCTGATCCGGGCTTGAAAATGGAAGACTATGATTTCGGCTAAAGCCTAGCCGCGAATTGAAACAGACCCACCACTGGATTTGTCAGAATCGACCGTCGTCGGACCGCCATAGACATTCACATCTGCGCCGCTGGACGCTTCTGCGTTGACGCTGCTGGTCGCGTGGATGGTAATGTCTGAGCCGCTAGAGGCATCGGCATAGCCAGTCTCACAAACCAAGTCGCGCGCCTCGATATCTGAGCCGGAAGAGGATTCGGCCCGCACGGTCTGGCAGGTGCCGGCAACGCTGGCATCAGATCCGCTGGAGGTTTCAATGCGGACGGTTCCGCCATCCACGCCGGTGACAACCACATCTGCGCCAGAGGACACATCAATGCTGACCTGGTCACCGCTCATATTGCGACCGGTAACATCAGAACCAGACGATGCTTCGACGTCAGAAATTTGCGGCGCAGTGACGGTAATGCTGTAGCGCTCGCGTCGATTGTTCCAACCCCAATTATTCTTCTTGCGCTTCAGCACCAGCGTGTCGCCGCGGACGAAGACGTCGATATCGCTGAAATCACCTTTTTCATTCTCGACGCTGATCGATTGCGCGCCGCCGGCCTCAAACGCGAGATCCAAGCCAGCGGAAATATCAATCTTGTTGAAAGCGCCAAGGTCATAAGTGCGGGTCTCAGCACTGGCGAGACCGGCAACGCCAAGCCCAACCAGGCCGGCAGTCATAAGGATACGGATCATGGTGTTCTACTCCATAAAGAACTGACAATGTGATCCTGAACGCCCGCTCTCTCTACATATCGAAAAACAATAAGTCAACAGGTTTGATTACAAATGTGGTCGATAACAAGCGTCGCGGGCAGGATCTAGAATTTTACGCGAACAGTAGCGCCGAAAATATGAGTCAGACTGTCATCCGAAACTTTCAGATCATAACCGACTTTCGAACTTAACAGGCCACCGTCTCCGGCCAGGGACACACCAAATAGCGCTGAATTGGCGGCGTCTTTCGGTGCGTTCAGATTGAAAACTTCCTCTGACCCCGAGAATGAAACCGACGCCGCGTACGGAGTGGATGTGACTGTTGATCGGTATCCGGCCGACAGTTCGGCGCGTACGATCCCGCCGCCCATTTGCATTTGCCGGCCGAACACAAGATTACCCGCAACGCCCAAATCATCCGTGTCGACGTCGCCGACAGTGGCTTGGATTGAATCGGTGGAGCTCGATCCGGTCTCCGTGTATCCCTTCTGCTGCATGGAGAACCAATCGGCTGAGAGTTCCGGGCGAACATAGGCCCAGCCGAGGCTAATTTCGGACACCGCAGAGAGCGAGACGGACTGGCTTAGGCTGGTCCAATCGCCATCAATTTGATAGGCCAGATCATCCACGTCGAAATCTCGGTTTGACGAGAAGTCGACTTGCGACACCTGGCCAGCGAGGCGCAGCTCGATCGGGCCGAGCGCCTGCATCGCATACAGGCCCAAGCCCAGCGTGCTGGTCGATACAGGGTTGTAGCCGCCGGTTTTCTCTTCAAATGAGCCGCTGGCATACGTTGCCATCAAGCCAATCCGGTCGAGTGGGCCGAGTGACCGATCAAAGCCAAGCGCGAAGCCAAGGCCATGGCCGTTATAGCCTGGACTGTCCGGACTGACCTCCTCGTCCAGGCCATAATAATATTCCTGCGTCCAGACGGAGACCTGATCGAGATTGGAGTGATTCAACAAGCCAAGATGATCGTTCAACGCGCCATAGGCCGCCGACCATTGCGTGGTCAAAAACCGCTGCGAGGCATTCGTGCGCTGGGGCAGCAACAAGTCATAGACTTCATAGAAGTCATCCTCTTCGTCCAGCGTGGCGATGGCGGCGCCAAGCGCTTCGTCCAACACGAAGACGTCGATCAACGCGTCATATGCATTCGACTGATTGCGGTCGAAATTGAGGTCGCTCGCCGTTTTTTTTTGGACCGAACTCCAGCGCCAGTTCCTGTTCGGTTTGCGCCAGGTTCAGATTGTAGATGAACGGAACACCGCTGAGCTGGAAGTTGTCGAACGTGCCGTCATATGTCACCGATTGGGCAGAGATCAGCACTTGCGTAAACGGATCGCGAGCGATCGATTCAAGGATCGGTGTGAACGTCACATCACTCTCCAACGTCGCGGCTTCGGCCACCATGAGCACAGCCCCGGCACTGTCATCTGGGTCGATATGGAAGGTCAATTCAGACTCCCCAGACACGGAGAGGCTGTTCAGTGTCGTTCGGTTGGCGGCATCGAACGCGAGATCCGACCCGCTCACTGTCATGTCCACTGTCGGTGCGTCTGTCAGAATCCGGCCCGAAAAAGTCGACCCATTGCGCAAATCAAACTGCGCGACGGAATTGTTGAAAGACACATCGCCGGCAATGGCTGCATTCGATGCCGAGACATAATGTGCGCCATCATCGAATGAGATGTTTCCGGAATAAGACGTGCCCGACCCAATCGTGAGATCAGCGTCACCGGAGCCGAAATCAGTGTCCCCCACCATCGACCCGGCCAGTAGCTGAAAGGTGTCATCACCGGCACCGAACAGGACATCCCCGATCAGTCTTGGCGTTTCGACATCATCTGTGTCGATGACCTCATCCGCATTGGTATCTTCAACCGGGGTCGCCCAGTCCTGAATGAGAGTTGCGCCTGTGGCGGCATCATGGGTGCTGAGATCGATAGCTATCGACCGCCCGGTCTCCGCCGTTTCGGTGCCATCATCGCTGAGCACGGCGGAAATCGTACCATTATTGGTGATCGAGGTCAGCGTTCCGCTTAGATCGCGAACCGCAGTTGCAAAGCCGCTGACGCCGACAACATTCGCGCTGATCGTGCCCTGATCATTGGTCAGCGTCGATAGGTTTGCGCCCTCTTCGAGCAAGAACGCGGTGGCCGATTCCGTGGTCACGGCGGTAGTGCGGGCTGTGATAAGGCCTGAATTGGCAAGCGCACCGATATTGGCACCGATCCCGAACGCTGCAGCGATCGCATCGGCATCATAAGCGGTGGCCTGGATCGTGCCGGAGATCAGCATGCCGCTGGCTATGTTGACCTGCGTGCTGCCGTCTGCGGCGCCCTCAATGCGAAGCGCTGACGCGTCGAAGCCGATATTCAAGCCATCGGCGTTGATCGTACCGCGATTGATAAAGCCCTGCGTATAGTCGAATGTTGCGAGCGTCTCGGTAAAATCATCATCGTCATCATCGTCCAATGTATCGCGAACCGTTTCGACCACTGGGCCGATGTCGAGATCGCGATCTTCGGCATAAATCCACAAGGCCGTGCCGGAGCCGATGCTGCTAATCGTTCCAGATGTGCGGTTCTCGTCAAAATCCTCGATTGTGTCTTTGGTCTCGTCTTCCTCATCCTCTTCAGAAATGAAATCGTCGACATTACCATTGATCAGGATTCCATTGACAACGCTGCCGCGCACGGTGACCGCACCTTGATTGTCGAGCAAGTCCTCTGCATCGATGCGATCAGCGACACCGGGTGTGTCTTCATCAATATCGCGCGGCGCGACATAGTTGGTGATGGAGGTATTCGCAAAACCGGTTGAGCTGACCAGGCTTTCAAATGTCAGCGCGCCGCCAATATCCCCATCGAGCGTCATGGCCTGCGCGTTCTCTCCCATGGCGCTCACGCCGCCGCTGACCAGAACATCGCCGGATATGTCTTGTTCAGCGTGAATGGCGTGGGCATTGTCACCCAGCACGCTGACGGTGCCATCGATTGCAAGCGTACCATCAAGCGCTGACTGCAGCCTTAGGCCATAGGAATCATTGCCCTCAACCGTGAACACCGCGTCCGGTTGGAGCGTGATATTGCCGGTATGAACGCCGCCGGATTGCAGGAGAAGCGCCGTCCGATTGCTGCCGATCGCATAAGCACCGTCGAGATCTTCATCATCGTCTTCATCCTCGCGTTCATAGTCTTCGATCAGCAGGATATCGCCGAAGCCGCCAATATCCCCCGACTGATTGGCTGCGATTGATAAGCCGACCACATTGTCGGAATCCTCGAGCTGGATGGTGCCATTATTGGTAATATTATTGTCGCTGTTGAGCGTCACAGCGACCGTGCCATCCACCTCCGCGATCAGAATGCCGCCATCTTCGGTGATATTGATGTCGGCCGGACTGCCATTATCGGCGGTCGCGGTTTCAATCGGCGTGTCGATTTGGGAATCGATAGTCACGCTTTGCGCCTGGCTGAAATTGCAAACCGCCAAGACGGAAACGGTCGTCAAAAACGACGCTTTCAGCAGGGTTCGATTGCGGGATTTTTGACGGGTGCGATCAAAGACTCGGGTCGATGCAAAGCATCGCGCTCGGGTTGAGAACATGCAGAACTACTTTCAACTTATGTTCGTCCCGGCATACTCTTGAGAGCGTTATAGGCCGCTGCCACGATATTGGTGAACTAAAATGTGTGTAATCACCTGCTATGCCTTCCCGCGGCGATTCAATCGTCGAATTCGCCAAGAATGCGATTGAGTTTTTGAAAGCAAGAATCGGGCGCTTTGGGCCCAGAATTGCAAAAGCCCGCGCTCATTGGCGCGGGCTTCTTGGTTCGATGCGGCGCAAATGGCCGGCAGCTTACATGAAGCCTTTGAACTTGTCCTTGAAGCGAGACACGCGGCCGCCACGGTCGAGGTTCGCATTGCGGTCACCTGTCCAAGCCGGGTGCGAGCTGGAGTCGATATCGAGGACGAGCTTGTCGCCTTCTTTGCCCCAAGTTGAACGGGTTTGATACTCCGTACCGTCGGTCATGACGACAGTGATGAAGTGGTAGTCTGGATGGCCTTCGGCTTTCATCGCGGGTGCCTCTTAGAGTCTGCTGCGGGACGATTACTGACCGGCCCTAAAATCTCGAAAGCGCGGACATACAGGAACCAACCGGGAAGAGCAAGCCAATTGAGTCAGGTCTTGTTCGCGGTGCTTTACTTGTTGTCCGCCGCAACGCCTGACGCCAATTCCGGATCGAGATAATCAGCTGTGATGCGCTTGTCGGCTTTGTCCAGCCGCCAAGTATAATAAGCAAATGCCATCCAGCCGAGATGGAACATAACGCCCGCGAGCAGGGCCAGCCAGCCTGGGATCGGCCCAATATGCGCCCGATGCAAGAACTCGGTCCAGGAGCTCACATCATTGGGATGCATGCCTATCTTGGCATAATAGGCCGCCCCCTGAATGACGAAGAGCCAGCCATAATTGCGGCGCAACCTTCGCCCGACGGCGCGCATGGCCGAGATTCGGTGGCGCGGACGCATATAATCATCAGACAGGGCTGTGCCCTTATCCATGGCAATCTGGGCGCCCTTGCCGCGAAGGATCGGCACATAGTTGGTGATCTCGATCATGCGGGCGCGGAACTTCCAGACATAGAAGTAACGATATCGCCGCGCCTCGAGGATCAGAAACATCGCCGACAATAATCCCACCAATACGATGGGCAGCGGCGAGGCCTCTTCATTGGCAAAGCTTACCGAGAAGGCGATGCCTGTCGACACCACGGCCCAATTGGTCGTCATGTCGAGGCGTTGGCGCCAAATCGTCGAACGATACACTTCCGCACGATACAAGTGGGCCAGCGCGCCAATCTCGGCGCTGCCCGCAATGGCTTCTGGTGGATCTTCGTTCGGATCGATCATCTGACTGGTATAAACTGAATCGGTCAGCCGCCAATCGGATCATTCCGCGCAGTGCAGTAGCCATAGTCCTGAATGGCGCGATAGCCTTCCAGTACCCGGCGCACGTCGCGCGTATCTTCGTCACTCTCAATCGCGCGAATGCGGTCGAGCAGGCTGAGGACGCTGTCATTGAATCGCGTGCGCCAGATCGCATAGCGCAAATTGCCAGGCGCATCGGTATAGAGCAGCGCTTTCTCAAACAGGTCGCGATCACAGCGCGCCATGGCGAGTTCCGCCGCCGCATGCGCAAGACTTGGTTTTTCGAACGAGGAGGCAGACCGTGCGAGATCCAATAAAGCGCTGTTCAAGGCGCGCGCGCCTTTAGGGTCTGTGGTGCGCAACTTCTTGCCAGCAGAGAGCAGCGCATCTGCGCGGCCGAAATTCAGTGGCTCAGCGCGATTGCGCGCAATCATGATCAGGCGGTCCGTCCCCCCGTCTCGCAGAATAGGTTCGGCTTTTTGCCAGCCATAATCTGCGTAGGTGGGTATGTCAGACGCGCTGTGGCCTAGGCGGTCTTCCCAGTACTTGAGCAGAGCCGGCTCATTTGACCCATTGGCAATTTCGAGAAAGGCCGAGCTGAGCAGCGCTTTTTTGTCTTCTGGCAGCACCAAGGCGGCGCTCCAGGCGGCATCAAGCACGCACGCGGTTTCGGACTTTTCGCAAGCCGCCCGTTCCGCCATTGCCGGGGCGCCTGCCAAGATCAGGATCGAACAAAGAGATGCCAGCCACTTCATGCGATCTTGTTAGCGCACGGAAACTGAACGGAAACTGAGTAAGGCTTTGCGAAACAGCGCCTTATCCTCGCCCGCGATAGGAAGCGACGCCGGTCTCTGGCACATAGAGGCCATCCGGCACGTCGCCGGTTTGCCAGAACACATCGATTGGAATGCCGCCGCGCGGATACCAATAACCACTGATCCGTAGCCAGCGTGGATCCAGCAATGACGCAATCTCTTTGCCGACTTTCAGGGTGCAGTCCTCATGAAAGCTGCCATGATTGCGGAAACTGGTCAGGAATAGTTTCAGGCTTTTGCTCTCAACCAGCCAGTCGCCAGGGGCATAGTCGATGACCAGATGCGCAAAATCGGGTTGACCGGTCACCGGGCAAAGCGAGGTGAATTCTGGGCAAACGAAGCGCGCCAGATAGAGCGTATCGGGATGCGGGTTCGCCACGCGCTCCAGCGTCGCCTCGTCTGGAGAGGTTGGCATTTTGCTCTGCTGGCCGAGCTGGTCGAGACCAGAATAAATATCCTTATCGGCCATGTCAGACTCCAAATGTCGGGATCAAGTCGAAGCGAAGCCCCATATAGAGGAAATAGGCTGCGAGCAGGATACTGCCTTCCCATCGGGCGATTTTTCGGCCCGTGAAGGCAAAGATATAAAGCAGAATAACCGACAGGAAGATCGCGCCCATATCGGTCCAAGTGACCATGCTGGCGGCCTGTCCAAACTGCATTGCGGCAACTTCCAGAGGCACGCCGACGGCGGCGGTCTCGATCAGGGAGAATGGATAGACAATGGCGGAAATACCAAGGATCCCCAAGATGTTGAAGACGTTTGAGCCGAGCACATTTCCGAGCGCGACATCGGCTTTGCCTTTCCGCGCGGCCATGATCGAGGTGACGAGTTCCGGCAAGCTTGTCCCAATGGCAACAATGGAAATCCCGATCACGGTCTCTGAAACCCCGAACAGACGCGCCGCATCTGACCCGCCTTCGACCAGAAATCTTGCGCCGAAGATCACACCAGCAATACCGCTGAGCGTCAGCAGAATTGAGAACCAGATCGGATCATCATGATCAAACTCTTCCGCTTCGTGCTGGTGCATGTTGCCCGCAGCGCTATTGGCCCGGCGGTCGAGAATCACTGACACAACCAGATAGATAACCAACAGCGCGGTAAACAGAATCCCCATCGTCCGCGTAAACGCGTCCATCCAGACCACGATCGCGAATATGATGGTCACGATGACCATGAAGACCCCGTCTCTCGCCAAAGCCTTCGGATCGGTGGTGATGGCGCGGACAAAGGCGGCGGCGCCGATGACCAGCATGATATTGGCCACATTGGATCCAATCACATTGCCGATCGAAATCCCGACTGCGCCCTCGCTGAGCGCCTGTAGACTGGTGACAAGTTCCGGCAGGCTGGTGCCGAAGCCGACCAGGGTCAGGCCGATCACCAGTTCAGACATGCCGGCTTTACGGGCAACGCCAACTGAGCCGCGGACCAGTGCTTCGCCACCTGCAAACAGCAAGATAAAGCCGCCCAGGATCAGCAAGGTCATCATCATAGGTTTTCGCTCCCAGTCGCTTGGCGGACATATGTGTACCCTTGCCAAGATGTCCATCCGGGTAAATGATTTCGACTGTATCGAATAGCCCCGGAGCGTCCCATAATGCAGTATCGCCCCTTCTTTCTCGCTTGCGCCTTCATCTTGGCGGTTCCGGCCTGCGCGGTGAACGTGAATGTGAACGACACGCAGCTGCTGGGGACAGTGGTAAATGAGGAAGACCGGATCTTGAGCGTTGTGACGAACCAACAGATCGCCTGGAACACGGGCGACATAGACGGGTTCATGCAAGGCTATTGGCAATCCCCCGAATTGCGGTTCGCCTCTGGCGGCGACGTCACCTATGGCTGGCAACAGACCCGTGACCGGTATCATGCGCGCTATTCCAATCGCGACTTGATGGGCACGCTCAGCTTTGACGAATTACAAGTCGACCGGCTGTCGGACGATGCCGCCATTGTCCATGGTCGCTGGGCGCTCACCCGCGCCAATGACCGTCCGTCTGGACTGTTCACCCTGGTTTTCAAACAGGTCGATGGCGATTGGAAGATCGTCAGCGACACGACAACATCGGCAGATTGATCATGACCCTTCCGCGCATTCGCCAACTCGTTTTCGCCTCGAATGATGCAGATGACATAGAACGCCTACGCCAAGTGCTCGATCTCGGCGAAGGATTTGTGGATCCCGGGGTCGGGGTGTTTGGATTGACCAATGGCGTGTTTGCTTTGGGCGACCAGTTTCTGGAAGTCGTCGTCCCCGTCGAAGAGAACACCGCGGCCGGGAGATTTATCGATCGTACCGGCGGCGTGGGCGGCTATATGGCGATCTTTCAAACAGATGACCTGGACGGCGTGCGCCGCCGGGCGGACGATCTTCACATTCGGCGGGTCTGGAACATTGATCGCGCAGATATTTCAGCCAGCCACCTCCATCCCGCAGATATTGGCGCGGGTATTGTCTCGATCGATGAAGCTCATCCAGAAGGCTCTTGGCTTTGGGGCGGCCCGGGCTGGCGCGACAATAGTCGCCCCGGGGCGCTGCGCCGTCTGGAAGTCACGGCCAGCGACCCTCAGGTTCTGAGCGAGCGTTGGGGCCGCGTTTTGCGGGTGCCGTCGCAACCGGTCGGGCATGACGTGTTCGAACTTGAGCTGGGCGAGGACACGATTGCGTTCGTCCCCGGCGATCGCGACTACCTGTCCAGCTACACCCTGACCCATCCAGACAAAGCAGGGTGCCTGAAACGCGCGCAGGAGATCGGCTTGGAGACAGATGACACCTCATTTGTGTTTACCGGCGTGCGCATTTCCTTATCCCCCGATTGATCCTGTTCGGTAGCGCGCTAAAACTCGTCAGGGAGAATCGCTTGCGGGACCGGAGAGGCATGACGCCATGAAGCAGGGCACACTTGATCTGGAAACCAGCAATTCACGGCTGGAAACCGCCATTGAAGGCAGCGTCTTTCGAAATTTTATCACAACACTGATTATCGCGAACGCGCTGATTCTGGGCGTGCTCACCTATGAAAAGTCGCTGCCGAGCGGGTTCGTCGCCTCACTCAGCTGGATTGATCAGGCTGTTACCTTCGTGTTCGCCACCGAGATTGCGCTGAAACTGTTTGTCTATCGGTTGAATTTCTTCCGGTCCGGTTGGAATTGGTTCGATTTTCTGGTCGTCGGCATTTCATTGGTGCCGGGCGGGGCCGCCTTCTCGGTCCTGCGCGCGCTGCGCGTGCTGAGAGTTTTGCGCCTGCTGCACATCGTTCCGATGATGCGCCGGATCACCGAGGCGCTGCTGAACGCGTTGCCAGGCATGGGCGCCATTCTCGCAGTGCTGGCTTTGCTGACCTATGTCGGCGCCGTCATGGCCACGAACATGTACGGCAATACCGACAATCCGGAAGTGCTCGAATTGTTCGGCGACTTGCCAAGCTCAGCCTATTCCCTGTTTCAGGTCATGACGATGGATGGCTGGCGCTTCGAAGTGGTCCAGAAAGTCGTCGACGATGGACACCCCTATGCGCCAATTTTCTTCCTGATCTTCATTTTCGTCGCCAGCTTTGCCGTGCTCAATCTATTCATCGCTTTGATCGTAGATGCGCTGGCCGAAGAACAACGCGCCGCGACGGACGAGCACCTCGATGATATCGAGGAGGAAATGGATGAAGAGTTTGATTCCGCCGATAAGGAACGCGATCAGATCATCGCAATGCTGACAGAGCTGAAGAATGATATTGCGGCGCTGAAAGCTGATAAAGCCGAGTAACGTCCCCATAAAAAACAAGCGTCCCGCCAGTACAGGCACTGGCGGGACGATGTAGAAAGCCGGTTATGGGGGGACGCGCGGCTTTCCTACATATTTTTAGGCCTGGCCTTAGCCAGCTGGCAGAAGGACGGTGTCGATCACGTGAATCACGCCGTTCGATGCGCCAACATCTGCTGCAATCACTGTCGCCGATGAACCCGGCGCCGTGATGACCACACCATCAGTTCCATCAACTGACAAATCACCATTTAGAGAGGTGGCGGTAATTTGCTGACCAGCGAGGTCTTTTGACTTCACTTTTGAGCCCGCAATCACGTGCAGTTTCAGAACGCCCGCGAGCGCATCCTTGTTCTCTGGCTGCAGTAGGGTTTCAACCGTTCCGGCTGGCAGCGCTGCAAACGCTTCATCAGTTGGGGCGAACACGGTGAGCGGGCCGTCGCCTTTCAGGGCGTCGACCAGGCCAGCGGCCTCAGCAGCAGCAAGCAGGGTAGAGAAAGAACCAGCAGCAGCGGCCGTATCGACAATGTCTTGCTTGGCTTTGGTGTAAGTTTCCCCTGCGACAGCGGTCGTGTAGCTAGCGTTTACGACTTGCGAAGAAGATTTCGAAGCGCACTGCTCTGCAAAAGCAGGGGCGGCGAACAGGCTGGCAGAAACGAGAAGGGTTGCGAGTTTCACGGGAGGATCTCCAACTAGGTTTTATGACCTGAACCATATCAGCGTCGTTTTCCTATACGGAGTGATATACAAAACGGATGAATCGTTAATCGATTTTAATGTTTATCGAGAAGCGGTACTGAACATATGTGTCAGTATTGCCCTCTCACATTCTTTGAAAATACGCGCTATAGGTGTGCCCATGTCTATGTGGCAACGATTGATTGAGAGCGGAAAGCGCTTGTTTGACGTGGATGTGGTGGATGAACCCCTTCCCGCAGATCTCGAATGCGCGCCTGATCCGAATGATGTCGGGTTCACTGCCGCTGTGGTTGGCCTGGGCGCCAAGATGGCGAAAGCCGATGGGCGCGTCACGGATGACGAGATCATGGTATTCTCGCGCGTGTTTCAAACCGCACCTAAGGATGCCGCGGCGGTGCGCCGAGTTTTCAATCTCGCCCAGCAAACGGTGAATGGATACGAATCCTATGCGCGCAAGATTGGTCGCAAATATGCAGCGCGGCCCTGCTTGTTGGAAGGCGTCCTGGACGGCCTGTTCATGATCGCGACCGCCGACGGCGTCGTCACCGAGGATGAGCTGTCCTATTTACGGACGGTTTCAGAAGCCTTCGGATTCTCTGAAGCCACATTTCGGCGAATCAAAGCCAGCCATATGGGCGCTGATCGCGACGACCCGTATCACATTCTGGGCGTCGCCCATGATGCAGAATTCGATGAGATTCGCCGCGTCTATCGCCGTCTGATGGCCGACAATCATCCAGATCGCGTCATTCAAAACGGCGCGCCTCGCGAATTTGAAAACGCCGCACATGAAAAGGCTGCTACGATAACGAGCGCCTATGCCCGAATTCGCGCCGAACGGGGTTTGATCGCAGTAAATTGAAGTTTGGTCATGATCTTGCCGTTGACGGCACCCCCCTTGCAAGCCATCTTAAGAGGCACAAGAGGTTCTCATGACTGCAACACATACATACGGTTTTCCCCACAACCTGTTCGCGCTGATGCGCCGAGCTGGAAATCTGTTTGCTAAGGGCATGTTGGCCGTTGCGATCATTTTCATGGCTGGCCTGATCGCGGTTGCGACGGCGGCGGCCGGAATTGCGCTTGCCGCCTTTGCCTTGATCCTGCGTCTGTCCGGGTCGCGCGATGATCGTCCGCAGACCCGCTTCGAAGAGACAGCCGATAATGGCACCATCACGCTCGAAGCGAAAAAGACCCCGCGCGGCTGGACGGTCGAGTAAGCGCTAAGCCCGCGCCTTTTCTGGTACATTTTCGATGAATAGAGTTTGCGTCGGATAGGCGAATTCAAGCCCGTGCTCCTGCAATCCGCGGAACAAAGCCAACAATACGCGCGACTGTGCGGCCATGGAGCGATTGAACTCTGGGTGCAGCGAATAGAAGACCAGGGTGTAGTCGAGCGAACTCGGCCCAAACGCAGACATGCCGCAATAATCGAAATCCACGGCTGGCACATCTTTTAGGATCTTGGCGACGATCTCGGGCACTTTGTCGGCAAGGTTCGGGTCAGTTTGATAGATGACTCCGAACACGGTCTCGATCCGGCGGCGCGACATGCGCTGCATATTGTGGATCTCATAATCGAGCAGGTTCGTGTTCGAGATGATCATCTGCTCGCCGGTTTTGGCCCGAACCCGCGTTGTTTTCAGACCAATATCCTCAATGATCCCCCAACTGTCGCCATAGCGAACCGTGTCACCAACCTGAAACGGCTTATCGATGACAATCGAAAGCGAGGAGAACAGGTCCCGAAACACGCCCTGGGCGGCAATACCGATGGCGATACCACCAATACCCAGACCCGCCAGAAGGGCCGTCACATCGGCGCCGACATTGTCCAGAATAAGCAAGAGCGCAACCGACCAGACGGCGACGCTGATAAACCATTTGATGATGTTAAAGGCCGAGGCCAGCGCCCGCGCATCGCCGCTGGAGCGGGCGACGTTTCGCCGGATAAAGCCAACCGCAAATTCCTGTACCCATTCGGCAATCTGCAGAATGGCGGCGAGCACGAAGAAGATCTTCACAATCACCGAAACGGCATTGGGCAGACCCATCATCGCGTCGGTAATCGCGAATGCGATCATGATCATGAAATAGGTGTGGAAGCGTTTGACGACGCGATAGAACAGGTCGGCAAAGGAATAATCATCGCTGCGCGGCAGCTGCACAATGCCTTTCAGAATGGCCCAGCGGGCCAGCCATTGCAGCGTCGTGAACGCAATCACCAGTCCGAGCGCGATCAGCGCTTCTAATTCGCCCGAACCAATCCAGCCAACAAATTCGGTGGCCGCCTCGGTCGCCTCCGCTGCGGTTTCCGTGATCGCTTCGATCGGATCAGACGTGGTGCCATCCGTCTCTTGCGTCGGCTCGTCTTGCACGCGCAGGGGGAAGCCTGTCTGGAACCATTTCCCGAAACTCATTTTCGGTCCTCTTACTCACACAGGAGCGCGAACCCTTTCTGAATGATCTGGCGGGTTTCGCTCCACAATTCGAGCGAGTCTAATTCAGATTGGTGAAAAAACCGTGCGTCTGCCGCGTCATCACCGGCCACAGGGGTTCCGGACCGCCATTTCGCGACATAATCGATCAGAACATAATGCCGGGTGATCAGCTCGCCGGAGCGGTTTTGAAACACTGCATCAATCACATCCAGCAAGCCGATCAGCTCTGCTTCGACGCTGGTTTCCTCTTTTAATTCGCGCAGCGCCGCGTCTTTGGCCGCTTCGCCGGGTTCGATGCGTCCGCCGGGAATAGACCATTCGCCGAGCTTTGGCGGCGTTCCACGCCGGATCAGCAAGACTTCCTCGCCGCGAATGCAGACGACGCCCACCGCCGGTACGGGCTTTAAGTCAGCAACAGGGGTCGGATTCGATGGCATGGCAGGCAGATTGCACACTTTGTCTTGAAGACCGCGTAAACAGTTTGTGCCAAAGGGGCTGCGAAAACCAGAGTATTCGTCATGCCGAAACGCAAAACCAGATCCATCAGTCTCGCCCTGCAAGGTGGCGGCGCCCACGGGGCCTTCACCTGGGGCGTGCTCGAGCGCTTGGTCGATGAACCTGGATTGGAGATCAAAGCCATCACGGCAACCTCGGCAGGCGCGACGAATGCGGTTGCGTTTGCTGCTGGGCTCGCAGAAGGCGGCGCTGACGGCGTGAAAACATCGCTAGAGCGCTATTGGCGCACCGTGTCAGAGAAAGGCGCGCCCTTTTCGGCCTTCTCCTGGACCAATTCCCCGTTCAGCGCGCTGCCCTTCGGGCCGTTTCAGGCGGCGATGGCCTTTACCAGCATTGCCAGCCCGTATGAGTTCAACCCGTTTGACATCAATCCGCTGCGCGATGCCCTCGACGAAACGATCGATTTCGACGCCGTGCACGCCGCGCCGATAGATCTGTTTTTGTCGGCCACCAATGTCGAGACGGGCCGGGTCAAAGTGTTCCAGGGGGATGAAATTTCGCGTGATGCGGTGCTCGCCTCAGCCTGCTTGCCGCAAACCTTCCGTGCGATTGAGATTGATGGCAGCGCCTATTGGGATGGCGGATATATGGGCAATCCGAGCCTGTTTCCTCTGATCTATAATAAAGCCCCCCGCGACGTATTGCTGGTCTTGCTGAATCCGATTTCCCGCCTTGGCGTGCCCCGGCGGGTTCCGCAAATCATGGATCGCCTGAACGAGATCAGCTTTAATGCGTCCCTGATCGGCGAGCTGCGCGCCATCGCTTTTGTCCAGAAACTCCTCGATGATGGCATGCTGAAAGAACCGCTGATCAACAAGTATCGCCGTCTGACCATTCACGCGGTGCGCGGGGGTCAGGTTTTGCGGGATCTCTCACTTCAAACCAAATATGATACGAGCTGGACCTTCCTGACTGATCTTCGAGACAAAGGCCGCGCGGAAGCCGATCGATGGCTTGGATCTTGCGCGCAATATCTCGGCACCGGCGACTCCAGCGTCGATTTACGAGCCGAATTTCTCGAAGACTAGGCGGCGTTCAAGAACCAGAATTTCGCCGCGCCGCTTTCGCGTTCGGAAATCAAGCTCCAACCCGTCAGATCCAGGATCTCATCTATCCCCGTCTCGACCACGATGAGCGCTTCAGCCGTCAACCAACCACCGGTTTTCAGGCCGGACAAACAGGGCGCCACGAGGTTCTTGTGATAGGGCGGATCCATAAAAGCGAGGTCAAATGGCCCGCCGAGACTGTCGGGCAGATCGCCAAGCTCTGCAGCGCTGCGACGATGGATGCGCGCCGCTTTGGTCAGATTGAACGCGTCGATATTGTGCCTGACGGCGGCCAGCGCCGGATGCGCCGTCTCGACAAATACGCACCGATCAGCGCCGCGCGACAAGGCCTCCAAACCGAGCGCTCCCGACCCGGCAAACAGATCAATCACGCCCGCCCCTTCAAGCGGCGGCGCCCAAGGCGCGTGCGCGATCATATTGAACAAGCTTTCCCGCGCGCGATCCGAGGTCGGACGCGTGGCTTTGGTCTTCGGCGCCTGGATCGGGCGGCCTTTGAACTGTCCTGCAACAATGCGCATGGCTTGCCTTTACGGCGCTGCGGCGCGATGGGGAAGATATGAGCGACACGATCGACCCGATGACCCGCGCCTTGGAATTGGCGCAGGCAGCTGCCGCCCTCGGTGAAGTTCCGGTGGGTGCGGTCGTCGTGGATCCAAATACCGGTGAGATTATTGGCGAAGGGCATAATCAACCCATCGCTACGCATGACCCCACCGCGCATGCCGAGATTGTCGCGCTGCGTGCGGCGGCGCAAAAGCTCGGCAATTATCGACTACCGGGTTTGCATCTCTATGTGACCCTCGAGCCGTGCGCCATGTGCACAGGCGCGATCAGTTTCGCGCGTATCGAGAAGCTTGTTTTTGCCGCGGATGACCCCAAAGGCGGGGCGGTGCTGCATGGCCCGCGTTTCTTCGAACAACCCACCTGCCATTGGCGCACCAAGACTGAGCAAGATCTGAAAAACGCCGACATTGCCGGAGCACTTCTTTCGAATTTTTTCAAGAAAAGAAGAAAATAATTATTGCATCATAATAATTTCTTATTATATCACGCTTCAAGCAAGGAGCGTAGAATGACCGATTCAGACACACAAAAAGCCCGCGACACGCATCGCGATTTGACCATTCTCGCCTGGGTTATTGTCGGCGTCTTGAGCCTCAACGTGGCCTATTTCGTTGGCGAGGAAGTCGGCGGCATCTGGTATGAAAGCAGCGGCGACTGGCGGCAGATTATCAATGCCTGGGGGATTGGCATGATCAAAGCTATGCCGACCATCCTGATCGCTGTGGCGGCCGCGGATTTCGCCCAACTGTTCGGACGCTATGCCGAAGGCGATATTTTCACCGAAGCCAATGCGAAGACGTTGAACAAGGCCGCCTATAGTCTTGCCGGTGCTGGCATTTGGGCCGGGGTCGCGTCGCCAACGCTGATCGAATGGATCGGCCAGGAAGGACGTGGGATCTTGGTCGATTTTGGCGACCTTGCGCTCGCCGTGACGATGATGGGGGTCATGCTGCACGGCCTGTCTCTGGTGTTCAAAGATGCCGTCCGGGTCAAACGTGAAAATGACGGATTTATCTGATGGCGGCTGAGATTGTTGTGACGCTGGATGTCATGCTGGCGCGTCGGAAGCGCCGGGCCAAGGATCTCGCCGCCGAGATCGGTATGACCGAGGCCAACCTGTCTCTGCTCAAGTCCGGCAAAGTCAAAGGCGTGCGTTTCGACACGCTCGCCAAATTGTGCGAGGCGCTGGACTGCACGCCTGGCGACTTGCTGGAAGTTGCAGTAGCTGACGTGGAGTGAAGCTTGCGTCTCGCGGGGACAGGCCGCGTAGGAAACCGCGATTATCAAGGAGGACCCCGATGAGCGCTCCCGCAACGATTGAGATTAAGAATGAGATTGCCATCATCACCATGGATGACGGCAAGGCCAATGCGATCAACCCGCCAATGCTTGAGGCGCTGAACGCTTGTCTGGATCAAGCCGAGAAGGACGCCAAAGTGGTGATCCTGACCGGACGAGAAGGTCGCTTTTCAGGCGGGTTCGATCTGAAATTGATGATGAGCTTGCCGGGGGAAGAGGTCAAAGCGCTGGTCGATGGCGGCGGCAAGCTTGCGCATCGCTTGTATGGCTTCCCGATGCCGGTCATCGCCGCGTGTAATGGACATGGCGTCGCCATGGGCGCGTTTATCCTACTTTCTGCCGATGTCCGGATCGGAACCGCCGGCGCGTTCAAGATCGGCGCCAATGAAACGCAGATCAATATGGTGCTTCCCATCTTCGCCTCAGAGCTGGTCAAAGCCCGCGTCGATAAAGCCTATCTCACACGTTCCATGGTGTTCGGCGAACTGTTCGACCCGGATCTGGCTGTGAAGGTTGGCTATTTGGATCAGGTGGTGGATGCCGGCGATCTGATGAAAAGCGCGATGGCGGCGGCGGACGCTCTGAAGCCGCTCAGCACGCCGTCTCTGACCGGCAATAAGCGCCTGCTGCGCGAAACCACATTGGCGACCATCGGCGCGTCGCTGCCGGATTAGTATAGACCCGCCGCGCGCAAAAGCAGAACCACTCCAATCGCCGTGACCAGGCCTTTCATCCATTTGCGAAAGCCCTGATCATTCATCCGCTCGAGCACTTGTTTGCCGAGTGTCGTGCCGATCATTGAGAGCGGAATGGCCGCCGCGATCAACCACCAGGGCGGCAGCGCGCCCCAGCCCGCGGCGGTCACCACGGGCACGCTCCAAAAGGCGATTTTGATCAAGTGACTGAGCGCCTGCGTGACGGATTTGGTGGCAACGATTTGCTGCCGGGTCATATCCGCCTGCACAAAAAACAGGTCGAGCAGAGGCCCGGCAACGCCAGCTAACGTGTTCAGCCCTTGCACCGCAAAGCCTGCGAATATCGCATGATCGCGCCGCTTAATATCCAGATGCAAACGGTCCTTCGGCAGCCAGATCAGCATCGGGGTCAAGCCCAGCAGGAAATAGAGCGCCCGTTTGTCAGGGGTCCAGCTGACAAAAAACAAAGCGATGATGCCGGCCACCGCACCAATGCAATAGAGGCCAAAGACCCGCCAATCGATTGAGTCGCGCAACAGGAACGCGCGAAAACCATTGGCAAACATCTGGATCGCGCCGTGGATGATCATGGCCATGGCGACGCTGACCAGCGCGACCAAAACAGCCATCAAGATTATCCCGCCGGCCATTCCGAATATCCCCGAAATAAACGACGTTATCAGCGTGGTGGCCAGGATGATCGCGGCGGCAATTGCACTCATGTGCGCTCTCGTGAGCTGAGTCTCCGAGCAAGACAAACCACCCTAGGATGTTTCCGGAGTGACCGTTCGTCTCAGTTGGCAAAGCTTACCCCGCGATACCGTTTTACAAGTTTACGTGCGCGTCATACGCTGTGGACAGCACATCAATGAAAACAAGGAAAAGCACTATGGCTTATACCGACGCTGGGAGCGGCGAACTGAATGACGACCTGTTTGACCTGAGAATGTCAGACGAGGCACGCCCGCTTTATGATCACGTCAAAAAATTCATCGCCGAAGTGGTCGACCCGATGTCGGTCAAGTTTCACGAACTGGGCAAGGACAAGACAGACATCTGGTCCTACGCGCCAGGTCAACTTGAAACGCTGGAAGAGGCCAAGGACGAAGCCAAGAAGCAAGGCCTTTGGAACTTCTTTTTGCCAGACGCCGAAACCGGTGAAGGCCTGAAGAACCTCGACTATGCTTACATTGCCGCTGAGCTCGGCAAGAACTCTCTGGCCTCAGAGACGATGAATTGCTCGGCGCCTGATACGGGCAATATGGAAGTGCTCGAGCGCGTCGGCACACCGGAACAGAAAGAGCAATGGCTCAAGCCACTGCTCGAAGGCAAGATCCGCTCAGCCTTCGCGATGACCGAACCAGCGCTGCCATCCTCTGACGCCAAGAATATCTCCACCCGCGCCGTCCTTGAGGGCGATGAGTGGGTGATCAATGGCGAGAAATTCTACATTTCCGGTGCCGGCGATCCGCGCTGCAAGATCATGATCACCATGGTCAAAACCAGCCCAGATGCCGAACCCCACAAGCAACAATCGCAAATCCTGGTGCCGACCGATACGCCCGGCGTAAAGATCCTCGATGGCATGCAAGTGTTTGGCGACTATGACGCCCCGCACGGTCACATGCATATCGTATTCGACAATGTGCGCGTGCCAAAAGAGAATATGCTGCTCGGCGAAGGCCGCGGCTTTGAAATCTCGCAGCTGCGGCTCGGACCTGGCCGCATTCACCACTGCATGCGCTCCATCGGTGCGGCCGAGCGGGCCCTGGACATGATGGTCGTCCGCGGCATGACCCGTCAGGCCTTTGGGCGTGACCTGATCAAGCTGGGCGGCAATATCGAGAAAGTTTCCCGCGCCCGCATCGATATCGAATCCATGCGCATGATGGTCCTGAAAGCGGCGAAAGCCATGGATGTCTTGGGCAATAAGGAAGCCCGCGTCTGGATTTCTATGGTCAAAGCCATGGTGCCTGAAAAAGTCTGTCGCATCATTGATGAAGCGATCCAGATGCATGGCGCCGCAGGTGTGTCTCAATGGACGCCATTGGCCCGTCTCTACGCCAATCAGCGGACCCTTCGCCTGGCCGACGGCCCGGACGAAGTGCACCACATGGTCGTTGGCCGCGCCGAAACCCGCAAATATACGGGCGAGGAAGAAGATCCAGCGCTGGCTTCTGTCTGGCGCAAGTAGAACTGAAGAATCTTTAATATTAAAAGGCGCGGCTCAAATCACCGCGCCTTTTTTATTGTGATATAGGCAAACGCAGTCTGCGTTTTAGACTCTGTATCAATGGGGACACTTTGAGGCGTCCTCATGAAAATTCTAACCATCTCCATATTCATTCTCCTGACAGGTCTGGTGACAGCCTGCCCGGTCCCACGAGCGCATGGTCAAGTTTCCGGCACGATTTCGGGCGGGGACGCCTCGGTCTACCAAACCGATGGATCGGTTGACGACATGTCGGATCTTGATGCCGACATAGAGGCCGCCCGAACGCGCGGCGACGAGCAGACGGTCGCGCGGCTGCTTGCGCAGGCCTGTTAGGCTGGCCAGCCTGAAGCCTGCTTCGAAGCGGCTGGGCTTCTGCAAGAGCAGACCGACCTCGATCCAAATCCATATGGCGCGATCGCTTTCTATACCCGCGCATGTGATTTCGATTTCGCGCCCGCCTGCGAACAGGTTCGCGCCGCCTTCGCAGAGACTGAAGCCAACTGCGCTCAGAATGATGTTCTCGCCTGCATGGCCAGCGCTTCGTTCCATTTGAACAATCTGACAGAGATCCCTTACTCGCCCGAGACCGCAGCGCAGCGTTTCAGCACGGCTTGTGCGCGTGGGCACAGCCCCGCCTGCACTGAACTTGGCTACTTGTCTGCGATCGGATTGGGCGTGGATGAAGACCCGGCCCGCGCGGCCGCCTTGTTTGCGCAAGCCTGCACGGAGGCGCACGCCGTCGAGTGCACCAGAATTGGCGGCGTCTATCTGCACGGACGCCCGATGGAGATGAATCTCGATCTCGCGGCAACATATTTCGAAAAAGGCTGCACCTTTGGCGATCCGTATAGTTGCCAGACCCTAGGCAATGCATACCTTACAGGGTCGTTTGTCGAAACAAATCTGGATCTGGCCCGCGCCTATTTGGACATTGCCTGCGAAGGCGGATTCCTGGATGCCTGCAATGCCATACCGCCTCTAGATTGAGCCAAGACGCACTTATCCCATGACCCAAATGGGAAGCATCAATAGATGTCTCCCATTTGGGCGGCCGGGTTGTTCGGGCGGATAAACCCGAGCCTAGAGGTCGTCCCCTGGCTGTCCCCGCGGCCATGGAGTCAACGTTAGAGACAACGTTCAACCTCACGAACCAATATACTGCAAGTTGAAAACAGAGTCTATATAATATTTTATATTATTTAAGCTATATAAAAAGTTTTTTATATTTATCTATACTTCGTATTACATAATAACATTTTGTATATGCTTGAAATAATCTCCTCAATCGCGTGCGCGGGGATCGAACCACTCCGCCGCGACGCCTTGCCCGCCGCGCCGCGTCAGCCAGAACATCCCCAATAAATCAAAAATGCCGGCGCCCAATCGACCAAGGAAGCCATACTTGGATTGGCCATGCCATCGCGGGCGGTCATTGACGAGTTCTTCGCGAACCTCCCAGCCAGCGCGTTTGATGAGGGCGGGCAAAAATCGGTGCATGGAGGCAAAGAAAGGCAGCTCACGAAACGCTTCGGTTCGGATCAGCTTCCAGCCACATCCCGTATCGGTTGCATCATCGCGCAGCATGAACCGGCGCACGCCATTGGCGATCCGCGATTGCAGCCATTTAAAGCCGCTATCATTGCGACTATTGCGCTTGCCCGCGATGATCCCAAGCTTGCCCGTATCCTGCCCGTCGATCAGGTCTTTCCAGATCCGCGCCGTGTCATTGATGTCATTCTGACCATCGCCATCAATCAATTGCGTCCACAGGCCTCGAACCGCGCGCAGGCCTGTGAACAGAGCGGCTGATTTTCCGGCGCGATCTATGTGGGTGAATACGGTGACCGTGTCGGGCCATCGCGTCGCTGCTTCGCTCAGTTCGGCGCCGGTCGCATCAGACGAGCAATCATTGACGCAAATCACCTCGAACGCGATGCCTTCAAGCACGTCATGAACTTCTTCCAGCAATGGCAGAACATTGCCTTCCTCATTATAGAAAGGGATCAAGACACTGAGCTCAGGCTCAATCATTTTTCTTCCTCGATCCGACTCGCCAAGAGTTCGATACGCTCTGCTGCGTCATTGAGCGCCTGCGCCGCGCGTTCAATGTCTGGCCCGGCGGCGGCAGCTTGTGCCTGATGCGCGGCGTCCAGCTCGTCCAGCAGCGCCAAGGCGGCGATTAGCAGCAATCGATCGTCACCAATATTGCCAACCGCTTTTGAAATATCTTCGATCCGCGCATCGAGCTGGCGCGACAACGCGATCAGCCGCGCCTCCTGACCCGGCGCACAGGCCACCGAATAGGCGCGCCCTTTAATCTTGATATCCGCTTTGGCCATTAGCTGCGTCCCTCGCGGCCGAGCGCCGCGCGAACTTCTGCAATCGCGGACCCGAGCGCTTCAGACGCTTCGTCGGCCAGCGCCTGGAGCTCTTTCTCACGCGCCAGCGATTCATCCAATTGCTCAGCCAGCCGCGCACGGTCTTCCATCATCGCCGTCAGCTCCTGGCGCAATAGCACGGGATCGCCGGACCGGTCGAACAATCCCTCAACAGCCCCTTCCAGGCGACGCGTCGCTTTTTCAAGGCGAACAGCAGCGGCTTCAATCACACTCATACTTTCCGGTTAGCAGCTATTTCACTTAAAACTCAATAGCTACGACTCGTCAGTCTTGACAGCGCTGGCCATGCTCTGCATTGGCGGGTGAAAGAAAACAGGGGTTGAAAGATGACGGTTTCAGCACGGGATATGGCAAATGCGGTGCGCGCCCTTTCAATGGACGCAGTCGAGGCGGCGAAGTCTGGGCATGTGGGATTGCCGCTCGGAATGGCGGATGCCGCCACGGTTTTGTTCACGAAATTCCTGAAACATAATCCAGCTGATCCTGACTGGGCGGATCGCGACCGGTTTGTGCTTTCCGCAGGTCACGGATCGATGTTGGTTTACTCGCTCCTTCACCTGACCGGATATGCCAGCGTGAGCCGGGACGATATTCGCAACTTCCGCCAATTGGGCCGCCCCACGGCAGGCCACCCCGAGAATTTTGTCACCAAAGGCGTCGAGACCACGACCGGCCCACTCGGGCAAGGCATCACCACCGCCGTCGGGATGGCGATGGCCGAACGACACCTGAATGCGCGCTTCGGCGATGAACTGGTCAATCACAAGACTTATGTCGTCGCGGGCGATGGCTGCCTGATGGAAGGGATCAGCCAGGAAGCCATCACCCTGGCCGGCCACCTAAAACTGTCCAATCTGATTGTTCTGTTCGATGACAATGCCGTGACCATTGATGGCGGTACAGATATGGCTGACAGCACCGATCAGTGCGCCCGGTTCGAAGCCTCGAGCTGGGTCACCCGCAAAGTTGACGGTCACGATGTTGCTGATGTTGAAGCGGCGCTGGAATGGGCTCAAGGGCAAGACAAACCAGTCATGCTGGCGGTCAAAACGATTATTGGCTACGGCGCCAAACGCGCCGGGACCGGACCTGCACATGGCGGCCCTTATGGCGAGGAAGAAGTTGCCACGGTACGCGATGCCATTGGCTGGCCGCACGCGCCCTTCGATGTCCCATCAGAGATTGAATCGGCTTGGTTGGAGGCGGGCAAGCGCGCCCACGCTGACCACTTGGCCTGGAAAAACCGGCTCGACAATAGCGCGCACAAAGCCGCGTTCGAAACCGCCATGGCAGGCGCGCTGCCCGGCAATCTCTCGGAGATTATTGCTGCGCACAAGAAGTCCGTGGTTGAGGGCGGTAAGGATGACGCGACGCGCAAATGGTCTGGCGCAGCGCTCGAGCCGCTGACGGCCGCGATCCCGGAAATGATCGGCGGCTCGGCCGACCTCACCGGATCGAACAATACCAAGACCAGCCATACAGACGTCCTCTCGCCCAGCAATTGGGGCGGTCGCTATGTCCATTATGGCATCCGCGAGCATGCGATGGCTGCGGCGATGAATGGCATGGCGCTGCATGGCGGCATCATCCCATATTCCGGGACCTTCCTGGTTTTTGCCGACTATTCCCGCGCCGCCATCCGCCTTGGCGCCTTGATGGGCGAGCGGGTCATTCACGTGATGACCCATGACTCTATCGGTCTCGGCGAAGATGGCCCGACCCACCAGCCGGTCGAGCATGTGGCGAGCCTTCGGGCCATGCCGAATATGACCGTCTTCCGCCCCTGCGACGGCGTCGAAGCGGCTGAATGCTGGGAACTCGCATTGCGCAATGATACTGGCCCAAGCACGCTGGCATTGACCCGGCAGAAAGTGAAATCGGCGCGCACCGAACACACAGACGAGAACCTCTCAGCCAAAGGCGCTTATGTTCTGTCAGATGCGGCAGGGGCACAGGCGGTTCTCATCGCGACCGGCTCAGAGGTCGAGATCGCAATGGCCGCACAAACGGCCCTGGCAGATAAAGGCATCGCGGTCCGCGTGGTCTCAATGCCAAGCATGGATCTGTTCGAACAGCAGAGCGCTGCGTATCAGGCCGAAACGCTCGGCGGCGATTTACCGAAAGTGGCGGTCGAAGCCGGCGTTCGATTTGGCTGGGACCGCTGGATCGGCGCGAATGGCGGCTTTGTCGGCATGTCCTCATTTGGTGCCTCAGCGCCGTATCAGGACCTGTATCAGCATTTCGGAATCACGGCAGATGCCGTCATCGCCGCTGTCGAAGCCCAGGTCTAATCTATTTGAGCACAGGCGTCGGCAGCAATCGGCCCGTCATATAGCAGGGGCTGATCGAGGTTTCAGAAACTTCGACGTGTAGGTCTGGATTGGCGAGATACGCGGTCAGTCCGGCAATCGCCGCACCGTCAAACTGCGTGCTGGTCATTTCCGGGTCGAGTCGCCCGATGGAACGGCGGCCATAGCATCGGTTCAAGGAAATCCGGCGGACGGCTGACACATTCGTCCCGACACGAATGGAGCGCATTCCAAGCAGGGAATTGTCATTGGTAAAGGTCAGGGTCGCAGGCCAGCCTGGTCCGCTCGGCACAGCCACCCAATTGATTTTGGACGCGGCCTGATCAGTTGGGTTTGGAATATGGACTCTATAAACCGTGCCGTCTTCGAGGTCGATACGCGACAGCGTCACAAGCGGATTTCGATCAAGCCGGTCGGCCCAGCGCCCAACAAACTGGTCGCGAATGGCCCAGGCCTCCGCGTCATGGCCCGCCACCAGATGAACCGCAACCGCATAGAAATTTGACTGTTGATCGCGCATCGGTCCGGCATTGCGGAAGTGACGCGCTGCCGCTTCGGCGTCGCCAAGATCGGCCGCCGCGATGCCCGCCACACGGCTGGCGCCGCGAAACTCTGGCCGCTCAGGACAATTGTTCAGAAAGGCCTCGGTCACGGTGCGCAGATAGGTTGGGGTCAGTTCGACCTCAGAATTTGTCACCGCCAGTTGCCATTCGGTTGCATCTTGAAGCGAGCAAACGGTTTGCGCCTCGGCCATGGATAAAGCTTGCAGCCCCACAAAAGTGGTGACGGCTGAGGCGAGCGCGGCGGCGGCGATGCGACGAACGCGTTTGGTAAACAAGGTCTTAACAGTCATGTTTTGTCAGAGTGCAAAACGGATGCCGTTTACCCTGACACGAGACGTTCCACGGTCCAGAACAGGCCGGTCAGCCCAATGAAACCGCTGGCCGGCCAGGCAAAGAAATGACGGAACTGCGCCTCCGAAATCCACCGCCGAACCGGGAAAAAGAGCAGGAAGGCCAGCAAGATGACGGACAATTGGCCGATTTCCACGCCAATATTGAACCCGATCAGAGCGCTCCAGAATTGACCATCCGGGAGACCAAGCGAGCCAAAAAATCCAGCAAAGCCCATCCCGTGAATCAGCCCAAAGCCGAACACGATCAATGGTCGCCACCGGGTCATGTCTTTGAAGATGATATTTTCGAGGGCGACAAAGGCGATCGTGGCGGCGATCAGGGGTTCGACCACACTCGCAGACGGCGAGATGACACCAGACGCGACCATGGCCAGAGTTGCTGTGTGCGCGACCGTGAAGGCCGATATTTGAATAATCAGCGGGCGCAGCCGCGTGGTCGAGAAAAACAGGGCCAGCACAAACAGAATATGATCCAGGCCGCCCGGCAAAATGTGCTGAACGCCAATCTTGATATAGAGGCCAAAGGTTTCGACGGCCGGTCGGTCAAAATCGATGGTTTCGGTCTCGCTAAACCCTGCGCCGCGCGCGCCAGCATCATCGGACCGATCCAGGTCTTGCAAGGCGCGGCACAAAGCCGGGTCCATGCCGCCATCTGCGGTGCAGAACTCATCTTCAGGATGGGCGCTGGCGGTCGGCGTGAAGGCGACCAGACTGAACGCGAAACAGACAAGCAGAAGCTTCAACCAATGGCGCATGCTTAATGCTCGTGGTCGTGATCATGATCTGAGTGATCGTGCTCGTCGGCGGAGTGGACTTCGCCGAAATGGCTGTGATCATGACCTGGAATGGGCGCGAGCAAGAGCCCAATCGCGATTGCCACGCCAGCGCTCAAGGACAACAAGCCCCGCGCAGGAGGCGTGTCTTTCAAGGGCGCCATGAGCGGTCCCGTCGCGACGAATAGCAACAAACCTGCCGAAACAGCGAACAGGCCGCCAAGCATTTCCTCGCTGGCCCCAAACATAAACGGACCAGAAACCAGAACCCCAAACGGCGTCGTCGCGGCGGCGGCGAGAAAAGCCCAGAGAAAGGACGATCGGTTCGACACGCCATGGCGCCGCAAAATAGCGAACGCAATCACACCTTCCGGAAACTCGTGCAGGATCAGGCCCACGGCGGCAAACACACCGGCCGCAAAACTCGCCGCGAAGGTGACGGCGTAGACAATGCCGTCAATGAACGAGTGACAGGCGATCGCCAGAATTGGCGTGATCGCTTCGCTCGGAAGCGTGGAATCTTCTTTGTCCGGAAACGCGGTCCGAATGACATAGTGCATGACCAGCCCGCCAAAAAAGCCGGTCGCCAACCAGATCGGGGCCTGATCGGATAGGGCAAAGGCTTCCGGCACAATGTGCAAAAAAGCCATGGCCGAGAGCATGCCTGCAGCGGCGAGGCCAAACAGGTTTGCATAGCGCATGCTCCAATCGCCGCGCAAAGCGACCGCAAGCAAGCCGAGCGTCGTCACAAAAGCGGCGATCAGACCAAAAAAGAGCGGGGCTTGTAGGGCTTCAAACATGAACTGGAATTAGAATTGGCACGTCGCCACGGGAACCTATTTGCTTTGATGGAGTGTTATAGTATCTCAAAGCGTCCCGGCGGGGTAATCCTGACGCCCCGCCCTGTCAAACGAAAGCTGGAGTCCACCTTGTCTCGTTCTGTCTTCTTTCTCGCCGCGAGCACGTTCGCGCTTGCCGCTTGCCAACCGGCCAGCGAAGCCCCTGCAACGCTTGAAGCGGAAATCCCGCCGGTGATTGAAGAACCGGCCGAAGCAGATGTCGTCGGAGTTGCCGCCGATGCGACCGAAGACACAGCTGCTACGGCAGCCGACGATGAAAGCGAAGATCACGATGGCGAAGACCATGAGGATCATGGCGAAGAGGATCATGACGACGCGCATGAAGACCATGACCACGATGATCATGGCGACGAGGCCGACGATCATGACCATGATGAGCATGATCATGACGATCACGGTGACGAAGATCACGATCATGCGGGCGGAGAGGCGCATGTGCACGGCTTGTCTGATTTGGCCGCGAGCATTGATGGCGCGACACTGTCGGTAAGTGTCGAAGGCGCGCTCGCAAATTTCGATCTCGACGAGACGATCCGGGAGCTCGAAGACACGACGCCTTATTCCGATAGCCTGATCGAGATTGTCGGCGGGGACTGCGTTCGAAACGACGCTCAGGTCGGCATCCGCCCGATCGGCGACCATGGTAATCTGATGGTCGATCTGACCTATACCTGTTCGGCGCCGGGCGACATTTCGGGAATCGAGGTGACGGGTTTCCAGACCTTTGCCGGGTTTGAGGAAGTCAACGCCGTCTATTTGACTGATGCCGGCCAGATTGCGGAAACCTTGACCGAAAGCGACACGCGCCTAGACATTTCGTAAATGACGCAGCCCATAGTCCGCATCTCCGACCTGCGCTTTGCCTGGCCGGGTCAGCCGACCTTGCTTGATGTCGAAAACTTCGAGTTGAGTGCGGGCGAGCGATTCTTTCTGCGCGGTCCGAGTGGATCGGGAAAATCCACATTGCTGGGCCTCATCGCCGGGGTGTTGGAAACCGATCTGGGCGAGCTTCGGGTCATGGGCGAAGACATGACCCAGCTCTCGGGAAGCCAGCGCGATCAAGTCCGCGCTGATCATCTTGGCGTGATCTTTCAGCTGTTCAATCTGGTTCCCTATCTGTCCGTGGTTCAGAACGTCATTTTGCCGTGCCGGTTTTCGAAGCGCCGACAGGCCGAGGCGGACAAGGCGGGGAGCGTCACGAAAGAAGCCGAAAGACTGCTTGCGCAACTTGGTTTGGATGACCGGGATCTGCTGTCGCGAAACGTCACGGATCTATCTGTCGGGCAACAACAACGGGTGGCGGCGGCGCGCGCCCTGATCGGTAACCCGTCCTTGATCATCGCTGACGAACCGACCTCCGCGCTCGATGCCGATACCAGAGACCGGTTTATCTCGCTGCTCAGCGACGAAGCGCACCGGTCGAACGCCGCTTTGCTCTTTGTCAGCCATGATGGCGCCTTGGCGAAACAGTTTGACCGCGCCCTGGACCTATCTGAAATCAATCGAACTTCAAGCCTGGCAGGGGCGGCATAATGGGCGTCTCGATCCTGGGTCTGGCTTGGCGCAGTCTTCTGAACCGCAAGGTGTCAGCCTTGCTCACCGTTTTTGCCATCGCTTTGTCCGTGGCCTTGTTTCTCGGGGTCGAGAAGGCTCGAAACGCGGCCAAATCGGGCTTCGACAATACGATTTCGGGCACCGAGCTGATCGTTGGCGCACCATCGGGTCAGATCAACCTTCTGCTCTATTCAGTGTTTCGGCTTGGCAACGCGACGGCCGAAATTTCCTGGCAGGCCTATGAGGCGCTCGACGCGCGCCCGGACGTGGCCTGGACCGTGCCGATTTCGCTCGGCGACAATCATCGCGGCTATCGCGTACTCGGCACCAATCAAGGCTATTTCGAACACTATAAATACGGACAGAAACAGCCGCTCGTTATGGCAGAAGGCCGCGAGTTCGATGATCTATTTGATGCCGTCATTGGCGCTGATGTCGCCAAGACGCTTGGCTATGAGTTAGATACGCCGCTGGTCATCACCCACGGCCTCGGCGCCAGCGGTTTCAGCGATCATGATGACCGACCCTTCCGCGTTACCGGCATCTTGAGGCCGACCGGAACGCCGGTTGATCAAACCATTCACATTTCGCTGGAAGCGATGACCGCCATCCATGTCGGCTGGGAGACTGGAACAAGAAATCCGCTGGTCGACACGCTGTCGGAAGACACGCTTCGCAGTTTCGATTTAACGCCCAGAACCGTCACCGCCGTATTCGTCGGCCTGAAAAACCGCGCCACAGTTTTGCGGACGCGGCGCGCCATCAACACCAATAAAACAGAGCCGCTGCTGGCAATCATCCCCGGTCAGGCCCTGGCTGAATTATGGCAAGTGATGAGCGCAGCCGAACGCGTTTTGCTGGCCATCTCCGCCTTTGTCATTGCGGTCGGCCTGGTTTCGATCCTGACAAGTATTTTGACCAGTCTGAACGAACGGCGACGTGAAATGTCGATCCTTCGCGCCACCGGCGCGCGGCCGGTGCATATTTTTGCGCTGCTGATCGCCGAAGCCACTTTCCTCGGCCTGATTGGCGCCATTCTCGGGGCGGTGATCATCCAGGTGATCTTCGCCATCGCGGCGCCGATTCTTGCGGCCCAATATGGCGTTGCCTTGATCGGAACCGGGCCCGGCCTGGTCGATCTCTACACCATCCTTGCGGTCACGGTGGCGGCACTGTTTTTGGGAATCTGGCCCGCCATCACGGCGCTTCGGCGGTCCTTGGCTGATGGCCTGACTGTAAAAGTCTGATCACAAGCACGGCAGAGGACTGGTCCTAGCGCCGTTTCCCGCCTAATTATGCCAGGTGATGAATAGATTATTGATTTCTTTGGCGGCCATTGCGGCGCTGGCAGCGTGTGGTCAAGCTCAGACGACTGAGGCAGATGCCACGCTGATTGAAGCACCGGCGGACGAACCGCAAGTGGGCGACCGCATCCCCGATGCGGCAACCGAACGCAGCAATCGCCGGGCCGCAGCCGAAGCGCGCGTCAAAGCCTTGGCCGCGCGCGGTGTTCGGGAAATTGGATGGGAAGAATTGATGCCCGAAGGCGAAGAAGAACGCCTGGCGCAACTCTATCAGCAACAAATGGCGATGCTCTATTCCGGCGGACCGATTATGGAAGGGTCAGCGGCCGACGTTATGGTTCAGATCGGAACCTTCAACACGGTCAAGGAATTGAACGAAATCAAAGTTCGTATTCCTGGATACACGGTGCCGTTCGAGTATGGCGCCAACGCAGAGATCTCCGAATTCCTCCTGGTGCCTTATTACGGCGCCTGCATTCACGCGCCGCCGCCACCGCCCAACCAGACCGTGTTCGCGATGACCGACGAGCCAATCAAGCTGCGAAACCTGGCGCAAGCGGTCTGGATTGAGGGCACCATGTTCACGCAGACGCAAGAATCCGAACTCGCCGACGCAGCTTACACGATCCGCGTCGACAAGGTGGAAACCTACGAGTACTGATCGAAGCAGGCGCGTCCCCCTGCCCCATGGTCGAACAGGCCATGACCCCCTAAATCGGGGCAACGAAGATGAAAGGCGCAAGCAATGGCTTCTGCTCTTACGATTGGCCTGTATGTCGCGATTGGCATTCTGGTCATTGTCCTGATCCTGGGTCTGGTCAATCTGACCCGCACCGATGATGGCCAGCGCAGCCGCTCCAATCAACTGATGCGGATGCGGGTGATGGTGCAAGCGGTGGTGGTCGGCATTCTGATCCTGCTCGGCATTGTCCTCGGATCGATTCAGCTGTTCTGAACCCCGCATGGTCAAACTCGATAAAATCTACACCAAAGCCGGCGACTCAGGGAAAACCCGGCTATCGACCGGCGAACCCGTCGACAAATGGCACCCGCGGGTCACCGCCTATGGCACCGTCGACGAAACCAATGCCGCTTTGGGCGTTGCGGCCCTGCATGCGGACGGCGATATGCTCATCGCCATTCGCCGCATTCAAAATGATTTGTTCGATCTGGGCGCAGATCTGGCAACGCCGGATCGCGGCAAGGCACTGGAATGGGAACCCTTGCGCATCGTCGCGGCGCAGGTCGAGCGGCTGGAATCTGAAATCGATGCGATGAACGACTCCATCGCGCCGCTGGATAGTTTCATTCTGCCCGGCGGGAGCGCGCTCGCGGCGCAATTGCATGTCGCTCGAACACTTTGCCGCCGCGCCGAGCGACAGATTGCTGAACTCTCAGCTCAGGACGGCGAAATCGTCAGCGCAGAGGCTTTGGCCTATGCCAATCGATTGTCAGATTGGTTATTTGTTGCCGGCCGCGCCGCAAACAATGATGGCGTCGATGACATTAAATGGGTGCCCGGCGCCAATCGTTAGCCGCTATTGAAATAGCCATGGATGCGTTCGGCCAAGGCAGCCGAGACCCCTTCAACTTCCTTGAGATCAGCAAGCTTGGCCTGCGACACGCCTTTGGCAGAGCCGAAATATTGCAGCAGGGCTTTCTTGCGCGCCGGACCAATACCGCCAATTTCATCTAGCGGGTTCTTCTTGATATCGGCGCTGCGTTTGGCCCGGTGGGCGCCAATCGCCCAGCGGTGCGCCTCATCGCGCAAGCGTTGTAGATAATAGAGCACCGGCGCATTTTCCGGCAAACGAAACGGCGCACGGCCCGGCTGGAAGAATTGCTCGCGGCCAGCATTGCGTTCGACGCCTTTGGCGATCGAGACCAAATTGACATCAGACGGCGATAGTCCGAGCTCGGCAATCGCTTCGGTGACGCTGCTTAGCTGCCCCAGCCCGCCATCGATCAGCACCAGATCGGGCCAGTTGGCGCCATTGCCCTCTTCGCGTTCCTTCAAGGCGCGGGAAAAGCGGCGGCGCATCACCTCGCGCATCATGCCGTAATCATCGCCCGGCTCGAGGGATTTGTCTTTGATGTTGAATTTGCGGTATTGACCTTTTTCGAACCCGTCCGGCCCGGCCACGACCATGCCGCCCACCATGTTGGAGCCTTGAATGTGCGAGTTGTCATAAACTTCGATCCGCTGCGGCGGCTCATCCAGATCGAACGCTTTGGCAACCTCCTTGAGCAAGCGCGCCTGGCTGGCGCTTTCCGCCAATTTTCGGCTGAGCGCTTCGGCCGCGTTGCGGCTGGCTTGTTCAACCAGAGACCTTTTTTCACCGCGCTGCGGCGTTCGAATCTCAACTTTGCGATCAGCCTTGAGGGCCATTGCATCGGCGATGAGGTCACCATCGGTGGGATCGACGCTGGTAAAGATCACTTTGGGTGGGGGGCGTTTGTCATAGAACTGGACCAGGAAGGCGGCCAGAATATCCGCCTCAGTTTCCCCTTTTTCGTGGCGCGGGAAGTGAATGGTGGCGCCCCAATTCTGGCCCGCGCGAATGAAAAAGACTTGCACAGCTGACAGCCAGCCTTCCATCGCAATCGAGAAAATATCGGCCTCTTCGATCCCGTCCGGATTGATGTCTTGCTGGGCGCGCACGTGCGCCAGCGCGCGAATACGGTCGCGCAATGCAGCGGCGCGCTCAAACTCCATATCCTCAGCGGCGGCGTCCATTTGCGCGGCCAGTTCTGTTTGCAAATCCGTCGCTTTGCCACGCAAGAAATCGGCGGCTTGGTCGGCCAAAGCGCGATAGTCGTCTTCGCCGATCAGATTCACGCAGGGCGCCGAGCAGCGTTTGATCTGGTGCAGCATGCAAGGCCGTTGACGGGTTGAGAAAACGCTGTCCTCGCAGGTGCGCAGCAAGAAGGCTTTTTGCAGCGTATCGATCGTCCGCGTGACGGCATTGGCGCTGGCAAAGGGGCCGAAATAATCGCCTCGATCCTGCTTGGATCCGCGATATTTCAGAACCTGCGGTGCCTCATGATCGCGGCGGATCAGAATGTAGGGAAACGATTTATCGTCTCGTAGTAGAATGTTGAAACGCGGTTTGAGCGATTTGATCAGGCTCGCTTCCAAAAGCAGGGCTTCGGTCTCGCTTTCCGTCACCACGAATTCCATCCGCGCCGTCGCCATGATCATGGCCGCGATCCGTTGGGTGTGGCCGCCGATGCGGGAATAGGACGAGACGCGCGCCTTCAGGCTTTTGGCCTTGCCGACATAGAGCACCGTCTCATCCTCACCGAACATGCGGTAAACGCCCGGCTTCGCCGGAAGCCGGGAGAGATTGTCCTTGATGACATCAACGCCGCGTTTGCGGACCGTCGGATCGGGAGAATCGGGCATGGCCCCAATTTAGGGGCCGATGGCCGGAAAGCCTAGAGCTTGAACAGATTGCTGTACGCGCCTGGCGAATGATCGAACAAGATATCGCCGGCAAACACGACGATGCCGACCAGCACCATGGCGCCCAGAAACTGGCGTCCAATGCTGCCCGGATTGTACTTGCGACGCGCCCGAGCGACGATCAGATAGATCAGGAACAGGATGAACACGCACAGCGCCAAGCCGCGCTCGACGGTGCTGAGGTCGACGAAATAGTCGCGGACCCCGCCAAAATAGAATTGCACCTCGGCCAGAAACTGGTCCCAGGCCCGACGATACAAGTCGGAATTTACATCACGGACAAACCACATGGCGACTTTTCCTCGTCCCCCAGCCACGGATGAACTCAACGCTCAACCCTAGCTAGATTTGGTCAATATCTCGCTAAAACACTCTATCGAATTTTATCGATCACTGTTTTTTTCGTCTTATCTTGCACCCAGGGTGATTGCGGCGTACAGCGGCGGCTTCAAAATGGAGATTATCGCCATGGCCAGCCAGCTTTACCTCAGTGATGCCGTCAACCGAGTTGCGCCATCCGCAACAATCGCTGTGACCACAAAAGCCGCTGAACTCCGAGCCGCCGGAGAGAATGTTATCGGGCTCGGCGCTGGGGAACCGGATTTCGACACGCCGGATCACATCAAGCAGGCCGCCATTGAAGCGATCAATGCAGGTAAAACCAAATACACGCCAGCTGATGGGCTGCCAGAGCTGAAAGAAGCCATTTGCGCCAAGTTCAAGCGCGATAATGAACTCGACTACACGCCGGCTCAAATCCATGTCGCGCCAGGCGGCAAACCAGTCATCTATAACGCACTTGTCTCGACCCTGAATGCAGGTGACGAAGTCGTCATCCCAGCGCCCTATTGGGTCAGCTATCCGGAAATGGTGAAACTGTGCGGCGGTACGCCGGTCATCGTGTCCTGCGGCCCGAATGCGAAGTACAAGCTGACCCCTGAAGCCTTGGAAGCGGCGATCACGCCGAACACAAAATGGCTGATCCTCAACTCGCCCTCTAACCCGACAGGCGCCGCCTATACCGAATCGGAATTGAAAGGACTTGCAGACGTGCTGATGCGGCATCCACAGGTCTGGATCCTGACGGACGATATGTATGAGCACCTGGTATATGACGGGTTCGACTATAAGACGATCGCGCAAGTCGAACCGGGTCTTTATGATCGGACCCTGACCATGAATGGCGTCTCAAAAGCCTATGCGATGACCGGCTGGCGCATCGGATATGCCGCCGGCCCCGCCGATCTGATCAAGACGATGCGCAAGGTGATCAGCCAGACCACGTCCAACCCAAGCTCGATCTCGCAATTTGCCGCGATTGCCGCCCTGAATGGCAGTCATGATTTCCTGCCTGAGCGCAATGCTGTGTTCAAAACACGCCGCGACATGGTCGTCGCAGAGCTCAATAAAGCGGACGGGCTGACCTGCGGCACACCAGAGGGCGCCTTCTATGTCTATCCCTCCTGCGCCGGGGCGATCGGCAAAACATCGCCATCCGGCAAGCGGATCGAAACCGATGCTGATTTCGCGTCTGAACTTTTGGAACAAGAAAAAGTCGCCGTGGTGATGGGCGAAGCGTTTGGCCTGTCTCCGGCCTTCCGCATTTCATATGCCACCTCGACCGAAGCGCTGACCGAAGCCATGGCGCGTATTCAGAAATTTTGTGCCAGCCTGAAATAGGTTGATCCCATAAATTTCTTCTATGCCTGACAAGCCAAATATCAATTGGCGCTGCAGGTACCGCCTCCCCATCTAACCCTCATCAAAATGAGGGTTAGAACAATGAATGTTGAAATTGGAATTGCTGAGAGCGACCGGGCCAAATCGGCCGCCGCTTTGAAACGCCTGCTCGGCGAGACGTATGCCTTGTACATGAAGACGCATGGCTACCACTGGAATGTGACCGGCCCGCGCTTTCAATCGCTGCATGAGGTATTCATGACGCAATATACCGAACTCTGGGCCGCGCTGGATGAGCTCGCCGAGCGAATCCGGGCATTGGGTCATTTTGCACCCGGCTCATCGACCGAAATGATGGCGGATGCGAGCATCGAAGCCGACACCGGGGTGCCGGATGCTGATACGATGGTCGCTAATCTCGCCCTTGGGCACGAAGCCGTTGCGCGTGCGGCGCGGGACGGAATCAGCGTTGCCAGCGAAGCCGGCGACGATGTCACGGCAGACCTGATGACTCAACGCGCCACCATCGCTGACAAAACAGCCTGGATGTTGCGTTCCAGCCTTTAATTGTAGGTGACAGGCGAGGCGGAGGGTGACTGGAAGAGCCGATAACAGCTCCGTCCATCGCCTTTTGCCTCGTAGAGCGCGAGGTCAGCGCATTTCATCAAGGATTTGGTCGACTCGGCGTGCAATGGCGCACAGGCGACGCCAACGGATGCCGTGCTGGTCAATTCCAGACCGCCAATCCGGTACGGACGTGACAGCGCAGAAACGATCCGCGCGGCCACCAGGCACGCATCCATCGGATTGGCCACTTGCCGGGAGACAACCACAAATTCGTCGCCGCCCAGACGTGCCGCCCAATCGTCGCCGCGAATGACTTTGCGAAGGCGCTTGGCGACCATGGAGAGCAGCGCGTCGCCGGTCTGATGGCCAAACGTGTCATTGATGGATTTGAAATTATCCAGGTCGATGGTCAGCAAAGCGACATTGTCGTCTTCCGCGCTCTCTGAGATCTGCTCTTCAATGCGGTTCTGAAACGCATAGCGGTTGGACAATCCGGTCAGCATGTCATGCTCGGCCATGTGTTTGAGACGACCTTGTGCCTCAATCCGGCGAGTAACATTGGTGCCGACGCCAAGATAACCTTTGACCTCGCCCGCCTTGTTGTATCGAGGCGTTGCCGAGAGTGACACATAATAGCGCGTCCCGCTTGGATCGTGGAACACGGACAGGATGTCAGAATAAGGTTTGATCGCGCGCAGCGCGTTCAACATTTTCTGACGCTCAGTGTCATCGAGCTTTAGAATGCTCATATAATGTTTGCCGATCACCTGATTGATGTCCGGAAAGATCTTCTTGCGCAGACGGCCACCCGCATCAATGACGATGCCTTCGAGATCGGTTTCCCAGTAAAGATCCGTGGCAAAATCTGCCAGATGCGACAGCTGGCTCTCCGCGATCGCTTCGGCTTCCTCGGCCTTCTTGTCTGCGCGCGCGACCAGAAAGAGCAGCCCTAACGTCACGGCCAGGATAATCGCCGATTCCACGATCATCACAGTGTGACCGAGCTGATAGATCGACGCGAATGCGAGGAATGTCAGTTCGAGCAAGCCCAAGAATCCGATCGCGAGCAAGGCGACAGAAACCCGGATATGGCTCCGGTTCTGAGAAGATAAAGCGGCTTCGCTCATCCTCACATGATTGCACGTTTAGGTTGATTTTTTCTTATTTCTTATAGTGAAATCAACGCCGTCCGAACAATCGTTCAATGTCAGCGAGCTTCAATTCGACATAGGTTGGGCGGCCATGATTGCATTGTCCGGAATGCGGCGTGCGCTCCATTTGGCGGAGCAGGGCGTTCATTTCATCCGCATTCAAACGTCGTCCAGCCCTTACAGAGCCACGACACGCCATATTGCCCATGACCTCTTCAAACCGTTCCTTTAAAACCAGACCGGCCTCATATTCAGCAAAGTCATCGGCCAGGTCGCGGATCAAGCCCGCGACATCCATCTCACCAAACAAGGCGGGCGTCGCGCGGACACAGATAGCGCCGAGACCAAAAGGCTCGATTTCCAAGCCGAGCTCTGCCAGCTCTTCGCTGCGCTCCAGAATGCGGGTGGCTTCATCTTCGCTGAGTTCAATCACATCGGGGATGAGCAAAGCCTGTCGCTTCACGCCGCCAGCCTCCATTTGGCGTTTCATGTCCTCATAGACGAGCCGTTCATGCGCGGCGTGCTGATCGACGATGACGATCCCATCCTCAGTCTGCGCGACGACATAGGTCTCGTGCAGCTGCGCCCGGGCCACGCCGAGCGGGAAGTCCGCGATTGGCATATCCGGCGCGGTTTCGACTTTGGCCGACAGGCCACCTTCATAAGCAACCGGGCTGGGTTCACTGAGATTGGGCGCCGGGGCAGGTATGGGTCGCGGTCCTACCGGCATCGGCGTTGGCGAAGCGGGGAGCGCTGAACCACCAGCCGGGCGGTCGGCCCAGAGCGTACTCGGACGAAACACATCAGCCTGCACGGGCTCGGCCTGCGCCTTTCCGAGCGCCGCAGCCGCCACGGTTGTGCTCGCGCGGTGGCCCGCACCGGCCAGGCTGTGGCGTAGAGCGCCAATGATCAATCCACGTACATTGCCAGCATCGCGGAACCGCACTTCGGTTTTGGCGGGATGCACATTGACGTCGACATATTCCGGATCGAGATCGACAAACAGCGCAGCCATGGGATGGCGATCTCGGGCCAGAAAATCCTGATAGGCGGCGCGAATAACACCGTTCAGCATTCGATCTTTGACCGGGCGCCCATTCACGAACAGATATTGTTTCTGGGCATTGCCGCGATTGAGCGTGGGCAGCCCGGCAAAGCCTGACAGGCGAACGCCTTCGCGCTCGGCTTCAATCTCTAGCGCATTGTCACGAAACTCGCGCCCCATGATTGCGCCGAGCCGTTCCAATCGGCCTTCAGCCGTATCGGGATGGGCGGCATAACGAAAGACATTTCGGCCATTGCTTTCAAGCCGAAACGCGACATCCGCCCGCGCCATAGCGAGGCGTTTGAGCGTGTCGGTCACAGCCATCGCCTCGGACCGCTCCGATTTCATAAACTTCAAGCGCGCCGGCGTGGCATGGAACAAATCGCGGACTTCGATCCGGGTGCCGGTGAGTCCGGAGCCTGAAAATGCGGCCGGTTTCGGGCCTTCGATCCGGCCAGCTTCAATATACAGTTCAGCCGCCTCTTCGCCCGCCGCGCGTGAGGTCAGCGTCATGCGACTGACCGAGCCAATCGAGGGCAAGGCTTCGCCGCGAAACCCCATCGTGTGGATGTTCAGCAAATCGATGCGCCCATCTTCGCCCGGGCGCAGTTTCGATGTGGCGTGCCGTTGCAGCGCGAGCAACATATCGTCGCCGCTCATCCCGCAGCCATCATCCTCGACGATCAGGCGTTTCAGGCCGCCCTCTTCAATCGTCACTTTGACCGACCGCGCGCCCGCATCGAGCGCGTTCTCCACCAGCTCTTTCACAGCCGCCGCCGGTCGCTCCACAACTTCGCCCGCGGCAATGCGGTTAACCGCATCCGGCGGCAATTGGCGAATGACGGGTCGAGAGGAGAGAGGCGCGCTATCTGGCATGGTGTGAATCTAAGAGGCTTGAGTGATTCGCGCCAGTGAAGCGGGCAAAGAAAAAGCGGCTGCCAAGACAGCCGCTCCGTCTATGTCCCTGATCTGTGCGGGCTAGAGCGCCAGCTGGAACAGCACGATCAATAATTGGACAAACAGCGCCAGGCCCGACAGGCCGACAATGGTCGCCACCCAGGCGCCGCCAAAGCCCATACCAAGACCGATCACAATTCCCCCGCCCGCGCAGAGCACCAGCGCCACCAGCCATGGCATGCCCATAGACAGGGTAAAGGTTGCATAAGCCAGCATGAGCAGCGTGATGATCGCGCCCCAGGCGCCCGCCTTCATCGTGCCGACATACATGCTCTTCTGAGAATCAATATTCATTTCGCCGCGCGTGTAATCACCTGATGCCATGGTGGCCTCCAACTCATTCTCGCCCGTCTTTATCCTCGTGGCGGCGCGCGTCAAGCACAATAGATGTCGCAGCGACCCTCCGCAGCGTCGTCCCTTTTCAATCTGTACGGAATGTTACAGGGTCGCGCGAACCGCGCCAGAAGATGCGCATACTGGGAGACGACCTCATGAGCGCAGCCCCTCCGCTGGCGGACGACCAAACATCAGGCGCAACGGGTAAGGCCACGGGCATTAAAGGCTTGGCCTGGGCTGTTTTTGAATGGGCTCGAAACCCTTATTACAACGTGATCGTGATCTATGTGTTCACGCCCTATTTTGCACGCGACGTGGTCGGAGGCGGACCTGAGGGGCAAGCGGTCGTCGCCAACACAATCGCAGCTGCCGGCCTGATTATGGCCGTCCTGGCGCCCGTACTCGGCGTGATTGTCGATAAGGGGGGGCGCAAGAAGCTGTTTATATTCGCAGTCTTGCTGATCATGGGGATTTGTTCGGCCGGGCTCGGCTTCATTTTGCCCGGCGTTCCAGGCGCCGTCGGCATCGGCATGGTCCTGCTGGCAACCGCCTATTGCTGCTATACGATCTCAGAATTGCTGCATAATGCCTTGTTGCCCGCAGCCGGTGAACCCAAAGCCCTGCCCATGATATCGGGACTGGGGCTCGCCTTCGGCAATATTGCCGGCGTCATCATGCTGATCGCGCTCATCGCCGCGAGTTACACCGTGCCATTTGTGCAGGACTATCCGGGCGGGATCGGCTCGCTTTCAGGACCGATTGTGGCGGTCTGGCTTGGCCTGTTCATCATCCCGTTCTTTTTGTTCATGCCTGACCATGTCGGTAGCCTTGGCAGCTGGCGGAAAAGCGCTGTGACGACGTTTACACCACCAAATTTCAGGCTGTGGGGCTCGCCCCCGGTTCTAAACTATGTCTGGTCCGGACCGATCAACGCGTTTCGCTTTGTGGTGCAGAAATTCCGTGAATCGCCGAATGTGATGAAATTCCTGCTCGCGCGGATGATTTATGCCGATGGGCTTGCCGTGTTGCTCACTTTGGGCGGCGTGTATGTCGCCGGTGTGTTGGGCTGGGGCCTGACCGAGGTGATGGTCTACGGCATTGCCGGATCATTGATCGGCGCAGCGGGCGGCGTGGTCGGCGGCGCACTGGATGGTTGGCTGGGGCCAAAACGAGCGCTGGTGGTCGAACTCAGCGCGATCATCTTCATCCTGATCCTGCAAGTATCCATCACGCAAGAGGCGCTCTTCTTTGGCCTGATCCCGGCTGGGCATCAGATCTGGACAGGGTTCGGCACCGGTCTTTTCACCACCTTGTCCGACGTCGTCTATTTCCTGATGATCATACCGACAGCGATTTCGATCGTCGCCTGTATCTCGTCCAGCCGGTATATGCTGGTGCACATTTCACCGCCCGAGCGGATCGGAGAATTTTTCGGGTTCTACGCCATGGCAGCCAGTGTCACAGTCTGGATCGGGCCGCTTGTGGTCAGCTTACTGACGACCGCCTTTAACGATCAACGGATTGGCTTCTCGGGCGTTGCCTTATTATTTGTGGCTGGCTTGATCGGCATCGCATTCTTCGTCGAAGCCGACAAAACGCCAGAGCATTTGAAAGACAATCCGCGCGCTTAAGGCGCGGTATAGGCACAGGAGAAGGTTCCAGCCGTCCGGTCACGCGTGATCGAGTCGACCCGGCGCGGACGCAGATAGAACTTATCTGTCAGCGTTTTCGACGTCGTGAAGAAATAGCCGATGCCAGAATTATAGTCATACTCGATCTCGGCCATCACGATGGTGCCATCGGTCGGGATCAGATTGGCAGGAATGGTGACGACCTGATCATCCGGATAAGGTGTCAGGTTACAGCCATCGCTCCAGTCGACTTTCACCTGACCACTGTCTTCATAAAGGTTGGTGATGCGCATCCGAGCCTGGGTCATGTCATTTGGCTGCATGACCATACGAGTCGCTTCAAAAATATCTGACAGATCGTCATTGGTGACGGTTGAGGCCCGAGAGGTCAGGTCGCCCAGCGCGGCAGTTGCGCCGGTGACCTTGCGGTCAAGCGTCATCATCAAGGACAGCTCGATACATCCAAAATAGATCATCGCCATAAGCGGGGCGATCAGGGCAAATTCAACGGCCGAGATGCCGTCTTCTTCGCGCAGGGACTCACGAAAATTTGTCTTACGCATCTTTCTCTCCCCTACGGCGTCGACGCCGATGACGCTCCAAACGGCTCATTGCGGAACGCAATCGTGGCCTGCAGGAGGCGGCGGTCGCCACTCATATTTGCCAAAGGCTTACTCATTAGCGGGATCATCAGGTCCCACTCATAGAACACACGGATCACGACAATCTCGTTTTGCGCACCTGGCGAAAACTCAAACCCGGAATCATCCAGATCGCCCGTATCGGGATCAATCGGCGACGGGTTGCCGGTGCCAGCAAAGTTGCTGAACGTTTTAACATCGAGGCTGAGCTTGTCCCCGCAGCTCATCAAATCGAACAATTCGGAACAGACAGCGTTCTTGAAGGCGAGCTCCCCAGCGCCGGCTTGCTGGAACTGACCGGTGCGGATGGCGCGCGAGGCTTCACTGGCTCCATGCTCAAGGACAGAGGCCATGATGAAAATCACGCACACCTCAAGCAGACCGAAAATCAGGAAGAAGAACGGGATCGCAATCAGGGCGAATTCCACGGCCGCAATGCCGCGTTTATCAGCCGCAAAAGCTTCCAATCTCTTTTGCCACCGCGGGGCAAAAACTCCAGGAATAGGCACATCGCGCATCGCACGCTCCACTTGAACAGACATGTCTCTGCAGTCGGCATACCAGAACGTGTTTTCCACTCAGTTCACGCGCTTGGTGAAATTTGATAGAAATCTGCGGCAATGCGAGGCCTTTACCTCGCCGCATTCTGGGGCCACATGGGCGCCAAGAATTGGACCAGGACACTTGCTCATGACGCACAATCCGATCCGCCCGTGGCGCAATATTGAGCGCCGCAAATCCCGTCAGATTTCGGTCGGGTCTGTGCTGGTGGGCGGCGATGCCCCGATCAGCGTGCAGACCATGACCAACACGCCGACGCCGGACGTGTCAGCAACACTCGCGCAAATCGAACGGGCCGCTGAAGCTGGCGCTGATATTGTCCGTGTTTCCTGCCCAGATGAGGACTCCACAGCCGCCTTCGCGGCCATCGCCAAAGGCGCATCCGTGCCGCTCGTGGCCGACATTCACTTTCATTATAAGCGCGGCATAGAAGCGGCTGAGGCCGGCGCCGCCTGCTTACGGATCAATCCTGGCAATATCGGCTCGCCCGACCGGGTCAAAGAGGTGGTCAGCGCGGCCAAAAACAATGGCTGTTCGATCCGAATTGGCGTCAATGGTGGTTCGCTGGAACGGCATCTGCTGGAAAAATATGGCGAACCTTGCCCCGATGCCATGGTCGAGAGCGCGCTTGATCATGCCCGCATTCTCGATGATCTCGGCTTTCATGATTACAAGATCAGCGTCAAAGCCTCGGACATGTTCCTGGCCGTTGCCGCCTATCAGCAATTGGCCGAAGCGACCGACGCGCCGCTGCATTTGGGCATCACGGAAGCCGGTGGGCGCCGCATCGGGACGGTCAAATCAGCCATCGGCATGGGCAATCTGTTATGGATGGGCATTGGCGACACGATCCGGGTCTCGCTGTCGGATGATCCGGTCGAAGAAGTCAAAGTCGGCTTTGACATGTTGAAATCGCTCGGTCTGAGAACCCGCGGCGTCAACATTATTTCCTGCCCGAGCTGCTCACGCCAGGGCTTTGATGTGATCTCGACCGTCCAGACACTGGAAGAACGCTTGGCGCATATTGCCGAACCGATCACCCTCTCGATCATTGGCTGCGTGGTGAACGGACCTGGCGAAGCGGCGATGACGGATCTCGGCTTTACTGGCGGCGGCAAGGAAAGCGGCATGATGTATGTCTCCGGCCGGCCTGATCACAAACTCTCCAATGCTGACATGGTGGAGCATATTGTCGAACAGGTCGAAGCGGAGGCCGCTCGATTAAAGGCCCAGCGCGAAGCCGAGAGCGTGGCGGCTGAGTAAGATCGCGCAGACGTGAAGTTTCGATCCAAACTCTGAACTTGCCATCCAGACTCACGCCGCTAAGCCGGTTATGGTCAATCAGTGGAGGCGACGCGCATGATCCTGGCCTGGCAAATCGTGAAGTGGACGATGCGTCTGATCCTGGCGGCCATCATCCTTGCTGGCATGTCTGCCTGCACCATGCTCGGCTTGAATTATGCCAGCCTGGACACAGATAACAAACCTGCCCCGACACCTGAACTTACGCTGCCTTTTGATGATGTCGAAACGCGCGCGACCTTGGAAAACGAGCTTTATGGGCCCTGGCCGGGAGGCTTGCCCGTCTCAGCCAGCGAGGCCCGCATCATTGATGACAATTATCTCGATGGCCGCGGCACGCTCGAGGAAGTGACGCTGACCATTGGGGAAGGCCCGACGGCGCGCAGTTTCCCGGTTGTGATTGCCTATCCGAACAAAGCCAAAACCGCGCCGGTTCCCTTGATCATCAGTCAGACCTTTTCGGACAATTGCTCCGTGTTCCCGAATGATCCTGTCACCGAGTTTGGCGGCGCCGTCTGCGACGGCAGCAATATGACGGGCGCCGTGGGCTTCATCGCGACGAATATTTTCGGGACCTATATCGCTTATGCTCCGATTGAACGCTATTTTGAGGTCGGTCTCGCCTATGCCAGTTTCTCAGGCTGGAGCTTCGTGCCGGATACGAATGGATCGGCGCAAGACGTCATGGCGACGCTGTCGCCGGGACCGCAACCGACCAGCGCTTTAATGTCCTGGGCCTATGGATTTCACGCCGCTGCAGAGATTTTCGGCGCTGATCCCCGCATTCAAGCTGATGCCATCGCGGCCATGGGGCATTCGCGTTATGGCAAGTCGGCTTTAATCGCATCCGGTTGGTCTGATCGGATCGCTGCAGCGATCGCGCACCAGTCTGGGTTTGGCGGCGGTTCGTCCTCTCGCTCTACCACTGGCGAGCGCCTGGACCGCATGGCAAAATCCTATCCGCATTGGCTGCGCCCGGATCTGGGGCAGCAATTGGAGGATGGCTTTCAGCTGACGCTGGATCAACACTTCCTGCTGGCGCTGTCGGCGCCGAAGCCGATTTTTCTCGGCAATGGGCGCCGAGATGTCTGGTCTGATCCGAACTCGTCCTATGTGCTCGCTCAAGCCGCCGACCTGATCTATGAATCCCGCGGGGTCAGCGGTCTTCCGGACGGTAATGATATGCGCAGTTTCGATCCATCTGCCGAGATCAGCTACTGGTTGCGGATTGGCGGACACAGCGTGGTCTCGGAAGATATTGATGCCTTAACCGCCTTCATGAACGCACATTTCAGCGATCCCTCGCGCAACGAAACGACTTTGCAATCTGCGCGATGACGCCTAGCCTCCCCGAATAAAGAAAAAACGGGAGGCAAGTATGGAAGACAATTCAATCGATCCAACCACCATGATCAAATCGGTCATTGAAACACATAGCGCTGATTTGCAGGCGTTTTTAACACCGGTCCTAATCCTGGTGCTGTGGACGGCGATTATGTGGATATGGATGTACGCGACGCGCATACCGGCGATGCAGAAGGCGGAAATCAATCCCGACGATGCGCGCCATCCAGGCACCTATAGCGACAAGATTCCACCCAATGTCCGAGCCGTCGCAGACAATTACAATCACCTGCATGAGCAACCGACCATCTTTTACGCATTGATGATGTTCGCGGCGCTGACTGGGGGCGGCGATAGTTTGATGATGAAACTCGCCTATGGCTATGTGGTTGTCCGCATACTGCATTCGCTGATCCAGGTACTGTCGCCGAAAGTGATGCATCGCTTCTTGATGTTCGCCATTGGCTCGATCGTTCTATTCGTGATGATCGGGAAGGAAGTTATTCGGGTCTTCCTGTAGGGCGCGATCCAGTTTAGAGGCGGGGCATGGCTACCATACCTCAGTCCCGCCTCGAACAAGTCATTGAGCGTTTCGAAGAAGTCGAAGCCCGGATGGGCGCGACCACTGACAGCGATGAGATCGTTGCGCTGTCGAGAGAACATGCTGAACTCAAACCTGTTGTCGAAGCGGCGCGCGATCTGATTTCGATGCGCGAGGGCCTGATCGAGGCCGAGACCATGGCCAAGGATGGCGATCCTGAAATGGCGGAGCTCGCCCAGGAAGAGGTCAATGACCTGAAAGCTCGGATCCCAGGCGCCGAAGACGAAATGCAGCTCTTGCTGCTCCCGAAAGATGCCGACGATAAAGCCAATATCGTGCTCGAAGTTCGCGCTGGCACCGGCGGCGACGAAGCGGCCTTGTTTGCCGGCGACCTCTTCCGCATGTATTCGCGCTACGCCCAGCTGCAAGGATGGAAGATCGATTTGCAGAGCGCTTCAGCCGGGGATGTGGGCGGCTATAAGGAAATCATTGCGAACGTCGAAGGCGACGGCGTTTATGGACATCTCAAATGGGAGTCCGGGGTTCACCGCGTGCAACGGGTGCCAGCCACAGAAACGCAAGGCCGCGTGCATACGTCTGCCGCGTCTGTCGCGGTTCTCCCGGCGCCGGAAGATGTCGAGATTGATATTCGCCAGGAAGACATTCGCATCGACACGATGCGCGCCTCCGGCTCTGGCGGACAGCATGTGAACACCACAGACTCGGCTGTCCGGATCACGCACTTGCCGACGGGAATTGTCGCCACCAGCTCGGAAAAATCCCAGCACGTGAACCGCGACAAGGCGATGCAACAGCTGAAAATCCGGCTGTATGAAAAGGAAAAGCAGGAACGCGACGCCGAACGGGCTGAAGCGCGGGCCTCGCAAGTCGGCTCCGGCGATCGCTCGGAAAAGATCCGCACCTATAATTACCCTGAGAACCGCGTCACCGATCACCGGATTGGCCTGACCCTTTATGCGCTCGACAAGATTATTGCGGGCGACAAGCTCGAAGACGTGGTCGCGGCGCTGATGACTGAAGATCAGGCGCGTCGCCTGGCCGCGATGGAAGACGCGTGAGCGAGTTAGTCCTCGCTGACCTGCTGCGCCGCGGCGCAGAAAAATTGCAAAATGCTGGCGTCGACACACCGCGGGAGGAAGCGCGCCGCCTGTTCAGCCTTGTCACCGGCTACACAGCGGCAACCCTGATCGCGAAAGAACACGACACCGTATCTGAGAGCATTCAATCTGACTATGATGTCGCCCTGGGGCTCCGCGCCGACCGCCATCCCTTCGCCCATATTGCCGGCCGGACTCATTTTTTCGGACTGGCCTTGAGATCAGACAGCCGCGCGCTGATTCCGCGCGCCGATAGCGAGTGTGTGGTTGAGTTGGCGCTGTCGCTCATCCCGGAAACTGCGGCCTGGCATCTGGCCGATCTCGGCACCGGAACCGGCGCGCTACTCGCCGCCTTGCTCAGTCAGCGTCCGCAAACCACGGGAACAGCGATCGATCAGAGCGCCAGCGCCATTGATCTGGCGAATGATAATCTCTGCGCTTTGGGATTTGCCGATCGTATTGAATTGCTACACGGCTCCTGGGCGGGATGGAACGGTTGGGGCGATTGCGAGCTCATCATTTCTAATCCGCCTTATATTTGCAGCGACGTGATCCCAGACCTTGAGCCCGAAGTTCGAGACTATGATCCGATGGACGCGCTTGATGGCGGACGAGATGGGCTCGACGCCTATCGGGAAATTATCGAGCTCGCCGCAGCCAAGATGAAACCTGGCGCACATCTGGTTCTGGAGATCGGCTTTGATCAGAAACTTGCCGTGTCCGATCTGCTCCAGCAGGCTGGATTCGAGACGCTTCAGCACAAGAAAGACCTAGGCGGTAATGATCGCGCCATCAGCATTACAAAAACATAGCAGATAGGCACTTGGCGAATCCGAATAGGCACGCTACGTAACAGATAAGGTCAGTGACCAGGGGGCAACCTGTCCGGCCTTATCGTCAGCGCGACAGTTTATGAGAAAAAGCCAATACGCGCGAAGGAACCGTCCGTTTATCGGACTTTTAATGATCAGGATTTGCCTATGGCCATGCAGCGCAAGCGCCGTCGCCGCTCGGGTGGAAATAATAACAACAATAACCCGAACCCAAATCGCCATTATGAAAGCAATGGACCGGACGTGCGCATTCGCGGGTCTGCGCAACAAATTCTGGATAAGTATCTTCAATATGCGCGTGACGCCCAAACCTCTGGCGACCGCGTAAAAGCTGAAGCCTTGTTCCAGCACGCTGAACACTATGCCCGCATCGTCGCGGTGTTCGAAAAGCAAAAAGAAGAAGCGCGCCTGGAGCGCGAGGCCCGCGAAGCGGCTAAAGCTGAAGAACGCGCCCAGCGCGAAGCTGAACGCGCCGCGCAAGCCGAGGCCGAAGGCGACACTGAGTCTGAGCCGACCGAAGGCGCAAGCGCTGAAGCCTCTGGGGATGACGAAGCGCCGGCAAAGCCGCGCCGCAGAAGTCGCAAACCGCGCGAAGAGAATGGCGCGGATTCTGATGCGTCCGACACGCCGGAACCGGTTGAGGCGTCTGCAGAAGACGGCGAGAAGCCAAAGCGTCGCCGGTCTTATGAGCGCAAGAAAGACACCGCTGCTGAGACGCCCGAAGAGGCAGATGGGGTTATGAAAACCCTGGCGCGCGGCACTGATGAAGTGGTGGCTGAGGCCGAATAGCCGTCAAACCATGCTGGCATCTGTCGGCAATCCAAAGAGTAGCCGTCCGGTCAGCTCCCATGTGGCGGGCGCTGTGACGATATGCTGAGTCATCGCATGCGCATCGCGGAATCTGCGCTGCAAATCGCTTGATTGGAACAAAGCCGCGCCGCCGCCAAGATCATAGCATTGACGCGCAATATCGGCATTTGTTCGAACCATACTTGTACATGCCATACGCAAGGCCGCTCGCCGGTCCACCGGGATTTCATCGGCGCTCAAAGCGACGTCCCAGGTCTGATCAATCTCATCAAACAGATAGGCCCGCGCAGCGCGGTAGGCGGCCGTCATTTTCGCCATTTCGCCCTGAATATTGGCGCGCTCGGACAAGGTTTTGGATGAGCCTTGATTCTTCTTGGCGATGGCCAGATCGGTGAAGGCTTGAAGCGTGCCTTTTGCATTTCCGAGCGCCGTTGCCGCAACGCCAAGCGCCAGCAATCCAAAAGCTGGGAACTTGTACAAGGCACCGTCCACGTGCGGTTTGTCGGCGACGAGGCTGACAGATCGACCCTTGGGCACGCGAATATTGTCGACGGCGATGTCGCCGGAGCCGGTGCCTTTCAGGCCCATCACATGCCAGGTATCAATCAGCTCTGCCTCTGCGGCGGGAAACACCATCATGCGCGCGTCGGGCCGGCCGCTGGGCAGGGTTCGCAGCTCGCCATTTTCGAAAATCATTGAGCCGCCACACAGCCAGGTGCAATTGGCTGAGCCGGACCCCCATTGCCAGCGACCACTGACTATGAAGTCGTCCCCATCCACAACCGCCTTGCCCATGGGCGCAAAAACGCCGCCAGTTATGGTCAGCGGGTCGGCATAGACCTCACGCGCCGCCTCAGGCGACATGTAAGCTGCATTCATCGCCGTCGTCGCCGCGATCATCGCGCACCAACCAGCGCTGGCATTGGCTTCCGCGACCACTTCAACCACCTCGACGATTTCCCGAGGTGTGCATTCGAGGCCGCCATACGCAGACGGCGTGATCATCCGAAACAGGCCAGCTTCTGCCATTTTCCTTGCCAGATCGGCGGGCAGGCGACGCACATCTTCCATTTCCTGCGCGCGCTGCGCCAGTTCAGATTGGAGGGCGCGGGCCGCGTCGATCGTAGAATGCGTTATCGTATCAGTCATGCGCGCAGTTAAGCGGATCGAAGCCAAGCTGCCAATGTCAGGATGCCCCATTTCCCGCGTGGGAAACCGCGTTAGTGTGGTGGAAAATCAATTAGGACCTATCGAAATGACCTATACGCTCTTGCATCACACAGGCTGCAGCACCTCGCGAAAAGGCCTCGCCTTGCTTCAAGAAAACGGCGTGGAGCCTGAAATCCGAAAATATATGAATGCGGGCAGCGCACTGAGCGTGGACGAGCTGAAAGACATCGCCAAAAAACTCGGCGCCAAATCCCCGCGTGCTTTTCTGCGCGAAAAAGATGCCGTGAAGTTCGATTTACCCACCGATGCCTCAGATGATCAGGTCTATGCGGCAATGGTGGACAATCCCCGCCTGATCCAGCGCCCGATCGGGATAAAGGGAAACAAAGCTGCACTCGGGCGGCCGATTGAACAGCTTTTGGAGATCATCTGATCGATCAAATTTCATCGATCGAGGACACGTCAATTCAACCACCATCTGTCATAGAAAACCCTCAGTCTTGGTCTGTAGGGTTTTCAAATGTTGGCGCTTCAACTCACCGCGATCTTTTTCCTGCTGCTCTCTGCCGCCTTCATGTACGGGCCGCAGCTTGCTGTTTATGGACCAAGAGCTTGGTCGGAAATGGTCCGCAATGATCAAGCGCGCTTTGTCGGCGGGTGTCTGGTGTCTGGCCTCGTTTTCGTGATTGCCGCCCCCTATTTCGGTGGCGCCGTATCATCCGGTAGCGACGCGATGAGCGTGGTTGTCGTAGATGTCGTCACCATGAGCTTTCGACCCATCTGATCCGGTATCGCTTGGGCAGGCTTGACCAGGCGACGCTCTGCCTTCTTTAAGGCGGCATGACCAAATCAAATCCCGGAAACTATTTCGAGGACTTCCATGTCGGCATGGAGATCCGTCATGCGACCCCGCTTACGGTGACCACTGGCGACATAAGTCTTTACCGCGCCCTGACCGGATCTCGCCACGCTTTGTTCAGCGCCGCGACCTTTGCAGAAGCCAATGGCTATGACGGGCTGCCGATTGATCCGCTGCTCGCCTTTCACGTCGTGTTTGGCAAAACCGTTCCCGACATTTCGCTGAATGCGGTTGCCAATCTTGGCTATGCCGATGGGCGGTTCCCTCTGGCCATTTATCCGGGCGACACACTCACCGCCATTTCCGAAGTGATCGGCATCAAGGAAAACTCGAATGGCAAAACCGGTGTGGTCTATGTCCGCACGCGAGGGTTCAATCAGGACGGTCTGGAGGCCCTCTCTTATGTGCGCTGGGTGATGGTGAACAAGCGCGATGCGGCTTCACCCGCACCTGAGGCGCAGATCCCCGATTTGCCAGACAATGTCGATCCCGCCACCCTGAATTTCTCGCGCGCCTATTCGGCATGGGACAATACGCTTGCAGGATCCGCGCATCGGTTTGGTGATTATGAGATCGGCGAGAAAATCAATCATGTGGACGGTATGACCGTCGAAGAGGCTGAGCATCAAATTGCCACGCGCCTCTATCAAAACACCGCCAAAGTGCATTTCGACGCGCATGGCCAGAAAGCCAGCCGGTTCGGCAAACGCCTGATCTATGGCGGCGTGGTAATCTCGATTGCACGGGCGCTCAGCTTTAACGGGCTCGCCAATGCCGCCGAATTGCTCGCGATTAATGGCGGCACACATACCGGCCCGCTCTTTGCCGGTGACACGGTCTATGCCTGGAGCGAAGTGCTCGACAAAGCCGAGCTTTCAGACTCGGTTGGCGCGCTCCGCTTACGCTTGGTGGCGGTTAAAGATCAGGACCCCGGCGCGTTCGCCTTGCGTGGCGAGGATGGCAAATACGCGCCCGGCGTCTGTCTCGACTTCGACTATTGGGCGGCGATCCCGAAATAGAGGGCGACCTATCGGAATCTGTAGATCCACACTATATGTGCGCGATGACGCTTCTTTCAGGTCTTCCGCTCGTTTCGATCGCGCTCGCCGTTATGATTTCGGCGCTCATTCGCTTGATCCAGACCATGCAGCTACGGCAGCGCGTGGAGTTTGGACATACCGGCGTCCGCGAACTGGCTGAACTGTCGGGCGTTACCGACCCTCAGGACCTGCAAGACGTGTTCGGCCCACCAGGTATGAATCGTATCTGGGCACATGTGACACTGGCGACGATTGAGGCCAAACGGCGCCTGGCAGGCTATCTAATGAGCGAGCCGCGTCTGCATTGGTTCTCGATCGCAGCCGGGATCACAGCCTTCATAATCAGCCACTGGATTGTGCAATTGGCGCTGCTGATTGCGGCGATTATTCAGTCCGGCGCCTGGTTGAGCGCCACGCGTCTGCCAAAATAAGTCTTTTAAACGCCGCGTTCGGCGCTTATGTCCGTCCCCTGACAAAGGGAATATCAATGCGAATCTGGAAGATGAATGGAGCGGGCAATGCATTTGCCGTCTTCGATGCGCGCGAGCAGAAATTCGCGCCATCTGAAGCGCAGCTGCGCGAAATTGCACAAACCATGCATGCCGACCAGATCATGTCGATTGAAAAAGATCTTCGCGCAGATGCTTTCCTGCGCATCTGGAACGCCGATGGCGGCGAGGTCAAAGCGTGTGGCAATGGCACGCGCGCCGTCGCGCACTTGCTTTTGGAAGAGTCAGGCAAGGATGAGGTCAAGATACAGACCGAAGCCGACCTGTTGAAGGGCGCCCGGGCGGAGAATGGCCTGGTCAGCGTCGATATGGGTTCACCGCTGATGGGCTGGGAAGATATCCCGCTGTCTGAAAAAATGGATGTGCGCGGTGTCGATGTCAAAATCGGCCCGATGGACGATCCTTACCTGCACAGTCCTGCCGTGGTCAGCATGGGCAATCCGCATGCCGTGTTCTTCGTCGATAATGTCGAGGCATATGATATTCCCAATATTGGACCCCTGGTTGAATGGCACCCAACCTTTCCAGAAGGCACGAATGTCGGATTTGCCCAGATCATCGATCGCCAGACCATTCGTCTGCGCGTTTGGGAGCGCGGGGCGGGTCTGACCAAAGCCTGTGGCACCGGGGCGTGCGCTGCGCTCGTCTGTGCGGCCCGCGCCGACAAGACGGATCGTCAGGCCCGGATGATCCTGGATGGCGGCGACTTGTTCATCCATTGGGACGAGGAAACCGACCATGTGATCATGACCGGCCCGGTCGAACTGGAAGACAGTTTCACAGTCTAGAACCAGATGCCGCTGCGACCTTCTCTACAGGTGCTCAGAACCTTGTTGATCGTGGCCGCGCTAGGCTGCGCCCTGATTTTGTGCCCGCTGCTGGTGCTGGCGCAGCTGACACCTGGCGTTCCACTCCTCGAAATGGCGGTGAGCTTCCTCCCCCAAATAATTTTGATTTCTGCGGTGGCGAGTTTTGGCATGGCGTTCTTTGAGCCGAGGGTGTCGGTTTTGACAGGCCTCATCACACTGGTCGCGGCGTGGCCATTTTTGAGTTTCGGCAAGTATCAAACGCCAACCCAGGCCGCCTGTAACCCCGGTGAGTGCCTGACCGTGATCACGGCGAATGTGTTTGAAAAGCCTGAGGCGATCCTGGCGCTTGGAGAGATCGTGGCGGCCGAGCAGCCCGACCTTGTGGCGCTTAATGAAACCGCGCTCAGTTTCAGAATCGAGCAATTCGAAGCGACCTTCCCAGATTATCAACGCCTTGTCAGTGATGACGGGTCGCCGCGCTTGCGTCGGAATTCGAAAGCCCTGACTTTCCTCAGTCGAATGCCAGTCGCACGCGTGCAACGCCTAAGTCCGGCCCCGAACGCGTTGAGGGATTTGATGTATGCGGACCTCGATGGCGATTGGGCCGGCACCCGCATCGTCATCACCCACACAATGATCCCAATTTCCGGCGAATGGTTGCAGGATCGCAATCGCTTGATCCGGTTCGCCGGAGCAACGGCGGGGGCCTCAGAGCGTTTCATCCTGATGGGCGATTTCAATATGACGCCCTGGAGCCCGGTGTTTCACGATTTGCCCGGCCGCCGCGCAGGCGACCCGCGCTTCACGGCAACCTGGCCAAGCTTCTTTCCTGTGCTGGGCATTCCCATCGATCACATCATGGCATCTGATGATTTGGAGCTGGTCGAAGTGAAAGTCCTCGAATCGATAGGCTCAGATCACTATCCCGTTCTCGCGCGCTATCGGCAAAGAAACTGAGCCATGCTCATACCTCACTTGCCATGAACAAGCCGAGCCCGATGGTGAGACTGGTCCAGATTATCGCCAAAATCACATTCAGCATGGACACGTCCCCCGGCCCAGACGCCCAACGGCGCAGCGATGTCACGCTCATGCCCAGCGCCGACCCCGCCGCCGCTGGCATGAAAATCAGCACGATCACAAAGCCCCATCCCATCGGGTCATAGGTCCGGGTCGCCAATTTATAGAGGACCGGTGCTGCAACGATGGCGGACACACCAAACCAGGCGCCGACCCAAGCAAATCGGCGGATCGCCAAGGCACCCGCCAGAGGGATTAAGAACGAAAACAACATCAGCACACCAAGCATGGTCGATCTCCATTAATGTGAGTGAATGATAACTTACTTTTTGAAACAGTCAATCCCCTCTTGCTCTAAGGGCATCTCAGCGCGATATGCGCCTGACAATCATGACGAAAAGCAAATCCGCACCCCGGCCCTCGCAGGTCATCACGCTTGGCTGTCGCCTCAACAGTTATGAGAGCGAGGTCATGCGCGGGCATGCCGAAACGGCGGGCCTGGATGGCGCAATCATCGTCAATACGTGCGCCGTGACCGGCGAAGCTGTGCGCACCGCCCGCCAGACCATCCGGCGGGCTGCCAAGGACAATCCTGAGGCGCCAATCATAGTCACCGGATGCGCGGCTCAGATTGATGCGGAGATGTTTGCCGCCATGCCAGAGGTGACGCGCGTCATCGGCAATCACGAAAAAATGCAGGCCGAGACGTGGAAACCGGTCGATCTGCTGGGCGGCGTCGAGAAAATCCGCGTGAATGACATCATGTCTGTCAAAGAGACCGCCGGACACCTGATAGACGGCATGGACGGCCGGGCGCGCGCCTATGTGCAAGTGCAAAATGGCTGCGACCATCGCTGTACGTTTTGTATCATCCCCTATGGCCGGGGGAATTCTCGCTCGGTTCCCGCAGGTGACATCGTCAACATGATCCAGCGCCTGGTCGAAACAGGACATCATGAAATCGTGTTGACCGGCGTGGACCTGACCTCATGGGGCGCTGATCTGCCGGGCCATCCGCAGCTCGGCAATCTGGTTCAGCGCGTGCTGAAACTGGTGCCCGACCTGAAACAGTTGCGCATCTCATCAATCGACGCGATTGAAATGGATGAGGCGCTGTTTGAAGCCATGAGTGATGCCCGCATTGCACCCTTCATGCATCTCAGCCTGCAGCATGGCGATAATCTGATCCTCAAGCGTATGAAGCGCCGCCATTCGCGGGAACAGGCCATCGAACTTGCCCACCGGCTTCGCGATATTCGCCCGGATGTTGCGCTTGGCGCGGATATCATCGCTGGCTTTCCGACGGAAACAGAAGCGGCGTTTGAAAACTCAATTAGACTGATTGAGGAGTGTGAAATCGCCTTCCTGCATGCCTTCCCCTACAGCCCGCGCCCCGGCACACCAGCGGCGCGCATGCCGCAGCTTGAAAAGGCGCTGATCAAAGACCGCGCCGCGCGGTTGAGAGCTGCCGGTCGCGCGGCGCTCATTAAGCATCTTGATGCCCATATTGGCAGGGAGTCTGAGGTTTTGATCGAACGCGGCATGCGGGGGCGTTTACCAAACTTCACACCGGTCACGATTGAGGCGCGCAGCGATCAGGCTGGACGCCCGGTTCGGGCCCGGATAATCGGACATGACGAGACAAGACTGAAGGCGACGCCGCTATGATCCTGTGGTTCGGGAAGAAAAAGAAAAAAGAAGAAGCCCTGAAAGCCGGCGCAGAGATGGAGGCACCGGAACTTTCAGCAGAGGAATTGGCCGCCAAGCAAGCCGCCGATGCCGAAGCGGCGCGCCTCGCCGAAGAGGAAGAAGCCCGCAAAGCCGCTGAGCAGGCGGAAATCGAACGCAAAGTCGCCGAAGCAAACCAGGCCTGGGAAGAACGCCAGAAGCGAGAGGCGCAGCAAGCCGAACAAGAAGCTGCGCGCTTGGCTGAGGAAGCGGCTGAACGTGAAGCCGCGCGACGCAAAGCCGAGGAAGAGGCTGAACAAGCCCGATTGAAAGCCGAGGCTGATGCAAAAGCCGCCGAAGCAGCCGCCCGGGCCCAGGCGGAAGCCGAGCGCCTTGCGGCGGAAGCCGAAGCCAAGGCCGCGGCCGATGCGGAAGTCGCACGTCAAGCGGCTGAAGCTCGGGCTGAAGCCGAACGTCTCGCCCGCGAAGCCGAAGAGAAACGCCGCGCCGATGAGGCCGCCGCAGAGGCGGCGCGCAAGGCCGCTGAAGAACAAGCGCGACTCGCCGCCGAAGCTGAAGCCGCCCGGCAAGCAGAAGAGGCGCGCCGCGCTCAAGAAGAAAAAGCCAAGGCTGAGCTCGCTCTATTGGAGCAACGCCGGGCTGACGAACAGCTGCGCCAACAACTCGCCGAAGAGCGTGCACGACGCGAAGCTGAACGGCAGGCCGCAATCGCCCGCGGCGAACCAGACCCGTATGCCGAAATTGCCGAGCCGGGATTTTTCTCCAAGCTCTCTTCAGGCCTCGCCAAATCCTCTTCCAAAATGGGGACCTCGATTTCCAGCCTGTTCACGCAACGAAAACTGGATGATGAAGCGCTAGAGGATCTCGAAGACGTTCTTCTGACCTCGGACATGGGCGGCAAAGTCTCTGCGCGGATTGTCCAAAACCTTGCCAAAACGCGCATGGACAAGGATGTGACCGACGACGAGATCAAGACCGCCTTGGCGGATGAAATCGAAGCGATCATGTCTCCGCGCGAAGAGATTGTTGATTTCTCAGAAGGTTCGCGTCCGCGCGTTGTGCTTTTTGTCGGCGTCAATGGCTCCGGCAAGACGACGACGATTGGCAAAATCGCCTCCAAGCTACAGGAACAGGGGGCGAAGGCCTTATTGGTCGCGGGCGATACGTTCCGCGCCGCCGCGATTGAGCAACTCACTGTTTGGGGCGAACGGGCTGGGATTCCGGTTCTGGCCAAGGAACCAGGCGCCGATGCCGCAGGCCTCGTCTATGAAGCGATCGAAAAGGCCAAAGCCGAAGATCTGGATCTTGTCCTCGTCGACACGGCCGGGCGTTTGCAAAACAAGTCAGAACTCATGGCCGAGCTCGCCAAGATCGTGCGCGTGACTCGCAAACTCGACCCGGAAGCGCCGCATGATGTTATTCTGGTGCTCGATGCCACGGTCGGACAAAACGCGCTCAGCCAGGTTGAAGCCTTCCGTCACACCGCCGATGTGACCGGTATTGTCATGACCAAACTGGACGGCACCGCCAAAGGCGGCGTGCTCGTCGCCATCGCTGAAGCGCATGCCCTGCCGATCCATTTTGTCGGCATTGGCGAAAAGGCAGAAGACTTACAGCCCTTCTCTGCGCACGCTTATGCGCGCGCCCTGGTCGGTCTCGCGGACTTGCCGGTTGAAGAGCCCGAACCCGTATGAGCGTGGACAAACAGGACCTGCGGCCACAATTGAAAGAGCTGCGCGAAGAACTGGCGGCGCGCGACCCGGATGCTGGCGAGACACTGGCGGACAAATTCCCGCTCAAACTTCTCGAGCGTTACGGCCCGACCGTGGCCGTTTATCTGCCCATTGGCAGCGAAATCGATCCGCGGCCGCTTATGCGCAAGCTCGCGGCGGCCGGCGCTGAGCTAGCACTGCCTTGCGTGCTGGAGGATGGCAGCATGATCTACCGCGCTTATAAGAGCGGCGATATGCTGGAACAGCGTCCATTCGGACTGCTCGAACCCAATCCGGAAGTCTCGGAGGTTCATCCGACTTTGGTTCTGGCGCCCTTGCTGGCCTATGATCGCCAAGGCAACCGGCTCGGTTATGGCAAAGGCCATTATGATCGCGCGCTTGCCCGTCTGCGCGAACGCGGCCGCGTCTTTGTTTGTGGCCTCGCTTATTTCGGGCAAGAGGTGGACCACGTCCCGGCTGAGCCCCACGATATTCCGCTCGATTGGGTGATGACCGAGCGCGGCTCGGTACCGATTTTCATGATGCGGGCCATGGCGAATTCGGACCCCGAAGACCCGTCCTGACCAGTCTTTACCCAATTGAAGGCCTCACGGCCTAAGGTCTGACGCCTGGTGGGGCAGTTTCGAAACAATTTACCGCGCGCACACGGATAGATTGCGTTCGGAACCAGTTTGCGTCACAAAAGGGTAGTAAGTGGGAGAATCTCAATGGGCCTTAGCCGCCCGCCGCGCGCAATCACGATAGATGATGTTGCTGAACGCGCCGGCGTATCTGCCAAAACGGTTTCACGAGTTTTAAACAACGAACCGAACGTGCGTCCCGCCAAGCGCGAGCTGGTGATGAAGGCGGCGCGCGAGCTGGGCTATCGCCCGAACCCTGCGGCAAGATCTCTGGCCGGCTCCCGATCATTCCTATTAGCCCATCTGCACGACAATCCGGTGCCGGAATATGTGAATGCGGTAAATACCGGCATTTATGAAGCCTGCCGCGCAAAGGGCTATTTTCTTCTCCCGGAACTGGTCGATCGCGACGCGCCGGATTTTCTCGATCGATTGCAGAGCTTTCTGATGACATCGCGCGCCGATGGCGTGGTCCTGACCCCGCCGCTCTGCGATGATCCGGACATTCTGGCTCTGCTGAAGGATAATGGCACCGCTTATGCGAGCCTGTCTCCGGCTCGCCAGCCGGAAAACACACCGGTCATGCGGCTCGATGATCGTCTCGCCGCCATGGAAATGGTGCGGCATTTGGTGCGGTTAGGGCACAAGCGGATCGCCTTCATCGCTGGCCCGGCCGGTCACAATGCCTCAACCGGTCGCCGGGAAGGGTATCTCGACGCCATGGATGAGGCCGGATTAAGGGTCAATCCGCACCATATCGCGGAAGGCGACTATTCGCTTCGATCCGGATTGGACGCGGCGCGAAAACTGATTTCTTCGGACCCGAAGCCGACAGCCATTTTCGCTGCCAATGACGATATGGCGGTTGGGGCGATGACGGCTGTCATGGCTGCCGGCTTCCAGATCCCGGGCGATATCTCCATCGCCGGATACGACGATACTCGCCTGGCTTCAGCGGTTTGGCCGCCTTTGACCACAATCCGGCAACCGGTCGTCGAGATGGGACGCCGGGCCGCAGAGCGATTGATGACACCGGATGAAGACACGGCGCTCGAAGAAGTTTTCGATTTCGAACTGATCGTTCGGCAATCGACCGGAAAAATAATCGACTAATCCTTCAAAAGTTGGGGCATCTCTCTTGCCCTCCCTCAAGGCAGCGCTAAACCATCCTTCAAATCTAGGAGGATAGCGATGCGTTTTGCCCTAACCGCCGTGGCTGCAAGTGCCGTTTTGGCCGCTTGTGTTACCGCAACAGAAACACCAATTCCAGAGACAGAGACCAGCGTGGACGTAGAAGCCGAAACCGTAACCGAAACGCCAACCGAAATTGTTGAAACCGCGCCTGCAACAGATCCTTACCTTTGGTTGGAGGAGGTCGAAGGCGAGGAGGCGCTTGCCTGGGTCAACGCGCAAAATGATCGTTCTCTGGCGTCGATCCAAGGCATCTCTGTCTATGACGATAATTATGCCAAAGCTCTGGATCTCGCGACCTCGAATGATCGCATTCCTTATGGCTCCGTCAGAGACGGCATGGTGTATAATTTCTGGCAGGACGAAACCAATGTGCGAGGCCTGTGGCGGCGCACGACCCTGGCGAGCTACAAGTCCGACACGCCCGAATGGGAAACGGTCTTGGATTTCGACAAACTGTCTGCGGACGAAGACAAAAACTGGGTCTTCAAGGGCTCGAATTGTTTCAAGCCTAAGGGCGCTGAGAAGACGCTCTGTTTCGTGTCGCTATCAGATGGCGGCAAGGATGCAGTGATCAATCGCGAGTTTGACCTGGACACCAAAACCTTTGTCGAGGGCGGCTTTGTGACCGATGAGGCCAAACAAGGGCTTGCCTGGATTGATCATGATACGGTCCTGGTCGGTACCGATTGGGGCGGCGATGGATCGACTCTGACAGAGTCCGGATATCCATCTTCAGTCCGACTGTGGAAGCGCGGTGAAGCGCTCGCCGATGCGGCCGAGCTTTATGCTGGCCAAGCTTCGGATGTCGGTGTCTGGCCTTGGTCATCTGAATTGGATGATGGCAGCATGATCTATGGCGCCGTTGAAGCCGACACATTCTTCACTTCGACCTATTGGCTGCTCAATGATGGCGAACCGGTGAAGTTCCCGATTCCGCAAAAGTCTTCTCTCGGCAGCGACTATAAGGGGTGGCAATTCGTGACCCTGCAAGAGGATTGGACCGTCGGCGAGGACGCGTTCAAGACCGGCGATCTGCTCGCCTTTAACCTGCAGCAATTCCTCGACACAAAAGAATTGCCGCCGGTCGAACTGGTCTTCCGGGCCAATGACCGCCAGGCTGTGAACGGCGTGGCCGTGTCGAAGTCGGCGGCTTTGCTCTCCATCAATGACAATGTTGCGGGCAAGATCCTTCGCCTCGAACACAGTGTTGAAGCGGGTTGGACCACGACCGATGTCGCACTCCCAGGAACCGGCCAGGCGGGTATCGCCTTCTCTGACGAAGACGAAGACACCGTCTTCATCAATTATGAGGGCTTCCTCAGCCCGGACAGCCTGCTGACCTTTGACGCGGCCGACAATACGACGACGGCGCTCAAGTCGCTGCCCTCCAAGTTCGATGCTGACGGTCTGGTCGTGCACCAGAAGGAAGCGACGTCTAAAGACGGCACCAAAATCCCGTATTTCGTGGTGCACCGCGAAGGCATCGAGCTGGATGGCTCCACTCCAACACTGCTTTACGGCTATGGCGGGTTCGAAGTCTCGATGCGTCCAAGCTATAGCGGCGGCATTGGCCGGATGTGGCTGGAGCGCGGCGGCGCCTATGTGATCGCGAATATTCGCGGCGGCGGCGAGTTCGGCCCGAGCTGGCACCAGGCTGGCCTGAAGGGCAATCGTCAGCGCATCTATGATGATTTCATCGCAGTGGGCGAGGATCTGATCAGCATCGGCGTCACCCGCCCTGAGCATCTCGGCATTATGGGCGGGTCAAATGGTGGCCTCCTGATGGGCGTTATGATCACCCAGCGGCCAGACCTCTGGAATGCCGTCGTCATTCAGGTGCCGCTCCTTGATATGCTGCGCTACCACAAGCTGCTGGCGGGCGCGTCCTGGGTCGATGAGTATGGTGACCCTGACAATCCCGATGAGCGTCCATTCCTGGAGCAGATCTCACCCTATCAGAACTTCGATGCGACGGCAGATTACCCAACGCCACTTTTCGTCACCTCGACCAAGGATGACCGTGTGCATCCGGGGCACGCGCGCAAGATGGCGAAACTGTTCGAAGCTTCGGGCAAGCCCTTCCTGTACTATGAGAATATTGATGGAGGCCACTCGGCAGCCGCAAACCAGAAAGAGCGCGCCAAGCGCACAGCGCTCGAATTCTCCTATCTCTATGATCGCTTGTTCCCGCACGATAGCGGCGAGGACGCTGGGGAATAGATAGACTCCTTTCATATCGAGCGTAGAATGCTGCCATGGCTTCTACGCTCGATATTACCCCAATTGCTGGGGCGCTCGGCGCCGAGATTTCCGGCGTCAATCTCAGCGATGATCTCTCCAATGCGCAATTTGACGAGATCCACCGCGCTTTTCTCGACCATCATGTCATCTTCTTCAGGGATCAGACCGACCTGACGCCAGACGCGCAAAAGCGTTTCGCAGGCCGGTTCGGGACGTTGAATGTCCACCCCTATGTCAAAGGCATGGACGGGCATCCAGAATTGCTCGAAATCATCAAGGAGCCGGAGGACAAACTGAACTTTGGCGGCGGATGGCATTCTGACATGTCCTTCCTTGAGACTCCGGCGCTGGGCTCAATCCTCTATGGTGTCGAGATTCCGGCCTATGGCGGCGACACGCTGTTCGCTAATCAGATCGCTGCCTATGACGCGCTCTCGGACGGCATGAAAGAAATGCTCGGCAATCTCAATGCCATCCACTCGGCCAGTCGCGAGTACAGCGCCAAGGGTCAGTCCGCGCAGGATCGACAATCGATGACGTCAGAAATCGCCGTCGATGCGCCAGAGTTCGAACATCCCGTCATCCGCACCCACCCGGAAACCGGTCGTAAGGGGCTTTACGTCAATCCGGCCTTCACGCTGCGATTTGCCGGCATGACCAAGCGAGAGAGCCGGCCATTGTTGAATTTCTTGTTCGAACATTCGCGCGATGAACGCTTCACCTGCCGGTTCCGGTGGAGCCAGCATGCCGTGGCCTTTTGGGACAATCGGTGCTGCTGGCATTACGCCCTCAATGATTATCAAGGTCAGCGACGCCACATGCGACGGGCCACAGTCAATGGGGACCGCCCTTACTAGCAAGGCGCCGCAACCGGTCTATCTTTCCGCTTAAGCCTTTCCGGAGCCTCGAATGGTGGAGCCCGCGCCGCGACCGACCTTTGCTGATCGAATGGTCGCTCTGGCCCATTCGCGCTGGTTGCTTCCTGTCTTATTGCTGGTCGTCATTCTTGAGACCTCGTTCGTGCCTTTGCCGTATGAGGCGGCGTTCATCGCGCTCTGCCTGGCGGCGCGGGCCCGGATTGCGCATTTCGTCGCCATTTCAGTCCTCGGCAGCGCGATAGGCGGCTCGATCATCTACGCCCTCGGTGCGGCCTATTTCGACCCGATCGTCGCACGATTAGGCGTCGAAGAGCTCGCCGCCACCTATACCGACGGCTTCACGGACCGTGGGGCGATTTTCATATTTCTCGGCGGAACGACGCCAGCGCCATCTTATCTGATCAATCTGATCGCGGGTGCAACCGGCTATCCTTATTGGGAATTTCTCGGCATTTTCTCCGCCAGTCGTTTCGTGCGTTTTGCCGTTTTGGGGGGCTTGCTATTCCTGTTCGGCACGCAGATCACCGGCGCTTGGGCGCGACTGCCAAAAGGAGCGAAGCGGCTTCTCTCTGTCCTACTGATCGCAGGTTTGATTTATTGGTTTGTCAGTGGATTCAGCGAGTAGGGCTGGCCCCACGGCACGTCTTGCCAACATCTGAGCATAGGGTCACAGTCTCTGCAAAAATCAGCGGGAGGCGGATCGCATGATCAGAAATATTCTCATCGGAATTGGCGCCGTGATCGGTTTGCTCCTGGTCACCGTGCTGGTGCGAACCTTCAATTATGGCGGTGCCCCTGACAACGTTCGCGAAATCGTTTTGCCGGACGTCCCAGAATTTGATTCCAATCTCGCCGCTGAGCGCCTCGGCGAAGCCATTCGCTTTCGAACGATTACCGTCGCCCCCGGTGACCCGCGCGTCGGACAGGAAGGGCCATGGCTCGAATTACAGGCCTGGATGGCGGACACTTATCCAGCGTTCCACGCGGCGGCCAACAAGGAAACCATCCCTGGCGGCTATAGCCTATTGTTCACCTGGCAAGGGTCGGATCCATCTCTCGATCCCATCCTGTTAATGGCCCATCAGGATGTCGTTCCGGTCAATATTGGCACCGAGGAGGACTGGGACGCCCCGCCTTTTTCTGGCGCTATTCAGGATGGCTATGTCTATGGCCGCGGGGCGATTGACGATAAAGGCTCTATGATCGGCTTGCTGGAGGCGCTGGACGCATTGGCGGATTCCGGGTTTGCGCCGCGCCGGACCGTACTGCTCATGCTGGGTCATGATGAGGAAGTGTCCGGCTCTGGCGCCGCAGCCGGAGTGGCCCTGTTAAAAGCGCGCGGCGTGTCGCCAATCATGGCGCTGGATGAGGGCTTTATGGCGGTCGAGAACAATCCTCTCACGGGCAGCACGCTCGCTTTCATTGGGATTGCCGAGAAGGGCTATGTGACCCTGCAACTGACCGTCACCGCGGCCGGGGGTCACTCATCCACACCGCCGCGCAATAGCGCCACGGTCCGTTTGTCGCGCGCCTTGATCGCGCTGGACGAAAACCAGATGCCAGCTGACTTTTCCAAGCCGCCGGTCTCGACCCTGTTCCAAACCGCGGCCACCGACATGCCTTTCACCATGCGCATGGCCTTTGCCAATCAATGGTTGTTCGGCGGCATGATTGAGAGCCAGATGGGCGCGATCCCGCAGGCCAATGCAATGATCCGGACGACGACCGCGCCAACCATGTTGGCCGGGTCCGCGAAAGAGAACGTCTTGGCGCAGCGGGCGACAGCGATCATCAATTTCCGCATCCACCCGAATGACACCGAAGAAAGCATCATCGCGCATGTCAAACGCGTGACGAAGGATATTGAAGGCCTGGAAGTCTCGCTTGGGCGCAGCGGTATTCGCGGCACGGGCGCATCGCCGGTCAGCCCGATGGACAATCTTCCCTATGGGGTTCTTTATGCTGTGGCAGCGGAGTCCAGCGGCGCCCCGGTGACCCCAGGTCTGGTGCTTGGTGCCACGGATGGCCGCTATGCGACAGCGATCACCGACAGCGTCTATCGCTTTATGCCGGCCGTCATGTCGCCCGAAGACCTGACAGGCTTCCACGGAACGAATGAACGCATCACCGTCGAGAATATGGGGCGCCTCGCCAAAGGCTATGCGCAAATTATTGTCGCTATGGATGCGAACGAGGAATAAGGCCTACAAGGCGGCAATGACCGCGTCGCCCATGTCCTGCGTGGACATTGTGCCGCCAAGGTCGCCCGTGCGAGCGCCGTCATTGAGCGCCCGGCCGACCGCCGCGAACAGCTCGTCCGCCGCTTCGGCTCGGCCAAGCGACCAACGCAGCGCCATTTCCACCGACAAGATCGCTGCACATGGATTGGCAAAGCCCTTACCCGCAATATCGGGGGCGGAACCATGGACCGGCTCATACAGGCCCGGCTTGCCTTCATAGCTGAGAGACGCGCTGGGCAGCATACCAATCGAACCGGTCAGCATTGCCGCTGCATCTGACAGGATATCACCGAAGAGATTGCCGGCCAGAATGACATCAAACTGTTTGGGGTCGCGCACCAATTCCATCGCGCAAGCATCGGCAAGGATATGGCGCAGATTGACGCCTTCGCCTTCTTGTTCATGCAGCGCTATGACGGTTTCGCGCCAAAACAAGCCGCTTTCCATGACATTTGACTTCTCAGTCGAAGCGACCTCGCCGCGGCGACCACGGGCAATATCAAAAGCGACGCGTGAGACCCGATCGATTTCGCCTTTTGTGTAACGTGACGTCTCGTACCCGAAACTTTTATCGCCAATCCCGCGTTCAAACCCGCGCGGCTCGCCAAAATAAACGCCGGAGGTCAGCTCGCGTACGATCATTATGTCGAGGCCCTCAACGATTTCGCGTTTCAAGCTCGAGGCATCAACCAAAGCTGGAAAACAGAATGCCGGACGCAGATTGGCAAATGTATCCATGCCTTTGCGCAATTGCAGCAGGCCCATTTCCGGACGCAGATGCCGTTCGACGTCCGCCCATTTCGGCCCGCCCACAGCCCCCAGCAAAACTGCATCGCTGGATTTGGCCTTGACCAGTGTGTCGACCGAGAGGGGCTCGCCTTCAGCATCGATCGCAGCGCCGCCGACGAGAGCTTCTTCAAACTTCAGATCAGGGGCGACCGCTTCTGCAACGCGACGCGCCTGTTCGGTCACTTCCGGGCCAATCCCGTCACCGGGCAATAGGAGCATGGTCTGGCTCATGGATACCTCATCCGCACGAGTGGAGTTTCGCGCCATAGATCAGGTTGTGTTGGCAGAGTCCACTGCGACCAAGCGTGCCTTGGACTAAAGCGGCATGGGCTCGGGTTCAGCCTCATACATGCGAACTTCGAGATCCTGAGGGCCGACTTTACCGAGCGCCTGGCGGAACACCGCCATATGCGGCTCAGCAAAATGGCTGATCAATGCTGCTTTGTCTTTCCAACGCTCAATAATGCGGAGCAAGTTTGGGTCGAGCAGATCGCGGCTATAAGCATATTCGATGCAGCCCGGCTCTTCGCGACTCGCTTTGATCATCGTCTCCATGGCCGCAATGGCCTCACCCCAGGCGTCTTCAGGAATACGCGCACTGCCTTCAACGATAATCATTCAATCACCTTTATTTTTAGCGTCAGAGTCTCCGCCACGTCTTGCGATGAGCGCTCATAAGACAATTTGAGATTTGCGCGACCGGTCCGTAATGCCTCGAACACAAACATCTGATGACCACCGCTGCCGGTTACGCCTTCGGGCGCGGGATCAGCGAAATAATCCTCGCTCAACTGATCGACCAGTGAGGCATCTATGTCTTTGAGATACCAGTAATACCCCGTCGTAGGGTTCGAATCGAGCTTGAGATTGAGTTTCCCGCCCGGCCGAAGCGTGACGGTGGTACCGCTCTGCGGGTCGGTAAAGGTCTGCACCGGCGCGGCCCCTTCGAGCCCTCGCACCTCAGGTTGCGTGTTCATGATGTCCGGCACGCAGGCGCTTAGGGCGGCGGCGGCGAGACAGGCTGCGATGAAGGGTCTCACGAGGTAGTCTCCAACCAGGGTGTTGAGAGTTTGCGCTGCGATTCATAGGCGCTGATCGAACTTTCTGATTGCAGAGTCAGCGCGATATCATCCAACCCTTTCAGGAGTTTCTCGCGCCGCCCTTCATCATAATCAAAGCGATGTTCGGCGCCGTCGGGCGTGGTCACCACCTTGGTCTCGAGATCAATCTCGAACACGCTATTGCTGCCGCCCGCCTGGGCGGCCAGGGCCTCGCACACTTCAAGCGGCAGGGTAATCGCGAGAATGCCGTTCTTGCCGCAATTATTGTAGAATATATCGGCAAAGCTCGGCGCGATGACGCAGGTTATGCCTTGATCCAACAGTGCCCAAGGCGCGTGCTCTCGAGAGGACCCGCAGCCAAAATTCTCACCGGCAATCAGGACGCCCGCATTTTGATAGTGCGGCTTGTTGAGAACGAAGTCCGGATTTGGAGATCCGTCGGCCAGAGTCTTCAGCTCATGAAAGAGGCCTTCCGAGAGCCCCTCGCGTTCCGTGGTCTTGAGAAACTGTTTCGGAATGATCATGTCCGTGTCGACATTGACCATGAGCTTGCCTTTGTCGGTCAAAGGCGCTGCGGTGGATCGGAGTTTGGTAAAGGCTTTCATGCGAGCTTTCTAACGCTTTGCGTGGGCGATGAACAGGGTTGGCACCCCTTGTGTGCGATCTCGAACCGTGAAGACCGTCGTGCCGGGTTTTCTGCCCGTGCGTATTTCGCTGAGATTGTGACCGGAGGCCTCGAGCCGCGCATGCGCCGCAGCCAGGTCATCAGTCTCCCAGGTGAGGCCCCAGATGGAGTCCGGGCCGTTCGGGTCCTGGTCTTCACCCAGACGATTTATGATTTCCAGTGTCAGGCCGCCGAGTCGGAAAAATAGGAACCGGGTTTTCCATTCTTCTGCGGTTCGGTCGAGCGCGAACCGCAAACCAAGGCGCGCGCCATAGGTTGCAACCGTACGCTCCGGGTTGGGCGTATTGACGACGAGGTGGTCCAGCGCCGTCGCTGCGCCCGGTTGAGGCGTCTCAGCCAATAGCGGCGTGTCGGTTTGCAAGACGAAGGTCTTCACCCCGGCCATCTGATCATCAGGGATCCGAAACCTCTGCCAAGACCGGGTCTTGCCGGTCGCCTGATGCGTACTGGCGCCGTTGGAAATTTCACCCGGTCTCAACCCACGGCGCGTCATGACATGGTGATCTGCCGCAAGATCGTCTGAGCGATAGACCAGACTTGTCATCCGCGCGCCATCTTTGGTGAGCGCTCGCAGCTTTTTCGCCGTTTCACCGTCGCCCGAGGGCGCCATCAGTTCGATCGCCGTATTGCCGACGGCGAACACCGATACGGCGACCCCGCCCGCCTCCGCTTGCCAAGCTGGGCTCTGGCCAAGAAGGGCTTCATAGTCCGCTGTCGCCGATGCGATATCGGGACAGACTAATACAAAATGGTCGAGCGCTGTGATCATGAGCGAAACGCCTCCAGTCGCTTTTTTTGTTGACCTGACGCGTCGAAATTCTTCGCCGATAGCCAGGATTTGAACGCCCGCTTGAGCGTCGGCCAGTCTGCGTCCGTCATCGCGTACCAGGCGGTATCGCGGTTCTTGCCTTTGACCACCATATCATTTCTGAACACGCCTTCGAACGCAAATCCGAGGCGCTCGGCCGCGCGTTTGGAGGCGGCATTCTCATTGTGGCATTTCCACTCATATCGGCGATAGCCCAACTCATCGAAGACATGCGCCGCCATCAGGCTCATAGCTTCCGTCGCTTCGGCAGATCGCTTCAATTTCGGTCCAAAGGCGACACAGCCAATCTCAGCACTGCCGTGCGCCTCCCGAATGCGCATATAGCTGGACATGCCGAGGATCGTGCCATGCTTCGAGCGTTTTATGACCATGACCTCCCAGCCCTGGTCCCGCGCGACCGCATCAAACACGGTCTGAAATTGTTTGCGGCTCTCAAACGGACCTATCGGCATGTAAGTCCAGATATCAGACACAGCCTCCGCTGCGACCGCCTGATAGAGGCCGTCGCCATGTGCGGTCCAATCCAGCGGTTCGAGGACGACGCGCTCGCCTGTGAGCGGCCACTGTCCCGGTCGCTCACGTGGGGACCATTTTTTCAGATTCACGGCCCGATCACACCGGTAATCGCGGCGCGTGCGGCAAGATACGGACTCATCAGATGGGTCCGTCCACCGCGCCCTTGGCGGCCTTCAAAATTGCGATTGGACGTAGAAGCACAGCGTTCACCGGGTGAAAGGATGTCCGGGTTCATACCCAAACACATGGAACAACCCGGTTCCCGCCATTCAAAGCCGGCCTTGCGGAAAATGTCATCGAGGCCTTCGCTCTCGGCTTGCGCGCGCACCAGACCGGAGCCAGGGACAATCATCGCGCGGACACCGTCGGCAACCTTGCCCGACTTCGCGACATCTGCCGCGACGCGCAAATCCTCGATCCTGGAATTGGTGCAGGAGCCAATGAACACCCGCTGGACCGGCGTTCCGGCGAGATCAGCGCCGGCTTCAAGCCCCATATAATCCAGGGCCCGTTCGGCGGCTGTCTTCTTGACCGGGTCGCTCATTTTAGCTGGGTCTGGAATTTGGCCTGAGATTGGAATGGCCATTTCCGGACTGGTTCCCCAGGTGACGGTCGGTTCGATCTCAGCGGCATTGATTTCAACAATTTCATCCCACACCGCATCATCATCAGAGAACAAAGTCTGCCAGTGGCGTTCCGCGATTTCCCAAGCGCCCGCTTTTGGTGCGGCCGGGCGACCTTTGACATAGGCGAGGGTCACCTCGTCCGGCGCAATCAAGCCGGCCCGCGCGCCGCCTTCGATGGAGAGATTACAGAGCGTCATCCGGCCTTCCATACTCAGCGCCTGAATGGCCGGCCCGCGAAACTCCATCACGCAGCCTGTGCCCCCCGCTGTGCCGATTTTGGCGATCAGATGCAGGGCCATATCCTTGGCCGTGACACCCGATCGAACCGCCCCTTTGAATTCCACCGCCATGTTCTTCATCTTGCGCGCCCGCAAGGTTTGGGTTGCCAGAACATGCTCAACTTCAGACGTGCCAATGCCATGGGCCAGCGACCCGAACGCGCCATGCGTGGAGGTATGGCTGTCACCGCACACGATCGTCATGCCGGGTTGGGTTCGCCCCTGTTCCGGGCCCACGACATGCACGATCCCATTATTGATGTGGCCCATGGGGAAATATTCGATCCCATGTTCGGCAACATTCTGGGTCAGCGCCTTGAGCTGATTGCGCGCCGCCTCATCCTTGACCCCATCCAACCCTTTGGCCTGATCTTGGGTCGGCGTGTTGTGATCCGCGACGGCCAGAGTGAGATCGGGACGGCGCACGCCGCGCCCAGCAGCTTTCAGGCCGGCAAAGGCCTGCGGCGTCGTCACCTCGTGAATAAGATGTAGGTCAATGAAGAGCAGCGCTTCGCCGGTCGCGGCATCCTCGCTCACCACATGTTGATTCCAGATCTTATCGTAAAGGGTTTGGCCTGCCATTTGTCTCTACCTTTCTCGCAGCCTCTATCAGCACGCGGCGACCAATCCTGCAAGCTTGTCGCAGCGGCGGCCCGCGGGCGTTCAATCGTCGATAGAAAAAAGCCCCGCACCGAGGTGCAGGGCTTTCGAATTCATATCAATTCGAGACCTGAACTATGCCTCGGCATCACCCTCTGGGGCAGCCTCTGCAGCGGCGGCTTCCGCCTCAGCAGCTGCGGCAGCAGCCGCCTCGTCTGCAGCTTTCGCCTTGGCCGCAGCGTCGCGCTCTTTCGCGGCTTCTTCGCGGCGGGCGACTTTTGCAGCATCGCGTTGACGGCGCAGCTCGGTCTTGGATGTGGTGATCTCGGTGGTCTCCATGCCGTGACCGGTGGTCCGCTCGGCGATACGGGCAGATTTGCCGCGACGATCGCGCAGATAGTAAAGCTTGGCCCGGCGAACGCGGCCCTTACGCTTGACTTCAATGCTTTCAATCATTGGCGAGACAACCGGGAAGACCCGCTCGACGCCTTCGCCGAAAGAAATCTTACGAACCGTGAAGTTCTCGTTCAGGCCTTTACCGGCACGGGCAATGCACACACCTTCATAGCGCTGCACACGCTCACGGTCGCCCTCTTTAATACGCACGTTCACTGACAACGTATCGCCTGGGGAAAATTCTGGGATGGTTTTGCCAGCGGTAACGCGGGCAACTTCTTCAGCTTCAAGCTGTTCAATCATGTTCATCGTCCGTCTCCGACGCTCGCAAATTGGGTCCATTTCGGAAAGCAGCCCATAAATCGGGTCGGCGAGTTTTTGTCAATGCCTGACTCTGCTGATTCCTCCACTCTTCGACAGCTTTGTGATTGCCTGAGAGCAGCACATCTGGCGTGCCTTCATCTTCCCAGCTCCGGGGAAGGGTAAAATGTGGATATTCCAGTAAGCCGGAAGAGAAGCTCTCTTCCTCGACCGAGGCCTGATTTCCGGCGACGCCTGGTATCAGACGCAGGGTCGCCTCAAGCATGGCCATGGCCGCCACTTCGCCCCCGGCGAGGACAAAATCGCCGAGCGAGACTTCGAGCATGTTTCGCTTTTCGATCACGCGTTGGTCGAGCCCTTCAAACCGGCCGCAGAAGAATGTCAGTCCGGGACCGCCTGCCCACTCTTTGGCCAGCGCCTGCGAGAACGGGATGCCGCGCGGGCTTGGATAGATGAGCGGCGCGTCATTCGGCGGCAAACTGTCAATCGCGGCGGCGGCGACGTCGGGGCGAATGACGAGCCCGGCCCCGCCCCCTGCCGGTGTTTCATCCACCTGGCGATGCTTTCCGATGCCAAAGTCTCGCAACTGGACCGTGCTGAGCGTCCACAAGCAGTTGCGCCGCGCTCGATCCAGAATCGAGACTCCGAGGGGTCCCGGAAATGCCTCGGGAAACAGTGTGATGAAGGTGGCAGAGAAGGACATAGTCAGCCAACCGACAAAGCCAGGACACGCGATATGACCGCGCGCGGCTGACCCGATTGCTTGTGCAGCGTCGTCACCGCATCATCGATCTTCTTCAGCGCCGTTTTGCTGGTCGCGGCCGGCTTGTCGAGCACAGTCTCGCGCATCAGCGCCGCGCAAACATCCTTGGACGCAATCCAGGCATCATAGCCGACAAAGCGTAGAAAATATTGCGCGGTCGCTCCGCCGAGCCTTGAGCCATGCTTGCCCAGATAGGCCAGCAAACCGGCTTGATCCTCGCGCGGCCAGCGTTCCAAAAAGGAACCGAAACTGCCATCCGACTTCGCGATTTCGGCAACGAAGCGCGCATTCTCGATCGTCGCTTTAATTTTCTGACCGTTTCGCACAATGCCCTTGTCGGACAAAAGCCGGTCCATGTCTTCATCATGAAAGAAAGCGACCCGATTGGGCTGAAAGCCATGAAAGGCATCTTCGAACCCTGGCCACTTATTGCGGATCACCTTCCAGCTAAATCCGGCGCTGAACACCGCTTTGGTCATTTCAGACAAATAGCGATCATCTGGAATGGAGGTCAGGTCCGCGACGCCATGTTCGTTTTGCGCCATCTCCAGAACCTGCTCAGGCGTGCCATGATGGCGCGCTGCGAGGTCGAGAATTTCATCAAAACTACGCATCGACCGCGTCGCGTTCTTCCTGCATGGGCATAACTTTCAAGCCCGTGATCTGATTGCGGTTTTTACGCGCAATATCAAACCGATAGCCATAGAAGGCAAACCGTTGTCCCGGCTCGGGAATGGTCTGAGCCTCATGAATCACAAGTCCAGCAATCGTGACTGCTTCTTCGTCCGGCAATTCCCAGCCCATCGCGCGGTTGAGATCGCGAATGGTCACGCCGCCCTCGACATAGACCGATCCATCCGATTGCGGGCGTACGCCGCGAACCACGACGTCATATTCATCGCGAATATCGCCGACGATTTCTTCCAGAATATCTTCCAGCGTTACCAGACCTTGCAAGGCGCCATACTCGTCGACGACCAGCGCGAAATGGCTGCGTTTCTTCAAAAACAGGTCGAGTTGATCCTCGACCGCTGTCGTTTCCGGAATGAACCAGGGGTCGCGGCAAATATCGACGATATCCAATCCACTGGTCTTGCCATTGTTTCCAACAATCGCACGCAGCAGGTCTTTGACGTGCAGAATTCCGACAATCTCCTCCTGATCGCCGCGAAATAAAGGCAGGCGCGTATGCGGGCTGGCGAGCGCCTTGCGAACAATCACATCGGCCGGTTCATCCGCATCCAGCATGGTGATGTTCTTGCGGTGGATCATCACCTCTTCAACCGTCATGTCCTTCAAATCGAGCGCCCCGACCAGACGATGACGGTTTTTGGCATCAAGCCCTTCCTCCGAATGGTGAAGGTCGATGGTCCCGCGAATTTCCTCTTCGGCGGTAACCGCATCATCCGGCGGCTTCACGCCAATCAGGCGCAGCGTGATGTTCACGATCGTCTGAATGCCCGACACGATCCAACTGGCAATCGTCACCAGCCAGGAGATCGGGCGCGCGACTGACATGGCCATATTGTCCGGGCGCGTAATCGCATAGGTCTTAGGCAAGACCTCGGCAAAGACCAGGACCAGAACGGTCATCACAGCCGTGGCGGTTGCAACGCCGGAGGGGCCCGGCATTAGACTGACAAACAGGCTGGTCGCGAGCGCCGAGGCCAGAATATTCACCAAATTGTTGCCCAGCAGAATCGACCCAATCAGCCTTTCGCGATCGGAGATCAAACGATTGACCAGCGCGGCGCGTTTATCGCCGTCTTTTTCCAATTGGTGCATGCGCGCGCGGCTTGCCGCAGTCAGCGCTGTTTCAGAACCTGAAAAGAATGCAGACATCCCGATCAAAACCAGGACCGTTAGAATAATGCCGATAACCATCAGCTTTTTTGCAGCTCCTCTTGTAAGAATACCTGCACGTCCTGCAGGTCTGCATTTGGATAAATAAAGGACTCTCCGAGCCCCTTTGCAAGAATCAGGGGAACTTGACCGGCGCGCGCTTTTTTATCCTGTCGCATCGCATCGACCAGGGCCGAAGCCTCATAGGGCCCGCCGGGCAGGGATTTTAGGGACGTTTCAAGGCCGCTTTGCCCGATCAAGCGCGCCGCAAGATCCGCATCTTCCTGGCGCATCAGGCCCAATCTGGCCGAATATCGTAGAGCAAGTACCATTCCGGTACCCACTGCCTCCCCATGCAACAATTCCGTGCCATATCCATTCGCCGCCTCAAGCGCATGTCCGAATGTATGCCCCAGGTTCAACAGCGCGCGAACGCCGCCTTCGCGCTCGTCTTGCGCAACAATGCCCGCTTTCGCGCGGCACGATACCGCGACCGCTTGCGAAATCGCAGCCGGGGCCAGCGCGAGCACTTCGGCGTCATTCTCGGACAACCAGTCAATAAAGGCGCGATCATTGATCAGCCCGTATTTGATGATTTCCGCATAGCCGGCCCGGCGTTCTCTGTCCGGCAGCGTTTTCAACACGTCTGTGTCGGCGATCACCAATTGCGGCTGATAGAAAGCGCCGACCAAATTCTTGCCCTGGCCGGTATTCACCGCCGTTTTGCCACCAACCGAACTGTCGACTTGCGCGAGCAATGTCGTGGGCACTTGCACGAATTTCATGCCGCGCTTCAGCAAAGAGGCCGCGAGCCCGGTCAAATCGCCGATGACGCCGCCGCCAAAGGCCATTAGGACATCATCGCGGCCAGCGCCCTCGGTTAGCAGCCAGTCGAGCACATCGCCAAGCTGCGCCCAGTTCTTGGTGCTTTCCCCGGCCGGCAATACTTTTTCGATTGTTTGAACGCCCCCCGCGCTCAATCCCTGACGCAGCGCGTCACCATGCAGACCCCAAACGGTTTCGTCGCTGATCACAAAGGCGCGGCTTTGGCCAATAAAAGGCGCGATCAGCTCACCCGCACGCGCGAGCAGTCCAGCCCCGATCAGGATGTCATAGCTTCGCGCGCCAAGGTCAACTTGGACAGTCAGGGGCGGGCTTAGTGTGTCGGCGTCCATGTCTCCAGAGCCTTAATGATCGAAACGACCGTTTTCGAATGCGGGCCGTCCACGCTTGGGACCGTTAAATCAGCGAGCTCATATATAGGACGCCGCTCATCAAACAAGTTGGAAAGCACTTCCTTTGCATCAGGTCGGCGCAGCAATGGGCGATGATTGCGCCGCGAAACCCGCTTCCACAGCGTTTCCAGATCCGCATTTAGCCACACCGCCACCGCGTTCTCGCGCATCATGTCTCGCGTGGCGGCGTTCAGATAGGCGCCGCCGCCCGTCGCCAAGACTTGTGGCGGCCCATTCAGCAAGCGCTTCAGAACCTGATGCTCAACACGGCGAAACTCTTCCTCGCCGTGCAAGGCAAATATATCAGCCACAGACAGTCCCGCAGCTTTCTCGATTTCATCATCACTATCGACGAAAGGGCGCCCCAGTTTATTCGCCAATCGGCGACCCACAGTGGACTTCCCGGCGCCCATTAAACCCACAAGTGCAATCGTGCGGTCAGCCCACACCGCCTCATTTCTGTCGGTTTTCAAGGTACTAGATCGGTCTTCAGCCATGGTCTTTTCGGGTCTACAATTCCTGTCCTATACAGACGAAGCGGATCCGGCAATCTTTGGCCACCGGTTTAGCGTGCGAAAGGCAATTCAATCATGCGCAAATGGCTCATCATTCTCGTCATCCTCGTCGCCGCAGTGCTCGGCGCATTATGGTGGCTGGGCAACTCCATGTCGGACCAAAAACCTGAATCAGGTGAGGTACGGATGGAGATCGAACATGTTCTCTAAAGCTGCGCTCAGTGCAGTTTTGTTGAGCGGTTTTGCGATGGCCGGAAGCGCGGCCGCCCAGATTGAATCCGATAGCCTTGGCGACCTCAGCGCCTGGGGGCAACGCTATCTCGCCGATGGCGAAAAGGAATTTCCGACCAGTCTTTGGCGCGGATCTGATGATCGAGCGCTGCTGGCTCTGATGCAGGCGGTGCAGACGGAAGATCTGAGCCCGGCTGAACGACGGCTTTTGCGGCGGACGATTTTATCCCCGGCGACGCAGCCAAATGGCGCCCTGGCAGAAGCGCTGCTGGCCGAACGCGCGAGGCTGATGCTCGAGCTCGGCGAAGCGCGCGCGGCCGCCGCCCTGGTGCCGCAACTGACCGATGATAGTCTCGGCATTGACGCCGAAACGCTCGCGGTCGATCTGGATTTGGCCAGTGGGCTTGAACGCTCGGCTTGCGCGGAACTCGACGGCCCGTTGAGGGACGGTGCCTATTGGCTGAAGCTGCGGGCCGTGTGCGCCGTTTTGCAGGATAATTTCTCCGGCGCGCAAATCGCGATTGAATTCGCAGAAGTGCAAGGCGTCACCGATGAGTGGATGGTGGAAGCCATATTCGCCGCTGCGGGCGACTCGCCGGAGCCCCCTGCCGCACGCTATGATACGGGCTTGAACATCGCGCTGTCGGCCAAGGCTGGCCTGGATACCTCCGCGGTCGAGATCCCGGAGGATCGCCCAGGATTGGCTGCTGCTGTGGTTCAGCGGCCGGGGGTCCCGATCAATCTGCAAGCTCGGATGGCAGAAGCCGCAAGTGAGGTTGATCTAATCAACGTGGAAGACCGACGCGAGATCTTGCTCGCGCGTTTAGATGATGTCGAATATGAGCCGAGTTCTGATTTGGAACGCGCTTTGCGAGAGCTCAACGATCCACTGATTAGTGACGAAATCAAGTCAGAAACGCTGGCCACCGTGCTGCGCGCCGCCGCACGCTCGGATCTGGCGCAGTATCGCAGCACGGCGCAGCTATTCGTCCCTGATCTAGAACGCCTGCCCCGGAACTCACTCAGCGCCGATTATGCGATGGACTTTGCCCGCGCTGCGATGATGGCGGGCGACCGTGAGCTTGCGGGCATCTGGATCGGCAGCCTCGACATAGAAGGGGCCGATCAACCGGATCCATATGAAGTCGCTGTTCTGGGCGCGGTCGACATCATTGCTGGCGGTGACGCATCGGAGGCCTCGCTCCGCGCCATTGAAAAGCAGCTGATCGCCACTGCGAACTCAACGCCTCGCGAGCGCCAGACTGTCAGCCTGTTCGCGGTCTGGAGCGGACTTGGCATTCCGCTTTCACCAATCGCCCGGGATTTTGTTGCGCAATCGGTTGATCGTGGAGAGCGGATCCCACAAGGTCAAATGATCGGCTTGAGATCCACTGCGCACAGCGGCGCGGTCGGCGAATCGGCCTTGATGACCCTGGCGCTCACGCATGGTCAGCCGAACCTGCTCGCGCCATCCGACATGGCGATCCTGCTGGAAACGCTGGTGATGATTGATGCAGAGGATATCGCGCGAGATCTGGCCCTCGAAGTGACCGGGTTTTGGAAGGAAGTGGAACCATGAAACCTATTCTTTTTGGCTTGTCTGTATTGATCCTGTCCGGCTGTGTCAGCGTGACAGCCCATCACCACGACCATGAAGACACGATGCGGCCGCCGCCAGGTTCGAACCAAATGCTAAGAGCGCCGATCACGATTTCTGACGATCTTGAAGTGATCATCTCGGATGTCGTGATCCCGCCAGGCGCGACGGTGCCTCGCCATTATCATCCTGGCGAAGAGTTCCTCTATGTCATTGAAGGCTCGGCCGTACATGTCGAGGAAGGCAAGGAAGACCAAGTGCTGAGCGCGGGCGATGCTTATGTCATTCCACCTGAGGCCGAACACGCCCCGCGCGGCGGTCCAAACGGCGCCCGCGCAATTGTGTTTCGCGTCCATAAGGACGGGCTCCCAGAACGGATCAATATTGGCGCGAGCGGCCCGATCCCTGATTTCAGCGATCTCACCATGCGCACCAGCGCGGCTGAAATCTCAAAACTCGTCTCAAAAGTTGCCAGCCTTGACGGCGCGCACTGCCATGCCATGGCGAGCCGGGCCACGATGTGCCACATCCAGGACAATCGCCAAGTCTACACATTCACCGAAGAGGGGTCGCCGGCGCATCCATCGGTCCTGTTCCGGGGTTTCGTCGTCTCCGAGGATGGAACGCCAGAACTGCATGAACGCGGGCGCTCGGCTGCAGATGAAGCTGCTGCCGCGAGCTTCTTCGCCTCGGTGACCATGTGGCCGGAAACCGGCGGGAGCGATTAAGTCGCCGCTTCTAGAGCTTCGGCGGGATCTAAATCGCCATCATAAAGGGCCCGGCCCAAGATGGAGCCGGAAATCGCATTCAGGCCCGAATGGGCGCGCAAATCATGAATGTCTTGAACGCTGGCAACCCCGCCGCTGGCAATCACGGGGATGGATACCGCGTCTGCAAGCTCGCCTGTGAACGCGACATTGACGCCGGTCTTCATGCCATCGCGTGCGATATCGGTGACGATGAGGGCTGCGACACCGCACCCTTCAAAGGCCTTGGCCAATTCGACCGCTTGCATGTCTGATGTCTCGGCCCAGCCTTCGACGGCAACCCTGCCATCCTTGGCGTCAATGCCGACCACGACCTGACCGGGCAATGCGCGGGCGGCGTCCTTGACGAGATCCGGGTTGCGCAGCGCCGCCGTGCCGAGAATGACGCGAGAGATGCCTGCCGTCAGCCAGGCATCAATATGCGCGCGCGTGCGGATTCCGCCGCCCAATTGAACCGGCGCCTTGGTCGCCGACAAAATTGCCTTCACCGCTTCTGAGTTTGAGCTTTCTCCCTCGAAAGCCCCGTTCAAATCGACCACGTGCAAATGCTTAAAACCGGCGGCTTGGAACTTCGCCGCCTGATCGCCCGGATCAGGATTGTACTGCGTGGCCTGATCCATCTCACCGCGCAGCAAGCGCACACACTGGCCATCCTTCAGGTCAATTGCAGGGTAAAGTTGAAAGCTCATGATGGCGACCAAAGTACAAAATTGGAGAGAATTTGAAGGCCCACGCGCTGACTCTTTTCCGGGTGGAACTGGGTGGCAAAGATATTGTCGCGGGCAACGGCGGCAATGATGGTTTCACCATATTCCGTGGTGGCCGCGATGTCGCGATCGGCTGGATTACGATAGGCATAAGAGTGCGTGAAATAGACGTGCGGGTCGTCGCCCAGTCCCGACAGAATCGGGTGATCCTGTTTCAAAGATAGCGCATTCCAGCCCATATGCGGCACGGCGAGGGTTCCGCCCGGCGCAATTCGATCGATATCGCCAGGCAACCAATTCAGACCCGGTGTCTCGCCATCCTCCAATCCGCGGGTCGCCAAAAGTTGCTGACCGACGCAGATGCCAAAAAACGGAACACCGCGATGCATCACGGCGTGCTCCAGCGCTTCGACAAGCCCGTCGCGCGCCCGCAGATTTTCGGCGCAGTCGGCAAAGTGTCCAACGCCCGGTAAGACGATACGATCAGCAAGGGCAATCGCCGCCGGGTCATCGGTAATCCGAATATCCCGCGTTTTCTTGGCATTATTTGCCGCCACACGCAGCGCGCGCGCCGCGCTGTGCAGGTTGCCAGAGCCGTAATCAATGAGGGCGATCATCTTCATCGCTGCGCCCTTAGCCGAGACTCCGCACAAGGGGAAGAGGCGGTTTGCGCGCGCCCAGCATGGCGCGACGTGAGTCTGGCCATCCGGTTGCGGACACGGCAACGATAGAGGCAGTCTAAGAGCTTACATTCAACGGAGATTGCCCTCATGTCTTTGCCTGAAAAATATCTGCAAATGGTGTCCACCCTGACCGAAGACGGATCCCTCCGTATGGAACTGGTCGAAAAGGATATGCCAGAGCCAAAACCAGGACAGATCATTGTCCGTGTCGAAGCCACGCCGATCAATCCGTCTGATCACGGCGTGATGTTCGGCTGGGCGAATATGGCCGCCGCTCAATCAGAAGGCTCGGGTCGCGACACCGTTCTCACCGCGCCAGTTCCCGAACAAGGCATGCGCATGATGAAAGCCCGGATTGGTCAGGCGCTGCCTGTCGGAAATGAAGGCGCTGGCACTGTGGTTGCCGCTGGCGAGGGCGATTATGCGCAAAGCCTGATGGGTCGGACCGTCGCGGTGATGGGCGGCGGCATGTATGGCGAATATCGCGCCGTCGAGGCGATGATGGCCTTGCCGTTGCACGAGGGGAATACCGCCAAGGAAGGCGCCTCTTGCTTCGTCAATCCGCTCACCGCGCTCTGCTTTCTGGAGACCATGCGCATGGAAGGCCATAGCGCGATCGTGCATACGGCTGCCGCCTCAAATCTTGGCCAGATGCTGAATCGGATCTGCCAGGCTGACGGGGTCGACCTGGTCAATATTGTCCGCAAGCCTGAACAGGAAGAGATCCTGCGCGGTCTGGGGGCGAAATATATCGTCAATTCCAGCAATGACAGCTTCATGGCAGACCTGATCGACGCCATTCATGAGACGGGCGCGACCTTAGGATTTGACGCGACCGGCGGCGGCAAGCTCGCCTCAGAAATTCTTTCGGCCATGGAAGGCGCAGCGGCGCGTACACCTGGCGCCTACAGCATTTATGGCTCTGTCGCGCACAAGCAGGTTTATTTGTATGGCGGCCTCGATACGTCGCCAACCACGCTCAGCCGCGGGTACGGCATGGCCTGGGGCGTCGGAGGTTGGTTGTTGCCAAACTTCCTGGCCAAAGCCGGTCAGGAGGTGGCCGTCCGCTTGCGCGGGCGCGTCGCCGATGAGCTGACCACGACCTTTGCCAGCCATTATACCGGCGAGCTATCGCTGTCCGAAGCCCTGCAGGCTGAGAATGTCGCTAAATACAATGCGAAAACGACCGGACAGAAATACCTGATCTGTCCACAGAGCCCGATCTAAAGGCTGCCTTTTGTGCTGGCTGGCGCTCCGGCGAGTTTCGCGTCCGGGGCGACGGCCATGCGCAAAGCCCGCGCGACCGCCTTGAAACAGCTTTCGGCAATATGGTGATTGTTTTCACCATATAGATTCTCAATGTGCAGGCACATGCCGCCATTGCCGGCGAGCGCCTGGAAAAATTCCTTGAACAATTCGGTGTCCATGTCGCCGATCTTGTCGCGGTCGAAGGTCACGTTCCAAACAAAATATGGGCGTTTGCACAGATCAATCGCGGCGCGGCTCAGCGTCTCGTCCATCGGAAGATACGCGTGGCCGTAGCGCGTAATCCCGGCAAAATCATCGAGGGCCGTCTTGATCGCTTGCCCAATCACGATTCCCGTATCCTCGACCGTGTGGTGGCCATCAATGTGAAGATCGCCTTTGGCCTTGACCGTCAGATCGATGAAGGAATGCCGCCCCAGCGCATCCAGCATATGGTCAAAAAATCCAATGCCTGTCGCGATATCCGTCTTGCCGGTACCATCGAGATTCAGCGAAACCGTGATGTCGGTTTCTTTGGTTTTGCGCGAGATTTTGGCGGTTCTGTCGGTCATGGTCGTCCAGATAGGGTTTCTACGCGCTGTCGACTAGCACAGATCTGTTCACGACTCCCTAAACAATTGTTGCAACAACAGGTTGAGAGGGTTGAGTCGGGTAAGAAGGCTACTGAGTGAAACCTATTCGAGCATTTACCAGATCGGTCGCGCGCGCGAGCTTTGCCAATGTCTTGACCTTGGCCGCGATGTCGCTCGGACTGGTCATGTCCGGACTGTTCACCGTCTTCTATTTTTCCCAGTCCTGGAACGCCTATGAGACCGGCGCGCATCGCAATGGCGTCCAGGTTTCAGAAATGCTCAGCACGGCGCTGGCTGATCAAAAACGTCCGGCGATTGAGATGGCCATGGAAGGGCCGCTGGCTGATCGCGCGGTCCTGCGAAACGCGGACGGGGTCATTCTGCATGGCTCGATGAGTGCCGAATTTGCCGGTAAGGCCGAAGAGTTCACGCTTGAATTTGACGGCGAAACCCTTGGGACACTCACCTATGCGCCGAACACGGTTTACCGCCCGCCTTTGCCCTACTGGCTGGCAGTGCTGCTTTGCATCTCGATTGCCGCCATTGCGGCGCTGGTGATGCGCGCCTTTGCCAGCTCGGTCGGTCGCTCAGTCGGGCAAGTCACCAGCTTGATCGGGGATTACAGCCTGGCAGGCACGGGCCGTCGCCGCGTGACAGACTTCACCTTTTCAGAGTTCCGCCAATTGGCACTGGAAACCACACGGGCCACCCGGCGTGTGTCAAAAGAGCTCGAACATTTGCGCGCCTCTGCACGGATTGATGAGCGCACGGGGCTGCTGACCGAGCGGGCTTTCCATGATGATGTCCGCGATACGATCCAAGCGCTCACACCGACCGGTCACGCGGTTTTGGTCACGATCGAGTTTGAGCCGCATGCTCAAGGCGCCGAAGCCGGCAATCTCAGCCTCTCAACGGATGCGCATATCGAAGTCGCCGATCGCTTGAAAATCTTTGCCAGCCAGGCGGCCGCCAAGCATGGCCACAATCCGGAAAACTGGGTGCTTGGCAGCCTGTTCGCGGAAAAATATGCGCTTCTGATCAAGGAACATGTCACGCGCGATGAAACCGCTGGGATCATCCGCGAATTGCTCGGTGAGTTCCGCATCCCGCTGCGCTTCAATCAGCAGACCCTGCCCGTGGCGCTGCGCGGATCGATTGTTCTGATGCCACAGGATGGCGATAGCCTCAGCCGCGTCATGGACCGCGCGCAGGCGACCATCGAAGACCTGCAGCAAAAATCGCGGACCGGTTTTGCCTTCTATTCGCCAAAGCTGGAGCGGCAGCGCGACGCCAAGCTGAAGCTGGAAGCAGAGCTTCGCCAGGCCGTCGCGGAAGACCGGTTTATCCCTCTGTTTCAACCGAAAATCGACCTCGCGACCGGTCGCATTTCAGGAACCGAGGCACTCGCCCGCTGGCAGCTCGAGAATGGCCGCCTGGTGTCGCCCTCCGTGTTCATCGAACTTGCAGAAGAAACCGGCCTGATCAGCCAGATCGGGGAACAGATTATGCGCAAGGCCTGCGTCGAGACGGCGCGCTGGGCGCAAGACGGCCACCGCGTCAACCTCGCCGTAAACGTCTCTCCGCGCCAATTTGAGAATGACAATCTCGCCGAAACCATTCTGGACGCGCTGGCCAAATCCGGTCTGCCACCGCGTCAATTCGAGATCGAGATCACCGAAAGCCTCGCCATTCAACAGCCTGATCGGGTCCGCGCTGTCCTTGAACCTTTGCAGCGCCTCGGCATTAAACTGGCCATGGATGATTTCGGCACCGGCCATTCAAACCTCGCGGTGCTGACTCAGCTCGATTTTGATGTGTTCAAGATTGATCGCCAATTCCTGACCGGCACACCGCACGACCCGCAATCGAATGCGATTGTCGACATGATCCTGTCCATGGCCAACACATTGGAAATGAAAATTGTCGGCGAAGGGATCGAAACGGAAGCCCAGGCGGAGTTTTTGACCGAACGCAAATGCCATATCGGCCAAGGCTTCCTGTATAGCCCGCCCGTGACGGCGCAGGCGTTCGCAGAAATGCTGAAAACTCAACCCTTTATGCTCACCAGAATGAGCGCTTAAGAGACTCATTGCGCGGACAGGGCTTGCCTTTTTGGCTTTTTCCCGCCATTTAGAGTTTTATGATAATCGATAAATCCTCGATCGGCCCCGAATGGCATGGTACGACCATTCTCGCCGTCAGAACTGACAAGCATGTGGCCATGTTGAGCGATGGACAAGTGTCCATGGGTCAGACCGTCATGAAGGGCAATGCCCGCAAAGTTCGACGCATTGGCGGCGGCGATATTCTGGCCGGCTTCGCGGGCGCGACCGCCGACGCCTTCACCCTATTTGAGCGCCTCGAACAAAAGCTCGAACGGTTCCCGAACCAGTTGCAGCGAGCTGCGGTCGAACTTGCGAAAGAGTGGCGGACTGAAAAATATCTGCAAAAGCTGGAAGCGCTTCTGATCGTCGCCGACAAGGAAACAACGCTGGTCATCACGGGCTCCGGAGACGTGCTCGAGCCGGAATATCCGGTCGTCGCCGTCGGCAGCGGTGGCAATTATGCCCTGTCAGCCGCGCGCGCATTGATCGACTACGAAAAAGACGCGGAAACTCTGGGTCGCAAAGCCATGACGATCGCGGCTGATATCTGCGTTTACACCAATGCTCACTTCACCGTGGAGGTGCTTGATGTTTGACCGCAGTGATCTTCGCGCCGCCGTTGGCGCCAATGTTTTGAGCGCCGATCAGGCGTCGCGCCTGGAAGCGTTCTTACTGTCCCGCAAGGATGATAGCGTCGGACATGAAGCCATCGGCCAGGAGAATCTTCGCTTCTTGGCCAATTTCAATGATGTGTTCATCACGCTGGGTCTCGGCATTCTATTTGTTGGGATCATCTCCATGGTCGGCGCGATGTCGGCTTCGACCATGGCCACCGGAAATCCGATGGGCGGGGTTTTGTTTTCTGTTCCAGTTGCAGCCTTTGCATGGCTCCTGATGGAATATTTCTGCGGGCGCAGGCGCCTGCTTCTGCCAAGCATGTTGCTGGCCGTCATTTTCGTGCTCTTTTCCTCCACCGCGGCGTTGTCATTTTCAGCGAGCCTGATTGGCGCCGATCTGGACCGGCTTGATTTCTCAGAAGTGTATCGCACCACCGGGGTGCTTGGCGTTCTGGTCTTTGTGTCAGCGCTAGCCGCCGCCCTTGCGATCTTTGCGCGATTTAGATTGCCCTTTTCACTGGCCTTGGCCGCGATTTCAGCCGCGGGCGCCGTCTATGTTTTTGCTTTGATCCTGGGCGGTGATCCGTTCCAGGTTGTGGGCGGACCGCTGCTTGTCTTCATGGGGGCGGCGACGCTCGCCGTCGCCATCTGGTTTGACATGAAGGACCCGGAGCGCATTCGAAAAGCCTCAGACAATGCCTTCTGGCTGCATCTTGCCGCGGCCCCGCAGCTGATTTGGGGCGTCAGCGCCATGGTCACAGGCTCGAACATTCTCGCTGGATCCACCAGCGGCGCCGATCAGGCCTCGCAAGGCATCACGCTCTTATTCGTGCTTCTGACAATCGGCATCGTGTCGCTCGCCCTCAATCGCCGCGCCTTGATCGCCGCCAGCCTGCTGACCTTCATCGTAACGCTGGTGTTCGTGCTGAATCGGATCGGCTTGGACGGCTTCAACATTTTCATCACGGTGACCATGATTATTGGCACGGGTGTGGTTCTGCTCGGCGCGGGTTGGAAAACTGCACGCAGAGCAGTGCTTGTAATTTTCCCGAAAGGCGGCACATGGGGTCGGGTATTCCCACCAGAACTCGCCTAAGAGACGCCATATGACCCCTTTGACGCCGGCCGAGATTGTCTCGGAGCTTGATCGCCACATTGTCGGACAGACGGATGCCAAGCGCGCGGTGGCGCTGGCCTTGCGTAATCGCTGGCGGCGCAAACAGGCCCCGGATGGCCTGCGCGAAGAAATCACACCGAAGAACATCCTGATGATCGGACCGACCGGCGTCGGCAAAACCGAAGTCTCTCGTCGGCTCGCCAAACTCGCCAACGCGCCCTTCCTCAAGGTCGAAGCGACCAAATTCACCGAAGTCGGATATGTCGGGCGCGATGTCGAACAAATCGTTCGCGATCTGGTCGAAGCCGCGATCGGAATGTTGCGCGAACAAAAGCGCAAAACCGTTGAAGAACAGGCCCGTGATACGGCAGAAGAGCGTCTGCTCGACGCCCTGGTCGGCGAAGACGCACAATCTTCGACCCGCGAAGTTTTCCGTCGCAAGCTGCGCGACGGCGAACTGGATGACAAAGCCGTAGACATTGATTTGGCGGAATCGTCGAACCCGATGCAGACCCTGGATATTCCGGGCGGCGGCGGATCGATGGGCATGATCAATCTTGGCGACATGCTCGGCAAGGCCATGGGGCAACGCACCAAACGCGTGCGCACCACAGTTGCCGAAGCGTACAAGCCCCTGATTGACGAAGAGGCCGACAAATTGATCGATGAGGATTCGATTGCGCGTGACGCGGTGCGGGCGGTCGAAGAAGACGGCATCGTCTTTCTCGATGAAATCGACAAAGTTGCCGGCTCTTCCGGGCGGTCTGGCGCCGATGTCAGCCGTGAAGGCGTGCAGCGCGATTTGCTGCCTTTGATCGAGGGCACCACCGTTTCAACCAAACGTGGGCCGGTTAAAACCGATCATATATTGTTTATCGCCTCCGGCGCCTTTCATGTCGCGAAGCCCTCAGATCTCCTACCGGAACTGCAAGGGCGTCTGCCCATTCGAGTTGAGCTGACCGCGCTCACGCGAGACGATATGCGGCGCATTCTGGTTGAACCTGAAGCCTCCCTCATCCGCCAGCATGAGGCCCTGATGAAGGCCGAAGAGGTGACCTTGGAATTTGAGGAAGCGGCGATCGATGCGCTGGCCGATCTCGCCGTTAAAGTAAATGACACCGTCGAGAATATCGGCGCGCGCCGCCTGCATACCGTGATGGAGCGCCTGCTCGATGAGATCAGCTTCACAGCATCAGACCGCAAAGGCGAGACGGTCACGATCACGGAAGACTATGTGACGGCCCAGCTGTCCGATCTGGTCGGTAACGCCGATCTCTCCAAATTTATTCTTTAATCGACGAAGACGTTCGCAGGTTCATTTGTCGGCTTCGACTCCCGCCGCACGCCGCGCTGAGAAATCAGGATTCCAATCAGAATAAGAAAACCGCCACCAGCCTGAATGGGTGCAAGCGGTTCGTCGAACAGTTGCCAGGAGATGGCCGCAGCGACGACCGGTTGCACCAGAACCAGGACCCCGGCCACCGCCGCCGGCGTGTGGCCCAGACCCGTGATGATCAGGCCTTGCCCGGCCACCTGCACCGCTAACGCAAGGAAAAGTGGGACGAGGAAGCCCTCAAGTTTGGCTGGCAAGAAACTCTCACGAAATGTCAGGACCAGCAGCGCGGCGACCAGAATCTCGACGGCGGTGAGCCAAAATATCGTCTCGAGCCCGCCAAGCGTTCGGCGCGCGACTTTCGACGCCACAATGTAAAATGAAACCAGCACAGCTGCCCCCAGCGCGAGCAAATCGCCGCGAAGGTCGGCCTTGCCTTCAACCCCGCCGCCCAGCGTCAGCGCGCCAGCGCCAACCATCGCGATCAGCACAGCGACGAACCAGATCGGCGTTGGTCGTTCTTTGAGGAAGACCCAGGCCGTCAGTCCCACACAGACATTGCCGAGATTCACAATGAAGGTTGAATTGGCCACCGTGGTCATGGTCAGCGCCCAATGCCAAAGCCCGATATCCAGAGCGAAGCAGACCGCCGCGATGATCACGAACTTGTTCGGTTTGGCGGGCAGGCGGCGCTCGACCAGCAAGACTAGCAAGAACAGAACAGGCAGCGCAAAAGTGTAACGCCAGAACGCGATCGCCTGCGGTCCGAGATCATCGAGGCCGAGCCGCAACCCGATCGGCGCGAGCCCAATACACACGCCGCCCATGAAGACCAAAATCGGGCCGAACCAGACGGGCAGCGTTGATGCCGATTGTGTCTCTGACATGTTAGCTGAACCCCAAACGCGCGCGAACCTGATCCGCCGTCATACCGTCGGCGCGCAAGCTCGCAAGCGAAATACTCTTTTGACGCTTGGAGAGCTTGTTCCCCTCTTCATCCAGGATCAGCGGATGGTGTTCGTAGATGAGGCGCGGCCACCCCATTAAAGCCTGCAACAGGGTTTGAGCGTGCGGCGCATCAATCAGATCCTCGCCGCGAATGATGTCTGTGATGCCCTGCAGAGCATCATCATGCGTGGCGGCCACGTGATAAGCGCTGGGACTGTCCTTGCGCGCCAGAACAAAGTCGCCTTCCAGGTCCGGTCTGGCGGCGCGTGTTTCAAGGCCCGAGGGGCAGCGCTCTGAATAGGTCAACCGGTCCCAGTCTGCGCCGAAGTGTTCGCGGCAGGCCGCTAGCGAAAGCCGCCACGCAAATGGCGCCTGCTGGGCCAATCGGTCTTGCTCCTCGTCAACGGGCAGCGGTCCCGGGCGCTTTGGATCGGGCAAGCCGGCCAGCTCGGTTCGTGAGCGAAAACACCGATAGGTGAGCCCGCGCGCGGTGAGGTTCTCAACCACGCGGTCATAGTCTGCAAAATGCTCTGACTGAACGCGAACGGGCTCTGGCCAATCAAGACCCAGCCAATGAAGGTCCTCGAAAATGGCAGCGGTGTATTCGGGGCGACAACGCGTCGTGTCGATATCCTCAATGCGCAGCAAAACGTCTCCGCCCTCAGCCTCGGCGCGGCGCCAGACGTGCAGCGCAGAGGCCGCATGCCCAAGATGCAGATAATAGGTGGGAGACGGCGCAAACCGCGTCCGAAACGCGTTCAACTGTGATCTCCCTGACGCAGGCTGCTCATGAATCTGGCCCTAGCAGTGATTTTACATTGCGAGAATGCCTGTCTCTGCGGTATCGGAGGCGTAGATGTCAGATGGCTGAAAGTACAGTATGCCCGAGCAATTCAACCCTTTGACCAATTGGTTCAATGCCACGATCGCCGGTTCACCGGTCTGGAGCAGTGTCGGATTCGCGGCGGCCATATTGGTCGGCCTCTTTATTGTTTGGCTCCTGTTGAGACAGGGCGCTCGCGCCATTCGCGGCCTGTTGGCCATGATGGCCAGCCGCAAAAGACGCTCCACACAAGGCTTCGGCATTGCCGTTGCGCCCGTGATTGGCGCTGGTGGCGGCGCGCAAACGAAAGCGATCCTTGCCGCACTCGAAGCGCATCTCGAGAAATTTACATTCGGCTCGCCCTTCGAGATCGTCAAAGCGCCAAGAATGCGTCCCCAAGGCGCAAAGGGCATTCGCCTGTCAGCAACCAAATATCTCGAGACATCTTCGACCGATCTAGTGCTATGGGGTCATCGCCCGCGCGGCAAGAAGCTGCCCTCAGTGATCGAAATCCTTTCGTGCGGGGGATCCTTGGCGCCATCAGAAGCCTTGCACTTTGATGGTGTCTTTCCCTTCAGCACTGCCCAGAATCGCGAAACGACGTCCCTCGTGATCGCCTATCTCGTCGCCCGGGCCCTGCAGCCAGGTCTCTCAGACGGCAGCGCCTTTAAGGCAGAAAAACTCGCCCCTGTTGCAGACATTCTCATCGCCTGCCTGGAGCGTTCCGGGGACTTGCCCAGACAAACGCAAATGACCTTGGAGCAAGATTATTCCTCCATGGCGCTGCATCTCGGCGGCGAGGCGCACCTGACCCGCGTTGCGGCGCTGCGCCGAAAGCGACTCAGCGAAGAGAATGGCCATTCGCCAGCTTTTGAAGTGCAGGCGCGCATCGATCTGGGGCGCGCCTTGCTCGGCCTGTCGGCCTTGAATTTTGATCCCATCCGCGTGCGCGAAGCGATGGATCATCTGAAAATCGCCGTGGAAATGCTGAAAGGCGATCCGGTCTTGCAAATGGCGCAAGCCACCAATCAAGCTGTTCAGCAGGGTCAGTCCATGCTGGCCAATCGCAAACGCTTTTCGGTCACAGGCGGTTCGACGATTTAATCGAGCGCGTGGGCGCCCGGCATCGGACAGCTCACACCTGTCCCGCCAATTCCACAATATCCGCCGGGATTCTTGGCCAGATATTGCTGGTGGTAATCCTCGGCCGGATAAAACGCGTCGAGGGTTTTGATTTCTGTTGTGATATCGCCGCGACCGGCTGCTGTCAGCGCAGTTTGATAAGCCTTTTGGCTGTCGTGCACGAGTTTGAGGTCGGCCTCGTCAGAGACATAGATGGCCGAGCGATATTGCGTCCCAACATCATTGCCCTGCCGCATGCCTTGCGTCGGATCATGACTTTCCCAGAACAGTTTTAGCAGCGTATCCAGAGAAACAGTCTCTGGGTCGTAGACCACGCGCACCACTTCGGTGTGCCCGGTTTGACCCGAGCAGGTTTCTTCATAGGTCGGATTAGGCGTGTGGCCGCCCGCATACCCAACCTGGGTCACGTAAACCCCTTCGATTTGCCAGAACACGCGCTCAGCACCCCAAAAGCAGCCCAGCGCAAAGACCACTTCGCGCAGCCCTTCGCCGGCCGGAGTGGCGAGATCACGTCCATTCACAAAGTGCGTTTCCGCGGTGGGAATCGCCATAGCGCGGCCCGGCAGCGCGGTGTCGCGATCAGGTAAGGCGAGCGGTTTGCGAGAGAACAACATGGCAGCTCCTTCAATTCGTCCTAGCACAATATGGTTTAAGTGCAGCGGACTGCAATGACACGGCTTGCGATATTACCTGCCTGAAGTATACAGCGCTGCTTACGGTGAGGTGGCCGAGTGGTCGAAGGCGCACGCCTGGAACGCGTGTAGGCGGTATCCCCGTCTCCAGGGTTCGAATCCCTGTCTCACCGCCACCTTGGTTTTTCCGTCTCAAAGTCTACGCTCCTCTAAAGCGTGCAACCGGCGGGGAGATGACGATGCGATTGAAAGCCGAATTCTTGTGGGTCAGGTCCGCGGTGATGCTTGGCAGCGGCCTCACGCTCTTCGGCGCGTGCTCGACAAATCAGACGCAGCCCAAGCCTTCAGCAATCGACGCTCAAACGGTTATGTCCGTGCTGGTCGGCGAATACTCAAATCAGGATCAATATGATGCGCTTCCGAGCGCTTATAAAATTGCCCCCGAGATTGGCAGCGATGCCCCTTGGATCGATGTTCAATTTGCCGAGTTTAAGCGCGTCAGTGTCCCTTCCATTCCCGGCAATGTGATCGCCTTGCAATGGCGTCGGGGCGCACGCGATGGCCCGATCTCTAGACAGCGTTTATGGGCATTTCGCCCCCTCGAGTCTGGTTTGGTCATGGACTTCTATACCCTGACCTTTGAAATCAGTTTCGCGGATGATGACGCGTTTGCGCGTTTGAAGCCTGAAAACCTGATCTCTTATGGCGACAAATGTGCGCTCCCCGTTCGCCAAGACCAAGGCGCGTTCAAACTCGCGATTCCAGAAACCTGCCAGATCGTCTCCCGCTCAGGTAGGGATATCACCCTCTCCGCTAAGATCTCCATTGGCGAAAGCCTCACCTATCAGGAGTCCGGGCGCTTCCCCAACGGAGACTTGGTTTTTCAGGTTCCCGGCATCGGGCCTTATCAGTTTCAGCGTCTGGTCGAATAAAGGACTGGGGGCCGGACCCCCAAGCCAATTCCAGATCCCCCCTAATTGGGCAGAGAGATCACGGTTTTCAGCTCTTCGCCCAGCGGCCCCAATGCGCCGGGTTTACGTACCCCGTTCAGAACCGACACGTCATAAAGCTCATCGACAATGCCCTCGAACACGAGCGAATGCGTGATGGCCCCGGTCTTCAAATCGATGAAGTAGAGCCCGGCCTGCGCCTCGACTTTCTTCTCTTTCATCCGGTCGTCCAGAGCGAGGCCGGTAAAGGTTTTGTTCTCATCGCGCGGTTTTGACAGGCCAACCACGGCATGATCGCCGATAAAGTCGAGCCCGCGCAAATATCCTGGGCAAAATGCCAAGGGCACAAACTTTTTCTTCTTCATGTCGACATGGCCGAACTCACCCGTGCCGGAATTGTGCAACCACAGCTTGCCGTCATGCCAACGCGGCGAGTGAGGCATGGAGAGACCTTCGCAGATCACCTTATTGGTCGTAACGTCCATCACGACCCCGCCATCATCACGGTGGCCGCGCCAACCATTGTAAACATCGGTTTGACTGACCATGGTCACGTAACGCGGAACCCCGTCCCGCATGGCGAGGCCATTAAGATGGCAGCGGTCTTCGGCCACCAGATCAGTGATGAAAGGCGGCTGCCAGACGAGTTCGAAACTGTGTTTGGCGCTCGGCTTCGCCAGGCAATTGAACAGCGTGTTCACAAAAACCGGCGATCCGTCCTTGTCCATGGCGAGATCATGGATATCCAGATCGCCCGTATAGTAAGACGTGCGCGGCGCAAAATAGGCGTCGCATCCGCCTTGGCCGAGCTGGCCCTCGCGCACCAGGTTTTCAAATCGCAGCAGCTGGGTATCGCTTGAGACCCAAAAGCCGGTTTCGTCACTAGAAAGTCCAAGACAGCGGCCAACATTCCGATTGAACACCCACAAGCCTTGTTCTTCATCCAGCCCGAAGAACATCACTTTGCCAACGCGATAGGTCGTAATGGCGAGACCCGCCTTGTGGTCCTCAAGCCATTTGGAGAACCCGCGCGAGACATCGATGCGGAAACCCTCTTTCCGAGCGTCTGATGGCGCATCTTTCAATGGGGCCTGATCCGCGTTCGAGGGTTCACTCTCGGCGGACGTGGTTTTAGTGGTTTGCTTGGCCACGGTTTCCTCACGTTTTGATTTGAACATTTTCTTGGATCCTCTGTGGGCGCTGGCGATCAGTTGGATAAGGCATTGACGAGCGAAACCAGTTGCAGGTTCTGCTCGCGCCCCAAATATCGGGCCTCAATCTCTTGAAGGATGGCATCCTGGACGCCGGCCTCGGCCTGAAGCACGTCCTGGTAAGGCCGCAGGCCGTTCTCAAATTCTCGCAACAGCGCCGCTGCTTCACGCTTCAAGCTGTCGCGCGCTGAAATCTGCGATAGTGCCAGCGCTTCATACGCCGTCGCCCGTTGCCAGGTCAGCGTGATGCGCTTTTCGAGGTCGCGACGCAGGCGCGCCAGGTTCAATTCCGCAGCTTGTAGATCAGCGGCCGCTTCGCGCTTTTCGGAGCTGTATCGACCAAACCCGTAAATCGGCGCGGTAACGTTCAGGCCAATCCGCGTATCGGTCGTGAACTGATCGGTAAAGTCTTCATTTGCGAGCGCGACGACCCCTTGAACGTCTACGGAGGGCGCGCGATTTCGACGAACGGCACGAAGCTGCGCCTTCAACGCTGTTGTTTTCGCTTCCGCTGCCAATATTTCGGGATGCTGAATCGTCGCGACGTCGATGATCTCGATCAGGGTTTCCGGCAAATGGCGCGCAAAGAACTCGTCCACTTGCGCCAGGTCCTCACAGACCGGGTATTCGCTGCCGGTGAGGATGTAAAAGTCAGATTGGGCGGCCGCCTGCGCAAGCTCTTCTTGAATGAGATCCGAACCCGCCAGGGCATACTCCGCCTCGATCCGGCTTTTCTCGGCGGTTGTAATGTCGTTCGCCGCTAATCGGGTTTCCAGCCCGGCCACCAGGTCGGTGAAATAGGCTTTGCGCGAGCGCGCGGCGCGAACCCGCTCGCTGGCTTTCAAGGCTTCCAAAAAGGTTTGCGCCGTCAGGCTCGCGACTGTGTTTCGGGCACTCTCCAGGCCAAAATCCGCCACCGAAACCTGGGCTTCAGCGCTGCGTTGTTCCAGGCGACCGCGACCGAAATCGAACACTCGCTGCGAGACAGTGATGCCCAATTGATTGTTGGTTCGCCCATCGCCGATACCGCTTGGACCATCATTGGTTTGCGCAAAGCCCGAAATTTGAGGGCGCCATTCCGACTTTACGCCCGTCAGGCGCGCCCGGGCGCCAGCCACCCGGGCATCGGCTTCACCGATCGCGGGATCGATCGCTTCGCTTAGTCGGACGGCATCTGTCAGCGACAGACAGCTCTGCGCCAGAGCAGATGGGGTTGGCAGAACGCATGGCACCAGCAACGCCAGCGCGATTGATCGAAGAGTCATGTCCCTACTCCTTTATGCCGCGCCGAAACGTGGCTGTGATGGGTTCAACAAGATAATTGAGAAGCGTGCGGGTCTTGCCGGAGACGACAAAAGCTTCGACCGGCATGCCCGGCGATGCCGTGAGGCCATGCTCAGCGAGCGTTGCCGTATCCAAGACAACTCGCGCCTCATAGAAAGAATAGTCGCCATTCGGAGAGGTCTTCAAATCCGGGCTGACATCCATGATCGTGCCGTCCAGCGTTGGAGAGATCCAGCTGTCGATGCCGGTCAGACGGGTTTTAACTTCAAGCCCAACATAAACCGCGTCACGTTCGATGGGCGGGATTTCTAGAGACGCGATGAGCTGGGTTTCGAGCGGCACGATTTCCACGATTGGATCCCCAGGCGAAACGACACCGCCCAAGGTTGAGTAAGTCAGGTTGAGAACTTCGCCTGAGAGCGGCGCGCAGAGCGTGGTCCGATTGACCACATCCTGCGCCGCTCGCAGACTCTCGGTTGCCTCCGCCGCGCGGGCCCGCGCTTCCAGTAACTCTTCCGTTGCTTCTTCGGCAAACAATTCTTCCGCCTGAACAATCTGGTTTCGAACTTCACGCGCTTGGATCAGGTTTTGCTCCTGGTCCGCTTGCAATCGGAACAGCTCACTCTCAGCGGTGGATAGATCCCGTTCCAACTGAACCACAGCGTCGCCGGAAACGAGATTCTCTTCGAGCAGGCTTCGTTTGCGTTCCAGCTCGGTCTCGATAATCTCAATCGAGCGAATTTGTCCGTCGATCTGGGCCTGCTTATTGCGCGCGTTTTCGGCTAGTCCGTCAGCGCGGCTTTGCAAGACGCGGACATCGGCGGTCAGGCGACGATTTTGTTGCGTGAATAGGTCGCGTTGGCGCGCAAGAATGTCTTGCAGAGCGTCAGGGGCGATTTTGATATCCGCTTCCAGCGGCGTGAATATGACGGGGTCAGTTCCCTCGAGCAGCGCGGTCAGGCGATCGATGGAAGCCAGATTATTGACCAGGTCCTGGGTCACCTGATCGCGCCCAGCCGAGGCGGCGATATCGGTCAGAACCACGAGCGGGTCCCCAGATTCAACGACATCGCCTTCGCGAACCAGAATCTGGTCGATGATGCCACCTTCAAGATGTTGCACCACTTTGCGGTCATTCTCGACGACGACCGTGCCAAAGGCGATGATCCCTTCCGCCAAAGGCGCCAGCGCAGCCCACACTAAGAATCCACCTAGAGACCCCAGGCATACGAGGAAGGATGAAAGCAGTCGCTTATCCGTGAAGATCAGTCGCCATGCGCTCATGCGGAGACCCCTTCATGTGCAGCGAGATTCTGGCCGGTCACGGCGGCGTAATAGGCCTCGCCATTGACCAGTTTGATCTCTTTCTTGTTCAAGACGAGGACTTGATCTGCTTCCTTGATCAGGCGCACATCATGCGTGGCAAGGATGACGATCCGTCCCGCAGCCCGTTTCTCCGCCAGCGCCTTTTTCAGGCGGGCGACCGTGAAACTGTCCAGATTTGAGGAGGGTTCATCGAGCACGATCAAGACGGGGTCACCGAACAAGGCTCGCGCCAAGCCGATGGCTTGCGACTGGCCAGCGGATAAATGCGTTCCGCCGAGACCGACTTTCGCATCATATCCTTCAGCGAGACCGCTAATCAGCTCGTGCACGCCCGAATTCTTGGCGACCTGCACCGCGGCCGAACCGTCCACGTCTGTAAAGCGCGCAATGTTCTGGACCACGGTGCCTGGCAGCAATTCGACGTCTTGCGGAAGATAGCCAACAAAGCGCCCACGATCTTCGAGATTCCAGGTGTGGAGATTGCGCCCGCCGAGTGTGACTTCGCCTTCCTGAGGCGGCCAGACGCCGGTCAGCGTTTGCAGAAGCGAGGTCTTTCCCGAACCGCTGGGCCCGGCAACGGCGAGAATGGTTCCAGCCGAGAGCGAGAGATTGAAACGTGGGAGGATCGGCTGTTCAGCACCAGGCGTACAGACCTGAAGGCTGAGAAAATCGAGTTTTGCATCCGGCCGAGGCATCGGCGTGAACGGCTCTGTTGTCGCGAACGGGTCATTCAGCCGTGCTCTGAGCTCATTCCAGGATTTTCGAGTGCGAACAATTTGGCGCCACATCCCAACGCATTGATCGATCGGGGCTAGGGCGCGCCCTAGCAGGATCGATGCAGCAATGATGACCCCGGGCGTCGCCAATTGCTGAAGCACCAGCCACCCGCCGGTCCCCAGCGCCCCCATTTGAAGTGTCAGGCGGGTTCCTCGCGTAAACGCCCCGAACATGTTGGTGGCTTTAGATGTGCCGAGCGTCATGCCGTCCGCCATACCCTTGCGCCCGGCCCAGTCTCGATACGCGGCGCGGGCCATACCCATGCTGACAATCGCCGAGCGCTGCGTCTCAATATCGGCGGCGAAGTTCTGAGCGGCGCGCTCAGCGCCTTGAGCAAACTGCTCGCGTCCACGGGTCGAAAGTTCGGCGAACACGGCAATCAGCAGGAGCAAGGCAGCCCCTCCAACACCGATCCACCCGATCAATGGATGGACCAGGAACATGATCATCAGAAAAAACGGGGTGAACGGCAGGTCAAAGAAGGGCAACGCGAGCCCATTCGAATAGAAGGACTGAACCACGCCCATATCCGACATATCCTTGCGCAGCGCGCCGTCGGGATTGGGTTGATTGAAGTTCACATTGAACAGCTTCTGACCGATTTGCTGGCGTAGGAAGACCGCACCCAAGGACAGCGCGTGCCGTCGGGCACTTTCAGCGAAGACATAAGTCACCATCATACCGACCGCCAGAATCGAGACGAGGATCAGGGTCTCCAATGATCCCGAGGTCAGGACCCGGTCATAGACTTGCAACATGTAAAGCGGCGACACCAACATGAGCAGATTGACCGCGATCGAAAAGAACCCTGCGACAATCAGAAAAGGCCGCATCCGTTCCGGCCGTGTTGCTTTCGGCGCTTGGAGCGTGTTTGGCTCGCTGTCTTGCAAACTGGGTGAGGTCATTTTCGCCGCCCGTTAATGCGCCAGCGGGCAAATTGGCCGCGTCGGCGTGTCATATGAGTTCTTCATTCGTGCCCCTGCGAATCTTCAATCGTGACGGACGCCGCTCGACGCGACCCGCCCAATTGGCGTGAAAACTACTGAAATAATCAGAACCGTCATTGTCCCAGCGTCTCGAAGTGGAGCGATGACAGTGCACACGAGCGCGTGGCCGCAACCGTGCCCGCTCAGACGAAAATCTGGTTTTGGGAATCCTGTCGCCGGCGCGCTTTTGCGCGCTAAGCGAGGGCTAACTTATAGTCACGGCGTGTCAGCCGAGGTTCGACCCGAAGGGTCTTCAATGCGTCGCCGCCAACCGCACTCAGAAACGCATCAGCGCGTCTTTTGTCTGACGGCATCATCAGCTGATACGTATCAAGCGCATCCTGCAATCGCAGCAGCGAGAACGTGCGCGATGCAATCATGCCCTCGCTGCCCCCGGTGGAAAAGGGCGACATGCCAACCCCGCGAGGCACTTCAGATTGCGGGTCCGCGGTCGCCGCCCATTCCTTGAACTGGTTATTTGTGTTGATCAGAACCGGGAGGTGCTCTGCCAGCGCAATGCGCAGAATTGGCAAGAGCGTTTTGGGGATATCATCCAATGGAATCAGCTCGCCCACCCGGCCTTGTCCGGCGATGACGCGCTCGACATATTCGGCCACTTTGGGGGCGGTCCGCTTCATATGTTCGCCGGAAAACTTGTCGCGATATTGATGCGCATAAAGGGGTCCGATCAGCGCAAAATCAGCATAGCTGGACCGGGTTCCGAGCGCGTAAGGCAGCTTCTCCAGATGCGCGGAAAAGTCTGCCAGGAATTGTTCATAGGCTTTCTCGATTCCCGGCGCTGTTTCGGGCGTAATTCCGAGCATTGGAACAAATCCTTTGAACCGCGCGCCGGTCGCCTTGCCCGCTTCGTATTGTTGTCCCAGTGTCCCATCTGGAAGGGCGGATTTGCCAAACTCGCCATAGATCCATTCTTCATTATGGTTCCAGCGGTAATGCATGGCTGGCAGTGTCAGCCATTCATCTGCGAAGAGCTGCAATAGATAAGTGACGAATTTCTGGAGCGGCGTGTCGGGGATGGCAGAGTCCGGTCCGGTCGGGCCTTCAAAAAAGGCAATGATGTCCGCTGTGTCCTGCACAAAATCGCCATCTGGTGTTTTCAAGACCGGGATCACCGGCCAACCGATTTTCGGCAGAATTTCAGCATTCATAATCTCTGGCGTGGGGGCGACCTCGGTGAACGCGATGCCTTTCCAACGCAAGTAGGCGCGGGCTTTACCGCTAAAATAGCTCATCTCGCTACCATACAGCGTATAGCCCGTCATAACGTCACCCTTCTCTACTGGGACGCATTAGGAGCAAAAAAAGCTCGGAAAGACAAATGAGATTTATGAGAAGCGAGGATTCATTAACCCAATCACAGCAATCCCATGAACATTGCAGAGAAGAAGGCAAAAGGTCACGTTTCCGCCCGATTCTCTTCCGATAGAAGCACGAGATTTTTATAGGGCGGCGCGGGCCGCTCCGCAGAAGGATGGAACACGCGTATGGAATCACAAGCGCTGGCAGAGGTCTCGACAGAACAAGCCTTCTCCATGTTCGAGCTTTTGATGTCTGCAGACCCAGTTGTAAAAGCAGTGCTTATTGCGCTCGTTATTGCAAGTATCTGGTCATGGGCGGTGGTCGCGGAAAAGTATTTTGCGATTGGCGGAGCCCGGAAAAAAGCGAATGAATTTGAAGATGCGTTCTGGAATGGACGCGCTGACGATTATGAAATGCGACCGGGTCAAACCCCCGATAATGCTGGGGCCAGACTGTTTGCTGCGATTTCGCGCGAATGGCGCGATGCCCGCTCAGTCGCGCCAACCGAACATGGCGCATTGGTGGCGCGGGCCGAGCGATCCTTGCGGGCAACTGTAGATCGAGAAGTCGGCAAGCTCTCAAATGGCATTGGCGCCCTGGCCAGTATTGGCTCAGCGTCTCCATTCATCGGCCTATTCGGCACGGTGTGGGGCATCATGAACGCGTTTTTGAACATCAGCGCGCAGGAAGATACGAGCCTCGCCGTTGTCGGCGGCCCGATTGCTGAGGCCTTGTTTGCAACCGGTCTCGGTCTGATTGCGGCGATCCCGGCGGTGATTTTCTACAATAAGTTCTCTGGCGACTTGAACCGGTATGCCGACACACTGGACTCGTTCAGCCAGGATCTTCTGGTGCGGCTGTCGCGCCGGGCCAGTGATGGGCCTGTCTGATGGGCATGCAGCTGAACTCTTCTGGCGGACGGCGCGGACGACGCGCCTTCAATGCCGAAATCAATGTGACGCCATTTGTCGACGTCATGCTGGTTTTGCTGATCATTTTCATGATCACAGCAACCGCCTTGCAGCGCGGCGTCGAGGTCAATCTGCCAAAAGCCGCGACCAGCAACCTGACCGTGCCGAAATCAACGCCCTTATTGGTGACGGTCACCCAGGACGCAAAAGTCTATATTTCTGAAACCGAGATCGAACTCGAAGAACTGACCGCAAAACTGCTGGCGATTGCCGAAGAAGGCTATCAAGAGCGCATCTTCCTGCAGGGTGACACCAATGCCGCCTATGGCGAAGTGCTTTTGGTCATGACTCAGATGAAAAATGCCGGCTTCACCAATATCGCTCTGGTGACCGATCCAAAAGCGCGGGCCGAGGAAGGCTAATCGAAGATGCTGCGCGGCCTCCCTGCTTCGATCATAGCGCACGCAGCCGTGTTCAGTGCGTCCTATTTGACGTTTCCCTATTGGGGATCCGCCAGCCGGGTTTATGCAACGGATATCGAAGCGGTTGACGTCAATTTTGCTGAGCTTGGCGAGATCACAAATATCGCCCCCTTGATTGCACAGGAACCGGAAGAAGAGCCTGAGGTCGTTCCGGAAGAACCCGAAGAGATTCCGGAAGAAGATCCGGTTGAGGAAGATGTTCTGGAGGCCGAAGTCGATGCTTCAAAGCCGAATGAGCCGGAAGCGGCCGAGGAAGACCCGGAAGTCGTTTTACCGGATTTTGAACAGGAAGAGCCCGAAAAGGACCCGGAGCCTGAACCCGAACCCGAGCCTGAGCCCGACCCAACGCCCAAGCCGCCCCGTGATCCGCTGGCGGATTTCCTGAATCAAAGTGAATCGACCTTCAAGAGCGAGATTGAAACGCGCCGGAAACGCCCGGAGCCAAAACCCCTTCCGCCGGAAGAATTGCCCAAGACGGCGCTGAAAGATGCGCCCAAGCCGGTTGAAACCCGCAACCGTCGCGGCGCCGGCGAGCGAAACGGCAATACAGCCCGTCTGGAAGCCTTAATCGTGTCTCGCATCCGCAATGAATGTTGGGCCGGGGTCGATGACTTGCCTAATCCAGAGCGGTACAATGTGCATATGAAGCTGTTGCTGAATGAAAACGGCACGATTTCGGATCTGACGCTGGTCAGCCCGCGCCGGCGCCCAATTGGCAGCTCTTATATGGGCACCGCCGTTGATCGGGGCCTTCGAGCCGTAAACAAATGCGCCCCTTACCGCCTTCCAAGGGATGATTATGAACTGTGGAAGGAAATCGATGTCTATCTAGGCCTCGGTTATGCCAATAGATAGGACAAAGACCTGGAGTGAAACGATGCTGAGAAAACTGATCTGCGCCACATTTGTTGGGCTCCTAGGGACCTGGTCCATAGCCATGGCTCAACTGGAAGTCGTGGTCGACCGCGCCGACCTTAAGCCAACACCAATCGCTATTCCGAATTTTGAAGCGATTGGGGTGGAACCTGAAACCGCTCAATTGATCAGCGATGTTATTCGCAACGATCTGGAATCGACCGGCCTGTTCACCATCACGCCGGAAGAAGCCTATATTCAGAAAGACCTGAATATCGAAGTTGCGCCCCGCTTTGCCGATTGGAAGATTATCCAAACCGACGCGCTTGTCGTCGGCACGGTTGAGCAAATTACGCGCGATGGAAACAGTCTGATCCGCGGCTCCGTGCGCATGTGGGACGTTTATGGCGAAGAGCTCATGCGGTTCGAAGACTCTGCTGGTCGCCAGGTTTCCGGTCGCCGCTTCACCACCACGCCAGAAGATGTGCGCCGAATTGCGCACAAAATCGCCGACGCTATCTATAGCCGCCTAACAGGAGAAGACGGATATTTCGATACGCGCATCGTCTATATCGCCGAAACCGGCCCGAAAAATGCCCGGGTGAAACGCCTCGCCATCATGGATGCCGACGGGGCCAATGTGAAATATCTGACCAGCGGCGCGTTCACGGTGCTCACGCCGCGCTTCTCTCCCGAAGCCCAGCAAATCACCTATATGTCCTATGAAGGCGGAATTCCGCGGGTCTATTTGTATGATTTGCGCCGCGCCCGGCAGGAGGTGCTTGGTAATTTCCGCAATATGACTTTTGCGCCGCGTTTCTCTCGCGATGGCAATTCTGTGCTGCTGACCCAAGCTACGAACGGCAATTCGGACATCTATCTGATGGATCTGCAAACCCGGCAGAGCCGCCGTCTGACGGATCATCCCGCGATTGATACCTCCCCCTCCATGTCTCCGGATGGCCGCCAAATCGTGTTCAATTCTGATCGCGGCGGCAGCCCGCAGCTTTACGTCATGAACAGCAATGGCACGACCCGCACCTGCCCCTCTGGCGGCCGCGATATTGCTTGCCGGATCACGTTTGGATCCGGGCGTTATTCGACCCCGGTCTGGAGCCCGCGCGGTGACCTGATCGCCTTCACCAAACAGACCCGTGGCCGGTTTCATATCGGTGTGATTGGCATTGATGGTCAGGGTGAGCGGCTCTTGACCGAATCATATCTCGATGAGGGTCCCGATTGGTCGCCAAATGGCCGCGTGATCACGTTTTTCCGGGAACGGGCGCCGGGCGCCTCACCGCAACTTTGGTCGGTTGATTTGACCGGTCGAAACTTGCGCCGCCTGGAAACACCCACCGATGCATCCGACCCAGCTTGGTCGCCATTGCTCGATTAGCGGTAATTATTAGCAGTCTAACCCCATGTTAATCTTCCCAAAGGGCAGAAAAATCGGGTATACGCCGTCACGAAGTTGACAAAAACTGTGCCTAATGCACCCATTGCACGCGCAAGCAAGGAGAGACCAACATGCGTAAGCTTATGATGACGTCTGCGTCGATCGCCCTATTCGTCGGCGTCGCAGCATGTTCTTCGACACCAGAGCCAGAACCGGTTGTCACGGAAGAACCCGTGGTTGTCGATGAAGAACCAGAAGTGGTTGTCGTTGAAGAGCAACTCCCAACTGTCCCAACCGGTCCTGTCGATGGGTCTCTAGAAGACTTCCAGGTCAATGTAGGCGATCGCGTTTACTTCGACCTCGACCAATACCGTCTGAGCGCCGATGCTCAGGGCATTTTGCGCCGTCAGGCCGCTTGGCTGTCGTCTTACCCTGACGTGAACATTCTCGTTGCTGGTAACTGCGACGAGCGCGGAACACGCGAATACAACCTCGCGCTCGGCGAGCGCCGCGCCTCGGTTGTGAAGAACTATCTGGTAGATCTGGGCGTTGACCCAGCCCGTATCCAGACGGTTTCTTATGGTAAAGAGCGTCCTCTGGCGCTGGGTTCGGATGAGTCCTCTTGGGCCCAGAATCGGAACGGCTTTACTCAGCTGATTTCAGGTGTTGTCGGCTAAAGCTGCTGCAACATTTACATTTGATTAGGCCGGGCGTCACATTTTGGCCCCGGCCTTTTCGTATCTGGTCGAAACTTGGCCATGTTTGAAATTGGAGTGCGTCCCGAATGTTTCGATCTTCCTGTCTAGCGCTGACAGCGCTGATTGTCCTTGGAACAACCCCGAACGCAGATGCGCAACGCCGTGCCGAAATCGTTCAAGGCACGACAAGTGGTGAATTGGCGCTGACGGTCGAAGAATTACGGGTCAGCAATGCCGAACTCCGCGCCCGCATGACCGGGATCGAATCCGATAAGGCGCAGCTCAATGGCAAGGTTGAAACCCTGGAATTTCTGCTCTCTCAATCGCGAGAAGAGATCAATCGGATGCAAACCGATGACGCAGAGCTGGAACGTCTGATCACGCGCCTGGAGCGCCGCCTGTCCGATCAAGAGAAGACGATTACAGATCTCAACCGAAAACTGGCCGATTTACAGCCTGAACCCGCCTTTCTGGCCCCGGATGCGTCCGAATTCACCACACCAGAGACGCCAGATGTCGAAGATCCGGTCGAAATGACCAGCATGGAAGACGAAACCCTTTCTGTCGCTTCAGCCGGGCCAACCCGCATTGTTCGCAGTGCCGACTCGGCAACGTCAGAAGATCCATCGACCGGGGCAATTGTGCAGCTCGGACCTGACGGCGAAGCCCTGCCGCAAGGCACGCTCGGAACGATGCCTGCAAGCTCACTCCCGGGGGATGCTGGACCGCTTTTCGGGGAAGCCAAATCCCGCCTTTTGCAGTTTGATTATGCCGGCGCTGAAATGGCGTTCCGCGCCTTCTTGGATCGGTTCGGCGACGACCCACAAGCGGGTGAGGCCCAATATTGGCTCGCTGAGGTGCTGTACCAGCAAGAAGCCTATGCTGAGTCCGGCGCAGCCTATACAGACATGATCCGCACCTATCCGGATGACCCTCGAGCGCCGGAAGCTCTGGCAAAGCTAGCCCGTTCCATGCGGCTTGTGGGTGATACAGAGCAAGCCTGTAATGCGCTTAACTTGCTGCCCCAACGCTATCCGAACGCCTCAGGCGTCACCCGCAATCTTGCCGCAGGCGAGCGCGTGCGTTCGGGCTGCGATAATAGCTAAACCGAGGTGAAGCTCGGGGCTGATTTTGACGCGCTGATCGCGCGCTTTTCGGCCGATCCCGGCGCGCCCATCTCGCTAGCTGTCTCGGGCGGAAGCGATTCACTCGCCCTCTTATGGCTTGCAGACGAATGGGCCGCCCGCGCGGGCCGCCACTTGCAAGTGTTCACCGTAGATCACGGCTTTCGAGAAGAAGCCCAGGCCGAAGCGGATTATGTTGCGCGCTTGTCGCAAAAGCTCGGTCATCCGCACCAAACCCTGACCTGGCAAACTCCGAAGAAAACGCAGAGCGCCGCGCGGCGCGCGCGCTATCAATTGCTTTGCGACGCGGCTCGAGAGGTGAACGGGCAAGTCATTTTGACCGGGCACACGTTTGACGATGTGATTGAGACCGCGCTCATTCGCCGGCGCCGGCAGGTGCGAGATGCCAGCATTGCCGGACCGACTCTTGCGGCTTCGGCACCGGTTTGGCCGGAAGGCCGCGGCATCACAATGCTCAGACCGCTTGTCCACACGCGTCGTGCACCTTTGCGCGACCTGCTCACCAAAGAAAATTGGTCTTGGATTGACGATCCCTCGAACGAAGCGGTTCAGTTCGAACGCGCGCGCGTGCGCCTGTTTCTGGCGCGCCATCCGCGGCTGAACGACATTTGTCATCAGTTCGTACGGGCGCTCCAGCAGACACGCGCGAGGCAAGATGCGGCGCTTGGTGACGCCTTAAATCAGGTTGCAGTGTCTGATGATGGCATGATCGAGACGACACAGACCGTGATGGCCGACCGACTGCTCTCGATTCTGGCACGGTGCGCCAGCGGAACCGATTCCGAACCGCGCGCCCACGCCATCAGCGACATGCAAGCCTCTCTCACCAAGGTCGGCCAGAGACAAACGCTCGGCGGCGCATGGTTCCAGAAGACGAAGGCGGGGTTGCGGATCGGTCGCGACCCCGGCGAAACGCAACACATGACGAGGGGCGAGATTTATGATGGTCGCTTCGAACGCGCCGTGGGTACCGACCTGCCGAGCCCTGAAGATCAGGCCTTTCTGGTCCGCCATGCTGCGCCAGATGGCAGTGACTGGCGAGAGATTATTTCTGAGCGGATCTCACATATTGCAGCTTGTTTGCAGACGCCGCTTCTCAAGCCGGTAGAATCTTAGTCGATTGACGCGCCAAGACGACCGATACAGAGACCCGTTCGAACATGCCGAATACCCCATCAAAACAAAGCTCTTCTGCCGGCGATTGGGTCTTCCTCGATGGCGAGATCGTGGCGCGAGACGAGGCTAAAATCTCGGTCAATGATCGGGGGTTCCTATTCGCTCATGCCGCCTATGAGGTGACCGCAGTCTGCAATGGCAAACTGATCGATTTTGATCTTCACATGGCGAGGTTAGAGCGCACCCTGGCAGGGATTGAAGTCGAAATGCCGACTGTGGATTTCGCGGCGATCCACGCTGAATTAATCAATCGAAATCACCTTCGAGAAGGCCTCGTCTATGTCCACGTCACGGCTGGAGATCAGGGGCCGCGCGATTATTATGGCCCGGAAGCACTGACGCCCTTGGTCTATGTGGCCGTCACGCATAAGCAATTGATCGGATCTGTAGCGCGCGACGGCCTGACCGCCATTTCGTATGAAGACACACGCTGGCGCCGCCGCGATCTCAAGACCACGCAATTGCTGACCCAAACGCTGGCTTATCGGGCGGCGCGGCGAGCTGGCGCGGATACAGCGATCTTGCACGAAGACGGGTATGTCACGGAGGCGGCGTCGGCAAATCTCTGGCTGGTTGATGAGCATAATACGCTGATCACACGGGATTTATCGGCGGCACTCCTGCCCGGGATCACGCGGGGACGGCTCGTGGCTCTGCTCGGCGATGACGGCTTGAAAATTGAAGAACGCGCCTTCTCACTTGAAGAATTCCAGCAGGCGCAAGAAGCCTTTACCAGCTCGACCGGGGTGGTGATCGCGCCCGTTCTTCAGCTGGATGGTCACACAATCGGCACCGGCCGTCCCGGGCCGTTCACACGGAAAGTTCAAGCCGCCTATTACGCTTATATCGGCGCTGACCTGAGCGGGCTTGATTGGTTATGAGTCTTTGGAGTCGGGGCCGGGCTCGACAATTTCACCCTCAACCGTGAAGGCATCTTCTTCGTCCGATGGGCCATTCTGCGCGGCTTGCATCTGCGCGAACATATCCTGCATTTGCCCTATCATACCGGCCATCTGGCTGATTCCAATGCGCGCCGATATCCATGCGCCGATCACCGCGATCAGGGTCGGTATGATCAGATAAGGCGCATCAGCGCTCATGATTTGAGGCTCGAACTCTGTGGTCTGGAAAATTGCCGCAATCATTGCGGTCAACCAAAAGGCGATCGCATATCCGATCAATCCGATCACGAACCGGCGGCCAACCCCTCTGAAAATACTCGGGGGCGCTTGTTCCAGATCTGGCGTGAGGACTGATTTCAGATCCGTCACGGGCGACGGGCTGAACATCCGGATGACAATCGTCGTCACGGTCGCCACCACCGCGAGCAAGGGCACAAGCAGCACGCTCCGATTCATCGCGCCCGCAATCATGGCCGCGCCCAAAAACGAGATCGGGCCCGCCAGTCTGAGCAGAATAGGGACGAGAAAGGAGGTCGGCATCTTGTAACTCAATCCAGGACTGAGCCACGATTACCGTGCTTACAGGGCGGCTGGCAATGCGCTGAGCCGACTTTTCCGAACCGCCAGGACTTTCATTGTAAGAATCGTCGCAGCGAAGACCAAGGTCACCGCATTGGCGAGAATGATAGGCAGGCTTGCCTGAAGCAGGCCATAAGTCAGCCAGCCCGCCACACCCGCGGTAAACATGGCATACATGGTCAGAGAAATACCGCATGTCTCTCCCGATCGCAGCACCAACAGGGTCTGCGGGAGAAAGGAAATGGTGGTCAAACAGGCGGCCACGAGCCCGATCAGTTCAATCATGCGCTTCAGCTCCAGAATTGGTCACTGATTAGCACACCTCATCCATCATCACTTCGCATACCAGGCCAATACTATCATGCATTATTGCATGCATCTGTCTTCCCGTTGGGGACCCTTGCGAGCGGTGGCATCTTCCAGCATGTTGCGGCGCAATAGGAACCCACGGAGGACGCATTGGCAAATACAGCCTACCAGCATACGCCTGATCGGCCGTGGATTTTCCGCACATATGCCGGGCACTCAACGGCGCAAAAGTCGAACGATTTGTATCGCAGAAACCTGTCCAAGGGCCAGACCGGCCTCTCCATCGCATTCGACCTGCCCACGCAAACGGCCTATGATGCAGATCATGTTCTGGCGCGCGGCGAGGTTGGCAAAGTCGGCGTTCCCGTCGGGCATCTCGGCGATATGCGCACGCTTTTTGAGGCGCTGCCGCTGGAAGAGATGAACACATCGATGACAATCAATGCGCCAGCGGCCTGGTTGCTATCCTTATATGTGGCCCTCGCAGATGAACGCGGCGACGACCGCGCGAAACTCCGCGGCACCACTCAGAACGACATCATCAAAGAATACCTCTCACGCGGCACTTACGTGTTCCCGCCCCAACCCAGCATGCGCCTGATCAGCGACATGATCAGCTGGTGCTATACCGAGGTCCCGAAGTGGAACCCGATGAATGTCTGCTCCTATCACCTGCAGGAAGCCGGAGCGACGCCAGAGCAAGAGCTCGCTTATGCGCTGGCCACGGCCTGCGCCGTGCTGGATGCGGTCAAGCAAGGCGGGCAAGTCCCGGACGAAGACTTTCCGACTGTGTTCGGGCGGCTCTCCTTCTTTGTGAACGCCGGCGTGCGCTTTGTCACCGAGCTTTGTAAAATGCGCGCCTTCGTCGATCTCTGGGAAGAGATTGGCCGCGAACGCTATGGCGTCACGGATTCCAAAGCCTTGCGGTTCCGCTACGGGGTTCAAGTCAACTCTCTGGGCCTGACAGAACCGCAGCCAGAAAACAATGTCTATCGCATCTTGATTGAGGCTTTAGCCGTGACGCTGTCAAAACGCGCGCGGTGTCGGGCGTTGCAGCTGCCCGCCTGGAATGAAGCGCTCGGACTGCCGCGCCCCTGGGACCAGCAATGGTCTCTCAGGATGCAACAGATTCTCGCCTTCGAGACCGACCTTCTCGAATATGAAGACTTGTTCGATGGCAGTCATGTGATCGACGGAAAAACCGACGAATTGAAATCAGAGGCGCGAGCGGAACTCGCCAAGATCGATGATATGGGCGGTGCCGTCGATGCGGTCGCTTATATGAAAGAGAGCCTGGTCGGCGCTCATATTGACCGCGTCCGCGGGATCGAAAGCGGCAACCTGAAAGTGATTGGCGTCAACGCCTTCACCCAGACGGAAGAAAGCCCGCTCGGCGCCGGAAACGACGCCATCGAGACGGTGGATCCTATGGTTGAGCGGCAGCAGGTCGAGGCGCTCAGAGCCTGGCGTGCGGAACGAGATGAGAAACAAGTCGAAGCGGCGCTCGCGGAGTTACGATCAGCCGCCAGCACTGGCGCAAACATTATGGAACCAAGCATTGCGGCCGCGAAAGCTGGCGTCACGTCAGGCGAGTGGGGCGGCACACTACGCGAAGTGTTCGGAGAATATCGCGGCCCGACCGGCGTTGCTGTGGTCATCGAAACAGGCGGCGATGAAGCGATTGAAGCCACCAAGTCGAAAGTGATGGCGCTGTCTGAACGGCTCGGACGGGATTTGACTTATGTGCTGGGCAAACCCGGCTTGGACGGCCATTCCAATGGCGCTGAGCAGATTGCGGCGCGGGCGCGGGCTTGCGGCATGCAAGTTGTCTATGAGGGCATCAGGTTTACGCCCTCAGAAATCGTTTCCCAGGCCAAGGCCGCAGAAGCCCACGTGATTGGCTTATCCATCCTCTCCGGAAGCCATTTGGACCTCGTAAGAGAAACACTGGCGGAAATGCAAAAAGCCGGACTTGAAGGCACACCGCTCATTGTCGGCGGCATCATCCCGTTTGAGGACGAACAGGCGCTGCGCCAAATGGGCGTCCGGCGGGTCTACACGCCAAAAGACTTTCAGATCACCAATATTATGGATGATGTGGTCGACGTGGTCGAAACGGCCTGGTTGTCTTAGACTACCATTCGCCGAGGCGCCGGAACCGGATTTCGCGCAGATCGATGGCGCGGGTCTTGTCCGGCACCACGGGCCGAACAGAAAAATAATCAAACGCGTTCGCGTTCTCGAGCAGTTTCCGGGGGATCTGCACTTCGGCTGTATATGTGTCCCAATCGGGCGTCAGCTCGAACCGCGTCCAACCAGTATCCCCGGGTTTTCCCGCAGAATAATTGAACTCAAACTCGCGCGCGCCGAAGCCGTCAGAGGGTTTCACCGTCAGCGAAATCCGGAGCGTTCGCCCGGCATACACATTCTCCAGATCTGGGCCGAGGCGGAAATGCGCATTGTGCTGAACGCTGGCCACGTTTGTCGTGTCGTCCGCGCGAATGGTCAGCACATCGCCATTGAGCTCTAAATCATAGCCGAGATAGGCTTCCATCCGGCACAAATCGCCCCCGTTCAGAATGATCAGACTGTAATCCTCAGGACCGTCTGCACCGCCAAACGGGCCGCACTTTGGCTGTGTCCATCCCTCATAAACGGCCGCCCCGATCATGATCAGAGCAATCATTACGACCAGTGGATAGAATACAATGTCGCGCAATGCGTTGCTCCTGAGGCATTTTTGATCTTTGACGCGGGTAGCAATCCCGCTTCCGCTCTGATAGCAACGCCGCCAGCGAAACGCGACCCTGAACGCTGCTTCAATCGCGTCCTGACCGATATTTAATGGATTGATCCCAATGCCCAAACTCATTCTCACCCGTCATGGTCAAAGCCAGTGGAATCTCGAAAACCGATTCACCGGCTGGTGGGACGCCGATTTGACAGAAAAGGGCGAAGCTGAAGCCCATAAGGGTGGCGTGTTGTTGAAAGACCGAGGTTTGGCGCCGACATTTGCCTTTACCAGCTTTCAAACCCGCGCCATCCGCACGCTCTGGCTAGGGCTAGCCGCAATGGATCGCGCCTGGATCCCGGTCGAGAAGCACTGGCGCTTGAACGAACGCCACTATGGCGGATTGACCGGTCTGGACAAAGCGGAGACCGCCGAAAAGCATGGGGCAGACCAGGTGCATATCTGGCGACGTTCTTATGACATCCCGCCGCCGCCGCTGGCCGATGACAGCCCCTACAATCTCGCTCATGACCCGCGCTATGAGGGTGTACCTGTCCCACAAGCCGAAAGCCTCAAGCTCACGCTTGAACGCGTCCTGCCGTATTGGGAGAGCGCTATTCGACCGGTTCTAGACCGCGGCGAAGACACGATTATCTCGGCACATGGCAATTCCTTGCGCGCCTTGGTCAAACACCTGTTCCAGGTGGCGGATGAGACCATTACCGGCGTTGAAATTCCAACCGGCAACCCCCTTTTGATCGAGCTGAACACCGCGCTCACGCCGGTTGCAGCTGAATATCTCGATACAGAACGCGCCAAGAGCCTGCCTGATCTTCCATGAGCAAAAATCGTTTTATCCTGCGCGCCGCATCGCCAGATGGCATCGGTATCCTCGCCGATGTGATGGGCCATCTGGCCTCTCATCGAGTCAATATTACTGAAAACCATGATTTCGGAGACCCGCGCACGGATCGATTTTTCATTTGGGCCAAGTTTGAAGCCGAACAAGGATTCAATGAAACCGCCTTCCGCGACGGATTCACAACCCTCGCAGAACGCCGCGAGATGGAGTGGTCGCTGAGATCCGAAGAGGACCGCCCGAATGCGCTGATCATGGTTTCAAAAGGCGATCATTGCCTGAATGACCTGCTCTATCGGCATCGCCGCGGGCGGCTCGGCGCAAACATTGTCGCCATCGCATCCAATCACACCGATACCAAATGGCATGCTGATCGCCATGATCTGGCGTTTCACCACATTCCCGTCACCAAGGATACAAAAGCAGAGGCTGAGCAGAATCTACGCAAATTGATCGAAGAGACGGACTCTGACTTGGTTGTGCTTGCCCGGTATATGCAAATCCTGTCCAATGATCTTAGCCGGGATTTGGAGGGTCGCTGTATCAATATCCACCATTCAGCCTTGCCGAGTTTCAAGGGCGCGCGTCCGTATCATCAGGCGCATGAGCGCGGGGTGAAACTGATGGGGGCAACCGCGCATTATGTGACCGCTGACCTAGATGAAGGCCCGATCATTGCGCAGGATGTGGCCCCCGTAGATCATCGCCTGTCGCCAGAACGCATGGCCGAGCTGGGGAAAGATATCGAAGCGCGCGTGCTCGCGCGCGCCGTCACAGCGCACGCCGAAGGCCGGGTCTTCCTCAATGGCAAACGAACAGTGGTGTTTGAATGAGCGCGCACCGCAAACATATGAGCAGAGCCCTCGAACTGGCACGGTTTCAACACAAAAGGACCGGCAAGAATCCCAGCGTTGGCTGCGTGATCCTGGATCGCGATGCGCGAATGCTCAGCGAAGCCGCAACCGGGGATGGCGGACGTCCACACGCAGAACAGCTGGCACTTTCTGCCATTCCAGTCGGCGCCGCTGCGGGCGGCACGGCCTATGTGACGCTGGAACCCTGTCAGGAGCGATCAACCGGGGAACCCTCCTGTTCGCGCCAGCTGATTGACGCCGGAATCGCGAAAGTTGTCATCGCAACTCGCGATCCGCATCCGCAGGGAAGCGGCGGAATCGATCGATTGCGGGCGGCTGGAATCGAGGTCGAGCTTGGCTTAATGAGCGCGCAAGCCGACCAGCTTTACGAGGATTTCTTCGCCTCAGTCCTCGAAAAATAAGGCGTGACCGCCGAAGCACAGCCGATCGCGATGGATCGCAATTACTGAAAAACTGACTTGACGTTAACCTTTGTAGTGTCAGCTTCGAAGTTTAGTGTGAGCAAATGGAACGGTCCCATGATCGGAATCGTTGTTGTCAGTCACGGAAGACTTGCGCAGGAATTGGTGCGCGCAGCGGAGCATGTTGTCGGTCCGCAGGATGCCTTTGAAGCACTTTCTATCGAAGTCGAGGACGATATCGATCAGCGCCGCGATGAGATTCGCGATACGGTCAAAACCTGCAATAAGGGGCGCGGCGTCATCATTCTTACCGACATGTTTGGCGGCACCCCGTCAAACCTGGCACTGTCCAACCTCTCTGACGGCAAAGTGGATGTGATTGGCGGGGTAAACCTGCCAATGCTCATTCATCTGGCACAAATTCGAAACGATCTGACCCTTGAAGAAGCGGTGCAAGCAGCAAGTGATGCTGGTAAACGCTATATTCGCATCGGGTCGCAAGTAATGAGTCGAACGAAATGACCACTGAGACCCGGGACATCCAGATCGTCAATCGCAAAGGCCTTCACGCGCGCGCCTCAGCCAAGCTCGCTGAACTCGCTTTATCTTTGCCGACTCTCGTCACGGTCAGCTTCGAAGGCGAGAGCGCCGATGCGCGGTCGATCATGGACCTGCTTTGCCTTGGCGCCGGGATTGGCAGCACGGTCCAAATCAGTGCCGAAGGCAAGGACGCCGTCATGGTTCTGGATCAAGTCGAAGCGCTCTTCATCGACGGCTTCGGCGAACTCGCGGAAGACGCCGCTTGCGCCTGCAAATAGGCCTATAGAACCAGCGGTGCGAGCCAGAATCCAATCGCTGTGATGACCACAATCCCGATCAGATTGACGCGCAAGCCTCGCGCGATCATCTGCGAAATGGGGACCTTATCCGTAGCATAGATGATGGCGTTGGGCGCGGTCGCGACCGGCAACATGAAGGCGCAACTGGCTGCCACCGCCGCCGGTGCGAGCAGGCTGGTGGGCGCCGCGCCGATCGCCGCCGCCAAAGCCCCCAGAATGGGCGCCAGCGTGGTCATTGTCGCAACATTGCTGGTCAGCTCCGTCAGGAAAATCACCAAGGCAACAACCACTGCGATGAAGAAGATGGGCGGCAGCACAGACAATGCTGCAAGCTGATCGCCGATCCAGGCCGACAAGCCCGTACGGGTAACCGCTTGGCCCAGGCTGATTCCGCCCCCGAACAGGATGAGGACCCCCCAGGGGAGCTTCACTGCTTCGTCCCAGCGCAGCAGCGCGCGCGACTTTCCCGGACCGGCTGGCACCAAGAACATGGCGACCGCGCCCGCAATGGCGATGCCCATATCGCTCACCGCCATCAGCCAGGGCAGATCCCATCCTTGCGCACGCGCCGACAGCTGAACCGGGACCCGCGCGACCCACAAAAGCGCCACGATGCCGAAGACCAGGGCGGCCCGCGCTTCTGGTGCGGTGATGGATCCTAAGGCATCGCGTTGGCTTCGAATCTCACTGGCCGCCGCGTCGCCACCGACGAGTTTGGGCAGATGGCGCGTCACCGACCACCAGGCGATGGGCACGAGTAACGCCAGCGCGGGCACGCCAAAACTCATCCATTGGGCATAGCCAATTGTCGTGCCGGCATTCTCTTCGAGCCATTGAATGGCGATCAGATTGGTTGGGGTTCCAATCGGTGTGGCCACCCCGCCAATCGAAGCGGCATAGCAAACCCCCAGCAACAAAGCCGTCACGAACCGGCCTGTATCATCTTTCAGCGCCGCCGCAGCCGAGATGGCGATGGGCACCATCATCAGCGTCGTTGCCGTATTAGAGATCCACATGGAAAGCAGCGAGGTTGCGATCATGAAGCCAAAGATCAGGGCCGCCGGATGCGAGCCGACGCGGGACACAATGTTCAGCGCGATACGTTTGTGCAGCCCCCATCGCTCAATGCCGAGCGCGATGACAAATCCTCCTAAAAGGAGCATCACAATCGGGCTTGAATAACCAGCTGCGGCTTCCCGCGTGGATCCGGCGCCGATCAACGGGATGAAGACCAGAGGCAGCAAGGATGTCACCGGGATGGGAATGGGTTCTGTGGCCCACCAGACCGCCATCCAGGCAAGTAAAGCTGCCGTCGCCCAGGCTGAGAAGGTGAGCCCCTCAGGCACGCCCACCAACAGCATCAGAGCCGCCAGTCCCGGGCCCAGGATCAATCCAACCTTGCCTACCGTATTCGGCGCCTTATCCATGCGCCCAAAGGCAGGCGCTCGCGCCAGAAGTCAAGCAGGCGTCACGCGTCGAGGATGAGATCATTGCGATGCACAAGCGCCGGACGGCCTCGAAATCCCAGCTGGGCTTCAACCTCGTCAGAGTGCAATCCGGCAATCCGCGCCGCATCATCGGAGCTGTAAGCGGTCACGCCTTTGCCGATGAGTATGCCTGCCGCGTCTCTGATCGCGACCGCAGCGCCTCGGGCAAACTGGCCTTCAACGCGCGTGACCCCCACCGGCAACAGACTCGCGCCTTGTTTCAGCGCGTTCGCGGCCCCCGCATCAACGAAAACTGTTCCTTCCGGTGTCAAATGCCCCCGCAACCAGACTTCACGGGCCTTTTCGGGGCTCATGGATGGAAGGACCCAAGTTGCTGTTCCGCCGTCGAGTAGCCGCTTCAGCGGGTGTGCGGATGTGCCGAGGGTGATCACGGTCAAACAGCCTGCGCCTTGCGCGATCCGGGCCGCCGTGAGCTTGGTTGCCATCCCGCCGCTGCCGACATTCGCAGCTTGGTTGATATCTCCGGCCATATCGTCATGCGCCGCAGTGAGTTCTTCGATGACCGGAAAATGTGTGGCCTCTGCATCGCTTCGAGGGTCAGCGGAGTATAATCCGTCGACATCCGAAAGCAGGACCAGCGCGTCGGCCCCAACCATCTGCGCCACTCGGGCCGCCAGGCGGTCATTGTCGCCATAGCGGATCTCATCCGTCGCAACGGAGTCATTCTCATTTATCACCGGCACGGCGCCCGCCCCGAGCAAGGCGTCCAGCGTGGCCCTTGCATTCAGCCACCGGCGCCGATTTTCGGTGTCTTCCAAAGTCAGCAAGGCCTGCGCGACCGGGGTGGCATGCTCTGCGAAGGCCTGCGTCAGCGCCGCCATCAAAAGCGGTTGCCCCAACGCGGCAGCTGCTTGTTTTTCTTCCAGTTTTCGCGGGCGGTGGGCGCCAAGGCGATTACGGCCGAGCGCGATCGCGCCCGATGAAACCAGGATGACGTCCTGCCCCGCCGCCCGGCGCTCAGAAATGTCGGCCGCCAATGTGTCCAGCCAGGCTTGCCGCGCATCGCCATTTTCAGCCACCAACGCCGAGCCAATCTTGACGACGATGCGCTTAGCCGCGCGAAACGTATTTAGAGCGTCCGCGCTCATTATTGAAGCGGGCTCCAACTCTCATCATCCAAGTCACTGTCAGCCTCTGCAGCGGCGATCTCGCCAAGCTCTTGCAGCATCAGACCGAGCGCCTCGCGCACACCTTCTCCAGTCACCGCCGACAGTCTGAGCGGCTCCTGCCCGCACGCTTGTTTGAGAATTCGCGCCTGCTCATCGACGAGCTCCTCGTCCAGAACATCAATCTTGGAAAGCGCGATAAGCTCAGGCTTTGACGCAAGCTCTGAATCATAGGCCTCCAATTCCTCACGAATGGTCCGATACGCTTCATCTGGATTGTCCTGCGAACAATCGATCAGGTGCAACAAGACTTTGCATCGCTCGACATGGCCGAGGAAGCGATGGCCGAGCCCGACACCTTCGGCAGCGCCTTCGACCAATCCTGGAATGTCGGCCAGCACAAATCTCGAGCCCGGCCCGAGATTGACAATCCCCAAGCCAGGATGCAGCGTTGTGAACGGATAATCCGCGATTTTCGGCTTTGCCGCTGTGGCGCGGCTCAAAAAGGTCGATTTTCCTGCATTGGGCAGGCCAAGCAGGCCGGCATCGGCGATCAGCTTTAAGCGCAACCACAGCGTAAATTCCTCGCCAGCTTCGCCCGGATTGGCGCGGCGCGGCGCTTGATTGGTTGATGATTTGAACCGCAAATTGCCCCAACCGCCATTGCCGCCTTCGGCCACCATGACGCGCTGGCCAATCTCAGTGAGATCAGCGATCAGTGTTTCTCGATCCTCTTCAAAGATCTGCGTTCCGACCGGCACCTTGATCGTCTTGTCGGCGCCGCCGCGGCCATGTCTTTGCTTGCCCATGCCATGGCCACCGCGCTCAGCAAAATGATGCTGCTGGTAGCGATAGTCGATCAGCGTGTTCAGCCCTTCGACGGCTTCGACATAAACATGCCCGCCGCGTCCGCCATCACCGCCATCCGGCCCGCCGAATTCGACATAGGCTTCGCGTCGGAACGAGGCGCACCCATTGCCGCCATGACCGGCTTTGACATAGATTTTGGCCTGATCGAGGAACTTCATGACGGCTCTTTTTCGCTAATGTGCGGCCAGACGCAAGGCCAGTTCGGGATCTGTACCCTTGGTATAGCGTACGGCGCGACTTTTTTGTCCGCGGGCAAGACCAAAAAGTTCGGTCTCGCCGCAGGGTTCAAATCCCAATTTGAGCAAGACCCGTCCGGAGGCGGGGTTGTCGGCGAAATGGCCGGAGGCAAATCGTTCGATCCCTTTGTCCTGTTCCGCCCAATCCATGACGGCGCGCGCAGCCTCGGTCACAAAGCCACGTCCCCACCACGGCTTGCCGGTCCAATAGCCGATCTCCCAGACGTCCATGGGTTTGCGGTCGAGGCCGACCACGCCGATGACCCCGTCACTTGGCCGGGTCAGCACCAGTACATAGGCTGAGTCATTGGCCCAGCCTTGCGGTACGCGCTCAATCCATTCCTGCGCGTCCGACAGGTGATAGGGATAGGGCGCGCGCCCGAGATTCCAGGCCACATCCTTCAAGCCGATGCGCTCGGAGATCTGAATAGCGTCCTCGGGCAGCGGTGGACGCAATAACAGCCTCTGGGTTTGCAATATGATTGGATTGGCCATGATCGCTACACCCTTAATTCGCCTCGCCCATGGCTGCGGCGACATCCGCTCCACGTGCATAGCGCCAGGCGAGGTCCTTACCGCCCCGCGCTTGACTGTAGAGCATCTTCTCTCCGATGCGCTGGAAACCAAGTTTTTCCAAAACGCGGCCAGACGCGGGATTGTCCTGAAAGTGGCCCGCGACGAATTTTGTGACCCCGAACTTCGCTTCGCCCCAGGCGAGCAAGGCGCTTGCAGCTTCAGTTGCAACGCCTCGGCGTTGAACCGCCTTGTCCACCCAGTATCCAATTTCCCAAGCCTCGCCGACGGCGCGGTTGAACCCAACAGAGCCAATCACACCAGCTTCTGCATGCGTGATGACAAAGGCATATTCTGTGCCTTGCGCGCGGGCTTTGTCGGCGTAGGCAATCCAATCCATAGCGTCACTTGGCGCATAGGGATGAGGCAACCTTGCGAGATTGCGCGCCATGTCCGCATCATTGACGCAGCAAGCGATCTGCCGTGCATCTTGCTCACGTGGCGGGCGCATCAAGAAGCGCTCTGACCGAAATTCAAAGGATCCACCCATTTCAGGTCTCCATTGGGAGGCAAAGAAAAAGGGAGGCAGTGGCCTGCCTCCCTCGGAACTTTTGGCCACCCCTCGGCGGCCGGATTGGGGCCGCGCTATTCTGCTGCGTCCGCCAGCGGTGCCACCGACACATACTGACGGTTGCCGCGCTTGCGCGTAAATTCCACTTTGCCTTCCACGAGCGCGTAGAGGGTGTGGTCCTTGCCCATGCCCACGCCGCGACCTGGATAGGTCTTGGTGCCGCGCTGACGGATAATGATGTTTCCGGGCACGACATGCTCGCCACCATACTTTTTGGTGCCGAGGTATTTAGGATTTGAATCGCGTCCGTTCTTCGACGAGCCGCCTGATTTCTTATGAGCCATATCCGGTCTCCAATCTGCAGTTTCAGCCTATAGCCGAAAACTTACCCTTTCGCGAGCTCTTTGGCCTGAGCGACCCAGTCATTGCTCTCAAACTTGCCAGAAGCGCCAATTTTCTCTTCGAGCGCTTCGATGTCGGCTTTCTTCATCTTCGCGATTTGCGCGAAGGTGGTGATGCCTTCTGCTTCCAGCTTACCCGCAAACACTTTACCGAGACCCTTCATCTTGGTCAGATCGTCTGCCTTGGCAGCCGCAGCCTCTTTCTTCGGCGCAGCCTTCTTGGCGGGTGCCTTTTTCGCGGCTGGCTTGGCGGCGTCCTTCTTAGGCGCTGCCTTTGCTTCAGTCTTCGGCGCAGCTTCCGTCTTCGCCGTCTCTTTCTTAGGCGCTGCTTCCTTCTTAGGTGCGGCCTTCTTGGCTGGGGCTTTCTTGCCGTCTGCCAGGATCGAGTCGATGGTCACAACGGTCTCGAGTTGGCGATGACCCTTCTTGCGACGATAGGTGTTGCGCTGACGCTTTTTCATGATCAGCACTTTGGCGCCCTTGCGCTGCTCAGCGACCGTGCCAACGACGCTGGCGCCGGACACAACAGGCTCACCAATCGTGACCTTCTTGCCGTCGCCCAGCATCAGAACGCTGTCGAATGTTACGCTATCGCCGGCATCCGCAGCGAGCTTCTCAATGACGATCTCATCGCCTTCGGCAACTTTATACTGTTTGCCACCTGTCTTAATGACCGCGAACATGACGCTCGTCCTTTTCAGAACATAAAAAATGAAACCTTAGCCGCTGCCGAACCCGGCGCGGACATGAAGGCGCGGGTAAACACCAAACACGCGCCTGAGTCAAACCTATTTCCGCATGAAAAGCAGGGCTTGATGCGATATTCGTCTGACATTAGGGGTTCGCCTCTCGGAGAGGTGCCGGAGTGGCTGAACGGGACGGTCTCGAAAACCGTTGAGCGCGCAAGCGTTCCGAGGGTTCGAATCCCTCTCTCTCCGCCAGAAACAGCCTAACAATCAGGGGGCTGCTGAGGCGAAATCCGTGCCTGACCCTTCTTCAGCTTCGTCCATCGGCTCGAGACGTTTGATACGGTCGAGTTCCTCTTCGGCCTCCGCATCACGGTCCAGTTCGAGCAAGGCTTTGACCCGCTGACGCCGAACCGGAATGTTGGCGGGGTCCTGCTCCAACAAATTGTCGGCATTTGCCAGCGCATCTTCGTATTTCTCGAGCGTCACCTGGACCGCGACCAGCTGTTCAGTGGTTTCCGGGTCGCTTTCTTCGCTCATCGACATGAGCTGCAAAAGCGTTTCCTCAGCTTTTTCAGGTTCGCCAGCGCCAGCATAGTTTCGCGCCAACTGGATCAAGACAGATGGGTCGTTCGGGCGTAGTTCCATATAACCGACCAAAACGCTTTCAGCCTCTTCATAGAGCTCCATGACCAATAGGTGCTCGCTGAGTTCAAGGGTGATTTTGCGGCTTTCCGGATTGAGCTCCAGCGCTTTTTCGAACGAGACGAGCGCTTCCTCATTTGCTTCCAGAACTGCGTGTGTGCGGGCTTTGTAGAGCCAGAAAAGCGGGCTTTGCGGGTTTCGGGTCAGCAACACATCCAGGCGCTGCAGGGCCATTTCCGCTGCGCCTTGGCGATACTCATACCGCGCCAGGGCAAATTCAGCCGGCTGTGCGTAGATCGACGTTGCCGGCAGCTCTGTCGCAATTTCCGAAGCCAGTGCGAGCTCATCGGTCGCCAGCTGTAAATGCATGCAAAGATAGGTCATGCGAATGGTGTCGGCGCGGGCATTACAGGTCGCGTCGCGCGTTTCGATGGTTGGGGGCCGAATGACGCCGCTCACCTCTTGCAGCGCCTGCAACAAGGACGCTTGCTCCGATGACATTTCGACATTCGCCATTTTGCGAACGACCTGACGCGCCGCACGGGGGCGTTCCGATGCCAACAGGTTCACCGCGCGCGAGAAGAGCAGATCGAAATCATTCGCGGCGATGTCACTGGCATCTCGGAACAGCGGCAGCGCCGTTTCGAATCGCCCATAAGAATAGTTAAACTCGGCCCATTCCTTCATCGCTTCCGAACTGTCCGGCGCAAGCGCCAGCGCGCGGCCATAATCGGCTTCAATCTCTGCCGGAACATATGTGCCAGCTCGCGCTTTCGTGGTCGCGAGCCGTCGCCAGGTCGGGCCATTGTTTGGGCGATACTCGATCGACTTGTCGAAGGATTTGATCGCGTCCTGATAAGCGCCGAGCGCCACTTGCGATTGACCGAGCAGGGAAAGGGATTTGCCTTTGCGCGAGCTGCTGGTGATATCGACAGACCGCTCAAACACTCGAATGGCTTCCGCATGCTGGCCCGTTTCGGCGAGCAGGATGCCATAATTCACATAGCCCGGATTATGGTTCGGGTTGGCGGCCACATGAATGGCATAAGCATCGATCGCCGACGCGACATTCCCCGCGCCTCGATAGGATTGGGCATAGGAGAAGGAACTGCCATGCTCGATACGTTCTTCGGGCGACAGTGCGGTGAGAACAGACAGCGCTTCTTCATGACGCTTACGCTTGGCCAGAAGCTGGCCGATATAGGCCTGGAATTTCGGACGGTCCGTTGCATCGGCGGTCCTGAAAAACAATGTTGCGCGCAACTTGTCCGAGGTCAGGGGCGCCAGCGACGAGTCTTGGACAATGGCCAATAGCTCTTCATGATAATCGGCGTCGACTTCAATATCGACAGAGCGCTCAATCTCGGCCTGATCATCAGATGAAATGGTCCGTTGAATGCCGGTATCCTGATCGCTGCGGACGACAAATTCTGCGGCCAATGCGGTTCCTGAAAGAACCAGTGCAACGGCGCTCAGGACAGGCGCTGAAAAAAGGCGTGATTGCTCATGCATGGGCTAAACCCTCTTTTGTCAGGCTCTCGACGAGACCCTTCTGCTGAACGTTTTGAATCTCAATGCCGGGCCGGCCATTCACTTCCAACACCAATGGTCCGCGATCGTGATCCAAGCAGACGTCGACCCCAATATAGCCTAATGGGACGGCTTCTGCAGCGTTTTTCGAAATCTCTACAATCTCGCGCCATTTCGGGATTTTGAAACCGATCAGGCTGGCGCCTGTGTCTGGGTGCTCAGGAACGGTTTGACCCTTCAGCGCGGCATTTGTGACTTTGCCGGTTTCGATATCGATGGCGAGACCGATTGCGCCTTGGTGCAGATTCGCTTTGCCGCCTGATTTCTTAGTAGGCAGGCGCAGCATCGCAGAGATGGGGCGCTGCTCGTGCAGGATGACGCGAATGTCCGAGAGGCCGAAATCTGACAACTGGCTAAGCTCACCATGCTGCGACAGCAAGGGCTCAACATAGGCGAAGTCTTCGTCCCCGCTTTGCGAGAATGATCCATTGAGGATCTCGCCTACATGACGTGAGACTTGCTCTGCAGTTCTGACCTTGCCGCCTGCAGTGACGAAGTCTTTGCCGTCTCGTCCGCTGATAATCATGATGCCATTGCCCTGCGAGCCACGATTTGGCTTCAAGGCAAAGGCGCCAAGATCAGCCAGAGTCTGCATGAATTCAGGCATCTCGCGGAAGGATTTACACACCGCATAAGTCTTGGCGACGGGAACACCGGCCTCTTTCAAGACATCCTTGCTGCGCAATTTATCGGCCGCAAGGTCCAGCAATTCGGTTGGGTTAAGCGTATTCACATAGTTGCGATTGCGCGCATTCATCCCCAATACCGGGCCGTTGCCGAGGATCGAACGGAAACGGATATATTCCTGCAGGCGCATGCCGGACCATTGACCAATGGCAAGCTGCACTGCCAGTACCAGCAGCAAGAGCTCTGGCATCAGGGCGAACAAGCCTTGCAGAAGGACTGAAGAGAAGACGATGTAACAGGCGATAATCGTGACCAATGTCCCAGCGCCGGTGATCATCATACCCTTCCAGTCGCTCTCATCGACCATGTTGTGAATCCGCTCTGCCATGAATGAGATGATCACCACTGGGAACAGTGCCAGGATCCCGAATTGCAGACTGGATCGGTTCCCCAACCAGAGCAGGATGCCGATAAACAGAACCGTACAAATCGTAATCACCGCCGCTAATCGCGGGATTTTCAATATGTTGAACGAGTTGAAATAGACCAGCATCACAACAGCAAACGCAACAATGCCGCCAAACGTGGCAAGTCCGAGCCATAGACCAGTGTTCATGCACGCGGCTGCGATCAGCATCGGCATAAATATCCCGAAGGTTTGAATGCCGACCACACTGCGCAGGAAGATGGTGATCAAGGCGGCCAGCGGAAACATCAGGAAAACCCCAATCATTTCTTCCGGCAGACCTGTCAGCTGCATCAAACGCGCGGCATTGAATCGATTTAAAACCGGCTCATTCTCTTCAAACTCAAACAGCGCAGGCGATTGGCTGATCGGTGAAATCGTGAAGCGATAATCGAAGTTGATATTGCGGGTATGGCGGAACAGCGCGTGATCGCCGGTATAGAGGCGCAGATAATTCTCTGGAAGGCTAGCAAAATAGCCATTGGTCGGGTCAAACGGCACCCAGCGGCCCTCGATTAATACTTCGAGCCATTGGTGCGAGGTCTTCTTCGAGCCTTCATTCATGATCACGCCGCCGACCAGACGGGCCGGGATACCATTGGAGCGGGCCAGCGCCACGAACAGGCGACCTTTACCATTACAACTGGCGCGGCCGAGGCGCAGCGCGGTCAGGGCATCGGTGAAGCCCTTGAACGGCGCGCCTTCGATTTCCTGATAGGTATAGTTGTAGATTGCCTCGAGCACTGGAACCAATTCGCGGCTATCGTCGGGTTGGATGGAAGACCAGAGCTCCATGATTTCCGGGTGGCTGACCTGAATACCCTCTTCCTCAATCAGGTATTGAGAATATTGCTCCGGCAGGAATTCCGGCACCTGCAGCGACTCATCCAGAGAATAGCTGAGTTCTTTGGACGTGATCATCGCATGGTAGCGAATCTCGCGGCCGCGATCGCCCGACCACATACCACGGCGCCCAGACTGATCCGTCTGATCGTCAAATTGCAGCTGACCAGAGAGAATGTTCTCCCTGACAATGTCCTGACGTTCATCTGTCGCCGGCAAGAACGTGGTGACATCCACATCCCGATCGTCGCCGACAAAGCTCATGGACAGGGAATAGTCATACAGCGTCACCGCACGCAGCTGATTGAGCAAAGTCGGCGAGCTGCGAAGATGCAGAACGGCCAGTACAAGGCAAATGGCGATCAGCCATCCGCTCGGATGTCGCGCGACGTTCGCGAGGCGTGCTACCCAGTTCATTTCGAGATCTTAACCCCACCTTGGTACGCAGAAAACGCGTCCGGTCTGTTTTGCACGGCTTATTTTACCGCTCTAAGCCCCGGGCGTCTGTTTACTTTTCAGCAATATTAACCATCAAAGCCACGCGCCTATACTCCAATCATATGCGGTTGGCGAGCCCCAATATGTGGTTTGAAATCATGGAGAAAATGGGGCCACGTGCGGTCTAAAAATGTGCACATTTGGTCAGAATTTTTAGCTCCACGGCGCCATTCTAGGGGTGAAACACCCTGCGGCGACAGATGAACACAGGGTTAACGCGCTGATCATATTGAAGGTTTTAACTTTTCTACCCAAACGGGCTTTATATCCAGATTCTACCTGTGAACGGATCGTACATACGGGGAAATTCGATCCGTTTGCCTCGAATCCGCGGCCAGATCGCAGTTCAAATCTGCGTTAGAATCGCGCAGTTTTTTTGCGAATTCGGGTCGATTTTGCCGGTTTTTGTCGGCTTAAAGCGTCAGGCCGCCGTCCACAAATAGGGTCTGACCGCAGACATAAGACGCCAAAGGCGACGCCAAAAACACGACCCCGCCAGCAATCTCACGCGGCTCCCCGGTGCGTCTGAGGGGGATCGCGCGCAGCGCGCCCTTCAGACGGTCGGGATGTTCGGTCGTGACTTTTGTGAGCTTGGTATCGACCAGGCCGGGGGCCACGCCATTCACTCGAATTCCATCTCGCGCATAAGCCTGGCCCAGCGTCTTGGTCAGGCTGATCGCGCCTGCTTTTGAGGCGGCATAGGCTGGATTTCCAATATTCGCCTGAACCCCCGAAACAGAGCTGATGATCACAATCGACCCTTGCGTATCGCTGAGCGCGGCGCGGAATTTCTCGCAGCAATGAATGAGGCTATCAAGATTGACCGACATCACGCGATCCCAGCCTTCACGCTCAAACTCGGCCTTCTTATAGGCCACAATGCCTTGCGACAGGACCAGCACATCAAGCCCATCAAACGGGAGATCTGCGGCGAAGATCGCATCGGGAGACCCGACATCGACCTGGGCATAGATCAAACCGGAAAGATCTGACCCGCCCGCCGCTGAATAGTCTTCGGCCGACGCCCTTGTGCCCCAAACCGCCACTTGGGCGCCGCGATCAAGAAAGGCGCGCGCGATGCCGTTTCCAATCCCGCTCGAGCCGCCAACGACGAGCACGCGCTTTCTTGAAAAATCTGTATCGGACATGGTTTCGCCTCCCGCATGATGTGGCGGAAACTAAACAGGAGACCAAGTATTTTGGTCAATGCTGACCGCGCGTCCACTCGGTCAGACTAGCTTTGACCTTGCATCGCTTCGATCTCGGCTTCGGCCCGGCTGACCGTCTTGGCGCAGGTGCACCAGGCCGCCCGCACCGTCGCAATCACAGCGAAACTGGTCGTCAACACCGCCAGCGCGAACAGACCGGCCCCCAAATAATACGCCATGGGGCCGGCCACGTCAGACACCCTAAAGAAGCCCGCGGCCACGGTAGCAACGGGAAAGGTGGTCGCCCACCAGCTCAGCGTGATTCCCGCGGCGCCGATAAAGCGAAGCTGGAGGATCAGCGCCGTGATGAAGAATGCGCCGCCGCTCAGCAGCAGAAAGGGCGGCTGCCACGGCAAATCGGGAAACAAGGTCAGCAGAGCGCCCGCCGCTAATCCGAACGGCGCGGCGACAATGAATAGGGTCGGTCGCAGCTGCGGTGACACGGCCGGTTCGAAAACCAGGCGCCGAAACACCAAGGGCAACAACATCACCCATAGCATCAAGCCCGCCCCAAAGGTCAGCAAGGGAAAGGCGATGGGCCCATAGCCCGGCCAGGTCATGGCGGAGGTCATGATCCCGGCGGCTGGCAGGAACCAGGTTGGATTCAGCTCTTCGGGCGCGTAATCGTGTGTGAGCCAGCGACCGACAAAAGCCAGAAGGAGCAAAAGGTGCCCCGCCGAAGCCGCGAACCAGAGCGGCGCACCGCCGGCCCAATCTGAGGCCATTGATCCACCAATGACCATGGCCGCCATCAGGCCCGGGGCGAGCAGATTTGCTCGCGTCGCCATAGAAATATCTTCCGCAACTTCGCTGCGATGCCGCAGAAGTTTAATCAAATAAAGCAGGATATCGATCGCCAACATGGCGCCTGCGAGGAGCAGCAGACCTGTTCCGAGCGCGTCCAGCAGCATCACGTTCAGATAGGGCGCCGCGACTCGCGAAACGGCTGCGAGACCCGCGAGCCCCAGGGCGATCGGGAACAGCGCTGTGGGAATGCGAACCAATAAATGTCCTGCGCCTGAAAAAGAGAGTGCCATCCGACCTGCCTTGCCCTGAAGCGGTGGAGCTTAGATCAGTTTGTCCAATCTCCATAGCAAGAGCCTATCCTGCGCGCCCGAATGACGATTGCGTGAACCAGCCGATGCGCAGTCTCAGCCTCGCCATTTGCCTCGAATCCGGAAATAGACGCTGAATGTTCATCCAGCTGTTGGGGCCGAGCAGTATGGCGAAATGCCGGTCTGATAGGGTCCTCGACAGCACGAATGAGGGGAGTGAGGAACATGTCGGACGAAACCGAAAACACGCCAGAAGCGGCGCCGGAACAGGATGTCACCAAGGCCTGGCAGGCCACACAAGACCAGAAGTCCAAGGCCGGGCGGCTGCGCCTCTTTGCGGCGATCGCCTGGGTCATTGCGATTGGCGGCGAAATCGCCGGCATCGTAATGTTGCTGCAAGGGCGGTTCGACTCAGGCGGTCTGCCCATCCTGATTGGCTTGCTGGTTGGTATCGCTGTCTTCGCGATTGCCGGTAACCTGATGTGGAAGTCCGCCAACAAGCACGATCCTGCGAGCAAAGAAGACGGATTCAAATTCTTCTTTCAGAACCAACTCGGTGCAATCATCACGATGATCGCCTTTCTGCCACTCCTGGCCTTGATCTTGATGGACAAGGACATGGATCCGAAAAACAAGCAGATTGCTGGCGGTGTCGGTGCGGTCCTGGCGGTTGTCGCGGTGCTTTTCGGGGTCAGCTATGATCCACCATCCGTGGAAGAGTATACGGAAGACATGAATGAGTGTGCGCGCCAGATCAATGCCGGTGAGCCCACCACGGCCTGCTCCCCAGAAGTCGCGGAGCAAGCGCAAGAAATCGCACGTGATGCAGAAGCGGTCGCCGAGGCGACGCGTGACGCGGCAAATCCGAATGGGCGCGATGTGGTCTATTGGATCGCCCCGCCAGATGGCGCGAAGCATGACTCACCGCGGGTCTTCCATCTGTGCGAAAATGTCAGCCCACTGCGCGACAAAGAGGTGGTGAGCGGCTCGGTGGCCGAGGCCTATAAACAAAACGCCAAGCGGATCACCAAACAGATTACGATGGAACAGAACCAGTGCGGTTTTGAAGTGGCAGAATAGGCGCCATCTCTATTCTGCGGCCGACATGGTCGCGTGACGGCGGATCCATTCCTGGGTCCGCCGTTTGCGTTCGGGCGTCGCGACCTCTGCGCCTTTCGCAACAAGTTCGGTTAGAGGCACCGCATTCAAGGCCTGGCGATAGGAGGCTTCGGCGTCATGGAAAGCAGCCGCGATTTCACAGGGGGCCGAACACTCGCCGCGCGTGGCACCGCAGGGCCCGTTGCGCCGAATCTCCGTGCACCGAAAACTCGGCGTGGTGCCTTCTAGAGCGGCAGTAATATCCCAGAGGGAAATTTGTTCCGGTGCCCGCGCCAGCCGATACCCCCCGGCGACGCCGCGCTGGGTTACAACCAGGTTTGCGCGGCTGAGGGCTTGCAACTGTTTGGCGAGATATGGCGACGGAACACCAAGAAAGTCTGCTAAAGCCTCACGCGATAGCGCCGCAGCCGGGGGGAGAAGTGCCAGGATAGCGCAGGCATGCGCGGCCCATTCGACGCCTTTTCCGAGTTTCATCGCGATCCTTTCGCTCAGCCGTCCAGGTTTTCGCGAAGCTCGGCAATGCGCGCTGCGTTGACGCCCGCATCAGAGTGCCCGACGCGCGAGGCAGACCGCACATGAACGCTGTCTTCGGTCAGCCGGAACTCGACATCATCAACAAAGCGAAACAAGCTCGAAGTGAACTCGGCTGCGAGATAGGTGTCATCTTGAACGGTAATCTCACCGCCCATTTCAGTTAGGGTCGCTGGCAAGTTAGCCCAAGCCCCAACCGGCAAGCGTTCGACTTTCTTTTCATCCGTTGTGCCATCTTCGCTGGAAACGCAGTTTGGCGAGTCCGGACAGGCTGTCAGCTGGCCATCAACTAGCCCAGGGGCAGTCCCGTTTTGTGATTGCATGCCAAGAAAGAAAAACCCGCCAACGCCCAGCAAAAGCAGCACGCCGAGCGCGATCGCGCCGTATTTCACAAATCTCATCTTGATCTCCCTCTAGTCAGATTTTTAATTTGGATATATATTATCCATAATTAATGTGAAGGTAAACCCCATGCTCGCTGAAAACCAATTGCCCACCCATACCGGTCTCTCCGTTCTGGGACGTCTTCTTTTCACCTCACTCTTTTTCCTGTCCGGCCTGACGCATTTCACCAATGTGCCGTATTACATCGCCTTGATGCCGGACGGATTCCCGTTCCAGCTCTTCTGGATTTATCTCTCTGGCGTGGTCGAGTTGGTGGGCGCTGCGATGCTCCTTCTCAACTGGCGGCCCCGGCTCGGCGCCTGGCTCCTGGTTCTATTTCTGGTGCCGGTGACGTTTGCCGTGCATGGCTATGAGATGCTTTACGCGGAAACCGCGCCGGAACGGGTCAATCAACAAGCGCACTTTCTCAAAGGTATCGCACTGACCGGCGCTGCATTGCTGTTCACGCAGCTTGGCGTGAAAGCCCGTCCAGACGCGTAACTTGGATTGAGGGACCGGCAGGTCGCCTTCGATTGCATCTTCGTCCGCGCGGATGCACCGCTCAAATGAAAGCGCCGTCGATTATCGAAATCGACGGCGCCAATCAGTTGAGATTCAGACCAGAATTACCAGGTAAAGCCTGCCCGGGCGTACATGAACCGACCCGCAAATCCGAACGGTGATCTCGCCGAGAATGGGAAGATACCGTTAAAGTTCTGATTTGACGGAGTTTCTACCGGATACTGATCGAGAACATTGTCGACGCCCAATCCGATCGTGACATTGTCGGTTACCGCAAAATCAACCGACGCATCGATGATCCACTCGGATTCGATCGCGAAATCATTGTCTGGATTATTGGACGGATCAATCACCTCGCCATAGCGCGTCGCGCGGGCATTAAAGGTGGCATCTTTCCACTCATAATCCGCTGACACGATCAGTTTGGTCTCTGGGGCGCTTTCTTCAAATGTCAGACGATTGTTCCGACTGAAGAAGGTGAGGTCTGGCAGCACCGTGTTGACCGGCACTTCTGTCACCTCAACATCGGAATAGTTGAAGGCAGCTGACAGACCGAGCTCACCCATTTCACCAAGATCCCAGTCATAGCGGGCGACAACGTCGACGCCTTTGGTCTCGGTTTCGATGCCGTTTTGGAAGAATCGCAGACGGCTAATGCCGGTCACGCCAGCCGTGGCCAGAACCGCATCGACATCCGCTCCGCCGAGATTCTCAGACAAGAAGATCTGGTCTTCAATATCGATGCTAAACGCATCAACTGTGATGAACAGATTGGATTGCGGCGTGAACACGACACCCGCTGAGAAGCTGGTCGATTCTTCGGCATCCAGCGGCTGCGCGCCGAGCGCGACTGCGGCTGACGAGGTGGCTGGGAATGTGCCGATCTCGAAAGGCACACCATCGATGAAATTGGTCGATGATGCGGTGAAGAATTGCTGTTGCAGCGATGGCGCCCGGAACCCGGTGCTCACCGCGCCGCGAATAGCGAACGTCTCATTGAAGTCATAACGCCCGGTGATTTTACCGGTGAGGGTGTCGCCAAAGTCAGAATAGTCTTCATAGCGAATCGCCGCCGACAGCAAGGTCTGGTCATTCGGTTCCCATTCTACATCAGCATAGAGACCGATATTGTCCCGGCTCGCATCGACTTCAGATTGCGGTGTGAAGCCCGCAAAGACCTGGCTGCCGCCCGCAAATCCGACGCCGAAGTTCGCATCAAATGGGTCCGGATAAGTGGACGGATCATCGATATCGAAATTCGCCGGTACATTCACACCAATTACCGGCTCATAGTTCACGCCCGGAACGCCTCGGTAGCCACCTTGAATATAGGAGGCTGGCTCACCCTGGGTGATCTCGAAGCCTTCGTCGCGATATTCTGCGCCGAAGGACACCGTTGTCGTTCCCGGCAGAAGCGTGTCGAATGTGCGTGTGATGTTCGCGTTGAGCACGACCTGATCATATTCCAGCGCACCAGCATCGAACTCTGTTGGACTCGTCGGACCCAGCGACGCGTTCAGCGTATTGACAACAGAATAGTCGAGCTCATTTGAACCATAGACGACACTGAAATCAGCGTCCCATCCCGCAAGATCGCCACGAATACCGCCGCCCGCACTGATATCGGTCACATCACCCACAATCGTTGGCAAGAAGCCTTCGGGGAATATTTCGGTCAGGTTACGCGGCGTGCTTCTGGTTCCCAGTGGGCCCGTCGCGGAATCGCTCGACCGGCGATAGAAGCCCGTACTTTCGGCTTCGCGGTCCTGATAACCGGCCCAGCCATAAAGTTCCCAGTCTTCGTTCAGCCCGTACCCAGCATTGGCGAACAGGCTGTAATCTTCAGCATTGCCATTACCCCAATTGTGATTGAGGCGATCGAATGTGAGTTCGCGTGGGTCCGAAACACCACCTGGCGTGATGAATTGTTGGCGCGGGTCAAGGCCGGCCCGGTTGGACGGATTACGATCCTTATATTCGCCGGACAAAGTCAGGAAGCCTGAATCGCCCAGTGCAAAGCCTTTCCAGCCGCTAATCTGCAGCGTTTCACCATCGACGCGGTCGCGGCCCTGGCCGTCAATATCGGTAACGAAAGCGCCATAGCGGGCGTTCACGCCGCCGCCTGAGCTTTCCTCTTTCAACAACACGTTGATCACGCCAGCGATGGCATCAGAGCCATACTGAGCCGAGGCACCATCACGCAGCACCTGCACACTGCCGATCGCCGCAGTGGGGATGGAGTTGAGGTCAACCGCAGACGAGCCGCGTCCAACGGTTCCGTTAATGTTGACCAAAGATGAGGAATGCCGACGCTTTGAATTGAGCAATACCAGCGTCTGGTCTGGCGCCAGGCCTCGCAATGTGGCCGGACGAATAATGTCTGTCCCGTCACTGATTGATGTCTGGTTGAAGTTGAACGATGGAACCGTCGCGGCCAGAATCTGATTGAGTTCGGTTCGACCCGTTTCGGTCAATTCCGCGACCGGGAACACATCAACCGGAACGGCCGTTTCCAGCGCTGTTCGGTCCGTAGAGCGCGTCCCCGTAACAACGATTTGGCTTTGGCGAAGCTCATCAGCGTCATCATCCGTATCTGCATTTTGTGCGTGACCCGACAGGGCGGTCATCGAGAGCGCGAGCGCAAGTGCACTGCCTCCGAGTAGGTTTCTTTTTCTCATTTTTATTACGCTCCTTGCTGTTACTTCCGTAAAGCAACATAGGTACGCACTGGTAAGACAGTGAGATAATAAAGAGAAAGAATCGGTTTTGAATCCTGAATGTTGCATTCAGGCCACGGTGGTCAATCCGGCAGAACTGCGCTCTCACCGCGCTTGAACACTGCTTGCACAGGGGGTCACAGCGACAACATGGCTGCGATCCGGGCGCCCAAAACGACCACGATATGACAAAAAAAGCCGCTCCGTGGGGAGCGGCTTTTCTCTATATTGAAACCGAATGACTTAGCCTTCGCCCTCTTCATTTGTTGCAAATCCGCGGATTCGCAGGAGCGGTTCAATGGTCGGGTCGGAGCCTCGGAAGTTGCGGTAAAGTTCATCAGCTGGGCGCAAGCCGCCAGACTCATAGACCCACTGCTTCAAGCGCGCCGCGAGTTCGGCGTCCCAAATGTCGCCTGCTTCGCGGAAGGCCGTGAAGCCGTCTGCGTCAAGAATCTCAGACCAGAGATAGGCGTAATAGCCAGAGCTGTAGCCGCCGGCAAAGATGTGGCTGAAATACTGGCTGCGATAGCGCGGTTCAATCTCATCGATCAGCCCATAACCACTCAGCACTTCCTGTTCAAAAACGCGCGCATCGGTGATCGCCATCGCCTCTTCCAGGCTGAGATTGTGCCAGGCCAGGTCGAGCAGGGCCGCCGCAATGAACTCGGTGGTTCGGAAGCCCTGATTGTGATTGGACGCCTCCCGCATTTTCTCGATCAGCTCGAGTGGAATGGCTTCACCGGTCTCGTAGTGCAGCGCGTATTCTGCCAGCATTTCAGGGGCACCGGCCCAATGTTCGAGGATCTGCGCCGGGAATTCGGTATAGTCGCGCGGGCCATCTACACCGGAGAAATTGGAGTATTTGATCTGCGTCAGCAGACCGTGCAGACCGTGGCCGAACTCGTGGAAGAAGGTTTCCACTTCATCAAACCGCATCAAGGTCGGGCCGTCGCCAGCCGGTGTGATGAGATTGAGATTATTGGTGATGATCGGACGGATTTCGTCGGCATCGGCATAATTGGTTGAGTTGCGGTAAGAACTCATCCAGGCGCCGCCACGTTTACTGTCGCGGGCATACATATCCATCATGAACAGGCCGAGATGCTCGCCAGTTTCACCGTCTTTGACATCATAGGCCGTGACGACCGGGTTCCAGCCCGCCACGTCGACATCTTCCAGCGTGACGTTGAACAGGCGCTCCGCCATGGTCCAAGCGCCCTCGCGCACCGCACCGAGTTCAAAATATGGCTTCAGCACATTGTCATCGAAGGCATACTTGTCTTGACGGACTTTCTCAGAATAGTGCCACCAATCATGCCCGGCGAAGGTAAACTCATCGCCGATCATCGCCTGCATTTCGCTGCGCTCGGTCTTGGCCTGCGCAAGGCCTGGCTCCCAAACGCGGACCAGGAAGTTTTCTACCGTGTCCGGCGTGCGGGCCATATTATACTCAAGAACATAGGCCGCATGGGTCGGATAACCGAGCAATTCAGCGCGTTCCGCGCGCAACTGCGCCAGCTTGATCGCGATCGGGCCATTGTCGAACTCACCGCTATTGGCACGCAGACGATAGCCGTCGAACATTTGCGCGCGCAGATCACGGTTCTCCGACTGCGTCATGAAGGTCTCATAAACCGAGCGATCAACCGTCAGCACCCAAGTGTCGCCATCCTTGAGGGCGGCTTTGAAATCCTCGGACAGGCCGACCAGTTCCGCCTCGTCTGTGATTTCCAATTTGAACGCCTTGGTTGAGGCGAGCAGATTTTGAGCGAATTGCGTGGTCAGGCTGGAAATCTCTTCATTGATCGCGGCGACCTGCTCTTTGACTTCCGGGCTCTGGGTTGCGCCAGCGCGTTCAAATCCGCGATAGGTCAGCTCGATCAGACGCAGGTCCTGTTCGTCCAATGGCAATGTGCCAGCAGCGTCATTTACCGCTTTGACGCGCGCAAATAGGGCTTCGTTAAAGTTAATCTCGTTTTGAACGGCGGTGACTTTTGGCCAGATCTGAGTTTCCAGGTCGGCCAGCGTGTCATTGGTGTCGGTATTGGTGATGTTCGAGAACACCAATGCCACCTTGCTGAGCGCGCCGCCGGCTTTGTCGAGCGCGACAATCGTATTCTCGAAGGTGGGCGCTTCTTCACTATTGGCGATGGCCTCAATCTCAGCCTGCAGCTCAGTAATCGCAAAGTCGATCGCTGGCAGATAGTCCTCATCGGCAATCTCTGCGAAGGGCGGCACACCATAAGGCGTGTCCCAGTCCTGAAGCAGCGGGTTCTCTGCCAGGGCAGCTTCGGCATCGGCGGTGCTTTCGACATCGGTCGTAGCAGCGCCATCCGACTCTGCCGGAGCTTGGTCGCCGGCACAGCCAGCAAGGAATAATGCGAACGCGGCTGCGCCGCCGAGAAGGTAAGATTTTGCGGTCATTGGGTCACCTTTGAGTGGAACGTTGCCGTGTTTAATCAGATTTTAGATGGCTCGCCTAGGGTTAGCCTGTCACACTTGTAGCTGGTTGAGACGCGCGACGGTGGATTCGAACTGCGCCATGGTCTCATTGAGGATGTCGGCGACTGGCCGAACGCCTTTGATCCGCCCCGCGACTTGTCCGGTCAGGGCGATGCCCGCCTCCAAGTCCCCGCCGAAATAGACTTGCTGCGTGCCAGCGAATTCGCCGAAAATATTCTCCACACCTTCTTGCTCAATCCGCGTCGTTCGATCGGTGCGCAGGGCCCGCAGCGCCGGGCCCGGTCCATCACGGTTCAAAAAGACGGTATCGGTCGCGTCGGCGTCGACAATCGCTTGTTTCCAGTTTTGGTGAACCGGGCTTTCAGCGGAGGACAGAATTCGGGTCCCCATCAGGACGCCTTCGGCGCCAAGCGAAAACGCTGCCGCCATGCTCGCGCCGTCCATGATTCCGCCAGCCGCAACCACCGGCACATCCACCGCTTCGCAGACCTGAGGGATCAACACCATCGAGGCCACGTCTTTCGGATTTTTGAACCCGCCGCCTTCGCCGCCCTCAACAATCAAGCCGTCAACCCCTGCATCAATCGCTCCGAGCGCCGCTTTCAGGCTCGGCACGACATGGAAGACGGTGAGCCCCGCTTCCTTGAGTTGACCGGTATATTTCTTCGGATTTCCGGCAGATGTGGTGACGAATCTGATGCCTTGGTCGATCACGAACTGGACAATGTCCGGGTCGCGCACAAAGGCCTGGGCGACGTTTACACCGAACGGTTTGTCCGTCAGGTCGCGCATTTTGAGGATTTCCGCGCGCACCGCATCCAGCTCGCCGGAACTGGTTTCGATAATGCCCATGCCGCCCGCATTCGAAAAAGCAGAAGAGAGCTGCGAACGCGCAATCCAGCCCATCGCCGCCTGAATGATAGGTTTTTCGATCTCAAGCATCTCGGTGATGCGGGTCTTGAGCGCCATGATGTGTCCTGTTCTGTGGTCCGTTTCGGCGCAGACAAAACCGCTATCGCGGCGGAAGCGCAAGGGCCTAGCGGGACTGGAACAGCTTGAATCGCTCAGTGATGAAAATGATCGTCAGCGATGACACGCCCAGCGCCACGAAGCCCCACATGAACGGGGCAATCGTGCCATCAAACTGTCCCGCCACGAGGAAGCCGATAAAGCTCGAAACAGTGGTTGAAGCGAAGCCATAAGCCGCACTGGCAGTGCCGGCAATCTTACCCTGCGGCTCCATAGCCAAAGCGGTGAAATTCGCGCCGAGCATGCCGAAACAGGCAAAGGTCAGGCAAAACAGCGGATAGAACAGCCACAGCTTCTCGCCGACCGTGTACAGTGTCAGCACATTGATCAGAGCCAGCGCAATGAACAGGATCAGCACCGAATGGCTAATCCGGCGCATACCGAATCGCTCGACAACGCGCGAGTTCATGAAATTCGCCACGGCCAGAGACGCGGCAACGCCCGCAAACCACAGCGTGAAGGTCTCATGCTTTTCAAACACATCGGTGAAGATCTGTTCCGACGCGGCGACAAAAGCGAAGAGCGCGCCGAAGATGACGCCGCTGGCGCACATATATCCGAACGTGACGCGCGTGGTGACGACCTGCCAATAGGCCGCCCCGCTTTGTTTGACGCTGAGCGGCTGGCGGGCATCGGTTGGCAGTGTTTCCGGCAAGCGAACCTGAATCCAGATCAGATTGAACATCGCAGCAATACTCAGCACGCCGAACGTCCATTGCCATGGCGCGACGAGCATCACACCGGCGCCAATGGTCGGCGCCAGGATGGGCACGACCATGAACACGGTCATCACCAGCGACATGATCCGCGCCATCGCGCGACCCGCCAGCAAGTCACGGACAATCGATACGGCAATCACCCGCACACCGCTGGCAAAAATGCCCTGCACGAACCGCGCAATCAGCAGGGTCGTGAATGAAGTCGTCATGATGCAGGCGACGCCGGCAATCGCATAAGCGATCAAGCATATGCTCAATAGGCCCTTGCGGCCGAAACGGTCTGAAATTGGCCCGAAAACCAGCTGCGGTGCGCCAAAGCCAGCAATATAGGCGAAGATGACCAATTGCTGATCGTTGTCTCGAACCAGGCTGTAATGCTCCGAAATATCGCTGAGCGCCGGCAGCATGATATCGATCGCCAGCGCGTTTAGCGACATCAAAGCCGCCACCATGATGACCAGTTCCCATTGCGGCATGGGAAGCGAACGCGGCGGCGTCTGTTCCATAGCGGCTGTTTCGGGACTGTTCACTGGATCTGCCTTCGATTAACCAAGGCGCGGGTTGTGCGCCTCCCAACTCTGCGGCGCAAGCTTTTTTTGAGAGTATTTCTGGATTGCAGAACTGTTTGATTGAGTCGGTCGTGTTTTTAAGGCAGAGCGCGCCGAGGACGTTGCCTGTATATGGATGATCATCATGCCTGATTCCAAATCGCCTTATGCCGGAGGCCCGCTCAAGACCTTTGGTCGTCGCGGCGGTCGACCGCTGTCCGGACGACAAAAGGAATTGATGGACACGCTGCTCCCGAAAATTGGCGTCCCAGTTAAAAGTCCCGGCGCCCTCGACCCAAAACCGCTGTTTGAGTCCTGTAAAGCGGTCTGGCTGGAAATTGGCTTTGGCGGGGGTGAGCATGTCAGCGGCCAAGCGGCAACTCACCCAGACATTGGCCTGCTTGCCAGCGAAGTGTTCTTTGAAGGCGTGGCGAAACTGCTCGGCCAGATCGAAAAGGGCGGTTTGGGCAATGTCCGCGTCTGGCCTGAAGATGCCCGCGAATTGGTCGATGGGCTAAAGACCAATAGTATTGATCGCGCCTTCATTCTGTTCCCCGATCCCTGGCCAAAAGCACGGCACCAGAAACGCCGGATCATCCAGCCAGATTTTCTTGATGCCCTCGCCCGCATCATGAAACCCGACAGCCAAGTTCGATTTGCGACGGATGTTCGGTCTTATGCCGATGAGGCCTTGGAGCGATTTCTCGCCCATCCCGCCTTTGAATGGACCGCGCGCACGGCAAATGACTGGCGCAGAGCCCCCAGCGACCACATCCAAACCCGGTATCAGATGAAGAAACTGGGCGATATTGCGCCAGTATATTACGACTTTATTATCTCTCCAGACACCTAATTGACGGCCCATCAAACGTCCCTAGTATCGCGGCATCGAGACGGAGATAAACATGCGGGTTTTATTGGGCCTTTTCCTCATCTGGTTTGTCACCAATTTCCAGCCTCCCGCCATTGCTCAAGATTTGGACGTCACAGAGATTGTCGCCGCCAGTGAAGCATTTTCGGGCGCACAAGACCTAACGACGCGCAACGCCCTATTTTTGGCGCTGACCGCGTATGATGGCGACGCCACGGTGGAATCGGTCAACGCTTACGTGTCGCTTCTATTGTTTGATGGAGCGGGTGACGACAATGAACGTCTATTTGCCTCCGCATCGGCTGCGAGAACTCATTTCGAACCGATCGCCGATGTGATCCCAAAACAGTATTTGGAGGCCCGGTTTCTCGCCGCCGTCGCGCTGTTCAACATGGATCAAGACGCCGAGGCCATGGTTGAAATGGCGCATGTGGAAGGCCGGGCGCGCGCCTTTACCGATCGAATTGGCGAACGCCCGGACTGGGCCACCTATTTGAAATGGAACGCAGATGCCTGGGGCATGGCCATGGGCGCCTATTTCCGTAGCGCGGATGAAGACCATCCAAACCCCAGCGAAATTCAGGCCATTCTTGCAAGCTATGGCGAAGATCTAGCGTCGCGAAACGCAGATGCGGCGCGCAACCTCGATGAAAACGGACTGCCATTTTGCTCCGGCCGCATGATACAGCGCCCATCCATGCGATATCCGTTTGGCAAGGCCGCAAAAGGATTTTTCGGTGCCGTTATTCTTCAAATGGACCTGGATCCTGACGGTCAGGTGCTCAATCCGCGCGTGGTCGCATCCGTGCCAACCGATGTGTTCGAGGAAAAGTCGCTGCGCGTTGTTGGAAAATGGAAATTTCGCCCGGCTGATCGTGATGCTGTTGGCGTCACTTGCCGGTTGCAACGCACAAACATCATTCAGCCTTTGACTTTCCAGCTTCGCTGATCCGGTTTTGCTTGACCGCAGGCTCAGAATATGCGCCTGCTCGCGCTATCGAATACGGCCGGTCTGCAATGAGAAGACCCCGCCAGACCGGCGGTTAATGAATGTCCCTACCTCTCCGTAATCGACCTCGCGACCTCCTGCACGGTGCAGGGTCGGCGCGGCGCAACGGAAAAGGGCTCAGGAATGGCCACCGGAAAAGTGAAGTGGTTCAACGCCACAAAAGGATTTGGATTTATCGTTCCCGACGAAGGCGGCAAGGATGTGTTCGTGCACATTTCAGCCGTCGAAAAGTCCGGCCTACAAGGTCTGCAGGATGATCAACCGATCGAATACGAACTCTATCATGATGAACGCCGGGGCAAGACCTCTGCGGTGGATCTGAAACTGATCTAGACAAATCCAAGATTTGCGCCTATCTAGGCGCCAAGTCGAAACATATCGGCGGCGGTTCCGGGAACGGGGCCGCCGCTTTTCTTTGTCTGAAAGTCCGCCCTTTGATCACCATCAGTCCACAGGAAGAGCGTATCTTGGCCATGGCGCAGCCGCTCGCCAGCGAGCTGGGCCTGGACATTGTGCGCATCCGGATCATGGGCGGAAAACGGCCACTGCTTCAGATCATGATCGAGAAAGAAGGTGGGGCGCCGACCGATGTCGAAGATTGCGCGACCCTGTCACGGAACCTCTCGCCGGTCTTGGAAGCTGAAGATCCGATCTCTGAAGCCTACAGACTGGAAGTTTCAACCCCTGGCATTGACCGACCTTTGACCAGAATTGGCGATTTCGGGCGTTGGGTGGGCCATCTCGCCAAGGTGGAGTTGACCATGCCGCTGGAGGGACGTCGCCGATTCCAAGGCATCATCCAACGCGAAGACGATGCCGGCGTTGCGGTCCTGTTGGATGATGAAAGCGAACTCGTCGCGCAGGTTCATGAAATGAGCAAAGCGAGCCTCATTCTGACAGATGAATTGATTGATGCCGCCACCGATGATGGCAGCTTGCCGCCGCAACCCGGCGATGAAGACTTTGAAGGCTTCGAGACGGACGAAGCTGAAACTGATACAATTGAAGATAATCTAGAGAGTGGAGCCTGAAGCCATGTCCAATGTTGGCGTTTCCGCAAACCGACTGGAAATCATGCAAATCGCGAAAGCGGTTGCTGAAGAAAAAGCGATTGATCGCGCCATCGTCATTGAGGCGATGCAGGAGGCGATCGAGAAGGCGGCAAAATCTCGTTACGGTCAGGAGCATGATATCCGCGCCGTCATCGACCACGAGACCGGCGAGCAGAGCCTCTGGCGCATTCAGACCGTCGTGCCTGATGAAGAAATTGAAGACGCCGCGCAACAGATTTCCCTGAAAGACGCGAAAAAGATCGATGCCAGCCTCGAACTCGGTGACGAGATCAAGGAGGAACTCCCGCCGTTCGATTTCGGCCGCGTGGCTGCCCAGACCGCCAAACAGGTGATCATGCAGAAAGTGCGCGATGCTGAACGTCAGCGCCAGTATGACGAGTACAAGGATCGTGAAGGCGAAGTCATCAACGGCATCGTCAAGCGCGTAGAATATGGCCACGTCATCGTCGACCTTGGCCGCGCCGAAGGTATTATCCGCCGCAATGACGGTATCCCGCGCGAGAACTTTCAGCCGAATGACCGCGTGCGGGCTTATCTGTATAAAGTCAGCCGGGAGATCAAAGGCCCGCAAATCTTCCTGTCGCGCGCGCATCCGGACTTCATGGTCAAGCTGTTCGCAGCCGAAGTCCCGGAAGTCTATGAAGGCGTCATCGAGATCCGCTCTTGCGCCCGTGATCCGGGCTCTCGCGCCAAAATCGGTGTGATTTCGAATGATAGCTCGATCGATCCGGTCGGCGCTTGTGTCGGTATGCGGGGGGCCCGCGTCCAGGCCGTAGTCGGCGAACTCTCAGGCGAGAAGATCGACATCATTCCTTGGAATTATGATGACGCCACCTTCATCGTGAACGCGTTGCAACCGGCGGAAGTTTCAAAAGTGGTGCTGGATGAAGATGAGCACCGCGTCGAAGTTGTCGTGGCGGATGATCAATTCCCGCTGGCGATCGGACGTCGCGGCCAGAACGTGCGATTGGCGTCTCAGCTGACCGGTTGGCAGATCGATCTGGTTACTGAGAGCGATGATTCTGAACGCTACCAAATCGACTTCCAACGCCGCACCGAACTGTTCATGCAAGCCTTGGACGCGGATGAGACTCTGGCGCAATTGCTTGCGTCTGAAGGGTTCGAGACGGTTGAAGATATCGCCTATATCGCCGCTGAAGAATTCATGCAGGTCGAAGGCTTTGACGAAGAGGTCGCCGCTGAGATCCAAGAGCGGGCGCGAGAATATCTCGAAAAACTAGCCGCTGAGCAGGATGCCAAACGCCGCGAGCTTGGCGTCCAGGACGAGGTTATGGAGCTCGATGGAATGTCTCCCGGCTTCGCTGTGAAACTCGGTGAGAATGAAGTGAAATCGGTTGAAGACGTGGCGGGCCTGGTTCCGGACGATCTGACCGGTTGGCGTGAGAATAATAAGGAAGGCAAGCCGGTCTGGCAGGAAGGAATCCTGAAGAAAGGCGAAATGCGCAAAGACGATGCGCAGCTCTTCATTATGAAGGCACGCGTCATTGCCGGCTGGGTTGAGCCTGAAGCGCTCGAGCAGTTGGAAGCGGAAATGGCGGCGGCTGCCGCGGGCGAAGAGCCGCAAGACCTGACCGAAGAAGAGCGTGCACTGCTCGCGCTTGGTGAGCTTGGTAAGACCGATGACAGCGAAGAAGCTGCGGTCGAAGAAACCCTGGATGTCAGCGATGAAGACATCCTGGCCGAATTGGAAGGCCTCGATCTCGACGAGGAACTTCTCATGGAGGGCGGCGATGAAGCCGCAGAGCCTCAATGATAGCGACAAGCGCCTAGAGGCGCCTCAGTCCTCGCGCGCTGGCGGACCCATCCGCCAGTGTGCGGTGACGCGCGAGCGGCTGGCGCCGGACTCGTTGATCCGCTTTGTCCGAAGCCCGGATGGCATTGTCGTGCCCGATGGATTCGGAAAACTTCCCGGGCGTGGCGCTTGGATCACAGCTGACCGCGAAACGCTTGAGAGCGGCCTCAAGACGGATGTGTTTTCTAAGGCATTCAAAGCCAAATCCTCTCCGATCGACCATTTGGCCGATGAGGTGGAACGCCAACTCTTGCAACGCTGCATTGGCCTGCTGGGTATGGCAAAAAAGAGCGGCGTGGCGGTGCTTGGTTTCGATCAAGTTCGCGACTATATCCGCAAACAAGAGCCTGGCTTGCTACTGGAAGCAAGCGATGGTGCAGAAGATGGCCGTAACAAGGTTCATTTTCTTGCCAAGGCGATATATGAAGACGTCGAAGTCGCGGGCGCATTGTCGTCCGCTGAATTGGGCATGGCCTTTGGGCGGCAGCATGTGGTACATGCGCTGCTTGAATACGGTTCTCTCGCGGATGCCTTCTCAGTCGCCTATCGGCGGCTGACAGGATTCCGGGACGCGCCTGAGACAGGCTGGTTCTCCGGCAGGCAAAAAGAATTATAGAGGGGCGAGCTTTTTCGCCTCGAATGAAAGGTTAAACACCAGGGTACGCATGAGCGATACGAAAGACAAAGGCACAACTGGCGGACGCAAGCCACTCACTGTTTCACGCGGATCAGGATCCGGCACTGTGAAGCAGACCTTCAGCCATGGCCGTTCGAAACAGGTTGTTGTTGAAACCAAAAAGCGTCGCACGGTTGGGGCGCAGTCCAAACCTGGTGCCGCCAAGGCGCCTGCGGGAGGCAAGAAAGCGCCGCCTGCTGGCAAGCCGCAATCGAAACTCGCGGCCGCCGCCGCCAAGCTCGGGATTACCGAAGAAGAACTCGTGCAGCGCCAGAAAGTGTTGTTGCAACGCAAGAAGGCAGAAGAGTCGCGCAAAGCCGAGCAGGAAAAACAAAACGCCCGCACCAAGGCTTTGCAGGAAAAGCAGGAAGCCAAAAAGCAGCAGGACAAAGAGCGCGAAGAAGCCGAAGCGCGTCGCAAGACCGAAGAAGAAGAGCGCAAGAAAGCCGAAGCCGAAGCCAAGAAAAAAGCTGCCTCTGAAACAAAAACAGCGCGACCTGAGCGCGGCGGCGGCAACAATAAAGGCCGCGGCGACGCGCCGCCAAGTCAAGCCGATCTCGAAGCGGCTGCGAGCTCTGGTGGTGGACGCCGCAAAGGCGGTCGCAATGAGCGCGATGATAGAGGCCGCCGCGATCAAGGCGGCGGACGCGGGGGCCGTGGCGGCGACGCCAAGCGCCGTCGTGGCAAACTGACCATTGCGTCTGCGCTTGGAGATGATGGCGATCGCCAACGCTCGCTGGCCTCTGTGAAACGCGCACGCGAGCGTGAGCGCGAACGGCGCATGGGCAATGAGCAGGTGGAGAAAGTCTCCGTCGAAGTGACCTTGCCCGAAACGATCACGCTTCAAGATCTCGCTGGCCGCATGAATGAGCGCGTCGCGGACGTTGTGAAATTCATGATGCAACAAGGCGAGATGCTGCGCGGCAATGATATTATCGACGCCGACACAGCTGAATTGATCGCTGAAGAATTCGGCCACACCGTCAAACGTGTGTCTGAAGCAGATGTCGAAATCGGTCTTGAAGGCGCCGAAGATGATCCGAAAGATCTCGAAGGTCGTCCACCAATCGTGACCATTATGGGCCACGTTGATCACGGTAAGACGTCACTTCTCGATGCGCTGAGGTCCACCGACGTTGTTTCTGGTGAAGCAGGCGGCATTACCCAGCATATCGGTGCCTATCAGGTACAATTGAAATCTGGCGACAAAATCAGCTTCTTGGACACGCCTGGCCACGCCGCCTTCTCGGCCATGCGGGCACGCGGAGCTAATGTTACGGACATTGTGGTGCTGGTCGTTGCAGCAAATGATTCTGTCATGCCGCAAACCATTGAGGCGATTAAACACGCCAAGGCTGCCGAGGTCCCGATCATCGTCGCGGTCAATAAGGTCGACCTTCAAGACGCGGATCCAAATCGCGTCCTGACCGACCTTTTGCAGCATGACATTCAGGTCGAGGCCATGGGCGGTGAAGTTCAGTCGATAGAAGTTTCGGCCTTGAACCGGACCGGCCTGGATGAACTGACCGAGGCCATCACGCTGCAAGCCGAACTGCTCGAGCTGAAAGCCAATCCGAAACGCGAAGCCGACGGTATCGTTGTGGAATCGCAGCTCGATAAAGGCCGCGGTCCGGTGGCAACCGTTCTGGTCAAACGCGGGACATTGAAGCGCGGCGACATTGTCGTAGCCGGCGCCCAATGGGGCAAGGTTCGCGCCCTTGTCAATGAACGCAACCAACAGATGAAAGAAGCCTTGCCGTCTATGCCGGCCGAGATTCTCGGCCTGGATGGCACACCAGAACCGGGCGACGCTTTCAATGTCGTGGACAGCGAAGCGCGGGCGCGTGAGATCACAGAATACCGCCAGCGCATGAAGCGCCAAAAGCAAGGCGTCGCAACGCAGCGTGCCTCTCTGGAGCAGTTCATGACGAGCTTGAAAGACGGTTCGGCGGACACCAAGGATCTGCCAATCGTCCTGAAAGGTGATGTGCAGGGGTCGGTCGAAGCGATCACGCAGTCTCTGGAGAAGCTCTCGACCGACGAAGTCCGCGCCAATGTCGTGTTCGGCGCGGCGGGCGGTATTTCGGAGAGCGACATCCTGCTCGCGCAATCCTCCGGCGCACCGGTCTTTGCCTTTAATGTTCGTGCCAACAAACAGGCGCGCGAATTGGCTGAGAAAGAAGGCGTGGAAATTCGCTATTACTCGATCATCTATGAGCTGATCGATGATGTGAAAGCCTCGCTGTCCGGCATGCTGGAACCGGAGAAGAAAGAAACCTTCATCGGCTATGCGGACATTTTGGAAGTCTTCAACATCACCAAAGTGGGCAAGGTTGCCGGCTGTAAGGTGACCGAAGGCGTGGTCAAACGCGGCTGCGGTGTGCGTCTGCTACGCGACGATGTTGTGATCCATGAAGGCATGCTGAAAACGCTGAAACGCTTCAAGGACGAAGTTCCGGAAGTGACCAATGGCATGGAATGCGGCATGGCCTTCGAGAAATATGAAGATATTCGCGAAGGCGACCGGATCGAGTGTTTCGAAATTGAGATGATCGCTCGTTCGCTCGAATAGACGGTTTCTGATCTGAGATAAAAGCCGCGCCGATGGGTGCGGCTTTTTCATTTTTATCGATTGGGTTTTCGAATTCCCAAACTCTTTGCGGTTTAATCAGAGCCAATGGGACAGACTTACACAATCCAAGGCTCCCTGAGCAAACGCGATGCGCGGCGCATGACCAAGGCCATTCGGACCGGTACGGTCGGCCCGACAACCCTGTACTATGCTGGCGTAACGGCGCCTGTGATCGGCGCGAGTATGGCGCTGGTTTCAGAAGGCGCCCTGTCGCACATCAATTTCTCGACCTATTGGACCTTTATGATCTCAGCCATTGTCGCCGCCATGGCTGGCATTGCGTGGTATTTGATTTTCATGCGCTGGGCTTATCGCCACCAGCATGGTCGCTCCGCTGAAATCGACCAGGTCACCGAAGTGCGGTTGGAAGACGACTTGCTTATCATTCGCCGTGAGCTGGTTGAAACGCGGATCGACTGGGAGGCGATCAGCGAGATCATCTCCAAGCGTAGCTATACGCTGGTGATCATAGACGGCGCAGATCCACTTATGCTGCCACATGACTGGTTTGGTGAAAAAACTGCGTGCGAGATCTTTATGAGACGGCTCGGGCAGGGCAGTAAGGGCGCATGGCCCGAAACCGAAAATCAAATCTGAGCGCTCACGCGCCTTCCCAACGCCAATTGCGCGCCGGCGAGCTCGTCCGGCATGCCTTGGTCGGAATCCTGGCGCGCGAGGAGTTCCGCGATCCCGCATTACAAGGCGTCGCGATTACGATCGGCGAAGTACGGTGCTCGCCGGATCTTCGACATGCCAATGTCTTTTGCTCGGCACTCGGTAAATCCGGAAAAGACGAAATGGACGAGATTGCCGAAGCGCTTAATCGCGCGGCGGGCTTCCTTCGCGGCCGCCTCGGACGTGAGATTGAGATGAAATTTACGCCGCAGCTGCATTTTATTGCGGATCTGTCTTACGACGAGGCCGCCGACATGAATGCCGTCTTCCGCCGCGCGGACGTCGCGCGCGATCTTGATCCGGACGAAGATTAAGCTTGGGTCGGGCGCCGCACCGGAAGGTGTTTCTTGCCCCAATCCTTGAACGCGATTAGGGCGGGGGCGAATTCTTGACCCTTGTCTGTCAGCACATATTCATAGCGTTTGGGGCGCTCAGAATAAGCAGACTTTTCCAGGATCCCCGCTTCCACCAACCGTTTCAACCGATCGGAAATCACGTGCCGCGTCGCGCCGGTGCTTTCGGCGAACTGATCGAATCGCGACAGGCCAAGAAAGCAGTCGCGCAAGATCAGCAAGGTCCAGCGATCGCCGACCAGCGAAAGCGTCCGGGCCACCGGACACCAGTTATCATCTAAATCTGCCCATTTCATACTTGTCAGCCTAACCTGATTTGCACTAAGTTCCAAATAAGAACTTATATGGCCTGTTTTGGGCCGGAAATGCTGGAGGGCACACATGGCCAAAACCCTGGAATTCTTCTTCGACTATATGAGCCCGACCTCGTTTCTGGGATGGGCCGTTGCCAGAGGCGTGATAGAGCGAACCGGCGCTGAGTTGAAGATCAAGCCGATGTTTCTCGGCGGGGTCATGAAGGCCACCGGAAATCAGCCGCCAGCGACCGTCCCCGCAAAAGGCAAATACATGCAGCAGGATATGGCCCGCTGCTGCCAGCGCCATGGCATACAGATTTTCTCGAACCAGCATTTTCCATTGATGAACACGCGGCCGCTGACCGGTGCAACAATCCGCCTGGAGAACGATCCGGAGCAGCAATACAAGCTCTTGGATGCAGGCTTCAAACATGTCTGGGGCCGGCAGGATGGCGGCGTCAACACTGGCGATGAGGCTGAATTCAAAGAGGCGTTTGGCTCAGAAGGCTTTGACGCCGACCGGCTCTGGGCGCTGGGTACCGATCCGGAAACCAAAGCCATGCTGCGCGCCAATACCGAAGAAGCGGTGGCCCGCGGCGTGTTTGGCGCCCCGACCTTCTTTGTCGGCGACCAAATGTATTTCGGACATGATCGTCTGGATTATGCCGAAGAGGCGCTGATGGCCTAGGCCTCGATCCCTGCCGCCTTGGCGAGCGCTTCAAGCGAAACTTCCGGACGCGGCCCATAATGCGAGATCACTTCGGCTGCAGCGATGTGGCCGAGATGCGCGCATGTCGCAAGCGGCAGGCCGTGTGAGACACCGAACAGGAAGCCCGCCGCGTACTGATCCCCGGCCCCGGTCGTATCGATCACCTCGCTTACCGGTTCCGCTGGGACGGTAATCGGATCGCCATCGCCGATAACAACGGACCCTTTTTCGCTGCGCGTGACCGCTGCGATCGCCGTATCCGCGCGCAATTGCTTCACCGCGTCATCGAAATCGCGGGTCTCATACAGGCTGAGCAATTCTTCTTCATTGGCGAACAGGATGTCGACCTGGGTTCGGATCAATTGGCGGAAACTGTCTCGGTGGCGGTCAACGCAGAAACTGTCTGACAAAGTGAGTGACACTTTTCGACCGGCGGCATGGGCGATTTCAGCGGCGTGAACGAATGCCGCTTTGGCCGCTTCCTTGTCGAACAAATAGCCCTCGAGATAGAGAATTCCGCCCGCTTCGACCGTATCGCGATCGACATCGCTCGGCGAAAACTCCACAGACGCGCCAAGGAATGTGTTCATGCTGCGCTTGCCGTCCGGGGTGACAAAGATAATGGAACGCGCCGTGGCGGGACCGTCGCTCAGCGGCGCGGTTGGGAAGGGAACGCCCACGCTTTCCATATCGGACTTAAACACGCCGCCGAGCCGGTCATCGGCGACTTTGCCGATATAAGCCGCCTTACCGCCAAAGCTTGCAATCCCGGCAATCGTATTGGCGCCGGACCCGCCTGATGTTTCCAGCGCGTCCACCGAAGCCTTGGTCAAAAGATCGGCGCGATCTTCTTCGATGAGGTTCATGGCATCCTTGTTGATGCCCCACTTGGCGAGGAAGGCGTCATCCTGTCTGGAGATGACATCGACAATCGCATTGCCAAGCCCAACCACATCGTAAAGCGCTGCTGTCATTGCGTTTTGGTCCCGTAAAAACTACCGGTGCGCTGTGCCAGATGTGAGTGGTGGACGCAACCATTGAGGCCAGCTATGGCGGGGCCATGAACAAGATTGCCTATCTCGCGTCCAAGAAGACCTTGCCCGGGTCGCCGGACCGGCGCTCAGACGCCTTCGAACATGATCGCACGATGGATGCGCTGCGGCCTCCATTTGCCGCGTTGGACATGGAAATCATCGACATTGACTGGGCCGACGACACGCAGAATTGGGCAGATTATGATGCTGCGATCATCGGCACGACCTGGGATTATTGGGATTACGCGGAGCAATTCCTGAACACGCTTGATGCGATTGAACAGGTGACACCGCTTTACAATTCCGCGGCGTTGGTTCGATGGAACAGCCACAAGGGATATTTACGAGACCTCGCCGACCGGGGCGCGCGGCTGATCCCAACGCTTTGGATTGATCGCGTCGACGATGCCAGTTTCGCCGCGGCGTTCGAAACCCTCGGCAGCGACGATTTGGTCTTCAAACGCCAAGTCGGCGCCGGCGCAGATGGACAATATCGGTTGGGGCCGAAAGACGCGCGCGCCGACATGCCTCATCCGATGATGGTGCAACCTTTCATGCCAATGATTCAGCAGGAAGGAGAATATAGTTTCATTTTCGTCGATGGCGCGTTGTCCCACGCGCTGCTCAAGCAAGCCAAGTCTGGAGACTATCGCATTCAGTCCACTTATGGTGGGATCGAAACAAAGATCTCGCCAAACTCCCAAGACCTGGACGACGCAATCGCCATTCTCGATACGTTGGATGTTACGCCGCTTTATGCGCGGGTCGATATGTTGCGCGGCGATGATGGACGATTGCTCTTGATGGAGTTGGAACTGATTGAGCCCTATCTGTATCCGCTCGAAGGCGACCAGCTTGGGCCGATGATGGCCACAGCGGTGAAGGCTCGCCTCCGCTAAAGATCGCCAGGCGCTTTGCCGGCTTTGCGCATCAACCAAACAAAAATTCCCACGGCGATCAGCAAAAGGACGCCGAAGCCAACCAGCGCGGCGATTGCCAAAGGATCAAAAATCAGATTGCCCATATTTGCGCCTCCATTTCTCTGGAGACAGCGCAAGGACGCAAATTGCGCAATCCGGGAGTTTCCTTAGTCGCCTCTGGCCGACTCGTAAAATGCGATGGCCGCCGCATTTGAGACATTCAAGCTTTCCATTGCGCGGGCGATGGGAATGTGGGCGAGTTCGGCGCAGGCTCTGGCAACCCCAGGCCGCAGACCCGGGCCTTCCGCTCCGAGCACGATTGCAAGTTTCGCAGCTCCCGCAAGCGCGGCGCCAATCTCGGCTGGGCCGTCGCCAGAAAGTCCCACAGTGTGATAGCCCGCTGCGTTCAGCGCCTCGAGCGCGCGGGAAATATTAACCACCCTGCACTCTTGTACGGTTTCCACGGCGCCCACGGCGGATTTCGCCACGATACCCGTGATTGCTGGGGCGTTGCGGGTTTGCAAAACCAAAGCGTCGAACCCGAATGCGGCTGCGGAACGATAAATCGCCCCCAAATTGTGCGGATCGCTGACTTGATCCAGGATCGCGACGCGCCGTGTTCCGGCAGCAATGATCTCGTCCAGGTGTACGGTTTCCAGCGGATCGAATTGACCGGCAATGCCCTGATGAACGGCGTCGCGCGGCAGCAAAGCATCGATCGCCTTTGGCTCCAAAACCTCGGCGCGCGGGCTTTGAGAATTCAGTCGATCCAATCCATTTCGGGTGCCGACCAAGCGGTTCAATCTGCGCTTCGGATTGGCCAGCGCGGCGGTCACCGCGTGGACACCCCAAAGCCAGTTTTCCCCGGTGCCATGCGGGCGAGCGGACATTTTTCGCTTGTGTGAATTAGGACGGTTGCGCGGGCGGGGCTTGCTCATTATAAGGCCGGTTTCCGGTTGAAAGGCGGAGGTGTCAAAACCCCCTAATGACGGTCGGAATGAGCGACGTCAAATGGCGTTGTGTAAGTACCCCGGAGGGGTGGGAGAGTGGTTAAATCCACCAGACTGTAAATCTGGCCGCTTTGCGTACACTGGTTCGAATCCAGTCCCCTCCACCACTTGCACAATTCCTGAGAGAGACCCATCTTAACGGCGTCGCACCCGTGAGCGGGTATAGCATAGTGGTAATGCACCAGCCTTCCAAGCTGTGTAGCTCGGTTCGATTCCGTGTACCCGCTCCAACTCCTAGTCGAGTTGCCCTGGCCTGTTCCGGGCATTTTCTTCCATCAGTCCGCTATGCTCGATCACGCTCGTCCCCAATGTAAGAAGGGACTCACGCGCGACCGTCAGCGCCGCGATGGTTTCTTCGAGTATTCGAACGTCCATGCCATTTTCTTCGATCAATGTGTCCTTCAAAGGCTCAAATTCCTGGCACGTGCTCTGAAGCGCTTCGCTCAGCGCGACGCAGATTTCAACGATGGCTGGTTCCTGGCCGCGCATAACATACCCTATCGTAGCAAACCCCGACACTCATGCAGATAATTTCGCTTATCTGCAAGTAATCGGAATATAATGATGAGAGATCACATTGCTCTCGCTGATTATTTATTATCTTCTGAGCAAAGTGTTCAACTCTTTACGCACCATAGCCATCATTCGTACGCAATGAATTCACCATCATCAAATAATAATGATCGCTCAGCTGCCATATTCGCACTTTCTGACGGTCTGCATCCCCCAAAAACGGCAACTACTCGCCCAGCACATCGGGCTCGTAGAGGTTCATCGCAAACCGAGTGGCGAGGAGAAGGGATTGCAACGGCGTCGCGACATAGATGGTCAGGTCGCGGGAGGCTTGCGATCCAGCGAATTGAATTCTCGTCGCCCAGGCTTCTTTTTCAGCATCAAAATGAGGGCGGTCCAGATCGATGTTCAACTCAGCATCGATGCCGAGGTTCAGTGGATCAACTGAGGGGTTTTGAACTTTCAGCTTCATGCTCGTGAAGTGACAAACAGAAGGCGCGCGATCAACCTGTCTAATCTGACCCCATCTGGCCACTCATCTCACCATCGTGAATCCCTGAACAGCTTCGATTGTCGCCGTCACTTTTTCCCCTACATCCAAGACGTTGCGACGAATTCCACAGCTTGCGCCATGGCACTCTTTTTGCAGTGATTAGGCTTTTAACCACTCGGATTACGGGTAAGGTCAGGCGCGATCCCGAGATTTCGGACGTTACCACTATAAGGGACAGGTGAGTGTCAGAGCTGCGTAACATAACCAAATTCCGATATCTGGCGCCGATTGCCGGGCTGCTTATGCTCACCATGTGCTCTGGTGGCGGGTCTGGCGGCGGCACAATCACCAACCCGCCGGTCACAACCACGCCCAATCGCGCACCGGTCTTGTCCTCAGCAACAAGCGCCAGCGTTTCGGAAAATACCAGTGGCGTGGTCTATACCGCCACTGCCACGGATGCAGATGGCGACGCCTTGGCTTTCTCGATTGGCGGCACCGATGCCAGCGCCTTTAGCATAAACGCCTCGACCGGCGCGATTGAATTCACATCGAACCCGGACTTTGAATCGCCCAGCGATGCGAACACGGACAATGTCTATGAGATTACCATTTCGGTCAGCGACGGAAATGGCGGGAGCGCCAGTCAAACGGTGACCATCACCGTGACTGATATCAGCGATGAGACCGGCGCGACCGGACGCTATGTCGATGAAGTGTTTTCCAGCGTCGATGTGCAGATCGGCCTAAGTTTCGCGCCCGGCCTGTTCATGGATATTTACACACCGAGCGGAGACACAGAGACCAATCGACCAATCCTGATCGCCGCCGCCGGGGGTGGGTTCATCGAACAGAATCGCGAAGACATGGATTTTATTGCGCGCGCCTTCGCCCGCCGCGGGTATGTTGTGGCCGCCATCGATTATCGTGTCCTGACCGCCGAACCCTTGACCGCCGATGATTTGGCCATTGCCGCCATCACAGCCACGCACGACATGTTCGCTGCGGTCAGATTCTTCCGCGCTGATGCGCAAGGCGCCAATTCATTTGGCATTCGCGATGATGCGATCTTCGTCACCGGCGAGTCGGCCGGCGGGATTATGGCCGCAATTGCCGCCACCCTGGATCCCAGCGACACAATCACCTCAATGGGCGTTTCGGACTTTCTCGCCGCGAATGGCGGGGCGTTTGGAAATGTTGGCGACAATGACTCCGTCTCCTCCCTCGTCAACGGGGCTTTGGCCGTATCCGGCGGTGTATTGGAGCTTGGAACAGTCGATGCCTCGTCCGCGATCTTGTATGCCGCGCATGAGGAATTCGATCCGGTCGTGCCCTGTCAAACCGACCAGGAAGGATCGACCTTTACCGGCCTTGTCATCTCGGGCAGCTGCGATCTGGTTGCGGCTTACACAACGCTTGGCGTTCCGGCCGAACTGTTTCTGGTGAACGGATCCTTCGGGCATTTGGAGTTTACCGAAGAACAGATTGCCGAGGTCTATGCCGGCGCAGCGGCCTTGTTCTTTAACACCGTAATCTCTCCACAATAATCAAACCAATATAGTCGCAATAATTTCTATAAAGCTGTCGCATTCAATCGACTTCTTTAAGGCTCACGCAACTTAACGTTGATATTCATCACGGAAACAGATGCCTGGATCCTTCATGATGAACACGCCTCCGACATCCAAATCAGACACGCCTCAGTCCAAGAAGTCGCTTCATTCTCGCTCGTGGAACACAGGCAAAGCCGCATTCAAACTGATTGGTCAGCACCGCACGTCTGCGGACCCCAAATCTTATGCTGTTTGGTATGAATACGCGCTTGGCAAGAATGAAGACTTAAACGCCGCCATCGATAAGACGCTGGCGCTCGAGCAAGGCATCAGTTCTGCTGAACTTCGGCAATTGCACGAAACCTTCCTGGCCGCCTCCCCCGATGCCGAGCGCACACTGGAAGGCATCAGTCAGGAGATCGAGAACAAAGTGGCCGGCGCCCAAACACTGGTCTCCGAGGTCATTTCGAACACGAATGAATATGTCTTCTCGATGGACAAAGCCAAAAGTAATTTGCCCGCCGCTTCGTCACCAGAACAGATTATGCAAGCCCTCGACGAGATCATTGACCAAACCAAATCGTCGCAAGAATCGGCGCAGACGATTCAGGTTGCGCTGCAGAGTACGCATGACGAAATTACCCAGTTGAGCTCGCGGGTCGGTCAGCTTCGCTCCAATCTCAAACGGGATTCCCTGACTAAGCTGGTGAATCTTGATCGATTCGAGACGCTTCTCGCTGAGGGTTCGGCTGATGCGTTGCGCAACGGATATTCGCTGACGGTTCTGGTCGTCAGCGCGAAGAATATTCAGGATCTCTGCCTCACCGCCGACCTGGATATTTCAGAATTCATCTTGAAATCGCTGGCCGAAATCATGACCGAAATTGTCGGCGAGCACGGCACGTGTGCGCGGATCGGTGGATCCGAGCTCGCGATCATGTTGCCAAAAGCCGCTTATGCGGAGGCCAGCAAAATGGCGAAACAGATCATTGAGGAACTCGACAATTTCCGGATCGTCAAAAAACCGAGCGAGCAATTGGTCGGCTATATCCAATGCGCCTTTGGCGGCTCATCCTTCAAGGCAGGCTTGCTTCCGAAGGACCTGATCCGGATTGCCGCAGATCAAGCCAGTCAGGCTAAGTTCTCAAACAAGAGCCACGTGAAGTTTGATTTGACCAATCATCAGGCCGCATAGCGTTGGGCGAGCTATTTTTTTGGATGGCACACGACCGGTAGCCAGGAATAGCCTTTGACGAAGCTGCTCGACACCCGGCTGGGTTCATCAAGCAGTTCCACATACTCGAATCTTGCGAGAATTTCTTCCCACAGGATCCGTAATTGCAACTCAGCTAGGCGGTTTCCGACACAACGATGGATTCCAAAGCCGAAAGAGACATGATTTCGCGCCTGCTTTCGGTCGATGATGAGTTGGTTCGGATCCTCATCCCAGAAATCTTCATCCCGATTCCCGGAGACATACCACATTGCGACCTTGTCGCCTTTGCGGATTGTCTTGCCGTGCATCTCGACATCTTCGAGCGCGGTCCGGCGCATATAGGCCAGCGGCGTTTGCCAGCGGATCACCTCTGAGACCATGTTCGGGATCAGACTGTGATCGGCTTTCAGTTTCGCATATTGGTCCGGATACTTGTTCAGCGCATAGACCCCGCCCGACATTGAGTTTCGGGTTGTGTCATTGCCGCCAACGATGAGCAGAATGACATTGCCGAGCAATTCGAAAGGATTGGAATCCTTGGTCGCCTCGCCATGGGCCAGCAAGCTCATCAAGTCATCCCCGGGGGGCTGGCTTTTGCGGTCTTGAAAGATTTGCCAGAAGACCTGTCCACATTCGGTCAGTTCTTCGCGCCATTGATCCATCCCGCCCGGACAAATGTCAGGATCAGTCGGATTGGTCGTGACATCTGACCAACGGGTCAGCTCGCGGCGACGCTCCTGAGGATAATTGAACAAGGTCGCAAGCATCATCGCGGTCAATTCGATCGACACCGCATTCACCCAATCGAACGGTTCGCCAACCGGAAGACCATCAAGAACCGCTTGCGTCCGTTTCCGGATCAAGGGTTCATAATCTTTGAGCGCCGTCGGCGCGACCGCCGGCTGGGCGGTTTTTCGCTGTTCGGAATGAATGGGTTCGTCGGCGGTGATGAAACTGCGCCCAACCAGGCTTTGCGTCATATTGCCAAGCGTAATGCCGCCATGATCGGCATCGGAAGAAAACCGTTTGTGATCGCTATCGACAGCGATGATGTCGCGGTGGCGGGTGATGGACCAATAGGGACCGAAAACGGAATCCGGCGTGTAATGGACCGGGTCTTCTTTGCGCAAGCGCTCAAACCGATCCCACATTTTGTTCTGGCGCCAGACCTCCACGTCGGCGAGATCGATGGTTGAAAGATCAAGCTCACCCGCCGGCGGCACCGGGTCCCCGCGTTCCAAATAGCCGGGATAAGACGGTTCTCGATAGGCCAGAACCGGACGCTCAAGCGAGATCGGCCCCTGATAGTGCGTGTCTGCCATGATCACTCATCCAAGTCTTCGTCACATCTTGTTCGCTCGAGACTAGGCATTTTTGCAATCACGTGAATACGTCACTCGACGACAAGGCGTCACCGAACAATGGAATTGTTCCAGCGCCCGTCATCCACGAGGTTATTTTACCTATACTTTACAACAGATTAGCTGCGTTTGGCGGTCAATCGACGACATAGCTCGTCCAATTGTTCGAGGTCGCCATATTTGATGCGAAGCTCCCCGCCTTTGGCACCTTGGCGAATATCCACTTTCAACCCGAGCACGCGCGCGAGATCACTCTCTAACGCTTCGGTGTCGACATCCTTGTCGAGCTGATTGACTTTGTTCGCGACCGTGTCGAGCGCGCTGCCATCTTTGAGGCGTTTCACCAAGGCCTCGACCTCGCGAACCGACATGGATTTCGCGACCGCCATATCAACGATTGGATCCGGGTCGGGTGCGCCAAGCGCTGCCCGGGCATGGCCCGCAGAGATCCGGCCCTGGCGCAAATGCTCGCGCGCCGTCTCACCGAGATTGAGAAGTCGCATCGTATTGGCAATGTGCGCGCGCGACTTGCCGACACTCTCGGCGAGATTTTCCTGGGTCCGACCGAACCGCTTGATGAGCGCCCCATAAGCTTCAGCTTCTTCAATCGGGTTTAGATCTTCGCGTTGAACGTTTTCGATGATGCCCACTTCAAGAAGTTGCAACTCATCCATATCGCGCACGACGGCCGGAATGGTTTTCAATCCAGCGCGCTGGGCGGCGCGCCAACGTCGTTCACCGGCAACGATCTGGTACTGGTTCGGCGCATCCGGATCGGGACGCAGCAAGATCGGTTGCAACACGCCGCGTTGCTTGATCGAGTCGGCAAGTTCATCGAGTTCAGGCTCAGAAAAAGTCCGCCTGGGCTGCGCTGGATTCGGACGAATGTCCGCAACATTATACTCTTCAATCGCCGCCGACCCGGATGCAGATGCTGGGGCGGATGCCGACTCTTCCGGCGCCGCCAGCCCAACCCCTTCAACCTCTCCGATCAGGGCGGAGAGACCTTTACCCAACCGACTCTGTTTTGCAGGCGACATCGATTATCCTCGCAGCGCGCGTTCGCGCTTCAACATTTCAGACGCCAGGCGGATATAGGCTTCGCTGCCCGGGCACCGATAATCATAAAGCAAGGCGGGTTTGCCGAAACTTGGCGCTTCCGACAGACGCACATTGCGCGGGATCACCGTGTTATAGACTTTCGCACCGAGCACGGAGCGCACTTCGTCGGCAACCTGGTCTGAAAGATTATTGCGGCGATCATACATGGTGAGGACCACACCCTGAATATCCAGATCCGGATTCAATCCGCTGCGAACCAATTCAACGGTTTTCAGAAGCTGGCTCAATCCTTCGAGCGCCAAGAACTCACATTGCAATGGCACCAGAAGTGAGTCGGCCGCCGTCATCGCGTTGATGGTCAAAGCCGAAAGCGAAGGCGGGCAATCAATAAGTATATAGTCATACTCGGTCAGACCGCGGCGACCGGCTTCTTCGACATATTGCCGGAGCGCATTTCGCAACCGGTAAGAGCGATGCGGATCAGTCGACAACTCGGTTTCAACGCCGGCCAAATTCTCATCGCCCGGAACAATATCAAGCCGCGGCACCAATGTGTTTAAGACCGCATCGCCCAGAAATTCGTTGTGGACAACTACGTCATAGGTCGTCAGTTGCCGCTCCGGACGCGTAATTCCGAGCCCCGTTGAGGCATTTCCCTGCGCATCGAAATCGATCACGAGAACTTTTCGGCCCACAGCGGCAAGCGCCGTTCCGAGATTGATTGAGGTGGTCGTCTTCCCGACACCGCCTTTCTGATTGGCGATCGCGAGAATGCGTGTGTTAGCGTTCGACACGTGAAACCTCCGAGATTTTCAAAATAGCCCCATCCCCGCTCACGCTGGGAATCGCTTCACAGGCGAATCTCCAAGATTCCTTTGCATCCGTCAATTCCTCTTCCCAGCGTCGACCCTTCGGAATCACGCCATAGGCTCCTTGAGCGAACCAGGGTTCGGCATATTCGATTAATTTTGGCAGCGCCGCGAAGGCGCGTGCCGTGACGCAGTCGGCTTGAACAGGCTTAATCGCCTCAACGCGTCCTTGAATGACCGTGGCCGGCAGATCAGCGGCCTGAATCGCGGCGCGAAGGAATGCGCATTTCTTGCCGACACTCTCAACCAGCGTAAAACGCGCGCTCTGATTTGAGCGACAAGCGGCAAGCACCAAAGCCGGGAAACCTGAGCCTGATCCAAGATCAATCGTATGGCCGCTTTCCGGAATAAGCGGCAGAAGCTGGATCGAATCCAGGACGTGCCGTCGCCACACGCGGCCAAACTCGGATGGCCCAATCAGATTGGTTTTCCGGCGCCAGAGATCGAGCTCGCCGACAAGGATTTGAAGGCGCTCAAGTGTTTCACGTGAAACATCGACATAGTCTTTCAGGTCGCCCGGCCCGAACCCGTCCTGATCACGCATGAGCGGATTTCTTTCTATCTGGACGGCGGCGAACATGGGCCAAAAGCGCTGTGAGCGCGCCAGGTGTCATGCCTTCCATACGTCCGGCCTGGCCAAGCGTTGCGGGTCGAATCAATTCGAGTTTCGCGCGCACTTCATTGGTTAATCCGCCGACCGCCGCATAATCCAGATCCGCGGGAAGCTCCAAAGCTTCTTCACGGCGAAGCGCTTCGACATCGTCTTTCTGCCGTTCGATATATCCCGCATACATGGCTTCGATTTCCAATTGCGCCTTGATCGCCTGATCGAGCGCCGCGACTTCGGGAAACGCCGCTTCGATCGCCGTCATATCAATGGTCGGATAGGCAAGATATTCCCAAGCGCTGCGACGCTGGCCGTCTTGATTGACTTTCCATCCAAGCTTTTGAGCCTCATTCGGAGTCATCATGACCGATTGCATCAATTCGCGGCCGGATTTCAGGGCCTTTTGTTTCACGTGAAACACTCTGGCGCGATTGTCGCCGACCAGGCCAAGCTCGATGCCCCGTTCGGTCAAGCGTTGGTCCGCATTGTCCGATCGCAGGGAGAGACGGTATTCTGCGCGGGAGGTGAACATCCGATACGGTTCGGTGACGCCGCGCGTCACAAGATCATCGATCAAAACCCCGATATAGGCTTCGGCCCGATCAAAAAGCGCATTGGCTTCGCCGCGGCCATATCGGACCGCGTTCAATCCGGCGACCAGGCCCTGTGCGCCGGCTTCCTCATATCCGGTGGTGCCATTGATCTGCCCCGCGAGAAACAATCCAGGCATCGCTTTGACCTGAAGTCCGGAGTCCAAAGCGCGCGGGTCGACATAATCATATTCGATGGCATAGCCATATTCGAGGATCTCAACCTGCTCCAGACCCTCTATCTTGCGAATGAATTCGTCCTGGACCTCGCGCGGAAGTGAGGTCGAAATGCCATTGGGATAGACCGTGGGATCATCCAGACCCTCTGGTTCGAGGAAGATTTGGTGCCGCGTTTTCTCGGCGAAGCGGTGAATCTTGTCCTCGATCGACGGACAATAGCGCGGCCCGCGTCCGGCAATCGCGCCGGAATAGACCGCGGACTGTTCCAAATTCTCCGCGATAATCTCATGCGTCTCGGCATTGGTGAACGTGATGCCACATGAAACTTGTGGCACTTCGATCTTGTCGGTCAGATAGGAAAATGGAATCGGCGCTGCATCTGCCGGCTGCATCTCCAATCGATCCCAAGCAATCGTGTCGCCATTCAATCGAGCTGGCGTTCCAGTCTTCAAACGTCCCATCGGCAATGCCAACGCATAAAGTCGGTCGGATAATCCGATGGCGGGTTTTTCGCCGACACGGCCGGCTGGAATGCGCTCTGCGCCGCGATGGATGATCCCTTTAAGGAAGGTGCCGGTCGTTATGACGACGGCTTTGGCGGCATAATGGGTTCCAGACTCGCCGATCACGCCGGCGACGGTTGAGTCCTCGACGATGAGATCCTCGACGCCATCCTGGATGACCGTCAGATTGGCATGGTTCAAGATCTCTTCCTGCATCGCCTCGCGATAGAGTTTGCGATCGATCTGCGCGCGCGGACCCCAGACGGCCGGACCTTTGGAGCGATTGAGCATACGAAATTGAATGCCTGAACGATCGGCGACCCGTCCCATCAACCCATCAAGGGCATCGATCTCGCGCACCAGATGACCTTTGCCCAATCCGCCAATCGCCGGATTGCAGGACATTTCGCCAATGGTCGAAATCTTATGCGTGATCAGCGCGGTGCGGGCGCCCGTGCGCGCGGCGGCGGATGCGGCTTCGCATCCGGCATGGCCACCGCCGACCACAATCACATCAAATCTCAAATCATCGCGCATTGTTCGAACCCTTATTCGAACGCCTCATATAATATTAGATGCGCCAGAAACAGACTATTTGCCGATACAGAAGGAAGAAAACACAGCGCCCAGGACCGAGTCTGGGTCCACATGTCCAGTCAGGGTTCCCAATTCTCGGCTCGCAAGGCGCACATCTTCCGACACAAACTCGGCGCCGATCCCGGATTCGAGATGGGTGAGCGCCGCATCAAGATACGCAAGTGCGCGCTCAATCCCTTGGCGATGGCGCGCGCGCGTGATGATCGGGGCGCTGATATTCTGCGTCATTGAAGCCAAGCGCTCAATGATCGCCGCTTCCACCTGCGGGATTCCCGACCCGGTCTTTGCGGAAATTGAGAGTGTTTCACGTGAAACACTTTTCGGGTCTGCCAGGTCTGACTTGTTGGAAATGACGAGGTCGCCCGGCGCCACCTGGTCAGACTGAAACGGTTCGCGCGCATCGTGGAGCCAGATTCGAATGTCGGCCTCATCAGCCGCCTTCAAGGCCCGGCGAACCCCTTCGGCCTCGACCACATCATCGGTTTCGCGAAGGCCGGCCGTATCCGAAATCCATACCAGATAACCGCCCAGGGTCAGTCGGACTTCGACCACGTCGCGGGTCGTACCGGGTATGTCCGTGACGATGGCCGCTTCGCGTTTGGCCAGCTGATTGAGCAAGGTCGACTTGCCCGCATTTGGTTTGCCGAGGATCGCAATCTTGAACCCATCTCGAATTCTTTCGGTGATGTTGCCATCGGCAAGAGCCCGGATGAGGTCAGACTTGAGCGCCCCGAGTTTTTCGCGGACCGGCGCGTCGACCCGCTCGGGCGCGTCTTCTTCATCTGGAAAATCGATGCTTGCTTCGAGCAGGGCCAATATCTCGGTGAGATCATTACGCCATCCGGAATAGAGCGTTTCAAGCGCGCCATCCATTTGCTTCAGCGCCTGACCGAGCTGCGCCTCGCTTTCGGCATCAATCAGATCCGCCACCGCTTCGGCCCGGGTGAGATCAAGCTTTCCCGCCTCAAAGGCGCGCCGCGTGAATTCGCCGGGTTCGGCCAGACGCGCGCCAGCAGACATGATTGCCTTCAGCGCCAATTCTGTGATCATTCGCCCGCCATGTAAGGACAGTTCCAGCGTATCTTCGCCGGTATAACTGGCAGGTCCTGGCATGAAGATGGCCAAGCCTGAATCGATCAGCGATCCTGATTCAGAGCGAAGGTCTACAAGGGTCGCATGGCGAGGTTTTAATCGCGGCACAGAAAGCCTGCGTTCTGTAATATCTATTACAGCAGGACCCGAAACTCGAAGGACCGAAATGGCCGATGGCGGCGAGCCGCTCGCGAGAGCACATATTGTGTCTCGGCGGGCAGCCATCGCTAGTTTTTCATCGCCTCGAAGAATTCATCATTCGTCTTCGTCTGCTTCAATTTATCAAGCAGGAAGTCGATCGCATCCGAGGTGCCCATTGGATTGAGGATCCGGCGCAGAACGTAGATCTTCTGAAGCTGAGCCTTGTCCGTGATCAGCTCTTCTTTCCGCGTTCCGGATTTCATAATGTCGATGGCCGGGAAGGTCCGTTTGTCGGCGACTTTCCGATCCAGGACGATCTCTGAGTTACCCGTGCCTTTAAATTCTTCAAAGATAACTTCATCCATACGCGAGCCGGTATCAATCAGGGCGGTCGCGACAATGGTCAGGGATCCGCCGCCTTCAACGTTCCGCGCGGCCCCGAAGAATCGTTTCGGACGCTGAAGCGCATTGGCATCAACACCACCGGTCAAAACCTTACCCGAACTCGGCACGGTCGTATTGTAAGCCCGGCCGAGACGCGTGATCGAGTCGAGCAGAATGACAACATCGCGGCCATGCTCAACCAGGCGTTTGGCTTTCTCGATAACCATATCAGCAACGGCCACGTGACGGGATGCCGGTTCATCAAAGGTTGACGAAATGACCTCTCCTTTGACCGAGCGCTTCATATCGGTCACCTCTTCCGGACGCTCATCAATGAGCAGAACCAGGAGATAGCATTCCGGGTGATTTTCCTCGATCGCGGCAGCGATGTTCTGGAGCAGAACCGTTTTACCCGTCCGCGGCGGCGCAACGATCAGTGCGCGCTGGCCCTTACCGATCGGGGATACAATATCGATGACACGGCCAGACCGATCTTTTTTGGTCGGATCCTGGCTTTCCATCAGGAGACGTTCTTCTGGGTAGAGCGGGGTCAGATTATCGAAATGGACTTTCTGGCGGGCTTTTTCCGGATCCTCAAAATTGATCGAGCTTACATCGGTCAGAGCAAAATAGCGCTCATTCTCGCCGGGTTCCGCGATCGGGCCTTCAACAGTATCACCGGTTTTCAGGCCAGCCTTTTTGAGAACTTTTGGGCTGACATAAATATCATCCGGTCCGGCCAAATAGTTTGACTCTGGAGACCGCAAAAAGCCGAACCCGTCGGGCAGAACTTCTACCACACCGCGTCCAATAATCTGAACTTCCTGCTCGGCCAGTTCTTTAAGGATGGCAAAAAGCATATCCTGCGTTCGCAAGGATGATGCGTTTTCCACCTCGAGCATCTCGGCATAGGCCAGGAGCTCTGTCGGAGACTTTGCTTTTAATTCTCGAAGATAAACTTCGGTCGGAAGATCGATTTCGGGTGCAGTATCAGGCATAGGGTGCCGTGGTCCAGATTTTCAAAAATGGGGAAATGTGGGCGATAGAAGCCCGTGCGCCGGACGGCGACTTGAGATGGATATGCGCCTTAGTGCCTGAATGGTCAAGAGGCGCGACTGTGAAGGCTTAGAAAGGTTTGCCGATCGCGAGGATGACGACCGGGATCATAATCAGGAACGGAACTTCGTTCAGCATCTTCAAGGTCTTGCTCGTCGGCGCCACTTCACCGCGATCAATTTTCTTTCCGATGGAGATGAAATAGCCATGCAGGCCACTCAGAATCAAAACCAGTGAGAGCTTTGTGTGCATCCAGCCCTGACTGAGCAGGTTTTGATTCAGGTAAAGCATGGTCAGACCCAAGACCCAAACCAGGACCAAAGCCGGGTTCAAAATGATTTTTCGCAACCGATTCGAAGCGTCCTTCATGGTCTCGAAAAGCTCATCGCCCGGCTTTGATTTGAGTTGGTGCAACTTATAGCGCGGATAAATCAGCAGGCCCGCCATCAAGGCGATCACAAAAATAATGTGGGTGGCTTTGATCCAGAGATAGAGCGTCATGTCTGTCCCCAAGACCGCACCAGCTCGACCACCCGTTCGACGTGCGAGATCGGGGTTTCTGGTCGCACGCCGTGGCCCAGATTAAAGATATGCGGACGCCCGGAATACGCCTGGAGCAGTTCATTCACCCTGGCTTCCATCTTGTCACCGCCGGCAATCAGCAAAAGCGGATCAAGATGGCCTTGGACCGCCATCGAGGTCGGCACCGCTTGATGCACATGCGAGGGATTGATCGCCGTATCGAGGCCGACGCCATTGACCGCGACCTGCGACGTAAACGCTTCAAGCATGGTCGCGGCGCCGCGCGGGAAGCCAATGATGGGAACCGTAATTCCCATATCTCTCAATCGACGAACCAATCTTGCATTTGGCTCAACCACCAATGATTGGAATAAATCAGAGGGCAATCCTTCGGCCCAGGATTCGAAAATCATCAGTGCGTCCGCACCCGCTTTGACCTGTTCCGAAAGATACTGGGCACTGGCCTCAATCAACAGGTCCAGGAGTTTTCCGAGTAGATTAGCATTCGTGTAAGCCCAACTGCGAGCGGTGCTTTTGTCGGTGCCGCCTCGACCTTCAATTGCATAAAGGGCGACGGTCCAGGGCGCCCCGCAAAATCCGATCAGCGCTTTATCTTCAGAGAGTTTAGATCGCACGCGATCCACGGTTTCATAGACAGGCGACAATCTCTGAACCGCCTTTTCCATCGGCACCCGGTTTAAATCGCTTACATCATTCACAGTTTCGACGATCGGCCCCACACCTTTTTCGAACCGAACATCTAGACCAATGGCATCCAGGATCAGCAAGATGTCTGCAAACAGAATAGCCGCGTCCATGTCATATCGACGGATCGGTTGGAGTGTGGCCTCTGCCGCCATTGAAGGAGAATAACAGAAATCGAGAAAGTCCTTCGCCTGAGCCCGAAGCTCAAGATATTCAGGTAAATGACGTCCAGCTTGGCGCATCATCCAGATGGGAACAGGAGAGGTCGGGGTGCCAGAAAGCACTTTTAGAAAACGTGACGAACCAGGATCAGCCATAAAACTCTTCAAACCCAAAATCTAATCGGAAACGACTTATCATTATTAAGAAGGGAGTCTCGTGGAAAAGCTCGGGTGAGGTCATTTGTCCCTGCATTTTCCACAGGAAGTCCCCAGCTCTATGCATCGTAAACCAATTGTTAACGAATTGAAAAATTTGTAAATAAAGCGTTAACCATGGGTCTAAACGGATGTTTGGAACGAGATAGGAACTGGGTGAGTCAGATTCGTTCACCTGTGCGATTCAGAGTCAGATTCCAAGCATAAATCTCTTATCCACAATGCATCCACAGGGCTTGTCGAAATCTTCCGCCTCCGGCACAGGAATGTTTCAACTGAATCAGGACCATCATGCGGTTATCGATCTATTTTAATGTCCATCTGGTTTCAGACTCGACCGGCGAAACGCTGAATGCTGTGATGCGCGCTGCCGCGGCGCAGTTCGACCGGACGATTCCCCTTGAGCACAATTATTACCTGGTGCGCTCTGAACGCCAGCTGGATCGCGTCATGGCCGAGATTGAAGCGGCCCCTGGGGTCGTATGGTACACGATTTCAGATGATAATTTGCGGCGCAAGCTGGAACAGTTTTGCGGACAGCGCGGCATACAGACCCTCCCCGTGCTCGATCCGTCCATCCATATGCTGTCCCGTCATCTCGGAATCGCCGCGAGTGAAAAAATTGCCAGTCAGCATGCGCTGAATGATGATTATTTCAGGCGAATATCGGCGATTGATTTTGCCCTCAATCATGATGACGGACAAAACGTGACGGGACTTGTGGACGCAGATGTTGTCATACTCGGTGTGAGCCGAACTTCAAAAACGCCGACCTGTGTGTATCTCGCCAATCGGGGCGTCAAAGCTGGAAACATCCCGCTTGTGCCTGGTATTCCGCTGCCATCGCTGGTCGAAGAATTGAAGCACCCCATGGTGGTGGGGCTGAAAATCGGGGTTGAACGCTTGCTTCAGATCCGCAGTCAACGACTGATGTCTTTGAACGAAAATAAGCAAACCGATTATGTCGATGAAGAAGCCGTGCGCGCTGAAGTCACCGAAGCGAGCCGGCTGTTTCAACGCAATAAATGGCCGGTGATTGATGTGTCCCGTCGAAGTGTTGAGGAAACGGCGGCGGCGATCCTCAACAAATTGAACGAACGCCGAGGGTTCGTCGCATGAGCGACATCGTCCTCGCGTCGGGCAGTGCCAGCCGCCGCGCGCTGCTCGCCGGCGCCGGAATTGATGCGATCCCCGTTAAACCGAATGTCGACGAAGATGCCGCAAAAGCGGGCATGCGGGCCGAAAAAATCAGCGTTCGCGATCAAGCCATGCAATTGGCTGAGCTAAAGGCGATCAAAGTCTCTCGAACCATGCCGGGCCTGGTCGTCGGCGGTGACCAAATGCTCAATCTGGACGGAGAAGCCTTTGACAAGCCGGTCGATCTCGAGGCGGCCAAGGCGCATTTGCGCAAACTTTCGGCGAAATCCCATCATTTGGAAACCGCCATCGTTGTGGCCGAGAATGGGACCCCCGTTTGGCGTCATTTGGCGCGGCCTAAACTTACCGTCCGCATACTGACTGATGTGTTCATCGATGCCTATGTCGAGGCTTGCGGCGAGGCGCTTTTGTCCACCGTTGGCGCTTATCAGTTGGAGGGCCGCGGCTCGCAATTGTTTACCCGGATTGAGGGGGACTATTTCTCGATCCTGGGTTTACCGCTCTTGCCATTGCTGGATTATTTCCGGGTGCGCGGGGTGATTGCAACATGACCAAACTGCTTGGTGTTATTGGCGATCCCATTGCCCACTCCTTGTCGCCGCTCATCCATAATGGCTGGCTGCGGGACATGGGGTTCGACGCAACTTATGAAGCCTTTCATGTTCGCGAAGGTGACTTCGATAACGCGCTGAAAACACTCGCAGAAAAAGACTGTCTCGGCGTGAACGTCACCCTTCCGCACAAAGGCGCCGCGTTGGCTGCTGCGAGTGAGATCAGTGATGCAGCGAAAGCGATTGGAGCGGCCAATACTCTAACCCATTGCGGCGATGGAACGTGGCGCGCGGATAATACCGATGCGCCAGGATTTCTGTCGGCAATTGGTGAACTCGATCAAGCGTCGTCGCGCGTCGTGATTCTAGGTGCCGGTGGTTCGGCGCGGGCGATCATTCACGCTTTATCTGTACACGGAATCAAGACTGTCATTCTTAATCGAACGGTTTCAAAAGCTGAAGCGATCGCGGCAGAACTCGGCCGTGGGAATGCGTCTGCGGCCTCTATCGATCAGTATAACGACTATATCGAATCTGCAACAATCGTGGTGAACACAACCAGCATGGGTCATAGCGGCGGACTGCTGGAGCTGCCGCTTGGCCAGGCGCGCACTTTTTTCGATATTTCATACGGCAAGATTTCAGCGCCTCAACTCGACCACGCACGGTTGCAAGGATGGGAAACGCTGGACGGTCTGTCCATGCTCGTTGCGCAAGCCGCCTTTAGTTTTGAGATTTGGTTCGGTCATTCCCCTGATCAGGCATCCGGTCTGCGTCGATGTCGTATGGCTTTGGAGGCTGTATCGTGAAGATTCTAGGACTGACCGGATCGATCGGAATGGGAAAATCAGCGACCGCGGCGATGTTCGCTGATGCGGGTCTGCCAGTCTATGATGCCGACGCGGCGGTCCATGCTTTGTATGAAAAAGGCGGCGCCGCCGTCGGACCTCTGTCCGAGAGGTTTGGAGATATTCTCAAAGATGGCGCGGTTGATCGCGCGGCTTTGCGGGCAAAAGTCGTGGATGATCCGGACGCAATGAAAGATCTCGAAGCGATTGTGCACCCTTTGGTCGGCCAGAGCCAGTTGAACTTTCGCCATCAAGCGCTTGAAAGTGAGTCAAAATTTGCGGTCCTGGACATTCCTCTTCTATTCGAGACGGGCGGTGACCGGCGCTGCGACTATGTCGCTGTGGTGACGGCTCCGGCGGAGATCCAAAAACAACGCGTCCTCGCCCGCGGCGAAATGACAGAAGATCAGTTTGAGCAGATCCGATCCAAACAAATGTCCGATGCGGATAAACGGGCCCGCGCCGACTTTGTGATCAGCACGGCTTTTGGCTTTGACTTCACCCGCGCACACGTTCAAGCCATAATAGATCTTCTGAACGGCTTGGGTGAGAGTGATGACTGAGACGATCCGCGAAATCGCATTCGATACAGAAACGACGGGGCTTGAGTGGGATAATGATGACCGCATCATCGAGCTCGGCGCAGTCGAGCTGATCAATCATGTCCCAACCGGCAAGACCTTTCAGACCTATATCAATCCGGGTCGCGCCGTATCGGAAGCGACCATACGCATTACCGGGATTACCGATGATGATCTCGTCGGCAAGCCAGGGTTTGAAGATCCATCCGTCGTGGATGCCTTCCTGGAATTTGTCGGCGACGCGATCCTCGTCGCGCACAATGCGAAGTTTGACCGCGGCTTTCTCAACATGGAGCTTGAGCGCTGTGGCAAACCGATCATTCCAGAGGACCGTTGGGTCGATACGGTCGAGATTGCGCGCAAGAAATATCCCGGCGCGCCGGCCTCTCTGGATGCGCTCTGTAAGCGCTTTGACGTTAATGCTGAAGCGCGAACCTTTCACGGCGCCTTGCTCGACAGCCAACTCCTGGCCGAAGTTTACTTAGAGCTGCTCGGTGGTCGTGCGCGGGCCTTTGATTTTGGTGGCAAAGTCGGCGCGACAGGTGAGGCGCGCGCTCCGGCGGCGCAGCGCCCTGCCCCGCTGGACCGCGAAATTTCCGAGGAAGATGCAGACACCCACGCCGCGTTCGTCGAGAACCTCGGCGAGGATGCAATCTGGAAACGTTACGCCTGAGTTTCGCCTTCTTGAGGCGCTGGCGCAGCTTGTCCCTGGGCAGCTTGCGCTTCAGCGGCGCGTTGCTTTTGTGAATTATACAGTGCGCCAAAATCAACCGGATCGATCCGCAGGGGTGGGAAACCGCCTTCAGCAGAAATGTCCGCAATAATGCGACGTGCAAACGGGAATAGGATGCGCGGGCATTCGATCAACAGGATCGGCTCGACATCGGCTTGCGCAAAGCCCTGCAATTGGAAGAGACCGGCATAGTCCATCTCGATCAGGAACAATGCGGTGGATTGAGTCCCGGCGCGTGCTTTCAGTTTCAGCGTGACTTCAAAAACGCCCTCTTGGCCTTGCCGGGGCGCGGCGCCGACATCAATAGCCAGCTCAATATTCGGTTGCTCTTGAACCGATGCGCCTGGATTTTCAAAGGACAGGTCTTTGATATACTGGCTCAGGACACGAATTGCGGGTCCCTGCTGCTGCGCATTGTCTTGAGGCTGGGTTGCCATATCTGGGGTGTCGGTCATGAAATTCACTCTAAGGCTATGATGACACGCGCGTAACATGTGCCACATTGTGGCGCAACGGTGGGTGGCACTTGCGCGAAAGCGCCTATATGACAATTATCAAGACGTAAGAAAGAGTCATAAATGTCCTCATCCATGATCGAATTTCTGCTCCTGGCAGGGATCGCCCTGTTTATCGGCTGGCGACTGTTTGTGACGCTTGGCCAGGATGAGGGACCACCTGAGGGACGCAGCCGTGCGCCAAACCCGGGCCCTCGGCCGGTACCCGCCGAAGAGGTGCCGGCCGGCGGCGACGTCGTCCCCATGCGGCCAAACTTTACCGGCCCGGCAGCATCAGGCATGGAAGCCATTTATGAGGTCGATCCAAATTTCGAGCCGGTCAGCTTCATGCAAGGTGCACGCAGCGCTTACGAAATTATCGTGTCGGCCTTTGGGCGCGGCGATCGCGACGCGCTGAAACCAATGCTGGATACGGATGTCTACGAAGCCTGGGATGCGGCGATCTCGGAGCGCGAAGCCGCCGGGGCGGAAGGCCTGCAACTGTTGCGGATTCGAAAAGCAGAAATCACGGATGCGTCCTTGGATACTGACGGAATGGCCCGCGTGACGGTGCACTATGAATCCGAGCTGGGCGATGGCGAAACGACGACCAAAGCCAGCGAGCTTTGGACCTTCATGCGGCAGACGAGTTCTGCAGACCCGAATTGGATTTTGGACGACGTCGACACGGCCGACTAAGCGGCCCACCCAATAATCGTAACTTGAGCGATGACAGGTTTCGCGCCTAGACTCGCGTTCATGCGAATCATTGGTCTCCTTTGCGGCGCCCTGTTGGTCTTGTCTGCGTGTGTCTCAAATCAATCTCGACAAGGGCCGACGCCTTCGACTCCTGTTCGAACGGCGCCGCCGCAGACGGTGGACCCCAGCCTGTGGTCGACCCTGCCTCGTCCGGTTGCGTTTGACAGTTTACCGGGCTGGCAAAGCGCAGACCTGACCGCGGGCCTATCGGCCCTGAAACGCAGTTGCGAAGTATTTGCCCGGCGCGCGCCGCAAAGTCAGCTGTCCTCACGCGCACCTTGGGCCGGTCAACATGATGATTGGGGGCCGGCCTGCGCGGCATTGGATGTGATTGAAGACGCGCAAAGTGCGCGGGCTGTGGTGCAGGCCTTGTTTACCCCGGTCGAGATTGTCGCGCCGAATGGGCAGACGCGGTTCACCGGTTATTTTGAGCCGACCTATGAAGCTCGCCTTTTTCCGGAGCCGCCTTTTACAGAGCCAGTGCCGGGCCGCCCGAATGATCTGATTACGAATTCGGGCAAAGTGTATCAAACGCTGCCCGATGGGACGCGCCGGGAATATCCAATCCGGGCGGAGATCACGCGCCAAGGTGTCCGACCGCTTGCATATGCCCATCCGGCCGATGTCTTCTTTCTTCAGATCCAAGGATCGGGGCGACTGATCTTGCCGGATGGGCGAACCCTGCGCGCGGTCTATGCGGCCAATAATGGTCAGCCGTTTCGATCGACCGCAAATTGGTTGATGCAGCGCGGCTGGATCTCCCGCGGCGAAGCAAGCATGACGGGCATTCGCGCCTGGATGGACCGGACCACGCCGGAACGGGCGCGCGAAGCGATGAATGCCAATCCGAGATTTGTGTTCTTTGATATTGAACCTGTGGGCGATCCAAATCTGGGGCCTAAAGGCTCGTTTGGCGTGCCGCTAACGCCATTGGGATCTGTGGCGGTGGATCTTGATTATCACGCCGGCGGCGTGCCGATGTTCGTGCAAACCACAGCGCCCGGGCTTGGCGGCACCTGGTCGGGACTTGTCGTGTCGCAAGATACGGGCGGCGCGATCAAAGGCCCCGTGCGCGGCGATCTCTATTTCGGGACGGGCGCGCAAGCGGGATCGCGCGCCGATACCGTCAATGCACCTGGCCGAATGTGGGTCTTGCTTCCGCGGGCGGTGGCAGAGCGGATCCGAATGCAAAGCGCGGCGCAGTCATCCAGTACTGGACCTGTGGTGCTTTCGCCCTAGAACGCAGACCCATGAGTGGTCGCGATCTCTCCGATAAAGAAAAACGCGCCTGGGCGGCGGCGACACGATTTGTGAAGCCTCTATCCGGGCGGCGCGGGCGGCCAGCGGAAACACCGCGGCCGCGAGACGAGCCAAGCTTGTTGTCACCACCCAAGCTTCGCAATCGACCCCTGCCCGCTCCTCAAAATCGTCAGAACGAGCGCGCGGTGCGACGCGGCAAACAGCCAATCTCTGCGAGCTTTGACTTGCACGGGCATTCGCGTGAGAGCGCCTTCCAAGTCCTGCCGCGTTTTCTCAGACTGGAGCAAGCGAAGGGGTCGCAATGCGTCATTGTGATTACCGGCAAGGGCAAGCGCGGCGAGGGCGTGCTGCGCCAGGCCTTCCTGAATTGGCTGGATTCACCCGAGGCGCGGGCGCTCATCAGCGGCTATGCGCCGGCGCATTCGAAGCATGGCGGCACGGGGGCTTGGTACGTGTTTCTGAGACGACGTTAGCGCAACTGAAAAGGGGCAGCCGGAAGCCGCCCCTTAACACTCTACGCACTCTACATTGAGTGCGTGTATAGTCCGTCATTATTAATGAATTACGACTGTTTTGCGAGGAGATTGCGAATTTCTTCGAGCAACACTTCCTGACGTGGTGGCGCCGGTGGTTCGGCCGGTGCTTCCTCTTCCTTCTTCATCATATTGTTCATGCCTTTGATGATCAGGAACATCACGAAGGCGACAATGATGAAGGAAATGACGGCTGAGATGAACTCGCCAATCTTGATGCTGACCGCTTCGGTGACAACCGATCCATCCTCGGCCAAGACGGCTGGCGCCATCACATATTCCCAGCTGCCAAAGTCGAGCCCGCCGAGAACCGGGCTGAGCGCTGGCAAGAATACGCCTTGAATGAAAGCCGTTACCACAGTGGCGAATGCGCCGCCCATGACGAAACCGACCGCCATGTCGACGAGATTGCCTTTCATGGCAAACTGTTTGAATTCATTGAACATATTAAACCCCTTCTATGATCCAGACCCCCAAAAGGTCATGCCATAGAATGTTGGAATTCCACAGGGCGGTCAATTCCTCGAAACATTAAGTATTACAGAGGGTTATCTTGATTCCGGGTCGACGCCATCATTTACCCGGGCGCGGAGTTCCTTGCCAGGCCGGAAGAAGGGGACCGATTTTGCTTCCACCTCAACCGACTCGCCGGTCCGTGGATTACGGCCTTTGCGGGCTTTTCGATGACGGACGGAGAAGGCTCCAAAGCCGCGTAACTCGACGCGGTCACCGCGTGCCAAAGCATTGGCGATCTCGTCAAGGACCACACCGACAACTTTTTCGAGGTCTTCGGGGCGCAAATCGGGATTCTCATCCGCAAGTTTGGCAATCAGTTCTGATCTCAGCATGTCTTTGAACCTAAACGAAAAATGCGCCGGAGACTAGGCCTCCGGCGCAAAATACTGGTCCATTACCACATTGTTAGGTTCGGATGTGTGCAGAATTAGGCGTCGTCGCCCTCATCCGCTTTTTTCTTCTTAGGAGCCGCTTTTTTCTTAGGGGCTGCCTTTTTCTTTTTCGGCTTTTCCTCAGCCTCGGCTTCCGCAGCTACCTCAACTTCAGCTTCTGCTTCCGCTTCTGGCTCGGCTTTCGCTTTCGCCTTTGGCTTGGCTTTGGCTTTAGGTGCGTCTTCGGCTGGTGCCTCGGCGGTCTCACCGGTGGCCAGTGCGGCGCCGAGGATATCACCCAGGGATGCGCCGCTATCAGCTGACCCATATTGGGCGACAGCTTCCTGCTCCTCAGAGATCTCCAGCGCCTTGATAGACACAGAGATGCGACGAGATGAGCGATCGACTTGCGTCACCTTGGCATCGACCTTGTCGCCGACCGCGAAACGCTCAGGGCGCTGTTCGCTACGATCGCGAGACAGGTCAGAGCGACGGATGAAGGCTTTGACGGCAGGATCGCCGAACTCAACCTCAATGCCGCCGGACGCCACTTCAGTGACCGTGCAGGTCACAATCGCGCCGCGCTTGACGCTGGCATTGTCGGCAATTGGATCGCCGCCAACTTGTTTGATGCCGAGCGAGATACGCTCTTTCTCTGTGTCCACGTCGAGGACGCGTGCGGTAACGGTGTCGCCTTTCTGGTAGTTCTGGATCGCTTCCTCACCAGACTGTTCCCAGGAAATGTCATTGATGTGAACCATGCCATCAAGGTCTGGTCCAAGGCCAACGAACAGGCCGAACTCAGTGATGCCGCGGACTTCACCTTCAATGTCGGTGCCGACGGGATGCTCAGCCATGAAGGCCGACCATGGATTGTCTTGAGTCTGCTTGAGCCCGAGTGAAATGCGACGCTTCTCGCTGTCCACATCCAGCACTTCGACGAGGACTTCCTGAGAGGTCGACACGATTTTGCCGGGGTGAACGTTCTTCTTGGTCCAGCTCATTTCGGAAACGTGGATCAGACCTTCAACACCGTCTTCCAGTTCAACAAAAGCACCATAATCGGTGATGTTGGTGACCTGACCAGACATGCGTGTGCCAACGGTATACTTGCTCTCGATATCGTCCCAAGGATCGCTTTCGAGTTGCTTCATACCAAGGCTGATGCGTTGGGTTTCTGGATTGATCTTGATGATCTGAACTTTGACCGTATCGCCAACATTGACGACCTGGCTCGGATGATTGACCCGCTTCCAGCTCATGTCGGTGACGTGCAGAAGGCCATCGATACCGCCAAGGTCAACGAAGGCACCATAATCGGTGATATTCTTGACGACGCCTTCGCGGGTATCGCCTTCGCTCATATCGCCAACAATCTCGGCGCGCTGTTCGGCGCGGCTTTCTTCAAGGATCGCACGGCGAGAGACAACAACATTGCCTCGGGCGCGGTCCATTTTCAGAATGGCGAATGGCTGCACTTCGTTCATCAGTGGGCCAACATCGCGCACCGGGCGAATGTCAACTTGAGAACCAGGCAGGAAGGCATTCACACCGCCCAGATCGACGGTGAAACCGCCTTTGACGCGGCCAACAATCGCGCCTTTGACAGGCTCTTCCTTGTTGTAATTGTCTTCCAGACGGATCCAGCTTTCTTCACGCCGTGCTTTGTCGCGTGAGAGAACCGCTTCACCCATCAGGTTTTCGATCCGGTCGAGATAGACCTCGACAATATCGCCGGCTTCTGGCTGCTTTTCTTCAAGCAGGAATTCTTTGGCTGCGACACGGCCTTCGGTTTTCAGGCCAACGTCGAGCACGAGAAAATCGCCATTATTAGAAATGACGGTGGCTGGAACAACCTTGCCCTCTTGCAGGGTGGCGGCGCCAGCGCTGTCCTCAAACATAGAGGCAAAATCCTCAGTCGAGGGATTCATTGAGTCAGTCATGGGGTCTCCAATAACGCAGCAAATACGGGGTTCACCGCCAGATGCACCATGCCTCTGGTCAGACGTCGCTGCGATGTCAGGGATAAGCTGTGAGAGCTTTTTAGATTTGAGTCTTACGACCCAGAACTCTCGGATTTCTGGGCGATCACGGCTTCAACCGTGGCCCGCGCTTTATCCACAGCCGCGTCTATAGTCAGGTGAGTGGTATCGATCAAGACTGAATCTGCGGCTGCAATCATGGGGGCATCCTTGCGATTACGGTCGCGCGCATCTCGTTCCTTGAGCTCGGCGATCATCTCGTCCAGGGACAGGGCTTCGCCTTTCTCTGTCAGCTCCTTCCAGCGGCGCTGTGCGCGGCGCTCAACCGAAGCTTCGATCCAGAGTTTTACATCCGCCTCCGGGCAAACGACGGTGCCTATGTCGCGACCATCGAGAATGGCACCGCCCGGCTGATTGGCGAAGGCCCGCTGCAAGTCGAGCAGCGCCTCGCGCACCTCAGGAATCGCGGCCACTTTTGACGCGGCCTGCCCGGCCTCTGCGGTGCGCAATTGGTCTTCATCATAATCGTTTAAATCAAGCGATCGCGCAATTTCGGCGAGCGCGGAGGGATCATCAAAGTCGGCATTCTGATTGAGCGCGGACACGCCCGTGGCGCGATACAGGCGACCGGTGTCCATATGAGGCAAACCATACCAGCGCGACAGACGTCGCGCGATCGTCCCTTTGCCGGAAGCAAGCGTGCCATCAATTGCAATGATCATGTTTGCGGCGATGCGGGATAGAGGCGCCGAAGTCAATATTGCGGGGCAGGGCAAAGAAAACCGCCGCTCGAAGAATCAAGCGGCGGTCTCGATGGGTTGGTTTTAGGCGAGCTTTATTCAGCCGCCTCTTCGGCCGGCATGGCGGCGACCGCTTCAGCGACGCCCGAGATATAGTCAGCCCCGTGCAGCACTTGCACTGAAGAGCCCTCGAAGGCGCTGCCAATCGGCTCGGCTTGTCCGCCCAAACACTCGGCGAGGAAGCCTTCCATGACAGAATAGAATGCCAGGCGGTTTTCCGGCCGGGCAAAGCCATGCCCTTCATCCGGGAAGTTCACATAGGTGACCGGCAGACCCTTATCAGCCATCACATCCACCAATTGGTCCGATTCAAGCTTGGTGACGCGCGGGTCGTTTTCGCCCTGACCGATCAAAAGTGGGACAGAGATATTGTCCACTTTCGAAATTGCCGAGCGCGCGAGCATATCTTCTCGATCCTCCGGCACAGACGGATCGCCGACATACTTGTACCAAGTGCCTTCCAGGAAGGGCTTCCAGTATTCTGGGAAACTCTCGACCAGAGTGACCAGGCTAGACGGCCCGACAATGTCAACACCGCATGCAAATGTGTCGGGCGTGAATGTCACGCCGATCAGCGTCGCATATCCGCCATAGGAGCCGCCCGCGATGGCGACTTTGTCTTCTTGCGCAATGCCTTCGGAAACGGCCCATTCCACGCTATCGATCAGATCATCATGCATCTTGCCGGCAAATTCCTTCACCGCCGCATTGACGAAATTCTTTCCGAAGCCCGTAGATCCACGATAGTTGACCGACAGAACCGCATAGCCGCGATTGGCCATCCATTGGTGCCAGCCATTATAGCCATAATTGTCGCGCGCCCAGGGACCGCCATGCACGGCCAGAACCATCGGAACCGGCGCTTCCGGACGACCATCGCCATCGGCGTCAGACCCTGGCGGCAAGGTCAGATAGGAGACCAGCGTCAAGCCATCGCGCGATTGGATTTCCACCGGGTACATGGGTTGCAGCGGCGCATCTGCGAGCTCTGGCCGCGTCGCGAACATTTCCGTCAGCGTGTCATTCGCGCGATCATAGACATAATAGATGCCTGGCGCCTCGGCCGCTTCTGAATAGACAATCGCTTTCGACAAATCGTCGGTCGAAGCCAGGATTTGGAGGTCGCCGCTCAATTCACTCTTGAGGAAAGAAAGATCTTCCGCGGTCTCATCATTCAGAGGCGTCCACTCGCTGCGCAGATAGTCCGTCGCATAAGCGAGCAGCTCATAGGTTTCAGGGTGAATGAGCACATTGCTGATATCAGCTTTGTCATTCTCAGCCAGAACTTCGACGCTGCCATCTTCGGCGCTGATCTTGACCAAAGCGGCGGTATCACGATCGCGGCTGTCGACGGCATACATATGCGTATTGTCTTTGTTAAAGCCGAACGTGTTGGTGGTCAGGAAATCCTCGGCCGGAACGGACATCAGCACATTGCCGTCCATGTCTACAATGTCGGCGCCGCCGCCGGCGGTCTGCACCATGCCGAAGCGAGGCGTGAGATTGTTATCGATCACCCATCCTGCGTAACCCGGGTTTTCCTTGACCAGCTCGCGTTCTCCCGTCGCCGCATTGACCATATAGAGATCGAAAATCTGCGGATTGCGCTCGTTCAAGCCAATCAGGATATGATCCGGCTTCTCCGCTGATACGCCTTGGATGACCGCGCGCACGCCATCGCCCACGGGGGTCAGATCCTTGACCTCGCCGGTCGCGACATTTGACGAGTAGACGTGGAAGTTTTCGTTTCCGCCATCATCCTGAACGAAATAGATGAATTGCGAATTCGGCGCCCAGGAATGTGAGCGGATGCCGCGATAGGTGTCATTGGTGACGGCTTTCGCGGCGCCTGGATCATCTGCGGGTGCGACCCAAACATTCATCACGCCATCAACCGGTGCGATCCAGCTAATATAGGACCCATCCGGACTGATCCGGCCTTGCGTACGTTCGGGATTTCCGAAGATCGCGGCCCGCTCAATGATGGGAGCTGGCTCAACCGCTGCCGCTTCGACAACTGTCTCTTCCACTTCGATGGTTTCGGTGACGTCCACCTCTACCTCGGTCGTTTCGGTTTCCGTTGCCAGCGACGTACACGCGCCAAGCGCGAGCACACTTGCCCCTGCGATTAAGGTCAATCTCATAGCTGTCTTCCCTTTTCTGCTTATCGAATTTCGATATACAGAAAAAGTTGGGATTGCAAGCGTTATGGTTAATGAAAGCTAAATCTCCCCGGGGTGGCGTCAGTGTTGTTTGTTGAGCCAGCGAAAGGTCAGCGACAGGCGTCGCTGTCGCCGGCGTCGTTGTCCCTGGACCAAGTCCGATTTCCGCGGTCTGATCCCATGACGCCACGAATAGCGAGCTTCCTCGGAAAGGAGCAGCAAGCTGCAAGGTTCAAGATAAAGTCGGCGAATGTCCGGCCCGTTTGAGAATTCCATTTCACACCCCGCGCCCAGGCTTAGGCTGATAATCGGGTCGGCGAAGCTGTTCGGACAATCGATGTGCGGCGCGATACCTTGACCCGGAAGGTATTCGTTCACGATCACCTGATCATGCGAATGCGAGATCTGAAGGTCTTGCTTTAACTGCTGGGCCAGCGGCGCCAGCCAACCCGGCAAAGGCCCAAGATAAGTGGACTGCGATGCCGCCCGGTCGCGATAATCATAGCGAAACCCATAATGCTGCGTTCGCCGCCGCAAGTCGTGGCACCAGTCGCTACGATCGATCTGCGCGATGAGTGCCTGTTCCGTCGCCGCGTCGAGATAATTCGCGATACATGTCAGCCCTGAGATGAGAGGTGCCATGCGTGCCTCTTTGGTGCGCCCCTAGCGATCTCAGTTTTACGCTTTTCTCAGGTCCGCGCCAAGCTCTGACATATGGTCCATAAAGTCCGGATAGCTGGTCGCGATCATGCTGGCATCGTCAATTGAGACCGGCTGCTGGCTGGCGGTGCCCATGATCAGCGCGCTCATGGCGATGCGGTGATCGTGGTGCGTTTCGACAAGCCCGCCGCCGGGGATGGCGCCGCCGCAGCCTTGGACGATGAAACCGTCTTCGGTCTCTTCCACGTCGACGCCATTGACGCGCAACATATTGACCACCGCCGAGATGCGATCGCTTTCCTTGACCCGCAATTCTTGCGCCCCCTTAACCACAGTGACGCCCGTAGCCTGGGCGGCGAGCACGGCCAGGATGGGAAATTCGTCGATCATGCTGGGCACCAGTTCGACCGGGATTTCTGTGCCTTTGAGCTCAGCGCTTTCAAAGCTCATATCGATCAAACGCTCACCGGCCGCATCGCCGACATCTTCGGCCCCGACATGCGCGCCCATCAGGCTGGCGGCGCGGTAAAAGCCGTCGCGGGTCTCATTCGACATCAAGCCTTCGACAACGACCCCGCCGCGCGGTGAGATCATCGCCGCAGCGGCAAGAAAGGCGGCAGAGCTCGGGTCGCCCGGAACCACGGTTTCTTGCGCGGTGAGGCTTTGCCCCCCGGCGATGGAAACAATGTTCGCCGGCCCGTCGCGATGCGTTTTCACCTCAGCCCCAAACCCGCGCAGCATCCGTTCGGAGTGATCGCGGGTGATCCGCTTTTCCCGAATGACGGTTTCGCCGCTCGCATTCAGGCCGGCCAGTAACAAGCAGGATTTTACCTGCGCCGACGCGTGCGGAGGTTCATAATGAATGGCGTGCAGATCCGCTTTGCCACTTAGCGTCAACGGCAGGGTTTTGCCTTCGCTTGCTTCATAGCTTGCGCCCATCTCGGTGAGCGGGTCGAGCACCCGGCCCATCGGACGACCCGACAGGCTGGCATCCCCGACAAACCGGGCCGTGATTGGATATCCGGCAACAACGCCCAGCATCAGCCTGGAGCCTGTGCCGGAATTGCCAAAATCCAGATCTTGCGTCGGGGTCTTCAGCCCGGCCGAACCGACGCCGGTCACGCGCCAGGCGCCTTCGCCGACGCGCTCAATGTCAGCGCCGAGCGCCGCCATGACTCGGCCCGTATTGAGGACGTCTTCGCCTTCGAGGAGTCCGGAAATTTCAGAAGTGCCTGTCGCCAGACCGCTCAAGATGAGCGCGCGATGCGAGCATGACTTATCGCCAGGCGCCCGCAGGGTTCCGGTGATCTCTGTCACCGGATGGGAGGTCCACATCATGTTTTGTGGTTTCCTTGAGTTACAGTACCTAGCGAAAAGCGCTTTGACAGGCGTGAGCGTTTCTGGCAAGCGCGCGGGCAACGATTTTCACACCGATGGATAAAAAACATGGCTGATCCGGAACTGGGTACCAAGCAGGTTTGCCCAAGCTGCGAGTCAAAATTCTACGATTTGAACAAGCGTCCAGCGACGTGTCCAAAATGCGGACATTCGTTCGACCCGGCCGACGAGACCGCCCAGGCCACGAAAACCAAAGTCCGTACAGCGGCCGCCAAAGAGGCTGTGCCGGAAGATGAAGACGAAGATCTGGAAGAAGAAGAAGCGGTCAAAGCCGCTGCGGCCGCTTCTGACGATGACGAAGAAGAAGCGACCGAGGACGAAGCCAAGGAGCTTGGCGGCGATGAAGATGAAGTCGTCCTCGAAATGTCAGGCGGCGACGATGATGATGAAGCGCCCGGCAAGATGCCAGCTGGCTTCAGCGAAGACGGCGTCAATGATGACGAAGATCAAGATGATAGCGACGACATCGATCTCGATGAAGAGTTTGATCTCGGCGAGGACATTGATCTGGATGACGGCAATGAGTTGGGTGAACCAGACGCCGACGACATTGAGCCTGAGGGCGATGATAAATAGGGCTTGATTGCCCGGGCGGGAAACCTTATTCCCGCCTTTCCCATAGATGGGGCCATAGCTCAGTTGGGAGAGCGCTTGCATGGCATGCAAGAGGTCGTCGGTTCGATTCCGTCTGGCTCCACCATTTTCTTCATCGACAGATAGACGCCCCGTGCATCCCTCGATGCGCCATTAGTTCAGGTTCCGCCCATTTGCAGGTCCGGGCTCCTGATCCTGTTGGTCCTGGCAATATAGCGCGAGATTGATCAAACAGCCGCGCGCGATCTCGAGCGATCGCAGAACATCGTCGAGCGTGTCGAACTCCAATTCCCGAACGCCCTCTGCCGAATCGCGAAAGGGTTCGAACTTTTCCTCAGTCCTCTCAAGCGCCGCGCTTAAGGCGACACATATTTCGAAAATGATCGCGGCTTGCCCTCGCAACTGCGTCACTTTGCGATCTCTTTCAGCATAGAGTCACTTTCAGATAATTTTCCGACAACCGGCATAAGTAAAAATAAATATAGAATCACCAATACTCTATACAGTTAACAGAACAGCGCTGAAAGCACTTCCCTCAGTTGCATGTAAACTGCGAGCCCAAACCCTATCGCCGCATTCCATCGAAGAGCGCGTCAATGCTGGAGGCGAGGGTTGTGGTTGTGTCCGAGCCGGTACGAACGAAATGCAGAGCCGCTTCGGCGACCATTGCGTTCAAGAAAGCGGCGACAAGCGTCAGGTTGGTGGTCTGAATCTCACCGGACCTGACAGCCGCCGCCAGCAGGCTTTCAATATGTCCGAGGGCGAAACGATCCTCGATTTGTTTGGCTTTCTGGTTGCCAAGGGCGGTTGGCCCGATCTCGAAAATGATTCTCGAAATGTCCGGGGCCCGGACCTGCTTGGTCCATTCCAGGCAAGCGGCGCGGAGACGATCCAAAGGTGGTGCGCTCGGATCGAGCCCGGCCATGACCCGCTCAATGGTCGACCGCGATTCATGTTCAAACAGCGCCTCGATGATCTCTTCCTTGCTGCGAAAGTGGTGATATAGCGCGCCCTTGCTCAGTCCGGTTTGATCGAGAATTTGTTGCACCGTGGTCTGTGCATAGCCGCGTTCGAGAAACGCGGATCGAAACGCTTGCAACAGTTTGAGGCGGGTTTCGTCGGAGCGTTGCTGCTGGGTGGCCATAAACACGCTTTACAGGAGGCAATTTCAATTGTAAACAAACCGACGGTCGGTTTATGCAATGAAGGAGACCCTCATGTCGTCTTACATGGACAATCTCGAAAAAATGATGGCTGTGTGGAACACCACGGATGCCAAGACCCAACGCGCACTGGTCGAAGACTCAATGGAACTGAACGTCCATTTTGCCGACCCGAACCACAATATTATTGGGCGCGACGCCTTCTTGAAAATGGTGGAACAGGTTCAGAGCGAAATTCCAGGCGCGGTCTATTCGCGCGTCAGCGATGTCGACATGCAGAATAATTTTTGCCGATATCATTGGGCCATTCATATGGACGGCAAGCTGATCATGCCGGGCTTCGACATGACCGAGGTCAATGATTGCGGGAAGATCGTCAAAGTGATCGGATTCTTCCAGATCCTTGAACGCGCCGCATAGATCGTGCCCATTCGTGCTCGAAAACCCGGCATAGGTTCAGTTTTGTTAACAACTGAATGTGAACATGGTCGCCTTGAAGGTGACAAGGTCGAATCCTAGATTCAGCCTAACACCAAACCTCTCTCGGCGGGGCTGCCATGATGGGGCTCTGCGAGGTGAAGGTGTTCTGGTCCTGTCTGTACGGAAGGAGTAGACCATGAACGACATGACGAAACTGACCGCTGACACACCCGATCTCAGCCGGTTCGTATATTTTAGAAATATCAACGAGCGCGAGCTCGCCGAACTGCCTGCGGAAGCGCTGCAGAATATCAATGATGTGGATAATCTGGTGGTGGTCACCAATGGTGAAGGCCAGAAGCTTGCAATTATTGAAGGGCGCGAAGCGGCGGAAGCCGCGGCCGAAGCCTATAAACTTGAAGCCGTTAGCGTGCACTAAGCCCGCAGGCTGACGCCGAACCTAAAGAATGGCCGGGATCACGCGATCAGGTGGGCGATGCCCATCGGCGAAGGTTTTGATATTGATGATCACCTTCTCGCCCATCTCGATGCGGCCTTCGACCGTCGCGGATCCCATATGCGGCAACAGAATGACATTCGGCAATCCAACCAGGTCCGGGTTGACCGCGGGTTCGCGTTCGAACACGTCGAGGCCTGCCCCGGCCAATTCGCCCGCGCGAATGGCTTTCGCCAGTGCGGCCTCATCGATCACCTCGCCGCGGGCGGTGTTCACAATGAACGCATCTGGCTTCATCAATTCGAGGCGCCGCGCATTCAGCAAGTGAAATGTTGCCGGCGTGTGCGGGCAATTGACCGAAACAATATCCATCCGCGCCAGCATTTGATCGAGACTGTCCCAGAACGTCGCGTCGAGCTCTTCTTCAACCGGGCGCGAAACCTTTTTCCGATTGTGATAGTGGATCTGCAATCCAAACGCTTTGGCGCGGCGCGCCACGGCTTGTCCAATCCGGCCCATGCCAATAATGCCAAGCCGTTTGCCGGCCAGGCGCCGCCCCATCATCCAGGTCGGGGCCCATCCATCAAAACCGCCCGCCCGCATCAGTTCGATTCCTTCATGCAAGCGCCGGGGCACGGCCAGGATCAAGGCCATTGTGACGTCCGCCGTATCATCGGTCAGAACACCCGGCGTGTTTGTCACCGTGATGCCGCGATCATTTGCGGATTGGACATCAATATTGTCGATGCCCGCTCCAAATTGTGCGATCAAACGAAGCTGCTCACCAGCATGGGATAAGACTTTTCCGTCGACTTGGTCGGTGACGGTCGAGACCAATACATCGGCGCGTTTGACGGCATCGATCAGTTGCTCTTCGGAAAATGCGGTGTCGGACTGGTTCAGTTCCGTGTCGAAAAGTTCCTTCAGGCGCAATTCCACCGCGTCGGGCAGGCGGCGGGTCACAATAACCTTCAGGCGCTTATCTGACATTTGTCCTCGCTTTCTGGTCCGCGCTTAGCAGAGCTGTTGCAGATCGCCAATGCGCTGTTTTACCGACGATTCACCTCAATCGGTAAAAAAGCATGTATGATTGGTCTGTTCCAACGCCTTCTGCTGTGTGTTGCCCTTGCGGGCGGCCTCGGTACGCTTGCAGGTGAAGCGCGCCAGGAGGCTCAAACGTTAAAGATCAGCCGGTTCTCCGGCAAGCCTTTGCCGCGATTTGAATCGCTGCGCTATTCGGCTGTGCATGGGCGTCGTGGTCCGCACTTGGATCATCCCATTCTGTGGCGTTATGAGCGCGAAGGACTGCCAATGCTGGTGGTGCGCGAAACGCATGGATGGCGCCGCGTCCGGGATCCTGATGGGGATGAAGTGTGGATGCAGGCGCGCATGTTGTCGACAACACGCACGGCGCTTGTCACGCGCGAGGTGGAGCTGAAGCGTCGTCCGAGCGAAGATGCCGCATCAAAAGCCCATCTCAAACCCGGCGTGATTGCCGAACTGACCGCGTGTGAAAATGGCTGGTGCGAGATCAAAATTGATCGCCAGAGCGGTTGGGTGCAGAAATCCAATCTCTGGGGCACCGAGATCGCCACTGGAAATCTCTAATCGGTCAAGTCTTGCGACCTTGCGCGCAACCGTTTAAGGGCCCACACCTTAAACGCGCCGATGGGGCGCGGCACAAAACAGCGAGGCCAGACCCATGAAGGGACCGCACGAATTCCACACGCCGCAACCGTCCTACAGCAAGGAAGACTTATTAAAGTCCGGGGCTGGCGAATTATTTGGTCCAGGCAATGCGCAGCTGCCAATCCCGCCTATGTTGATGATGGATCGGATCACCGAGATTTCCGAAGATGGCGGTGAATATGGCAACGGCCATGTGGTCGGTGAGTTCGATATTCACCCTGGCCTTTGGTTCTTTGATTGCCACTTCCCCGGCGACCCGGTGATGCCGGGGTGTCTCGGCCTCGATGCTATGTGGCAGGCGGTTGGCTATTGGCTCGGTTGGAGCGGGTCTTATGGCAAAGGCCGCGCGCTTGGCGTTGGCGAGGTTCGATTCACCGGCGAGATTACGCCCGACACGAAGATGGTCCGCTATGAGATCGACATGAAGCGCGTGCGCCGCGGCCGGCTTATTCTCGGGATCGCGGATGGCCGGGTCTATGCGGACGAAGACAAGATCTACACGGCAAAGGATATGCGCGTGGGTCTGGTCGATAAGCTCGGACTGAAAAGCTAAGGCACGTAGACGGTGTAAACGACCTCGACCTGGAAATCGAATGTGCCGAGGGAGAGGTCGTAGCCGTTCAGGTTGGCGGCGGCGATCGCATATTCTGCATCGAAGCGAACCGACTGATCGGCAATCGTTCCGGGCGCGCGCGCGGTTCGCTGATTTCCCGTAAACATGTTTCGTGGCACACGCAGATCCCAGAGCCGCAGGCTCGGCGCAAAGCCGGATGACGCACCGCCTGAATGCGGCAATTGCGCGCTCGAGCCAAAGGCCAGCCCATCATCCCCGCTTGGGGTGACCGACAATTGTACCCGCGTGATCAAGAGCAGAATAAATTCTGTGAACGTGCTCGGTGTGAAGGCCTGCGCATCGATCGCAAAGGGCACGTTCGAAGCGACATAGAAGCTGGAATTCTGTCGCACCGCATCGACTCGCGTATCGGTCAGGTTCTGCAACCCGAAGGAGGTAAAGGCGTCGGCGCCGCTGACCATGCCGTCGCCATTCGTATCGGTCGAGATGGTGCCGCGATCTGTATTGGTCAGCAGAAATGGCATCCCGCCGGTGACGCTGGCCAGGCCATCCTGGGTAGAGATCAGCGTTCCCGTCACCACAGTATGGGCGTCGGCGGCGATGAGATCGACATCTCCCGATCCGGCGGCGCTACCTCCATTCCCACTATCGATGACGAAATCGGCGACCACCGGTGCGTTGCTGGCGCCATCGGCGCCCCACACGATGACCATGCCATCAACATTGAAATGCGGGCGATCGATCATTTCGGCTTGCGCCGTGACCGCTGAGAGCATCAAAACTGCGCTCGTTCCCAGTGCTGGGATGACTCTACAAAATGTCCGCCTCAAGGGGTCTTGATTAGGCGGCGATGCCTAAGAAGCGCTTAACTCTAATCGGTTGTGATCAGCAGGTTCGGAGCGGCTTCACCCGTCCAGGAGATTTCCAGCTCTACGGCCTGGCTGGAGGGATGGCCGGGGCGGATTGCGGTCTTGCGGGCTTGCCGAAACAGCGCGCCTGCGTCTTGGTGCTGTTCAAGAGATGCGTTTTCTCGAACGTTTAAAACGCGCACCGTGTAGCGCCCTGCATCCGGGGCATCGCTTGATCTTATCGTGAACGGCGCATTGCTCGCCACGGCGACGGTTTTCCGCTGAAGCGACGGGTCTGAGAGAGACAGGACTATGCCACCGCCGGCGAACGCAGGTTGATCATCTGCGTGTCCACTCAATTGAACGCGCGGCCCTTGTGCGATCAGCTCGCCTTGTTCCCAGACCATGACATGAGCAGGCTGGGCAAAGCGCACTTTGTGCACTGTCCCCGCCATCGCGGCAGCGCTGGTTGTCGCCGCCAGCGCCCATAGCAATCCTTGCTTTACAGCCCTCATTCTAAGCGCCCATTCACGGTTAAGATCCGTTAACACTTTTCTAGGGGAAGAAATTCGCTTCGGCTAGAGCTGGCCCATCAGCCGATTGCTTGACGCAGCCCACGTGCCCGAATAGCCCTCTCTTCAACACAAGATCAGCAAGGAGCCGACACATGGCCGATTACGGAGACATGCCGACAGGGAACCTGATGGCGGGCAAGCGCGGGATTATCATGGGCGTTGCCAATAAGAACTCCATTGCCTGGGGCATTGCCCAGCAACTCGCCGCGCAAGGGGCCGAAATCTGCTTTACCTATCAAGGCGAAAGCCTCGAGCGCCGGGTCAGGCCATTGGTCGAAAGCATCGACATGGACTTCATGCTGGAAGCTGACGTGACGAGCGACGAAAGCATGGATCAGGCGTTCGCGGCGGTGAAAGAGAAATGGGGCAAGATTGATTTTCTCGTCCATTCGATCGCCTTTGCGGGCAAGGATGAGCTGATGGGCTCCATGGTCGCCAACACATCGCGCGAAGGGTTCCGGCGGGCGATGGATATTTCCGTCTATAGCTTTATCGACGCGTCGCGGCGTGCGTCGGAAATCATGCCCGATGGCGGCGCCATCATTTGCATGACCTATCTCGGATCTGAGCGCACCGTGCCAAGTTACAATGTCATGGGGGTTGCTAAAGCCGCGCTCGAAGCGTCGACGCGCTACGCCGCGCGAGACCTCGGCACGCAAGGCATTCGCGTCAACGCGATTTCTGCCGGCGCCATGCGAACCCTGTCGCTGGCGGGCATTCGCGGTGGCAAGTCGCTGATGGGAACCGGCAAGGACTGGTCTCTGTTGAAGGAAGATACGCGTATGGAAGGCGTCGCGGGCTGCGCGCTTTACCTGCTATCGCCTCTGGGGCATTCCATCGCTGGCGAAGTGCTGCACGTTGATGCCGGCTTCCATGCCGTCGGCGTCCCGGACCTGCCGGAGGAGTAGGGCTTGGCCAATAAGATCTTCCTCTGGGTCGGGCACCCGCGCGAGACCTCACTGTCGCACGGAATGGCGGATGCCTATCAGCGCGGCGCGGAAGAACAGGGGGCAGAGATTCGGCGCATGCATCTGCATGACATGCAGTTCGATCCGGACCTCACCTTCGGATACCAGCAGCGCAAAGATCTTGAGCCCAGCCTGAATGAATGGCGAGAGAACATCCTCTGGTGCGATCATACATGCTGGGCCTATCCGCAATGGTGGGGCGGCATGCCAGCCAAGATGAAGGGCGTGATCGATCGAGCATTCTTGCCGGGATTTGCGATGGAATATCACACCGATGGTCCCTGGTGGGACAAGCTGCTCAAAGGGCGCAGCGGCGATCTTATGCTGACCTCAGACTCGCCGGCCTGGTTCGATCAGATCATGTATGATCGCCCGGCTGCTAAGCAGGCCAAACGCCTGGTCATGCAGTTTTCCGGGATCACGCCCGTCGGCCTGTTACAGGTCGGAACGGTCAAGGTCGCCAAGCAAAAGAAGATCCAGAAATGGCTGGATCAGGCCTATAAGATGGGTGTGAAGGCAGGTAAATCATGAAGACGACAGACGAAACCCATGTGCCACTGAGCGGTGATTTTCCGCATTTTCCGGAAGCCGAAATGCAAGCCCGCGCGGTGGCCTTTCATGAGCAGATGCAAACGCGGCGCTCGGTCAGGTCCTTCGCGGCGACGCCCGTGCCGCAGGCGATTATCGAGCAGTGCGTCCTAACCGCGGGCTCTGCGCCCAGCGGCGCCAATCACCAGCCCTGGTTCTTTTCCTGCGTTGGCTCTGCAGAAAAGAAAGCCGAGATCCGGACGGCGGCTGAGGCGGAAGAGCGAGAATTCTACTCCGGCCGCGCGGCGCAGGAATGGATCGACGCCTTGGCGCCGATCGGAACCGATGCTGACAAACCTTATATGGAAATCGCGCCTTGGCTGATCTGCATCTTTGCGCAGCGCCGCGGCGGCATTCGCGAAGGCGAAGACAAGAAGAATTACTATATCCATGAAAGCGTCGGCATCGCCACAGGTATGTTGATCGCGGCCTGCCACAATGCGGGCCTTGCGACCCTTGTGCATACGCCGAACCCGATGAAATTCCTGAATGGGATTTGTGGTCGTCCAGAGACCGAAAAACCGTTCCTCATCCTTGTTGCGGGCTATCCAGCCGAGGATGCAATGGTGCCGAACCATGCTTTGGTCAAGAAACCAATCGGCGAGATTGCTAGCTTCCTTTAGCCTCGGAAACGACGAAGCTCGGCCCTTCCAAATTGATCGTGAAGGTGATGAAGGTCGTTTTATTGTTGCTCTGCTCGGTGACTTTGCGCTCGCCGACCACAACGAGATTGTGGGCCGCCGGGCCCAATCGGCCGACGGTTTTGTTCTTGAGGTCGGTCAGTGAATCGTCGCCCGCGCGGGCCAATGGGCGTTGATAGTCCCAGTCTTCCAATTGCGGTGCAATCTCGATGAGTTGGTCCGGACCAATTGCCACCGGAAAAGGATGAGAGAGTTCGCCCGCCTGCGTGGTGAAGACTTGTGTGACGAAATAATCGCCGTCGGTTCGCGCCACGCCAATCGCCATATGGGTGTAGTCTTCGCCCAGAATATTCGCCCGGTGCCCGGGGCTGTCCATCAGGCGTTGGTGCAGATCGCTGGCGACAAAGGCCGGGCTTGGCAGCTCAAATCCCGGCACTTCAAAACAGGAAACAACGCGCTCAAACTGGTCGGTGCAAACGGGCGCGCTCGAATAGGCGACATTTTCCGCCACGCTTTGCGCCAGAAGCGTGCGGTCGAGGGCCGTCACGCGATCAACCACATTTCGCCCATCCAGGCTTTCGTGCGCGAAAAAATCATTCACACCCATGTCGAGCGAATGGAATCGGGCGGAGGGCAGCAAGTCCGGTCGAAACGCGAGGGCTGGCAAGCCCTCGACCCGGCGAGCGGCATTGATCTTGGTAAAGAAGGCCAGCTCGATTGCGGTATCGTACCTGAAATTACCGGGCGGTGTTTCAAGACATTTGTGGGCATCTGCGACATAGGTCGGCAATGTATCGCGGCGGTCTGAGACGCTCATGTCACACGCCATAGCCCAGCCCGATAGGGACAAGACGATGAGCAAAATAAGCACAATACGCAGCATTCGAGAGAATCTAGCCCAGACCGCTAGTCGAGAACACCCTCTGACCGCAAACGCGCCACGATGGGCGCGATCATACGCGCAATCGCTTCCTTGCTTGGTCGCACCTGACCATAAGCGGGCAGCCCTTCATCCGCGATCACCAGATCTGCTTCAAACTTGGCCGGGAATGTGTGCCGATAGTGCGAGGCGCGCACCGTGCCGAGATATTGGGACAAGACGCTTTCGACGCTACGGCCCCGTTCCGCCACATCGCGCCGAATGCGCCGCGCCAGGCGCAAATCATCCGGTGTGTCGACATAGATGGACAGATCAATGAGCGGTTTTACCTCTGGCACAGACAGGGCGTGAATGCCTTCTAATATGATCACCGTCGCGGGATCGATGGCCAGCGTCTCAGTTTTGCGGTCGTGCAGGTCATAATCATAGATTGGCTGTTGGATCGTCCGCCCCGCTTTCAAATCGGCCAGCTGCCGCGCCATCAGGCTGGTTTCTTTCGAGACTGGGTCATCATAATCGACTTTGGCGATGATGGCTGTGCGCTGCGCATCTGTTTCAGCCGGGCCATAATGCGACATTGGCCAATAATAGCCGTCCTCGCTGAAGATAACGACGCCAACAGATTGACAGGCCTCCACCAGGGCTTCCGCGACCGTAGATTTGCCGGATCCGGATCCTCCGGAAATCGCGACCAGAAATGGAGCTGTGTGCGCCACGCGGCTTAGTCTTCGCCTTCTTTGATCGGCACCGCGTACAGCTCGAGCCGGTGGTCGACCAGACGGTATCCGTGCTCCCGGGCAATCTCTATTTGCAGGCGTTCGATTTCCTCATTGTGGAATTCGATCACTTTGCCCGATTTCACATCGATCAGATGGTCGTGATGTTCGTCCGGTACTTCTTCGTAACGGGCGCGGCCATCGCCAAAATCATGACTTTCAATGATCCCGTACTCTTCGAACAGCTTCACGGTCCGATAGACAGTGGCCAGCGAGATGTTCTTGTCGACCGCATTGGCGCGCCGATGCAGTTCCTCTGCATCAGGATGGTCGTCTGCCAGGGACAGAACGCGGGCAATGACCTTGCGTTGCTCGGTCATGCGGAGGCCTTTTTCGGCGCAGAGTTTTTCCAAACGGTCCATACCGGTCCCTCTAGCCCTTTACGTTACGCCCTGTCTAGCCATGGGCTTAGACATCAAGATGGCATCAACGCGTTTTCCTTCAAGGCGTTTATAATATCGGGGGCGCCGTCCATCGGTCGTGAATCCAAGCTTCTGATAAAACGCGATCGCGCCGGAATTGTCCTCAGCGACGTCGAGCAGCCAGGTTTTCAGTCCTGTGTTCAAGAAGTGCGGCTCGAGCGCGTTGAACAATTGACGTGCCAAGCCTTGGCGACGCTGATCAGGATCTGTGGCCAGTGTCACGATTTCGACCTGATCGGCCACGCATTGAAACACGCCGAACGCGGCAAACGCGCCGTGTCTGAGCAGGGCGTATGCGCGGGTGCTGTCCTGGCTCATTAAACTCTTGAATTCGGACGACCCCCAGCCTTGGCCTTCCGGAAAGGCCATTGTGTGCAAAGCGGACATGGGACCAGCATCGCTCGGGGAGAGCTTGATCAGATCGTCGTCTGCCGGATCAGACTTCATCTCGGCGACTGTCCGCCTGGCAAGGCTGCGTCGGGCGCGCGCGCATAAGTGGGTCTCGCACTATGGCGCTCTGGATCGAGGGTTGCAGCGAGTTGCGCCGCGCGTGCCGCACTTGGCGTCGCTGGATGGATGGTCAGCTCGACAAAGCCATCCTGTAAAGCGACCGCTTCCCCATACACCATATGTGGATGACTGCGCAGCAAATCTCGGACAGCCTCCAGCGTCATCTCGCGCGGTGCGTCTGTGGCTTCGCCGGACCGAAAAGTCTGCGTCCAAAACGTAATATCGGGTGGGCGTTTCTGCGCCGGCTGCAAGACGATGGCTGAGCCTTGCTGGCCGGCGGGCAGGGCAGCTTCCAAACTGGTGACGCCGAGACAGGGCTTGCCCGTGGCGAGCGCCAGGCCGCGCGCGAAGGCGACCCCAACCCGAATGCCCGTGAAACTGCCCGGACCGGTGATCACAGCGAACCGATCGACGGCCTGCAAATCCAAGCCGGCTTCAGACAAAAGGCTCTGCGTCAGGTCGGGTAACCGCGCGTCTTGGCCCCGCATCATAGTCTCCCGAATCTCGCCAATGACCTCGCCGTCGCGGGTCAATGCGAGGTCACAGGCCGGACCTGCCGTGTGGAAGCCGAGGACGAGCATGGGGCGTCTACAAAATCATGCAGGCATCATCGAAGCTGAGCCGCGGGCTGCGCTCGAAGATGGTGCTGTCATCGCCATGCCCGATGCTGCACAGCCAATTGGAGCGCCAGTGTTTTGTGGCCTCATCGCCAAGGAAGAACTCTTCATCGACGCCGGCATTGTTGAAGCCAGACATCGGGCCGCAATCCAAACCGAGTGCCCGGGCCGCCAGCATGAGATAAGCGCCCTGCAGCGTGCCGTTTCGAAATGCGGTCAGATGACGGTTTTGTTCGTCGGCGAACCAGTCTTTGGCCCCGGGATTATGCGGGAAAAGGTCCGGGATCTTTTCATGGAATTCAAGATCATGCGCGATGATGACGACCCAGGGCGCAGCCATGGTCTTGTCCACGTTGCCTTCCATCAGATGCGGCTTGAGGCGTTCTTTTGCTTCGGTCGTACGAAGGAAGACGAACCTGGCCGGTGAGCAATTGGCGCTCGTCATCCCCATCTTGGTCAGGTCATAGGTCGCGCGGACCAGGGTCTCAGGCACATCCTCTGCGGTCCACCCATTATACGAACGCCCATGGCGCCAAATTTGATCCAGCGCGAAATCGTTTACCGGGGTTTTTGTCATCACTTGCTCCAGCCTACATAGATGACGCTCTACATAGGCTGGTTCAAAGGAGAGGGGAATGGGCCCGTGCAGGGCCGACTTCGGTCAGTTAGACGCGCGGTTGGTTGAGCTGGACCGACCAGATCACTTCCATCGTGCCAATCTCGCGATCTTTGGAATCGGTCATCGAGACATCGACATTGAAGGTCACGCGACCTTCGCGATTGAACTCGTCCAGGACGTCTGTGCTACTGCCGCGCAATACGCCCGTCGCCCGCACTTCGCCGCGCGCCGCTTTGATATAGTGAATCTTCGCTTCCGTGATCGCTGCGCGCACCATCAGAACCTTGTCCGCAAACATGGATACCATGGCGGCGCCAGACGCCGCTTCGGCCAGCGTGAACAGCGCGCCGGCATGTTGAGACCCCATATGGTTTTGGGTTTCTTTCCAGTCGGGCAGCTTGGCCGCGCCGCGACCATCAGCAATTTCAAGTAATTCGATCCCACTATGCTTGGCATAAGGAACATTCTCTTCAAAGAATGTTTTCAAAAAGGAGAATACTTGTTCGTTTGTCTCAATCACGGACGTGTTCCAGTTCTGTTTTTACTCTACTTAAGCGGGGGATCGCTGCGCCGTCAATCGTTTCACGAATAGTGAAGAAAATCGTAAAAATTGTCAGAGGGTCTCAGTAAATTTTCAACTGAAACGCGCGCGTTAACCAAGCTGAAAGCTTGATTGATGGTTTCTAAATTTCATGAACTGAGATTAACCGTCCACACGACCAGTTTTTCAAGACATATATGATTTATGTGCGTGTATGCGCATCACCACCAAAACCATGTTCAATAGCATTGTACACGGTCGGACAGAGCTTCCGGACGGTGAATTGCGACAACTGGTTTTGCGTGAATTATTTGATCAGCTGGGCGCGGTGATGAAGCCGCTTTCCCTGATCACGGCGATTAATGGCACTGTGGTGACGCTCATTTTTGCGCAATTTACGGAGTGGTGGCTGGCTTTGCTGTGGTGGGCGCCGATCGCTTACTTCTCCTATTTCCAGTATATGGGGGCGAGAGCCATGGAGGCCGTCCCCAAGGATGCCAAGCTCTCCGGGGGCTTCCTGAAGAAGGGCGCGCGCAACAATTTCCTGTTCGGCGCCTGGTGGGCTTTGAGTTGCCTAATCTTTGCCGGACCAGACCCTGCGGCGAACATTACGCTGGCGGCGCTGTCGACCGGGATGTGTGCGGCAGCGGCGGCATGTCTCGGGTCCAACTCGGCCATGTCAGCGCGATTCCTGGCCGGCGCTTTGCCGGTCACAATCTTCTCACTGGTCTTCATTGATGGCGCCGCAGCGGTGATCACCGCTGCGATGGGGGGGACGCTCGGCGTCACCATGGTTTACATGGCGCACCTGAAATATAACGAGACCGTAGAGATGTTGCGCGTCAGACTTGGCCTGCAGCTGTCCAAGGGCCGTCTGGAATCGGCGGTTAAAACGCTCGGGATTGGGCTCGAAATTCAAGACAGCACCGGCGAGGTCGTGTTCAGCAACGCCACGATGGACCGCAATCGTGAAGCGATCACGCTGGGCGGGCGAACCCGCGAAGGCTTTTACTTCTGGGAAGGCCAATACTATCGCAAGACGGAATTTAACGGGGTGGCCGATGACCGCATCGAGCTGATCGAGAATGTCAGCTCTCTGGTCGAAAGCCAGCACGCGATCCTTGAATCCCGCCAGGCGGCGGAGCAAGCCCTGCAAACCAAGTCGGCTTTCTTTGAATCGATTTCGCGAGAAGTGATCTATCCGATCAAAACGATCCGCAAATATGCTCGCCTGTTACAGCCGGACTCGCGCATCAAGTTTGATAGCGATGAGCTTGGCAATCTCGCCAATCTGATCATCAATGCGTCCAAGGATCTGGAAGGCTTGATGTCCTCCATGACTCGGCACTCTCTGGATGACAATGCGCATCTGGTTGAGGCCGAGGCGGTACGATTGCGCGAGATATTCTCCGAAGAGTTTACCCAAATGGCGCAGTCAGACCTTTCAGATGCTGAGGTCAGCGCCTTGGTCAGCGCCATTCCTGAAGACCTTCTGGTCAAATCATCTGCCAGCGGTTCGCTTACACGCGCGCTTGGACAAATGTGCCTCAAAGCCCACCGGACGGTAGGCGCGAACGGTCGTTTGTCGCTCTATGTCCGCGCCATGTCCGACAGTTCAGACTCGATCTGCTTCATTGTTCGAGGTGCCTTCGGCGCGAATGGCAAACCGAATGCGGTGACTGAAACCATCGAGACCTCCGATGGGTCTGAAGTGACGCTGGACGAGTACGCCTCTTACATGTCGGAGACGCACATCGCCAATCTCGGCGGCCAGTATCAGGAAAATCTCAGCGGCGAGACTTCTGTGAACATGGTCGCGATCATCCCAGGTGACCACGTCTACTCCACCGGAGCAGACCTTAAGGCGCTACCTTTGCGAGCAGCTGCTCGTTAAAACTCGAAATTGTCGACACCGCTTCGTGCGAGAAACTGGCGCCGGAATGGAAGGTCCGATTCTCGCCCTGCATCGCAGACATGGTATGGATCAGGCCCTCGCGCACATGTTCAGGGCGATAGGTTGGCATATACGTCCACGGCACTTGCTGGATGAGATGCGGCTCTTTTGCCCCGCGCTCTTTGGCGCTGTGTAAGGCGAGTTCAGACAATTCATCTTCGGCATAGGCAGATGATAGCTGCCCGACGGTGAACAGCTCCCGGCCATCCTCGTTTGGGCATTCATAGCGCGAGAACAGAATCTGCCCGTCATTGGCATCTGTCGCGCACGTAGCGCTCCACGAGTTGACCGGCGCATTGTGCTTCCACTCAGAAACTGACACCAGAGAGGTTGTATATTCGCCCCATTGGATCGCCTGGGCGACTTGTGCTTCTGCATCGCTTGGTGCGGTCAGTTTGCAGAAGTCTTCAACCGGGATGGTGTTGATCAGATAATTGGCCTGAAACTCGGCGCCCTCAGAGGTGCGCAGACGAACGCCTTCAGCATGGCGTTCAATCTCGCCGACAGGATGGCCCAGTCGGATATCGAGCCCTTCGGCGAACCTGTTCCAGAAATTTTGCCACCCGCCATCCGGCATCACGGTAAACTTGAGCAGGCCGGTCAGCATCATGTTGAAATCGACCCAGCGGAACGCGTGAATGAGCGGCAGTCGATTGAGATAGCCATAGCCGATCGAGGTCACGACCCGGTGCATCATGTTCTCGATCTTGCCCAGATTGTGAGCGCGCAACCAATCGCTGGTCGGCTCAGCCAGGGTCTTGTTGATGCCAGGATCATTGTCTTCCGCGCGCTTCATCAAACGCGCGCGCAGGCGCAGATACTTGATCACTTGCCAGAGAAAAGGAGGGCCGCTGCCATCCTTGATATAGTCCAGTAGTTCGCGATCATCGATCCGCTGGGCTTTAAGATAATTGCGTTTTATGCCCAGCTTCTTCATCTGTTTGAGAATGTACTTGTGCGACCAGATCGCATAGCAAGTGCCAAACTCGACAACATGATCGCCTAATTCCGATGACAGGCATTTTCCGCCCACCTTGTCGCTCGCCTCTAGAACGATGACGTCCTTTATCCCGCGATCGCGCAGCATCTTGGCCATAGTCAGGCCAGCTGGTCCCGCGCCGAGGATCAAATAATTCGCGTGAGAGGCGAGGTCGTGGGGGGCTTTGTTTCTCATCTTACGCAGTACTAAAATTAACGAAAAATACTCTATATAAATTCAATCTTGACGTTAACCCGTCCCCCGGGATTATAGTTCGAGTTGAGTATGGATTTATTCTTTAGCCTTTTGTTAACGGTATTTCGAACCTATTTGGGGCCGCGCGACGCAAATGTCTGGGACGGCACTATATACCGATTCAAACCAAAGTTTTGGGATCGCACGAATCGCGGGCAATTATTTCCCTCCAGAATCCCCTCTTTTATCGATATTTCCCTTATCAATTTCTTTATCGGCACGCGGATGTCCGCTGTCGTTCGGCGGCATGGCTGGATCCCGATCGTGCTGAGCTCGGTGCAGACCCGTCGGCAACCAGAAATTCCCAGTGGGGAACTGGCGATTCATACCCGTGTGGTCGGTTGGGATGACCAATATGTCGAGATCGAACACACCTGGTATGATGCAGCGGGGTCTGAAGTTCTGAACTCGATCTATCTGACCCGCGTGACCCATGCAGGCCGCAACAAGGTGACCGGCGCCGACATGTTGAGAGAGCTGGGCGAGGCGCATATCGAGAAACCGCTTTCGCCCGCGGCGCGCGGTCTTCTCGAGGAATATTTGCGGGTCAAGGACGCCAATCAGACGCTAAGTCTTGCCTAATCGTTTCCAGCACATCCTGAAATTGAAAAATCAACTGTAACGAGATTCAAAGTTTGCCTCGCTAGGGTCTGATCTTCCCAATCTGGAAAGCATCATGGCCCAATCGACTGTCTCGCAATTTGTCCCAACACAAAATCAATTCGCAGCGCTGGATGTCAGCCGCTTGCACGATAAGATTTACGATGCAGAGGCTCAGTTTGGCGATCGCCCCTTTTTGACAACGGCGCTGCCAAATGGGCAATCCGAGACCACGGATTTTAAAACCGCGATTCAGTCAGCGCAAAAGCTGGCGCGCTATCTGCGTGAAGATCTCGGCTATGCGCCTGGAGATGTGGTGGCCATCCAGTCACCGAATTGCACGTCCTACATTGTCAGCCTGCTGGGTGTTTATCTCGCCGGGCTGACCATCACCAATGTGAATCCGCTCTACACCGCCGCTGAAACACGGCGCCAGCTGAAAGACAGTCAGGCGCGCTGCCTGATCGGCTCAACCATCTTTTCCGAAATGATGGAAGACGCGGTGGACGGCACCAATGTCGACCAGGTGATTTCCATCTCGCTGACAGATTTCTTCAGCCCGATCTCGCGCAGCTTCCTGAACTTCATGTTGCAAAAGGTCAAAAAGCTCGACCGGCCGTTCCAAGCGCCCCACAAAAAACTGACCGACATTCTTCAGGCGGATGCGCCGCATCGACTTCACTATGTCGACGGATTGGAACCGACGCGCGACACGATCTATCAATATTCTGGCGGCACCACCGGAATCTCCAAAGGCGTCCGTCTGACCGAGCAAGGCTTGATGAGCAATATTGCCCAGTTCGCGATCGCCTCGCCAGGACTGCTCAACACGCTGAATCAGACCATGCTGCTCGCCCTGCCTGTTTATCATGTGTTCGGTATGCTGGCTTCGGTCATCGCGATCACCAATGGCGGCCATCTGGTTCTGATTCCGAACCCTCGCCCGCTGACCAATATGAAACCGGCCTTCAAGAAATTTAAGCCGGACTATTTTCCCGGCGTGAACACGCTGTTCGAGAAGCTTCTGGAGGAAGATTGGTTCGCCACCTATGGCAAAAGCCTGAAGATCACAATTTCAGGCGCCGCCGCGCTGCATGATCACACCGCGAAGAAGTGGATCCAAGCGACTGGATCGAACATAATTGAAGGCTATGGAATGACCGAAGCGACGACTCTGATCGCTGTGCGCGATCATTCGGTCAGTCGCTCACCGGGGTCGGCCGGCTTGCCGTTGCCTGGCACCGATGTGCGGATCTTGTGCAATGATGCGATCACGATGGCGCCGAATATTGTCGGCGAGATCGTGATCTCCGGCCCGCAAGTCATGAGCGGCTATCTCGGCCGCGAGGCTGAAACCAAGTCTGCTTATCACGCTGACTGGTTCAAAACCGGCGATATGGGGCGGTTTGATGAGAATGGTGAGCTGCACATTGTCGATCGTTGCAAGGACATGGTCCTGGTTGGCGGCTTTAATGTGTTCCCGAATGAGGTGGATGCGGTTCTCTCCGCTTGCCCAGGCGTTGGAGAGGCCGCCAGCGCCGGCATTCGCACCGATGCAGGCGGCGAAGAATTGCAGGCTTTTATCGTCAAAGGCGATGACGCCCTGAGCGAGGCAGATGTGCTGGCCTACTGCCGCGATCACCTGACCGGCTACAAAGTCCCGCGCAAAGTTCACTTCATTGAAGAATTGCCGAAAAACCCGATCGGCAAAATCCTGCGCCGGAAGTTGCAGGAATTCTGTTAGAGCGCCCGCGCGCCGCAAGCGGCTTCCTGCTCGTCCATCAGGTCTGCGAACACGTCAAAATCGAAGGGCACAGTCGAGGTGATGTCACCAGAGATGGTGCGGTCGATAAATGACAGATGATTGCGAATGATGGCGAATTCAGCCGCGCAAGTCGCAAACAGATTCTCAAGTTCGTTTGGATCGGTCTCGGTGTCATATACCTCGATCCGGTCGGGCTGAAAGCCTTCTAGGGCGGGGAAACGCGCCTCGGGGTCGGCCCAAAGGACCAGTTTCATCCCGTTCTCGTCGACCGCGCCAAACGCGTATGGCGCCCCGCCCGGCGTGCCGCGTTCCAGATAAACATATTCGCGTGCCGCATCTGGCGCACCGCGCAGGACTCCCGCCTGACTGACACCATGCGTTTCGCGTTCCATGGCTTCGATCTCGAGCGAAGAAAGACCCGCCAGGTCGAGAATCGTGGGGCCAAAATCGGCGAAGTGAAACAGCTGATCGGTTTCGCGCTGCAGAAGTTTCGATTCTGGACCGGTCGACCAAATCTGCACAGGCACGCGCGCGCCGCCATCATACAGCATGCCCTTGGCCCGGTATCCGGCTGAGAGGTCACCCTGATAGACCTCGGCGCTGGTGCCATTATCGCCCGCAAACATGAAAATTATCGGCCTGTCGCTTTCGCGCTCGAGCCCTGTGGTCAGCCGCGCGATTTCGAGGTCCAGGGCCTCCAACATCGCGAAATAGTAAGGGTCAAGCCGTGGATCGCGGCGATTGGCTTGATAGTAGCCCGGCGCTGGGGCCTGGTTCAGCGGACCGCGCTTTGGCGGTTCGGTGAGGCCTTCGATCGAGTGGAGGTGTTCGGGCGGGGCATGGAATGGCAGGTGAGGGCTCGTGAACGAGACATAGAGCAGTTGCGGTCGTGCCTCAGAGACCTTTCCGAAATAAGCGAGCACGCGATCCACAATATAAGTTGGGCGATAGGTCGCGACGGATTGTTCAACCTGCTCACCATTGCGCCACCAGCTATAATTCCAAAACTTATAGGTGTCCTGCTGGCGCGGTGTGCCCTCGAAATGATCGAAGCCCTGCAAATTGGGCGAGCGTTTGTCGCCATTCTCATCATCGCCCAGATGCCATTTGCCAAACCCGGCGGTTTGATAGGCTGGAGTGTCTGCCCGTTTCAGGCGTTCCAGAAAGGTAATTTCGGCCAAATCCAGTTTGGTCGCGGCTTGTCTGACATCATTGGCACCGTGTTGAAATGGATGCCGACTGGTGAAGAGTGTGGCCCGGCTCGGGGTGCAGACGGGATGCGTGTAAGCGCGCTGAAAGACGATGGAGTCTTCGCACAGGCTCTGCAAATGCGGCATCCGAACGGTGTCAGCATGGCATGGCGCGACATCAGTGCCGAGATCGTCTGCCATCAGGATAACGATATGGGGCGCCCGATCGGGCGCAGGATCCGTCGTCGACGCAGGGGCGCAGGCGCCGAGACACAAAAATAAGGTCAAAACCCAGCGCGTCATGCGTGTGCCTTTCGGAAGTGGCGCCTGCCCATTGAGGCCGACGCTGTTTTTAGATCAGATCGCGGTTTTGCACGAGCCTCGCTTGTGAACTCCAAAACAAAACCCCCGCGCCAAGGGCACGGGGGTTTGCGATCTTTGATCGAACCGGTCGCTTAGACCAGGCCCTCACGCTGGGCGCGCTTCCGAGCAAGTTTGCGAGCGCGGCGCACAGCTTCGGCCTTCTGGCGAGCCTTCTTTTCAGATGGCTTCTCGAAATAAGTGCGAGATTTCATTTCACGAAACAGGCCTTCACGCTGCATCTTCTTTTTCAAAGCGCGCAGAGCTTGTTCGACATTATTGTCGCGAACGGTAATCTGAATAATGGTCAACTCTCCATAAAGTCGGGGCAGGACGGGCCTGCAAGTGTGCGGTTGTGGCCTATAGGGGCCGAAACAAGCCGCGCCTATAACATGTGGATACCGCCTTGCCTATCCCCGGAGTCAGATATGGGCACACCGTCCGAAAAATTGAGAGATCGCTGGTTGGAGGCGTTGCTGCCAGAGGTCGAGCGAACCGGCTGGACCTCTGGCGCAATGCGGCGCGCCGCCCGGGAAGCCGGCCTCTCTGACGGTGAACGCGCCTTGGCGGCGCCGAATGGCGTTACCGACCTGATCGATCATTTTTTTGAAGACTCTGCTGACCAGATGCTGGAATCCCTGGCGACCGAGGATTTGTCGGCTCTGCGCACGCATGAGCGGGTCGCAGCCGGCCTGCTGGCTTGGCTGGACGCGTTGGAGCCGCACAAAGCCGCGGTTCGCAAAGCCGCCGGGCGTGGTCTGGCGCCGTGGGGAGCAAGTGCCGCCGTTAAGCGCGTCTGGGCGATTGCCGATACGATTTGGGAGGCGGCTGGCGATACGGCGACCGACTATAATCGACAAACCAAACGCGGCCTGTTGAGCGCGGTGATCCCATCCATTGTCCTCTATTGGTCGGTGCGTGACGACCGCGAGGCTGTTGAACGCTTCGTCGAAAAGCGCTTGCAGCGGGCGATGAAGATCGGGCAGACGGGCGGAAAACTCCTCGCGCCGGTCCTCGATTTTGCCGAACGCGTGCGCGAACGCCGCCGACCGCGCGAGCTGTAATGACAATTACAGTTAAGACATAGCGGTTGCATTCCCTCGGTCTGGACGGCTACAACCCTAATCCGGGTTTAGAGTAAATTTTGGAGGGCCGATGCCGCGACCAGCTGGCGTACGGAATCACAATTTTGAAGCGAAGCGCACCGCCCTGCTGGATACGCTGACAGAATTCGCTTTGAGTGATGATTTGCGCCGCCCCTCCTTGCGCCAATTCGCGCTGGCAGCCGGTGCGTCGGAACCGACATTGCGTCACTATTTTCGCGACCGCCAAGGCGTCGTCATGGCGATACTGGAACATATTCACGCGCGCGGCGTTCCGCTGTGGGAGATCATCAAAACTGGTTCACCCGACACAGCCACGGCTGTGACTGAATATTTCCGTGTCACAGAAGCGGGCCTTACCCATGGCGGCTTTGCCCGGGCCCATGCTTTCGGCATCATAGAAGGCATGGCGGACGAGACCGTGGGTCAAGCCTATTTGGAGTTCCTTCTTGATCCAGCGCTGGAAGCGGTGTCTCAGAAAATGAAGGCGACCCCAGGCCGCCCCGAAACCAAGGATGAAAGGCGGGCCTCTGCCTTTATGATGCTGTCGCCAATCCTGGTTATGACCCTGCATCAACAGTTGCTGGGCGGCAAAGAAGCGTCACCGATCGACACGGACAGTTTCATGAAACTGATGCAGAACTGGCTGGCCTCAGGCCTGAGCCAATAGGTCACGCATCGCCTGAAGATCGCTGTCCGGCGTCGCCCATGAACACACAAAACGATAGGATCCGCCTGGCCAGGGATAGCATTTGACCTTGGCCTCCACGATGGCCGCTTCAATTTCGGGCGGCAACACCGCAAACACTTCATTGCCATCGGTGGGATAGGCGAGCGACACACCTGGGTTGGCGCACAAGAGATTGGCGAGCTGTTTTGCGCTTTGATTGGCTTGCCCGGCGAGTGTGCGCCACAAACCGTCGGTCAGCATGGCCTCGGCTTGCGCCGCGAGAAAGCGCATCTTGGGCGGCATATGCCCTGACCGCTTGGCGCGCGCTTGCAGATTTCCCAGCAAAGATCGCATCTCGCCGAACAGCAGGATGATTTCGCATCCGATCGCCCCGGTTTTGGTCAGACCAAGAGTCAGGACATCCACGCCGGCTTTCCAGCTCATCTCAGCCGGGCTTGCGCCTGTGGACTCAAGCGCATTGGCGAGGCGCGCACCGTCCAGGTGCACGTTCAGCCCTTCGGATTTTGCGAGCGCCGCAAAATGTGCAACTTGTGCGGCGGAATAAGCGGTCCCGCATTCTGTCAGATTGGTCAAAGACAGCGTTTCCAGCGGCGTTTCGTGCACGAAATCCGGATTATTGTGGGCCAGCGCCTCGCGCAGCGCGGTTTCGTCAATCTGCGCGCCATGCCCTGGCAACAGGCGCAGTTTTGCGCCGCCGGTGAAGAATTCCGGCGCGCCGCGCTCATCGCGCTCAATATGCGCTTCGGCGTGGCAGGCAATGGCACCGATGGGTGAGCACATCACCGATAAAGCGAGCGCGTTCGAGGCCGTCCCGCTGGCGCAAATCCAGAACTCGAAATCTTCCGTTTCGAAAATATCGCTTAGCAGTTTGCGCAGGCGCGCCATGACCGCATCGCCGCCATAGCTCGGTTGTGAGCCATGATTTGCGGCGGCAAGGGCCTCGATCACGCGCGGATGTGCAGGGGCGGCGGTGTCAGAGGAAAAATCCATGGCCTAAAGCATCACGTCTGGCGTCTGCCACATTAGGTGCTGGCCGCCATCACTGGCAATCAACTGCCCTGTGATGCTGTCCGCTTGGATCAAGTAGCGCAGGGTTTTGACGATTTCGCCTGGGTTTGAGCCCTGCTGGGTCAGTGTCGCCTGCGCCTCTGCGGCAAACTCACCGGGTTTTTGGTGCACATTTTCCAGGGTCGGACCCGGCCCGATCCCGTTGACGCGGATATTGGGCGCAAAGGACTGGGCCATCGTTCGCGTGGCAGTCCACAAGGCCGATTTGGACAGCGTGTAAGTGAAAAAGAGCGGATTGAGCTTCAACACGCGCATATCGATCATGTTGACGATTAGACCGGCCTCATCATCAGGCAGCGCTCGGGCGAAATGCTGCGCCAAAACCACCGGCGCCCGCAAATTGGGTCCCATGTGGAATTCCCAATTCTTTCGCGAATGCTCGAGCGCTGTATCGTCTTCGAATGTCGAGGCTGAATTCACCAGCAATGTCAGGGGTCCGCCCAGCGCTTCATGCGCCGCCCGCTCCAGCGTTGCGGTCTGTTCTTCATCAGAGAGGTCGGCTTGGACGAGTTCGGCGCGTCCACCGGCGGCCCGGATCGCGTCTGCTGTGGCTTCGGCCCCCGTTTTGGAGCCGCGATAGTGAACCGCAACGGCCCAGCCATCCTGGCCCAATGCCTCTGCCATGGCTTTTCCGAGACGGGCGCCTGCGCCAGTCACGAGCGCACGTTTGGGCCCTTCTGACACACGGTTAGACACTCAGTCCTCCGACAAAAGTGAGGAGGGTAGGCTTAGTCGAATCGGCGAAAATCGATCAGATTCAGGATTCCAAACACAGCCACAGTAGCGAGAATGGCCCAAACAGATGCGTGGATCATGGCGACAGCCCTCAAATAAACTTGCGTCCTGTTAGACTGTCTTTATCGATTTGGCGAGCCCTGAACCTGAAATCTTGGTGTCGCATCTTGGTAGATCTCAGAACGCAGCTGTTTCGGACCTGGTTTCGACTGTCACGCCCGATGACCTTGGGGGTCCGCGGTGTGGTCGAAAATCAGGCTGGTGAAATCCTGCTGGTGCGTCACACCTATACGCGGGGATTGTTTTTCCCCGGCGGCGGCGTCGAGCGCGGCGAAGCCACGGATCTATCGCTTCGGCGCGAGCTGGAGGAAGAAGGCGGCGTGAAAGTGACCGGCATGCCGCATCTGGTCGGCGTGTTTTCTAATCATCGCGTGTTTCGTAACGATCATGTTGTGCTGTATCGGATCATGGCCACCGATTGGGCCGATTGCGGCAATCCGATTGGCCGGGAAATATCCGAAATCCTATGGTGCGATCCCCATGCCCCGCCCGAGGATGCGACGGATGGCACCAAGCGCCGTTTGGCGGAACTTTATGCTGGGGGCTCTCCCTCGCTTTATTGGTAGAGCTCAGCCGTCTGCAAACGCAAACAAGGCTGGCATGGTCATGAAAGCGATGGCCGCGAAGAGCAGCACCAACAATCCGTATCGTTCCCAAATCCGTTTCATAGGCCCGATGTGAATCTCAAACAGGGCACGAATAAGGATGAACTGGCGGCACAATTTAGGCGCGAAAATTAAATGGGTGTTAAACCCTTCTATGCCACTTAGGAGGTCATGCCGGATGTCCCCTTTTTCGGCGTGCTAAGCAGGCGACCAGCGCGAAATTCCTCCCCCTTAACAGGCGCGCTGGACCGGAACGAGACGGCCGCGCTAGGATTTAGCGCGGTCGTTTTCGGTTGGCAGAAGCGTTCCGATATAGAGACCGAGCGAATAGACGGCGAGCGCCGCCGCCGCCCAAAGCACAAAGGCGCTGGCGGTCCATAGGATTGAGACGCTTAAGCCATTGGCCAGCAACAGCCCGCCTATGCCAGTCATCTCCAATGCCGTCTTCCATTTGGCGAGCTGAGAAACGGGAAGATCGATTTTTGGAACAAGGCGCAGGCCGGTCGCGATCAGGTCCCGAACAATGATCGCGGCGCTTGGAATGAGCAAAACCAAGGCACCGCCATGAATGAGGGTCAGCGCGATCAGCGCCGCGCCAACCAGCAATTTATCTGCAACAGGGTCGAGAAACGCGCCAAAGCTCGAAACCGCATTCAAGCGCCGGGCGAGGTATCCGTCGATAAAGTCGGTCGAGGCGACCAGGAGAAAAGCGGCAAATGGCCAAAGGGATCCGCTGGGAACGATAAAGATCAGCCATCCAATCCAGGCGGCCAGACCGCAGCGCGCCAGGGTCAGCGCATTGGGAAGCCAGGTAAGGGGGGTTTGTTGAGCCATGCGTTGGAGCGATCAGATCTCTGGGCGCCAATCTTCTGGGGCCAGTTCAAAGCCGGAGAATTCAAATCCCGGCGCGACAATGCAAGAGACCAAAGTCCATGCCCCGAGGCTTTCTGCGGTTTGCCAATGATGCGCCGGCACGGTCAGCTGCGGGCGTTGTCCGGCACGCAGATCCGGGCCGAGCGTATACGGGGTCGCGCCTTTGCCAGTCTCCGGCGCCAATGTGAGGGCCAGCGGACCACCGGCATGCCACAGCCAATGCTCATCGGCATCGACCCGGTGCCAGGCAGAGATCTGGTCGGCTTGTAAAAGATAATAAATGGCGGTCGAGTTGGCCCGCGCTGCGCCGCCGGACCGAAACGTTTCGACGAAATGCCCCCCTTCGGGATGCGGCTGCATGCCCAGCAGGCGAATGATTTCATTGGCGCCTAGATCCCCGGAAATGGCGACCATCTAGAACCGGTCCTTGCGCCCGCGAATCTCTCCGAAGGTTGCCGCAGCATCCCCCGGATGGCCCATCGCAGCTTGCAGCTCTGGAATATCCGCGCGCAGGAAGGGATTGGTTTCAAGCTCTCTGGCCAACCCCATCGGGACAGTGCGTTCGCCGCGCGCGCGTTTGTCGTCAATCTCGGCAATATAGGCTTTCAGCGCCGCATTGTCGGTTTCGATCGTCTCAGCAAACCGGGCATTGGCCTGTGTGTATTCATGTGCGCAATAGAGCGTCGTCTCTGGCGGCAGAGCTTTGATCGCCTCCATGGAGGTCCACATCATCGGCATGTCGCCTTCGAACACACGCCCGCAGCCAAGCGCAAACACAGCGTCGCCGACAAAGGCGGTTTTCGCTGCGGCGATGTGAAAGGCGATATGGCCCAGCGTGTGCCCCGGGACATCCAGCACGGCCGCTTTCAATTCGCCCAGCTTCACAACATCCCCGCCGCCGACCGCTTGATCGATCCCCGGGATTTTTTCGGCTTCGCCTTTTGGGCCAATAATGGTGCACCCGGTGGCGTCTTTGATTTTCATATTGCCGCCAGCATGATCCGGGTGCCAGTGCGTGTTCCAGATCGCTGTGATGGTCCAACCCTGTGCTTGGGCCTCGGACAGATACACATCCGCATCCGGTGTATCGATCGCTGCCGTCTCGCCGGAAACCTGATCATGAGCGAGATAGCCATAATTATCATTCAAGCAGGGGAATTGATGTATGGTCAGCATGATCCCATTTCTCCACAGTGAACAGCAAACTGAGAGATTAGAGCCATATGCGCCAGCCTGCGGCAACCCTTGAAGCCTTTTATGAGTCGCGACTTGGTGAAGCGGCGGCGCGAATGATCGGCACCCGGCTGATGGATTTGTGGGGCCCGTGCGATGGACAGCGCATCTTGGGCATCGGCTATCCAGGCCCCTTATTGCCACTTTGGCAGACCGATGCGGCGACCTGTATCGGGGCTGTGCCAGAGGAAATCGGCGAGGTTCGGTTGACGTCGGACAAGGGTCAGGTCCTGTGTTCTGCGCCGGAACAACGCTTGCCCTTCCCCGAAGGCCTGTTTGATCGGGTGTTCTTGCTCCACGCGCTCGAAGAAGCCGACAGTCCGCGACAGATGCTGCGCGAAGCCTGGCGTGTCCTAGCGCCGGAGGGGCGGATCGTCGTCGCCGTTACCAATCGGCGCAGCATGTGGTCGCTGGCAGACAACAAACCCTTCGGGCACGGGCGGCCTTGGACCAAGCAGCAATTGGTGCGCTTTCTGAGCGACAGCCTGTTTCAAGTCACCGCCAGCACCACGGCTGTGCATATGCCGCCTCTGGACTGGCGCTTGATCACCGGCGCCTCGAAATCCTGGGAGCGCGCAGGCGAGCTGGTTCTGCCGGGCTTAGGCGGTGTTGTTTTGGTCGAGGCGGTGAAACGACTCTATTCGAAACCGGGTGGCAGCGCCGCTGCGCCTGTGACGCAAGCTGTAAAGGCGAGCAAACCCAAGCCGGTCATGCCTAGAAAATTGGCAGGGCGGGATGCCGCGCTTTCTGTTGAAAAGCCGCCAATTGACGTTATTCCAAGACAGAGTAGGCGTAAGGAAAATCAAATCACTGGAGCCGAGGAAACATGAAACTCGTAACCGCTATTTTCAAACCGAGCCGCCTGGACGCTGTCATTGACGCGCTGGGAGAGGCAGATGTTTCTGGCCTGACCGTATCGGAAGTTCGCGGCTATGGCCGCCAACAAGGCAAGACAGAAGTCTATCGCGGCGCCGAATATGAAGTGCGCCTGCTGCCAAAGGTCAAAGTCGAAGTGGCTTGCAGCGCGGCCGAAACGGATCGCGTGGTCGAGGCCATCACCGGCGCGGCAAACACAGGTACAATTGGCGATGGCAAAGTGTTTGTCGCCGATCTCGAAACTGTTGTTCGAATCCGTACCGGTGAACGTAACGAACAAGCCATCGGCAGCTAAACCGCGCCGCCCACCCTATACAGCTGCGGATTTTGGCATATGTCAGGTCCGCAGTGCGTAGAGGGCCAGCATGAAAATTGCGATTATTGGAGCCGGACTGGCCGGGCTAAGCCTGGCAAGCCGCTTGTCAAAATCCCATTCCGTTGACGTGTTCGAAAAAGCACGCGGTCCAGGCGGGCGCATGTCCACTCGGCGCGCGAGCCCTTACGCTTTTGATCACGGGGCCCAGTATTTTACCGCCGTGTCGGACGAGTTCCGCGCGTTTTTAGCGCCGATGATCGAAACCGGAACGGTCGCGGTCTGGCCGAAGACCATTGAGCTCAAGGCCGGGGCCAAAGTATCGGATAAGGACAAATTTGCGGCCGTGCCCAGCATGAATGCCATTTGTAAATGGCTCGCCGAACCGCTCAATCTTTATTCCGGTTACAAGGTAGAGCACCTGCATCGTGACAATGATGGTTGGACGTTGCAGGCAGAATCGGGCGCGCGCACTGGTCCTTATGATTGGGTCATATCGACGGCCCCTGCCCCGCAAACTGAGGCGCTTTTTCCAGCGGACTTCAGCGCCTTCGATTCATTGCAAAGCGTGCGCATGCAAGGTTGTTTCGCCCTTATGCTCGGCTTTGAGCGCGAGATTGAACTCAGCTGGACGGCCTTGAAATCAGGGGAACCGCCCATCGGCTGGATGGCGGTGAACTCCCAAAAACCCGGACGCGATGAGGCGTGTTCGATCCTTATTCAGTCGAATAATGACTGGGCGGAGATGCATCTGGAGCGGGACCCGGATCAGGTGAAAGAAACCCTCCTGCACGCGGCGTCTGAGCTGGCCGGTCTCGACCTGTCGGCCGCGCCGCATCAAGTGCTGCATCGCTGGCGCTATGCCTCGACATCTCATCCGGCGGGGCAACCCTTCTTAAAGGATGAGGCGCTGCAGCTCGCCGCGTGCGGCGATTGGTGTTTGGGCAGCAAGGTTGAGGCCGCGTTTTTGAGCGCACACGCGCTTGCTGAGTCGTTCTGAGGTCGCTGTGTCGCACAAGAAAGCCCACCTGCCGCAGAAAACCTGCCCGGTCTGCAATCGTCCCTTTGTTTGGCGCAAGAAGTGGGAAAAGAACTGGGCGAGCGTGAAATACTGCTCGCAGCGCTGCCGGCAGATGGCGCGGTCTAAGACGGCTAGCTCTTGATTTTCGTTGCCATTGGCGGCAGGTCACTCGCTCAACTATGGAGACCCCCATGACCGGGCCACAGGCATTGCCGAACATTCTCGAAATCACGCCTTATAAGGGCGGACAGAAACTGGTCGGCGCGCATAAGCTTTCATCGAATGAGAACCCGTTGGGGTGCAGCCCCGCCGCACAAGCGGCAGTGGTAGAAGCTGCGAAACATATGGAGCTCTATCCGGATGGGTCGGCCTCAGCGCTGCGTGAAGCGATTGGCGCCAAGTATGGGATTGATGCCGACCGGATTGTCTGCGGCGCTGGCTCGGATGAGATTTTCCAGCTGCTCGGGCGGGCCTATTTGCGGCCCGGCGATAATATTGTGCAGAGCCAACATGGCTTTCTGGTTTATCGTCTGATCGCGCAGCAGGCAGGCGCTGAGACGCGCAGCGCGCCCGAGAAAGACCTGACAACCGACGTTGATGCGATGCTCGAGCAGGTCGATGAGAACACGAAAATCGTGTTCCTCGCCAACCCGAACAACCCGACCGGCAGCTATATCCCTTATTCCGAAGTGAAGCGGTTGCATGAGGGTCTGCCAGAAAATGTTTTGCTGGTGCTTGACGGCGCCTATGCCGAATATGTTCGCAACAATGATTACAGCGCCGGGATGGAGATGGCGGGCGAAAGCGCGAATGTGCTTGTGACCCGCACCTTCTCCAAAATCCATGGTCTTGCCGCGCTCCGCCTGGGCTGGGCTTATGGACCGGAAAATGTGATCGACGCCCTGCACCGCACGCGTGGTCCGTTCAATGTCAGCGCTGTGGCACAGGCAGCGGGAATTGCTGCGATCAATGATGATGCGTTTCAGGCGAGTTCAGCAGATCACAATGCGGCGGAACTGGTTCGTGTCGGCGCCGCCGTCGAGAAAGCTGGTTTCAAAGCCCATCCAAGCGTTGGCAATTTCGTTCTGATCGAATTCTCAGAAGAGGCCGGGCGTACCAGCGCAGAGGCAGATGCCTTCTTACGCGGCCGTGGACTCGTGATCCGAGACGTCAATGTTTACGGGCTGCCGACCTGCCTGAGGGCCTCGATCGGCACCGTTGAGCAAAATGATGATTTGATCGCCGCGATTGAGGCGTTCTCGAAAAGCTGATGTCCGACGCCGCATTCGACAAGATTGCCATTCTGGGCATCGGATTGCTTGGCTCGTCCATTGCCCATGCCGTGAACGCCTATGGTGGGGCGAAACACGTGGCGCTTTGGGATGTCTCTGATGACGTCCGAGATCGCGCCCGGCGGGTTCTGGGTGACGGCGTGACCGATTCGGGGCGCGCGGCTGTGTCCGATGCCGATTGCGTCATCCTGTGCACGCCGGTGGGCGTGTTTAGCGACGTGACTCAGAACATTGCCGAAGCGCTTAAGCCCGGCGCCATCCTGACCGATGTCGGTTCTGTCAAAGCCATACCCGCAGCGGATATGACGGCGCACTGCCCAGACGGCGTTCACGTGATACCCGGTCACCCGATCGCGGGGACGGAACAATCTGGACCAGAAGCCGGGTTCGCCAGCCTGTTTCAGGATGCCTGGCATATTCTGACGCCGGTACATGCGGCCACCGATGAATATGGCGCCGCATTGGAGCGTTTGGTTTCGTTCTGGAAACGCCTCGGCGCCAAGGTCGAGACGATGGATCCGGTGCGCCATGATCGAGTCTTGGCGATTACCTCCCATCTGCCTCACCTGATCGCCTACAATATCGTGTCCACTGCCTATGATATGGAAAGCGTCGAGCAAGGCGAAGTGGTGAAATATTCGGCCGGTGGTTTCCGAGACTTTACTCGGATTGCGGCGTCAGACCCGGTCATGTGGCGAGACGTGTTCCTCAACAATAAGGACGCCGTGCTCGAAACCCTGGGCCGGTTCAGCGAAGACCTGGCGGCGCTCCAGCGGGCTATCCGTTGGGGAGATGGCGAAACCTTGATGAAAGAGTTCAGCCGCGCTCGGGGCATTCGCGCCGCAATCATCGATGCCGGGCTCGACACGGCCGAAGCGGATTTCGGCCGCCGGCATATTGATCCAAATTCGAAAGAGTGAACGGACAGCGTTCCCCCTTAAAAAAACGCTGCCCGCTCGAAGTGCGCATAAGATGCGGCACCTATTCAGAATGAGCAGCGTGCGCCTGCGGATGTGCACAACCCCTCATCCCGCTGGACGCCTGCAGGATTGATGATTTGGCCTCATCACACCTGCCCCCCGTCCTGAGTTTGGGTCTACAAAAGCGTGGCTGAATGAACTTCATGTAATGTGTTGGCTGCCATTCATCTTTCCCCACCAGACGTTCATTTGCGTCTGCAGCGTTGGGGCCTATGGTGCTGAAAACATGAGCGTCACTTCATCAAAGGGATCAGAACCATGACCAAATGGCTTGCCGCCTCAGCCTTGGCATTATTGGGCGCTTGCGCCACCAGCGCGCCTTACGGGCCTGCCACCAGTGCCACTGGCACGGGCTACTCCGTCCAGCCGATTGAGAATAACCGCTTTCGGATTTCGTATCGCGATGCCTCAATGGATGTTGCCCGCAGCCGGGCGCTGCGGCGCGCGGCCGAGATCACTCTGGACCGAGGCGATACATGGTTTCTGATCGTGACGGCCTATTCAGACACGAACGAACTCGCCGGCGGCTCTGGCACGTCGGTCTCGGTTGGCGGGTCAGCGGGCTCCAGCGGACGCTCCAGTGTGGGCGTCGGGGTCGGCATTGCGTTGCCGCTGGGCGGGTCGTCTGAACCTGTCGAGCATGTGATGGAAATCATTACCGGCAGCGGCGCCAAGCCGGACAGCGCCGACGCCTATGACGCTGCAGATGTCTTGCTGAATCTTGGCGGCGTCTAAGCCGGAATTTCCACGCCCGCCCAGTCAAACGCCTTACCGCTCGCTTCGGGCGTCAAACCATCGATCACATGCAGCAAATGCTGCGCGGACTGTTCCGGGCTGAACAATTTGTCGTCTGGCACATTGCTTTGAAACAGCGCTGACAAATTTGTATCGACCGTGCCGGGGTGAAGGCTCACCGCGATCAGGTCTGTATTTCGGCGCGCGATCTCGATCGCGTAATTGCGCATCAGCATGTTCAAAGCCGCTTTCGAGGCCCGATAGGCATGCCAGCCGCCCAGCCGATTGTCTGAGATCGATCCGACACGGGCCGACAGCGCCGCGAACACGCCCCGCCCTTGCTTCGGTAGAAGGGGCAGGAAATGCTTCGCGACCAGGCCCGGCCCGAACGTATTGATTGCAAAAACCCGCTCAAAAGCCGGCAGGGTTTGCTGCCGATAGGACTTTTCAGGTTGCAATGCGGCGCCGTCGGAGAGGATACCGGATGCGACCAGAATCAGCTCTGGTGACCCATATGCTGCGATGCGGCTTGCTGCCGCTTGTAGGCAATCTTCATCGAGAAGATCGATCTTGCCGGAGAGAATTTTGTCGGTTTCTTCGATCTCTCCCGATCGCGACAGGGCGTGCACGCGGGTCACGCTTGACCGCGCCGCCAACGCCTCTGTTAAGGCGCGGCCAATCCCACCAGAGGCGCCAATGATCACAGCCTGCATACAAACTCTCCTGTGCAGACAGGAGGTAGCGCAAACCTTAGCTTTGCAAGGTCAGACGCGCAGACCGGTTTTTTCGCGATAGATGGTCAACAGATCAAGCTGGCTCGGCGTCGGATCGCCTTCCGCTTCAGATACTGCGACCAGCATCCCATCCAGGTCGACCAATTCCTTATTGGTCATGCCGGGGCTGCGGCGGATGAAATCTGTCATTTTCGACATCACGACATGGCTTGCGCCGGCATTGCGAGACAGCCATCCGGCTTGCGCGATCAGCGAATTGGCATCGCCTTCCTGAAATTCGAAATGGTGCATGATCTCGCCGCGCACCGCCGCTTCCTGCTTCTCGGTCAGCGTGCCGCGGGCCTGTGCGATTTCAAGCATCAAAATGGCAGCCGCTTCGCGTGGATCATCGACCACCGCCAGCCCGCCTTTGCCTGACTTGTTCTTGAACCGCATCTTGCGCGGCAGATTGGAGACGGTCTCAGCAATCTTGCGCCCATCCTTGGCCACTTCGCGCAGCATTTTGAGGCGCCAATACCAGACCAGAATGAATCCAATCATGCCAAGCAGTGCGACGATGATGTGCATGGGGGCCCCTTTTTGGCGTTAAGTTACCGTAACCTCAAACCGGCAATCGTTGAAGTGAAGTCTAATCCTTGTCATGGTCTTTTTATGACCTTGGACGAGTATAATGATTTTTGTGGCAGTCTGACGGCGACCAATCGGGTTGTACAATGGGGCGGCAGCCATGTTTGGAAAGTCGGCGGCAAAGTTTTCGCAATTGCCGGTTGGGGCAATGAAGATTTCTTCGCGGTCACGTTCAAAGTCACACCGCTTTCATTCGAGATCTTGCAGGAACAGCCGGGCTTGCGCCCAGCCCCCTATCTTGCATCGCGCGGTATGAAATGGATCCAGCACTATGCAGCCCCCGGTCTCAAGGATGGCGACCTCAAGGCCTATATCGAAACAAGCCACCGGCTGGTCGCCGATGGCTTGTCCAAGAAAAAACAGAAAGAGCTTGGCTTGCTCGCGGTTTGATTACGGCGCGCCGCCGCCCTCATCCGGTGCGAGGCCTTCCGGATTGTGAGCTTGCAGGACGACATAGGCGCGGATGGCCTCGACCTCTTCTTCACTCAAAACATCCGCGAAAGACACCATGCCGATGGATTGCAGATTGCCGTCTATGACAACGCCTTTCCAGGCTTCGGCGCTCGAGGTGTAGCTCGACCATCTGAGGTCCGGGAGAATCCCGGCGCTTGCGGCAAATGCACCGTGGCAGACGCCGCAATTGCGCGCATAATGAACCAGGCCATCGGCAAACTGTTCTTCCGTTCCGAATTCCTCGGCTTTCGGAGTCGGCTCAACCAGCGGTATGTCGATGTCGGCAATCACCGCATCGCCGCCCAATTTGAAGGTCACAACCTTGCCGACTGACGGCGGAACCGCCTCTGGCGCCGCCAATCCGCCCGCGGTCAGCAAATAGGCGGACCCCCATCCTGTGGTGATGGTCACATACTGCTCGCCATCAATTTCGAATGTTCCGGGACCGGATGCCGCGCCTGACTTCACGTCGGCGGTCCACAATTCTTCCCCGGTCGCAGCGTTATAGGCCGAGAACTCGCCGTTGAGCTTGCCTTGAAAGACGAGCCCGCCCGCTGTGGACAGAACACCGCCATTCCATGGGCCTGCATGTTCAACGGTCCAACGCGCTTCATTGGCAACCGGGTCCCAGGCGATCAGGCGCCCCTTGAGCCCCGAGCGCAGGAATTTCGTAACCTCGCCCGGCAAGACTTGCGGCACACCCGCGGCAAAATCGGCGCCGGTATTCCATTTCGCAGACTCATCCTGAAAGCGTGGATCTGTGCCATAGGCCTGCGGGATCTCCTGGGCCGGAACATAGGCGAGGCCAACATCCGGATTGAACGCCATGGGGTGCCAATTGTGACCACCCAATGGGCCAGGCGATTGAAGGTAGGGAATATCTGCATAGCGCGCTTCCGGCACTTCAATCGGACGACCGTCTTCGGTCAGGCCGGTGGCCCAATTCATCGGCACGTAATTATTGCCCGAGATGAATGCCCCCGTCGCCGCATCGATGACGTAGAAAAACCCATTCTTAGGCGCTTGCATCACGACCCGGCGCTCGGCGCCGTCTGCTCCAACGGGCAAGTCAGCGATGATCAGGGTCTGCGTTGCTGTATAATCCCAATTGTCGCCCGGCGTGGTCTGGAAGTGCCACTTATATTCGCCGCTATCGGCGTCGACTGCGACGATTGAGGACAAGAATAAATTGTCGAGCCCGGATGGGTCGCGCAGGCGCTGGTTCCAGGGCGATCCATTGCCGACGCCGAATATGATGCTGTCATTGACCTCGTCATAAATGATCGAATCCCAAACGGTGCCGCCGCCGCCATCTGTTTTCCAGGCGCCGGTATCGCCCCAGGTGACGTTACCGACCTGCTCGAACGCGCTGTCTGAGGCGGCGCCATCAGGTTGCTTGTCGGCGCTGGGCACTGTGTAAAAGCGCCAGATGAGATCGCCGGTATCGGCATCGAGCGCGTTGAGATATCCGCGCACGCCAAGCTCGGCGCCGCCATTGCCGATCAGCACTTTGCCATCGACCACGCGCGGTGCGCCGGTAATCGTGTAAGGTTTGGATTGATCGACCGTGACCTTGGACCAGATCGCCTCGCCGGTCTTGGCATCGAGCGCTTCAACCCGGCCATCAATGACGCCGAGATACAGCTTGCCATCATAGACCGCGACGCCTCGATTAACGACATCGCAGCACGCATTCACGCCCACCGCGCGGTCAACTTCGGGGTCATAGACCCACAACTCTTCCCCGGTCTTGGCGTCGAGCGCATAGACGATGGACCATGCTGAGGTGACATACATCACCCCGTCAATCACGATCGGGGTCGATTCGACGCCGCGATTGGTGGCAAGATCATAGGTCCACGCCACGCCGAGATCGGCGACATTCTCCAAGGTAATTCCGGTTAGCGGCGAGTGCCGGGTCTCTTCTCGGTCAAAGCCGTAACTCAACCATTCTTCCGGCGTCGCCGCGGCATTATCGAGCCGGTCATCTGTGACCGCCGCGAAGGCAGCGGTTTCGGTCTCCGTTTCCGGGCTTGGCGCGGCGGGATCATCTGCGCCTGAACAGGCCGACAGGGCAAACATAGATACGGCCGCGAAGGCCGCAAGCTGAAGCGGTTTCATGTGCGCTTTCCTCGTTTCCTCACTTCGAACAGCGTCTTGCGCGCTGTTTAGTGGCGCCAGACTAGGCAAAACACAGCAGGTGTCGAGGCCACACGCCGGGGAAAGTTAGGGTAAAAGCCCTAGATAATCGGGTTTTGCTGACAAAAATGTGGTGCCGTTCCGTACACGCCTTATATGCCTCAGCACGAGCCAACAGATGCGGGGTGCTGGAATGGCGAATGACAACAAGCTGAAGAAGAATCTGACGCTGTTTGATGTCTATGCTGTGTCGACCGGAGCCATGTTCAGCTCCGGTTTCTTTCTGCTCCCGGGCATCGCAGCGAGCTATACAGGCGATTCTGTCTATTTGGCTTACTTATTGGCGGGGTTCCTGATTATCCCAGCCATGTTGTGCATGGCGGAGCTATCAACCGCGATGCCGAAAGCGGGCGGAACCTATTATTTCCTGGACCGCGCATTGGGGCCGCTTTTTGGCACGATTGGCGGGCTCGGATCCTGGGTCGCGGTGGTGTTCAAAAGCGCCTTCGCTTTGGTCGGCATGGGCGCCTATTTGAGCCTTTATCTGGATGTGCCCATCCTGGTCCTGGCGGTTATCCTGACGCTGGTATTTGGCCTGATCAATGCGTTTGGCGCGAAAGAAACAACCTTCCTGCAGCGCCTTCTGGTGTCGACGCTTGTCGTCATTCTCGCCGCCTTTGTGATCCTCGGCCTGGCCCATACCGGCGTCTCGGATGGCTTGCGCCCGAACGCGGACTCGCAACCCTTCTTTACGGCCGGCACCGTCGGCTTTGTCGCCACGATCGGCCTAGTCTTTGTCTCCTATGCGGGCCTGACCAAAGTCGCCAGCGTTGCCGAAGAGGTGCAGAGCCCGGACCGCAACATCCCGCTCGGCATGGTGCTGTCTTTGCTGACGGCGACCGCCATTTACACGCTGGGCCTCATTGTCATCATTGCGATTCTGCCGATTGAGAGCCTGTATGGCAGCCTAACGCCCGTGGCCGATGCGGGCCGGCAATTTGTCGGGGACTGGCCGTTCGATCTTGGCGTCATCTTGATTGTTGTTTCGGCCATCGCGGCGTTTGCTTCGACCGGTAATGCCGGGATCATGTCGGCCAGCCGCTATCCGTACGCCATGGCCAAGGACAAGCTGTTGCCAGAGCGGTTTGCGGCGATTGGCCGGTTTGGAACGCCGGTATTTTCCATCGCCGTGACGACATTGAGCATGATAGCAGTCCTGCTCCTGTTCAATGTGGAAGCCGTCGCCAAGCTCGCCAGTGCGTTTCAACTCTTCTTGTTCGGCCTGGTCAGTGTTGCGGTGATCGTGATGCGCGAAAGCCGGATCGCGACCTATAAGCCAGGCTATCGCCTGCCCTTCTATCCATGGCTGCCCATTCTCGGCATTCTCGTCTCGTTCTGGTTGATCGTCGAAATGGGTATTCTCGCCATCGGCTTTACCGGCATGCTGACCATTGCCTGCGCCTTGTGGTTCCAGTTCTACGCCTCGGGCCAGCTGGTCCGCCGCGGCGCCATTTATCACGTGCATGAACGCCTTGGTCAGATGCGTTATGAAGGGCTAGAGCGCGAATTGATGACGATCATCCATGACCGCACACAGAAGCAGAACCTGACCTATGAAGCCCTGATCGCGCGCTGTGTTGTGCACACCTACTCGCATGGCATCTATACGCGCGAAATGCTGATCGATGAGGTCAAGAATATCGGGCACAGCACTTATGGCATTGATGAAGAGGTGATGGATGCGGTGTTCAATTCCGGCACTGCCACCCTGCATCCGCTGAGCGAACGCGTCCTGCTCGCCTATCGTAGCCATATTGGACTTCAGAGCCCGGAACTGGTCGTGTTCCGGTTCTCGGCCAATGCCGCGATTGATATGGATGAAGCCAAGGATGTGCACACGATCATGATGCTGATCTGCCCGCGCAAACCTGCCGGTCTCGATTTGCGTTTGGCCGGACACCTGGCTGAAGTGGTGCAGTCCTTCGACTTTGAACGCCGCTGGCTGTCAGCCAAGAGCGACAAGGATATGAATGAGATCCTCATGCGAGATGATCATTTCCTGCACGCGCCGATCTCAGATCTTGGCTTGCTCGAGGATTATGTCGGCCAACCGCTGTCTGACATTGATTTGCCGGGCAGTTGCCTGATCGCGATCATTGAGCGCGATGGCGACATTATTATCGCGGCGCCAAAAGAAGTGCTGCAACCTGGTGATCATGTTGCGGTCATCGGCGAACCGGAAGACCTGACAGCTTTGGTGAAAAGCTAGGCGCTGACCTCGACGCGGCTGAGATCTGCCTGGGCTGCATCAATCGCGGCCGCGATGACTTCGTGCCAGGCTTCAATGCTGGTCGCCGTTTCTGATCCTTTCGGGAATGTCACCCCGCGCGAGGCGTTGACGCATCCGCCTTCGGGCCGGTTCCCGCCATTTCGGGCTGGCACAAATCCGGCCATGGCATCAGAAGCGCCAGCGCCTTGGGCGCCATATCCCGGCACCAGAAACAGCGCATCTGGCGCCAGGGATCTCAATTGGCGCGCTTCTTCTGGCCCGGTGGCGCCAGTGACCAACATCAATCCAGACCAGGTGGACGCACCTTTCAGGCGATCAATCATTGGCGCCAGGCTTTCCACAATGCGCGCATAGAGCGGCGCACCTTCAAGGTCTTTTGCCTGATAGTCGGCGCTGCCCGGATTGCTGGTCCGCGCCAGCACGATGACGCCCTTGCCGTTCTGTTCAGCCTCCCGCACATGCGGCTTCAGTGTATCGAGCCCCATATATGGATTTACCGTCAGCGCATCGCAGACAAAGGGCGCATCCTTGGCGAGATAGGCTTGCGCATAGCCTTCCGCCGTCGAGCCAATATCGCCGCGTTTGGCATCCATCAGAATGATCAGATCATGCGCTCTCGCGGCGTGGCAGACATTGGCGAGCGCGCGCATACCCTGCCAGCCATGGCGCTCAAACAGGGCTGCTTGCGGCTTCACAATCCCGGCGCGGCCCGCGGCCGCCTTAACCACTGCGATGCCCCATTTTTCTAGGCCTTCCGGCGTATCGCCGCCAAACAGCGCCGGGATACGCCCGGCATGTGGGTCAATTCCGACACAGAGCGGGCCGTGCGCGCGAGTCGCGGCGATCAAACGATCTGCAAACATTATGGGCCTCTATTCTTCCACGCTGCAGGCGACTTTCACCACTTGCAGATTGCGGCGAGCATGATCGGCCTCTCGGCCATAGGTTTCCTTGGAGAAGGTTCGAGGCGTTTCGCCGATGGTTTCGACGCCGGTGGCTTTGATGAAATTCGCCACTGTCTCTGGCGCTGCGGTATAGATTCGACCGCGGCGGGCGCTTTCAGCCACGATGACACCGCGGACATTGCCATCCTTGTCATAGACCGGACCGCCGCTGAGCCCGCCCAGCGATCCCATCAAGCCGCGTGTGCGCCCCGTTTCGGCCCAGGCGAGCACCGATTCGCTGTTTGAGCGCTGGCCCCGCGAAATCAAATTGGAGCGCGCCATCAGCCGTGAGGCAGCCTCTCCCGGCCGGCCTTGCGGATAACCGACATGAAATCCATAGGTGCCGATTCGCAAATCATTCTCGGTGTTCAATGGCGCTGGGTTCGGACTGGATTCGGTTTCGATCAGTGCCAGGTCGTATTTTTCCGAAATGCGCACGCTATAGGCCGGGGCATACTGGCCCGGTGCGACGAGCAAAGAGACGTCGCTGCAACCATCGACCACATGCCGCGCGGTCAGCCATTGCCCTTCGCCATTAATCGCAAAGGCGGTGCCGATCCCGCTTTTTGGCGCGGTTACCTGTACAAGCACGCGTTCATCAAAGGCTGAGGGGGGCGGCAACATTGCGCCTTCTTGCTGGATCGCTTCGGGCGGCGGTGGCGGCGCATCGTCGGAGCCTTCTGAAAAGATCGCCCACAGTACAACGCCCAGCGCGAGAGCATAGAGTATCCAGTCAGGTATCCATCTCAGCACGTGATGCGGCCTTTCCTATACGCGCCCGATATTCGGGTCCCACAATCCAGCAGCCAAGATCATGGCCGCGGCGAGCTTTGCAGCGATGAGAACAATGGCGGCGCCCGCCTCATCATTCTGAATGCGGTTCGGTATATCGCGCAGAAGCATGTCAATAATGCGATAGGTCAGCAGCTGTAGCAACAATGCGACCGTGCCCCAGAGCAAGAGATCAATCAGGGTCAGGCTGGAGGCAAGGCACGATGCGATCGGGATGGCGAGACCGGCAATCGCGCCGGACAAAGCAAGGCCAGCCGCGCCGTTGCCGCCACGCACCAAAGCCAGTTCTTTCCAGGGCGTGAGCAGGATATAAACCGTGCTTGCGACAACCAGCAGGATCCCGGCTGTGCCGGTCATCAGCAGGAAATCAGGGAAGCCCTGACGAAAGGATTCAAGCGTTGCCGTCATGATTTAAAATCCTGCCTGTTAAGCCACCCGCAAATGCTCTAACCAAGGCGCGTCATGCACTCAAGCCAGAAGGATTAAAAATGCTCAAGGGGAAAACAGCCCTGGTCACAGGCTCGACCAGCGGAATCGGACTCGGAATCGCAAAATCACTGGCGGAACAAGGCGCTGACCTGGTGTTGAGCGGCTTGGCCAGCGAGGATGAAGTCGAAGCCCTGAAAGCCGAGATTCATGATGTCTATGGTGTGAAAGTTGGGTTTTCCGGCGCAAATTTGACCGATCCTGACGCGATTGAGGGTCTGATGGGATATGTCGCCCGCGATTTTGGCGGCGCTGATATTCTGGTCAATAATGCCGGCGTTCAGCATGTCTCACCAATTGAGGACTTCCCGGTCGCGCGATGGGACCTGATCATCGCCTTGAACCTGTCGGCGGCGTTTCACACCACGCGAATGGCGATTGCCGGGATGAAGGAGAAAGGCTGGGGGCGGATCATCAATACAGCCTCCGCGCATGCTTTGGTCGCCTCGCCCTATAAATCTGCTTATGTCGCGGCCAAGCATGGGATTGCCGGTCTCACCAAAGTGGTCGCTCTGGAAGGCGCCGAGCACGGGGTTCGCTGCAATGCGATTTGCCCGGGTTATGTCTACACGCCGCTGGTCGAAGGCCAGGTGGCCGATACCGCCAAGGCGCGCGGCATCAGCGAAGAAGACGTGAAACGTGACGTCCTGCTGGCGGCGCAACCGACCAAGGAGTTTGTCACAACGGAGCAGATCGGTGCCTTTGCGGCATTCTTGTGCTCGCCCGGCGGCGATGGCATCAATGGCGCCATACTCAGCATGGATGGCGGCTGGGTGGCGCAATAGGAGACGGCGATGAGCGACAGACATACAGCCGCGCAAGTGGCGGAGTGGCGCCGCGAAGGCGCGATACTGCTGGACCAGTTTCTAAGCCCCGAAGAGATCGAGCCCTGCTTTGAAGATATGCGCGCGCTGTATGGTGACCGCACGCCGGACGTCTCCGAAACCCGGACCGATGATCATGGCACACAAGTCGGCACGTTCAGCTATGATCAGTTCCGCAATAATGAAGACATGCCCTTCAACTGCTCGCCAGCGCTCAATCTTATCGGATTGCATCCGGCCTTGATCGCGATGGCCAAGGCCGCGCTCGGGACCGATGATGTCCGGCTGTATCAGTCTCACACCTGGGCGAAATATACCGGGACGGCGGATTATGAGCAGCCCTTTCATTGCGACTTCAAGAATCACACATTGACCGTGCCCTCAGAAGAACCGCTCGGGCGGACGATCAATTTCATGATCTATCTGACCGATGTGACGGAAGACCACGGCGCGATCAGCTATGTCCCGTTGTCTGACAGTGATCCCATAACTGGTCCGAAGCGCGCCATGTTCCTCGATACGGATGTCGAGACGCAGCATCGCCTGCAACAGGTCGAACGCCGCGGCGTCGGTAAGGCCGGTTCGATCTTCGCCTATGGGATCGACGTCTATCATCGCGGGATGAACCTGACGGTGCCGGATGGATGTCGATACACGCTCACCGCCAGCTATAAGGCAGCCGGGAATGATATGATCGGATGGTCGGCTTGGCCGCATTCCTTCATGAAGCCCTGGCACTTGATCATCAATAATGGCGATCCGGAACAGCTCGCTTGCCTGGGCATTCCGCGTCCCGGAGATCCGTTCTGGACCCCCCTGACCCTCGCCCGCGCAGCCCAGAGATGGCCCGATTGGGACCTCGCCCCATATCGCGAAGCAATCGCCGTTTCAGCCTGATCCTATCGGCAACTGTGAAAGTCACAAAAAGACAGTGTATTTTGATTGATCTGAAAAAGGTTATTCGCTAGCGAACCTGCGTACGCGGTTTTTGCCGGGCAACCTTGAGAGACAGCCATGACACTTGCCGGTTACGAGATTTTCGCTCTGGTAGGTTTTTTGTTCGCGGCTTATGCGGTGATCGCGAACGACTCGATCCAAACGCTCGGAACCTTCCTCGCTTCGAATTCGCATCGCCCTTGGTGGGCTCTGTGGCTGTTCGCGGCCGGGATCATGGCGGCCGCTCTGATCTTCCAACTGTTCTATGGCGGCGGTGATATTGCCGACGGCAAGTTGAACAAGATTCCGTATCCGGAGACCGGCATTCAATGGTGGCACGCCTTGCCGCCGCTCGTCTTGATCTTCCTGACCCGTTTCGGGATTCCGGTCTCAACCACCTTTCTGGTTCTGACCGTGTTTGCGCTGTCTGGCGGCGCGGCGACAGAAGGCGTGATGACTTCGATGCTGATCAAGTCTCTAACCGGATATGTGGTCGCCTTCGCGGCGGGCGCCGTGGTCTGGTTGTTAATCTCACGCGCATGGGAAGTCTGGGTTGGACGAACCCGCGATGAGGATGAGCGCCTGCACCCGATGTGGACAGTGTTCCAGTGGGGCACAACCGGCTTCCTCTGGTGGACATGGCTGTTGCAGGATTTCGCCAATATTTTCGTATTCATGCCGCGCGAACCGGTCTTCGCCGCCGATGGCACGGTCGAGATGATGGTGTTCAAACCCGAAATCATTATCGGCGGCGCGATCATTATGGCGGCCATGATGGCTTACATCTTCAAAACTCGCGGCGGCGAGATTCAGAAGATCGTTTTGTCGAAGACGCACACAACCGACATTCGCGCCGCGACCATTGTCGACCTGATCTACGCCATCGTCCTGTTCTACTTCAAGGAAATGAACGATGTGCCGATGTCGACGACCTGGGTCTTCCTGGGGCTCCTGGCGGGCCGCGAAATGGCCATCTCCTTCGTCACAGCGCTGCGTGAGCGCGGAGAAGCGATCATGGATGCGAGCACGGATGCCGGTCGCGCCCTGATCGGACTATTGATCAGTGTCATTCTGGCCGTCGGAATGCCATGGGCCGCGACCGGACAATTGCCGGTCTTCTAAGCCGTCGGTCCGGCTTAGCGCTGTTCGAACGGATCGCGCATCAAGATCACATCTTCGCGCTCGGGTGAGGTTGAGACGAGCGCGCACGGCTTGCCAACCAGTTCTTCCAGGCGCCGGACATATTTCACCGCCTCAGCCGGCAGATCATTCCATGAGCGCGCCCCGCGGGTCGAGCCACTCCAACCCGGCATGCTTTCATAGATTGGCTCTACAGCGTCCTGCGCAGCGGCGGTTGCGGGCAAATAATCGAGCACCTCATCACCCAAACGATAGCCGGTGCAGACCTTGATTTCTTCCATGCCATCCAACACGTCCAGCTTGGTCAGCGCCAGGCCGTCAACACCGGAAACGGCGCAGGCTTGGCGGACCATGACCGCATCGAACCAGCCACAGCGGCGGGCCCGGCCAGTCACCGTGCCAAACTCATGCCCGCGTTCGCCGAGGCCTTGGCCAATCTCATCAAAGAGCTCGGTTGGAAACGGCCCAGTGCCGACGCGGGTCGTATAGGCTTTGGCGAGGCCGAGCACATAGCTGACCGCGCGGGGGCCGAGGCCCGTCCCAGCTGCGGCCTGGCCTGAAACCACATTGGAAGAGGTCACAAACGGATACGTGCCATGATCGACGTCCAGCATCACCCCCTGAGCGCCTTCAAACAGGATCCGACGGCCGAGCTTCTGGCTCTCGCCCAGGACTTTCCAAGCCGGTCCGGCAAAGGCGAGCACTTTTGGCGCGATGTCCATCAGTTCTGCTTTCAATGCGGCGACGTCTGGCGCATCGAGGCCCAGTCCGGTGCGCAGCGGCGCATGGTGAGCCATCAACCGTTCGAGCTTTTGATCGAGCGCGGCTTCGTCCGCAAGATCGGCGACCCGAATTGCGCGGCGACCCACCTTGTCTTCATAAGCCGGGCCGATCCCGCGCTTGGTCGTACCGATCTTGGCCTTGTCACTGGCCGCGCCTTCGCGGGCGGCATCGAGATCGCGGTGCCAAGGCAGGATGAGGCAGGCGGTTTCGGCTAGGAGCAAATCGTCGGGCGTCAGCTTAATGCCGGCCTGCTCCATGCCCTCAAGCTCGGACAGCAGCTGCCAGGGATCAACCACGACGCCATTACCGATCACCGATAGTTTGCCGCCTCGGACTACGCCGGAGGGAAGAAGATTGAGCTTGTAAGTGGTGCCATCAATGACCAGCGTGTGGCCGGCATTGTGGCCCCCCTGGAACCGCGCCACGACGTCTGCACGATGCGATAACCAATCGACAATCTTGCCCTTGCCTTCATCGCCCCATTGGGCGCCGACGACCACAACTCCTGCCATGTTTGAAAACTCCTAAATCAGGACCCGCGCCAATGACCGTGTTTGATCAGAAAAAGCAAGCCCCAGACGGCGAAAGGCGTCTGCAAATTCGATAAAATTCGATCTTTCAGATTATCGGGACCCAAACAGAGTTTTGGTAAACCGCCGCTAATGAGAGATTTGAATATAAAAAATAAATGGGCGTGGATGCGGATGAGCGCTGCGGTTCTGGGCGGCGGGTTTTGCCTGGTGCAGACCTCTACCGGAGGCGTGGTCGATCGCCCGGCCTTTGTGGTTGATGGGGTCGCGATTGTCTGGGCTGCAGATGCCAGCGGGGCAACGCCGATCGTATCCGATTTCATCATTGAAGATGGCGGCGCCAGCACAGATCTGATCAATGGTGATGTATATACTGTCGTGACCGGGACGCTGGACGCCCTGGATGAGTCCTTTCCAGACGGCGCCGGGGCGACCTTGCGCATTCAAAACAGTCCGGGCGGCGGCAATCAGAACACCCGGCAAGGCGACCGCTTCACCTCGGCAGCCGATACATTGAACCCGTTCCGACTGAACGGGAATACCGATGTGCGCACGATCCGCAGCGATATTCTCAGCAGTTTCTATGTTGCGACCAATAAAGCGTTCAACATTGATGTCGTGGCCGTGCCGATTGGCGATCCGGCAGACCTCAATCTCATCCGTTTGCGGATGCGCATGACGCAATCTGGAAATGATGGCGGGCTATCTTTCGGCAGCGCGGCGCAGTTCCCGCATAGTGGCAATACGAACCGGTCCGGCGTTCAGTGGGGCGGCTATCGTCGCTTGTCGACCTTAACCGCCGGCCGCGACATCTTTCGCGGCAATCGCCGCACCGCCCTGAATGCTGGGACGATTACCGATCAATCGGTCCGGTTTGACCTGAATTATCGCTGGAATACCGGCAATATCGACCTCAGTGACGGCACGTTCGATGTCGAAGCCGACGTGATTTACACGGTCTATATTCCGTAATCAGTTGAAGATGGCCGGCTTGGCCGCTTCGAATTTCGCATGGGCTTTGGCGATGGCGCTCTGCATCGCGCTCGGCGCCATTCCATAGGTTTGGTCGCGCAGAAAATTCATCAGCTCATGCCGCTTTCCGGCATTGGCCAGTGTTTCCGGCGTCAGTGTCTCTCCGATATGGACCGGAATGGCGGTGCCGACGCGGCGCTTCACTTCGCGAAAGATCAAAGCCAGGCGCAACTCAATTGAGACATGGCTTGCCCATTGAAACAGGCGCGAGTTTTGTCCTTCAAAGAAAACCGGCGTGACATGGGCGCCGCTGCGCGTGATCAGCTTGGCGGTGAATGGCTTCCAGGTGTCATCCACCGCAGCGCGATAGAAGGGTGTTGGCGAGGTCGAGACGCCGCCGGCTGGAAACACGATAATACACTCGCCATTCTTGAGCCGTTCCAGACATTCAGCGCGGGTCGCAATATTTGTCGCTTGCGCTTCCTTGGTCGGCGCAAAATCAATGGGGAGCAGCCATTCGCGGGCTTCCGGAGCGCCGTCCAGAACCGCATTGGTGAGGACTTTGAAATCCTTGCGTCGGAGCGATACCAACCAGGAAATCAACAGGCCGTCCAACACGCCGAACGGATGATTGGCGACGATCACCAAAGGTCCGGTCTCCGGGATCTCGGCGAGACGCGCGGAACTGAACCGGACATCGAGATTGAGGAGCTTCACCGCCGATTCAAAAAAAGGCTGATCGTTGAGACTGTCGCGATAGGTTTCATAGAGGCGCTGTAAATAGGGCTGGCCTGACAGGCGCTCAATCGTTCGGACCATGCCGCGTTTCAGCGGATGATCGAAATACGCGGCATATGATAGCTGCGGGGCCTCCTCCATGCCCCACAGGTGGGGCAATTTGGGCATTTCGGCAAGAATTCGACTCAGTCTTTCATCAAACCCGCAGCTTTCAAAGTCTTCCCCGCACGGATGACTTTGGCGAGCTTTTCTTCTGACGATCGGTCGCCGCTATTCGAGTCTGGATGGAAGCGGCGGACATATTCGGCATAGCGCGCGCGGATCTCGGGCGCCTTGGCATCCGGATCGAGATCGAGTTCTGCCAGGGCGCGCTTGGCAACGCCGGTGGCGGACCGATTGGCGCGGCGATGTTCGCGGGCGGCGGCGGCATCTTCGAAGAATTCAGAGCCATTCCAGGTGCGCGGATCATGCGCCTTGCCGGCTTTATTGCCGCCCATGGGCCCGGATCCGAACTTCCAGGTCTGCTTGAATCCGTAGCGCGCATTCTCGTTAAACGCTTTGAGCTGTTCTTCATTCATCGTGTCGAAGAAGTTGAAGCTCCGATTATATTCGGCGGCGTGGCGCTGGCAGAACCAGTGCTTGCCGTCGCCAAATTGCTTCGGCGCCGGATGCTCGCCTGCGAGATCGCAACCGGGATGGTCGCAAATCCTTGTTTTTGAGGCTTTTTCACGCGAGGTCTCGTCGGCCGGCGGCTTCACCCTTATATCGGTGAACTTGGGGCGATATTTGTATCCGTCATCCATAGGCGCGGTAACATAGGGGCTTCGGGTTAAAGAGACCAGAACTAATGAACAGATCAGAACGCATTCAGGCGAATTTAATGAAAGCCTTCCAACCGAGCCACTTGGAAGTGGTTGATGACAGCCACAAACATGCCGGTCATGCCGGCGCCCGGCCAGAGGGGGAAACCCATTATACAGTGATCATTTCCAGCCCGGTTTTTGCCGATCTTTCCCGGGTCGCCCGGCAGCGGGCCGTGATGGACGCCCTGAAGGACGAGTTTGAATCAGGGCTGCACGCGCTTTCCATTAAAGCGAGTTCATAAACAAATCAGGATAGGTTTCGTTAAGCCATAACGAGTATTTTCTGGGCTCCGGAACAGCACCGGGAGCGTAGAATGGCAGCACAAGCATTTGCATCTCCGAACGGTGAAGACGGACGTATGACCGTCCGAGTCGCGGCCACGCCTGACCAGACCTGGGCGCTGGATGCTGAATATCTGCATGCCCGCACCGATGTTCTGAAAAGGCTCGGCTCGCATTATGCCAACCAGATTTGGCTGCTCGACCTGGTCTCAGATGCAATGTTGCTCGCTGGTGTGTTGAGCGCCTTTTTCGTCGCCTGGTGGGCCTGCATCCCGGTGATCGGCTTTGCTGTGCTCCAGCGCATTGCCAATAAGCGCCTGGCCGGCGAGATGGCCGGAAAAGCGGCGCAGGAATCCACGGATGCGTTCTTGTATCTGTACAATTCAGGCGCGCTCTGGCTCGAGCGGCCTACCAGTCCGCCATCGGACCCGCTACGCCGTCTTCTGTCGCGCTAGCCTTCTGGGCCAGAAACCGCCGCAAAGGCGAGATTTTTGACGCGGCCAGCAATCCAAGCGACCGCACAGGTTTTGTCCAAGTCGAGTCATTTGAGAACAGCCGGTCAATCACATCCAGCGCCAGCGCGGACCCGGTGCCGTCAAACCGCCGCGCGGCACTATAGGCATCCAGCATTTGCGGCGACCCGATCTCGCCGCCCAGCCGAAGCGTTTCCTCGGCAATCTCGATCAGTGCTGCGACATCGCGGAAGCCTTGATTGAGGCCTTGTCCGGCCAGCGGATTGACCCGCCGCACGGCATCACCAACCAAGGCGGCGCGTTCGCCGATCATGTCCGTGGCGAGTTGCAAGATCAGCGGATAGGAGCCTGCTTTGCCTTCAATGCTCATATGGCCCGCAAATGTTGCGAAGCGGGCATTGAGTTCGGCTTCTGCGTCGGCCTTGGGCAGTGCTGCCAGGGTTTCTGCAGCCCCGCGTTGCATATACCAGGCGAGGTTTGCCCGGTCGCCTTTCAGGGGCAGCGTCGCGAAAGGACCTTCAGGCGCGAACAATTGCCGGGCAATCCCTTCATGCGGGCGGTCAAGCGCGACATTCGCCGTGAAGACGGACTTGTCATAATCGCGGCCTTCGGTCTGGATTCCGAGGGATTGGCGAACCGGTGAGTTCATGCCATCGGCGCCGATGACCAGCCGGGCCTTGAGCGTCCGACCGCTTTTCAGCGCGATTTGGACATGACCAGGTTCAGGGCTTTGCCCGGCGAAATAGTCCGGGGCGATCCAGTCAATAAGCGGCGTGTCGCGAAGCCCCTTATCAAGCGCCGCCTGCAGCGGTTCTGCCATGACCATCTGCCCCAGCGGTTCATCCGGATCGGGGCTGTCGAGATCATCCTGCGTAAACAATACGGAGGGCTGGCCGAAATAATGCGTGCCCCCATCCACCGCCTCGAGTCCGCGCAAAGGCTGGCTTGCAGCTTCCAGATCTGCCGTCACGCCGAGGCTGCGGAGCATTCGCCAACTGCCTGTCACGATTGCGAAATTGCGCCCGTCGGGGCGGGGCGCTGCCTGCGGATCGCGCGTATCGATTACAGCGACGTGCAGATCCAGTTTGGCCAAACCAAGGGCTAAGGCGGCCCCCGTAGATCCCGCCCCGACAATCACCACGTCATAGATCTGATCGCTCATGGATTTCAGATATGAGACCCAGTCCGCGAGGTCCATGCCTGACAGACAAACGGGCGTTTGGGTCGCAGCCTGCACGAATTTTGATCACCACCCGCCCACTCGCAGAATTCGTACTTTTATTTTCTGGCGCAATTTTGGGCAGGCGGCTTGTTTGCCGAGGTAAATTAATCGCAGCTGCGGGAGAACGGGCTATGAAATTATGGATGAAAACAGCAATGCGGGGGGCAATGATGCTTCCGATTGCGGGGCTGGCGGGATTATCCGCTCACGCTCAAGATGCAAGCGCGGTCAGTGCTTATGTGGACAGTTCTTACTTGTTCCTCATTGGTGGTCTGATCGTTATGTTCATGGCCGCAGGCTTCCTCTGCCTTGAGTCAGGCCTGGTTCGGTCGAAAAATGCTTCCATGCAATCCTTGAAGAACGTCGCGCTCTTCTCGATTGCGGGTCTGATGTTCTGGTTGGTCGGCTATAATATGGCCTATCCAAGCGAGACCATCCTGAGCGGTCTGTTCGGCGTTCCGGCCTTTATCTGGGTCGGTGAAGAGAGCCTCGACACAGGCTATGCCGCGAGTTCTGACTGGTTCTTCCAGATGGTGTTCGTTGCGACCGCGGCCTCTATCGTGTCAGGCACGGTGGCCGAACGGGTGAAGCTCTGGTCATTCCTGGCCTTTGTCGCCGTTCTGACCGCCTTTATCTATCCAATCGTCGCGTCCTGGGAATGGGGCGGCGGCTATCTCGACAGCGAGTGGGCGTTCTCCGACTTTGCCGGATCGACCTTGGTCCACTCTACCGGTGGCTGGGCGGCTCTGGTCGGCGCCATCATCATCGGGCCTCGCGCCGGCAAGTATTTCGGCGAGAAAGTGAACCCAATGCCGGGCTCTAACATTCCGCTCGCCGCGCTTGGTACCTTTATCCTTTGGTTTGGCTGGTTCGGCTTTAATGGCGCGTCGCAGCTGGCAGCCGGTACGTTTGACGACATCAATGCCGTCGCCAAGATCTTCGCCAATACCAATATGGCGGCCGTTGGTGGTGTCCTGGCTGCGATGGTCCTGACCGCAGTGCTCTACAAAGGCAAAGTGGATCCAACAATGGCCTTTAACGGCGCCATTGGTGGCCTCGTCTCAATCACGGCCGAACCGCTGGCGCCGAGCATGGGTTTCGCAGTCCTCATCGGTGCGATTGGTGGTGTCCTGGTCGTCCTGACCGTTCCATTGCTCGACAAGCTGAAAATTGACGATGTGGTTGGCGCAATCCCGGCTCACCTTGTGTGCGGGATCTGGGGCACGATCATCGTCGCAGCATCCTATGGCAACCACATCATGCCACCGGTCGATGCTGAAGGCGCTCTAACCGGTGATGCCAGCTATGTTGGCCAGCTCGTCGGCGTGGTGCTGACCGGCGTGTTCGTCTGTGCCGCCTCGGCCGTCGTCTGGATCGCACTGAAAGCCACCGTAGGTGTCCGCGTCAGCGAAGAGGACGAGCAACTCGGCCTCGACCGCGCAGACACAGGTGTCGAAGCCTATCCGGAATTCGCCGCCTAATTGAGATTGCCAGCGTCGGATCGGCCCGGCGCTGGCAACCAGTACGCTTCCTTAATTTTGGAAGCGTTTCCTCCCGACTTACCCCCGACGCTTTCGCGCCGGGGGTTTTTTCGTGAAAGTCACATCTGTTAGCGCCGTTTTAAGGCCGAGCGCATAATTTCATTTTTGGTTCAGAACGTCCGACCGAGCCCGGAGTGTAGATTATGGCGAATTCCATCGCAGAAGCGGCGCCTATGCGCGAAGTGTCAGACCCTGTCTGGCGCATTATTACTGGTACCGGAGCGTTTGCGCTCGGCGTGTTCATTTGCGGCAGTGTTGGGTCTTATGATCCGCTCGATCCGAGCTGGAATGCGGCCACCAATCGAAGTGTTGAGAATCTGTTCGGGGCCGGCGGCGCTGTGTTCGCGGATATTGTCCGGCAGCTGCTGGGTTGGTCGGCCTGGGTGGCCGGACTGGCGCTGATGATTGGCGGTGCCATGCGCGCGGTTTTGATTGGCGCGCCCAAGCTCCGGCGTTGGTTCCTGGGCTTTATGTTCGTGCCGCTTTCCGCAGCCTGTTTTGCGGCCTGGCCGGTGCCGACCTCCTGGCCTTTGCGGGCCGGCTTGGGCGGAATGGTTGGCGATGGTCTGCACGATCTTGCGGCAATGCCTTTCCGGGCCTTGTTGCTGCCCATGCCAGAATTGCTTTCAGGCCTGGTCGCTGGCGGGCTCGCCTTGCTCTGCGCCTTTGCGGCATTGGGCTTCCGGCGCGGCGATGCCCGCTTGCTGCAATCAGCAGCGGCGAAATCAAGTGCCCGCGCTGCCCGTCAGGCAGGCGGTCTATGGTCGCGCTTCAGCTTTCGTCGGCAAGGCGCGGATCAGGTCTCTGAAGACGACACCGACCTGTTCCGCATTCGCCGCCCGAACCGATCGACGGAAGAGGCCACAGATGCCGAGTATGTTGATGAGGACGTGTTCGTTGAAGACGAACCCGACACCGCGCCTGAGCCTGCGCCGGCCAAGTCTGTTACTGTCACGGCGCCGCGCTCTGCGACCATTCCAAAGCCGCGCGTCAAGCGATCGCGTAAGGGCCGAGGCGGAAAAGTACCGCCCATGGACTTGCTGCAAGTTCCCCCAGCGCAACGCAATGAGATTGATGAGGAAGAGCTGCTCGCCAAAGCCAATCGCCTGGCTGAAGTTCTGCGCGAGTTTGGCGTGCGCGGTCGTATTCGCGAAGTGCGGCCCGGCCCAGTGGTCACGCTGTTCGAGCTTGAGCCCGCCGCTGGGGTCAAGTCTGCGCGCGTGATCTCACTCGCCGACGATGTCGCGCGCTCCATGTCTGCTGTGTCTTGCCGGATCGCGGTTGTGCCGGGCAAAAACGCGATTGGTATCGAGCTTCCAAATGATCAGCGCCAGACCGTGTATTTGCGCTCCTTGCTCGACAATGATGCCTATACCAAGACCAAGGCCGCCCTGCCGATGGCGTTGGGCGAGGATATTGGCGGCGCCCCGACCGTGGTGGAGCTGGCCAAAATGCCCCACTTGCTGATCGCGGGGACGACCGGTTCGGGTAAATCGGTGGGCGTCAATGCGATGATCTTGTCGCTGATTTACAAATTGCCGCCAGAAGAGTGCCGGTTCATTTTCATCGACCCGAAAATGCTCGAACTGTCCATCTATGAAGGCATCCCGCATCTCTTGTCGCCCGTGGTGACGGATCCGAAAAAGGCCGTCTTGGCGCTGCAATGGGCGGTGCGCGAAATGGAAATGCGCTATGAGCTGATGTCCAAGGCGGGCGTCCGCAACCTGGCCGGCTTCAACAAGAAAGCGGCCGAGTTCCGGCAGCGCGGTGACCAGATGACCCGCAAGGTTCAGACCGGCTTCGATGATCGCGGCAAGCCGCAATACGAGACCGAGATCCTGCCGCTTGACCATGTCCCGAACCTGGTCATCGTGATCGACGAAATGGCCGACCTGATGATGGTCGCCGGCAAAGAGATTGAAGGCTGCGTCCAGCGTCTCGCCCAGATGGCGCGGGCCGCTGGAATTCACTTGATCACCGCGACGCAGCGTCCGTCGGTGGATGTGATCACCGGTACGATCAAGGCCAACTTCCCGACCCGTATTTCTTACATGGTCACGACCAAGATCGATTCCCGCACGATTCTCGGCGAACAAGGCGCCGAGCAGCTGCTCGGCATGGGTGACCTGCTCTATCAGGCGGCCGGAGTTAAAACCAAACGCTGCCACGGACCTTTCGTGTCGGATGAGGAAGTGCAGGCTGTGGTCGACTGGTTGCGCGAGAATGGCGGTGAGCCGGATTATAATCCCGAAGTCCTGGAAGAACCAGAAGACGGCACTGGCAGCGCGATTATGGATGCGATGTTGGGCACCTCGACAGGCGACAAGGATGAAGACCTCTATGCTCAGGCCATGGCCATCGTGCTGCGCGACAAGCGCGCCTCGACCAGCTATCTCCAGCGCCGTTTGAAGGTGGGCTATAATAAAGCCGCCACCCTGATCGAGCGCTTAGAGGAAGAAGGCGTGATCTCTGCGCCCAACCATGCCGGGAAACGCACCATTCTCAAGCAGGGCGACGCCGAGTAACCTAGCGATATACGCATTTCTCCGAAGTGACGGAGATCGAATTGTCGGCTCTTCTGGTGCGCAAGCAACCCAGAGGAGCCGTTTTCGATGAGCCATACACCGCACGAACTCGCCGACGATTTCCCAGAAGAACGGGCCCGGATTTCTGAGCTGAAGCGCACCAGCCCGCACTTCGCCAATCTCGCCGACCGGTATCATGAGATCAATCGCACCATCCATCGTATGGAAGAGCGAATTGAGCCGGTGGCCGATACGACTGAGCTCGCCCTGCGGCGTGAGCGTATGCAGCTCAAAGATCAGCTTTACGCGATGATGCAACCCAGCGGATTTACCCGCGCAAACTAGAGTCGCGTGCTTGCTTTAGCGCGTTAGCGTCATTCCTCCCCCAGTGGCTCACATTGCCCGTTGACGCTAACGCGCTTTCCCAGCTATACGCGCCATTCCTTTTTCGTGCCCAGATGGCGGAATTGGTAGACGCGCTACGTTCAGGTCGTAGTGTCCTTATGGACGTGGAGGTTCGAGTCCTCTTCTGGGCACCAATTGCTTCCCGATTACAGAGACAGCCAGAGGCGCAATAAGTGGCGTTTGCGGTCGCGTTCAGGCCAGTCTTCATATTCGGTCCGAGAGTGGACAGTGGTGTGGTTGGAGATGAACTGCATGTCGCCGGGCTCAAGCCACATATCGAGTTGAAAATCAGGCCGCAGACACAGGGAATCATAGAGGTCGAGCAGCTCCGAGGTTGGGGCATCATGGGTCACATCGGGGTGACGTGCGGCGGAGCGGAAATATTCGCTATGATAGAAGGTCTTGAGCCCGCCGGCCTCGGTATAGCAGCAAGGCGGTAGCGAAATGTAACCGGCATCGCCGTCCCGTTCCTCGCCGCGCAGATCGAGGGCCATAGGATCGAACAGGCGGGCGATGAGATCCGGACGCTCGGCGACGATCTGATTGTAAATCGCCACCGAACTGACAATCCGGCTCTGGCCACCTTGCTTGGCTGTGTGCAGGCATAACAGGCCAACAACATCAGCTGCGTCGCAATGGAAATCGATATTCCCCGTGGTGCGATAGCGGCGAACCAGGGGATTATCTGCTTCCTCGCCATAATCGACGACATGGCCGAGCAATTCGTTTTGCGGGTTTTGCGCCCCCGGAAGGCCGAGATGATGTCCCAAACCCCAATAGGCAAAAGCTGATTTCTCTCGGCCCCACTCTGCCACGGGCAACCCTCTGACGACGACAAATCCGCGCCCGTTGGAGATCTCCTCGCGCCAATTCTGGATGCGTGGGCCAAGGCTTGGCAGGGCGAAGGTCGCTTTTGACACCGCACTCATTTCCAGCCCAGCGCCAATGGCCTGGTCTGCCGCCTGTTCGATTTCATTCAGTTCCGCAGGCGAAAGTTGATTGAGCCAGTCCGCCTGGTGCGCGCGCATATCATCGCCGCGCCAGGCCGCCGGAGAGTCGATAGGGCCGGCCGGGATTTCTGTGTGTTCGCGCATGAAATAGTGCAAGCTTTGATCCCGAAACGATCGAAACTCAGACATGAACGGGCTCCTGTTTGCTCTCGTCGCGAGCTTAGAATCCGCGCCCGGCAAGTCAAACCGCGATCTTTGGCGGGCGCGCAAAGGAATTTGTTGCAACCGCAACTTTTGGGTGGCGTTTGTCTCTATTCATCGCTACCTGCACGAGCATGTCTGCTTCGCTTCGCCTCGGATTTCTATGTTGTCTCGGCTGTTACACGATCTGGGGCTGCCTGCCGCTCTATTTCCGCGCGCTGGACCATATTCAGCCCATGGAGATGCTCGCGCACCGGATCATCTGGAGTGTGCCGACCGGCCTCATCCTGATTGTGATCGCCCGAAACTGGGCGCAATTGCGCGCAGCGGTGACCCGGCAACATTTGTTCTGGTTGACCATTTCGGCCTTGCTGATCGGCGCCAATTGGCTGCTTTACATCTGGGCGGTGTCCCAGGAACGCGTCATGGAAGCCAGCCTTGGCTATTATATCAACCCGCTCGTCAATGTGCTGATCGGCGCGGTGTTCTTTTCTGAGCGATTGCGCCCGGCCCAATGGACGGCCGTGGGCCTTGCTTCACTCGGCGTAGCCGTGATGACCCAGGCCATGGGGACGTTCCCATGGATCGCCCTCATCCTGTGTCTGACCTTTGCGTTTTACTCTGTCATTCGCAAACAGGTTCAGGTTGATAGCCGCGCCGGCTTTGTCGTCGAAGCAGCGATCCTGGCGCCGCTCGCCATGCTTTGGCTCGGCTGGTTTGTTGGCCAACCAGAGGGACGGCTCATGGGCGATGGCGGCTCGGACATTTTCATGCTGTTGGCCGCCGGGCCAATCACCGCGACGCCGCTCATTCTATTTGCCGTGGCGGCGAAACGCCTGCGTTTGTCGACGCTTGGCATGATGCAATATATCGGCCCGACTTTGCAGTTCCTGATCTCGGTTTATGTGTTCAAGGAAGCCTTCGGGCTGACGCATGCCGTGGCGTTTGGCTTTATCTGGACGGCATTGATCGTGTTTACCATAGACAGCCTCATGGGCGAGTCAAAAGCCCGTCGATTGGCGCGCGCGGCGGCTTCGGTGAGATAAAAAAAGCCCGACTGAAACAGTCGGGCTTAGTTTAACATGATGGAGATTTGGAGTTTCCAAACTCCGACTGTAACCAGCAACAATCGTACCAGTTCTTCGCGACTTGTTCGAGTCGCACGAAAAACCGCATTACAAACAGCCATATACAGAGTGAATCAATCGTGTCGCACGCGGGTCGGCCTGCAAACTATTGGATTGGCGGTTCATCACATAAGCAAGGCTCAAGTGTCGATCTGGGTCACCCAGGGCCAGGGATCCGCCCCAGCCGGAATGGCACAGCGTGTCCGGGTTCGGACCGTATAGACCGATATTGTTGCGCATCACGCCGGCAGCAAACTCAGTCACATAAGGCAAAACGAGATCCTGCCCTTTGACGCGGCTTTCAATCAGGCTGTCAAAGGCGGCTTCGGAAATGATCCGTTCGCCGTTCAAACGCCCTGCATGGGCATAGATCCCATACAGCGCGGCGACGGCCTTTGCGGTGCCGATCCCATTCGCAGACGGGATCTCGATCTCGCGCCAGATCGCGCCGCCCCGATCGGGCGCCGACCATTTGGTCAGGAACGCGGCGCGGGTGGCGTCATTGATCTCGCCCAGATCCGGCATGGCGCGTGGGCGCATGATTTCGGCCACGCGGCCATGATCGTCCGCGGGCGTACCGATCTGAAAATCTATTCCCGCCGCGCCAGCAATATCTTCTTTCAAGATGGTTCCGAGGCTGCGGCCATCGATTCGGCGCACCACCTCTCCGATTAAATAGCCCCAGGTGAGCGGGTGATAGCCATGCGCGCTGCCCGGCTCCCAGAGTGGGGCCAGCGGCGCCAGCGCTGCAGCGCACGCGGGCGGGTCCAGCCAGAGCGCGGGATCGATTGGATCTATGAAGCCCGGCAATCCGGCTTGATGGGAGACCATGTCCCCAATCGTGACCTGGTCTTTGCCATTCTCAGAAAAGGCCGGCCAGAGGTCAGCCACAAGCGTGTCATATCCTGCCGGCAGCGCATCAATCACGCTGGCCAGCACCAGCGCGGCGATGGGTTTGGTGGTCGAATAAACCGGAACGATCGTCTGATCTGTCCACGGATGCTGTTTCTTGCGATCGCTAAAGCCGCCATGGAGATCGACGATCAGCTCCCCATCCAGATAGACCGCGAACCCGGCGCCGAGTTCCTGATCATTGGCGAAATTTTCCTCGAAGGTTTCTTGAACGGCTTCGAACCCGGAGGCAGCAAAACCAGAAATTGGATAATCAGACATAGCTGCGTCCTTATAGAAGTTTTGACATGCGGGCACGGGGCAGCGATTGCCCGTCAATGTCCACCGTCTCATGATGATCGATCTGAAAACCCATGGCGGCGAAAGCGGGCTGGGCCATCAGGCTGGCATGGGTGGACAGTTCCGTTTCATTCTGTGCCCGCGCCCAGGTTTGAACCTCGTCGAACAGTTTTCGAAACAGGCCGCTGCCCTGGTCCGAAGGGCGAATATAGGCAAAATCGACATAGCCGCCGGGTTCAATCGACATGAAGCCCAAGAGCTGATCCCCGCGCGCGGCAACGTAAATGCGTTGCTTGCACAAGCGCGCGTTCCAATCATCCCCCTGGCGCGGCGCAGGCGCCCAGGCCAGAGATTGCGCTGCCGTGTATTGGCTCGGCCCGTTATGAATCGCGTCATACATGAGCGCGCCGAGCGCATCATTCTCATCGCAGCTCGCCAATCGGATCTCGACCGCCGTCACATTCATGATGAATTCGCTCCAACCGGTTGATTTCATTCGCGTGAACGGGCACTCGTGTCGCACTCATTCTCGTCCGTCAAGGAGACATGCATGTCCGCTTCCGCTCATCGTCCGCGCCGATCCTGTTTGTATATGCCGGGCGCCAACCCGCGCGCCTTGGAGAAGGCCAAGACCCTGGCCGCTGACACGCTGATTTTCGACCTGGAAGACGCCGTTGCCCCAGACGCCAAAGCCGAAGCGCGCGAGACGGTCTGCGAGGCGGTCAAAGTCGGCGGTTATGGCAATCGCGAGGTTGTGGTGCGGGTCAATGGCCTCGACACCGAATGGGGCCTGGACGATATGAAAGCAGCTGTGGCGGCCGGCCCGGACGCGATTCTGGCGCCAAAAGTCATCGATGGCGGCGACATTGACCGGCTCGACGATGCGATGAGCCGCGCCGGCGCCTCGCCGGAAATGGGCCTCTGGGTGATGATCGAGATGCCAAAGGCGATCTTGAACATTCAAGACATTGCCGAAGCGGTCGGGCGAACCCGCCTGTCTGCCTTCGTGATGGGCACCAATGATCTTGCCAAGGAGCTGCGCGGGGTGAATGACCCGCCGGTCCGAACCGCGTTCCAGACTTCGCTCGGCCTGTCTGTGGCGGCGGCGCGGGCCTATGACTTGCTGGCAATTGATGGCGTGTTCAACGGCATTGGGGATGAAGAGGGGCTTACGGCTGAATGTCATCAAGGCCGCCTGATGGGATTTGACGGCAAAACCCTGATCCACCCATCCCAGCTCTCCGCAGCGAATGAGGTGTTCGCGCCGGCTGAAGATGATGTGGAACAAGCCAAAGCCGTGATCGCGGCCTTCGCGGACCCGGAAAATGCCGGCAAAGGCGTGCTTAAGGTGAATGGCAAGATGACCGAGCTTCTGCACCTGGAAGAGGCCAAACGCACAGTGGAGGTCGCCGCCGCAATTGCCGCGATGGCGGAATAGCGCGCACGCGACGCCCGCTCACGAGCCAAAACTCTGAGGGCATAGAAAGGCTAGGCGCGTCTGACACAAACGCGGAGTGAACTGCCGCTCTCTCGAGACGGCGTATTGCGCCTGGGTCAGACGCGCCTGCGACGGCATGTTTTCACCTTTGGTCCCCCTGATCCAGGCCAGGGGCAACTCCGGGAGGTTTGCTCTTACAGCCATGACGGCTCGCCTTCCCTCATCGGAGAAAAGGGCTCGCGCTCCCGACTGGCACCGGGCCAAGGGTTCAGATCCACAAGGCCAAGCCACCAGACCGCCGCTCTCCTCCCCTGCCAAGCTGATCCGGACAAGCCTCTCATCAGGAGGAGATGGGAAGAAGTGTAGGCAGGAGTGGAACCCGGTCGGATTGGGGGTGGGGATTCCCTTCCACGCTTCCCACGGCGAGCGCAGAGAGACCGTGGGACCCATCTCGTCGAAGCACCGCGGGTGACAAGGCGCACTGACGGGTGATGGACCCCACGGGCAAGCCGTGGGGAGCGTCGAACGAGAGTGCGGGGAATGCGGCGGGGATTGAGAGGAGGACTCGCCCCGTGCGCCCCCTTCTCCCGTTGCTCGGGAGAAGGGCTGGGGATGAGGGCACCCATGTTTCAGGGACGCCCGAACTCGCCTCCTCGCACCCCATCTTGCCCTCACCCCAACCCCTCTCCCGCCTCCGGGAGAGGGGCTATTAGCGCGTGGGGAGCGCTAGTCTGCATCCCGCTTCAAAAACAACGCCGCGCCGATCCCTTTAATATCCAAAACAACCGAGACCACGATCGTCAGGCTCAAAAGCGAAATCCAGATTCCATAAAAGCTGACCATGCGGAAGTCGGGATCGTTCGCGGCTGAGTGCATGAGTAAGACCAAGAGCGGAGCCCAAAGCAAGAGATGTGGGAGCCCCGTTATTCTGACGTCACGGAAAAAGCAGAAGGCGCCAAACCCAATGGGGAAGGATATCGCATAGGCCGCCAGCGCCCACTGCGCTTCGGCATGCTCCCAGATGAAAAACACCCCCAGCAGGAAGATGATGTTGAGCCACCGCATCCAGAGTTGAACCCAATGTGGCAGCTTGGAGATTTGTAATCTTGCATCCTCAAACACGGTTCGCTCTCCTCGATCCGGATAAGCTAACCCACAGACCCACGCGAACAAACGGCCCAAATCTGTTTAAGCGATATACGAAATTGGCCGAAAGCCGCCATCCCGCCTCAACGCTCAATCATCCCGGAATCGGTTCGTGATCGGATAGCGTCGGTCGCGGCCGAAATTCTTTGAGCCGACTTTGACGCCGGGCGGGGCCTGGCGGCGTTTATATTCGGCAATGTAGAGCAAATGTTCGATCCGGCGCACCGTGGCTTCGTCATGACCGCGGGCGAGGATCTCGTCGACATCTTCCTCCAGATCGACCAGGCCGCGCAGAATGTCGTCCAGGGCATCATAAGGCGGTAGAGAGTCCTCGTCCTTCTGGTCTTCGCGTAGCTCAGCGCTGGGCGGTTTGGTGATGATGCGCTCTGGGATCACCTCTCCGCCGGGACCGAGGGCGCCGAGCGGCACCGCCATATTGCGCCAGCGCGAGAGCGCGAACACTTCGGTTTTGTAGAAGTCTTTCAGCGCATTATAGCCCCCGCACATATCGCCATAGAGCGTCGCATAGCCGACCGCCATTTCCGATTTATTGCCGGTCGTGACGACCATGTGGCCAAACTTGTTGGACAACGCCATCAGCGTCACGCCGCGCAGGCGCGATTGGATATTCTCTTCTGTCGTGTCGGGCTGCGTCTCGGCAAATGCGGCGCCGAGCATCTCATCCATCGCGCCGACGCCAGGGGCGATATTGATCGTGTCATAGCGCACGCCCAAAGCCTCGGCGCAGGCTTTGGCATCCTCAAGGCTGTCGGATGAGGTATATTTGCTCGGCATCATCACGCACCACACCCGCTCAGGGCCGAGCGCGTCGACCGCCATGGCCGCTGTGAGCGCGCTGTCAATCCCGCCCGACAGGCCGAGCACCACGCCTGGGAAGCGGTTCTTGTTGACATAATCGCCCAGCGCCAGCGTGGCGGCGCGATATTCGGCTTCCCAACCCGTGGTGAGCTTGGCCGGATCATCAGCCGGCTCGAACCGATGGGTTTCGCCATTATAGGTGACGACCGCTGTGCCGCTGACAAAGTCGCCGAGCAATTGATGCTCTGTGCCATCAAAATCGACCGCGTAAGAGGCGCCGTCAAAGACCAGCTCATCCTGGCCGCCGACTTGATTGACGAACAGGTATGGCACGCCGGTCTTGGCCCAGGCCGAGAAGGTCGTGTGGCGCTCGACATTCACGGTCCGCCGCCAGGGCGAGGCGTTCGGGACGAGCAGGACTTCCGCGCCGGCTTCTGCCAAAGCCGCCGGGACGCGCTCGTACCAGATATCCTCGCAGATCGCGAGGCCGACCGCGATGCCATTGATCTCGATGATCTCATGGGCCCCTTCGCCTGCATCGAAGATCCGCTTCTCGTCAAAGACGCCATAATTGGGCAATTCGCGCTTGTCATAGCGCGAGCGGATCTTGCCGCCTTGCAAAAGCAGAATGGAATTGAACAGCTTGCCGTTTTCAGCCCAGGGCGCGCCGACAAGGATGGCCGGGCCGTCCTGGGTCAGCGCGGTCAGATCGTGAACCGCCTGCATGGACAGCTCCACCGCCGCGGGTTTCAGCACCAGATCTTCCGCTGGATAGCCGAGGATGAAGAGCTCAGAGAGCACCAGCAGATCGACATGCTTGGCCTTGGCTTCAGCGAAGGCCGTCTCGGCTAAGGCTTTGTTTCCCTTGATATCTCCGACCACGGGGTTGAGCTGCGCGGCGAGCATTTTGAGCGTCTTGTTCATCGCCCTCAGTTAGGGATTTTTTGGCCGGGTGACAATCATCGCGCAGCGTCGCAGGGTGGGTTTATGGGAAAGCGGCTGGAAATCGCCATTGTCGGGGCCGGAATTGGGGGCTTGGCGCTTGGCGCGCTGCTGGGGCGCGAAGGTCATCGCGTTCGCATTTTTGATCAGTTTGAAACGCCGAAGCCGATCGGGTCTGGCCTGATGCTTCAGCAAACCGGTCTTGCGGTGCTGGAACAGCTTGGTCTGCGCCAGAACATAGATGAGCTCGGCACGCGGATTGAGCGATTGTGGGGGCTGACCACGCCGTCCCTGCGTCCGGTTCTGGATGTGCGCTACACCAAATGGCGCCGCGATGTGTATGGGCTGGGCGTCCAGCGCGGCCTGGTCTTTGAGGCGCTGTATCAAGCGGCGCAGGCGGCGGGCGTTGAGATCATACTCGCCGCGCCGGTGGCCAGCGTGACGCCGCAATCTCCCGAATTGGTCCTTGAGAATGGACTGCGCATCACCGGGCTCGATCTGGCCGTCTTTGCGCATGGCGCGCGCTCGAGCCTGACGCCAAAGGATCGCGGGGTCGACCTGCCCTATGGCGCTTTGTGGGCCACCTTGCCCTGGCCCGATCAAGGCCCGTTCGATGCGACCGCACTTGAGCAGCGCTATCACAAGGCGAGCCAGATGACCGGCGTGATGCCGTCCGGGCGGTTGAGCGCAGGCGCGCCCGAGACATTGACCTATTTCTGGTCAATCCGCGGCGATCAGGAAGCCGCCTGGCGCGCCGGATCATTGGAAACGTGGAAAACCGAAGCCGCTGCGCTTTGGCCTGAAACCCAGCAGCTGATGGATGCGTTCCAGAGCCATGATGACCTGACCTTTGCCCGGTATCGGCATCACACGTCCAGGCAGCCCATTGCGGGACGCGGGTTTGCGCGCATTGGCGATGCCTGGCACGCCGCCTCGCCGCAACTCGGACAGGGGGCGAACATGGCGCTGTTGGATGCCTGGGCGCTGGCCGAGGCGATCAAGCAGACATCGGATATGGGCGAGGCGCTGCACCTCTATCTGCGCCTGCGCCGGGGGCATGTGAGATTATACCAATGGATGACCTGGATGTTTACGCCGGTTTATCAGGGCGATAGCCGGATCTTGCCCTGGTTGCGCGATTGGCTGGCGGCGCCGTTGAGCAAAATCTGGCCCGCGCCGCCAATGCTCGCGGCGATGGTTTCCGGCGCGATTGGCAGCCCGCTCAAGCGCCTTGACCTGCAGTGATCTTCCCCCGGGGACAGGTTTGACAGCGCCATTTTGACTGTCACACTCTTGTAAAACTGATCGGAGGAGGCGCGCATGGCAGAGCATGATCTAGTCATCCGAGGCGGATTTGTCGTTGATGGTTCCGGTGAGCCGGGGCGGGAAGCGGACATTGCGATCGACGCCGGAAAAATCACGCAAATCGGCGCGATCAGCGGGACGGGCCGTGAGGAAATCGACGCCAAAGACAAGCTTGTGGCGCCCGGTTTTGTCGACATTCATACCCATTATGATGGCCAGGTGACGTGGGGCGATGCGCTGTCGCCATCGTCCAATCATGGCGTGACCACAGCCGTTATGGGCAATTGCGGGGTTGGTTTCGCGCCTGTGCGGACCAGTGATCATGACCGGTTGATCCGTTTGATGGAAGGCGTTGAGGATATTCCCTTTCCGGTCCTCGCCGAAGGATTGCCCTGGAACTGGGAAAGCTTCCCGGACTATCTCGACAGCTTGGATGAGCGCGCGTTCGACATCGATTTCGGCGCGCAACTGCCGCATGCGGCGCTGCGCGTCTATGTCATGGGCGATCGCGGTGCCAATCGCGAGGATGCGACTGATGACGACATTGCCGCCATGGCCGAGCTCGCCAAGGCGGCGGTCGAAGCTGGGGCCTTGGGTTTCTCAACCTCGCGAACGCTGAACCATCGCACCTCGGATGGCCAACCAACGCCGACGCTGACCGCCTCAGAAAAAGAGCTGACCGGCATTGCCATGGCGCTTGGCGAGGCGGGCAAGGGCGTCTTGCAATTTGTCTCCGACTTCAATGATCCGCAAAAGGAAGCGGCGATGCTGCGCCGGATCGTCGAGCAATCAGGCCGGCCGCTCTCGGTCTCGCTGGCGCAGGCCGATGTCGCGCCGGATGGCTGGAAACACTTATTGGCCGAAATTGAATCGGCCGCCGCGTCGGGACTTGATATGCGCGCGCAGGTCGGGGCGAGGCCGGTGGGCGTGCTGTTAGGTTTGGAACTGACGCTGAACCCGTTTTCGGGTCATCCCGTCTACCAGTCCATTGCCAATGAGCCGTTTGAGAAACGCGTGCATATGCTCAGCGATCCGGCCTTCCAGCAGCGCTTGCTGAACGATCAGCCAGACGCCGAGAATCCATTTGTGAAATCGATCTTGCGCAATTTCGGCAAAATGTTCGTGCTCGGCGATCCGCCGGATTATGAACCGACCGAAGACAAGACGGTGGCCGCGATTGCCAAATCCCGAGGGACGACCCCGGAGGCGGTCGTGCTCGACCTGATGCTGGCCGATAATGGGCGCGGCATGGTCTATCTTCCTTTCCTCAACTATGCGCAAGGCAGTCTCGACCCGGTCAAGGCGATGTTGGAGAGCCCGGTGAGCCTGCCCGGACTGTCAGATGGCGGCGCGCATGTCGGTATGATTTGCGATGGCTCCTTCCCGACCACGCTGCTCACGCATTGGACGCGGGATCGCTCGCGCGGCGAGAAACTGCCTTTGGAATTCCTGATCAAGCGCCAATGCCATGATACCGCGGCGTGGGTCGGCTTGAAGGATCGCGGCCTGCTCAAGCCGGGCTATCGGGCCGACATTAATGTCATTGATCATGACGGTTTGCGCCTGCACACACCACATATTGTCCATGACCTGCCCGCTGGGGGGCGGCGTCTGATGCAACATGCTGAAGGCTATGAAGCGACCTTGGTGGCCGGGCAGGTGATTCAGCGTCATGGTGAAGCCACAGGGGCGAAACCCGGGCGGCTGGTGCGCGGCGCGCAAAGGGCGAATTAGCCGGCTTGCTCCAGCGCTTCGCGGCGTTTCTCCGCGGCAGACTTCTTGACGCTTTCAGACCGCAATTGTCCGCAGGCGGCAAAAATGTCCCGCCCGCGAGGGGTGCGGATGGGGCTGGCATAGCCGCCGCGTTTCACCACCTCTGCGAAAGCTTCAATCGTCTCCCAGTCCGAACATTCATACGGGCTGCCAGGCCAGGGATTGAACGGGATCAGATTGATCTTGGCGGGTACGCCGCGCAGTAATTTTACCAGGTCGCGCGCTTCGGCCAGGCTGTCATTGACGCCTTTCAGCATGACATATTCAAACGTCACGCGCTTGGAATTGCCGAGATCGGGATAGGCACGGATCGCTTCAAACAGGGTTTGCAGATCATATTTGCGATTGATCGGCACAATCTCGTCGCGAAGATCATCGCGAACGGCATGCAAGGAAATGGCCAACATCGCGCCGGTGCGTTCGCCAAGTTCGGGAATTTTCGGCGCCACACCGGCGGTCGAGACGGTAATCCGTCGGCGGCCGATGGCGACACCGTCGCCGTCACTAATCGTATCGATCGCTTCCGCGACATTATCGAGATTATAGAGCGGTTCGCCCATGCCCATGAACACGATATTGGTCAGCCGCCGATTCTCCACGCTGGCCGGCCATTCGCCGATCTCGTCGCGCGCAATCAGGATCTGTGAGACAATCTCTTGCGCCGTCAGATTGCGCACAAGCTTTTGCGTGCCTGTATGGCAGAAGGTGCAGTTCAGCGTGCAGCCAACTTGGCTGGAGACACAAAGGGCGCCGGATTTGCTGACATCGGGAATGAAGACGCTCTCGCCTTCGACACCTGGTTGAAAGCGCGTCAGCCATTTCTGGGTGCCGTCTACAGACACCTGATGGTCGGCAATCTCGGGGCGCTGCAGGTGATAGGTTTCGCTCAATTCTTGGCGCAGATCCTTGGCGATATCCGTCATCGCCATAAAGTCCTGACAGCCCATATGATGGATCCAGCGGCGCAGCTGCTTGGCCCGCATACCGGCTTTCTTGGGCTCAACGCCGAGCGCTTCCATTTCGGCTTTCAGCGCAGGCAGAGACAATCCCGCCAGCGATTTCGGCGCTGGCGTCGCATCAGGGCGTTTGGACAGATCGAGCTCTACTTTCATCCCCGCGCCTATATCAGAGGCTTAAACGAAATGCACCCGCCAGCATTCAGCGGCGGGTGCAGTCTAGATTCGTATTGATTTCAATCAGCTGAACACGCCAACATCATGGCTTTCAGAATATGCTCGGGCGTAAAGATCTGATTGGAATTGGCGAGGGC